>Ga0308414_1000003_pt1 | contig 201479 bp, 162 predicted proteins | sample HotsprSampleOS50_FD_205667 | JGI IMG/M metagenome (GOLD analysis project Ga0308414, IMG submission 205667) | Hot spring phototrophic mat microbial communities from Octopus Spring, Yellowstone National Park, Wyoming, United States - 20090730_OS50 ... | reverse complement strand
CTCCCTGTACCGCCTCCACAGACAGTCCTCACCACGAACCTCTGACCAAGCCTCTATTGCCTCTTCGAACTCTTCGATGTATACTTCTTTCATGGCGCGTTCCTCCTTCTTTTGGTGTTGATAACCTCATCTTATAAGGAGGGATGCGCCTTACCTGCTTCTCCCCAATTTTACACACAAGATTTTACGCTGCCTTGGAAAGGGCTTATAAGTCGTAGTAGTGCTGGTGTTTTTCATCTCTTTATGGCCTCTTTTGGATTAGATGCTTGGAGGACCATGGAGAGAGTTCTTAGACTAAGAATAATAGAAGGAGGTGAAAAGGATGAAAAAGATGTTGCTTTTGATCGTGGTACTCCTAGCCGTGACTGCGCCGGTGTTTGCTGACCTCGTCAACGGCAATTGGAGCACTTCCGATGAGACCGGATGGACACGCTGGAGAGCTCCTTGGGGAAGCAGCGAACAGTGGGCGGTGACGATAAACGGACCCACATGTCCTGAAGGCACGCTTTCGGGTGGCGGCGGTAACGGCAGCTTCGGCTGGTTCCAGGTCATCGAGTGCCCGGTAGGCGCCACGTGTACCGTCTCTGCCGACTGGGCAGGAAATATCGGTGGCAGCGGTTGGGCTGAAGTTATGTTCTGGACCACGTCTAATCCGAATGAGGACCACGGCGCGCGCGCGGATGTAGGCAATGCGGCAGATATTGCCTACAAGAAAGACTCGTGGGGAATGAACCCGCCCACTTCATGGTCATGGCAGGCAGCCAGTCTGTCTCCGCATCCAAATGGTAATGGCGGGACAGTCGTCAGCCAGGGCTATGTAGTCGTCGCACTAAAACTCGGTGGGTTCCCTATTGGCAACGTGTCTTTTGACAATATCAGCGTTGCATGCACGCCGATCCCCGAGCCCAGCAGCTTGTTGGCTCTGGGAACTGGGCTTATGGGTCTGGCCGGCTTTGCAGTTCGCCGCAGACGCTAAGTCTGTCACGCAAAGTAATGCAGTTTTCATTGGCCGCTGGGTGAGAAGCCTAGCGGCTGTTATTATTACCACTAGCATTCAACCTTCGTTCAATGGTCTGCAGTTTGAGCCTGAGACAGACCTGCTTTTAGATCAACCATTCCCGACTCCTGCTGACAAGGAATCTCGCACTAGCCTGTCGAACATATATTCGTATACTCTAGAAGGCTAGGATCACAATCACAAGTGGAAGATTCAAGAAGTAGTAGTCAAGCGAACTTCAATTTTGCAGCCTTTTTAGAAAGTGTGCGATATACCCGCCGCTACCAGGACAGAATAGCACATCTACACGTCATACCTTCTCGTGAGGCGGCCTATGGTGAACTAACCAAGCCACTCCCTACGGAGCTCGCCCCTGCTTTGTCCAAGATGGGTATAGATCGGTTGTATACTCATCAGTGTGAGGCCATCGAAGCAGTTCGTCGAGGTGAGAATATCGTCATAGTTACTGGGACCGCTTCAGGCAAGACCTTGTGCTACAACCTACCCATACTTGAGACACTGTTGGATGAACCTCATGCCAAAGCGATTTATATGTTTCCCACGAAAGCATTAGCGCAAGACCAGCTCAGAGTACTGCGAAGATACGCGGAGCTGAATAGCAATCTATCGCCTATCATAAGAGCCGGCACTTATGACGGAGATACACCACAGAGCACTCGCCGAAAGCTTAGAGACGAAGCCAGCATAATCCTTACAAATCCAGACATGCTTCATCAAGGCATATTGCCCTATCACACCAAATGGAGCAAGTTCCTACCCTATCTACGCTATGTAGTTGTAGATGAGATTCATACTTACAGGGGCATCTTCGGCTCGAACGTGGCGAACGTAATGCGCCGGCTGCACCGCATTTGCAGCCTTTACGGTTCGAAACCTCAGTTCATCTGCTCTTCGGCAACGATTGCAAATCCAAAGGAATTGGCTGAAAAACTAACTGGGGTTACGATGACTCTCATAGACGATGATGGTTCGCCAAGGGGTCGGAAGTGCTTTGTCTTCTGGAATCCTCCAGTGATAGATGTTGGTGGCATGGAGCGGCGCAGTTCCAACGTAGAAGCGCAGGAACTGATGGTTTCTCTCGTTCGAAACCGCGTGCGAACCATCACATTTGGCAAAGCTCGGATTGTGGCCGAGCTGATGTACAGATACGTACGAGATGCGCTAAAACGTGCTGAACCTGCTTTGGCCAACAGGGTGCGCGCCTATCGCGGTGGCTATTTGCCGGAAGAACGTCGCGAAATCGAAAGACAATTGTTTGCTGGCGAATTGCTGGGCATAACTAGCACTAATGCTTTGGAGCTCGGGATAGACATTGGCGGCCTGGATGCAGCAATCATAGTTGGCTTCCCGGGAACCATTGCAAGCACATGGCAGCAAGCGGGGCGCGCGGGCAGGTCGCTGGCCGATTCGCTGGTAGTCTTCGTCGGCTATAACGATCCCATAGACCAATACTTGATGCGCCACCCAAATTACTTTTTTGGACAATCACCGGAGAGCGCTGTCATAGATCCCGAGAACCCCTACATATTGGCAAATCATATGCGTTGTGCTGCTTTCGAACTGCCACTCAGAGCACAAGACGCAAGTTGGTTTGGTGATAAGATGCGCCCAATTGCCGAGATTCTCGAAGAATGTGGTTGCCTGAAGCAGATAGACAAGACTTGGTACTATTCCACCCCGGGATTTCCGGCAAGAGAGATTGACCTGCGAACCGTGTCAAACGATACGTTTGTTATCCTGGACGTTACGACATGTAATGAAAAAAACGGCTTAGTGGAGGAGACCTATCTAAAGCCGTCCTTTGCTCAGCTTCCGCAACGGGGACAAGTGATCGGGCAAGTGGATTCCATCTCTGCTCCGGAGCTTGTGTACCCCGGTGCTGTGTACATGCACGACGGTGAAACATATTTTGTAGAAAAACTTGATTTGCAGAACAAAGTAGCTTATGTGCGACGGGCAGATGTGGACTACTACACAAACCCCATACTGGACGCCAGCATACGAGTGTGCCACGACACGAGCGCAACGGAAGACGGGATGGAAATTATATCCCGAAAATTTTCCGGCACATCCGCCTCGATGGCTCCATCGCTATTCTATGGTCCAGCGGTTGTTACGTGGGCTACTGTGGGATACAAGAAGGTAAAGTTCTACAGTTTGGACAGCATTGGCTATGGCATCGTGAATATACCGCCTCAACGTCTGGAGACCATGGCATTCTGGCTAATTCCACCACAAGACTTGATTGCAGCAGTACGTTCAGTCGGTCGGAATCCCATCGAAGGCCTGATGGGCATACGAAACTTGGCAGTCCATGCGCTCCCTTTTTTCGCTATGTGTGACAAGCAGAACATCGGCGGGATAGTGGACAGCTCGAACATAGGCACGCCCACAGTGTTCATATATGATCGCTACAGTGGTGGTCTAGGATTTGCACAGAAAGCTTATGAGATGGCCGAAACTTTTCTAGACTCTTGTCTCCAAATGGTAGTGGAATGCAAATGTGAGGATGGCTGCCCTTCTTGTGTCGGAATTCCTACCTTGCGTCCGCCCATTCACACAGACCCCGATGTCTTTGGCTCTTTTCCCATCTCGGACAAGGAAGCTACTTTGATGATGCTCCATGCCATGCTTGGGAGACAACCATATACACCCAAGCACAAACCCAAATAGCTCAAGGCATGTCTGCTAGATGTGTAGCAATACGTAGGATTTCGGCAACGCTCCATGCTTGTGCTATGCAACCGTGAGGTTTGTGAGGAGGGTCCCCGTCGAATATCTCGCTTATGGTGCCTATCCCGGCTTCGGTGAGGTGTCTGCGGAAGGGCTCTATAAGCTGTCGGACTCGTTCACGATCCCTGTAGACCCGGTAGTGTGCATCTGCGAATTGTCCAAGGAGCCATGGCCATGCAGTTCCTTGGTGATATGCGCAATCACGTTCCTTTGGCCCACCTGTGTATTGTGCAACATACGCAGGTTCATCCGGCGATAGAGAGCGCAGCCCGTATGGAGTCAGGAGAACTCTCTCAACCGCGTCCACAACCGCTTTTTGTTTTGCAACCGACAAGGGCGAATGTGGGAGTGACACCGCGATTATCTGATTGGGACGCAGCGAATCATCATGCCCATCTGGCCCATCGATTACATCGTATAGGTAACCCTTGGGACAATAGAATCGGCGATTGAAACTCAGCCTGCACCTGCTTGCTGCTTTCTTGAAGGGATCATCCATTCCCAGCTTTTTGGCCCAGGTACTCATATGGCACAATGCGTTGTACCAGAGAGCGTTTATCTCTACTGGTTTGCCGATTCGAGGCGTGACCGGACAGTTGTCTACACATGCGTCCATCCACGTCACTTGACTGCCATCTCTTCCGGCGACAAGGAGGCCATCCGATGGATCAACGTGGATGCCGAATCTAGTACCCTGGAAGTGCCATTCTATAATCTCCGCCAATCTAGGAAAAAGACTAGTGATGATGCTGGTGTCACCAGAAGCTCTCATGTAGGCATGCAAAGCTTGAAAATACCAGAGGGTGGCATCGGCGGTATTGTATTCGGTGAGACCTTCATCCGTGAAGCGGTTTGGGATCATGCCCCCATCAGCCCATTGAATATAGCGAAGAAGAATGTCCCTTGCTACAGAGAATCTCTTGGTGGAAAGTAGCAGCCCTGGGAGCGAAATCATTGTGTCCCGACCCCAGTCCGTAAACCAGTGATATCCGGCTAATATTCCGCTCTTCTTACTCCCTCTCTTGCTCTCCCTTATTTCGTCAACCACAAATTGATCTGCAGCGAGCAGAAGAGTTCTTCGAAAGGAGTCTGCCATGCCTCCGACTAGTACACGTCGTCGAGCAATCTCACGCTTTAAAGCAGTGTCAATGTGCTGGTCAGGAAGATGTCGTTCGCAAGTCGCAACGAGACCAACCGATTTGCCCGGCTTGAGATCAACTTCGAAGAAGCCTGGTGTATAGAGGTCCTCAAGGCAATTGAACCCCCGTTCCCGTTCAGCACGATACAGGAATGCTCTGTACCAGTCTTCTTGTCGAACGAACTCTCCGCCTGGGATGACTGCCATGTGGAGTGAGTACGGTGCGTGGCCTGATTCAACTACAACTCGGTCTTGGTGACCGACAGTAACAAACTCTTCTTCTCGTGCCCGCCATCCATCATGGTGGTACCCGCGGAATGTGCAGAAAGGACGAATGCGAAGCGATACCCTCGGGGTGGTAGTCTCGCAACCACCGACTTCAACAGCGAATTTCGCATTCCCTGAGTTTCTTCCTGACCTCTTGCCCGCGGAGAGCTTATAGCGCACATACACGGTGTCCTGACCATGTTCCATCCATACTTGCTTGCGCAAGACAAAACCGGGCAATTCGTATTCCCAAGTAGGTATGCCAAGGATTAATCGAAACGACCTAAGAAGCCTGTAACCCTCCGGATGGATGGTACCATCGTGAAACTCGTTCGTGCCCAGCGAGAAGGAGGAACCGCAGATATGGAGCTCTTCGTCAACCTTAGAAAGCAGCACTTGGCGTTCGAGAGGAGGAGGAAACGACGCAACCAGCAGACCATGATAGCGCCGGGAATTCCCGCTTACGATCGTAGAAGAAGCGTAACCACCTATTCCGTTAGTAACCAGCCACTCCCGAGATAGAGCGGCATCTATATCGTGGAGAATAGCAGTCGGTATTCTGATCAAAGCGGTCTCCAGCCGGGGGCGTTATCTGACATTATTATCGGCTGAATAAGCGCAGGCTTTCAGAGATGCCAAGTCTTCCAGCTATTGAAGGTGCATATAGGCAGTCCGATTTCTGCTTATCAAGAATTCCTACACTCCCACAGCTTGCCTTAACGCAAACAAGTTCTCTTCAGGAGTATCCGTGGGGACAGCACATCCGGGTGTCAGAATAAACCCTGCTGAGCCTGCTTGAGCGATAGCATCCTGTGCCTGTTCCATCACCTGGCTAGGCGTCATTTTGGCAATTTCCATTTCATTTATGCCACCTGCGATACAACCCTGATGAATAGCTCGGGCTTCACGCAGGCTAGGCCAGGTCAGGCGATCGCTCCACACCAGCACGTTTGCGGGTAAATCGTGGGTTAGCTCGAACATAATGTTTTCCCCATGGAGATGCAAGATATTGAATGTTCCGGTCTCCATCGCCCGGTTCAACACAATCCGGTCAAGAGGCAGGAATACCTCGCTGTATTCCTCCTGGGACATGGTGGTGGTCTGTGCGCCATCCAAAGCAAAATAGATGCCATCCCCACCCTCTGCAGTCCATGCCTCTACGTAGTCGGCCAAAGAAACAGCAATCGCTCTTAGCCCTTGCTGAACTGCCTCTGGGTTAGCACGCAGGTGTTGCATAAGCTTCTTGCCACACAGCTTGTTCGCTGACGCAAATGGATTGAAGACAGTGTCGATGACCGGCATATCTGGAAGGAGTCCCTTGCGGATTAGCCGTAGTGCCTTCAATTGCTCGGCAAAATTCCCACTGCGTGGATCCAAAGGTCGGAGCTTCCGCCAATCCTCTGGGTTTTCGATGCTTTTCATACCATCTGGTAGGTCCAGGGGCAAGTCATGCATCACCTTTAGGAAATCGGGATCATATTTCCGCGCAAAGGCAAGCTCTGCCTCGGCAAGGGGTTCTCCAGAGGGATGCTCCAAAGGGAAGTGATACCAAAAAGAAACAGGAATGCGGTCGCTTTCACGACACTGCACCGCCGCCATACATCGTTCGCGCTTTGACTCACGCATAATGTGCCAGCCCCTTTCGTAACGCGCTTCTTACAACTCCCCGTGTTGCCTTCAGAAACCAACAATGCGCTTAATGTCCGCTAAGTTAGGGAACAACAAACTGTGACCGACTCTGTCGGACAGGTTATTCTATCAGAACTAGCAACACATCTCAAGCCAGCATTTTCATCATGCTAATTGAAGACTGAACTATACATGCAGATAAAGACGTTTCAGGGTTTGATATCTGTGGTTAGGGGTAATTACACATTGGACCTCAGAGGGGAGGTGGCATGGTATGTCCAAGAAAAACAAGGGTGGCCAATCGGGCAAGAAAGCTGGCTCCATAATAGACGATCCAATCGAAAGCGTAGCGCCTCAGAAGAGCAAAGAGAAGCAGAAAAAGCATAAGAAGCAAAGTCGCGGTAAGTAACTTGCTCCGGGTCCCGGATAATCAGTACAGTTGCGTGCCATACGTAGAAGGTGCGCTACTGTCACTTTTCCGCCGACAGATTGCCCTCTGGCTTGCCCTTAGGTGGTAACACAGCCGCAGACCTGGTATACTATTGGCGTGAGACCTCTTCACTACGGGCGGAGGTGCGGCTGTGGAAGGAAAACTAGCTTTAGTATTTTTCCTAGCGGCCAGTTTATGTTGTGCCGCTTTGGGGTCGGGGACTCAGAAGTTTGTTCTGGCTAGAGACAAAACATGTTTATTCTCGATAGTCATCCCTCCAGATGCCACCAGCGCAATACAGACGGCAGCCTCTGACCTAGCCATCTATACTGGTAAAGCGTCCGGCACAACACCTCTAATCACGCACGATAGCTCTCAAACGACCGGATACGCGATTCACATTGGCAACACAAGCCTCGTGGCAAACATGAACCTACCCTTGAATGAGCTCAAGGAAGAAGGGTATGTCATCGCTCCCCGTGGCACAGCCATTGTGATTTGCGGGAAGACAGACGACGGGACTGTAAACGGTGTCTACGGCTTTCTAAGAGACTGCATCGGAGTGCGGTGGTTCATGCCAGGTGATTTGTGGGAAGTCGTGCCCGTTCGGGACCCTCTGGTTGTAGAAGTAGCAGAGACGGTAGTGAACCCCGATTTCTCGTTCCGTATCTGGAGCGGAGTGGTATCTAAACAAGGACAAGAGTGGTATAGAAGAAATCGCTTGACTCGCTACCGTAATAACATTCCTTTCTACGGCTTTGGCCATAACCTGGGTAACATATTCCCTCCAAGTAAGTACGGCAAAGAGCACCCGGAATACTATTCCGAGATACAAGGGAAGAGGTTTGTCCCGCCGTCGGATGGCGTAGTTCTTGGTGAGCCATGCTTCACAAACCCCGATGTTATCCGACTGACGGTCGAGGCTGCTCGTGAGTATTTTGACAAGAATCCTGAAGCCACGCAGTTTTCCCTTTGCATTAACGACAATGACCAGTGTTGTACATGCGAGAATTGTTCGAAGCTCGATGCGCCGTACCAGATGCACCGTACCGGGAGACAATACTCGGATAGTTATTATTACTTCGTCCAGCAGGTGGCGAATGAAATAGCAAAGAGTCACCCCGGAAAAACGCTTGGATGCTATGCCTATTGGCCTGTAGAACTGCCACCTAGGCACATCAAGCGCCTGCCAGACAATGTCGTGATTTGTCTGACCCAGGACACCAGTCAGCACTTTGACCCCGAGTATAGGAACGCCGACCGGGATCTATTTGTGAAGTGGTCCAAGGTAGCGAGCCACATGGTGAAATATGATTACTACGGCCTGGGATGGTTTACCCCAAGATACTTCCCCCATCTTGCGGCAGACGACATCAAATGGCTGAAGGATAAAGGAATCGTAGGTCAATACTGTGAGGTTTATCCTTACTGGGTAATGACCAGCCCACAGCTTTACATGGCTGCACAACTGCTTTGGGATACCAACCAGGACGCAGATGCATTGCTTGACGAGTTCTTCAGCGGTCTGTATGGAGACGTAGCTAATGAGATGAGGGAGTTTTATTCGACCCTCGAGTCAATCTGGACAAAGAAGCGCCCCGGCCGTTGGTTCCAAGGGTTAGACTGGATAGACACGGAACTGATTAACTTTGACGCACCCAAGATGACCCGAGCAATGGACTTATTGAACCAGGCATATTCCAACAGTGACGGAATAGTGCGCGAAAGGGTTAACTACGTGCGTCGCTTATTCCGATTCAGCTATATCATTACCACAGGCTACGACGCAGCCATGTCTCTGAGTGCCCTTCCGCTTGAGACCCGTGCAGACGCAGAAAAATGTGTCCTGGAAGCCGAGAGAGTCCTTCGACTAGCGAGTGATGCCGAACGCATTTATGCCTGCACTCTGAAAGTAGACCCGCTTCATCAGCACTCGTACTATCAAAACGACGCGCGCTTCTGGCGGAAATTCGACGGATGGGAAAGCCGCCTCATCGGACAGGTCACTGGACAGCTTCTCAGACTGCAGAAATGGGCTGAGAAGAGCATGACTCCGGCGCAAGCAGAAGACTTCATCAATCACGCGATTGGCCGAATCTCAAAGTCGCGGATCCGGCAAACGACGAACTTTGAGAATGCGCTGAAACCTGTGGTAGAGGTAGGTTATACTTCGAACGTTGTCGTAGACGGTAGGCTGGATGAATGGACTGGAAAGCAGTGGGTACCAATTAGGGACAGCCAAGGAAACGCCATAGCCGAGTTTGCCCTGGGGTGGGACACTTCGAATCTGTATCTCGCGGCACGGGTTCACGACCCCATACACCTGCAACACAGAGACGGAGCCGACATCTGGCAGCAGGATAGCCTCCAGATTGGGCTTGATCCGCTGCACGATGCCTGGAAAACCGTGGGGCTTATGACTTATGGGGCAGACGATCGGGAATATGGGTTTGCATTGACAGATGCTGGTCCACTCGCTTGGTGCTGGCAAGGCACACCGGGCAAAGCGCAGCATGTGCGCCTTCACATTGTCCGAGATGGAGAGACCACTGTATATGAAGCAGCTATACCATGGACGTCGCTCAAGCCTGAAGGTGGAGAGATTATAGGTGTTTCCATCCTAGTGAACAATGACAACGGCAATGGCAGAACCTACGCCACATGGGGCGGTGGAATAGCCGAGTATAAGTCTCCTATTGAATTCAAGCCTGTTCGTTTGCTGAAACCATAATGCAAATGTGCGGTTCCGCGTCGAATGCTGCATACCTGGTTCCTGGGTTGCCGCATGACTTCGAATAGACTCAAGATACGGTAACTATGCTCAGACCAATCACTCAGGCACATGAAGAGCGGTGAACCGCGTTGTTCCATGCCGACACCGCTCTTTCTTCACCAAAGCTGAACCATCATTCGCATGCTCGAAGGTAAGAAAGTGAAATGCGGCGAACTTACATGCAAGAGTAGTGACGCAGTGAGATGGTAGCCTTGAATCTCAGCATTATTCCGTGTCTGGTGCTAGCGTTGGCAATTCCAGCGTGTGGTCTCAAGAAATACGATTTTGAAAATGGTATCCCAGCAGATATTGAAGTGAAGGGCATCGGTCAAATGACTGAGCAGCCTGACCTTGTCATTTCCGGCAAGAAGTCAATCTATGCTGACAGTCGGAACGATACCGACGAATGGCATGAGTTCTTGAATACATCCTCGTCAGTGAAGCTGGAGAAGGGTAGGCTATATCACATCTCCTTCAACTATCGAATTGTGGATCCCGGCGATACAAAGGCACGCTTCTACTCAGTCTTCAAATGGGCTGGTGGAGAATATTACGGCAACTTCTGGCTGTGGAATAGAGAAAAAGGAGCCACGGGGAAAATTGATCGTCAGGTGCGCCCTAGCGGCGACGATTGCCGATTTATCATTGGCATCCGACATCAAGCCGCGGTAGTCGTGGACGATATCATCATCGAGGATGTGACGGATGTACCGATTGACCAGTCGCTCCGTGTCAAATCCACGACAGCTCCACGCTTGGATACCATGCGCCAGCAGCTCAACCAGTTAAGGTACAAGCAAGGTATCCCAGACCTCGTTCGAGATTTTGCCGTTATCCTCTGCGACGAAGGCGCTGGTGCGAAAGCAGTAAATAATCGTAAGCGAATCTTCGCAGATTTCAACCCCGATTTCGTTGATTGGAGCCCCATAGGACCCCTGGCCAAAGAGTTCGGTGTTTGGAGTTCAAGGGGAGGCCCGGAATACCAGGAGTTCTACAAGTTCGAAGGTCCTGAGGTGTGGGAGACCCGGTACGAGAAGTTCGTGGGTTCAGGATTTGCTATGTCGCTCGACGGGACACTCATCCAGGATGAGACCTGGGGAGAGGGTGGTTACTTTACTTGTCACAACGGTGCAAACTGGCATCGATACTTCAAAACCAAGATCGAAGAAGTGGCCACGAAGATGACCGCTATTTGCCAAGACAATATCGCTTGCCCTCCATGGCTGAAGGGATGGGGTTGTTTCTGCGACTCATGCGTGGCGAATTTCCGGGACTACCTGCGGGGTCGCTATTCGAAAGAAGAACTTGAGAGAGTTGGTATAGCTGATCTGGCCAGCTTTTCTGCTCGTGATTATTTTGTATCGCACGGGCGTTGGGGATTCAGTGCTGTAGAGGATCCCATCGTCCGGGAATACATTAAGTTCCAGCATATCAGTCAGCTGGAAGCATGGGCAGACGTGGTAAAAGGCATAAAGGATGTAGGGTTGTCCCAGGGTAGAGCAATTCCAGTTTATGGCAACCAGATAGGCGCCTTCGGAATGTGGCCCTATGCCGTGGCGCTTTCCCAGCTCACCGACATTGTCGAGATCGAGGAAGTAATAGGTATTAAGGACAGGATTCGTTTTCAATCCATGTACTACAAACTAGGGCGCGCATCAGGTGAAAATGAGAGACCGGTCTGGGTGCGCGGCCCAGTGTATGACGATACCAAGACGAATACCCCCATGCTGAAAACGTCTTTCTGGACTGTACACCTGGCGGAGGCGCTCGCAAACGGTGGATTTCGCGACTTTTCATTGGGGATGAACGCGCCATGGACAGGCGACCCGAATACCCTCGATTTCATGGATGATTCGGCACTCTATTCTTTGTATATACAGTTTGCCAAGTTTATAGATGAAAACCGTGTGCTGCTCACAAACAGGGAAAGCATGGCGCAGGTGGCGCTGGTGTATTCGCTGCCAAGCCTACTATTCCGGCGTTATTACCCGCTGGATATCGATGACAATTCTGCCTTCGAACGGGTGCAGAAGACAGCGGATTTGCTGGATGAGAACCATATACCGTATGACTGCGTAGTTTTTGGGCATCCGGAGATATGGGATGATTCCAGAGTGCTGCGAAATCTGTCCAGATACAAAGTATTGGTCCTCCCAACGATAGATGCGATTTCCGACGCCCAAGTAGAGGCACTGAAGGACTTCATGCAGAGGGGCGGCAAAATAGTGGTCTGCGACCCAAGAGCTGGCACAAGAGACGAAAACTTCAATCCCCGACAGAAACGAGCTCTTGAGGGAATATCAGTGATCGGTATGATCGACAAGACCGACCAGCCGGATGCGGCACTGAACGCAATGCGAGCAGCCTCCCTAGTGTCTATAGAAGCCCCGAAAAAGGTCACCGTAAACATCTGGAAATCAGCGGACGGGCAATCACTGGATATCCATCTCCTGAACTATGACGTTGACCTCGAAAGGAACCAGGCAAACCCAGCGTCGTCGGTGCAGGTGACGGTTAAGGTTCCTTCTAACTTCTACTTCGAAAAGGCAATTTGGAACCGTCCCGGAATTCGAAAGCTTGATATACCCTTCGAGCAAAAGGGCGATGTCGTGACATTTACTCTGCCTTCGCTTCAAGACTACTCGGTGATTTCTCTCAGCACCGAGGAGGCATTAGACGAAGCCAACAGTTACCTTAAAGAACGGCGCACACTTGACCGTGAAGCCGTCAAGAAACTAGCCGCAAAGTATAATCTTTACTAGGAACCTGTGACAACAGATGGGGATGGGGGACACTAAGAAGCTTGGTGGTCAGCACTGCATGCAGTAGCAGATTCACCGCAATGCGGCCCTCCCCATCTTCTGTGTAAAACAGCTCCTTTTCCGCACATCGCCAGGTTTTCGCAGTTGATGTGTCAGGGCAAATAATCGAAGAAAGCATCTCAGCCTGGAATATGTAGCAACTATGAGAGAGCACATGCCCGCCTGGCACACGCTACCTGTTAAAGAGGTTTTCTATAAACTGGACACGACGCCAGATGGGTTAGCAACCGCAGAGGCAAGAAATAGGTTGCTAATTCATGGGCTCAATGAACTACCGAAAGAAAAGCCACCGTCCCCAATATTGACATTTCTTCATCAATTTCGCAGCCCCTTAATATACGTACTCTTTTTTGCCGCTCTGCTATCTATTGTCAGTGGCCACACAATTGACAGTCTCATCATCTTCACTGTGTTGCTCTTGAATGCTGTCATCGGTTTCCTTCAAGAATACCGTGCGGAGCGCACTCTAGAGGCTCTAGAAGAACTCTCTGCACCTCGCGCAACAGTCCTTCGTGACTACGAAGAAGAGAAAATCGATGCTGCGGAGCTTGTGCCTGGTGATGTGGTGTTGCTCGAGGTGGGTGATAGAGTTCCGGCGGACTGCAGACTCTTCTTGGCGATCAATTTGAGAACTGATGAGTCAGCCCTCACTGGTGAATCCATGCCCGTTGAGAAGCAGGTAAATCCTCTTCCCGAGGATACTCCGCTTGCGGAGCGAATCAACATGGTTTACTCCGGCACCACGGTGGCGTATGGCCGAGGTATGGCGGTCGTTGTTGCAACTGGTAGACAGACAGAGATTGGGCGTATCGCATCGGAGGTGGTAGCTGAGCCTCGTGCTTTGACACCAGTTCAACGGAAGCTATCGAGGCTCGCTGGTCAGCTGGGCATCGCAGGTTTGGCAGTTGCCATTAGCATAATAATCGCTGGCCTCGTACGCAACCTCCCTTTGTTTCAGATGTTCTTCCTAGGAGTAGCGGCAGCGGTTTCTTTTATTCCGGAAGGTCTGCCCGCTGCCATAACCATTGTTCTGGCTGTTGGCATACAGAGAATGGCAAAGAACTGCGCTGTTGTTCGCAAACTGCCGGCAGTGGAAACGTTAGGATCTGCCACGGTGATTTGCTCAGATAAGACCGGTACACTAACCAAGAACGAGATGACTGTTAGACAGGGATACACCTCCTCAGGGACACAGTTTTCCGTAACTGGTGAGGGTTATGTACCTGCGGGAGACTTCTATGTGCACGGACACGGCGTGACAAGGGAGCAAGTTCCAGATGTGGAGAGGCTTTTTACAGCACTTGTGTTGTGCAACAATGCCCGGCTTCATCACGAGGAATCCGGATCTTGGCGAATTTTAGGAGACCCTACTGAGGGCGCATTGATTGTAGCTGGCGACAAATTGGGGCTTAAGAAACATGAATTGGAGACAACGCAGCCTCGTATTGACGAAATTCCATTCGAATCTGAGAAACGCTACATGGCGACACTTCACAACTTGCCAGAAGGGGGAAAACGAGTCTACGTGAAAGGCGCACCTGAGCGTGTGTTGGCTATGTGCTGCTCGTATTCGTCCGGAGAGAGAGTACTTCCAATGAACCCGGATAAGATGAACGAGTTTGTAATCGCAAATACGGAGATGGCAGCCAACGCTTTGCGACTGCTGGCGGCTGCATACAAGGATGTGCCTCCAGAGACTGTGGAGATTGAGCATCAAGACGTGGAACACGATCTGGTCTTCCTTGGTGCAGTGGGCATGATAGACCCTCCGCGTGATGAAGCACGTGTGGCAATCCAAGCGGCAAGAACTGCAGGTATTCGGGTGATCATGGTTACAGGCGATCATCCAGATACAGCTCGCACAGTCGCCGAACTACTTGGTTTACTGGAAGAAGGTATGAGAGTAGTAGACGGTCGAACCCTCGACAAGCTAACTGATGACCAACTTACCGCCTTGATAGGTAGTATCGCCGTCTTTGCGCGTGCAGAGCCAGAGCACAAGATAAGAATCGTACGCGCGCTGAAGAGACAGGGACACATAGTGGCCATGACAGGGGATGGAGTAAATGATGCTCCAGCCCTTAAGCTTGCGGACATTGGAATCGCAATGGGTCTGACTGGCACGGACGTCGCCAAGGAAGCAGCGGATATGGTTCTTCTGGACGACAACTTCGCGACTATCATTCGAGCAGTGGAAGAAGGAAGAGGCATTTTCGCTAACATACGGCGGGTGGTTACCTATTTACTCTCCACAAATATAGGTGAGGTGCTGATTCACCTCACTACCATCCTTTCTGGCTTGCCAATTCCGTTGATGCCAGTGCAAATCTTATGGATTAACCTGGTCACGGATGGGTTTTCAACGGTACCACTGTCCCTCGAAAGAAAAGAAGCCGGGATCTTGCACGAACCGCCTAGAAATCCGAGGGAGCCGGTTGTGAATAAGCCCATAATGAAAAGAATCACACGTGCTGCCATTATCATGCTTGTAGGCACGCTAGCCCTGTACTTATGGGGGCTTCAACACCATCCCGAGTCAAATCGTCCCAGAACACTTGCCTTCGTGGTGATGGTATTCTTTCAGGTTTTCAACGTGTTCAACGTTCGATCTTTCAATTATTCGCTTTTTCGGATAGGCGTATTATCAAACCCCTATGTGGTCTTAGGTGCCACCAGTTCAACCCTGGCGCAGATAATAGCAGTCAATACCAATTTCTTCCAGCAGGCATTCAAAATCGTTCCGTTAACCTTAGCCGAATGGTTACTGTGCGTGGCGATTGCAAGCAGTGTATTCTGGGTTGAGGAAATAAGAAAAGCCGTTGTGGGGCGAGGCAGTCCGCACTAAGCCTCAAGAAATTTCCGTTCGCAATATCCCAACGACCCCGTCAGCAGTCACGATACTTTCTTGCCGACACCTGTTTTCAGAAGAGTAGTATCAAGTAAATTAGCGGCTTTGGGCAGGAACTTTTCGACGTCGTCTCGCGTCAGGCCGTTATCATCGGCTGCGGCACCCAGTAACCGCAAACCCTCGAGGGTCAAGCGGTTGATTTCCTCAGCTTGTGCACTATATCTCTGAGCTGTTGTCTGGTCACGCATGTCACCGTTCCAGCTTACCAAGATCTCGCATGCTCGCCTACGGGCTTCGTACGCATCCGACATAATGTCGAGCGACTGCCTCAGTTTGTCTTTGGATATAAGATTGTCAGGTATGTTCAGGGCCTTGAACTCCTTTGCCGCCTTGCTATTCGCTTTGGCTGCTTTTGCAAACGCATTGTGTACATTCCCTATGGTATTGTTTCCCCTCACAAATTTATCCAGCTGTGCAAAGCCCTCTTCGTTATACTTGTCCGCACGTGCTGCTATGGCGAAGTATTCCTTGCCGAACTTCACAAACTCGTCACGACGCTGTTGGGTCTCAGGAGCCGTGGACGGAGGTTCTCTTCTGGTTGGTAAATCAACCCGTTGGCGAGGACTGAATAGACTAGCAACTATCGTCAGGACAAGAATAGCTCCGATAGCAAGACTCGGTGCTATACAGCAAGTCAACCACGTCCTACGCGAATACCTAGATTCGCCATCGAATCCCCGGTCAGTTTGCTCCGCAAACACGCCTTCCAGGTCCGCTTCAGGGGTTGGTTCAAGGTATTCCTGTTCTTCAAACTCGCGCCTCTCTTGTTCAGGCTGTCTCTCCTCATCGTCCATTACACGCCCTCCTTCTGCTCGGGCCTTCGTGCTACCTAGTTCGTACCCAATTCAACGGCTATGACTACCCCGTCGGCACTGTATATCCGAAGTCGGGGGTAGCCAATCTCATTTCCTCATCAATTTGGAATTCTCTCCCAAGCAGCAGGATTACGCCTGTACATTGTCGAATAAAGGTAACAAACTGGTAACCTACATGACCTACTGCGGAGGTAATGAATGCCTTTTTACATTGGTTCTAAAGAATCGATGCAGACCTTAGCCAGGTCGAGATCTGACTTGTTTACCAAGCTACTCGGATCCTGCGTCTTTGCGACATTTATGATCGCCTGTGCATATTCGTTCCGACTATGGTTCACTCCAGTACCGATAACCCTTCAACTACTTGGTGTTGTCCTCTCAGGCCTAGTTCTAGGAAGTAGATGGGGAGCTATCAGTCAGATTCAGTATCTGGCAATGGGTCTTTCAGGACTGCCTGTATTCTCGCATGGTCAAAATGGACTAATGGCATTGGCGGGGCCCACTGGCGGTTACCTCTTTGGGTTCGTGTTAGGCGCGTTTGTGACTGGGTGGATATATGAAAGGCTTCAAGGACGCGTTGTATCCACCTGGATTGCTAGCATCGGAGGAATGATGACGGTTTACGTAGCAGGTGTCTGCTGGCTTGCGACCTGGATAGGCTTAACCAGCAGCAAGTCGGTTGTATCCTGCATACATACCGCTTGGTATCTGGGCGTTCTACCGTTCATAGGTATCGACCTTGTGAAGATTGCTGTGGCTTCGTTATCAGTCCAAGCAGTGACTTGGCTGAAGGAAACCTTATGAGCGAGTACAGATGATTTGCAGGGCTCGGGTGAGAGTTGCAAAGTTGAGAATTGCAGATGAGTTTGTACGTTTTGAGCTTGGCACAAAAGGGTATCTGTAGGTAGGAAAATTCAAGAAAAATCGCCGATAATTGAGTTTGGTGGTTAGCACTGAGGAAATCGCCGGATAACGGGCATGTAATTTTCACCGAGAAAGTTTGTAACCTAGATATTCTGCTTGTCGTATAATCACCAGGTAGAGCGGATTAAGGTCAACTAATCGCAGAATGGTTGCTTAAGACAGCACGATCTATCTAAGACATAGAGATAGTCACTTACGTTAAGGTGCTTTCTGCGAATAGAGGACAGACATCTATCAGGCTTATAATCGATTTTTCAAGGGTTTATTTAAAGGATTATAATTCTAGTGCTTGACAAAACCTGGTAATTTTGCTAGGATACTTACCAACTAGGCTATCACTCTGTGCGGCACAAGGTTGAAAGGAGGTGAAAAGAGTCCTTGAATGGCCTGTGAATGGTCCGCACAGTGATAGGATAGGCAGGAGGAGAGAAAGCTAAATTCCGAGATCGGCCGTGCAAGAGGAAACATGGAGACTCTACTTAAGGCCGAGCTAGATAGAATGAGCGCATCCTCCAGCCTGACGTAACACAAAACAAATACATTCAAGGAGGATGTAGATGAAGAAACTCACAATGCTAGTAGCATCAGTAATGCTATTCGCCATCTGCCTCCCCGTCATCGCTCAGGAATTCCCCGATGTTCCACCGGATCACTGGGCGTATGATGCGGTGCAGGATCTGGCCGAGAAGGGTGTCATTCAGGGCTACCCTGATGGTCTGTTCCAAGGCAAGCGTGCTATGACTCGGTATGAGTTCGCAGAGGCCTTGTCGAAGGCTATCCCTGTGATTGCCGAGATGGTAAGCACTGGGCCCACCGGACCTACCGGCGACTTCGCCACCAAGGCGGAAGTGGACGCTCTAAGCCAGCGTGTAAAGGCGCTGGAGGATCGGCCGGTTCCTCCTGGGCAGGTCACCAAGGAAGAGGTGGATGCTCTCCGCAAGCTAGTTGACGAGTTCCGAGATGAGCTCGCAGCTGTCGGCGTGGATGTTGAGGCTGTCCGCAGAGACATCGCCGCACTGAGCGACCGCGTGACTGCTCTTGAGAATGAAGTGCAGCGAGTCAAACTCACCGGTGGCGTGAATCTAATCGCCCGCGGCGAGGTATTGAATAGCGGCACAGCATTCGACAGGGATCTGCGCGCTCTGGCGACAACTTCTCCACCGGGTGAGCAGAGCCACATCCTTGCGAACAGCACTGTATTCACCGACTGGGATTTCGACCTGACCGCTCGAGTCAGCGACGAAGCCAAGTTGAAAGCATCTATCAACGCCGGTGACTACAGCACCTTCGCAATCGGTACGGTTGATGACTTCACGCTGTGGAGTCTGTACATGGATGGTGCGGTCAAGCTAGGTCCGCTTGGAACTGCCAATGTCATGGTTGGTCGATTCCCGTTCCAGCTGACACCGTTGACCCTGAAGTTCGTCGATCCTGACAGCTATGCATGCGTGTCTAGGTTAGACGATGGCAACTTCGTGCTGGACGGTGGAGCGGCTACCTTCGGCTTCGGCAAGCTTAGCCTGACAGCCTTCATGGCAAAGGCTGACCCGATCGCTGACCTAATCAGCCCTGACCTGATGCTGAGCGGTGCCGCCAGCGAAGTAGCCCAGATAGGTGGTGCAAGGTTGGTCATTGGCACTGGCTTTGCTGGCAACCTCGGTCTGACCTGGTATTCAGCCGGTCTGGTTTCCGCATTGGGGACAACCAGTGTGTTTGGTGCCGACCTGAATACCTCGTTCGGCAATCTGGGTCTCTCTGCAGAGTGGGCCCAGTGTGAGCCGAGCGACGCCCTCGAGACCGCCGAGCCCCCGACTGGCTACGACAACACTGCTTGGAATGCCAAGCTGAGCTACCAGATGGGCAATCTGTCCATCGCAGGTGGATTCACCACTGTAGAGTCCAACTACTATGCCCCTGGTTACTGGAGCAGAAACGGCGCTGCGGTTAACCTGCGCAATGTTCAGGGTCCAACCGCAAGCCTGAACTACGTCCTGGGATCCAATCTCAGCCTGTCTGCAGACGCCCAGTTCCTCGAGCCGGATGACGATACAGCAGCCGTGACCGGTCGCACTGCTACCAATCAGTCGGCGGTTGTGTCTGGTTCTGGTCTCGACAAGATCACAAGCTGGAAAGCCGGCCTGAAGTATGGTCTTGGTGCAGCTAGCACGATCGACCTGGGTTACGAGCAGGTCAGCTGGGAGCCGATCACCGGTGCTGATGCCAAGGAGAAATACATCTCCATCGGTATCGGTCATTCGCTGAACGCCAATGCTAGCCTCAAGCTGATGTACCAGATAGTCGAGTACGAAGCTGGCGCGATCAACCCGTACCCCGGGCTTAGCGCCGACAGCAGAGGTGGCGTTGGTTATGCCCAATTCCAGTTGAAGTACTAATACATAGCTGGACTGAGGCATGATTAGCTAAGAAAGAGCCCCGGATTCGCATGAGCGAGCCGGGGCTCTTTTCAGCTTTCTAATTCTTCAGAATCTTCTTGCCATTCGCCCCTAATAGCCGATTATGACAACGGCAACACTCAAGTCTCAGGCTGGTGGTTGCCCCTCGTCGATGAGTCACCATCCTGCAGCCCGGCCGTAACGTGTCCACTAGTGGCATTTGACATGCCTTCGAGGCTCTGTTACATTGGAGAGTAATATCCGACGAGGTCCTACTGGTGCGAACGAGAACGATACTCATCCTTTCTTTCCTCACTGCTCTATCTGGAGCTTTAATGCCAGGGCCGTTGCTGACTGTAACGATAGCAGAGACCATCAAGGTTGGCTTCATAGCCAGTGTAATGATAGTAATCGGCCACTGTGTGCTTGAGTTAGCGACTGTTCTGGGTCTATATCTGGGCGCAGGCAGATTCTTGAAGCTCAAACCCGTCATCGGCACAATCACCGTTTTGGGCGGAGGTATGCTTATATGGCTAGCATGGGGGATGATTCCAGGAAATGTGAAATTAGAGACATCGAGTGCAGGGCCGTTGACGACGTTGACTAGTAACCTGGTTGCCACTGGTGTGTTGGTCAGTATTTCCAACCCTTACTGGATACTGTGGTGGGCAACCGTGGGTCTTACGCTGTTCGCCGCTTTTGTGCGAGAAAGCACATCTTCGGCAAATACTCTCGTTCCGATAGGCACGTTCTATCTAGGCCATATCTTGGGAGACATCGTCTGGTATCTAGTAGTTGGTGCTATCATTGCAAGTGGACGCTCACTTCTTAATCCCATCGCATACAAGATAGCAGTACAAGTTTGCGGAGTCTTTCTTCTCGTGCTAGGGATTTCTTTTGTTCTGCTGGTTGCTACTGGGAGACTATGGAATATCAATATGAATATTAAATGGAAGGAACGCTGGCATTAATCACTATTTTATTGCGATGACGATGGCACACGCAGCTGCCCATAACGCGATGTCCAAAAGAAGAGGTCTATCCGTCACCAGCAACATCTCAGGATTGTCCGTGCCTGATCCACGGTGGACTAGCAGTATGTAGCGAAAAATACCATACAATACAAACGGAAGAGTCGCGATCATATATCGATGTGACTTGGCAGTCTCGGAGCCAAATGTGTAGAGCGCGTAGGCAATAATCGTTGCAGAAGCCGTAATGTTGATTAGTTGGTCGAGGAATGGAACAGAATAGTGTTCCAGGCTCATTCTTGTATTCACCGCTTTGTCTTCCAAGAGAACCAGTTCACCTCTGCGCTTTGCCACCGCAAGGAAAAGTGCTAGCAACATGGTGCACATCAACAGCCAAGGCGAAATTGACACCCCAAGAACCTCCGTGCCGGCGACAGCACGAAGCACGAATCCTGCCCCTATGACCATGACGTCAACCAGAACCACGTTTTTTAGGTAAAGAGAGTACGAAAACATCAGAGCTACGTAGATAACTGAGAGTATGCCAAGCGTCTGGTGAACACAAAACGAAACACCAAGCCCAATGACCAGCAAGACCATAGCCGCAGTCCACGCGGTGTGGGTGGGTAATCTACCCGACGCTATGGGACGATTGCGCTTCGCTGGATGCTTTCTGTCCAGGTTGACATCTAGGCAATCGTTTACGAGGTAGACTACACCCGAAAGCACGCAAAAGACGGAGAATGCAGATGCCACTGCGATGTAGTCTTTTAGCGGATGCGGTTTATCAAGGGTAAAGAGAAGCCCAGCAAGCACGAAGAAGTTCTTCGGCCATTGTCTGGGCCTCAAGCTTTGCAGAATTAAGCCAATCAACAGTTTTGGCCTCTATCAGAGTTTATTCGTTCACCAGTACCCTTGTCGTAGCTATTGCTGGCTTCTTAAGACCAAAGACATCCGTGACAGTCAGCGTAACTGTGAAATTCCCTGCTCTGGTAAATCGGTGGGTCACTGTTTCGCCCACTGCTTCTTCTTGGATACCGTTTGAGTTGTCGAAATCCCAAGAGTACTTAAGGGCACTAGCCCCCCCCGTAGCCGTGCCGCTAAACACGACTGGATAATTGCGCCCGACTTCTTTCTCGTCGCCTGCGTTTGCCTCGATGGGGGTATTATCTCTGATGACCCTGATTTCACCAATGTAGAACGGTTCGGTACCGTCTCCGGTGATGACAATTCGCTTTAAGTTATATGCAGGCAAATTGAGCTTGCCTTTCAGCGCGACAAATGGGAATGAAACGTTCACCCATGCGTCTGGAGAAGGGCTGAAGGCGTTGACGTCGACTTGATATTCGGTGCTCTCTCCACCATCGAAGAAGAGCACTACTTGAATTCGCTTGACTATCTTGCCTGTTCGAGATACGGTGGCTGTAGCTGGGGTTGGAGCAACCAAACCCCAGGCAGACGCGGTCCCAGAAGTCTCTTGAACGTCATGGAACCTGGTAACAAATTGCAGGTAGGCTTCGGGATCATTGAACCACTTAGTCAGATCCACTGGTGTTGCAAAGTCAAGCCGGCCCCCTTGGTAGAGTCCCCTCGGAGTAACCTGGATAGACTGGGCTGCGCCAAGCGTGTTCTTCGTCGATGCTTGACAGACACCGCCACCCCAATTTCCTAGAGTAACGTTGGTTTCGACTGCGTTAGACCCATACAGCACTATCTCTGCTTGAGTAAACAATCCTTGAGCATTAGTTCTGCCAATTAGACATGCTGAAACAAAAGCCAGCGCGAAAATTCCAAAAATGATTCGCCTGAGCGAAAAAGCTTTCATTTCTAGAAAGTAACCCCCTTGTCATAGTTGCCCACTCACAAGCTGACTACGAATACCTTTTCTGTAGCCGCTTGATGTCTAGGGCTTTGCCTGTGACTGAATCTACGTCTATGATTACAGCCGAGAACAGCGCCTCTCCTTCAGCAACATCGAACTTACTCGGCATCAGAGTAAGGAATCTCGATATGATCAATTCCTTCCTGAGACCTATGACAGAATCTACTGGCCCGGTCATACCCGCGTCGGTTATAAAGGCAGTACCGCCCGGGAGTATTCTCTCGTCAGCGGTCTGTACATGTGTGTGAGTCCCGATTACGGCTGTGACTCGACCATCCAAGTACCAAGCAAACGCCGCCTTCTCAGAGGTGGCTTCGGCATGAAAATCCACTAGTATGACGTTTGTTTGACAGGTTAAGGTTTCAAGAATTTTGTCTGCCACGAGAAAAGGATTTTCCAAGCAATCCATGAAGACACGGCCGCACAAGTTGATCACAGCGACTGACACGCCCGAATCAGTGGAATAAACGGTCCATCCTCTCCCTGGCACACCGTCGGGGTAGTTTGCCGGCCGGACCAGTCTGGGTTCACCGTTCAGATACTCACCGATCTCTTTTCTAGCCCAAACGTGATTACCCAGCGTTATACAGTTTACTCCACAATCCAGTATCTCGAGTGCAATCTCTTTTGTGATTCCTAGGCCGGCTGCTGCGTTTTCGCCATTCGCTACGACAAAATCAGGCTGAAACTCTGCTTGAATTTCTGGAGTCAACCTGGCTACGGCCTGTCTACCTGACCTCCCAACGATGTCACCAATAAATAGTATCCTCAAAATGCGCTACCTTTCAGAGAAGACGAGTCCTGCGCATACGTGATAAATCTCTTCCCATGATTGGCCGAATTGCAGGACTCGCTAAGGTCCAGTTGAACTTATTTTGCGTAGTCTACCGCTCTTGTCTCCCGAATAACGGTAACTTTTATCTGGCCAGGATATTCCATTTCTTCTTCTATTTTCTTGGCCGTATCACGTGCCAGCTTGGCTGCACCAAGATCGTCAATCTCGTTTGGTTTAACCATGACGCGAATTTCTCTACCCGCTTGGACTGCATAGGTCTTTTCGACGCCGTTAAACGAGTCAGCGATAGTCTCTAGGCGCTGAAGCCTCTTCACATAGGTTTCCAAGGTCTCCCGCCGGGCACCAGGTCTCGCCGCGGAAATAGCATCAGCGACGGATACAATTACCGCCTCCATAGTCTGCGGCTCTTCGTCATTATGGTGCGCGCCTACACAGTGAATGACCTCCGGATGCTCGTTGTACTTACGGCAAAGATCCGCACTGATCGTCGCATGAGGGCCTTCCACTTCGAAGTCGACAGCTTTCCCCAGATCGTGGAGCAAGCCCGCCCTTCGCGCAAGGGCTACGTTTCCACCCAGCTCAGCAGCGATAGCACCGGCCAGATGAGACACTTCGATGGAGTGGTCAAGAACGTTCTGGCCATAGCTGGTCCTGAACTTCAGCTTGCCAAGTAGCTTCTCGATTTCGGGATCCAGGGATGTTACACCCGTCTCGAACGTGGCCTGCTGACCTGCTTCGCGAATTTTCGCCTCTACCTCGGCGGTAGCCTTAGTCACCATCTCCTCGATTCGGCCTGGGTGTATTCGGCCATCTGAAATCAGGTTGCTTAGGGCGACACGTGCAATCTCTCGACGCACGGGGTCGAAACCCGACAGTACGACTGCCTCAGGAGTATCGTCTATAATCAGGTCGACACCCGTCAGCGTCTCGAATGCACGTATGTTGCGGCCCTCTCGTCCTATGATTCGGCCTTTCATCTCGTCGCTGGGAAGAGGAACCACAGATACGGTGGTCTCGGAAGTCTGATCAACGGCACAGCGCTGAATGGCGAGGGTGACGATATCCCTCGCTCGCTTTTCTGCCTCTTCCTTCGCTTGCGTTTCGATTTCATGGATGAGACGGGCTGCTTCATACTTGGTCTCATCCTCAATCAGCTTCAGGAGTACCTTCTTTGCTTCCTCCTGAGTAAGTCCCGAGATACGCTGAAGCTCTTCTCGCTGCTTCCCAATGGTGTCGTTCAGCTCGTCTCGGAGTTTCGTTACCTCCTGTTCCTTCTGACTTAATGATCTATCTTTTCTCTCGAGATTCTCGAGTCTACGGTCAAGGGCCTCTTCTTTTTGCGCTAGTCTTCGCTCTAACCTCTGAATTTCAGCTTTCTTTTCGCGGAGTTCACGCTCCGCCTCAGCCCGTATTTTGTGGGCCTCGTCTCTAGCTTCTAACAGTATTTCCTTGCGTCTAGTTTGGATTTCTTTTTCTGTTTGCTCTTTTAGTTTTCGAGCTTCGGCAATTGCTTCCTCGGCTCTTCGAGTCGCAGGGTGAAGCCACAGCAGGTAGCCTAGAACCAGCCCTGCTATGGTAACCAATATAGCACCAACGTATTGAATCCACATAAAGTCTACCTCGCCTCCCGTGATTTGGGATTGAGGTTGAGCGATTTCACAGGCCTATAACCGTCGATAGTTTGGCACCGCTGGCTGCAGCCCGATACACCGGGCACTGGAGCGCACGCCTGCCAAATTCTCTATAATTAGATGCGCACATGCAGACAGAAGTCCGCATCGTCTTTGCACTAGTCTAGTCCATCGTTTCCTGCGAGTTCGTCCAGGACTTTGTTGATGATATCCCAATCAAAGCCACGTCTCCGCAGATAAGATGCTAACCTACGCCGCTTTGACCACTCGTCCGGGTCTTTATCACGCTCCCAACGATGTTTTGCGGCGTCCATAGCTGATCGATACTCTGTGTCGGCATCCACAACCGACAAAGCCTCCTCCACAACTTCGGTTGAGATACCCTTATGCCTAAGTTCCCATTTGATGCGGGCACTTCCCATCGCGTTATCGGTTACTCTATGATTCACCCAAGCCCGCGAAAATTCCGCATCATTAATGAACCCCAGCTCTTCTAAGCGCGTCAGCGCCTCTTCGACAACATCCTCTTCGAAGCCGGCCATTGCCAGCCGACTAGCGATCTCTTTTCTGCTCCGCGGACGGTATTCCAATAGCTTCAGAGCCTTTTGTTTCGCCTTTGTAACTAGCTCCGCACGGACAACGCTTTCCAGCATTTCTGCTGTCATTGGCTGTCCAACGCGCAGGCCCAGCTCCGCCACTACCGACTCATCCACACCCAGGACGAACCTCCCATTGATAAAGATCGACCTACGGTTCGACTTCTTGCTTTGTTCTTCTATTGCAGTTATTCGCTGTTCACACAGGTCCAACCTTCTCCAACGCCTCTCAAGGAAGCTTCGGGACACAAGAGACCAGTTTATTCCAGGTCTTCCGACCGTCGGACACCGATTCTCGCGTTCCTTCTGCTCAAGACCAGCCGACCGGAAGTTCCTTAGACAGTTACTCTTCTTCGTCACTTGCTGGTGACATGATAACTGCCTTGTCCGCGCCTTCGCTTCGGATCTTCTGTTCTATCTCCTCCATCATTTCCGGATGCTCTTCCAGGAACTGCTTGGCATTCTCACGGCCTTGACCAAGCCGCACGTCACCATAGGCGAACCACGTGCCAACTTTACTGATAATGCCCAATTCGGTGCCTATATCTAGAATGCCACCGGATTTGGAGATTCCTTTTCCGAACATTATATCGAATTCGGCTTGTCGGAAAGGAGGTGCAACCTTATTCTTTACAACCTTGACCCTGGTCCTGCTACCAACCATTTCGGAGCCCTGCTTCAGGGTTTCCACTCTGCGGACTTCCAATCGCACCGAAGCCCAAAACTTCAGCGCCCGGCCTCCAGGAGTGGTCTCAGGGTTGCCGAACATGACACCGATTTTCTCCCGAATCTGGTTAATGAAGACCGCAGCGGTATTAGACTTACTCAATGAGCCGCCGATTTTTCGCAAGGCCTGGGACATCAACCGTGCTTGGAGACCGACGTGCGAATCTCCCATCTCGCCCTCGATCTCCGACTTGGGGACAAGCGCAGCCACGGAATCAAGGACGACAACGTCAACCGCACCGCTCCTTACCAGAGCATCCACAATCTCTAGGGCCTCCTCGCCAGTATCCGGCTGTGATATGAGGAGAGAGTCCACATCTACGCCCACATTCCTTGCGTATACCGGGTCAACAGCGTGCTCAGCATCGACGAAAGCTGCTATCCCTCCAGCTTTCTGCGCCTCCGCAATGATGTGATAGCCGAGAGTTGTCTTGCCGGAGGATTCCTGTCCATATATCTCGGTAATCCGCCCTCTTGGTATTCCACCTACTCCAAGCGCTATATCCAAAGCAAGAGAGCCAGTCGGTATAACTTCGACTGCCAGTCGAGACGTCTCTCCCAGCCGCATAACAGCCCCTTTGCCGAACTGTTTTTCAATGCGACTAAGAGCTAGTTCTAGGGCCTGCTGCTTTTCTCTAACAATTCCCTTTTCCAAGGTTTGATCTCCTCTCAAGACATTCGTTCGTCTTCACTACGATCTATCATTGCATACACACAACCTCAGTGAACAGCTAATTACTCCACAATCCGCAAACCATACTCGTTAATCGCTGTATATATCGGCCCGGTACGTCGAAGCTCGCTCTTCATAATCGCTATGCTTTCCACGCCAAACGCACCGATGTGCTGCCCCTGCAAATTCTCGATCATGCCTTTAAGCCGCTCAAGGTTCTTAGGTGTCCTTATCCGGGCAACGGTCACATGGCCGCTAAACGGCCTATTCTCGCATTCAAACCCCAGACGACCAAGTTCGATGTCTATCTTTTCTGCCAGTGACGCTATTCTATCACTGCCGTCGCTGATACCTACCCAGACAACACTGGGCCTGCTCAGCCTTGGAAATGCGCCCACTCCAGACAAGACTAAATCAAAAGCCTCAGTCCGTTCGACAACGGATCGTACAACCTCGGAGACTGCAGTCACACGCTCAGCGGTGACATTGCCCAAGAACTTCAGCGTGATATGGAAGTTCTCTTCAGGAACCCACTTCGCATCGGCGCCTGATTTCTTGAGTTCCTCTCCAATTCCGGCAAGTTTCCGGCGGATCTCAGCCGGCATCTGTATGGCTATGAATGTGCGAATAGTTTCCATCCGGATCAAAATAGACCGTACCGCCAGCCGTCAGATTCGACAGACCTCGGGTCCTTCGAACTGCCAACCTTTCTCACGATTTGCCATTTATTAAGGCCAATCTTAACATATTGAGCGCGGTATGAGAGGTGCGCAGTTTGATCTCCTGGCGACTTCCACCAAAAACATTTCTTGTCACGCTGACCTCGTTGGGACTTCCAATTGCAATATATACAAGCCCCACGGGTTTCTCCGGCGTACCCCCGCCCGGCCCTGCTATTCCGGTGACACCAATGGTCATGTCGGCCCCTGTGCGATGGGCTACACCCCGTGCCATTGCCTCAGCCACTTCGGGACTTACTGCCCCGTGCTGTCGAATCAACTCCGGCGGTACACCAAGAAAGTCTGTCTTAGCCTGATTGCTGTAGGCGACAACTCCGGCAAGGAGCGTCTGTGAGCTACCTGGCACGTTTGTTACTCTATGCGAGATCAGCCCACCGGTGCAGGACTCTGCGAGAGCCAACTTCAGACCGCGTTCGATTAGCATAGACACAACTACAGATTCGAGCGTGTCTTCATCCGTACCGTAGACGTAGTCACCTAGGCGTTCTCGAGCCTTGCTTTCAAGATCTGAAATCATCGCCAATGCTTCCGATTTGTCTGTGGCTTTGGCTGTGATTCGGAAGGTGACCTCGCCACACTGCGCATACGGAGCGATGGTTGGGTTCGCACTCGACAGCAGGTCCTTAACCCTTTCTTCTGCGGCAGATTCTCCGATACCACACACCTTGAGGATTCTGGATACGATGACCTTTGAAGCGCCGCTCGTCTTGTGGCTAAGATAGGGGACGACAGAGCTCTCTACCATTGGGACAAGTTCACCAGGGGGGCCCGGCAAGGCAATGATTATTTTTCCATCCTTCTCGACAATGAGCCCGGGCGCTGTGCCCACGCTGTTCGGTATTGCTATGCCCGATTCCGGCCTCTGAGCCTGCTTCAGATTACTTTGCGCGATTGGTATGCCCCTTCTTTCGAAAAATGCTCTGATCGCATTCTCCGATTCCGGATCCATCACCATGCGCTCACCCAAGACCTCTGCAATAGTCTCTTTAGTAAGATCATCTTGCGTCGGCCCTAGACCGCCAATAGTGATTACGACATCAGCCCGGCCGAGCGCAGTTCGCAGTACTTCGGCGACTCGAGTAGCGTTATCTCCAACCGTCGAGCGATGGTAAACATCAATGCCAAGAGTAGAAAGCGCTTCACTTAGATATGGGGCGTTCGTATCCACAATCTGCCCCAACAGAAGCTCGGTTCCTACCGAGATAATCTCTGCGCGCACGCATCTCCTCCATTTATCTATATGCATTATACTTTACCGCTCTTGCAAATTCAAGGATAATTCATTTTGCCAAATCTTTGTTTCTTCGCTCATTTTCTTCTACAGTAGAATGCTCTTCAAGCCGAAAATTAGTTATACGGGATAAGGATATCCTGAAGTACATTATGACAGGAGAGCAGCATGCCGCAGTTAAGGAAAAACCCCGTTACCCGAGAGTGGGTGATCATTGCCACGGAGCGAAGTAAGAGACCATCCGATTTCTCCCAGGCCGAGGATTCTTCCGTGAAGCCGGCATTCGTGGATAACTGCCCATTCTGCCCCGGCAACGAGACCAAGACTCCCCCCGAAGTCTTGGCGTTCCGTTCGGATCCTGCCGCGGCACCAGACACACCTGGATGGTGGGTCAGGGTGGTGCCAAACAAGTTCCCAGCGCTGGCTATTGAGGGTGATCTGGAAAGGTCCGGCGTTGGAATGTATGACTTTATGAACGGTGTTGGCGCCCACGAAGTAATTATCGAAACCCCGGAGCACGACAAATGCATGGCGACGATTTCGCAACGCCAAGCAGAAGAAGTATGGTGGGCCTGCCGGCAGCGGATGTTGGACCTAGCCAAGGACCCTAGGTTCAAGTACGTGAGCGTTTTCCGAAATCATGGGAAGGTTGCTGGAACATCACTCGAACACCCACACTCTCAGTTGGTCGCGCTACCAATGGTGCCTATGGAAGTGCATACTGAGATCCGAGGCGCCGACCAGCACTACGACAACCACGACCGTTGCATCTTTTGTGACATGATCAGGCAAGAACGCAACTATGGTGAAAGGGTGATTCTGGAAACAGACCATTACCTAGCGTTTACACCATTCGCGGCAAGGTTTCCCTTTGAAACATGGATCATGCCTAAGCAGCATATTCGGTGTTTTACTGACGTCAATCAAGAGTTATTGCAAGGATTTGTGTATGCGTTACAGAACGTACTGCGGCGAATGAGAGTATGTCTCAACAACCCGCCGTACAATTACACGCTACACACGGCACCATTTGGTTCAGAGAAGGACCACCTTTTCCACTGGCATCTGGAAATCATGCCGAGGTTGACGATTGCTGCGGGATTTGAAATGGGCACTGGTATTTATATAAACGTAACAGCGCCGGAGGAGGCTGCCAAACACCTGCGGGAAGCCAATCCCGACGCCGAGCTGGAATCGCAATCTGAGATTGCTGCACCCGCGATACACTGAGACACTATATCGCAATGGAGGGACCTTCCAAGGGTCCCTCCTCTATACCATAGACATTGCAACACGCTGATTCGGCTACTATAGCCATTTTTGCAGGAACTGGATGATTTCTGCACGCATGGCGGCGGTCTCCATGTGTCCACAGTCACAACGGAAAAGCTTCCACGCTTCTGGTGCACCTTCTTCCGCATAGATCCTTTTCAGCTCAGCATCTATCTTGTCGAGACCAGCGGGTGGCGTCAAGACATCATAGTTGCCCGCCAAACTGAGGTGAGGACGTGGTGCGATGAGAGCATTTATCTCGGCTGTCGTGAAATGCTTTAGCAAGCTAGGAACATAGTAGTAGATGCTGTGTCCGGAGAGCATGCGCGTTCGGATCAACTCCTCATAGTCCGTGAGACAGCAGATATCCACACACACTTTGACCCTGGTATCCAAGGCTGCGACCCACCAAGCCATTGTACTTCCCATTGAAAGTCCAAGCGTGCCGATGCGCTCCGGGTCAACGTCAGACCGGGAGGTGAGATAGTCAATGGCCTTGATGCTATCGTAGACCATCATACCCCACATGACCTGACCTTTCCAAAGCATCTCTTTGAAGATATCGTGTTCGTTACGCCCTCTTCTTTCGCCAAATGCCCAATGATCGATGGAAAGCGACGAATAACCCATATTGGTAAGGAGCTCTGCGTATGGAGGATCCTGTATGCCAGGTCTTGACTTGAGAAACTCATCTTTGCCAATCTCATAGGCGCCTCCATGGGCATGATTGTACAGAACACATGGAATACGCCCCTGAGTGTTCTTTGGACGCACGAAATATGCTGGCACGAGTTCGATACCGTTCAAGTCCAGCACAAGCTTCTCAAGTACATAATGTTCGCGTTCTTCCTCGCCAACTTTGCGTGCCGATACCACCCGTTGTCTGTCAGGCAGATCGCCGAGCAAGTTGTATAGCAGTTGCCTGCGAGACTCTTTATCCCTCATCAATCCCTATTCCTCCACTGAAGTCACTCTCTTAAACACACATAGCAACTCCGCCTAGCGTATCCCGACAATACACAGGAAGGCTGTTGCACCCGCCAAGAGTGCTGCCAGACACGCAGTACCTAATGCCGCAAGCAAGTGACCTGACCTACTGATAAGCACAGGGGCACTAGCTTTGTCGCTACCGATAATGGCTTTCAGCTCTTCGTCGGTCAATTCCTCCTTGCCTTGGTCGCCTATCTCGACAGCTTGGTTGTTAATCAATATCCGCATGTTACCCAGGCGCTGATACTTGCTCAGTTCCGGATAAGCTGCCAGTAACCTAAAATGTGCGTCGCTGAGCTTCTTAATCTGAATGGTCTTGAGATTTGTATCCTCGGCCTGTACATCTACCCACTGGTTGCCTTGCTGGTAGAACGTTCGAGTGCCTATGTTCTGAATTTGACTCACGACCACAGCATTGCCCTCTTTGTCGAGATAGCCCCGTGCATTGCCCAAGCGGCCGCCATCTAAACCACTGCCCGGCGAGGCGGCCGACGGTAAACTGAATGCCTGGGATTGGCTCTTTAGTCCTACACTATTAATGCTTTGGTTAACGCCCCACACGCCAGACTCTGCTTGACGTGCCTTCGACAGGTTAACGCTGGCACGTTCAACAGCGCTGTCAAGAGGAACCGCCCCTGGCTCATCCACGAAGAAAGACGTGAACTCCGTAGGAATACCCCACTCCTTTGAAAGCTGTACGATTTCCTTGATCAGTTCGTCAGAACGATGGAGCCTTACTTGATCGAGCAAGTAACCGATTTTTCTAGCAGCCCAGATCTGCGGTATGAAATCTCGTTCTGTATCATGCAATGGCATTGACACTTGACGGTCCCAGCTTTGAAGGCCTTTCGCTGTCTTTCCACTCAGTGTAAACGTTGTGGGACCACTGCCTTCATATCTGCCCAGAACTATGAGCTGAGTACCTCTAAACATATCCGGCAGGGGAAATACAGGATACATTTCCGAAATACGTACACCGCTTGTCCTAATCTCAACGTCTGTGAGCACGGGCTGACCTATTCGTTTGTAGAAACTAGATACCTTGGCCTCGATGCTCTCGTTGGGAAGGACATATTCTGACTGACCACCGCTCTGCTCTGCAAGAAGGTCGAGCAGGTGCGCATTCACGTCATAACCAACACCAAAAGCAAAAATTCGAACCTTTGCCTTGTTTGCCGACTTAGCGTTATTGAGTATCGTTTCGATATTCCGTTCACCTACGGTGGGCAAGCCATCCGTGAGGAATACCATGAAGTTGGCATTTCCCTTCTCAGGGTATACTTTCAGAGCGTCAATCAGCGCTTGGTTGAGGTTTGTGCCCCCGCTTGCATCCACTTTGTCGACAGCTTTCAAAGCGGACTCGATGTTTGCTTGTGAAGCGGGTTTCAAGCTATCCCATAGAGGGTCAGAGGTTTCATTGTAGGTGATAAGGTTGAAACGGTCGTTGGTTTTCAATGATTTCAAGCAATACTTCAGAGCATCCTTAGCTTGAACAATCTTCTCTCCTGCCATACTGCCGGTCCTGTCAAGAACAAATACAATGTTCTTAGGCAAGACTGCCGATTCTTCCGCGACCTGAGGTGTGGCGATCAACATGAAATAGCCTTTTCCTTTGCCGTCACTGAAGGTCATCACGTCAAGCGGCATACTCCGGTTACCCAGGCTGTAGTACAAGATCAGGTCTTGATCGGGCTTCACGTTCTTTGCTGACCAAGTTATTAATGCTTCCCTTGGATTCCGCTGTTCAACACTCACGATATGCGAAGGCGAATATATATTGCTAATCGAAACGTTTGCTTTCAATCGGATTGTAATTCGCACGTCGTCGAGTGGCTTGGCGGAAAAACGCTCAGTGCTAAGTGGGTACACGTAGCGACATTGTTCTCCCGTCTTTGGAACAACTTCCGTATACTCTAGGCGAATACGCTTATCGCCCTTCGGTGGGATGGGATAAACCCTGGCCTGAAAAGTGTTTCGGTCTATATACTCCAGCAATGCAGGATCTTTCCGGCGGCGGACGATGGACTCGTACAGCTGGCGAGCCTCATTGCGGTCGAGAATCCTTCCTTGCTGCTCTTTCTCGCCTATGAACATCGAGAACTTATGAATCGTGGCTCCCTTTGGCAATGGAAAGATATATGTGCCCTCTTCTTCAACGCTAGTCTCGTTGTGGAACATCTGATCTACCTTGGTTGTCGCTGCTTGTCCATCGATGAAGACATCCACATGGTGATATTTCACGGAGAATACATCCCCTGTCGGCTGATGAATCGGCAGAAGGATACCATCAGCAGTAGCAAGCGATAAAGCGGTGGCAATAAGTGTAAGTAGGCAAAACCCGCGGATTATTCTAAACATGACTCAAACCTCCATCCAAAGCGATAAGGAAAGACCACTCACAAAGGTTAGACGTTTTACATCTAGAAATTGTCACGTTTTCCTGCGAATCGTGCCAAAGACAAGACATGGCTCGGATCGCTAGGGTGGCAGGTGATATATGAATGGTGCTAATAAGGCCATGGCTTTAGCACTTATTCGGGCGTCTGCAACTCATTGGTCGTTGACCCTTCGGTGAGTAAGTTCCTGTAAGATGACACTTGGACCTTGGATAACAAAAGCACGTGTCTGCCTGTTCTCATTGACAACGCTTCTCAGATATGGTATACCAGCGTTGACAAACACCGAGTTTGCTTGCCATGCTACGTTCCAAGCATCGAAAGGAGTACGCCGATGGCAGACAGAGTAGATGTAGCCGAACTCCTCAACAAAGTAGTTGATTTGAATGCTTCCGACATGCACATGCTGGTTGGCGAGCCCCCAACGCTGAGAATCCATGGCCATCTGCACAGGCTTGAGGAATATGGCGAACTGAATCCCGAGCAGACCGAGCAATTCATGCGAGACATATCGCCCCCAAGGGCACAAGCCGAGCTTGAGGAAGTACAAGGATCGGATTTCGGTTATACCTTCGGTGAAAGAGCACGCTTCAGAGTCAGTATTTTCATGCAGAAGGGCACAGTAGCCATCAATATGCGATTGATTCCCTTCAAGCTATTGAGCTTTGAAGAGATAGGGTTGGATAAGCGCCTCCAAAGACTGCTCTATGCTCCTAGAGGTCTCTTCTTGGTTACAGGACCTACTGGAAGTGGTAAGACGACAACGCTCGCTACTATGATTGACTATATCAACGAACATCGTGACTGCCACATTATAACTATCGAAGACCCCATCGAGTACTACCATACTCCCAAGAAATCCATTATCTCTCAGCGTGAGGTTGGCAATGACGTCCCCTCATTTGCAATGGGGGTTATAAAGGCTCTACGCCAAGACCCCGACGTAATACTCGTGGGCGAAATGCGTGATCTAGCCACTATTTCCGCGGCTATTACGGCAGCGGAAACCGGTCACCTCGTCTTTTCCACATTACACACCACGGGAGCTGCGAGAACGGTAGACCGCATTGTCGATGTATTCCCGTTTGACCAGCAAGAGCAGATCAGAACCCAGCTCAGTGGAAACCTTATCTGCGTTCTCTCACAGCTCCTTCTGCCAAAGAGAGATGGCAATGGACGCGTGGCAGTATTCGAAACCATGATCGCTACGCCCGCTATCCAGCACCTGATACGAGAGAAGAAGACATACTCAATCTTCTCAGCGATCCAGACAGGGTCGCAGTTGGGCATGAACACGCTTGACCATTCCCTCTGGGACCGCTACCAGCGTGGCCTAATCGATAAGAATGAAATGCTTCGCGCAGCTGAGAAGCCTGAGGAACTGCTCGAAAAGCTCGGGGAGAAGATGCCGGAGGTTAAGGCTAAGTAACCTTTTGCTTCACCTTTCGAGACCATATTGTTTGGACGCTCGCCAGGTTTGTTTTTAGATGTTTCATCACATGCCAATTGTCCGGCTGTAATTTCAATGGTAGATATACAAACAATTCTTTTTGGAGCGGACCCGACTGAAGGAATAGTAGCAGTAGAGGCGGGCGAACGTGAGGCTATAGTCTATATCCGCAAAGGGTCCAGAGTTTACCAGAAGCGCGAGCTGTTCACACCATGGATGCTAGTCCTCCGTTCCGAAGACACACCGAGTGAGGGAAGTGTAACCGAACTCAACGGTCAAGGATATCGTTTTCTCGTTACCTTTCCTACTTGGTCCTCTTTTACCGCTGCTCACAACACTCTCCGGGCAAAAGGGATAGACCATTTGAGTTATCCTGTTGCAGAAAAGCAATTCCTGCTCATGAGCGGCAAGACCCTCTTCAAAGGTTTGACCTTCGACGATGTGCACCGTATGCAGATTGATATAGAGACTACCAGTTTGTCATCAGGCGGGGAGTCAGACCGCATACTACTGATCGCTATTTCAGATAACAGAGGCTATGAGCAGATCTTGGAAGGTGAAGAACCTGAAATGCTCTCAAGCTTGGTATCTGTAATAAGGGAGCGCGACCCAGACGTACTGGAGGGACACAATTTCTTCGGATTCGATCTGCCTTTTATCGCTGCTAGAGCGAAGAGGCATGGCATTAGTTTAGCTTTTGGGCGAGACGGCTCGGAACTAACCTTTGGTACACGGAGAAACTGCCCAATCGGCGGCTATTCGAAACCTTTTATTCCACCGCATGTGCACGGTCGGCATGTGATAGATACATTGCTCGCTGTCCAAAGATTCGATGTCGCGCAAGGTCGCTTAGAGCGATACGGATTGAAGGATAGCGCTCAGGCGTTTGGCTTGTCTGAGCCAGACAGAGTGCTTATCGCCGGCGATGAGATTGCCGAACTCTGGAAATGTGATTCTGAGACCGTCAAGCGTTACGCATTTCAGGACGTGCGTGAGACACAAAAGCTGGCTGCTCTGGTATGTCAAAGTGAGTTTTACCTTACGCAGATGGTTCCTGATACTTACCAATCAGTAGCTAGCACAGGCACGGGTGAGAAAATCAATTCTATCCTCATCAGAGAATACCTGCGACAGGGCCATGCGATACCCACATCTCAGCCACCTAGGAGTGTGCCCGGAGGCTACACAGAGCTTCGGATTTCGGGGGTTGTTCGCAAGGTAGTGAAATGCGATGTGGAAAGCCTTTACCCCAGTCTCATGTTGAGCCAAAGGATAAAGCCTTCATCGGATGTGTTGGACATATTCCTTCCTGCACTCGCAGAACTAACGAGACGTCGCGTAGAAGCAAAGCGCAGAGTAAAGCAGAGCAATGGTACTGAGAAAGCTTATTGGGATGGCCTTCAGAGCTCGTTCAAGATACTCATTAATTCGTTTTACGGCTACCTGGGCGCGCCGTTCAACTTTAACGATTACGATGCGGCTGAGCGAGTCACGACGTCCGGGCAGGAAATCGTACGGCGGATAGCATCTGCCATCGAGAACAAAGGCGGCAGAGTAATCGAAATAGACACAGACGGGGTCTACTTCCAGTGTCCTGCAGGAGTTGACACGGAGGAAGCAGAAATGGCGTTCGTGGAAGAGATAGGCAATACACTGCCGGCAGGTATCAACCTCGTTCACGATGGTCGCTACGCGGCAATGATTTCGCTAAAGATCAAGAACTATATTCTGGTGGGCTACGATGGTCGAAAGGTATTTAGAGGTGCAGCAGTCCGCTCACGAGCCGACGAACCATTCGGACGAAAGTTCATCTCAGATGCCGTAGACTTCTTGCTGACGGATGACAAGCAGGGCATTCGCAAGCTCTATCGGAATCTGATGCGTAGAATTGAAAACGGAGAGATGCCTGTAGCAGAATTCGCGCGCCGAGAACGGGTAACAGAAAAGACTTTCAGGAGTTCCCAGAAAAAGCGCGCGGCGGAGGTAGCCAAAGGAGTTCCAGTAGGGGACTACATCACCGTTTACGAGAAAAACAATGGTCAACTTGGGTTGATTGAAGAATATGCCGGCGATGAGGACCGCGCATACTTGCTTGACAAGCTGTACAAGTTCGCTTGCCGACTACGAGAAGCGTTTGGAGACGAATTTGATAGCCTCTTCCCGCGGCCGGGACGTTCGAAGCAAGACCAAGGACAAATAAAGTTGGATTTGTTCGATTGAGGTAGTCCGAGTTGAATGATTCTGTAGCTTCTTCCTATTGCGACCATCTCTTCCGTTGACGCGTGTATGCGGTTATGAAAACGGTCACCAGCGCTATCATTAGGATGCCTGCCAAGCCTAACAGTCGAATCCAGCGAGGAATTTCTTCTGTCATTATGACAAATGGGGGGATAAGTAGCACTGTCACGAGTCCTGTGCCAACCGACAATAGGTTAGCCGCCCTAGTGGCCAATCGAATCCCTTCATCCGCAGTATTCTTGACCTCACCAAACCATAGGGTTACTATCAAGAGCAATTCGGAAGCGGCCAATCCCACTAAGAAAGCGCCCGCCGATTCCATTCTTCCAAAGAAAGCAACGAGCAACGGGGTGATTCCAACGAGTGACCACACAGCGATCGTTCGGATCCCCGCCCAACGGCCCAACTTTACGAGTGTATGTCGTTCAAAGGTAGCCACGGACAAAGTCACGCCGGTGGGTTGGGACAGGACTCTCATCAAGATGGGAAACGTTCCGCCCGCTACAAGACTGACCAGCGGATATGGGTCGGTGATATCGACTCCTGCAGTACCCAGCCCAGATCGCTCGCGGAACAGACGAATCAGCACTACGATGAGCAAGAAGGAACCTCCAGCAGTCACAATTTCAGCGAACCTTGAGGCTGCATGTGCCATAAAAGGCAGATCGATTTCTTCCAGGTCATCTGTCGTCCGGTGTGCCGCCCAAAGCGCACCAATGGGAAAGAGAATGGACAGCGACGACAGGAGCCCCACGGTACACAGAGCAACACCGTAACCACTCATTGATCTGAAGGCAATCACTGCCGCGCCGATAACCATCAAGACCTGCGTAATAGCAATCTCCATGCCGAAAGGTGACCCTACCTGGGTAAACGGCGGGCGATATCTTGCCGTGAAAATGAGAAGTATTGCGGTCACCAAACCAACAACAAAAGCGTAAAATGCCCGCAAGTCGCGAAGTCCTGCTGACGCCAGAAGATAAGCCGAAAGCATTGTCAGTGCCATATATGCGAGCACACCAAACCATTCGAGAACCCTACGTCGTCGGGTTCCATTATGGTTCGCCGGCTTTAGCAAGGGACCTACCAGCATGGCAAAGAATGTGCTGATGGCAACCATTGCCGCAGGATACAGCCTAGCGATCTCATTCCCGTCTTGGAATCTAAACTCCGCCAATGCGACTGCGCACGCCAATGCGGCAGTGACCAAGAATGCTGTCTCACCTGGTGTGCTCCTAAACTGCACGCTCAGTGGAGATATCTCACCCGGTCCCGCGTTCATTTCTTGAGCGAGCAGCCATCTATACAACGCAGATGGTACACTCCAGAAAGTAGCAGCTAGCCAGAACCCCAGGCTAACTGCAATGACCTGTCGAATGCCGACGGTTTCCCATGCCGGGTTGTCTAGCACGAGCAATGCACCGCCAAGTATGGCAGATGCACAAAGCATATAGCCAGATGCAGACAGTAAGCAGTATCCCAAACGTGCTTGATTGGTGCTGTCCTCCGTGGAAAGCTTCCTGCCTACTGCTCTAGACGCAAAGAAAAGAGCAAAACCCAACCCCCATCCGATTAGAAAGCTACTAGCAATTCCAGTAACAGAACGAAAACGACCGTGGTGAAATATCAGCAAAGAAACGGTGGTCAAACCGGCTAGAATAACGGATAGGGTGTTTGGCCAGACATAGAAACCACGAGCCACCTTTGGCTTCCTGCCAGACGGCCTTGCGAGAATAGTGCACGCAAGCCCATACGTGATAGCCAGGATTCCAATTGCTGGAATGCCCATTTTTGATAAGTCAACCAGACTCATGCTCTCGTTCCACATCCTTGTGCAACTTATTCAAACAACCTGAGACTGCTGAGGTACCCCGACTAGCCATGAGCAAAACGCGAAACGGTGATAACCACACAACCTATGATTCCCAGCAGTTATTCAGAAAGTAAGCGACGGATCACGTTTTTGGCTGCGTGCATGGCCTTTGCGCGGTGACTAATCTGGTTTTTCACATCCGGAGGAAGCTCCGCCATGGTGCGTCCGAACTCTGGTAGATAGAAGATCGGGTCATACCCAAAGCCGCCTTCTCCACGTGGCTCCCGTGCTATTCGACCTTCGCAAGTACCTTCTACCACTACTGTCTCGCCTTCGGGAGTGGCAACAGCAACTGCCGCATGAAACCTTGCGGTGCGATTGTCATCAGGCACGCCCTGAAGCAACTCCAGTATCCGCATGTACTTGTCGCGGTCCGTAGCATCTGGACCAGCAAACCGGTTCGAGTATACTCCCGGCTGGCCACCCAGTGCATCAACCTCCAAACCCGAATCATCTGCTACCGAAATCAACCCAGTTGCCTGCGCCACTGTCTTGGCTTTAATCTCTGCGTTTTCGGCAAACGTCTGACCCGTTTCCTCAACTTCAGGCACTCCACAAAAGTCATCGAGCGAAAGCACCCGCACTGGCAGATCAGCCAAGAGTGCCTTCAGCTCTTTTATCTTTTTTGGATTACGGCTAGCTAAAACAATGTCGGTCATTTTCGCTGGTGAAGACGCGGCAAGTTAGTAACCCGGTACTAGAGAACACCTTTTAAGGCATTGCGTTGCACTTCAAAGAGCTCGGTTATCCCCTTTTGGGCTAGGTCAAGCAAGCGATTGAACTTGTCTCGACTGAAGGGAAGACCTTCGGCAGTACTTTGGATTTCAACAAACTTTCCCTTTCCAGTCATGACAACGTTCATATCCACCGCTGCAATACAATCTTCGTTGTATTGAAGGTCGAGCATTTCTTCGTTGCCCACAATACCCACACTCACCGCCGCGAGATAGTCTAGGACAGGATTCTTGTTTACCAAGCCTTCGCGCCTCAGCCACTCACCCGCTTCAGCCAAAGCGACAAAGGCCCCTGTTATAGAGGCTGTGCGAGTACCGCCATCTGCCTGAATGACGTCACAATCCAGCCATATAGTACGTTCGCCGATAGCTTTCAAGTCGAATACGGAACGTAAGGCCCGTCCAATGAGTCGCTGGATCTCCATCGTCCTGCCTCCCAGCTGACCCTTGGCTGCTTCGCGTACGTTTCTGGTTCGACATGAACGAGGAATCATACCGTATTCGGCTGTGACCCATCCCGTACCCGTGTTTTTGAGAAAAGGCGGTACTTTGTCCTCGACCGATGCGGTGCACACAACCCTCGTGTCTCCCATCTCGATAAGACATGAACCTTCTGCGTACTTCAAGTATCCCCGTGTAATAGTCACAGGGCGGATTTCATTGTTCGCTCGGCCATCTTCTCTTGCCATGCAATTGCTCCCAAGTCCGATTCCCATGAGACTTTGCAGATATTCTCCACGGTGCAGCCTAGGAAGCGACTACCGTGCTCCGCAAACCGCTCAGGTGAACCGGTCGTATAGTAAGTATGCTCAGGGTCCTCCCCTGGCACAGTTGTGATTCCACTTTGTAACAGAATCTGCTCAGCCTCTGCCGCTGTTTCTTCTGCTGGATCTACAATTGTAACATCTGGACCTACAACACGTCGAATTGTGTCAGTGAGAAATGGATAATGAGTACAGCCCAGAATTATAGTACGACAGCCTGCTGATAGAAGCGGCTCTGTATATTCGATTACGGCCATTTCGGCTTCCGGCGAATCGAACTTACCGGCCTCCACCAAGAGCACGAATTTTGGGCATGGTTGCTCAATTACCTCGATATTCGGTAATAGTTTCTGGAGCGTCTTCGTGTATGCCCTAGTGCTCACCGTACCGGTAGTGGCAAGCACCCCGATCGGACCGCACTGCGCCATGGAAACGGCCGATCGGGCGCCCGCTTCGATGACACCTATTATGGGTATGTGGGGAAACAGTTCTCGCGCTTCCTCCAGCGCTGTAGCTGACGACATGTTGCAAGCCATGATTACCAGCTTTGCATTCTGTCGAATTAGGAACTCCGTGATTCCAAGAGCGAAACTGCGAATCTCATCCGCTGATCGCTCGCCATACGGAACGTGTATCTGGTCTCCTAAGTAAGCTATTCTCTCATAAGGAAGTCTCTTCATAATCTGCTTGGCAACCGTAAGGCCACCAAGACCTGAGTCGAATATGCCAATAGGTGCTTTCCTAGACAATTACTATCTCCACTTGTAGAAGTCCAATCGTGTCAATCCCGCTTGTGACTGCAAAGACTAGCAATACAGTACAAGCATAGGCTCTCATATAACTTCGACAGCCTGTCAGTAACTACCTGCACTATTTGGGCGGAGTGCTCAGGATTGCTGAAATTGGCTGTGTGGGAATTATCGCCGCTGTCCTGGTCTGCGTGGGCCCGAAGATGTCTCGTCATCATCGGGCTTTATGTTTGCCGGAGGTACAATTTGTGTGACGCCACTCGCTCTGACGGGTTCTATTTGTTCTACCGGGTGTTCTGGCACGGGTTTGGCAGAAGAGTCGTTGGTCTCGGACGAAACTTGAGAGTTTATTGGAACGGTGAAATCACCTGCCACATACGCTTTCAATCCGTTCAAAATTGCCCGTGCCACTTCTTCTTGAACTCCCGGATCCGCTATTCTCTCAGCATCGAAGGGATTATCAAGGAATCCTACCTCGATTAGAATAGCGGGAATTCCATAAGCTGACGTCATGCGGAGCACACCGAATCCTGTCTGCCATATGGTGGTATCTGGCTTCACCGAACGGTCACGCAAACCCATGGCCTTAACCACCTCAGGGTGTATACACTCAGCTAGTGCCTGTCCGCTTGGATCGCCTCCGTGGTAATAAGTCTCTGTTCCGTTCGCAGTGCCGGTCTGCGTTCCGGCGGCGTTGCAATGAATACTGATAAAAAAGTCTGCCGAGCATCGCTTTGCAATGAGTGCCCTTTCCGCTAAGTCGACATTTACGTCCGCTTCTCTGGTCATTACCACCTTCAATCCTGCTTTGGCCAACACCTTTTGAACTCGTTTAGCGATATCCAGCGTACAGTTTTTTTCGAGAAGACCAAAACAACCAGGCGGTTTGCCGTCGGAGCCTCCATGGCCAGGGTCTATTACGACTGTCTTGCCTGCCAACCGTCCATCAGCCCCTTTTGGTGGTTCAATGCCGACCACCAGCTTGGTGGATGCGCCTTCTTGCCTAATCTTGTAACTAGCAACTCGTGTCAACTCCATCGTGAGAATGACATCGCACCCTGTCCGTGTTGCGGATACCCTTTGGAGTAAGCTATGTCTTAGTTGAATCCCTGGAAAGTCCTTGGAAAGTACTGCATTCAAAAGACTAACGCTGAGTCTATAAGGGTTTCGTGACATGGATGTCGAATACCTGAGAACACCATCGGCAGTCACATAGACCTCAACACGAGACGAGTCTTGAATACGATAGCCAATGTCTAGGACGCGGGTCGGGGCAGGCGGAGGTGACGGCGCAGTGCTCGAACGTGCATTCGATATTTGCGATTTGAGGTCGCGAGCAGCAACAAGACTGATCTCCATAGCCGGTTGGGGGCTGTCGACAGTGCACTTGACTGGCTCGGGCATGTCGATGACTATCCTGCCAGTTTGATCTCCATCCCTCGAACCAGTTCGAAGCGCTATACTTGTCTTGTTTTGAATGTTAAGGTCCGAAGGATTAGCTGGCATATAGACGCCATATAGATCAAGTACTATTTTGTTCGGGGGTTTCCACTTGGAATCTTCCAAGGTATCGTAATGAACCGGATAAGATGTAGCTACCTTCAGCCGAGAGCCGTCAAACTCGATCTTTACAATTCGCGCTCGCAGCGTAAGCGTCTTGTTCTTCTCATCCCAATCTGATACTGCTGCCAGTCTTTCCGTGATCTTCTCAAGGGGTAACATCAAGTGACCATCAATCACTATACCGTCCTGGGTAAACCGCTTTCTATCTGCGGTGACTATTTCAACTTTCTGGGAATTTCGACTGCGTTGGCCCTCTACTGTTGCTTTGGCTCCCAGTAAATCCATGGCAGAAAGCGGCACATACACGCTTCCGTTGTATACTCTTGGATTTGGCGTAAGAGCCACCGGTTTTCCACCAATTACGACGCTGACGAACTGCTGGGCGTTCAAACCACTGGCACTGAATGAAATTACCGTCAAACATAGAGAGGCAACGTATATTAACCGGTACTTCATATGGTCATTACCTGTGACTCGTTCCCGTGTTTGTTACTGTTTCAACCGATCTAGGTAGATGCCCCAAGCCCGAAAGGCGATCGATGATAGACAAAGGATACCTGACAAAGTAGATTCGAGTCTTGTCGGCCTATTACTAGGTATCGGCTTCTTGGCGAACTACGGAGAGTCGTTGAAACTAGAACCTACCCATTTTACGTCTTGGGGTCCGCTGAGATCGAGATGCCCCAAAGTATCGAGTGGTTTACCCTCAACTTTGAACAATACCCTCTTTATCTGGGGAAACTGGCCAAGTGTTTTTAGGATAGCGCCGACAGTAAGAGCTTCTTCTTCGGACCCACCAGTGAAGTTATCCCGGAATTCGTGGCTCAAGTTTACGATAGCAAGATCACCATCCACCGCAAGCGAAAGCAGCCGGGTTCCCTCTGGTATAGGGTTGGCAAGATCTGACGTGCTACCCTGCTCTATCAGTCTTCGCAGTGCGACCTCCATCGGATTCTCGCCAACCTTTACTTCTTGCACCGTTGGTCGAAGTTTTGGCCGATTATTCTCGATAGCAACCCTGTATACCTTGACTTGCTCTGAATGCTGGCTTGGGGTAGGTCTTGGCTTGGGCGGTTGGTGTGCTACTGTTGGACTGGTGGCAGGAGGTCTGTGACCGGTTGCTACTATATATGCGCCAACTACTGCACAAGCTATCAGGATGAAGGCTATTATTACCTTCTGTGCTGTTCTTTTCACAATCTTCCACCTTCCCAGGCTGATCTCAAGGGGTTTTGGTCAATTTCCTAATATATCACTTACACCCATGATTCACAACAAACAAGTATACATGTCAGCCTAAAGCTAGTCAGTTTCCCTCAATGTAGGCTTTGATTCCTCTTACTATCGCCTCTGCCATCCTCTGTTGAAAATCCGGATCTTGGAGTTTTTTGACATCGCCGGGATGTTTTACATATCCCAGTTCTACGAGTATGGCAGGCACCCCATAGCCAGTAGCGCTTCGTAAAACACCTAATCCGGTCTGATACAAGGTGTAGTCCGACCTCACCCTCAGGTCGGGCAGACCTGATTCACGAATTAATTCCGAGTGCACGCAGTAAGCCAAAGTTCTGCCGTTCGGGTCGTAACCGTGGTAATAAGTTTCTATACCAGATGGGCAGTTTGACCCAGCAACCGAGTTCCCGTGAATACTGATAAATATATCAGCGGAGTGGCGCGCGGCAAATTCGCCTCTCTTTGCGAGATCTTTTGCTTTATCGGAATCCAGCCTGTTATCGGGACCACGTGTGAGGAGAGCGCATGCGCCTGCGTCCGTCAAAACTTTTCGCACCTTTTCAGCAATAGCATAGTTCGAATCCTTTTCCTTCCACCCGCCCAATCCAATCGCACCCGGGTCATTTCCTCCATGGCCGGGATCAATCACGATTGTTTTTTCAGCTAGCGAGCCTCCTGCACCTTTCGGAAGCATCAGATTGACCAAGATCTCACCAAAGGTCTGACGTATGTCCCAACCAACAATCCGGTTCAGATCCATGGTTATTCGGACTTTGTTGGCCGAGAATTGCTCTGCGCGAACCGTGTCAAGGACTTCGTGACCCACTTGCAGAGGCTCGAATTCTTGCCCCAAGACCGAGTTATCGATGTCCAACACAAGTTGGTTGGGGTTACGAGACATAGAAGTGACGTATTTTACCTTTCCACTTGTGGAAACACGAACTTCCACACGTGAGTCTTGAGTCTGATATGTGACCTCGTTAACCGTCATTAGAGACTCTTGCATTGAGGGCGCTTGAGAATTGTCAGGTACGTGGGTTTCACTTGGTAGCGCTTTGATATTCTCCGACTCACGAAAATTATTGGGTGGCGGACTGCTCTTGTCTTCTCCAGTTGGAGGAGAGATTAAGAGTGAGACCCTGCTTGTCTTGCGCGAACTCAATACTCGATATTTCGCCTTTTTGCCCAAGTCCAGGACTATTCGTCCCGTTTCATTGTTGTTTCGAACCCCAGTTCTGATAGGCACAGATGTGTTGTTCTTGAGAGGTACGTCCTCTTGCTTGGTCGGCATACTTACGCCATGAAGATCGAGAATGAGCTTGCCTGCACTAGCCCAGAAATCAGGCTCAAACTTTATCGGAAACGACGTCAATACGCGAAGTTCAAGACCATCGAATTCGATACTCTCAATCTTAGCTCGCAGGCTGAGTGTCAGTGTCTTCGCGTCCCAAGACGCTTCGGCCCCGAGTTCTGAGGCGATATCCCTTATAGGTAGCATCAGAGCGTTGTTGATCAACCGCGCCCGACAAATGAATTCTTTGCCATTTGCCGGCATGATCCTGATCTTCTGATCGTCTCTCTTTTCGTTCTCGTCAGTTTGATACTTCGCACCAAGGGCACTCAATGCGGTAAGCGGGGCGTAGACAGTATCGTCTACCAATACCGGCTCTGTATGTAGAAAAATCCTGGAGCCGCCGACTATCAATTTGACAGGTTCCACCCCAATGCACGAAGAACCGATAGCGACGATGACAAGAATGATTTGTGTAAAACGTAAGATTGTCCTGAACCGCAATAGTATCTCCAACATCACCTGATTATACGTCATGAACCTATCAACGGTTCATTAATATGAGTAGTATGAGCCAATATCTGGCACCGAGGAAACTCTGCGTCGTCTACCATTCATGGTATCACCCAATACGCATGCGTAGTATAGCACAGAGCGTTGTCACAGTCTATGACGAAAATCGCCTTAGAGAGTTCGATTTCGATTATAAATCCCAAACTCAGAAAAAATGGGAAGTATACCAAGAGATGCCGGCAGTCGTTGTGTGATACACGAAATATGTTTCCTGGATAAGATTCTGCTGACCAGGCCGGACAGTTTAGTCTACCCCATCGCAGGGTACACAAAAATAGAAATGCAGCCGTTAGAAGGGGGTGACGTAGATGCGTGAAAGAATAGGCATCGCTCCGGAGGAGATAGACAAATCAATCCAACTGCCGGATACGGATGAACTGCCACTGCCGGTAGTGCCAGATTGGGATAGTCTCGTCGCAAAATCGGACGAGATGGCGAGAATTATAGATCGTCACCTTGATTACGAGTCAATATACCAGGGGCATGACCTTAATCCTGCAGGGCTCTGTCCACAGCAACGAGTGAACATGGTCTCCGACTTAGCCGCTGTGCTATAGACGGTCTGAGGTTTGGGATGCGCAAGATCTACCAGGCGGCGCCTGATGTTCCCCAGGCTATTGCGAACAAGGCAGTAGATATAATCGAACGCCACCTGAATGCAAACGGCGTACGGCGTGCTGAGGAGCTGCCAGAGGAAAGCAAAATTCATCTGATGCGAGAGCTCCAAAGGTTCTTCCATGCCGAGTTGTCTCAAGGTTTAGGCAGTGCAGATGGTCTGGTGAGCGTAAGAACCTCCAACCCCCAGAGTGTTTGGCAAGGCATTCGGCGGTGGCTGCGAGGATTGGTGAGCAGGCAAGGACCTGAAATCTCAGACGAACAGCATTAAGAATAGGTTGAAGACAAACAATCGGCCGACTCATGCGAGTCGGCCTTGTTCACAAAACCGAATATTTCGGAGTCCAGCTGCTGGAAACCTCATTTTACATACCTATCCGCATCTTCGTACGTACGATGCTAATAATGCTATCCTGGGTGACCATTCCCTTCAATTTCCCATCGTGCATCACCAGAAGCCTGCGCGAGTTGGTCTCCGCCATATGCATGAGAGCCTCGAAGGCATCATCGTTTTCGTCAATCACGCGTTCTTCTTCGGGCGGTTTGGCAATGTCGCCGACTCTTATGCGTTCCCACTCAGCGCGAGGGACCTCTCGAATCTCGTCTACCGTGACGATGCCTATCAAAGAATCATCGCTAATCACAGGGAATGCAGAGTAGTCGTACTTGAGCAGAAAGTCATGTACAAAGTCATGAACGGATGTCCTTGCGTCAATGTGAGGAAAGTCAGTGGTCATTATGCGGTGTACATCTATCCCGGAAAGAGCCCTTCGAATCACCAATTGTTGATAGCTTTGCTGAGCAGCGTTATTCAGGTACCATCCAATAAAAATAAACCATCCACCACTCAGCCATTGCCTAAGTACGATAAGCAAGAATCCCAAGAATATGAAAAGATACCCAAAGCCCTGGCCCACATGGGCGGCATATCGAGTGGATTTCTCTAGACTACCAGTGACTCCCCATAGAATGGCGCGAAAAACGCGGCCTCCATCTAATGGAAATCCAGGTAATAGGTTGAATATACCAAGTATCAAGTTAATGATAGCCAGGTACTTCAAAACCTCAAAGCCAAGTGTGCCCACTCCGCCCCTGCCAGCGAGTAGAACCACGCCAAAAAGCGCTGCTAGTGCAAAGCTGGTCAAAGGTCCAGCGAGAGCCATTTTTAGCTCGACCTCCGGAGAATGAGGTTCTTCCTTCAGTCGGGAAACCCCGCCGAAGATAAACAAAGTGATTCCGCTGATACCTATGTTATTTCGCTTGGCGACAAAGCTGTGCATGAGTTCGTGAAGCAACACACTAGCAAATAGCATCAACGCTGTTATCGTAGCCGCAATCCAGTAGAGGACATGATTAAGGCCGGGACTGGCCTGTGGAAAGTAAGCTGCGGCCAAAACAAAGACCACAAGGAAGAAGACTATGAACCAACTCACATCTATGTATATCGGGATGCCTAGTAACCGTCCGATGCGTAGAGTCATCATGGCTGGGTCCTTTTCTTTCATATATGTCTTGGCAATTCCTAGTTACCCTTGGCGATTTATCATGAAACGCAAGGACGTAACAAGAGAAAAGTTGGCTAACCCACACTCGCGTAAAATATGCGCACACGGGAGACGTAACATCCACCAAATGCTGTATCCCATCTCCCAATTCAGAAAGCATGAATTTCCTCTACGAGATTTTGCAACCGGGAATCTGTTTATTGACAACCTGCATCATAAGTGGTAAAGTGAAGCCGTGTTCTGTAGTGCACACAGGACACGACGCAGTGCCTCGCACGCGTACTCGATCGAGGAGGTGGTGGCTACATGGATAATAGTCAACGAGGTGACGCTGGGGGCTAATGTTTTAGCCTTCGGGTCATGAACTAAGCCCTCGAGGCAGTTCACCTTTATCGTGTGGGTCCGCGTGAGCGGACCCATCATATTGTATCCATGGATGCCTAAAACTCTGCTTTACGTTAGAACCACCTTGTTTGTTCCTAGCAACCTCCCACAAATCAGCATGTTCGCATCGTCCGAAGTAAGAGACTTACATCCAGAAACTAAGGCTCAGCTCCTCTTCTTGCAAACCACACTCAACGCAACTCACAAATAACATCTACGGACTACATACAAGTATCAATTCTCTAATTTCAAAGAAAGAAACTGTTTGACAAACACATTCAATTGTGGTATAAGTTCCGTAGTTGCTCAGGTTGCGTTGGCCCTTCGGGGTCGATGACAACTGAAACAACAACAGTTTGTGCGTGCCCTAAGCACTGGTTGCTTAATGCTTGCCGAGCAGTCAGTGCTTATTCTTATTGAAATGCACAGGGAGAATGCACATGGAGCTCGAGAAGGAAATTATCCTAACCCGTAGCGGCTTCGAGAAGATCGAGCAGGAGCTCGAACATCTTCGAACCGTACACCGCAAAGAAGTAGCCGACAGAATCAGAGAGTCCAAGCAATTCGGCGAATTATCCGAGAACTCCGAATACGAGGATGCGAAGAACGAACAAGCCTTTGTTGAAGGGAGAATTCTCGACCTCAAGCGAATCCTCCAGAACGCTCATGTCGTAGAAGACGACGAAGTGCAGACCGATGTGGTCGGCATAGGTTCGAAAGTCGTTGTGCACGAAGTTGGCACAAAGGGCAACTGGGAGTTGACCATCGTAGGATCAATAGAAGCCGACCCCAGTGAAGACCGCATATCAAATGAATCGCCGGTGGGCGAAGCTTTGATGGGCAAGAGAGTCGGCGACGTTGTAGAGGTCCAAACCCCCGGTGGCAAGGCCAAGTACAGAATTGTGAAGATTTCGAAGTAAGAATTCACAAGCCACAGACTTGCAGGAACGGCTTTGATAAGCAGCGTATAGCTTAATAGTACTATTCTGCGTACAGGCTATACGCTTTTCCACACCTTAGCAAGAAGAAACCGACTTGTTTTCGATCAGCAGTAAGGAGATTTGTGTTGGGAACTGAAGACTCGGGATTTGGCGAACACAGGCTGGAGAAGCTGAACGAATTGCGCGCGAAAGGAATGGATCCTTTTGCCGTCGAGCGGTATGACCGAACTCACTTGGCAAACGACGTAATCGCGCACTTCGACCAGCTTGAGAACAAAGAAGTCTGCCTCGCCGGGCGGATCGTGTCATTCCGTCCCATGGGCAAGGCATCGTTTGCGCATATTCAAGACTTCTCCGGGAGGATACAAGTCTACATCAAAGCCGATGCTGTGGGTTCTGAGTTGTACGAAATAGTAGAGGCGCTCGATATCGGCGATATCATAGGAGTCAGGGGGACTGTAGGTAAGACGAAAACAGGCGAAACCACCGTGTTCGTCTCTGAGTTCAAAATGCTGGCGAAGTCTCTCCGCCCCATCCCGATTGGCAAGCAGAAGGGCGACAAGGAGTGGTATGCCCTGGAAGATATTGAGCAGCGGTACCGCCAGCGTTATTTGGACTTGATTGTGCACAGTGAAGTACGTGACACCATGGTGAAGCGCAGTCAGATCGTTCGGGCAGTCCGGGAATTTCTCGAATCAGAAGGTTTCTTAGAGGTTGAGACGCCGGTACTGCAGGCAGTTGCTGGTGGAGCCGCGGCAAAGCCATTTACCACCTACTATAACGCGCTGGACCACGAGTTCCACCTTAGAATATCCTTGGAGCTTTATCTAAAGCGACTCATCGTGGGTGGGTTCGAAAAAATATACGAGATAGGTCGGGTGTTCCGCAACGAAGGGCTTTCCACAAGGCATAATCCTGAGTTCACTCTCTTGGAATTGTATCAGGCGTATACAAATCTGGAAGACATGATGGACCTAGTGGAGAGAATGTTCGTCTACGTGTGCGAGAGAGTTCATGGAGGAACAACGCTCACCTATCAAGGGCACACTGTCGACCTTACTCCCCCATGGCGGCGACTTCCTCTTCTAGAGGGTATACGCCAGTACACCGGGATAACATCGGACCAATTCAGTGCACTGGAATCCGCAAAGGCAGCAGGAGAAAGCCTAGGACTACCTATGGAGCATGAAACGACCATTGGCGGAATAGTGGACAAGATTCACGAGCGTTTTGTACAACCGAACTTGATTCAGCCTACTTTCGTCACTGAGTATCCCGTTGACATATCTCCGCTAGCGAAGAAAGATCCGAACAATCCGACAATGACCCGCCGTTTTGAACCTTACATTGCCGCGCAGGAATGCGGGAATGCTTTCTCGGAAATCAACGATCCTTTGGATCAGCGCGAGCGTTTTGTGGCTCAGGCAAAGATGCGTGCAGCAGGGGATGAGGAAGCTCATCCAATGGACGAAGATTTCTTGAGGGCTCTCGAATACGGGATGCCACCCACTGGCGGGCTCGGTATCGGGATCGACCGCATGGTGATGCTCTTCACAGACTCACCGTCAATTAGAGACGTGATTCTTTTCCCTCAGCTCAAGCCAGAAAAGTAAATCAAAAAGCAGGCACTGGCAAGAAGGGTCTGCAGAATCCGACCGCCTGGCGGGAGCGTGTGAGAATCGAACTCACCCAAGACCTTCTCCAGGCCGCGCACTGGTTTTGAAGACCAGGAGAGCCACCAGGCCCCATCCGCTCCCGTGCGACTCACAGTATACGCACGAGGAGGAAGGGTGTCAAGGTGCTCGGAGTGTTTGCCAATCAGTTTGCGTCTGAATGTGATGGCTTGCGTGCTGACTCGGACTGGTCTGCCAGAACATCCTCAGGCAATTGAACCTTGCGCTCGCCGACAACAGAAAGAAAGACGTCAACAATCATGGGGTCGAACTGAGTGCCGGCGTTTTCCCGGATTTCTGCAATTGCCTGGTCCAGCGTCATTGCCTCACGCCAAGGTACGTCAGATACCAGCATGTCGAATGTCTCGGCAATTGCTATAATCCTTGCACCGAGTGGTATCTCGTGTCCTTTGAGTCCGTCTGGGTACCCTTTCCCATCAAATCTCTCATGGTGATGTTTGATCATCGGTAGAGAATCTTGGAGTTCAGGCACCGACTCCAGCATCCTGATGGCAATCGTGGAGTGGAGTCTCATAATTTCGAACTCTCGCTCCGTCAGACGGCCCAGTTTCTCGACAATCTCTCTGGAGATACCCACCTTTCCGACATCGTGGAGGATGGCAGCACGTCTCAGCGCTATCAGATCCTTCTTGCTGAGGTCCAGACGTTCCCCTATCGCCACAGCGTAAGCGGCCACACGGTCGCTGTGTCCACTGGGCTCACCCAGGCTTGCAGACGGGAGATTCAGCATGCCGAGGAGGGATTCAGATTCAGACTTTGTCCTGTCTACCCGCGGGAGATCAGGAAACGAATCGTCCAATCGCTTGCCCAACATCTACCCTCTCCTGTACAGCGTTACACAGTAGTATTATTGGCAAGAAACTGGACAACCATGAGGTTACGATCGCAAAATTCCCTTGATTGCTTTTACAATGTCCGGAAGTTCAGAATCTTCAACGGTACGCAGGTCGAGAAGCAGCTTGTCGTCACTGATCCTGCCGATAATCGGTGGGTCTGATTGCCGAAAGGCTTTTGCTAAATCCAGAGCAGTCATGCCGTCAATCATAATAGCAACTAGCTTTGTAGGGAGACGTTTTCCAGGTAATGAGCCGCCGCCTACTTCGGAAAATCCGTCTAACACCTGCACATGAAGTTTCTCGGATTTAATGCCTCTCACACCTGCACGAAGTCGGCGTGTTGCACGAGTAATATCGCCAAGGGATCGTTTTATCGCTCGTAAGGCCGGTATGGTTTGCAGTATTTTGTCGGGTTCGAGGTAAAGCTTCAGAGTGGTCTCCAGCGCAGCGACCGTGAGTTTATCTATACGAATCGCTCTTGCCAGAGGGTTCCTTGCCATAGCTTCCACCATCTCACGGCGTCCAACTATTAGCCCACACTGCGGACCGCCCAGCAACTTATCGCCGCTAAAGGTAACTATACTTGCGCCAGCTTTGATAGAGTCCTGTATGAGCGGCTCTCCATGCAGTCCAAAACTGGTGAGATCTATGAGCGATCCACTACCGGCGTCTTCCATCACAGGAATATCGTAACGCCGGCCTAGTTCGACCAGGTCTTTCAAGGGAACCTCGCTTGTAAAACCAACGATACGATAGTTGCTGGTGTGCACTCGGAGCAACAGGGCGGTCTCATCGGTAATTGCAGCTTCGTAATCACTGAGTCTGGTGTGATTTGTGGTGCCTACCTCCACAAGTCGCACACCCGCACGGGCCATGATTTCAGGTAGCCTAAATGATCCTCCTATCTCAACCAATTGACCTCGAGAGACAATTACTTCCCTGCCCGCTGCCAGCGTGTTCAGCGCCAGCATGACGGCCGCCGCATTGTTATTGACCGCTATTGCCGACTCTGCTCCACAAAGCGCCGCCAGTAGTCCACTGAAATGAGCATCGCGAGACCCTCGGCCACCTGTCTCCAAATCCAGTTCGAGATTCGAATGACCAGATGCAACTAGTTCCACAGCTTTGCGGGCAGTCTCGGGAAGCACGGCTCGCCCTAGACCAGTATGTAAGATGATCCCAGTTGCATTGACGACTCTGCGCAGGGATGAAGACATCAGCAACAATGCTCGTTCTCTAGCCCTTTCAGCAATGCGTTCCAATCTAATCTCGTCTTCTGAAGGCATTGCACTGCTTAGAATTTGCAAACGCAGCTCATCAATCACTTCGCGGGCTGCCATGACCAACGCGTTGCGTGGCACTTGTTGTGCCTCCAGTTCGAGAAGCGGAGGGGTATTCAGCAACTTATCAATTGCTGGAAGGCTTCGTACCAACTGTTGGCGCAAATGTTCAGACATGCATAGACCTCTTGTCCCGGATTATATCCTACATATTACCACAACTTCCCAGCGCGGATAATGGACAGCATGAGCCACACTGCGAATATGAAGGCTATGCCGAAGCCAACTACGCCAATGACCGGATAGCCTTTCCACATAGGGCCAATTTCGGAGGAAAGAATCAGCGCCGAAGCAATAATGGTCGCCGAGGATATCAAAGCGAAGGAAAGACGATTGGCAGACTTATCGATGTCGCTTATTGGCTTCTCAAGACCTTCGTGCTTGAACGCAATCCGAAAAGTGCCCTCTGCCATGCGGTCTAGGACGTCTGAAGCTCTGTGGGGGAGTTCCAAGAACAGCTCTTTCCAAGAGAGGAGTGTGTGGTACAACTGGGACGTAAGCAGACTTGGCGAGAATTGTTCACGAATAGACTTCGCAATGAAGGGTCGAGCTTCTTCGGCAAGGTTGAAATTCGGGTCCAGCATCCTATCTATGCCTTCGATACCTATCAGCACTTTCACTAGCAGGCCAAGACTGGCAGGCAGGCGGACAGCATAGCGAGTTGTAATCCCCAATGATCGACTCAGTGCTTCGCCTATGCGAACCTGGCGGACAGGAGCGCCATAGTACTGCCGAAGTAACCGGTCTAATTCCTGCGTGAATGCCTTTCTATCGAGATCAGGAGGAAAATTCCCTATACTAAGCAGTGCATCAGCAAAACCGCTGGAATCCTCTTGCAGATACTCGGCAACGAGTGTTGTCACTTGGGCGCGCAGGCTTCTATCCAGACGGCCTACCATGCCATAGTCAAGCAAGCCGATGACATTACCTTCCTGGACAACGATGTTGCCGGGATGTGGATCTCCGTGAAAAAAGCCGTCAACGAACACCATCTGCAGGAAGATGCGAGAGAGGTTTTGGGCGATTTGGTGTTTGTCATAACCGCGGGATTCCAGTTCCTCCATGTCGGAAATCTTGACACCACACACACGCTCGATGGTGAGTACTCTGGTGGTAGTGTATTCCCAGAACGTCCTAGCAACTCTTGCGAAATGGAGATTGGCTAAGATTTGTTTCAGTTGGTCCCCATGTCTACCCTCGCGTGTATAGTCCATTTCCTGTCGCAATGTTATCGAAAACTCGTCCACCAGGTCTGAAAGGTTATACAATCGCGCCCTTTCAGAGTGTTGCTCGATGAAGCGCACCAGACTAGCTATGATTTCGAGATCATTCTCGATTAAACTTCTGATACCCGGACGCTGAACTTTGACAACGACCTCAGTACCATCCGGAAGCACGGCAAGATGGGTTTGACCAAGGGATGCTGTGGCAAGAGGGACGTCGTCAAATTGGGGGAAGATTTCATGCACAGGGGCGCCAAATTCTTCCTCAATTACAGCGTAGATTTCCTCAAGAGACACCGGAGTGGCTGAGTCTTGAAGCTTCGAAAGCTCCGCAATATAGCTGTCTGGCAAAAGGTCAGGTCTGGTCGAGAGAATCTGTCCTAGTTTTATGAAGGTAGGACCCAGCTCTTCTAAAGCTTGCCTCACCTGAACAGGCGCGGGCGGTAATCCCTGGGTGTAGCGACGAATGTGAAGAAAGTCAGCTACTCCCAAGCGCGCCATCAGACTAGCCCAGCCATGTTTGGCCAGGATTTTACCGATTTGGATATAGCGTTCGAGATATCTCTTTTGCCGCTGAAAGACCACAAGCGCCACCGATCGTTCGTACTAGCCTTCTGGCGTTTCGGTACCCATGACGCCGGAAAGCTTTGCAGACAAGTTCTCTATCCTTCGCTCCAATTCCTCGAGTCTGCTCTCTATCGCGGTAATCTTTGCCTGATCGGCAACACCCATATCTTTTAGCATCTGGAGCAGTTGGCTGCGAATGCGGTTGTCCAGTTCACTTCGTTCTCGTTCGCCTCGAGATACGATATCTTCATAAATCTTCTTTCCTTCTTCCGCAGTCATTTCGCCTTGCTTAACCAAGTCATCGATTAACTCACGTGCTTTATCCGCCGATGACGCGGCTGCACCAATGCCAAAATAAAGCAGTCTCTTGACGGAATCCAACATGTAAATCCCTCCTTCTTATAGTAGAATCTAAAAGAAAAGTTGGCACTTGGCCTGGCTTGATTCATGGTCTAGTCCCGATGCCAGTTGACCCGTGCCAATTTGTTATCCTCAGACCACTTATATTCGACTTTCCCACGGTAAGCCTTATACAACGCCCGTCCAATTCTTTGTGCAAGTTTTTCGTTGGTTGTCAGTATTATTATTTTTGTGTCTGAGCGCTCTATGTCAATTAGGCGCTCCAGAGGATTAATCTCCATTGCACGCTTGCTTTCATGGTTGATCAGGTTTATGATCTCTTCTTCGTGTTTGGCCAGAAATTCGCCGGATAGGGTAACTATACCGCCAGGCGCCCGGTCGCGTATTTTCCGGCATGCGGGACACAGAGTTTCGACTACACGTTTTGCTTCTCGTAAATCCCGGGCTGCCTGATCCTGCATTTCCCATCTCTTACCCGCATAAACTGACCGACACTCAACGCAAACAGCTACCTCATCAGGTTTCAAATCCTGAAGATACGGATCGCCATAGTCTTCTATGTTCCTGCGAATGTGTACGATTCTTTCCTGTTGAGATGTCATGTGGAACTCCTTTCTCCTGCGTGGATAACCTGGAAGCCGGAGGTACATTTGGCTCTACGATGCAGCGAAGCAAGATGAGTATCGTTCGGAAGCGCAGTTGCAGACATGGCTTTAGTTTTATACCCTATCCTGATGTCAAAGAAACATAACCAATAATACGCTATTCCGGCCAGCATAAGTCTGCTAGTACCTTAGATAAGCGTTGACCAGGACAGTAATTATCACGAACAGCAGAATCGACGCTACTACTATTATTCGTATAGATAAAGGCAGTAGACTCAAACCGAAAAGTATCGTCAATGCACCGACAAGTACGCCTGCACCTATGGCAAGTTTCGTTGCACTCAAGTCTCTTGGCCTCTTTTTAAGCAGTAAAGAGGAAATTGTCACCGCATTCTCGCATTCTTCGCAACGTGTCCGACCTGGGGGATTCTTGTGTCCACAAGTTCGGCAAGTAATGAAAGGTTCTGACGGTTCTTGTTTGTCTCTCAAGAGCTGTTGGAGACGATGGGATTCAGCAGGATCATTAGGAGCTAGTTGGACAAGCTGCGTTTGCTCATCAATCGCCTCATCGAGTCTGCCCATCTTATACAGGACATCGACTAGTCGGCTTCTCGCAGCCAAATTCCTTGGGTCCACAGCTATTGCTTCACGAAACCCTTGGATTTGCTCCTCTCGAAACGCTCTGTCTATGCTTCGCTCTCGGTGCCTCGGTAAGAGATAGATAAGAAAGAGAAGCGCCAATACAGCGGCGGCGAGTTTGAATTGAGTGGTGACGACCGAGAAAATAAAGCCAAGGTATAGGCCGGAGATAAGCACACATTCCAACGAACTGACCGAACCCTCGACGTACGCGCCGATGATTCTATGGAGCAGGATGCCGGCGATAATACTGAAGAAGACTGCCAGATTAACACAGAGGATGACTTCTCCCACCGGCTAGCCTCCTCTCTCTGGAAGTTTGCCGTATCAGCACTACCTGACGGCAGGACTTGGCGAGTCAGGCACAACCCCCAGGAGTTCTATGGTGAAGTCGCTGTCCATGTTGATGACCAACTGACTATCTTGCGAACTACTCCCACCCGGCATTGCAGGTGCAGCTACGTCGGCGACTATTGTGGATTTTAGTTTCCCCTGGGCTGATAGCACTAGACCCTTGTCTATTGAGAAGATAATTTCTGCCTGTCCGTCCTGACTTCCTCGCACCTGTTTGACCTCATTGGAAGCAGAGGCGCTTATTGGTGTGCTCACAGCCTGCTTGATCCGAGCTATCAATCCGCTCGTCGTAGTGTCAACACTACTCAGAACGAACGCAAGCTTGATCTTGATTGACGGTTCCCCTGGGAGCGGTATTTCAGTCTCCCACTTGTCACCGGGAAGGACCGGATTTGCCGGAAGGATGAACATCATTAGTGTAGAGTCTGCCGAACCGAAATCCAGCGGGGAGCGTCGTGCCGTTTCAGTGCCCGGATTTTGAACCGCGGGACCAACGACCTTCCCCTCTGGAGTTACTCGTATCGTTCTGATAACCTTCGGAGGCTGGTAGCTTTGGAGCGGCCGTCCGCCCATTTCGAGCTTGCCCTGCTCTATATCAATCGCCAATTCCATCGTGCCGTCGGCGTACACCTTGGTGCAGCGTACCCTGACTACTGTGGTAAGCTTTGCGGCGATAGGCACTGCTTGCGTCGACCCGGGCATCTTCCGCGTACCACTCAAACCCTGCACGACGCGATACCTGGTGACTGTTCCTGCAGGATACTTGTACGCCAGTCTGACTGGTGTTTGGACAGTTGAAACTGCTTGCGCAAGTGCGGGAGAGACAGCCAATACAAGCACATTGGCGATAAACACAAAGGTTAGCAATTCGGCAGTAATTAACACCCTTCGTATCATGGCTCCATTATAACTGTGCAGAAATACCTAGTCAAGCATCTAGTACAAAGGGAGTATTTTTATTTTCCTAAATGTGGTAAAATGGACAATGTCCTGTCGATGACGACAGTGACAGTTTGAAGCTTTGCAAATCCGAGCAACGGGGCCCGGCAGATACGTCGGGCCTTTTTGTGTGCCTATGTAACGAGAATAGACATTTTGTAAGTAGCTTGAGCAGGCTAATGTACTCTAGATGGCATCCTATGCGTGTCAGGAGTAGACGAAAGCGAGAGGAATACAGATGCAGCAACAAGAAACGGTGTGCAGCGGGATAAGAGCGTTTGATGATGTCATAGAAGGATTGCGTCTCGGCGATAACGTGGTATGGCAAGTGGATACTCTCGACGATTATATTTACTTTGCCAAGCCGTTTGCTGACCAGGCGATAGCTGACAGACGCACTTGCATATACCTTCGCTTTGCCCCTCACCGTCCTATCCTTGAGCCACAACCAGGGTTGGCAATTATCGACGTCGACCCACGACAGGGTTTCGATTATTTCAGTAGCCAAGTTCAAGAGGTTATTGAGAAGCATGGCAGAAAGGTTTTCTACATATTTGACAATCTATCCGCTCTTGTAGAGGAGTGGGCCACGGACGAGCTGCTGGCGAACTTCTTCCAGGTGACATGCCCATACCTGTATGAGCTAGAGACGGTTACGTATTTTGCGCTTGCTCGAGGAAGGCATGCCCACAGCGCGGTTGCAAGGATACGAGACACTACACAGGTATTGCTAGACGTGTACCATGTGAATCACAGCACTTACGTTCATCCCATAAAAGCCTGGGGCCGTTATACTCCACAGATGTTTTTGCCACACCTAGTAGAGGGTGACACTTGGAAACCTATATTTCGTAGTGGAGATGCTGCTGCCGTATTGTCGGCTGGGAGAAGATTGCCTTTGGGCAGTGAAGATAATTCGACGGCACCTTGGGAAAGCATATATCGTAAGCTTATCAAGTATCACAGTGCTTCCTCGGAACAGATCAAGAGCGATCCCGAGCTCTCGGCTCTAAAGCAGGAAATGTGCCGCATGCTTATCGGTAATCATCCGGAGTTCGACAGACTGGCGGACGAATACTTGACCATACAAGATCTTTTCGACATACGAGACAGACTTGTCGGAACCGGTCGGATTGGTGGGAAAGCCGCTGGTATGCTGTTGGCTCGAAGGATTCTCGCGAGTGATGCTCAAAACGCTGAGCTGTTTTCGCGAATATTGGAGGACCACGATTCTTTTTACATTGGCTCTGATGTTTTCTACACCTTCCTGGTCGAAAATGACCTTTTCCGGCTTCGCCTCCAGATGAAGCGAGACAGCTCGATATCCCGAGAAGAATATGAAAACGTCGAGGCCCGATTTGTAGCCGGCAAGTTTCCGTCTGCTATTATGGAGCAATTTCGGAGCATGTTGGACTACTTTGGTCAGGCGCCCGTTATTGTGAGGTCGAGTAGTCTGTTGGAAGACAGCTTTGGTAATACATTTGCTGGCAAGTATCACAGCGAATTTTGCGTCAATCAAGGTGATCCGGAAGAAAGACTCGAAGCTTTCACTCAGGCCGTAAAACGCGTCTATGCCAGCACTCTGAACCCGGACGCTCTTTCTTATCGCCTACATAGAGGCTTGGGAGATAATGATGAGCAGATGGCTATCCTCGTACAGCGAGTTTCGGGCATGCCTTACAAGGACTACTTCTTCCCGACATTGGCAGGTGTGGCATTTTCGCGCAATCTCTATACGTGGAGTGATCGAATCGACCCGAGGCAAGGCGTTATTCGCCTCGTATTCGGACTTGGCACTAGAGCTGTTGAGCGAGTGGGCAGCGATTACCCGCGGATGCTCGCAGTCAGCAATCCTCTTCTGAGACCTGAGACAGGGTTAGAGGTAATCAAATACTCCCAGCAGTTTGTGGATTTGCTTAACTTACGCACAAATGAGTTCGGTACCGTATCTCTGGAAGAACTATTAGAAGATCGCGACTACCCTGGCTTACATTTGATGGTCGCAATAAGGTCGGAGGATTATATACAAGACCCGATTAGCACACATATCGGTAAGGAAGACGACATCATATTAACTTTTGACAACCTAATCCGCAAGACGGAGTTCGTACATCTGTTAGGTCTCATGTTGACTACACTCGAACGTGCCTACAGGCATCCTGTAGACATCGAATTCACCGCACACATCGATTCCGACAATAGGATTAGAATCAACCTGCTTCAGTGCCGCCCATTGTTCCTGCCGGGAACAGCCGAGCCAGTGACAGTGCCCGAAGGTATTCCGTCGGAGGCTGTACTGTTCAGGTCAAGCCGCATGATATCAGGAGGGATCAGAAGCGGCATACGATATGCTGTTTACATCGATCCCCGAACTTACTCTGCTCAGCCAGTGGAGACCAAACGTACTATTGGCCGCATTATTGGCGCCATCAACAGGCATCCACTTGTGTCCGATCATGGGGTTATTATGCTGGGACCAGGCCGCTGGGGTAGCAGTAACATAGACCTAGGGATCAACGTTGGCTACTCCGACATTGACAACATCTCTGTCCTAGTTGAGGTTGCCAGAGAGGAAGCAGGTCAGGTGCCTGAGGTGTCTTATGGCACTCATTTTTTCCAAGACCTTGTAGAATCACAGATTATCTACTTGCCGGTCTATCCGGATGATCCCAAGGCAGAGTTCAATGCTTCGTTTTTCGAGTTCTCACCAAGCGTACTGACTGACCTCGTTCCAGGTACAGAGGCTTTTGAGAACATAATTCGCGTGATTGATGCTCCGTCCTTGACGCGAGGAAAACATATACATGTAGTGGCAGACCCTCAGACTCAGAATGCCGTATGCTTCCTTGCGTAGAATAAGGTCTGGACACCACCCATCACTCATATTTGGTGAATACACAACCAACCGCCGAAATTAGCACGAGCCGCGCAGCTTGCACCAACGCATGTAAGGGAGTACTTGTTGGCTTCCTGTCATGGTTATAGAGCTGAAAATTGGTAACGGCATAGAGGAGATTTCATTAGAAACAAGCAGCCCGATTTCCCCGTGGGAGATCGGGCGTGGTCAAACTGGGGCAGAGTAGGTCTGTAAGCCGGGTTCTGTCGTGGGTGGTCATCTCTCTAGGATCCGAGTTACCCCGGACCTCAAGCGGCCTTTACCCGAAGGGTCAGCGGGCAGCTTCATTCCCTTCCTATTCGGCCTTGCTCCCGATGGGGTTTACCAAGCCTCGGCATCACTGCCGAGCTGGTGGTCTCTTACACCACCGTTTCAGCTTTGCCCCTAGAGATACGAGACTGCTGTCTCCTCTCCAGGTCGGCGTTTTCTTTTCTGTGGCACTTTCCGTAGGATCACTCCCCCTCGCCGCTAGCGAGCATCGTGCCCTGCGGAGCCCGGACTTTCCTCCCCGATTTGCATCGAGGCGACCACCTAACCTACTCGAATAATATTATACCACACCAGCTCAGATAATCAAGAGAAACAGACATCATCTGACCACAACCGATAATCAGTGTTCGAGTCATAGATCGCGTTGGCGACCCCAATGTGCATCTACTTTCGGGTTCTCACAATCTTCCAGACTAGTACTTTACGGGTGAGCCAGAAGGAAGTTCGGCGGCCTGGGGAGAAGGGATGAGGTGGGCCTTTCCCTTCTCCCTGCAACAGCCGCCCGGGTGTGTTACGCTGGCGCCTGTATATACGTGGATTATTGGAAAAAGTTACGATATGAGCACAACCTAACAATTTTTGAAATCCTATCGTTCAGCCACACTTGTTTCTTTATCAGCTTAGGAGACTGAAATGATTGATGACAAGGCAATAATACAGTATCTGAGAAGATCCTATTTCGCGGCAGACGGCCTGTGGTTTACGAAGCTTGAAGAAGAGCATTCGTATGATGACGCGCTTCGAATTGATGAGTTGGTCTGGGAAGTCTTGCCAAAGATTCAGGCAAGAAAGGCTAAGGAGCTACTGAACATCGAGGGCGGCAGTTTGCCGGACTTGCTGCGAGCACTGGAACTGAAATTTGTGGCAGAGAGCTACCAATACCAAACGATAGAGCTGACACCTAGCCTACTGAGAATAGCCATCAATGAATGCCCGTGGCTGAATATTCTCCAGAAGGCTGGCAAGATTAGATGCGCTCTGGACATATGCGAGAACGTATGCACACGCGATTTCGCCGGCTGGGCGGTGCAGTTCTCTCCTGCAATTAGTTTTACCCTAGGCCGTACTCTTGCAGCCGGTGAATCGATATGTGAATTGGTTTTCAACTGCTCGCAGGTGGTGAAAACACTACCCCATGTAGACGCAGAGAGGGACGCTGCAGGATGAGACTAGTTGCTGGTACCCGGGGCAGTGCACTAGCACTCAGACAAACCCACGAGGTGATCGCAGCGCTGAGGCGGACAATTCCGGGCCTTGACGTCGATGTTGCAATCATCAAGACGAAGGGTGACAAAATCCTAGACGTTCCACTAGCACGGATTGGAGATAAGGGGTTATTTGTCAAGGAACTGGAAACGGCCATTCTGCGGCGCGAGATTGACTTTGCAGTCCATAGTATGAAGGACCTACCGGTCGAAATGCCCGATGGCCTATGTATCGCCGCAGTTCCGGAGCGCATTGACGCGAGTGATGTCCTGATCACGAATGGCCCCAGGCTATTGGATCTTCCTAGCCACGCACGTATCGGAACCAGCAGTCTGCGGAGGCGAGCGCAACTCCATGCCTATAGGACGGATTTACGCATTTCTGACCTGCGAGGCAACTTGGACACTAGGCTTCGCAAACTCGAGGAGGGCGGGTTTGACGGCATAGTTCTTGCATATGCCGGGTTGCATCGGATGGGCTGGACGGACCGTATCACTGAGAAGCTATCCCCAGAAGTGTGTCTCCCCGCTGTAGGCCAAGGCGCTTTGGCAATCCAAACACGGGAAGACGACCGCAGAGTAATCGACATTCTTAGAGTGCTGGACGATGAGAACAGCCGCAGGACCGTCATGGCGGAGCGAAGTTTTCTAAAGGCACTTGGAGGCGGATGTCAGGTTCCGATTGGGGCACTTGCGCAAATCACAGATGGTACTCTGATCCTGCAGGGAGTCGTGGCAAATTCTGATGGAAGCTTTCTCATTCGAGGTGAAGTCAAGGGAAACGCCGATGATTTCTCTGACATCGGACAGGAACTTGCAGAGAGACTGCTGGCAAGTGGAGCAAATGAAATACTAGGCATAGTCCAGCCTTGACCTGTTAACTTCGTCAATTTCGAATCTTCTCATACACGCTGCTTTAAAACAAAGAGCATCCGTTTGACAAGCCGTCGCCAGACTTGGTACCATGCACTTCCATAAGGACACTCAGGAGGCCTAGCAATTGCCTATTTATCCTCGGGAAGTGAACATCGAAACTGCATTCACATGGTGGTCGGAGCTGCCAGCTAAATGGACTCCCGTCGGCTGGAAGGACCACTTATTTCGTTTTAATGTGCTTTACAATGGGATGATTTCCGCAGTTCCTGACCTGAATCCTCGAACCAGACAGTATCAGGGACAAGGCGTCCAGCTTGGGGTGTTTCCATCGCAAAAGGCGGAGTTCCCAGGCCATGTTATTGATCCGCAGGACAATGGCAGTGTAATCCAGGGTTGGTCGGACTGCAGTGCTCCTGTGCTTTGGAGTGAATGGGCTCAGGATGGGCTTGTTCTCCGGGAGCAGGTTTTTGCACACATGCTGGGAGGACAGACTGTCGAAACCGGTGTGGAGCCTCTTTTTGCATGGATCCGCCTGTCTATCCATGATGTACTTGAAGGACTGCCCCTACCAGAAACGTTTGGCTTCAACCTGCTGATCAATGCACCTTACATCGAAGTCGGTGCAATGTCCATAAGGTACAACATCGCGGTCTTTCGCGAGAAATCTGCATATCCGCGAGAGCTTTCAGCTTCGCAGGAACCATTCAAGAATCAAGTGAGAATTGTTGAACCAGATGGACTGGTGCGCCTGGCGGTCATCTTACAAGGTGAGCAGGCAGTACAAGTCTTGCCACGCACACCAACAGATAGGGATTTCTTGATCTTCATCCCTCTCGAGGTGAAGAAAGGCGCGTACGTAGATCTACTATTGCCGATGTTGCCTACACCAAAAGAGATTTTCGATCAGGAAGTCATGCTCGGCTACGATTGTGCGCTTAGAGAAGCAAACAGTTTCTGGGCAAATGAGCCTCCTACTGCCGCGGTATTTCAGTCACCTGAGCAACATATCAACAATACGATCAGGTACAACCTGAAGATGGCAGAGATTACAGCCGAACGCGACCCTTCCTCAGGCTTCTATTCGTTGCTTACTGGATCATGGGCTTACGCTGACCTATGGGCTACTCCCGGGGCAATGCAATGCGCCATGTTTCTTGATGGGATGGGCTATCATGCCACAGCGGCGAAATACCTGAAGATGTACGTCGAGGCCCAGGGCACAGTCTGCCCGGTAGGAGACTATTTCCGTCCTCACCCGGGGAGCCTAGGTCCGCCCGAATGTATTGCGGCTTGCGTTTGGACGAGCGACCATGGCGCCATCCTCTGGGCACTGGCACAGCATGCGCTGATAGCTGGCGATCCGGAATGGACCAACTGGGTAACGGAGCCGATAGTGAAAGCCTGCGAATACATCCGCGACACACGACGCATTAGCGGACACGGCGGGATTGAGGGTCTCATGCCTCCGGGGATGGCCACCGACATGCCAACAAAGATCCAATCCGTTTGGGCAGACGCCTGGACGTTCAAGGGACTGACGACTGCGGTGAGATTCCTTCGGCGGATCAACCACCCGCGTGCCGAGGAATTTGCAGTTGAAGCGGAAGACTACCGCAGACTTTTCCGCAAGTCTCTGTGGGAAGCCATGGCGGATATGCCTATCTGGACCGGTAAAGATCGCCGGGAGCATCGAATAGTACCCATGGCAGTATTCGGTGCTCAGCCGTTCGAGTACAGAAATGCCTTTTACCTAGATACTGGACCGCTCGTCTTGGTCTTTGCTGGTCTTTGTGACGCCGATGAAGATGTGATGCGTTCGACTATCGAATGGTTTAGAGAAGGACCGCCCAGACGAGTGTACAGATATGATTCGGATTGCTGGCAGGTTCCGAGTCTGCATCATGAGATGTCTAGCTGTGAGCCGTGTTTCAGCTGGAATCTTTTCCATTCATGGCAATTAGGCGACCGAACACATTTCTTAGAGGGAATGTACAGCCTGTTTGCTGGAGCCGTCTCTCGGCAGACGTACACAGCGTGCGAGACACGGGGAGGGGTTACAGGGTGTACTGGAGTTCACTTGCCGGTATACATGGCACGCTTGGCGGTTGTAGACGACCAGATTGCCGAGAATGAACTTCACCTATTGAGGCTCTTCCCCCTTGCGTGGGTTGATGCCCAGGGGGAAGAGTCCGTCTTCGAGAACATGCCCACAGAGTTTGGTACTGTCAGCCTGCGTGTGCGGTTGAACTCAACTGAAAACCAGTTGGAAGTGAGATACCAACCTAGGTATCGCATACGGCCTTCGCGCGTGGTTCTTCACGTGCCCCCGATTGAAGGCTTGCGAAGAGTAGCAGTTTCGTATGAACACGAAGAGAAAGACAAGCCGAGTGTCCAAGTTTACCAGATGCATTGGGAGCTTCCACACGAAATCGATGTAGCCGATTGTTCCGAGATACAATTTGAGATAAGCCTGCCCGCATGATTGTGGGCTGAAAACTGTATTCGTCCGTTGCCCCATGCGTCTGATAGCGATCGACCAATTTGCTGAGGCAGGAGATGGACATGAATCAAGTTCCGAAGAACATGATTCCTAGACAGCCTACTCTTCCAGGCTCTCTTCAATCATCTTCATTTCCGGCTGGAACCACTTCTGAGCAATAATGGTAGGAACCACCGCGCTCCCGATCACAGCGGTTACTAGCACCGTGTATTGATCCTGATTGATTATCCCGTTGTTGAGCCCAAATAGCGCACAGATACTGCCAAAAGTGAGTCCTGTCGACATTAGCAAGACCGTGTAGATGCCTTCACGTTTGTCAAACTTGAATGCCGTGGTTAGCGGTGCGATACCAATGCCTTTCGTAAGCATCTTGACGCCGAGCAGTATCACAATCAAGCCAATAGCATTCACAACGGTTCCAAACTTGACCAGAGAACCTGCCTTTAGGAAGAAGAAAGGGGTCAGCAGGGTGAATGCGGTCACTCTTAGTCGTTGAGCCAAAACCCTCTCCTTCAAGAAATATGGTGCCATGACCATGCCGATGAGGTACGCCGGCAGAACCGCCTCACTGTGGGCGAGATTTCCTATACCACCCAGCAGGAAGAGTATCAAGAGAATGAACTTCAGCTCTGGCTCACATATTCTGTTGCCCACTGCCTTGAAAAATGGTGGAACTATCTTTGGAAGCAACCACATCGTGACAGCAGTAGCAACCACGAATAGTGCTAGCCAAGCATTGTAGTTAGCGAAAAGTATTCCAAGGACTACCACGGTACCCATATCGTTTACGAAGCATGCGGCTAGGATGAGCTTACCGATTTCGGTGGAGTTGAAACCTGTCTCCACCATCACGGCGTAGACCACTGCAACTGAGGTGGTGGACAATGCGAGTCCTGCTATCTCCGCTTGCTGCCATGTCCATCCACAAACGAACTTGGTATAAGCGAGTATACCAGCAAATGGCGCTATGAAGCCAGCTACACCTATGCTTATGCTGGACTTAAGATGCTTCCGAACGACCACAGGATCGATTTCTGCACCCGCGAGGAAAGTAAGCACAATAGAGCCAATGCCAGCGAGGTACGTGACCCAAGGGGTAATTTTCAGACTGAGCAGATTACCTCCTATTGCGCCAACCATGATTTCTACAAGCGCAACGGAGATAGCCAATCTGATCGAAATAAGAGATGCAACGAGAGCAAGACCTACCCAAAGCGCTGACGTCAGCCAGACATTGTCCATCATCAAGCCTCCTTTTACAAACTTCTCAGTTGCCCTAATGTGTATTTAGCGGCAGCAGTAGAAGTCATCAGCCCGGCTAGGACGGACAGTTGTCGGCGGACTCCATCGCCAGAAATGGCGCCGGAACGATAATCTATCCAACGCCAGCGTTATTCTACAGTGGAACCGCACATATCGTCAAGTATGCTGCTCGGCAATCAACGGCTGGAGACTATACCGTCTTTTGTCCACCAGGCGCGAAGCGAAGGTGATAGGGTGACTTCTTTCTTCTTACGACCTAGTCCCTTGAGTGTCCAGCGAGGATCCTCTGTCTGGATCAACGTACCTTCGTTCTTCAGCAGGTTGTCTAATGCAGACATATTCACATTGTCAGGACTGCTTTCAAAGCATCCTTTGTGCTTGAGGAATTTGACAGGCAGATCCTTGATTATCAGCCCGCAGTTTTCATGACCGTTTACAAAGACTATATGGTCGGCTACATCTGCTTCCGCAATCATCCTGCGGGCATCTTCCTCCAGTCCCTTATCTTTCACATCTATGTGGAGAAGAGCTCTGCGTTCCTTGGCTAATTGCAGGACGGCTGCAAAGGTTGGAACACGGCAATTGTCGTTCGGTGCTCCTTTTACTTTGCACTGAAGAATCTCATAATAGGTTTTGTCGCCACCCTTTCCAGAACACTCGGTTGTGCGATCCAAATTCTCATCGTGCATCATATAGATCACACCGTCTTTGCTGCGGTGAATGTCTATCTCCAGGCCATCGGCGCCGTTGTCGAGCGCCGCCGCGTATGCTTCCAGGGTATTCTCAGGCGCTAGCTTCCAGGCGCCACGGTGGACAAGTACAATCACAGGCTGCTGTCTTTTCTTAGCAATTTCCTTATGCCTAGCTGCTCTCTCTTTTGGAGATTCGGGAAGTACTGAGTTAATATAGCCCAATACTGCTCCCGGTACTGGAGGAACCGTTTGTTTATCAGAAGAAGATGGGGCGTTTTGCCGGCCAGATGACGCCCATAGCGCTGTGATAACAAGCAAGACAAGACCCGCTGACTTCATTAACCTACCTCGTTTATCCTCTGTGATAGGGCATACCCATCACAGTTTACCAGCAGAGCGGCTTCTCGTCAATGATATGCATACCCCACTGTTTCCAGTGCTCACCCGTATGGGTATCCTCGAATCAGGAAATGTTACGGGTGCATAAGATATTCGTCCGAATGGAGGTGAGAGCCAATGACCACAGTACTGGCCGAGTTCAGCATCACTCCGGTGGTGGAAGGCGAAATGAAGCCCTTTATTGATGCTGCGCTTGAGGAAGTAAGAAAAGCAGGTCTGAAATTCGAGGTGAATCCGGTTAGCACGACCGTCGAAGGGGAGATCGATCAAGTAATGGAAGCTATTAAGAGAGCGCATGAAGCGGCTCTCCACAAGGGCGCACATCGAGTTGTGACGGAGATCAGGATTGATGAGAAGCAAGGCGGACTTACCATGGAAGAGGAGCTGGAAGGATATCGTTGAGTAGTAAGAGGCTGAAGGGAAATTCTAACTGACAATACAACCGATTCTCTTCAGCCACAACCCCCAATACCCTTTGCATACCTCAATTCTAGGCTTCACATTTGAAGGAATATCATAGCTATCTCGCTAATAAAGGAGTATCCTGCTCATTACGGACGGTCACTGCTCGAAATTGTCCATGTTTCGGAGGTGAGGATGGGAGACAGGATACTCAGACCCCTAAGCTATGGAGATTTTTTCGACGAAGTATTTGACGTCTACAGGAAGAATTTTCTCCTTCTAGTTGGAATAGCCGGAATCGTACTTATGCCCGTGGAAACGATACTGTACACCATTGCCGAAGATTGGGGATTCTGGCTATCCTCGATTATCATCACTTTTCTCACTTACATCGTCACAGCGGCCACAACGGTAGCTGTATCCGAGGCTTACCTGGGACGCAGCGTGTCGATATTATCCTCATTCAGAGCAATTAGAGGCAGGGTTTGGTCATTTGCGGGAACTATGCTTCTGGCCGGGTTGCTTATCGCGTTGGGGTTTATTCTCTGTGTCATTCCTGGAGTGGTGTTCAGTATTTGGTATACATTTGTGACGCAGGTTTTCATACTGGAGGGTCTCAGTTATTCGAAATCACTGAAAAGAAGTAAGGAACTGGTTAAAGGCAACTTTGCTCGTGTCTTCTTGGTCACCTTGCTAAGCAATTTGCTAGTTCTTGCCATTTCGTTCGCGCTGACCCTTCCGTTTCAAGCGTTTCCACTCGAAGCCCGTAGACGAGTTTACTGGCTTGGCTATGGCATTGCCTCAGGCTTGGCCTCTAGTCTGACCATTCCTATCCTAGTGACAGCCCTTGTCATGCTTTACTACGACATCCGTGTGCGCAGAGAAGGGTTTGATATAGAGATGCTGGCACAAAGGGTTGAGCGCATTGCCGGACCGTTGAGTACGGCAGAAGCTAATTCGCAGATGGTATCTGCTACCCAATACCAACAAGAGGAAGGAGAAGCCTAATGGCACAGAAAGTATTGCGTCCGCTCACATTTGGTGACTTATTTGACGAGGCTATTGACCTTTACAGAAACAATTTCATGCTTCTGGCTGGTATCGCCGGCTTGGTGTACATACCATTAGCCGGTTTAGGGGCTTTAATCACATGGCCCTTATTTCAAGCACTGGGCAATCTTTCGGGAGGGTCAAGTGCCTTAAATCCGTTACAGTCACTTACTTTGCAGCTACCGTTTTGGGGCCTGTTCGGAGTCTTTGTAATAATCGGTGGAATTCTCCAGATCATGTCCCTTGCCGCCACGACATGGGCTGTTTCATCGTGCTATCTCGGCAGCAGACCAACTATTATCTCATCATATAAGGCAGTACTCTCGCGAATAATCCCCCTTATTTGCGCGGTACTGCTGACATACCTGATGCTGGCAGTGGGTTTTGTCCTGTGTGTCATACCGGGCATTATCGTTCTGATATTAACCGCCTTTGTCTCAGAAGTACTGATCCTAGAGAACAAGGGATGTGTTGAATCTATCAAGAGGTCATTTGTCCTTGCCAAGAGTAGCTGGGGGCGCATCTTGCTTGTCGGGGTGATTTCCGTATTACTCATGTGGGTGGTATCGCTTTTGATCAGTCTACCCTTCCAGGTGCTGACCATTGGGGTTGCCCAGCAAACAAGTTTAGCGATGGCCATGTCTACTATCGTGCGTGGCATCACGAGTGCTATTGTGATGCCGATAATTGCAGTCGCATTTGTCCTCCTCTACTACGATGTCAGAGTGCGGCTGGAAGGCTTCGACGTCGAAATGCTTGCAGCCAGTCTAGGGACCCAACAACCGGGAATAACATAGGCATAAATTGCTTGTCCATTAGCCCCAAGACTTTCCACAGGCTTGCGTTGGGCACTGGTGGTGTTTTACCATCTAGGTGGGAATTGACAACATATGGTAAACGAAGCAACATGTATGCAAAATAGGATATGGCCGCTCGTTCTCGGCGCACTTATCCTCTCATGTGCAGCTCGTTTGTCGTCTGCTACCCTGAACGAGTACCACCACACACTCACTAGTATCGCTCATCGTCTAGAGGTAGTGGTTCGGGCTGAGAAAGCTATCCCAGGTTCAGGAAAAAAACTCTTGAATAAGGCTGAAAAAGAAGTGCCGTCCTCTATTCCCCTTGTGCTTCCCTCGGGCAAACAGGCCTATGCCGATTTGGGTTGGATAAAGGATGAAATCCACGCTATCAACCTACTAAAGTCCAAAGATAGGCCCAAGCGCATTCAAGAGTTGATCATCAGGATACGCACTGCTATCGAGGCCCAAACTGCCGTTCCCTCCAACGATCTACAGTTCTTGCGAGAAGCAAAGTCCAGTTTGAATTCGATTCTTGAACGCAGGGAATACAGAGAGTCAATTGTTCAGAATTGGCTGATGCTTATCAGCGAGGCCATATCCAACGCTGTTAATAAAGTGTTTGGAGCCGTTGCAGTTCGGCCTGTGGGATACGTGCTTGGAGCGCTGGTATTACTTGTTTTTGTAGCGTGTGTAGTAAAGCTCGTACTGCGATTTGTTAACAATACCTCTAGACCTCCCGACAAAAGATCGGAAGAACCGAATGTAGAGCGGAAGAAGAGACAGGAGTCCATCGAATCGCTGATTCGCACGGCCGAGTCAGAAGCGGCTCAGGGTCGTTACCGGGAGTCTCTCAGAAATGTATATCTGGCGACCTTACTTCTGCTGGATCGTGCTGGGCTTATTACTTTTACTGAGAGTACGACTAATTGGGAATACATACATGCTCTGCGGGGGAGGGCATCGTCGGCGCAAATTGAACTATTTCGTGACCTGACTTCACTTTTTGATGTGTCTATCTACGGCGGAGGGGCAGTTTCGTTCGACGACTATATGCTAAGCAGACGCAGATTCGAAGAAATGGGAGCATCTCTGTGAAGCGTGGCCTCAGTCAAGATGTGTGGGTTCTCATATTCCTGGTAGCCTTTATCATTATCTTGGGTATCGTTGCGTCACGGTGGGAATCCTCTCAAACCACAGATGTCTATAATATCCGACGCACGACTTATGCTGCCGGCAAGCACGGTTTGAAGGCATTGTATGAGACTTTGAAGGAGCTGGATTACCGTGTGAGTAGACAACTAACCGACTTGACTGTCCAGCCCGAAGACGGCGTTATGTTCATTGTTTCACCGATAACAGCGTTGTCTAAGGAAGAGTGGAATAGCCTACATAATTGGGTACAAAAGGGCAACCTGCTCATTCTTGCTTCAGATGAAAATTTCGTGCCAGACCCCACCGGCAATGTGGAAGTCATGTCGTCCCGGCCCTGCATACCGTCTTTCTTGTCGCCAGATGTAACTTCATATTGCACAGAGAAATCAGCAAGCACTGAAATCACAACGTTTGAGTTCTCGCAAGGCGCAGTCTCGACGAGTGGCTTCGGATGAGGTATCGCCAGCCCAGCCGCTCGGTCGGAGTCGGCAGAAAAACTATGCTATCCAATTGCTCCATTGTTTAAGAGTAAGAAAGCATATACGATTGGTTTTGTAAGGTGCGGCAAAGGTGAAGTCGTGTTACTTGCCAGTGCGTGGTCGCTGTCAAACGACGGTATAGGTAGAGGCAACAATCTTACGCTCATCCTGAACGCTCTGAGTCACAGAGACCCTGCGCACAAGCTAACGATTACGTTCGATGAGTACCACCAAGGGTACGGCCGGCGTAAGGGGGTAATGTCGTTAATTGACAGGTGGGCCCGGCTGGGTCTTCTCCAACTGGGCGTGGCGTTCGTGTTGCTAATTCTCGCGGTATCCCGGCGATTTGGCAAACCAATCTACCTTCGTGAGGGAATTCGCGTTAGGAGCGAATATCTTACCTCGATGTCGTCACTCCTCCGGAGTGCGAACGCCGTAGATGCCGCGCGCAAGACTCTTGATGGAAAATTCATATCGGACGTATGCCGCTGGCTTGGGCTACCTCCGAACTCTGATATGACTGTGATATTGGAAAGGGCGCGACATCAGTGTCCTGAGAAAGTCGCGGACTTGGAAGCTTTACTCAGGAGCAAGCCTTCGACCGATGAAAAATCGCTCTTGATTCTGCAGATACACAGGGACCGCCTAAGAAAGGAATTAGCAGAAAAATGACAGTTCGTGAACTTGGCGAGTATGTCTACAATGAGGCAGGCAAAGTCATCGCTGGACAGGAAGAAGTGCTCGAGCAGGTGTTGGTGTGTTTCTTGTCTCGGGGGCACGTGCTTCTGGAGGGGGTTCCGGGAATAGCCAAGACCCTCACAGTGCGAACGATGGCGGTGATACTGGGATGCGACTTCAAGCGTGTGCAGTTTACGCCTGACCTAATGCCGTCCGACATCACGGGCACGAATGTGTTTGATGCCAAAACCGCGGCTTTTTATTTGAAAAAGGGTCCGGTCTTTACTAACATGCTTCTAGCAGATGAGATCAATCGCACACCTCCGAAGACCCAGGCTGCGCTTCTTCAGTGTATGGAAGAGCGGTGTGTTTCTATAGATGGTGTGGATTACCCTTTGGATGAGATATTCTTCGTTGCGGCTACTCAGAATCCTATAGAGTACGAAGGTACGTATCCTCTGCCTGAGGCCCAACTCGACAGGTTTCTCATGAAGGTAATAGTGTCTTACCCCGATGAACAATCGGAGATCGAAGTGCTAAAACGTGCAAGCCTGGGCTTTGATCCACACGACCTGACGGAAGCTGGAATCAAGCCGATACCCGATATGGGAGCTATCTATGATGCTTGGACCGAAATTCGAAATGTGCAAATTTCGGACGATGTAATGAAGTATCTAGTGTCCATCACGCGGCAAACCAGAGGCGCGTATCAGGTATCGCTCGGTGCCAGCCCTAGGGCTTCCGTCGCACTGCTCAAATGTAGCAAGACATTGGCTGCGCTTAGAGGTAGGGACTATGTAACGCCCGACGATATCAAAAGTCTTGCCGCTCCGGTGCTCAGGCACAGGTTGATTTTGACACCAGAGAGTGCCATAGAGGGAGTAAGTCCGGATGATGTGGTGGCTAGGATTGTCAATTCCATTCAAGTGCCAAGATGACACGAATTAGACTGAGGCTTCCAGAGATCTATCCGTCAACAAGGTTAGTTATTGCATTTGCAGTGGGCGCGGCATGGTTTTTCGTGGTTCCGTGGACGGGGCGCCTATTCGTCTGGCTGGGCATCGGATACGACCTTGCAGTTATAGCGCTGGCCTTAATTGACTACGTCTGGCTTGCCGATTCGTCTCGTTGCACAGTTCGCCGCATATGTGAAGAAGTAATGTCATTGGGCGAATTGAATCTAGTCAAAATCGAAATTGTTCATTTGGGACAGCGCCCCCTCTTCTTGGCAATAAAGGACGAACCGCCTGTTGAGTTTCAGACATCTCCCGGCCTGCTGACAGTAAGAGTAGATCCAGGCGAGACCGCGTATACAGCCTATAAGACCCGTCCTGCTGAGCGAGGTGATTACCATTTTGGCAATGTAAACATTCGATTTACTACTCTACTTGGTCTACTCATACGGCAGGTGAGTGTTCCCTCCGGAATAATTGTCAAGGTTTACCCCGATATCTTCCAGACAAAGAAACATCTGCTTCTCTTGCGTCAGAACCGTGTGCCACAAATGGGAATACGTCGGAGCCGCTTGCTGGGACATGGGCGAGATTTCAGCCGCTTGCGAGACTATCTTCCGGATGATTCGCCGAGGGACATAGACTGGAAGGCAACTGCACGCAAGGGTTCGCTCATCGCAAGAGAATATGACGTGGAACAAAGCCAGACCATAATGATCCTGCTGGACATTGGGCGCAACATGGCTAGCAGAACAGTTGAGCCAGGGGGAGAGCTGGGTATGACAAAGCTTGATTGTGCCATCAACGCTTCTGTACTCCTAGCGCATGTTGCCACCCAGTCTGACGACCGTATTGGTCTATACTGCTTTGCACAAAATCCAGTGACGTATATCCCGCCGGGGAAGGGCATGCCCCAGGTTTCGCGTCTCTTGGACGCACTCTATTCGCTTAGACCGAGGACGGAAGAAACCGCCTACTACCGTCATTTTAGCCTTACCAGTCACAGGCAAAAGAAGAGGTCGTTGGTGTTCTTATTTACAGACCTGATCGACCCCGAGTCATCGAAGCGACTAATTTCTAGCATAAGTCTGCTCGCAAGAAAGCACCTGGTGGTGTGTGTTGCTCTCGCCGATTATGAGCTTCCTACAATCATTGAAAGTCAGCCAACAAGCGTGAAGGACTTATATACACAAACAGTAGCCCTGCAAATCACTGAGGCACGGGCCCGGGCTCTGGCAGAACTAGCAGGTCTGGGAGTCATCACTATTGATGCCGTGCCCAGCAATCTAACTGTTGCTGCGGTGAACAAGTATCTTCAATTGAAGCGAGAGGGACGGTTGTAAACGGGACGTTCAACCGGCAGCAGTTGACTCCGAACTTCGTTTCCTTCCGCCTGTGAAAAGGTAGGTAAATTCTACCACCGCCAACATTCCCGCCACTATGAGCTTCATGGAATTGGGAATCATGCTAGGTGAGAAAAGTCCTTCCGTCAAGCCTGCAACCACGAGCATAGATGCGACGCCTAGCATTAGCCTAGACGCGTCCCGTGCCGCTAATTTCAGAGCATCTCCACGCGTGTAGTCGCCCGGACATATCAGGGCCCAACCCAGCATCAGACCAGCGCCGCCAGCGATGAATATGGCAGGAAGCTCGATTACTCCATGGGGCGTAACGAATCCCCAAAAACTGAGTATGACATCACTACTTCGCGAGTTTACAACAGCGCTTATAACCCCTAGCATCAACCCATTGTAGAGGAGAACAATTACCGTGCCTAGACCCAATAGAATGCCAGTCGCAAAAGCGAGAATAGCGACTCTGACGTTATTTGTTATAATGAAACTAGACATGATAGGCCGCAGTTCTTCCGGCATCCAATCCTTGTTGCCAGTATGCCGCTCGGCAATGGAGTCTGCCATATCAGCCGCCCCCGCACCGAGCACAGTATCGGCTTTTCCAGGGTCATGTGCCACCTCAATATATGCAAAAATAGATGCGACAAGACAAATTGCAAATGATACGAGGATAAACGGGAGGTTTCGGCGAAAAGTTTCGGGAAATTCTCTTGTGAAGAATCGGCGCACGGAAGGCCAGGGCTTTGACTCTGCGACGTAGAGATGCGCATATGCACGTGACGCAAGCTGATTCAGATATGTGATTTGCGTATCACTGACACCTTGGCTACGTGCGTCCGCCAGAGCAGCAACTACGCGCCTGTAGAGACGACCAAACTCGAGCAGGTTTTCGCTGGTCAAGCTTTTTATGCCCTTGGTCTCTACCTGCTTGAGGATTTCTTCCATTCGCTTCAGGCTATCTATGTCGGTTGCGTGTTCGTTCATAATAAGACCAACTGCTGAGAAGAGGCATGACACGGGAAATAACGATTCTCACGCCCGAAAGCGTAGAATTGAAGTTCGAATTGGCAGGCCTAGGCTCTCGTTTCTTGGCGGTACTAATAGACAGCATACTCCAAGCGGGAGCCTTGATTGCAATATCACTGGCTTTCGTCGGTCTGAGCCACATCACGGATATAGGACATATACCTGATTCTTGGCTGTTTGCGCTGTTGATTCTCTTACTGTTTTCAACATGGACAGGTTATTTCCTTTTTTTTGAGGTTACCCGCAACGGCCAAACGCCAGGGAAGAAGTTGCTGGGGATTAGAGTCATTCGCGACACAGGACATCCCCTAGACTTTCGTTCCGGTTTGCTCCGGAATGTTATGAGAGCAGTTGACGCCCTACCCACTATGTACGGCATAGGGATGATATCCATGTTTCTCAGCCCTCAGTACCGTCGGCTGGGAGATTATGCAGCTGGCACGCTGGTGGTCAAAGTACGCAAACACGAGCAATTACAGAATCCTTTAGCCTCGAAGCGCACCCCCGAGTCCGATACCTCACTCTCCAACGTCGGTGCTACGGCCTACCTTCTGCCGGATGAGTTACTGGCAAGATTACATCTCATAACCAGGGAAGACTATCGCGCTATACGGCATTTTCTGGACAGGCAACATGAGCTGGAATCGTCTGTGGTGGAACGACTAGCGCGCCGGCTTGCCGAGCCATTTGCTGAGAGACTAGGCGCTCAAGGCGAATTTCTAACTGATCCCGTTGATTTTCTCAACCGACTAGCAGCCGAATGGGAGCGCCGTATGATACGCTGAGGCTGGTCTTAGGCCGGCCATCTCGCGTGTCATTTTGATATCTCGGAACCTTTGTTCGATCCATCCCTTGACAATCCTAGGCGCCAGGTCTATAATGCGGAAACGAAGGCACGTATGTTAGGCTACCTTACGTCAATACAAGCAGCTCTATCTGGTAGGGATTGATTCTTATGTTCGCCATTAACTTCTATTCTGACGCATATGCCGACATGTTGCGCAAAGGCCGCAAGACTGCTACCATCCGCCTCGGAGATAAGAGCGACAAGTACCGCTCGGGCCAGGTCGTCTGGATTACTGTCGGAAGGAAGTATGGTGCACGACAGAAGATTTTTACAGCTATCATCGATAGCGTTTCGGTCAAGAAGATCTCTGAACTGACGCCCAGAGAGATCGAAAAGGAAAGTCCCGAGCTTCGTCACCCAGAAGATGTCCTGAATCTCCTCAGCCGCATTTATGATCGCCCCGTGACCCCTGATGATTTCGTCACAATCGTCCACTTTTCCCGCATTATCGAGTAACGACAACTTGGGTACAACAGTAGTGTAAGCATCATATACCTTGTCATTGGCAAGCCGCTGTTTGGCACGTCATGAGCCCTGACTGTAGCCTCAACGTGCTTTTCTAAGCGGCGCATGCTTGGCTGATACGGGAGGAGTGGTGGACGATGCAGAGTGAAGGACAGCGTACTCAAGAGGTAGAAGTCCCAACCCTACTGCCACACAGGATTCTTGGGAGAACCGGGCAATCTGTAAGCATCCTGGGGCTGGGCGGAGGAGGTCTCTTCTTTAGCGAAAAGAATCGTGGCCTTGCCCACCAAGTGCTAAATCGTGCAATTGACCTGGGCATTAACTACCTAGATACGGCACCGGGATACGGGGATAGCGAAATCCTTTTTGGCGAAGTAATAAAGGATCGACGCAGCGAAATTTTCCTCGCAACCAAAGTTCATCCTCGAACACGGGATGAAGCATGGCGGACCATGGAAAACTCTTTGGTAAGACTCAAGACCGACGTTATAGATCTGCTCCAAGTCCACGACATAAAATCCAGAGAAGATGTGGAACAGGTGATGAAACCAAATGGGGCACTTGCCGCGATAGTGGAGGCGCAAGAACAAGGACTTGTTCGCTGGATTGGTGTCACTGGCCACTACGATCCCGATGCCCTTATGTTTGCTCTGGGACGCTTTGACTTCGACACGGTATTGATGCCGGTGAACATCACGGACAAGCACTACAATAGCTTTATTGACAGCATATTGCCGGTTGCTATCGACAGAAACCTGGGTGTGATTGGCATGAAGGTCTATTGCGCAGGCGGTGTATTCGAACAACTTGCCATGACTCCTTCAGAAGCGCTTCGGTATGCCCTCAGCATGCCTATTGCTACTGCTGTTGTAGGCGTCGAAAGTTTGGAGCAACTTCTAGAGAATATTGAGAGTATTCGGCGCTTCGAGCCAATGAGCGAGGAACAACAGCAGGAGTTGCTTGACCGCACTCGAGACAAAGCCGCCGTTTGCAGCTCGAAGTTCAAGCGCGAACCACCTGCTCAATAGCCGATAAATCCTGTCCAGCTTTGTTTGCATTATCAAGCAGAAACACAAGACGACAGGACCAACTGCCTCTTGTCTATTTGTCCACAAGAGTCCACGCAGGAACTTTACCGCAGTGTGTTGAACGAACCACTGAATCGGATAGTCAGAGGTCGACAAGGAACTGCTCGGATAGCAACTTTGGCCATGATTATAGCCTGGATTACTGACCGCTTTGCCAGTTGCAGGAACCTTATAGCCCACTCAAGCACAGGTGCTCGGAGGACGCTATTACGGTAAACCCTGACGTCCTCCCAGTCGATATCGATTCTGAACCATGCAGTAATTTCAAACATGGAGAGTGTGCAATCCTATGTCAAACACAGTTCGTTGGGAGGAGATGCTCCCAGTTGATCTCCTTAATGCTATCAAGAAAAACCCAGTTTGCTTTTTAGTTTATGGACTAGCTGAGCCACACGGCGCGTACAATGCCATTGGCCTGGATTGGCTGAAAGCTCAGGCACTTGCAGAACGTGCCGCACGCGAACTTGGGGGTATCGTGGCACCTCCGTTCGCCTGGCATGTTCACGAACGTCCGTTTTTCGATTGGCTTGGCGAGCACGGGGTGACACAAGAGCGTGCGCTTTGCAGTTCAATTCCCGCAGACTTGTTTCTCCAAATGGTACTACACCAAATAAGGGTCGTTGATGCACGCGGCTTCCACCTAGCAGTTCTAATCACCGGTCACTATGGTGGGCTTGAAGCAGATATGCGGCTCCTTTGCGAGTATTACACCCGCCGCACAGGTTCGCCTTTGAGACTCAGGGCCGTCGCCGACGGTGAACTTATACAGTACGAAAACTATCATGGAGATCATGCCGGCATTTGCGAGACTTCTCAATTAATGGCACTGCGCCCGGACATGGTGGACCTATCGCGGAAAGAATCCGAATCACCTGTCGGACCGTGGATTGGGATAGATTTTCCACTTCCGGATGGCCGGGCGCCAAGTCGCGAACTTGGTGAGAAGATTGTGCAGTCACAGATCGAATCCTTACGGACATTGATACAAGAAGAACTGGACGCATACGTTCCAAAACCCGGTTGGGTTCCGCCCAACCAGTACGATATTGCAGATATGTGGAACCGCTTTGCTCTTCTCACACGCAAGTACTGGTGGTGTTCGCTGACCCTAGATGAACTGAAGCGTGGTGAAATCATACCTTTCCCAGGCTGGGAAGTACTCGGGGAATAGGCCCTTAGGCGAGTAATACTATCTACTGATTGACTCCCACTGTTAATATCAGTTTTGGAAAATGTGAGACTAGGAGGGGTGCGGACATGCGACTGCACACCATGCTTTTGGAAATAATGGCGGAGGTGTTTGGCACCGTCAAGTTAACTTTTTCTCTCACCCTACCCGTAGCGTTCCTGGCAATTACCTGCTCGGCTGATACTTCGAATGTGGCCACACCATACGTGGTTTTTCTCGGCACAGGAGCTGCTGACATCAGTACCCCTGAGAAATGTGGTTGCGACAACTGCCGATACATCCGAGAGCATGGCGGGAAGAATAAGCGCCTGTTTTCCTCGTTCTATGCGCACCCCGGCCTACTCATAGATTTCAGTACGACCGGTATGGAGTCTCTAAAGAACGCTGGAATCGAACCGAAGCAGATAGACTACCTGCTCTTCACGCACTCGCACGGCGACCATTGCGACCCGGCTTCGGTAGTCACCCTGGTCGAAAACCGTCAGGCATCAGTGAAAGGTAACCTGCAAGTCTTCTGCAATTTTACAACAGCGAAGAGACTGAAAGATTACTTGACAGCCCTCGGCCGGAAAGTGCCAATAGTCATCACAGAGCTGAAGCCATACCAGGTTTTCCAGGCAGGTCAGTGGTCATGCATGTCTTTGGCGGCAAATCACGCTGCGGATGAAGACTGCTTGCTCTACCTACTCCAGTGTGGAGACCATGTCATCTTCTACGCTACAGATACCACTTGGTTTCCCGTGCGCACGTTCCAGGAGGTGGCTGCCAGGAAGCTGGACATCGCGGTGGTAGAGGCCACATTTGGACCCAGAACTGGCGCAGAATACCTTATTGGCCACATGAACTTCGAGTTTGCGCGGAAAGTGAAAGAGTATCTCGCCAAGACATGCTTGAAATCAAATGGGGTGTTCGCGCTCACGCATCTGAGCCTAGATAGCTGTCCACCTTACGACCTGCTTCACGACAAGATGGCCGCCGAAGGTATACTTGTGCCCTACGACGGGCTGAGACTTCCCATTACCAAACCCTAATTTTCCGCTGCAATAGTTGGAGGTTGACGGCTGGCGCTTGCTGGGTTACAATAGTGACAGTTCACTTATTTGTCACCAAATTGACACACTAAGTCCCTTGGATTATGTAGTAATGACCATACCCGAATACTAAAGGCAGCCTTTGTGGCATTATTAGTAGAGGGTGACACAAATGCATGGTCTCAAAGTATCGCTTCTGATTGTCCTTGCCCTATTCTCAGTCGCTACCTCAGCGCTGTGTGTAGTTGACTACCCCATCGTAATACATCGCGGTAACGGCTTGGCGAATTTCTTTGCCAAACTCAACAGTGGCCAAACCGTCACTGTTGCATATATAGGGGGAAGCGTTACCCAAAATCCCGGCTGGCGAGACAATGTGACAAACTGGCTCAAGTCGTACTATCCTGGCAAAATAACCGAGGTCAATGCAGGTTGGAGCGGCACGGGTAGTCTGGTCGGAGCGATGAGGTACTATCGAGATGTCTTGTCTCGAAATCCTGATCTTGTGTTCATAGAATTCGCGGTAAACGATCTCCCAGAGGATCCTGTATATTTCATCGAACGGAACTGCGAAGGCATGGTGCGTCAAACCTGGGTGAGTAACGCCATGACGGACGTCTGCTTTGTAGAGGCCATAGCCTGGTACAATGAGCCTGCATACCTGAGCGGGTCATATCCTAACTCCGTACAAGCCCACTACAACGTATGCGATCGTTATGGCATCCCAAGCATAAACATGGGCTGGGCGCTCTATGAGCAAGTTCTAGCAGGAACACCATGGGAGAGTTTGACCGAGAACGGCGACCGTTGCCATCCGAACGCCGCGGGTTCGCAAATCTACTCGAACGCGGTTATCAGTTACCTAGACTCAGAGCGTTTGAGAGCAGGGGCATCAGCCGCGCATGTGATTGCAACACCTTTGACTGATTTTCCTGTCACCGGAAGTACGATCAAGAACATGGTGACAGTCAATCCTTTGCCCACGGGATGGGTGGCCCACTATAACGAATATGGTGAGCCCAGCTTTGTGCAGTCTAACACTGTCGGATCAACAATCTCGATCACTTTCACCGGCCCTGCTGCAGCGGCGAGAGTTATCGTAACCCCAGAATCAGCCGAGGGGAGCGGATTGTCATACTCCGTAGATGGCGGTACGTGGTATCCAGCAAATATCAGTGTGAACGGCTGGACCTACATATGGGCATTTCCAATCGCCAAGACCCTCTCCAGCGGTACACATACTGTGACCTTCAAAGTGAACGCCGGAACAGCCAGGATTGTCTATGTCGAAGCGGCAACTTCCAATCTCGTCAGCCAAAACGACGCTGGAAGCGGAACCGACGCTGGGAACGACTTTGCGTCTGCCTTGTCCGTAAGCCCGAACAGCTACACCGGCTATGCAGCAAACCCTGGAGATCTGAATGACTACTACAAGTTCCCTGTTACATCGGGTCAGACAATTACGTGCTCAATGACTCCACCGACAGGAGCCGACTTCGACCTGTATCTCTACAGCCCATCTGGGGTCATGAAGGCGTCAGCGGTGAATCGAGGCAGCGTAACGGAAACAGTCACATGGACTGCAGACTCGACCGGCGACTGGCGACTCCTGGTCTATGCCTACACCGGGAGCGGTACCTATACGTTCTACATCACCACCGACAACATGAATGGTTCGACTCCCACGGGTGTAAACTTGGCACGATCGGCATCCACATGGCAGACCGATTCGAACTACAGCGCGGACTTCAATGGCTCAAAGGCAATTGACGGCATAGTCTCTGGTACAAGTAAGTGGTGCAGTTCAGGTTCCGCGCCTCCCCACTGGTTGGCCCTGGATCTCGGAGCAACTAGGCTGATAAATGGCTACATAGTTCGGCATGCCGGCGATGCTGGTGAGTATACTTACTTCAACACTAAGAATTTCAGGATTCAGTCTGCTCCTTCGATGAGCGGGCCCTGGACAGACGAAACCGTTGTAGACAACTCTGCCCAAGCAAATGTGACTACCCGCAGCTACAATTCCCCAAAAAGGCTGAGATACGTCCGACTCTACATAACCAATGCTGGCATAGATAACTACGCCCGTATACCGGAGTTCGAAGTCTGGGGACATCCCGACGGAACGCCACCCGCCGTGCCAGTCGTTACGGATGATGGAATCTACACGGTTGGCAATAGCCAACTCCATGCGTCCTGGACTTCCAGCGACCCCGAGAGTGGAATCACGGAGTATCAATATGCCATAGGTACCGCCCCTGGTGGAACAGAAGTTGTCGGCTGGACAAGTGTCGGAACCAACACATCAGTTACCCGTTCCGGCCTCAGTCTTTCTTACAGCCAAACCTATTATATTTCCGTGAAGGCAAAAAACGGCGCGGGAATTTGGAGCAGTGTAGGCACCAGCGACGGTATCGTACCAGCCAGAGCAGTGTCCCTGATTTCGCAAGCGAAGTTGTACACCGACAACTATGCCATACAGCTGAGCAACAAGCCCGTTTCTGCAAAGATAGGGAATGCGTTCTGGATAGAGGAAGCTGACCGAAGCTCCGGGATCAAGATCAACAGCAGTCTTTCAGTCTCACCAGGCCAGCAAGTGACCGTGATCGGAAGAATTCGCTCTTATCAGGGAGAGCGATACCTTGACGAAGTGGTGGTATCCACAACCGGTTCAACTGCCCCGCCAGAACCGCTGGCGATCTTGAACAAGTTTCTTGGGGGCGAGGCAAAAAACATCAACACTCCGGGCGTAAAAGAGGGTATCGGGCCAAATAACGTTGGCTTATTGGTGAAAGTCTGGGGACGGGTGACCCAAATCGGTGATGGCTACTTCTACGTGGACGACGGAAGCTGTATAGTGGATGGTACCGAAACTGCAGGTGTGCCAAACGTGGGTATCCGAGTGATGTCCGCCGCAGGAACGGTTGGACAAGGTAATTTCGTCGTGGTTACTGGGGCGAGCACTTGCTTCGACTTTCAGGGTGAGCACGTCCGAGCGATATTGCCGATAAATGGTGGCGTCCTGAGAATGTGATTTTTCACACCTCGACTACCACTCTCACTGCTCCATCAGGTCGATCGCGGGCAACTTTGAACGCTTGATCGAGTTTATCAAGAGGAAAACGATGAGTGATGTACGATTTGACATCCGCTTTACCCGCCTCGACAAGTTCTATCGCCCTTCGAAGAGTGTTCTTACTGCGCCTTAGCAGGCGTATGGTGAGGCCCTTCCGGCGCACTGTACCAGCACACAATATTATTCTGTCGTCGTATGGAATACCGCCGATTACCACGAGGCCATTAGGGCGAACTATCTCAGTCGCGGCAACTATAGCATCGTTTTCGCCTGCCGCCTCGAAAACAACATCCAAGCCGCGTCCACTCGTTGCTTCATAAATCTTTTCTTTCAGATGAGAATCGCGTGCGCTAAACACTTCGTCTGCACCAAGGCGGCGAGCGAGTTCGAGTCGTTGCGGTATGAGGTCGGTGACAAAGGTTTTTTCGCATCCCGCAGCCCGACTAGCTTGGAGAATGGAAAGACCCACAGCGCCTACACCAAACACCCCAATCTTCTTGCCACGAAGGTCGCCCGCTATTTCGGCGGCATAGACCCCGATTGCTAGAGGTTCGAGCATAGCCGCCTCTCCAAACGTGATGGAATCCGGAATAGGCTCGACAAGGCATGCTGACCACGTCATGAATTCACGAAATGCACCGTCTGTCGGAGGAGTACCGCAGAAGCGGACATTTCTACATACATTCGTTTCGCCTTCTGCGCACATATCACAGCTGAAGCATGGCCACGCAGGTTCGACAGCCACACGGTCGCCAGGTCGAACGTTTGTGACGCCAGGTCCCGCTTCGGCAATTACCCCAGCAAACTCATGGCCTAGAATAAGGGGCTCGGTCATCACCGTCTCACCAATGCGCCCATCTTGATACCAGTGGACGTCAGAGGCGCAGATTCCTACTTCCTTCACTTGAAGCAGTACCTCACCTGCTCCCGGCACTGGTTTTTCGATTTCAACTACCCTGAACTCACCAGGTTTCATCAGCTTTGCAGCTCGCACTATTAGCCTCCGTTACCTAGACCAATCTCCTCGTCCGTTAGATAGCACGCCGGATCAGGTGCCCACACATCGCCGTAAACTGCCTCAGCCCGAACCCGGAAGTTGCCGTTGCATATATTCAGCCACCGACACTCAGCACAACGACCCTTCAACAAGGGCTTGCGATTTTTCAGCCCAGCCATTAGTGGGTCAGATGTGTCCATCCATATTTCGCTGAAAGGACGCACTCTCACATTGCCAAAAGAATAGTGCCACCAAAACTGGTCTGCAAGGACGTTTCCTTCGTTATCGATGCAGGAAATACCAACTCCGGAGCTATTTCCACCGTTCCATTCGAGCAACTGCAAGACTTCTCCTGCCCGCGGGTTTTGTTCGCGAACCATACGCATGTAGAGATACGCGCCATCACAATGATTGTCCACCGTTAGAATGTCTACCTCGATACCCCGTCTGTGCAGGTCTGCGGTTCGGTTTATGATGAGGTCGACAGCTCTTCTGGATTCCTCATGGGTGAGATCTTCATCCCGAAGCGTCCTCCCGCGGCCGGTGTAGACGAGGTGGTAGAAACAGGCGCGGTTGATCCTGTGCTCTTCAATGAAATCGAAAATGGCGTCGAGTTGTTCGAAATTATGGCGCGTAAGCGTAAGTCGGAGCCCTACTTTCTGGCCCACCCCCACGCAATTGTCAAAGCCACGCATTGCGGCTTCGAATGCCCCTTTTTTGCCTCGAAAGAAGTCGTTGCGTTCCCCAATTCCATCCAGGCTGATGCCGACGTAGCCGAAACCAGCATCTTTGATTCGCCGTGCGACCTTTTCCGTAATAAGCGTACCATTCGTTGATAGTACCGGCCGTATGCCCAGCTCTCTGCACAACCTAGCATTGTCGTAGATATCTTCTCTAAGAAGAGGCTCTCCTCCGGAAAAAAGCATGACTGGCACACCGAACCCGGCGAGGTCGTGAATTACCCTTTGAATCTCACTGGTAGTTAGCTCATTTGGATATGCCTTGTTCTCTGATTCCGCATAACAATGGATGCAGTCCAAATTGCATCGGCGAGTGCCGTTCCAGACGACAATGGGCTTCTTGTCCTCCGAGAATTGAAGCAGATGTGAGGGCATTCCTTTGGTCTGTCGGCCATATCTAAGCGGGTCACCGGTTGTCGCAGTGCCGCAGTAGAGTTTTGTGATACCAATCAATGTGGTCTCCGTTCGAGTCTGGACTCACTAAATCCCAGACATCAGAAATATCCTGATACTGAGGCAACCCACCCTTTGCAGGTGTTTTGTTCAAGACGTTGGATTATCGTATCTAATTACAAGCCTCCATTCTGGCGACGAGTGCCGAAACTAGTCCCTCGACTGTATACTCATCTGCTACCACGTCTGGAGTCAGGCCGAGTTCCTCCGCGGTCTGCGCGGTAACTGGGCCGATGCAGGCAATAATTACGTTCCTAGTAACCGATTCGGTTCCCACAAGCTCTGCGAAGTTTCTAACCGTGGAAGAACTTGTGAAGGTGACTATGTCTATATTGCCAGAAGCCAGCATTGTCTTAATGCGAGGTGTGTCTGAGTCTTCAATCTCAGTCTTATAAGATGCCACAACATCTACACTTGCTCCCAATTGACGGAGCCTTTCCGGAAGCACTTCGCGGGCTTTTTCAGCTCTCGGGATCAGTATGCGCCTTCCACAAGGGCTTTCAGGGAACTCTTCTACAACGGTCTCTGCTACGAACCTCGATGGTACAAAATCAACCCTTATCCCGAAATGTTCGATTGCTTTGGCTGTGGCCGGCCCAATGGCGCCAATTCTAGGCCCCTTCAGCCATCTGATGTCCAAATCAAGATTGTGCAGCCTCTCCACAACAGCGTTCACACCGTTTGCGCTGGTGAACAGCAGCCAGTCGTAGGTGTGCACACGCTTTAAGGCTGCGTCCAGCGCGTTGAAATTCGTTGGCGGCGATATCTTAATCACAGGGAATTCAATCGGCTCAGCCCCTTGCTCGCGAAGCAGTTGGGACAACTCACTAGCTTGTTCTCGACTGCGCGTTACTAGAACTCTCTTTCCAAAGAGTGGACGGTTGTCGAACCACCTCAGCTTCTCGCGGAGCTTAACAACCTCGCCGACTACCGTGACCGCTGGAGATTTGAACCCTGCGTCTTGAGCCTTCTCTACAATGTCCAAAAGTGTTCCTACGACGGTTTCTTGCTCGGCCCTGGTGCCCCAGCGAATCAAGGCGACAGGTGTGCTGCCATCTCGACCGTTGGCCAACAGCTCCGAAACAATACCAGGCAAGTTCTCAATGCCCATTAGGAAGACTATCGTATCCAACCCAGTCGCGACCTTGTCCCACCGGATGCGAGACTGCGATTCTCCTTCTGCCTTCTCGTGTCCGGTAACAATGCCCAAAGTGGAGCAATAATCCCTGTGGGTTACTGGAATACCTGCGTATGCAGGAACGGCAACAGCAGAAGTGACGCCAGGAACGACCTCGAATTCTATTCCCTCTTCAGCTAGGGCCTCAGCTTCCTCGCCTCCTCGACCAAAGACAAACGGGTCACCGCCTTTTAAGCGACAGACGATCTTTCCTTCCTTCGCTTTTGATAAGAGCAAGCGGTTGATATCATTCTGCTTCATCGTATGCTCGCCTGCCGCCTTGCCGACGTATATGAGCTCAGCGTTCTGACGCGCATATGAGAGCAACGATGGTTGCACTAGCCGGTCATATACAATGACATCGGCTCGACGAATGCAATCCATTCCTTTAAGCGTCAATAGACCTGGGTCACCTGGACCCGAACCTACCAAATAAACTCTGCCACTCATAAGACTCTATATGCAACCCCAGATGTGCAAATCCATGGATTCCCCCAGGGGGAGGACTGCGAGGTAAAGTGTCCTCAACGTACATTTGCTCACAGCTTATTTCCCGAACAAATCACAAGTGCTTTATACGTCCTACACCGCAGTCCTTGCGTGTTCCAATACACGTGCTCCATATCAGTCGGGCTCTGTGGAGCAGTGGTATGACAAGTACACAGAATTTTTCTATTCACGCAAGTATCGTTCTACCTGAATCGCGAGATTCTGTGCTTGCGACAGTCACTGGCTTCTGCTCAACGCTCAATGCTTCACAGTCTCGAGACAACTATGGGTCGCACTGGAGAGAGAAAGGATGGTATCATGCTTCCAGTTCACGTCATCAGTCTGAGGATAGTCCAGATTATAGTGCAACCCTCGGCTTTCCTTTCGTTGCATGGCAGATTGCACGACGAGACAGGCGACTGTCACCAGGTTTCTGAGCTCCAACAGCTCCCGAGAGAGTTTTCCACTCGCATACAATTTGCTGACTTGCGATCGAATATCCGAGATCTCAGCCCACGCTTTCTGGAGGCGCTCGTTCGTACGAACAATGCCTACATATTTCCACATCGTCTGCCGTATTCTCGAAGTCAATTGATTAATCAAATCTATGTCCGTGCGCTGGGTGTGCTCCTGAACTGGAAAATCTGGAAGATGCTCGCGTATATCCGTACCTATCAGCTTCCGCGCGTCATCTGCAGCTCGGTGGGCAAATACTAGGGCTTCCAGAAGGGAATTGCTAGCTAGACGGTTTGCTCCGTGTACTCCGGTGCATGCCACTTCACCACACGCATACAATCGGTCTATAGAAGTTCGAGCATTTACATCCGTTCGCACACCACCGCAGCAGTAATGTGCCGCGGGAACGATAGGAATCCAGTCCTTGGTAATATCAATGCCCACAGAGAGACAAGTTTCGTATATGTGTGGGAATCGGCGTTTGAGTTTTTCAGGGTCAAGATGCGTAACATCTAGGTACACACATTCATCGCCACTCTTCTTGAGTTCAGCATCTATGGCACGAGCAACCACATCTCGAGGCGCGAGACAATCCATTTCGTGGTACTTCTCCATGAATGTACTACCGTCTTTCAACCTCAGGATACCGCCTTCGCCACGTACAGCCTCGGATATTAGAAAAGATCGCGCATTCGGATGATACAGTGTGGTTGGATGAAATTGGATAAATTCCATATTGGCAATCTCTGCACCTGCCCGATACGCCATTGCGACACCATCGCCAGTTGCGATCTCTGGGTTGGTTGTATGAAGATATACACGGCTGCAGCCGCCAGTGGCGAGCATCACTGCTTTGGCTCGGAATGTGGTCACTTCTTCCGTTTCGGTATCGAGTACATATGCACCATGACACACTAGCTGCCCATTTTGCCCACGCTTGACGACTAGATCTATTGCGAAATCATGCTCGAACAGCCGTATGTTCTCCTGATGCTTGACCTGTACGGCCAATGCACGCTCGATTTCTCGGCCGGTGAGATCCGCGGCATGAACAATCCTTCGCCTGGAGTGTCCACCCTCGCGACCCAGCGCAAGTCGCTTTTCACCTGAGGCCGTTTGCTCCATGCTGAACCTCGCTCCCAGATTCATGAGCTCGTATACGCGTGTCGGCCCCTCCTTGACCAGAATCTCCACTACGTCCTCGTGACAGAGTCCTGCCCCTGCTCTAAGAGTGTCTTGTATGTGCAGATCATACGAATCGTCCGGACTCATGACACTCGCTACCCCACCCTGAGCGTAGTTCGTGTTTGACTCTGTGTCACTCTTCTTTGTGACGACCGCTACCTTTCCCCACTTCGACACCTTGAGTGCGAATGTCAGCCCGGCAATACCACTTCCAAGTACCAAGAAATCAACATCGATTATCATCAAGCAACTCCAATCGAGCGCGGGTTCAAGCCGCACGCAGCAACTGTCATAACTCAACCCATGTCATTATCGTTATTATCGCACTCAATGTCTTATTGGTCAAATCAGGTAACTTGTGCTGTCGTTGCTAAAGCACGCTCAATATGCTATAATTCCGCAGGTTGCAAGTGCACCCACGTCGTGCCTAATGTCGTATGAAAGACACGGGGCGGATGGGTGGCGCTAGAAATTATTAGCCATAGTTCCCGCTTCTAGAGCAATAACGGAGGCGGGCTTTGGTGTAAGTATGTAGGGGGAATGGCTGGTTGATAGATACTAGCGATTTCAGAAACGGTTTATCGATTATAGTTGATGCAGACATATACACCATAATCGAGTTCCAGCATGTCAAACCTGGAAAAGGTGGGGCATTCGTTCGCAGTAAGCTGAAGAACGTGAAGACGGGCGCCGTGATAGACAAGACATGGCGAGCTGGCGAGAAGATGGAGCAGGCGGTCCTAGAGCGTAGACCCATGCAGTATTTGTACAGCATGGATGGTGATTACTACCTCATGGACATGGAGACCTACGACCAGATATCTGTTGGTGCGGAAGCATTTGGAGATGCAATAAAGTATTTGAAGGAGAACCAGGAAGTCACTGCTCTCATGCATGAGAATAATATTATTGGGGTCGAGCTTCCTTTCACAGTAGAGCTGGAAGTAGCAGAAACAGACCCTGGTGTCCGAGGAGATACCGCATCTGGTGGCTCAAAGCCGGCGACTCTGGAGACCGGAGCTGTTATCCAAGTTCCGTTCTTCATAAATGTTGGCGACGTGATAAAGGTCGACACTCGCACCGACGCATACCTCGAGCGAGTCAAGTAACAGCTTTCATCCTACCGCTCAGAGGCCCGGGAGGGGAGATGTGTGATGGCAGGTGCAGACTCACGTACCCGTAAATCCAAAGGTCTGTTTCTTGACTTGCTGGATAGCCTTTCCAGGTTAGGTCTGCAGATCGGCGGGTTGATATTCGCCGGCGCATGCATATACCTGCTATGGGGTGTTTTCTCGGGTTCTCTGACACATCTCAATGCGCTGGGCCAGCAAGACCAGGCACGAATCTGGGAGAACGTGGAGATATTCTGCGAAGCTCTCACCATCAGCGGCCTTGTGCTCCTGATCAGTGCGATGATCCGGTTTTATTCAGAGGAAATCACCGGTTACGTGTTTCTGATTACTGGAGCTACCTTCTACTGGGGTTTGCCGATGCTCGTCGGGTCCGCCATGCAGGCGCGTCCAATAGTTGGGGCTGGTAGTTCTCCGGTTTTCCACATCGTCAGCCAGTTCCAATTGATTGGAGTGGTGGCTCTCGTGTTGGCAGCCCCTTTGATAATGGCAGACTTCTTGTTCAAGCTCAGAGGGGTCCAGCGCCCTAGCAAAAAAGGCGCCGTAACTGTATCCAAGGAGACCGAGCAACCGAGAAGTCGTCTTTACCTCTTTTGCTGGCAAATGCCCTACTGCCGTGACTACCTCCGAAAGTACTGCAAAGCCTATGAGCAGCGCAAGTCGTGCTGGCGGCTGAAAAGCGGCTGTTATTGCGATGAGGACTTGATCCTTCGAGTGATGAAGAAAGACGGTGCAAAGGCCACGGGTTTTGATCAGAGATTCTCAGCCCCAGCAACTGGGGGAAGGTCGAAGCAGCTTACAGCCGCCCAAAAGCGCCAAAGATGCAGGGAATGCTTCTTATATGCTGAGCATCAGAGACAGAAATACCGGTTGCTTAGCCCTTTGGTTTTCCCAGCCGTCATAGGAGTAATATGGATGTACTTCAAACCCGTAAAGGTCTGGCTCGAAACCGGCCTTACGTGGATAGACGAAAAGATGGCATTCCTTTCAATGCATCCTGCTACGAGTCAAGCACCAAACAGCCAGTGGGTGAATGTACATGCGACCTCTGATGTGGTAATATGGCTGTTCATAGTATGCGTCGGAATGGTCTTAATTACATACTTGTTGCGCGGACTCGAATACGCTATTTTTGATCTGCAAATCTAATCTCGGGTGGAGTTAATGGACATCAGCGATATTGAGCAACTTGTCAGCATTATCAGAGATGCCAGAATTTCTGAATTGATCGTATCCACGGGCGGAACCAAAGTGCGCCTAAAGAAGCAACTTCCGTCAACGACTGCGGCAGTACCAGTCAAACAACAGGCAGTGGCCAAGGAGGCAACCGAGGTCGCCCAGGTCGATTTAGCAGAGAGCAACGAGCAGACGGTCGCTTCTGTGTACATTACGGCTCCCATGGTCGGGGTATTTCATGGCGTAGACGACGTGAGCAGCGTGGGCACGTCAGTCAAAGCCGGACAAGTTGTCGGGATGATAGAGTCTATGAAGTTGATGAATGACGTCGTCTCACAATACGACGGCATCATAGCAGAGGTCCTAGTCGAGGACGGTGCTCCCGTGGAATATGGGCATCCCTTATTCAGGCTTGAGCTTGCTGATGCCGCCGTCTAGGAGGGCGCTATGTTGCGTAACAACAAAGGCCAGATATTTACCATCATCGAGATATTGGTGGTCGTCGCCATCATAGTCGTGGCTGGGTTGTATGTTGCAAACAAGTATGTAGGCCACCAGGGAACCACCGCATCCAAAGTGAATACTCCCAAAGGGCGTGCGCTTGGCGTGGACTGCATGAACAACCTTAGGCAGATAAGAATGGCTATTGATATGTATCGTCAGTCTAATGAAGAAGGACGCTACCCAGCATCACTGAAGGAAGTGGAGTCAAGCCTCAGCAGCAGTATGCTGAAGTGCCCGGTGACTGGAGTGCCATACAGCTATGACCCAAACACTGGGCGCGTATGGTGTACGACGCCCGGTCATGGGTCGCCAGCCTATGGAAGTGGACCAGGTTCCCAGTAAGCCAGTCGTCGCTGTGACTCATTTTTCATAAACGCTTGATCAGCTGTGGCTGACAATTTCCCTTGCCTGGAGTCTGACAATCGGAGAATTGGATGTTCAAGAAAATCTTGATCGCAAACCGCGGAGAAATAGCCGTACGGGTAATCCGCGCCTGTCGTGATCTGAACATTGCCACGGTGGCAGTGTATTCCCAAGCAGACGCGGATTCATTGCATGTAAAACTAGCCGACGAAGCAGTGTGCGTTGGCCCACCACCTAACAAAGACAGCTACCTGAATGCACCAAACATAATAAGCGCAGCTGTTATCACAGGCGCTGAGGCAGTTCACCCCGGATATGGGTACTTCTCCGAAGTTCCTAGCTTTGCCGAAGCATGTGAAGCATGCAGATTGAAATTTATTGGACCAAAGCCGCTGTCCATCGAGAAAATGGGTGACAAGGCCAAGGCACGCGAAATCATGCAGAACGCCGGTGTGCCCGTGATTCCCGGTACAAAGGGAGTCTTGCAAAACGAGCAAGAGGCATTTAGAGTTGCGGCGAAAATGGGCTACCCCGTCCTGGTAAAAGCAGCGGCAGGTGGAGGCGGCAGGGGAATACGCTTAGTGCCCAACGAAGAAGAACTTGCCAAAGTGCTCAAAATAGCTCAAACTGAGGCGGAGTCGGCATTCGGCAATCCTGACGTCTACATGGAGAAGTATATCGAGGAACCGCGTCATATCGAGGTGCAGGTGTTGGCAGACGAGCATGGAAATGTCGTACACCTTGGCGAGCGCGAATGCTCGATTCAGAATGGACGTCATCAGAAGATGCTTGAAGAAGCGCCTTCAGTAGCGCTTACAGACTCACTGCGCACCAAGATAGGTGAAGCGGCAGTGCGGGCAGCCAAGGCAGTAGGTTATGTAAACGCCGGTACCGTAGAATTTCTCTTGGATAATAAAGGCAATTTCTATTTTATGGAAATGAATACGCGTGTTCAGGTGGAGCACCCAGTTACAGAAGCCATTACCGGCGTTGATATCGTCAAGGAGCAGATTCGTATCGCAGCAGGCGAAAAACTGCGACTGAACCAGAAAGACATCAAGATACGCGGCCATGCGATCGAATGCCGGATCACTGCTGAGGATCCCGACAAAGGATTCACCCCAAGCTCTGGGCGAATCGAAAACCTGATACTCCCAGGCGGATTCGGAGTCAGGGTGGACACTCACATATACCCAGGCTACGTGGTGCCACCTTATTACGACTCGCTTCTTGCAAAACTGATTGCCTGGGGTCCTAGCCGAGAGGAAGCTATCAGTAGGATGACCCGTTGTCTAGACGAGTTTACTATCGAAGGGTTGAAGACGAATATATCCTTCCATCAGAAAATCATGGCAAACGAGTATTTCCGGCGCGGTGAACTGTCAACCAGCTTCATCAAACGTCGCATGAGCGAAGTCAGTGTGTAGGTTACACAGACAGGATGCTATGTCCAAAATGCTGACAAGGGACTGGAGAAGGTGAGGGCGATTACCAAGTGCTCCACCTTCATTGCTTTAGGTATGGGTACAAAGAGTAGAAGAGCAGCGAGAGAACTAGTTCTAAACGTGTTGTATCAGGTGGATGTCGCGGGAATACCTCCCGAAGAAGCCCTGACGACCGCCCTTGACAATTCAGGACTGGATACTCCTGCCGTCGAATTTGCCACTGAGCTCGTCAAGCGTACCCTCGAACATCAGAAAGAGATAGACGATATCATCGATAAGCTGTCCGTCGGTTGGGAAACGCAAAGACAACCCGCTGTGGATAGGAACATACTTCGTATGGCGATATGCGAAATGACGCAATTCTCACAAATACCAATTAGCGTCACCATCAATGAAGCTGTCGAGTTAGCAAAGAAGTTCAGCACGGAAGAATCTGGCCGTTTTGTAAACGGGGTGCTTGGCGCTTTTGCACGAAAGATTCAGAAGGATCGGGAGGAACAACATGCCGGCTCAAATACTTGATGGTCTAGCAATCTCGAAAGTAATACGGGAAGAGGTGAAGGCAGAAGTAGAGCGTTTCAGAAGTGAGACCAGTGTAACGCCTCACCTTGCTGTCGTGATAGTCGGCGAGGATCCAGCGTCCAAGGTTTACGTGAACATGAAAAAGAAGGCCGCTTTGGCCGCAGGAATGATCTCGACTGTCCACGAATTGCCCGAGAACTCCACCCAAGAGCAAGTCGTAGAAATAGTGCGCCAGCTTAGCCATGATCCAAATATCCATGGCGTCATGGTTCAGCATCCGGTGCCCGAACATCTAGACGAGTTGGAAATCCTTTCGTCGGTAGCCCGGGAAAAGGACGTAGATGGAATCAGTAGAGAAAGCCTTGGCAGTTTGGTCACTGGCGATCCCATTTTTATTGCCGCTACACCGGCAGGCATAATCGAGCTCTTGAATAGATACAATATACCCATTCAAGGGCAGCATGCAGTAGTCGTGGGTCGAAGCATAATCCTAGGAAAGCCTGTTGCGCTCTATCTCCTGAACCGCCATGCAACCGTGACCATTTGCCATACCCGAACGCGCGACCTTGGGGAAATGACACGACAAGCCGATATTCTGGTAGCCGCTGTCGGCAAACCTGAGATGATCACTGGCGACATGATCAAGGAAGGTGCAGTAGTGATAGATGCTGGCTACAACAAGGTTGAGGGGCGAGAAAAAGACGTAGGAGACGTAGAGTTCGACAGCGCCGCACAAAAGGCTTCCTGGATTACCCCAGTGCCTGGAGGTGTCGGACCCATGACCATAGCCATGCTTCTGAAGAACACTATGAAGGCGGCAAGAAGGCTGGTAGGCGAGCAGTGAGAGTAATACCGTCAGTAGAGATACGCAGTCGGGAAAGCCATTAGCTCGTGATCTACCCAAGATTCTTATGATTTTAGATACCTACCTATCAGAAAAACGCGAACTAATAGACGCTGCACTGGAGCGATACCTACCTTCAGCGGCCAGCTATCCAGAAGTCATTTTCCAGTCAATGCGATATAGTGTGCTGAATGGTGGCAAGCGCTTGCGTCCCACCCTTGTTTTGGCATCGTGTGAAGCGGTTGGTGGTGACTGTAAAGTTGCCATGCCGACAGCCTGTGCACTGGAGTTCATACACGCATATAGTTTGATCCATGACGACCTCCCAGCCATGGACGACGATGACCTGCGCCGTGGAAAACCGACCAATCACAAGGTGTTTGGCGAGGCAATGGCCATCTTGGCGGGAGATGCACTTCAGACTCTCGCATTCGAGACGATTGCTAATACAGAAGGGGTAGATGCGCAGGTCTTGTTGGCCGTCATACGGAGAGTTGCGTCCGCAGCGGGAATTGGCGGCATGGTAGTCGGGCAAGCTGCGGATATTCTATCCGAAGGCAAACGACTTGATGCCGAAAAGTTGGATTTCATACATAGGCACAAGACTGGAGCGCTCATCGAGGTGTCGGTAGTGGCGGGTGGATTGCTAGGCGGTGGCTCAATGGAGCAGGTCAGCGCACTGAGCTCATATGGACGAAGTATAGGCCTCGCTTTCCAAATCACAGATGATATTCTCGACATCGAAGGTAATGAGGTCAAAGTCGGTAAGCGTACCGGCGCTGACCTACACAAGCAAAAGTTGACCTATCCTAGCCTTTACGGGCTTGCGAAGTCGAAAGAACTTGCACAAGAAGCGGTTGACAAAGCTGTTCACTCGCTCGATAGCTTCAGTGAACGCGCGGAACCTCTGAGATTACTGGCTCGCTTCATAGTCGAGCGGGAATCATGATGACTGGGCTCGTGCAGCTGTTTCTCGTTTCAATTGCACTTATCCAATGGTTTACACGTCTAGATTTTTGGGTATAAAACAAACGGCCTTACACAAAGGGCAAGCGGAGTCTAAGCAAGCCCTTGGTTGAGTCCAGCTTCTCCGGCAGTATAGTACACAGGTTACCGCAGTAGCAAAAAAACCTCTCCGAGACCCTTGACAAAAAAGAAATATGCTGCCTATACTATACGCCGGATTAGCACTCTTAGTCTGTGAGTGCTAATAACATGTACAAACCAAAATTTCTAAGGGGGTGATTGGAACTATGCTAAAGCCAATCGGTGACAAGGTGATCGTAAGACCGAAGGCGGAGGAGGAGAAGACCTCTGGAGGAATCATACTGCCGGACACTGCCAAGGAGAAGCCGCACGAGGGTACGGTCATCGCGGTCGGCCCCGGCAAGGTTCTCGACAACGGTGAACGCAAGCCGATGTCGGTCAAGGAGGGCGACACCGTAATCTATTCGAAGTACGGCGGGACGGAAGTTACCGTCGGCGGCGAGGAGTACGTTATCTTGGACGAAGACTCTATCTACGCGATCAAGATGTAGCATCGGTCTTCAGTCCCAGGAGGAAGGCTTGTGAATCAAAGCCTTGCCTTGGCGCTGAAAATCAACAATTCTGGCAAAGGAGGAATGACAGAATGCCCGCAAAGATGATCACATTTAACGAAGATGCGCGAAGAGCGCTCGAACGCGGTGCGAATGCCGTTGCGAATGCTGTCAAGGTGACGTTAGGACCTAAGGGTCGCAACGTTGTTCTGGATAAGAAGTGGGGCGCTCCTACAATAACAAAGGATGGAGTGACCGTTGCCAAAGAAATCGAGCTCGAGGATCCCTATGAGAACATGGGGGCACAGCTTGTACGTGAAGTAGCATCCAAGACCAATGACGTCGCAGGCGATGGTACCACTACGGCTACCGTACTTGCTCAGGCGATTGTAAACGAAGGGCTTCGATACGTGGCAGCCGGCGGTAATCCAATGATTGTGAAGAAGGGGATAGAGCTGGCTGTAGCCAAGGCTGTTGAAGAGATCAAGAAGCTCAGCACCCCTGTAACCGACAGGGAATCCGTAGCCAGCGTTGCAGCTATCGCCGGAAACGATCCCGAGATAGGTAACCTGATTGCTGATGCTATGGAAAAGGTCGGTAAGGACGGTGTCATCACCGTTGAAGAGTCGAAAGGTACCGGTACCACACTCGAGGTGGTAGAAGGTATGCAGTTCGACAAGGGTTACATATCGCCATACATGGTAACCGACCCTGAGAGAATGGAAGCCATTCTCGAGGATCCCCTAATCTTCATCCATGAGAAGAAGATCAGTGCTGCCGCTGACCTGATACCTGTTCTTGAGAAAGTGGCTGCCGCGCGAAAGCCTCTGCTCATCATCGCAGAGGACGTAGACGGCGATGCGTTGGCCACCCTGGTGGTGAACAAGATCCGTGGCACACTGTTGTCCGTAGCGGTGAAGGCTCCCGGATTCGGTGACAGACGCAAGGCCATGATGGAAGACATCGCAATTCTCACTGGCGGCAAGTTCATCTCCGAAGATCTGGGCATCAAGTTGGAGAATGTTGACCTCACGATGATGGGTCGCGCGAAGAAGATTATCGTGACCAAGGAAGAGACCACCATCGTCGAAGGTGCTGGCAGTGCCGAAGCTGTCAAAGGTAGAATCGAGCAGATTCGCCGCCAGATCGAGACTACAGATTCTTCCTATGACCGCGAGAAGCTCCAGGAGCGTCTGGCAAAGCTGGCGGGTGGCGTTGCTGTCATCAAGGTTGGTGCGGCAACTGAGACCGAGTTGAAGGAAAAGAAGCACCGATTCGAGGATGCGCTTTCTGCGACCCGTGCCGCCGTCGAAGAAGGCATAGTGCCGGGAGGCGGTGCAACCTTGATTAACGTCATACCGGCTCTGGATGGCATTGGCGAAACTGACGACGAGAAAGTCGGCGTCAGCATAGTCCGCCGAGCACTCGAGGAACCACTTCGACAGATCGCCGAAAACGCCGGTCTCGAGGGCTCCGTGGTTGTAGAGAAAGTAAAATCCCTGCCAAAAGGCCATGGTCTGAATGCCCTCACAGAAGAGTATGTTGACCTAGCCAAGGCTGGTATCGTTGATCCAGTGAAGGTTACCCGCTCCGCACTGGAGAACGCGGCAAGCATTGCTTCTATGATTCTCACCACGGAAAGCCTGATAGCCGAGAAGCCGGAGAAGAAGCCTGCTCCACCTGCCGGCGGTCCCGGTGGCTACGGCGAGGATATGTACTAAACAATAGCTGTTAACTGCTGACAGCGAAGACACAGGGCTGGTTCATCTTAGTGAGCCAGCCCTTTTGCTTATGACTACTGTTCGAACAACCATAGTCTTCGGAAGACAGTCTTCGGGTTAACATCCCCAAAAAAAAGAGCAGAACCACCCGATCGCAAACGGGTGGTTCTGTCAATGGAGGTAGCAAGGGACACGCTCAATAATATTATGTCTTTCCTAGCATATTTGCTTACCAGTAGAATTACCAGGTTTTTGCCAAATTTCCTAGGAAAATCAAGGGAAAATTGGCATTCGGCGAGCACTTTAACGGTTAGATATTGATAAGTACTGCAATGCGAATCCGGATTCGAAAAACTGCAATCGGGTTGAGCCCTCGGCGTCTCCGGGTTTACGGAGGTATGCCATCCTGTATTTTACGAAGTATGTCCCAATAAGCACCTTGGTATCCTCGAGCAATCGCATCCTCCAGTACTGTGTTGTCATTGTAATTGTAGTTGCTTTCGTTCTGGTCTCTGGAAGCGTGGAGGAATCGCGGGTCGTCAGATACCAACTCCGAGATGAAGTCTACGACCTCTATGCCCACAGCTGGAGAGAGATAGTAGATGGGACGCATGAGATCCGGATTTCTCTCCACATGGCCGCAAAGCGCTGGATTCGATCTTGTGAGGCCATCACGTCTAATCAGGTGACTAAGTAATGTGCCGTCATAAATACGCACTCCAACCGATATGCCTACCCGGTGTGGTTGAATTTCCTTCATTAGGCTAATCGCTTTTGTGACCGAATCAAAAGTCTCGCCGGGACCACCTATTAGAAGGTCATACATGAAAGTGATATCATACCTATGGCATATCTCTGCAGTCCTGCGCAAATCGTCTCTGGTGAAATCACGACCCAACGACCTGAGCACTGCATCGTCACCGTGGTCAGCTCCAAAGTCAATGCCTTGACAGCCTGCCTTTTTCATGAGAGAGGCCAGCTCTTCGGTAAACGGCACGGGACTGGCATATGTGTACCAGCGAATTCTATCTCCAAGTCCAAAATCGATGATCTCTCGACAGATAGCCTCAGCGTGGTAAAGCGGCATATTAAATTCGGAGTCGCAGAGATGATAGCAATCAATACCCTGATCCAGAAGCCCTTTAATTTCTTTCACTACATGTGACGGCGGACGGAGTCGGCACGCTTTGCCCTTGCTCAAAGGATCAGCACAGTATATGCATTTTCCCTCGCAGCCCCGCTTTGTCTCCAACCCGAGTTGCCCTCCTTCGACAAGGTATCGACCATTGTCAACCCACCCACGGGACTGAAGTGGCAGGTTGGCCATGTCCATCCAGACTGGCGAATTCTTGATGACACCGTTTGCCTGCCTATGCACCAATCCTTGGATATCCGAAGCATCCTCTCCACGTTCCAGTCGAGAGGCAAGGAGCGAAAAAGCCATTTCGCCATCGCCAACAATGCCATAGTCAGCCTTACTAACCTTCAGGATCGCGGCAGGGGCGACAGAGAATCCTGCGCCACCCAAGACAATTGGAGCTTCAGTCTTCGAGCGTATCTCAGCTACAACATCTGCATAGTAGGGGATAAAAAAGTCTTGGCTGGCAAAGTAGCAGTCGTCAGTATTACGAATGGTCAACCCTATTACGTCGGACTGGTCATGCATGAACCAAGCACGTATGTCTTTGCGCCAGTCTTTGGAAAAACAAAGGTCGAGGATTCCCACCTGGTGGCCGGCGGACGTCAATGACTCTGCCAGATAATCGAGAGCGAGCGGCGATATAGGAGGCCTCATATGGTTCGGGTTTATAAGGGTTACTTTTGCCATAGCATGCCTCCAGCAATGGCAGAGACATCAGGTGACTACACCGTTCGGTCTACTGCTTCTGCTACTCGTTTGATTTGTTGCATCAGAATGCGAAACTGCTCTGGGCGAAGCGACTGCGGTCCATCGCTAAGTGCGCGTTGCGGATCATTATGTACCTCGACCAGCAGACCGTCTGCCCCTGCCGCAATCGCTGCCTTTGAAATAGCACCTACAAATCGCCAGTCTCCCGTCGCATGGCTAGGATCGACAATTACAGGGAGGTGAGTCCATTGCTTGAGAACAGGTACCGCGTTAATGTCGGTCGTGTTTCGTGTGGCGTCTTCAAACGTCGTGATACCTCGCTCACACAAAATGACATTTGGATTTCCTTCCGAGATTATGTATTCAGCTGAGAGCAGCAGGTCCCGCAGCTTGCACCCCTGGCCTCGCTTCAGCAGAACAGGATGCCTCGTATGGCCAACTTTCTTAAGAAGGGGATAGTTCTGCATGTTTCGCGCGCCGACCTGAATTACGTCAGCATATTTCGCCACTAGAGCAACCTCGTGGGTGTCCATGACTTCTGTCACCACAGGTAAATTCGTTTCCTCTCGTGCTTTGGCGAGGATTTTCAAACCTTCTTCTCCCAGACCCTGAAATGCGTATGGTGAGGACCTTGGCTTGAACGCACCGCCTCTGAGCATGTGCGCACCCGCCTGTTTCACTGCATGAGCCACTTCAATTGCCTGGGTCTCGGATTCCACGCTGCAGGGTCCGGCCGCTATCATAAGCCTATTGCCGCCAATACTCACACCGCCTACTTGTATGATGCTGTCTTCTGGATGGTATTCTCTGGATGCCAACTTCCACAAGTGGGAGATCAAGTCTACTCGCTCAACACCAGGAAATGAATAGAAATGCTCAAGCAAGTCCGCTTTTCTCGCGTCTAGAACGCCGAGCACGGCAATTACTTTTCGCTCTACACCCGGGTTGATGAATGGCTTCAATCCTAGTCGCTGAATCTCTTCTTCCACAGCCTGCACTTGCTCAGGCGTGGCTTGGGTCTGCATAATGATAATCACTGTCTGTCTCCCGAAAACTGCAAGCAGTAAGCTTATGATTTCTTCCGATTATAACAAATTTCGTCCGCATGATAAATGAGGGGGGCCTATAGGATTCGTAGCAGGATAATGGGTGGTACAGCTTCATGCCTCGCAGAAATAGCTAATCTCTTCTCCGGTCTGTATGTCATCGATCACCCGGTCACGTCCCACGTACCGACCCGCGATGTTCAAAGCAGTCTCCTTCTGCTCTTCGCTCACAACTGTTCCGGAAAGAACCGCATGATCATCGCGCATTCGTACCTCCAGATTAGCACCCGCCATTGACGATTCGGCAAGTAGTGCATCTCTGATTTGAACCGCAACCGGAGACTCCTCGGCGGTCACTACGACAGATTCCCCATTGGGTACACTCACCGCTGTGACCTCGGGGATTTCTTTGCCATTCATCACTTGTCACCTCCTATGTTGCTTGTACAATCCATTTCACGCTGCCCTGGGCTTTCGGACCGGTGACTTGGATGATAGCCAGCGTAATAGGTCTTCGAAGGGTAGGGCATTCAATACATTTTCTGGCTCAACCCATCCGCGGCGTGCGGTGGCGACTCCGTAGTCAAGATACTGATATTGCTCTGTCGAGTGTGCGTCAGAGTCTATGACCAGCATGACTCCCATGTCTCTTGCCATACGGGCGTCCGTATCTTTCAAATCCAATCTGTCAGGCTGAGAGTTTATTTCCATCGCAGTGCCAGTCTCAGAAGCGACCTTCAGGACTTCGTATAGCTCTATTTGATACGGCTCACGCTTGTTAATGATCCTACCTGTCGGATGACCCAAAATATCCACGTGGGGATTGCTAATTGCCCGAATCACGCGTTCCGTCATCTTCTCTACAGGCATACCAAAACCGCTGTGTACAGACGCCGTCACTATGTCAAACGCCGCTAGCACCTCGTCATCATAGTCAAGTGATCCGTCTGCGCGAATATTCACTTCTATGCCTTGGAGGACGTGTATATCCGGATATTTGCTGTTCAGTTCCTCTATTAGTTCCCGCTGTTCGCGAATCCGGTCCGTCGTGAGACCATGTATGAAACCCATTGACACCGAGTGATCAGCCAGCGCAATGTATCGCAGTCCCATTTGCCGCGCAGCCTTCACCATGTCCTCCGGGGTATCGGCCCCATCACTCCAGTTGCTATGTACATGTAGGTCTCCTTTGATATCCGAGCGCTGGAGTAGCTTCGGCAGACGGTTCCCCATCGCCGCTTCAATCTCACCCCTATCTTCGCGGAGTTCCGGCTCCATCCACTTCATTCCTAGAGTCGTATACATGCTTTCTTCGGTGTCCCCAGCTATACGTTTGTTGTCCGACAGGCGGAAGATGCCATATTCGTTTACCTTAAGCCCTTGGTTTTCCGCTATGGTCCTAAGCTTGATGTTGTGTGCTTTCGAACCTGTGAAGTACTGCAGTGCTGAACCATATTCGCTGGGCTTGACCACGCGGAGATCAACTTGGAGGTTTTCACGAGTGACAATCGTGCCCTTCGTGGGCCCATGACCAAGCACGCTCTTCACCATTGGAAGCTCGATAAACTTGTCGATAACCATAGCAGGATTCTCTGATGCCGCTAGAAGATCCAAATCACCAATAGTCTCTCTCATTCTGCGCAAACTACCAGCTAGGTCTGCCGTCACAACCTCGGGGAATGCACGAATGCTTTCCAGGAAAGGAAGAGCTGTGGGAAGGGCTAGTCCCAGAGGTGTGCGCTCAGAGCGGCTGCGCATACGTTCGATCGCATCGAGAATGTTTTCTTCAGTTTTCGGCCCTATACCAGGTAGCGTGGATAGTTGGTGCTCTCTAGCCGCCTGCTCAAGCTTGTCCACTGAGTCGATGCCGAGCTTCTCATAAAAAAGACGAGCCTTCTTGGCACCAACACCAGGAACTCTCAGGAGTTCCGCCAGACCAGGCCGGATCTCCTCTGCCAATTGGTCGTAATAGGAAGAATGCCCCGATGTCACAAATTCCTCAATTTTCGCCGCTATACTCTCCCCCACCCCCCGGACCTCCTGGAGTTCGCCACGTTCAATCACATTGGTGATATCTTCAGTTAGCGACTCAATGCTCCTTGCCGCCTCTCGATAAGCGCGAATGCGGAACGGGCTGTCGCCTTTCAGCTCCAACATGTCTGCGATATTCTCGAGAAACTCAGCAACTTGGGTATTCCTGGCTGTGGGCATTCCTATTCTCCTCGCACGAGAATCCTCAATAGGAATTTACCCAGGAATCATCCGAGGTTAGGTCTATGATTCCAATTTAGTCTTGCTGGGAATTGAAGCGAGTGAAAGCAGAAGTAACGGGTGCTGGTGTACTAAAGGCCTGTGTGACCAAATCCACCATCATTTCTGACGGTCTCAGAAAGTTCCTCTACCTCGACGAGATTCGCGGCAAGAATGGGAGTGATTACGAGCTGTGCAATTCGGTCGCCTCTGCGAATAGTGAATGGCTCTTGCCCGAGATTGATGAGGATGACTTGTACCGGGCCACGATAGTCCGAGTCTATTGTGCCAGGGGTATTGACAAGGCTGATGCCATGCTTGATTGCCAGGCCACTTCTCGGGCGCACTTGGCCTTCAAAGCCTTCGGGAATTGCCAATCGCAAGCCCGTAGGAATAAGCTTGCGTTCGCCTGGCTGAAGTGTCACCTCCGATTCCACAGCGGCACGTAGATCCATTCCGGCAGAGCCAGGCGTAGCATAGGCCGGCAGAGGAATGTCCTCAGCGCCGGCCTCTCTCTTGACCAACACGACTACCGAACGACTGGTCATGATGCGGCTGCTGCCGCCTCCTTCTCTTCTTCCTCTACAGACGGAGGCTTTAGCGGAAGGGTAAATGTAAATGTCGTTCCCTTGCCAACCTCACTCTCGACAGTGATCTGCCCGCCATGTGCCTCGACCAGATGTTTCACCAGATATAGCCCTATACCTGTGCCACCAACTTCGCGGGTATCCCGGTTGTCAACTCGGTGGAAGCGGTCAAAGACTTTCGGAAGGTGATCCTTCGGTATGCCCATCCCCTGGTCTGAGACGCTGATGACCACACCATCACCATCTGCTCGTCCTTTGACTACCACGTCGCCACCTTTGGGTGAGTACTTGATGGCGTTGTTGACCAGATTTGTCAGTATCTGATCAACTTTGTCCTCATCCGCGATAATAACAGGCAGGTCGCCGTCTAGTTCCATCTTGAGATCATGCTTGGTCGTGTACGATCTTTGGACAGAAAGCACCTTTTCGATAAGCGGCGCCAGTTGAACGGGCTTCGGATTGAGATCCAACGCTCGCCCGGCTTCGATTCTCGATACGTTCAGAAGATCGCTTATCAATCTGGTCAGACGGTCGCACTCCGTATCTATGATTTGATAGAATTCCCTCTGCGTTTCCTGGTCGTAGTAGCCCTCGGTATCGGCTAGAAGGGTCGAAATGAAACCTTTGATGGAAGTAAGAGGCGTACGGAGCTCGTGAGAAACGGTCGACACGAAGGCGGTCTTCATTCGCTCCACGCTTCTGATCTCGGTGATGTCGTTGAATATGGCAACTATACCTATGGGCTGCTGATCCTCGCCTCTGACAAAAGCTGTCTGGGCTTGGAATATTCTTTCATCGTTCGATCCGATCGTAAGAGAAATCTCGTCCTGCACTTCTTCATTACTGTCCAGAGAACGAGCGATGAGTTCCTTTGTCTTTGGATGCTCGATGACCTCATAGTAGAGCTTACCAAGTATATCGCTGTTCTCCAAGCCGAACATGGTGCGTGCAGAGGCGTTTATCTGCATGATGCGGCCTTCTTTATTGACCATCATTAGGCCGGCATATACGCTCTCAATGATATGGTGAAGTTCTTCCTTCTCCTCGAGCACTTCGCGGAACAGCTGGGCATTTTGTATGACTGCCGTAGCATTCTTGGCGAAACGCTGGAGAAGCTGTATATCTTCTTCGATGAATATGTTGCCGTATCGCTTGTTGAATACATGGAGAACGCCAATTGTCTGCCGCTCAATTACCCTGTTCTCATCATCCCTTTTCTCGTAGATAAGCGGCACACAAGCGCCGTTGTGAACATTGAGAAGAGCCACGTTCTCCTTCACTGTGCGCTCGTCACTGATTGCGTCATACATGATAACAGGCTTGCCTTCACGAAAGACTTGGCCTGAGATACCTTGGGTGGCACGAACCCGGAAGCGCTTGATTTCTTCGTCGGTGAACCCGAAAGCTGGCTTTGTGGCATACAGCTCACCGCGCTCCTTGTCGAAGAGCATAAATACGCACTTCTCCGCTTGCAAAATAGCAGCAATCTTTGCCACTAATCGCTTCAGGGTTTCTTCGAGTTCGGTGAGCGGTGCTGGTTCGTTCGTTTCAGAGGCACTTCGTACTCTTTGTTCAAGTTCCTTGTTGGCTTTTTCCAGCGCAGCTATGTACTGCTTTTTGTCCTCGAGTTCACGCTGAAGCTCTTCTATCTTCTGGGATAGCTCTTCGATATCTGTCATTGACCCGAATTACCTTTCCATTCTTATGGCAGTAGCCGTCTTATAGCAATAGACGGGGGGAATTGGACGCTCACACTCGCTCATTATAGCATACGCGTCTGACCTCGTCAACGCCCGCCAGTTGTTAGCTTTTCTCACAACTGCCCACGCACTTGATCAAAATGTCCCGAATCTCGGCCGGTTCTTTCGCCACAGCCAAACGCCAGCGTCCGAACCCACCATACGCATTGACGGCCTGGACCCATTCGTCCAAGTAGCAGCGCTTCACCTTGTCCTGTTCGGTGTCCTGCCCCTTTGTTTCCAAAATTAGCATATCACCGTTCTTCAACCGGACGATAAAGTCGGGGCGATATTTCCGCACTACGCCGCGATAGATGTAAAGTACCTCGAAGCCCAGGTGGTCGTTCTTGACCCAGGCACTTACCACATCGCTGTCATCCAGCGCAAACGCATCCGAGGCCTCCCAGGTGCTGTCGTACACGCAGACGTTGATATGCGACTTTTTCGTGCGCTCGCACGGCTTGCCTGTGTACCAGGTGCGCATGTCGCCGGTGGAGCGAATGGGGTGATCTCGGTCGAAGACCGGCGTGAGCCGCTCGGTGTTCTCCTGCCGTACCGCCTCCCAAACGTGCTGCACCACTCGGGACATGTTGAGTGTGATGATCAGCCTTCGGTGCAGTTCGTCCTGGTAGAAGAGAGGTGGCGAGATCGAAATACGGTCGGAACGAATGAACTGCTCCACGATCCGCACCAGCTGGACAAGCAAAACCTCGCGGCTTCCTTGCCAGGTGTGCTTCATCTGGTCAAGCACATCCCGCGCCGTTTCGAAGATAATGCGCTGGGTGCGGAACTCGCGCGCCAGGCGTTCCAGCTCAATGCGTTCGATCTTGGTTACATCCGGCTTGCCTTCGAGAACTGGCGCCAATTCCGCTACCCGCGCAGTCTGGACCGCGTCCAGTTCCAATGGCCGCACCTTCGACCAGTCCAGAATTAACGTTTGTTGGAACACGCGTTCAATGCGGACGACATTTGGCCAGCGAATTTCGAACTCTGCCTTAGCAGGATCTGGTTCGACTGCGGTTTTCGGTGTAGGTGGGGGCGGCGGGCCATCCTCACTGCCTTCGTGCGGCAGAAAGGTGAACGGCACACCGAAGATGTTTACATACTCGGGGTCGAGCAGTCCGGTTTCCGGGTTCAACTCGTAGGAGGTACGGCGCAGCCCTCGTCCCACCACTTGTTCGCACAGGAGTTGGGACGTGAACGCGCGCAGCCCCATGATGTGGGTCACCGTCTTGGCGTCCCAGCCTTCGGAGAGCATTCCTACGGAGATGACGTTCTGGATTTTCTCACCTGGCTGTCCGACTTTGCCCACAGTATCCACAGTCTGGCGCAGCAGCTCGGCCTGCTCGGCCTTGGTCAATTTGCGCTCAACCGGCCCGCTGTCTTCTTCGGCATCGCCGTTCTCACCTGCGTCTTTCAACGAGATCTCCTCCTTTGCCTCCGCCTCGTTCAGCACCTTAGAGTCGATGTGCAGAATTCGCTCCGGGTCGCATAACTCGTCGATGTGGATGCGCCGCGACTCGAAGGCGTGCTTGACCCGGGCTGCTGTTTCGGTGCGGTTGCAGACGCTGATCATCACTGGCGGAGTACGAAGGCCGGCTGCCCGCCAAGCCTTCAACGTCTCGCGCCAGTCGTAGCCCAGCAGGTAGTAGGCGTTGAGTACCAGATCGGGCAGCGGCACCTCGGGGTTGGCCTGGCGGTTCAGGTCGTCTTTCACCTCGGAGTCGTTATAGATATGGTAGAGACGAGACTTGTAGGTCCTGGCGTCCGGCACGGCGTCGTCGCGCACCACCACGCGCGGCGTCTTGACCAGGCCCGATTCGATAGCGTCATTCAAGCCAAAATCGCTGACAATCCAGCCGAAAAGGGCCTCTTCGGTGCTTTTCTTTCCCGATGGGGTGAAGGGCGTGGCAGAGAAATCGTAGCATTTGAGGATGGCGCGCGAACGGTGCAGGCGGTCTAACCCCCCGATCCACACCGTGGCCTCCTCAGCGCTGTCCTTCAGGTCGCGGGCGCGCAGATACTTGCCCTCTGCTTCCCAATTCACGCGCCAGGCGTGGTGCGCCTCATCGTTGATTACCAGGATGTTCCGGGCATTGGCCATCTCGCCCAACACCTCGCGGGTGTAGACCTCGTCGCTCTTGACCCCGCGCTTGTCCACACTCTTTCGCTTCTTGATCTGCTCTTCGCTCTCCCAGGCCAGGGCATGCCAGTTGCGCACCAGCACCTTGCCCTGTCGCAGCTTGTCCAGCAAAGCGGAAGGCACAATGTCGAAAGCTTCATAGTAGTTGTCCTTTGCAGCCGGCTCCAGAACAGCCAAGCGCTTTTTTACCGTCAGCCCCGGCGCGACCACCAGCACGTTTTTCGAAAAGCGGGCGTCCTGCGGATTAGATACCTTGTTCAAGATGTGCCAGGCAATCGCCATCGCCATGACGATGGTCTTGCCCGAGCCGGTCGCCATCTTGCAGCACTGCCGGACGAAGGCCCCGCCGTCGCTGGGAATCTCGATGCCCACCCGCTTGGCAGCGGGCGCTTCGGTGAGCCAGATGAGCGTCTCGATGGCTTCCAACTGGCAGAAGAAGAAGCGCCGCGTGTCGAACGCCTCCGGGTCGCGCCAGTGTTCGAGTAGCCGCTTGGTGATGCTGGTAACGCCTGGATACCCCGCCTCGCGCCAGGCCTTGACGCGCGGCCGGATCTGGTTCACCAGCGGAATCTCGATGAAGATTCCCGGATCGTCGAAGGTTTTGGAATCGCTCGATGCCACCACATAGCCCGCCGGGCGGCGGCCTTCTACCAGATCAAACAGTCTCTTCTCACGGTTGTAGCGCCAGTGGCATTTAGGCTCCTCGTAGGGCGAGTTGATGATCAGGCGGTCAATGGTGGCGCGAGGCATCACTCCACCTCCAGAATCTTCAAACTCTCAATCCCGCGGTCGTCCACGATCTTGACGGCGATGCGCTTGTGCTCACCCAGTTCGAAGGGTAGCGACACGGTACCACGGTAGGCCTCGATCCGGTCCTCGTCAATCTCGGCTTTGAGATTTCGCGCAAGCTTCGCCCAGCCCTCGTTCTCGCCGGCCATCGGGAAAAACACCTGGCGCGGATAGAGGCTGCGCCCGTCGTAATCGGTATCCAAAAGCCAGACGGCGATCTTGTCCGCGCCGCCCGACTCGATCCCGCCGGTCTTGGTGTTGTAGTAGTCAAAGCCGTGGACTTCGACAACATATTTCCCGTCGTCTCCCTTGCGCACTTCCACATCCGGCTGGCCGATCAACCAGAAGGACTCGTTGCTGGCGCGCTTTTTCTTGAGGTCGTCAGTCAAGAGATCGGCATTCATCTGCGCCTTGAGCAGGGTCACCCCCGGCCAGTTGGTCTCGTCGATGTCCTTGGCCGCCTCGGGATCGAACTGGAAGGCGGCGAAGATAATGAGCTTAGGCTTGGGCACCAGCGTCTGTGCCTCCTCGATGGCCTGGGCCACCTGGCGTTGTTCCAGCGGACCGTGCTCAGGTCCGAATGAAACAACAACGCGCATCAGATTGTAAGCGGGCGAATCCTCGCGCACGGAATCGGCCCCCTCGTCGCTGGGGCGGGTTTCACCGTCGGCGTGCAGCCAGCGGCAGCAGGGTAGGGGTTCCAGGCGGGCAAAGCGGATGTACTGGCCCGCCTTGCCGCGGATGCCCGTGCGGAGCAGTTCATCGCGCCACTCGGCCTGCCTCAGCGTCTCACCGGAGCGGGCAATCGAAGCGTCGGCGGGTTGCGGTTTGTCTTCCAAAATCTCATCCACCGACTTCACCGCCGGCGAGGGCACAGCCTCGACGGTAAAGGGGCCGGTCACGCGCACCTTCTTGCGGTCCACTAACGGCTGGTCATAGAGTGTTTCCTGGTCGGCGTGGCGGGCGATGGCGGCCTCTATCTCCTTTTGCATGGCGCGGCGGGCGGCGTGGAAAGCATCAAACGGATCGTATGCCGCCTGCGGCCATTCGGCAGGAAAATCGGAGGGCACTTCCCATTCGACGAGCTCATTTACCTTCACCACCTTCCCCGAAGGCATCGTGAACGTTGCCGAATCGGGCGCAGCAAAGTCCACGAATTGGCCGGCGCGGCCCCCTTGGGTCACTTCAAACTTCACTGCTTGGCCTTTGAGGGCGGCGTTGAGCTCATTCAGCGCCTTTTCAACCGCCGGGTGCATACGTTCATAGATGCCGTCTATCTCCGGGTTGTTGGCGATGGATTTGAGCGTGACGTGCGGCACGGTCTTGTACTTGAAGCCGGAACCCACGCCTTCTTCGGGATGCGCCAGTTCGTAGTAGTCGAACACGGCGGTCATCAGGCGCTGGCGGGCCAAGGTGAGCGCCACGCGAGAGGTGTCGCAGGTGATCCAGCGCCGGCCCCACTGTTCGGCGACAAAGGCGGTGGTACCAGACCCGCAGTTATGTACGGAGCAGACTTCGGTGACAAATGAGTGGGCTTCTTCGACTTCCAGGTCATAGACCTCTTCTTCAGAAATCTCGCGCTGTACCTCCTGCACGCGCACGGGTATACGATCAGGGCCAAAAAAGATAATATCGCCTTTTTGAAGTTCTTCAGCTTCCACCCATCGGGCACATTCTGGTGAAAACTGCTGCTCGCACAATCCCTGGATAGCCTGGTAAACGCCCTCCAGGTTTCGCTCAACCTCCGCTGCGGGAATACGCAGGACTTTTAACCCGAGAGATTCCATGAATGCGTCTCGAATGCGGTCGTGCACTGCAGCTTCTCCGCTACTGTGAGCCATCGCCCCGTCAACTTCAATGACACAAGCCGCCTCGCGACAGTAGAAGTCGGCAATGTAAGGTCCGATAGGATGTTGGCGACGGAATTTGTAGCCCAAGGACTTACGTCTCAGCACTTTCCACAGTTTGTGTTCTGGTGGAGTCATCGCCTTGCGCAGTTCTTTACTTCGGCCGCGCAGCGATTGGGGAATGCCCGACCAATCCAGGTTCCCACCCAGATTGTGCGGGCGTTGGTGCGCCAGTACCTTGTGGTCGGCTGTGAGCCACAAAGTCTTGTCGCAGGATTCGTGACGGATGCCGATCATTGGGCCCTGATAAGTTCGGCGGATGACTCGCAAAACACGATGGGGCAGACCGTCGTGTGTGAATACGTACATGCCAGGTTGGATAGCCTCGATGGGGATGAGGCTAGCCGGAGTCTCGGCCCCCCTTTCTTCCCCCCGTAAACGGGGGGAAGGCACACCCCCCTCCCCGTTTACGGCGACACCCCTAGATACATTTTTACAGGCAGTGACCCCCAAACAGCCAGAAACCACATCTCCCTCCCCGTTTACGGGGAGGGCTGGGGAGGGGTTGAACCCGTTTACGGGGAGGGCTGGGGAGGGGTTGAACCCGTTTACGGGGAGGGCTGGGGAGGGGTTGAACCCGTTTACGGGGAGGGCTGGGGAGCGGCTTACCCACACCCTCGTCCCCTTCCGCACACAAGTCGGGTCGAACACCAAATCACCCGGGTCGGTGGTCATCAGCAGGCAGCGTTCAATGACTTTGGGTCGGGTCTCCACTACGTATTTCTGATCTGCGTTGAAGCCTGCAGCGTCATCCCAGACCTCGGACAAAACCTTCAGCGGATAGTCGCTGATGTAATACTTCCATCGGAGTCTGCTGCCGTCTTTGACCAGGCGCCCTGTTCTCTTAAGGGCTTCCATGCCACCCGGATAGACAAGCGACCAATGCCTGTTTCTGTTGGGACGTAACGTCTCTCCTTCAAATTCCAGTGGTGTATCTTTGTCTGGCCGCCCCGCACCCTCCAAGCTCACCAGCTGGAAGACTCTCGCTCCTGACGGCAAAAGCGATGGATCGACCATTTCCGCACGCATGATAATTCGTACAGTTCCGTCATTTAGCTCTACATTGCTATAGAATGCATCCGGCAGTTTTTGCAAGTACAACTGGCGATACTTCAAACTCTTCCTATCTCTCGCATACCACACTAGATAATCACTCGTCCGCCCCAACTCATTGGAAACCATGCTTCCGGTTTTGGCAAAGGTGATCAATCTGACAAAATTCCCCGCCCCGAACACCTCATCCATCAACTCGCGCACGTGGTGTACGTTCTCGTCGCTAATCTGCACGAAGATGCTGCCGCTTTCGGTCAACAGCTCCCGCGCCAGCAACAGGCGGTCGCGCAGATAGGTGAGGTAGGAATGGATGCCCAGCTCCCACGTGTCGCGGAAGGCGCGAATCTGCTCCGGCTCGGCGGTCAGGTCTTCATCCTTGCCGTCCTTGACATCGCGCTTGTTGACGAACGGCTGGAAGTTTGAGCCGTACTTGATGCCGTAGGGCGGGTCAATATAGATCATCTGCACCTTGCCCGCCATGCCCTCCTTCTCCAGGAGCGAGTTCATCACCAGCAGGCTGTCGCCGGCAATCAGACGGTTCGTCCAGCCGTGTTTGTGCTGGTAGAACTCGATGGCGCTGCGCAGCGGCTCCTTGCGTTCCACCTCGAAGAGCGGAAGCTGTATCGGCTGGTTTCCCCCATCTCCCCCCGCATGCGGGGGGAAGAAGGGGGGCTTCCGCACCGCCTCGATGATCGTGCGCGGGTCAATCCGCTCGTGCACATGGAGTGACACCGTGGGCACCTCGAACGAGGTGTGCTCGGCCTTGCCGGCCCAGACCAGCTGGGGGTCGAGGTGCGGGTCATAGGCGTAGGTCTTTTTCTGCTGGCCAACGTCAGGGTCGGTTTCGGGCGTCACCAGCCCGACGGGCGGGTTGTTGACGCGCTCTTTGTCCCGATGCTCGTAGGATTCTATCGGACGCTTATTGTTCGCTTTGCTCTCTCGTCCCATTAGGTCCTTACCCTCACATTTCACAAACTAGCGCAGAAGCCAATACTAATTGTTTGAGCTTTGCGCGACACGAAGTGTCGATGCCCTGTCGCCAGGGTTCTGCATGCATCCCGGAGACGTGGAAACTCGCTTGTTTGAGACCCAGCTGTTCAAATATCGCTGTAATACATGCGGACCAATATATCGTTCTTCCTAGCGCTCGAGAATCCCTTTACAAAACTACCAACCTATGTAGACCTTCAAATAAAGAGATCATCTTGGGTGTGATCAAAGGACCTGTTCGCCGCACAAACATCCCGCGCCTTTTCAAATATGATGCGCTGTGTGCGTGCCTGAGGATTGCCTCAGTCTGCTGTTTGGCTAAGGCCGTCAGGAGCAATGTATCCTGGCGCGAGCGCGGATGGTGTCCGGGTCAAGAGCGTAAAGTGAATTATAGAGTTCCATGTGGAAAGTACCAGGTTTCTCCTGAGCAACTTCTGCTGCAAGTTCTCCTGCTATTCCAAATGCCACTAGCCCTCCAATCGCCGCCACAAACGGATCCGGCTCAACAGCGGCGAAAGATGCGATTATCACATCAGACATGCACCCCGTGCCCACTACCTTTCCAAGCATGGGGTGGCCGTTGCTTATCTTCGCAGTCCGACGGCCGTCGCTCACCACGTCAACTGCTCCCGTAATGGCAACCGTGCATCCAAACGTAGAAGTGAAGCGCTCGGCAACGCTTTCCGCTACTTCCGACGTCCCTATGGATTCGACACCCCGAATCTCCGATGCTACACCTACGATCGAGGATACTTCCGCGGCGTTGCCCCTGACGATAGATATCTTCAAGTTGTCGAGTAGCCGCTTGCTGGACTCAGTCCGCAGGCGTGTAGCCCCAGCGCCTACGGGATCTAAGATGACAGGAACACCCTTGTCGTTAGCTTGCCGGCCGGCAGATTCCATGGCGTCTACCCAGCCCGGCTCGAGAGTACCGATATTCAGTACCAGCGCACCTGCCATGGAGACCATTTCCTCTACTTCCTCCCTGGCATGCGCCATAACCGGAAGTGCCCCCAGGCAGAGGATGGCATTTGCGGTCTCATTCATCACTACAAAGTTTGTAATACTGTGAATCAGCGGCCTGTTAGCCCTTAGTATACGAAGGTCGTCACATATTCTCGAAACAATGTCCATGTACTCCTCCCTAGGATCACGTCAACATCAGCCAATCACACCATCCGGATAGCGCTCGAGGATGCGGGGATCATGACCAGGGATTATCACGTCCGCCTCCTGACGGATGCGCTCCATTGCACGCAAGCATTCGTCAGGGTCAGCCCAGCCAATCGGGCGGTTCTGCTCAATGTTTTCATACATGTATATGGTGTCTCCCCCAAAGACAACGGTTCCGATGGCTGTGTTTACTGCAATGGCTTGACTGCAAATGGAATGTCCGCCGATCCAAAACACCCTTATTCCTGGCAGAATCTCCTCGTCTTCGGCTAGGTGCAGGGAGTCTGGCCACCTTGGAATAAGAGCTGACATAAACCCTTTGCTAATACCTTGCGGCAGAGCCTCGAGAAATCCCCGCCGAGTGACTACGACCGTCGCATTTGGATACATACCGATGTTGTTGGCATGATCGCCGTGCAGATGAGTGAGGATGACATGACTCACGTCGTTCGGATGTACCCCTGCCTTTTGTAGCATGGGACCCGGACGCTCGTCCGGAAGCTGAACAACGCCACCGGGAATGTATGCCGCTGTCCCACGGCTGAAGCCCTCTACGTCGACGAGACCTGTGTCTATAAGGACAGGGTGCTCGCCGCCCTCAATTACCCAAACGTAGAGATTGAAAGGTACTGTCTTCTCGGTAGACCCTCCATGGAAGGTAACTTGTTCTAACACGTTGCACCTACCGTTTAGCAGCGTGCGTATTTTGTATATGGGTTTAGCACTCATACTAAGAGTATACTCAGAGCATTACAGACGGTCAATTAGGTCAGCGATTTGCACCACATTCACGCGTGCAACAGGCCGACCGGCGTGTATTTCCAAAAACAACGTGGTGCGGTGTGATATATGCGGACGGGTGATCGACTCCACTCCACAGCGAGCAGCAGGCATGGACTTATCACACGAATGCTTTATAGTGCGTACTTGCAGTACCCTAGCCTCTGACAAGGTTGCTCCGGGCAATGCTGCGGTTTGCTGTAAAGGGGTCTGCGTACTTCACACCGGTATACTTCGGCCCAGTCGTTAGTGCCTAAGCTAGACCTGGCGTTGCGAAGGGCTGCCCGCTGACCCACACGTGCAACTACTCCCCTTGTGAGACCTGTTTGCCGAGCTATCTGTCGAGTCGTGCAGCCCGAAGCGTACAATTCGAAAATGTTGCGCTCTTCGGGACTCAGGTGTGTTAAGTCTTGCGGACGCAGTGTGTCGATATCTTCTGGCACATCGGTCGTGCTTGCAAAATGCGCAAACTTCTCTTCGGCAGTTCTGTCTCTGCGATTCTTGCGCTCGATTACGTCCTCAGAATAGGCGGGGTGTTCTTCGTCGGCCGAGAGACAAGACTGGATGAACGCGTCGGCTATGATTTCCTTGACGGCGTCTGGCATTGGCGTTGGATCCCACGCCTTCCGGTAGGACCTTCTCTTGTCAGATGTGTTCTTCATTCAGCTCTCCTTCGATAATATATAGACAACTGTCTACTACTATTATAGCTGGAGGGTTATAGCTTGTCAATCAGAAAAGTAAGCGACTGACAAAAAAATGGCCGTCATATTTAGACGGCCTCAAAGAAAGGAGCGCGGTAAGTGGAGTCGGGGTTGGTTGACGTGGCTAAGTTTGTTGTCTAGAGAGAGTGCGTAACTCTCTTGATAGCAGCTTCCACCTTGTCTAGTTCATCATCCGACAAGTCGCTGTTGTTTGCAAGCAACTGCCGCATCGCCTCGTGGAGCGGCTTACCAAGTACTTTCTTAGATACCTGTTGCATCAGGCGTATTCCCATTTCATTTCGGCTGATGTTAGGAATATACTGAAAAGCGTCGGTTTTCTTTTCGCCTGTTTTCTGCTGGGTTAGTATGCCTTTTCTGGCTAGTTTCGCCATCGTAAGCATGATAGTAGAATATGAGAGCTCCCGCCTGGGATACATGATCTTGAATACCTGGGCGCTAGTTACAGGCGGCTCCAAATCCCAGACGATATCAAGGATCTGGGCTTCCAGCTCTCCCAGAGATTGCCCATCTAGGCTTCTGCGCACACCCACATAATCTTTCGTGCCAGTAGTTGAATGCATTGTACTACTCCTTTCAATAACTACTTTGCTTGGCAATAGTGCCATCGGAAAGTTAGTATCATAATACGCTCCGCAATAGCCTTTGTCAAGCATTTTAATAGAAAACAACCTAATAAATTATGAAGTGTTGGCTGATTTTTAGCAGTCTTCATATCCTGGTAGTCACAAGAAAGCTTAGGAAAGGGTATCTATGCACGCCATGCTACTCTTTAGACGTGCGGGGTTTTCTCAGCATCCTTCATCCAGGTGGGTCATGCCAATCTACGCCGAAACTTCTGCGAAATCATGTGCCACACTTCTGCCGCTTCGTCAACCCTTAGGATGGCTATCATCCCTATGTATACCGCAAGCGCCGGAATGGCAGAACTCAGTATTCCGATCCCAGCTCCAAGCGGTCTGTGAACATCGACATACGTGGATAGCAATCGAAGCATGACCCAAGCCGTTATCCCAGTTGCAGCAGAAGCAATAAGTACTTTTGTAAGAGACCTAAGTATCTGTCCGCCATGCAGGCCGCCCAGCCTGTGCCTCAACCAAGCCATCAACATAAACATATTCAGGATGGCACCAATCGAGGTTGCGAGTGCCAGTCCATTGTGTCCCAGGGGCCTTACAAGCAGCCAGTTTAGCGGAATGAACAGTAGCGTCGAGATTGTACCCGTGATGACCGGCACAACAGTATCTTGGATCGCGTAGAATCCTCTTGCGGTGATAGCCTGTGCTGCCCACCCTGCAATGCCGATGGCGTAGAAGACCAATGCCGATGCCGCCGCCGTTCCTTCTTCGGGTGTGAACTTCCCGTGCTGGAACAGCAATGTGACTATCGGCATGGCAAGTACTGCCATGAGCACCGATGAAGGTACAGTCAGCAAGAAAATCCCTCTCAGACCAAAGCTCACACCGCTGCGCATTTCAGCAAGGCGATTCCCGGCGGCAAGCGCAGATAGTGTCGGAAGCAGAGCAATCGCGGTTGCCTGGCCAAAAACACCGAGCGGTACTTGCATCAAGCGGTTGGCAAACCCTAGCGCCGCTACATCTCCTGGTCTAAGGAATGCGCCAAACCAGAAGTTGACCATCACATCCACGTAAGGTAGCGAAAGGCCGAGGATGACCGGCAGTGCCAGCTTGCCGACTTTGACAACACCGGGATGTCTCAGGTTTAGACTTGGTGTGAACGTGATGCCCATCTTGCGTGCAACAATGACTTGGAGAAGAAAGTTGCCCAAGAACGCGCCAGTCAGAGCACCCCACGTGAGGCCAGTGATGCCAAGGCTCACGGCTAGGAAAACACCACCACAGATAATTGCGATATTGTAGATTATTGGACCCAGTCCCGGAGCTAGAAAATGCTGCCTAGCCTGCAGGGTACCAATTATCAATCCGCCCATGAAAAAGAATATCTGCGAGGGCAGGATGATCCGAGTCATCGTGATAGTAAGCCCCAGGAGCTCAGGGTGCTCCTTCGCGAACCCCATAGCGACCAAACTGACAAGAGGCCGTGCGAAAATTTCACAGAGGATAATCGCACCGCCGAGCACTAAAAAAATCAAAGTGCCGATAATGCTGAAAACCTTCCAGGCTTCTTCTTTCTCACCCTTGGTCCAATATTCTGTGAAGACAGGGATAAACGCGCTACTGAGTGCCCCGCTGGACAGAAGAAAGTAGAGGGTGTCCGGCAAGACAAAGGCCATGCGGTAGGCGCTGACAGGCCCGCCACCACCGAACTGGTTTGCGATGACCATCTCGCGAACCAGGCCAAGGATTCTGCTCACGAAAATAGCCGCCATCATGATTCCGGCGGCTTTTGTAACCGTCTTTGCCGTACTAGACATAGCAACCTCAAGTATAAGTGCTCTGGTTATGACCTGTCAAATATGTGTACGCTCTGGATTCTAGGTTTACCATACATGTGGGACACCTGGGAGCTGGGGGAAACCGTCGCTCTCCGATATTAGTACTTGTGATAAAGAAACTAGCCAAGAAGTTGCCCTATTCCCGAATGCTTACTGTACAACTGATAGCTTTTTCTTCTTCTGTGGATTGTCAAAGACGCCGAGATGCTGAGTACTGTCACCTCACCGCGAACCCGAGGATTGACACATCCCGCACGTCTTTCCTATAATTAGGCTCGTAGTCTGTAGAATATTGATAAAACGAATGGCGATGACGAGGAAGAGTACCCGTGCAAGCGCGGCTACAGAGAACCGGGGTAGCTGAGAACCGGGGCTGAGTGCGGTACGGGGAAAATCGCCTCCGAGCCGGAGCGGCAAAAGGCCAGTATAGACTGTCCGATGTGGGATTTGCGGTCAATGGCCGAGTAGTTGCTTCCGGGATGCTCCCGTTACAGAGCAAAGGCATGCGGTTGGTGCTTTCAGGCCAACGACTGCGACAGTAGTCGTCACGAAAGGCCCCAAGTGCCTTGTGAGGCTGGCGGTGTAAGTCGTTAGCGAATTAGGGTGGTACCACGAAGGTTTATTCAGCCTCTCGTCCCTGCATGAGGATGAGAGGCTTTGCTATTTTGTAGAATCAGAGCCTGTCTTATTAACTAGCAAGAGCGTTTCCGTAGAGGCATTTTCGGAGGGTGACTGAATGTTTAAGGAAGTCAAAACGACTCTGAACTTCCCAGAGACAGAGCGCAAGATACTCGAGTTCTGGGAGACAAATCGCATATTTGAGAAACTACGACAGAAAAATGCTGGCAATGCGCATTGGTCATTCATTGACGGACCAATTACAGCCAACAACCCAATGGGAGTTCACCATGCCTGGGGGCGAACTTACAAAGACATCTTCCAGCGATTCAAGGCTATGCAGGGCTTCGACCAACGCTATCAAAATGGCTTCGATTGTCAGGGGCTTTGGGTAGAGGTCGAGGTTGAGAAGGAGCTGGGATTAAACTCAAAGCGAGAAATCTTGGCATACGGCCTGGACAAGTTTGCAGAGGCCTGCCGTGCGCGCGTGCAGAAGTATTCTGCCATCCAGACTGAGCAATCAAAGCGGTTGGGTCAGTGGATGGACTGGGAGAACTCTTACTACACGATGACCGATACCAACATCGAGTATATCTGGCACTTCCTGAAGAAATGTCATCAGAATGGCTGGCTGTACAAGGGCCAGCGCGCAATGCCTTGGTGTATCCGGTGCGGTACTTCGCTTTCTCAACACGAACTTATAGACTCCTACCGAGACATGACACATACTTCGGTTTTCGTCAAACTCCCTATCTTAGACCGGGATGGCGAGTACATGATGGTTTGGACTACCACCCCCTGGACGCTCACGGCTAATACGGCTCTGGCTGTGCATCCGGAACTCGATTATGCCAAGGTGAAACAGGGTGATGACATACTCTATCTGTCGGCCGGAACAGTATCCAAGCTAGACGGAGAATACGAGATTGTAGCCACTGTCAAAGGCAGTGAACTCATAGGCTTACGTTACAAGGGCCCGTTCTTTGATTTGCCGTGCCAGCAAGGCTTGAAAACCACTATCGTACCATGGGAAGACGTTGGCGAAGAAGAGGGCGTTGGTGTAGTACATATAGCACCCGGCTGCGGAGCGGAGGACTTCGAGCTTTCTCAGACGCTTGGATTGCCTGTCTTGGTGCCCATTGACGAAAACGGTATCTACTACCGGGAGTATGGATGGCTGGAAGGTAAGTCTGTTGCGGAAGTTGCACCGCTCATATTCCAAGACTTGAAGCGCAAGGGAATGCTCTACAAAACTGAGGATTACGAACACCGCTACCCTGTCTGCTGGCGGTGCCACGAGGAGCTTGTCTTCAGACTGGTGGATGAGTGGTTTATCTCATGCAAGGAACTCCGCCAACCTATGATCGAAGCGGCTAGAACAGTCCGCTGGGTTCCAGACTACGCTGGAAAACGGATGGAAGACTGGCTAAACAACATGGGGGACTGGTGCATTTCCCGAAAGCGATTCTGGGGGCTGCCTCTACCCTTCTATAAGTGCGAATGCGGTGAGATGACAATAATAGGTTCACGCAAGGAGCTCGAGGAGCGGGCCACCTGCGGAATTGACGGGTTGAAAGAGCTACATCGTCCTTGGATAGATGCGGTGAAGATCAAGTGCCCGAAATGCGGAGGAACAGCCGAACGCATTCCCGAGGTCGGTGACTGTTGGTTGGATGCAGGGATCGTCGCATTCTCAACGCTTGGCTACCTGGATGAGGACAACTCGTATTGGCAGAAATGGTTCCCCGCTGATTTCGTGTGCGAGATGAGGGAACAAATCCGCCTTTGGTTCTACGCGATGCTCTTCATGAGCGTTACACTAACTGGACAGGCTCCATACAAATCCGTGCTGGTATACGAGAAGGTTCACGATGAGCAAGGCCGCCCGATGCACAAGAGTCTGGGCAATGCGATTTGGTTTGACGAAGCTGTCGAAAAGATGGGTGCTGATGTGATGCGATGGATTTATGCATCCTCGAATATCCAGAACAACCTCAACTTTGGTTATGGCAAAGCCGAGGAGACGGTGCGGAAGCTTCTGACTCTCTGGAATGTCTATTCATTCTTTGTGACTTATGCACGAGTGGACGGCTGGCAGCCGCAGACCAAAGGCCATATACCAGAAAATGCAGTTAACGGACTAGACCAATGGATCTTGTCGAGACTACACCTACTCATCGCTGAGGCTACTGACGCCTTGGAGAACTATGACGTAGCCCGCCTAACATATATGGTGGACTCGTTTGTTGACGACTTGTCGAACTGGTACGTCCGTCTGAACAGGCGCAGGTTCTGGAAGAGCGAATCCGATGAGGATAAACAGTGCGCATATTCGACTCTTTACGAAGTCCTGGTAACACTGTGCAAGCTTCTTGCACCGGTAATGCCCTTCCTGGCTGAGGAAATGTATCAGAACCTAGTTCGTTCTGTGTCGTCTGACAAGCCCGAAAGCGTTCATTTGTGTGATTGGCCGGTTGCGGACAAGTCCAAGATAGATCGAAAACTCATCGAAGAGACTGATGCCGTGATGAAGATCGTGCGGCTAGGTCGGTCAGCGCGAAACGCGGCAGCAATGAAGGTCCGCCAGCCGCTAGCCATGTTGACGGTAAAGCCCGCCAGTCAAGCGGAACGAGAGGCAATCGAGCAGAATGAGAAGCTGATCCTCGACGAGCTGAATATCAAGGCATTATCTCTGGTGGAAGATGCTTCGTCGCTAGTTCGCCATACAGTTAAGCCGAATTTCGCCCTGCTGGGTGCGAAATATGGCAAATTGATGCCAAAAATCCAGGCTGCACTCACAGTTGCCAACGGCGATGACATTGCAGCGAAGGTTATGACGGGTGACGCAATAGAGTTGGATATGGATGGAGAGAGTATCCGTTTGCTGCCTGACGAACTCCTTGTAGAAACCATCACCCCGGACAATCTCTCCTGCGTTGAAGAAGCGGGCACTGTCGTAGCCGTGGATACAACTCTTACTGACGAACTGGTGATCGAAGGTCTGGTACGTGACCTGGTCCGCCATATCCAAAACCTGCGCAAGGAGATGGGCTTCAATGTGGACGACCGGATAACCATCGAATACCTTGCTGAGGGAAGAATGAGGGAGGCTATCCAAGCACATGGTGATTATATTCGCCAAGAAACCCTCGCCAATGATCTCACAGAAACAAGAGATGGCGATAGCTTTCACGCAGTGAAGGTTAGCGGAGAGCAAATACGCTTGCGACTCTCCAGAGTATAGAGTATTAGATGAACGGAGAGCCTGGCTGCTAGCTGTGGCCGGGCTCTCCAGAGTGTCGAGCATCTAACCTGCTACTTTCATGCCTTCATCAAGGACTGCGAGATAATTCTCCACAGGCATGTAATCTGTGAGAGAGTTTCCCGTACCAAGTGCCCACCAGCCGTCATAGAAACATTTTTCTATCATCGAACGTGTATAGGCACGAATTTCGTCCTCTGAGCTCCGACATATGACGTCAACATCAAGACCGCCGAGCGGAGTCACCCGATCGCCATATTTCTTTTTGAATTCGCAGACTGGCATGATTACATCTTCAAACGAATGTTTTGCATCTATTCGGCAATACTCTATCAAATCCTCGTACACAGCTTCCAGGTTTCCACATGAATGAAGGATAAAAGGTTTGCCTGCTTTGTGTGCTTCCGAAACCATTGCCCTGTAGATAGGAAATACATATCGGCGCAGGTCGTCTGGGCTTAGAAATGTCGAGGTTTTGAACCCCAAGTCATCTCCTTGCCGGAGCGCGCCTACAGCGTCCATGGAAGCCAATTGTCTAACGGCGCTCACATGCAGTCGCCCGATTTTTTCAAAAACCATTCGAACCAATTCGGGATCATCGGCTAAGGCATAAGCTAGACCAACCGTTCCCATCATCCTCGAGACCCACTCGTAGGGACCTGCGCAAACACCGCCGACGATCTTTGCTCCTTCCGGCAGAAGTTTTGCAACACTTTCGAAGTGGTAAAAATCAATAGGCGATGATTCGTCTGGCCAGGGATAACTTTCAAAATCCTCTCTTGTCCGTATTACTACAAAGGCTTCGCTTCCTTCGGACAGCTGATCGTGTCCCTTGGGCAATGGTAGCTTGGGAGGGATTTCCATAGGAACACAGTCATAACCCATATCCAACCAGAAGTCGACGTATATTCGCCAATAATCGGGGTCGTCCATGCTCATACGATCGAAGGATGAACGACTGTACCGAGCTATGAACCCTGGGCTGGCTATATGTTCGTAGAATGGTAAGTGGTCTGGTCTGTCACTTCTTCTCAAAACTCTCAGGAACTGTTCGAAATCCGGCATTCTCATCGATGTCAAACCTTCGTTATTTTTGTAACCCCAGCAAATGTGCAGGCTAGCAAACCGATTTTACCACTGCTATTCTTGATATGCAAGTGAACAAAGCTCAAGGCTCTCCGTCTATAAGGTCGATAAATATCTAGCCGGTGCCAGACACCGTACTACATTTCAAAAAAGGAGTGAAGATTTATGTTGGCGAAGAGAAGTCTTGTTTTGGCTTTGGTAGTCGTTCTAATCGCCGGCCTGGCCGTCTACGCCCAGACCGAGCGCAGAACCAAACCCGCAGGCGCACCTGTAAGCAATGCGCCCGACATCACTGGAATTGGTGACTTCTTCCGTGTCGATCCTGCGAACAGGCAGGAATGGTTCTACAAGATGGTTGATCTGAAAAGGCATCTAATGCCGCCGGGACCGAAGGAAATGCTGCGGCTTGCCAATTTACTTGGCTTGACTGAAGAGCAGAAACAGAGCATCAAGCCCCTGTATGCGCAGTTCCGCAATACCGTGAAGCCGATCTTGGATCAAAGAGCTCTGGCTGCCAAGGAATTCTATGCCATTCTTCAAGGTCCGTCTCCTTCGAAGGACGCGCTGTTGGCTGCGGTGGCCAAGGTTCAGCAATTTGACCAGCAGATCATTAACGCCGAGCTTGACTTCTGGCTGGGTCTAAGGCAGATCTTGAACACTCAGCAACAGCAGTCACTGACCCAGTTCTTGCAGCAGAGGCTGCAGATGGAAATGCCAGGTATGGGTGACCGACCCAACAATCCGGAGGCAGGAAGAACACCGCAAGGAATCCGTCCTAACAAACCGGCTACCAACTAGTGCTGTAGGCTGGAAGGGCAGAAAAAATCGCTCTTCCAGCCATAAATCACTATTTCACAGGAGGTTTGCAAAATGAAGCGACAGAGTTGGTACGCAGTAACCGCGGTGGTAGTGGTTGCTGTGCTGGCGCTTGCAGTGACGGTTGTCGTTCAGGCGCAGGGACCTGGAGGTAATCGCGCTGGCCAGGGCCCTGGACCCGTAGGCGGACGAATTATCGCCCCGCGTGGTCCAATGTGTCCCACTGCCGTATTTATGCCCCTGCCACTGCAACGCATGCAACAAATTTTCGCAGAATTAGAGCTTTCGCCCGAACAGCAAACTAAAGCAATGGATTTGGTAAAAGCATGTCAAGACAAATTGGCGAAAATTCGGAGCGAAAGTCATCCAGTGCAGGATCTCGTCATAGAGATGAAGGCCAATCCCACCGACGCGACTAAGGTGCAGAATCTGGCCAACCAAGCCATAAAGCAGGAAGGTAGTATATTGCAGGCAGAGCTTGAGATGTGGCTAGCCTTAGATAAGATGCTCACACCAAAGCAGCAAGTAAGATTCTGGGAGTTGGTTTTTGCAACCAGACCGATGGGACCACCGGCTGCCGATGGAGCAACTCAGCGTGGTCTTACCCCGCCGCCTCCACCACCTCCAAGCCAATAGCATGTGAACAGCATACCCCATAAGACTTGCGAAAAGCTGTCCCCAGTGGACAGCTTTTTCATTGCGATAGCTCGCACGAACTTGCAAAATCCCTATAAACAAACGACTAGCGCCTGGCGTTGAACACCACACACCTTGCGGATATAATACGAGTGTGGGTAGAAACAGATTCATTGAGTTCATAACTGTATTGATATTTGCGATTGGTGCAGGCGTCGCAACAACGCTAGCCATACTCCATCTGGAAGGCACAACGCGGACGGTAGCATTGATAGCTATTGGCGCGGTAAGCATAGTCTCGTGGAACTACCTGCGCAGACAATTCGGCCGAAACGTCTGATTCATCCCTTTCTGCTTGCACGGACGGCGGAATGAATCTCAGCCACGTGGTTCGTCGTCATATATCTTGGGAATCTAGTTGGGTGACATTTCATGGGAACTATGTTTGGTCTTAGAAACCCTCTATTCAGCAGTTACATAACGGTCTTGATGGCACTATCGTTACTGCGATTTTCCTCTGCAATCTGTGCGGCAATAGATGCGGCGCCCGTTCGGTCCATATCAACATCCGAACGCGTAGTAGCACTAACTTTCGACGATGGGCCAGACCCCAGGTACACTCCTCGCGTTCTTGCATTGCTCAGGATGGAGAAAATACACGCTACTTTTTTCCAGATAGGTGAGCTAGTGGAAAAGCATCCAGAGCTTGCCAGAGCAGTGGTCACCGAGGGACATGTCGTTGGCAATCATACCTACTCGCACGCTGACATCGAGTTTGCTACCTCGGAAGAAATCCAGACCGAAATTGTGGCGTGCGAAGATGCTATAATCAGAGTTACCGGCCAACGCCCAGTGCTGTTTCGACCACCAAAAGGGCGTTATAACGATAGACTTTTCCAGGTTCTGCAGAATCGCAACTACCACTTGATATTATGGAAGCTGTGTGTTGAGCACAAGGCAGCCCCAACACCGGTTGATATGGCGTGTCGTATAATCGCTAATACACGGCCTGGAACTATCATTCTAGCTCATGACGGTCGCCTGAATCGCGAGAAAGACATGGAGGCCCTAACTATAATCATAAGAGGATTGAAAGCTAGAGGTTACCGGTTCGTCACTATCCCCGAACTTCTCGAGCTGAGACAAAAAGCTTCAAGCCAACACCTGAAGCCTGTAAACGCAGGTGTAAAGGCAATCGACCACCTGAAACAGCGTGCTGAGCCCACTCATAGAGGTTCATGGCTATCGACCGTGATGCGACATATTCGTTTCCGTGACTAGGTGCTTTCTTGGCTATGGATACACATATACAGCTAGTTCATCTCGAGCAACGACCTTGCCGTTTGTACCCATCACTTCCACAGCCAGTTTGTACCTCCCGGGCGGGGATTGTGTGGCCACCTTGAATGTGTATGCCTTTGCGTCTGGCGAGATAGGAAGGCCGATTTCATCGCGTGCCGGCTTTGAATTGGTATCGTCGAGCGAGTAGAGAGTCGTCCGAATTCGCGCTTGCTTACTATTCGGCGAGCTAGCGACTATCGAAAGAGACACATGACCTCCTGGCTGAAGACAGCGTTTCTGCCAAAAGATTGCAGCAGAGATTTTCTGCTTGTCCATTGAAGGATCACATTCAAAGACAGCGAACTCGGCTGGGTGCTTCCCGTCAGTCATGGCCCACGTCTTTAGTTCCAACCTTGACTGCCGCAGCTCGGGACCGTCTGCGTCATTCACGACGATGTCCATGGCACAGAGCGGCCAAATATCAGGATTGAAAGGAGCAATCTCTGAAATAGGAATCGCCGCCTCATATAGTGTTTTGTCTCCATTACGCTTAACGACTACCTGTGCGCTGGGTATATCTGCTTTCGGCTGGCCACGACGTCCTTTCCATCTCCATGCCACTCCTTTGCCGTCGCGCATCCCCAGCCCAATCTCGTGCCCATTTTCACCGTACGAATCCGGTAACCGCTCGCAAATGGGGTCGAGACCGATCTGAATGCAATCACGCATGCGAACGGCTGGCATTATGGTATTCGAAAGAGACCACTCATCGGCAAACGTGTCTAATACGTCGTCCTTGACTTCTGCAGCTATGTAGAGGTCGTTATCATCCACTGCAAACGCGAACTTTGCAGAAAGATCGCCACTTCCGGAGTAATATTCTACTCCGGGTCTTTTTACCGTGAATTCGATCTTTTCACCGGGATGCTTGCGATAATCGTCCACAAAGCCCCAGACTTGAAATGCCCAGATAGCTCTCCTGCCGTTCATCTCCAGAATCGCATCGCCAACTCGAAGCCCTCCTTGTTCAGCTGGGGAACCAGGTGTTATGTTGGTCACAACAGTGGCGTTCTCTGTAGGCCAGAACTCCAAACGATACTTCCTTTTCAACTCCGGCGTCATCTGCTCGTAGGTAAAGCCAAGATAACTGCGGTCACTATCCGGCTTCACCCACTCGGGAACGGTAACGGTTACCGTGGTAAAGTAGCTGTCATGAAACACGTACGGATCACCATCCATGGTAATCCAGTTCGCACTGACCCAATCTGAGAAATTGCCATCAAGCCGTATTCCTTGACTGCGAGTAATTCTGTATTCGGGCGTAGCTTGTCTATCAGTCTTTACAGGCATCTCAGTTGGTTCGAGAGAAAGCCTTAGGTCCTTCGGAGCGCGCGAATCTCTGCGAGCAGGGATAGCTCTTATTGTGCCATTGGTCTGTATGTAATAAAGTTGTTCATAACCCATTTTCTCAATGCCCTGGTGATCAACAAGAAAGTCATACTCCAGACCTCTTCGAGAAGAAATGATTCCTTCCCAAATAGCCGCGCAGGCGATGTCACCATACGAGACTCCGTTATCGTTGATCTGCTCTGGATCCATTCCTCGTATGCCTTGGTCGCTAATCATATAACCCGGTGGCAAGACAATGCCCACTCGTGCCTTCTTTACCAATTCATCGATATTTGGCCTTGGGTGCAGGCGCGCATATGTCGTGAGAGCCTTAATCATGCGAATCTGATTCGCGAAATCGACGTCATCATACGTCCAGAACCAGATTGCCCTTGCTCCCTTCTCATATGCGCTTATGATCGCAGGAATGCGGTACTTAGGATCGCTCTCAGAGTATATCGCGGTCCCCCACCACCCACCGAAGGTTCGCGCAGCTCCACGCATAAAGGCATAGTAGTAGTCAAACATATCACGGTCTGTGAGGTTGTCCAGCCCTTCCCCAAATAGGGTTTCTGGTGACCAGCCGTATCCACGCTTTCGATAACGCCCCTCGTGCACAAATCCAGATGCACCCGCCGCCATCTGATACCAGGCGGAATGGTATTCGGTCTCCCATACAGGTGTGGGAGGTGCTATCAGTTCCATATCGCCAATTTCCGCATAGTTGCTGGTTTCGATTACACGTTTGCTAGGCCTTTCCATTGCTGCAACGCGGGTAAGAATAGCCTCCGAAACCATCTCGGGACCAAGCGGTGTAGAAGGCACATTCTGATTCCAACCAAATCGTATCATGGGCTCGTCCAGAAACATCCTTCCTGGAACCCAATTGCTTCGATACAAATCATCCGGAAAATGCGGTGTGCCGCGCCAGAACACCGGTTGTTCCTGCAACCAAGGGCGAATTTCACTCCGCGGGCCAAAGTAGTTGGTGCCGGCAGCGATCATTTCTTCGTAATCGGCTTTGGTATATGGCTTCTGTGGACGATCCATCGGAGGAATGGTGGGGTCCTCGTCTTGCCTAATATCCGCCTGGCTGCCTATTAGCAAGTCTGAACGGAGGATCAATACTTTAGGCTCATTGAAGGAAATCTTTGGAAAGTCATCGCGTAGCCTGCTCCTGATTAGCACATGGCCCAGTATCCTTCCTGTGGTTGCAAAGCCATCTGTATACTTGGTCGTGGAAGCCGAACGAGGGAACAAATCATGCACAAAGTCTCCTGCCGGAAGCAGAGCCTTTCCGGTACGCTCATCTCGATAATCCAGCACTGCTTCGACGCAAGGAGCATAGATGTATCGCACGATGTCGCCGGGTGACGAAGAAGAAGTCATAGCGACCTCGCGACTCAGTACACGTATCCCAAACGCATTCCCCTCCGGCTTTTCCGCGATCATCTCCCACCATTGGTACAATTTGCCGTTTACTTCCTCTGTTTCTCCGGCAATGACTTCGATACGCACTATCGGCGGAGTCTGACCTTCAATTGCCGGCTGTACGTAGTACTGAGCTCGAGCTCTATTGCCAACCGATGAGTAGCCGGCACAACCAAGAAGGCATAGCAAGATGGCAAGAACAGCAATTCTTCTAAACAAAAAGTGTCCTCCAAAAAGTTTGCCGAGATAGGCCATTTGCAACTATGGTAAGGATCGCTTGGCCTAGTTTTGATCTGCTTCGCGCCGGCCTAGTTGATTTGCAAGAACATCGCCCCGCAAATCCGTTGCAGCTCAGAACTTCGAAGTACGCTAGCTATCATCTCCTTGCGCAAAGCCTTATCCGCGTGGTAACAGACCGCAAGCCACTGGCGTGACTTCTTTTAGATTCACGGGTAGACAAAAACTGGCAGTTCATCTCTTGCAGCCACGCGGCCATCCGTACCGAGCACGGTTATAGTAAGACTATAGCGTCCAGGTGGAGAGTCTGTCGAAGCAGACAGTGTGTATTGCATTGGTTCTGGCGAAACGGCAATGGTCGTTTCTGCACGGATAGGTTTGGTCTTAGGATCGTCAAGCGATTTCAGTTCAGCTTGGATCTTAGCCTGTGTCATTCCCAGACTACCTACGACGACGGTGAGAACTGCTTTCCCCCCAGGCTGAAGGCATCTTTGCTCCCAGAAAATAGCCGCCGATAATTTGTTCTTGTTCGGAGATGGGGCACATTCCATGACAGCAAAATCCTTGGGATGCTTGCCGGCAGTTGATGCCTTTGGTCTCAGCTCAAGACGAGATTTCCTTAGCTCACCACCATCACAATCGTTTACCACTACGTTAATTCCACACTTGGGCCACATGTCCGGAGAGAAGGGGTGAAATTCCGAAGTCGGAATCGCAGCTTCGTACAGTGTTCTTCCGTCAACCCTCTTGATGGCTACGTTGGATGAAGTAGCGATATGTGCTGCCATATCCCCGACAATCTGGCCACGACGGCCCTTCCAGCGCCAGATAATTGGCTGATCACCCCGAAGAGCCAGCCCAATTTCATGGCAGTTGTCCGTATACCAATCAGGAGTTCTCTCCAAAATAGGATCTATTCCAATTTGAAGCGAATCGTGCATCCAGAGCTCCCACCCGTTCTTGTTCTGGCGGTGGACATCATCGGTAACTTCCGCAGCCACATAGAAGTAGTCATCATCCAGTGCAAAGGCCATGCGTGCCGAGAGATCCTTACTGCCTCCTAGGAAGCCAAAGCCATTCCTGCGAATCTTTGCTTCGATAGTAGTTCCTGGTTGTTTCCTGAAGCCTTGAAGGACTCGATGAGCCTCAAATTGCCATCTAGTTCGCTGACCGTTCATTTCATAGACGACATCGCCAACCAGCAAACCTGCTTGCTCTGCAGGCGAACCCGGGCGTACCTCTGTGATCACAATTCCCGTGTCCTGCGGACCTAGGTCAAGTCGGTACTTTGTCCAGTTCTCTACTGATGGGTCGGCGAAGCCAAAACCCAAGTACTCACAATAAGTCCACGGATCACGGTCGCCAGTTATCGTCTCTGGAACCTTGATCGTAAGCGTAGTCTTGAATGTGTCGCCAAAGATGAACGGCTCTCCGTCCATTTCGATCCAACGGGCGTTTGACCAGTCTGAAAAGTCTGCGTCCACACTAATCTTGTCGGCGCGCGGAATCTGATGATCAGTAGGTGTGCTCATGTCCCCAGCAGGAAGCTTGCCTTGTTTTGGTTCCACGGTGAGCTTGAGGTTCTTAGGAGCTCGAACTTCCTTGCGCTCAGGCAACCACTCCACAGAGCCATTAGAACGAATGATAACGAGCTGGTCATAGCCGAGCTTCTCAATACCTGGACTATCTACCAGAAAATCATACTCTAGTCCACGCCGCGAACAGAGCATTCCTTCCCAGATAGCGGCATCAGCTATGTCGCCATAGCGGACACCTTTCTCATTTAGCTGGTCACGTTCCATACCCCAGATCGCATCCTCATTGAATGCGTAACCAGGTGGCAGTGCAATCCCTACTTTTGCCGCCCTGAGGCATTCGTCTGGACTTGGCCTGGGATGTCGTCGAGCATAGTCCATCAAGCCCTTGATAAGGCGTACTTGTTCCTTGAAGTCTACATCTGCCCATGTCCAAAACCATATCATTCTCGCTCCCTTATTGTACGCCTCAATGATTGCCGGAAGCCGATACTTTGGGTCGCTTTCGGAATATATTGATGTTCCCCACCATCCATTGAAAGCTCGAGCACCGCCACGCAGGAAAGCGTAATAGTAATTGAACATGTCTTTGTCGGTGAGATTCTCTAGTCCCTCTCCGAACCACATCTCCGGTACATAACCGTATCCTCGCTTTCTGTAGCGACCTTCGTGCACAGTACCGGGAGCCCCGCCTGCAAATTGATACCATGCTGACCAATAATGCGTTTCCCATACAGCAATCGGTGGCACACAGAGGTCAAGTGCACCCATCTCAGGGTGATTGACCGTGTTCAACCTACGCTCTGAAGGACGCTCCATAGCCTTGAACCTTGTGGTAATCGCTTCTGCCATCATTTCAGGGCTGGATGGACGCGGTATACCCTCATTCCAACCAAAACGAATTACTGGCTCGTCGAGAAACATATGACCGGTATAGTAGTTGCTGCGGTAGAAATCGTCGGGAAACACACCTTTGCCCCGCCAGAAGACCGCTTCGTTTTGTAGCCATTCTCGCATCTCTGGTGTGGGTGAGAAGTAATTGGCTCCCGCTCGAATCATTTCTTCGTAGTCTTCTTTCGAATAAGGCCTACTTTGCTGGTTATCCGGCTCTTTCGTTGGGTCGTAGTCATGCCGATAGTCAACCTGGGCTCCTATCATCAGATCAGGTCGCAAGTTCAGTACCTTGGGACTTGAAAATGAGACCGGAGGAAAATCATCCCGGAGGCGGCTTCTGATTAACACGTGCCCTAGGAGACTTCCAGTAGTCGCAAATCCGTCTACATATCGAGTGTTCTTCCCCGGTTGTGGCACGAAGGCTTGCTCGAAGTCAATCTCAGGAAGAAGCGCTTGCCCGGTGCGCTCGTTTCGATACTCAAGACACGGACCATTCGCAGGTGCATAAATATAGCGAATGATCTTGCCGGGCGCGGTCTTGGAAGTCATGGGAACTTCACTGCTGAGGATGCGGACGCCCAGCACTCCACCATCACGTTTATCCATTGTCAGTTCCCACCATTGGTACGTCGAATCATCAACGCGTTCTGTCTCCAAAGCCACGATCCTAGCTCGCGTAATGGGGGAACTTTGGTTTTCAAGTGCGCTCTGCACATAGTATTGTGCTTCTGAGCCTGCTGGCACGAACGCAAATGCCGTAAGACATGATAGAAGGCACAAACTTATGATCGCGAATAATCTATGCATGTATACCACTCCAAAGTTTACTTCTGAGAAATATAAACTAGAATGTTGTACACGACCCTTTTTCTTCACGAAAAAGCCTGTTGCGGCGCTTCGATCGGTGCTTTAAGTGCGTTGTCAAACGAAGTGCCCTGTGCGCCGATAGACCTAAATTTCGGGTCACCTCTTCGGTGACCCTGTGAACGCCGCCACATCAGAGCGAGATTGGCCAGCAAGGACAACAATCCGGCCATAAAACCAGTGTTACTTACTTTGCCGCAACAGCACACACGTTGTTTCCTTCATATAACTCATACTGCTTGTCAAGCGGATCAACGAATACCCGTCGCTCTGCCGAACTAGGCTTGACGGTAAATGTCACCACGGCGGTTTTGGGCAAGAAGTCTTTTGGATAACCCAGACCAAGCACTCTTTGCTCAGAGATCGTCTTCCATTCGTTGTTGACTCTCTCCTGGAGCGCCACAGCAAATGGCTTGGCTTCTGCATTGCCAATGTTGTGGACTGTTACCTGGAGTCCTTTGCTCGTCCATACCAAATCCCGTGCGTTGATGGCCATATCGGGAGCGCTTTTCGGCACTTCGATTGGATCATCAAGTCTGAGGTCTACGACCCATACCTTGCCAGGTGGTACAACAACCGTGGGACCGTCAGCTCGGTGCAAGAGTTTTATTGATTTGGGTTCCATCCACTTGTAACGATGCTGATTAGGCGCTTCGCCAGGAAGCTGTTCGCCTTGGGAAAGAATGTACTGCCCTGGTTTGAGCTGCCAAAGCCTAAGGCCAATGGGCATTGGCTTATCTTCGAAATTGTACAGCCAGACTCTCAGGCGCTCCTTCGATGTATGAATGACCAATGCGGCAAAGTTAGCGGATGGAGTATCATAAGTAACCGCGAAGGTCGGTGTTGCTGCATCTCGTACACCCGTTACCGCGCCAGTGTAAGCACCAAATATGGACAGCGCGTGACCAAGGGCCGCACGGTCTGTGGAAAGCACCTCGGTAGTCTGCAATTCCAAGTCATGCCGAAGCCCCTTAGCAGCACGTTCGAAGGTCGCCAGGTATTGCTCAAGGTCTCCATTGATCCTATAGAGATGTACTGGATCCCCAAAACGCTTGAGGTATTCATCATATACAGTGTCTCCGGTAAGCCATCTATATAAGGCAATCTTGTTTTGCTCAGTGGACATGCCTCCAGCGTAATGGAGCATGTTCATTAGTTGCTCTTCTTTGCTACCCCGAGGATAATTCGCTTTCCAGTCCACCGGACCGCGAGTAGCCAGTTCCATGCCAAGTTGAAAAGGCTTGAGAAAAGCCCGATTGCCGCTAAAGTAATATCCGGCCAGGAGCACATCCACTATCATGTCGCCTCTCGGACAGTAGTTGAGCTCATCATCCCACCACGGACGACCCTTTACCGGTGGGAATATGCTGCCGGAAGGATACCAAAGTGTAGGTGGAATATAACCCGGGATCTTGCTACCTTCTTGTCGCATTGTAGCAGCACGCCATCCGTCAGCCCAGCGAACAAACCAGTCTCTAGCCTCTGGGTTTCCTTGCCAAGCAGCCCATATGAAGTGCTTCATCGGTCTGGCATTGTAACCCGTATCGCCACTGCCGAAAAGGGTCTCATCCACTCTCATATTGCCCATCCAAGATGACTTGAACCTTGGATAGCCGTTGTTGTCTATGCCCATAAAACAGTTCTTGATCGTCTTGCAAGAGCGCAGATTGCGTTCTACCCACAATGGATCGCCATATCGCATGAGTAGCATAACCGGAAGAGTATCCGCCGACGGTTCGGCACTGTGTTCAACATCTCCCAGTCTATTGTCAAATCCCTCTCTGAGGACGTTGTCCCAGACACCCTGGCACAGCCGCTCGATGCCAGCACGAACAGACTCCGTCCCCGACGAGATACACGCGAGCATGTACCAAGTGCGCAGTAGCTCTACATCATCACCATATCCTCCGCCGAGCTGTCCATCAGGAAATTGTCTCTCTGTGAAGAATTTGGTCATGATCGCCGTGTTTCGTGCATACGCCTCGCGAAGGTACGCCGCCCACGCTGGATGATTCGCAGTGTCCGCTATTAGCTCCTCGCCCCAGGGGACCTGCTCGCCGGTGTATTGCCGTAAAATAGTGTTTTCTGGCCAGAGCTTTTTTAGTTCTTCCATCTGCGCCATAGCTTCATTGATTAGCTTACTGCTCGCTCCTTCCATGCCATTCCAATAGGTGTATCGAGCCTGGTATAGCTGGGACTTGTAGTAGAATGGATTGTTCTCCGGGCCAAGAGCGACGAGGCGGATTGCGGCAACGGTTGCAACTGCACTCCTGGCCATCTTTAGGCGGCTAAACCAACCAGCGGCAATAGACAGGTCGGCCAAGGCCTTGTCATTTGGATGAGTTCTCGACGCTGCTTTTAGTTCGCCTGCTAATTTGTCAAACTCCTTATTGTGAAACGGCTCCATGTAGCTCAAGTCGCCCAGCACATACGCTTGTCCCAATAAACCCTCGAGTGTGCGTCCCATTTTTCGGAACTTACTCAGTGCTTCATCCAGCCTGCCAGCATTGAATGCCCAGACTGCATCCTCCAAGGCCGGGCTCGATATCCCTTCACGGATAATAAGCTTGCGGCCATCTCGGAATATAGGTCCTTCTGGAAGGGCTGCCAGCACCGGAGGTGTGTCAGGATGTGGGGTCGTTCGCTCGTAGACCTTCACATTATCCACGAACATACCCGTCCACGTGAGAACACCTACCTTGTCGAAGTTGGGTCCTCCAAGAGGGTCTTCGGCTATCACTTCCATTAGCTTGTGGCCGTTGACCGTGTACGAAATGCGTTTGCCTTCCTTCTCAGCGACGCAGTGATACTTCTTGCCTTGCTCTATCAGGAATGGCGGATTGAGATCCTCGAAGTGCACGCCTGGACCGAGCAGATGATTGGCATGATTTCCCTGAGCCCCAAAGCCAAGCAAGTATCCCCAGTTGATACCTTCGCCACAAGCAAGAACAGCCGAGATGTCGCAAGGTGTAATGTCGGGAATAGCCCAGGCATCAAATTCCAACCGTACGTCATGGGCAAACGGACGGTTGATCAGCGGCGCGATTGTCCCCACAAGCTTCATACGCCCATCAACAATAGAAGCCCCTTTGTCAACCTGCCATGCGTCGCCTAGCTCTGCGCGCTCGAAATCGTCTTGCCAGACGAGCTTCCAGTCTGCATCGGCGGCAAACGCCATGGAAAAACCAAGGCTCAATAGTAACATAACTAGAACAAACCATCTCATGCACACGGTTGCTGCTCCTAAAGTGATAAGAAGTAGATACTATCATGGCTATGTTTGATAAACGCATGCCTTTATCCTCCATGGACGGTAGGTGTTTCATGTAATCTGACTGCCTCGTAACGGTCTTTGGCGAGGTGTGTGAAGCCCATATCGAAAGCCAAAATAACCGAATGCTGGAAACGAAAGCTCGTTGTTTCGAGTAAAGCGCATCAGAAAAGAGAAGCAATCAATCAGGACCTGTCCTTTTCTTCTTTGCCTTTTGGATAATGTTCGGAAGGAATGTCGGGTTGTCATCACGGGTCTTCCCAGAGTCGTGTAAACTCTTCGGTAGATTGACGGAATTCGTCCCTGTGGGAGCATCCTGCCCCATGAATTTCCAGGCCATTTGCGCTATCTTATCTCATGCATAAGCACTTGCCTAGGACCACATTTGGATACTTTACTCTTGTTGTCAGCAGTATTACGATAGCACCGTAAATAGGCAGTTGGGAAACGTCCATGGGCGAATTCTATACTTGGGAGGAGAGATAGTAGTATGAACCTGGAGCTATCTAAGAAACTTTGGGCTGAGGCAGAGGAAGTCATACTTGGTGGAGGTCAGGGACACAAGCGCCCGGGACATGCCGGATATCCGCTTTTCATGCAGCGCGGAAAAGGGTGTCGTGTCTGGGACGTTGATGGCAACGACTACATAGACTACCTTATGGCTTTCGGGCCAATTCTGTTAGGCTATGCGTGCGAGGCAGTGGATAATGCCGCGAAGGCTCAGATTGATGAGGCTATGATCTTCAACCAGCACCACCCCATAGAAATCAAACTCGCGAGAAAGCTGATCGATATCATACCATGTGCAGAGATGGTGACATTCTGTCTCACTGGCTCTGATGCTACAAGCTCGGCCGTGAAGTTAGCTCGCGGTTACACTGGTCGTCCAAAGGTCATACGTTGTGGCTACCACGGCTGGCACGATTGGTGCCATGCGGGAAAAGGAGCTCTACCCGCAACCACCCAGTATACGCTTGAAATGCCATACAACGACCTCGATGTACTGGAGGAGCTTCTAAAAGCTAACCGTGGCGAAGTAGCATGCATAATCATGGAGCCGCTGGTCACTAACCTGCCCAAACCTGGTTATCTGGAGGGTGTTCGTAAACTGGCAACTGAATACGAGACGCTGCTTATCTTTGATGAGGTGAAGACAGGGTTCTGAATTTCACTTGGTGGAGCACAAAAGTACCTCGGAATAACGCCAGACATGGCAACGTTCGGCAAGGCTATGGGAAATGGCTACCCAATCGGATGTGTTGTCTGTAAGCGAGAGATAATGGAGAAAGTCAAAGATGTATGGATTGCGGCGACGTTTAATGGCCACTTCGTATCAGCGGCGGCACTAGCGACGATTGAGGAAATGGAAAAGCACAATGGCATTCAAACCATATGGCGCCAAGATGAGAAACTCCAGAAGGGGTTAGATGAAATCATGAAGGCGCATGGTGTGGATGCGAGGCCCGTGGGTCTAGGGCCGATGCCGCACCTAGCCTTTGGACCAGGCAACGAAGAGTTGAGAGACCAATTCTACACGGAAGCAGCTGCGAACGGAGTTTACTTCTCTCCAGGCCACGTTTGGTTCATCAGCCTCTCTCATGATGATGAGGCAATTCAGCAGACTCTTGACGCTTCGGAGAAAGCCATTAAGAAAGCGCTTCGGTAAGCAAGCATAAAGCGTAAGACTTTAGGTCTTCCCAGTAGGAGGAATATCCCAAGGAGCTTCACCCTGACCCAAAGGGTGAGGCTCCTGCCGCTGGGCAGAAGCGTCGAGCATCCAGTTATCTCGCTTTCTGGCAGGACGATATCTGCTTCAACGTGTACATGACTTGGTATCATCCATGCCGGAACTAATTCTGTGGCAGGGAGAATTGAAAGACCCTTCTATTCTTCATAACAGTGCCCTCTATGTGAACTACTCCACACTATGGCGCAAGTTCACAAGAGATGCTATAACCCTCGAAGTTCAACTCTGCGCCGTACCGCCCCCTCCGAGAAGCACAATACCAAGATCAGATGGCTACCAAGCGATAACCATTGAGAGCCAAAATTTGCTCGGCATAAGACTCGCGTTCCTCCGTGATCATTTTCTTGATGTGCGCCGTCACAACCTATACCAAAGCATACACTGATTAGCCGTAGCCCACTAAATATTTGCTTCTGAGATCCGTCGCTCAAAAAACGTTTGACATTACCGACAAAATAGGGTATATTCAATTCATCTATTGAATACTTGAATAGCACTTTCGAAGGAGCCATACTGCGAGATGAGAGAGCGATGCATGTTTAGACAAGAGATTTACGAGCAATTCGCCCGTATAGGTAGGGCAATTTCCAGCCCCAAAAGGCTAGAACTGCTCGACCTACTGGCGCAAGGAGAGAGAACTGTCGAGGCGTTGGCGCGCGAGGCTGACCTATCGATAGCGAACACGTCACAACACCTGCAGACTCTCAAATCTTCTGGTCTGGTGCGTTCACACAAGTCTGGTCTACACGTTGTCTACAGTCTAGCCGATGAAGGGGTATGTGATCTTGTTCTCGAGATAAAGAAGCTCGCAGAAAAGCGCCTGGCTGAGATCGGACGGATCAGCCGAGAGTTTATGGAGGGGCATCCGAATATGGTGCCTGTCGATCGAACTACTTTTCTTGAGCGGCTTAAGAGTGGTGACATCATTGTCATAGATGTTCGACCGCGAGAGGAATTCGCGGCAGGCCACCTTCGCGGCGCCCAGTGCGTACCTCTCGATGAGCTCGATGAGTACCTGGATAAGCTACCGAAGGACCGGGATATCGTGGCCTACTGTAGAGGACCTTACTGTGTTCTGGCCATAGAGGCTGTCGAACGGCTTCGTGCCAAGGGATTCCGAGCTTATCCGATCCGTGAGGGTGTCAGGGAGTGGAAATCGCTCGGTTTGAAGATAGAACAAGGGCTAGAGGCTCTGGAAAACAGCCTCAGTCAGCAAAACAGCTTGTAACATGACCAAGGGGAAGAGGTATCTGATGAAGACGACATCTGCAACTGTGTGTAGCGCTCGTCCAAGGGTAAGGAACGAACGTGATAAGTATTGGAAGCGACAGGGTGTTAAGTCGGTTATCTGGGTCGTACTGGTGATTGCCATCGTTGGTGGATGGTTATATCCGCCACTAGGCTTCGGCGTTTTGCTATGCATGGGGGCGTCCGTCGGATTGGCTTTCCGATACGGCCGTACCTGGTGTGATTTCTGTCCCAGAGGCACGTTCTTCGACACCGTAGTGGCTAGGTTTAGTCGAGGTCTCAGTATTCCCAAGTTCTTACGGAGTCTGCCGTTTAGAATCTTCATGCTCTTGTTCCTGATGGGAATGATGGGTTACCAACTTGCTCGTGCATGGGGAGACATCCCAGCAATGGGTCGTGTGTTCTGGCTGTTGCTAACAGTCACGACAGCAGTGGGCATCGTTCTCGGCATACCATTCAACCCTCGAACTTGGTGCGGCTTCTGTCCGATGGGTAGCATGGCGTCTTGGATAGGGAAGGGACGAAGACCACTGTGGATTGATGCCAGCAAGTGCACTGCCTGTGGTCTGTGCGCTCGCGCTTGTCCAATGGAGCTCAATCCAAGTTCGAATCGCTTCGAAGGAGCGATGACACATGGTGACTGCCTCAAATGTTCGGCATGTGTCAGCGTGTGCCCGAAGGGGGCTCTAACGTTCGCCAAGACTTGCGGCGGTGGCTCGTCGCTAGCCGAAGATGAGGAGAAACAATCTGTGGAAGCAGCGCAGGTAGGAACCGCATAAAGTCCCCGTGCTACTTCGGTACAGGTAATCATGGGTGCTGCCAGTATTCCACTGATCACTACATCTGGGTGGACCATGGAACGACGGAAACACCCGCTGAACAAGCTGTGACACGAAAACAATACTTTTCTACGACAAAGTTTCAGTGTGCCGTGATGCGAGTAACATACGTCCCACCGATATTGGCCATAGTGATAGATGTGAGCTAATGACTCGGATATTGCTTGACTTGACAAAGCTTGATAGTTATACTGAGTCTTGACACAGTTCGGGGGTAGAAAAACTGAAGAACGGCATTCGCAATCCTATAGTCAGGAGGGTCAAACTATGACTAGATTGCAGCTTTCGTCCAAGACGAGAGAGGATCTACGCAAGAGCACGACCAAACGTCTGCGCCAAGAAGGTCTGATACCAGCGACGGTCTATGGAAAGAACGAAAAATCCCGCGCGATAGCTGTTCCTGTTGACGAGTTTACCCAGATTTTGCGAACCCCCGGTGGCAGGCTGTCGTTGATCGATCTGAAGATAGATGGGAAAGGCGTCAAAGCCCATCCAGTGCTAATCCAGGAGATTCAGCGGGACCCGATCACCAAGCAGGTAATCCATATTGATTTCCACCGAGTATCCATGAAAGAGCCTGTCGTTGCTACGGTTCCTGTTGTGTTGGTAGGAGAGGCACCCGGCACCAAACAGGGTGGCATACTGGAGCAGTTTACCAACGACTTGCACGTGCGAGCATTGCCAGATCATATACCTACACACATAGGCGTGGATGTGTCTCACTTGGGACTAGGAGAGACTGTACATGTGGGAGATATCAAACTGCCTGACGGTGTGGAGTTGGTGGACGCCAAGCTGGACAATGTTGTAGCAACCGTCCGCCTGCCGATAGTCAAGCTCGAAGTTGCACCCGAGGTGGAAAAGGCAGCCCCTGCCGAAGCGGAACCCACTGCTGCGACAGAAGCCGAATCTAGTGAAGAATAGTTGATTCGAACACAAGCAGGATGCTGAACCTGGGAGGGGCTATTCTCCCAGGTTTTTGTTCACATCTAATGCCGTGCCTTGTAGTAGGAGACTCAGCTAACCAACAAATTTCGGGCTACTCGCGCAGCACCAAGACGTAACCACAGTATGGACACTTGACATACGAATCGTCTCGGAATATTGGAATGGGCCTGTTGCATCTCTGACAATCCCGTGTGTCTGCGCTTATCTTCGAAACCAACACACATAGTAACGTGCTTCCGAGTACAATTGCCCCACCTATGACCATTGTTATGAAGCCAGCTCTATTCGTTGTCATGATTGCCATCATTACTATACCAAGAAAAGCCAGTGCAAGACCCAAGCTCAACGTCCGACACGCAAACCGCTCTACATCGTTGACTGTTCGGAAATATGAACCTCCCACCATACCGCACCCCCTGCGAGATGCGAGTCTCTGCTCAGAACTTCGCCATACATGAACGTTAGATTCATTATTTTATTGCCCAATGGTGGGCGACGAGAAAACAGAAATTCGTGATCCTCTGAAGAAAGTGCGAAGATTAGCAGAGAATTGCGTCCCTTAGGCAAGCGCGTGAGGTGTGTAAACGCCCGTTCCAAATACCTATCAATGTAGATGTTGCCCTCTGGGGTCGTAAAAATCACGACGGCCGTCTAAAGGACAAATGCGAGAGGACGGTAGGTGGAGAATGTTCAGCTAACATGACTAGTCGCGATCATCACCCACACACATCTTAGATTCACTGTCTGCCAGGCCGCCAGGGCGATTTCGTAGAAGCCATACCACTTCGTGTTCCATTTTCACCTCGGCCACGCGGTCGTCGAATCGCTTCGGTTTATGTCCACCCAGCCTGTACTTTCCAACATCTGCCGCCAGCTGGAGAAGTCTCACCAATTGATCAAATTCCTCTCTTATGATAGCAGCATCAGGGCACCTCATGTCTTCGCCGATAAAACCATAGGCTATGTCTTTCAGCCTTGATTCCATCTCCTCGAACTCGGCCATTGAGAGCCCTTCCACAAGCGATCGATCTTCCATGGGACGGAAGAGCATTTGCCACGGAATGGAACAGTTTCTAGTTTCTCTGTTGAACACGCGATAGATGTTCCCAATTTCGTAGAAAGCCCGGCCAGCCTTCAGTGAGCAGTCGCCGAACGCATGCAGAGATAGGCATTCGGATAGATCTTTCCGAATGTCCGCTTGTGCATTCCACGAAGCTATGGCGCCCACCATATAGCCCAAATAAGATACGGGAAGCGGCTGCCAATGCCCATTGTCACCCCAATCGGTATTCAAGAGACCAAGTGCACCATGTTCGATGCCGGTTTTCGCAGCGGACGTAATGTTTTTGATAGCATTCTCTGTCCTTCCTGCCAATGAGTTCCAGCTCGAAGTTCCCGGCGCGACGCAGAAAGGTACACCGGATTCTTCGAATTTCAATACTCGTTCAGCAAACGGATGATCATACTCGTAGCCCCATTCCAGCGCGATGACATCCTTCGGCAGTTCAGGGATCAATTCTGGATGATGAAGTATGATATCACCCCAGAATTGCATGGTGCGTCCTCGCTCAGTCACAAGGCGGTATATCTCCATCAGGAAATCCAAGTATACACGCCCTACGCCTTTTCTTTGAGCGATCTTTGCACTCTTTCCCCTGCCCAGTTCCCATGTTTCGTCGCAACCGACGTTGAACAGCGAACTCGTGAAGTGCGGCAGAAGTTCGTCGTACAATCCAGCTAGAAAACGAATACTCTTCTTGTCAGTAGGATTGAGTGTTGTGGGTCCCATGTGCCCGCCCCATGGCCACTCGAAACCATCCGGGCATTCCGCCATATCGCGGTATTCCTCGAACTTCAGCCATCTTTCAAAATGGCCAAATGAGTTTTGATTCGGCACGAGTTCTATGTATCGCGACTGGCAGTATTCATCCAGCGCCATAATGTCTTCGCTAGTCATGGGACTTGCCTTCGCCCAGACTTTCGGATGGGCAAGGTAAGCAAACGTGTGCTCCGTATAAAGTTGGAACTGGTTGATCTTCCACTCAGCGAGCAAGTCCACGAGGTGATAGAGGGTCTCCATGGTAGGCACTTTGTCTCGGCTGATGTCCAGCATCACACCCCGCTCCGGAAAATCGGGCCAGTCTGTGATACTGAGGCACGGAAGCTCGCATGTGCAGCCCTCGCTTGTCTGTCTGCGATCCCGCACTTTTGCTCTCATACTAACGTCCGTCGTTTGTCTCAGGATCTGTGCTAACGTACATGCGCCGTAGAATGCACCGGCTGGCGTCGATGCGACAATCTCTATCAATTCCGGCTTTATACTAAGCTTGTAGCCCTCCGCAGGGATCTCGGCATTCTCATCCAGGCGGATTGTCAATCCAATCTTGTCCTTCGGGACGCACGGACTCGCAGTAACTTGCCAGCCAAGGCCGGTCTTCTCCGCTGATGGTCGAAGCAGATGAGGCGGATCAGCTACCAACTTGATATAGCGATCTTTGTTGGCAACAAAGGTTCCGTCACGTAACGTGAGCTTCTTCGGAAAAGGAGCGAGGTGAAGATTGTTGCAACGAGCCATGGGACTCCTCCACTACTTGGGTGATGCACAGAAATAGTAGCGCATATTATATCAAGTGGTCAAGTAACAGGTGACATAAGATAAACAGATAATTCGCGTATGCTCACAGGGGATTCCGTGGAAGCAGGTACCGATTACCGGTGCACAAGACCTCAGCGTTGGTCGACATATGCGAACCCTCTTCGGCTGACCAGACGCCGCATTTCCAACCTGATCGCCGACCACCTTCGAAGATGCAGAGAGTCTGGACTCTGGAAAAGCCCAGTCTCTTCTCGATGAAGCCTTTCAAAACGTTGAATACGGCTGAAGAGCCGCATATGAAAATGGAGGAATTGTAACTCTAGTCTCGTATCTTCCAGAAATCAGTCTCGAGGGGGACCCTCTTGGCTTGAAAGGTAACCGAACAGTGAGTGTTTGAGGCTCCGCAGTGTTATTGTAGGCAATATTGGCGCTAATCGAAGCCGGCTCCATATGATCTCCCAAGTATGGTGTAATCCCTCGAGATTTCGGGTGGGGTATTCGGTAATCTACTTTCACCCAATCGAGAATGCTCTTCATCAACACATATCCGAAAGCATTTTGTGGATGTCCAGAATCGTACGGTCCCCACATATCAAACTCGTTAGCAGAAGCGTCTTTCGAGCCTCCCAGCACCGGAGGAACACGGTTCGGATTGTAACACAAAGATGCGAAGATGTGACCATGGATAAAAATGATTCGCCCGTTCGCCACAGTGGATATCAGTGGCTCGCCATCACAGGAAAGATGCACGTCGTACGACGATGTTGGCAAAAAGTTGAAGTCTGCAGGCTTCTGTTCTGATGCATATGCAGACCGAACACGAAACGCCTGATCTGCACTGAGCATCACTGGTCTATTGTTTAGAAAACTTTTCAGCCCCTTAGTAAACGAGTTTTCTGCCACTGTGGCTACTTTCCCAGAGGTCCTTTCGTAATATTCGAACCTCAGCCCATCCAAGTCCCGACTGCTCCCAAAAGGTACAAGCTCGCCGTCTAGCGATTTTGCAAAACAGCCTGTCAGAAGAACACATGCGGTGGTTCGTTTTAGGCGTTCCCAAGTACTTTTCAGCAGGAAGTCAGCCTCTGGAACAACAATCAACCGGAATTTGTCCATATCTGCAATAGACATCTTGTCTAAATACGGCGTACCACAGCGTATCATCTGGCAACCATACGAGCGAAGCAGGATATCGATAAGGAAAGCATCTGCCTGATGGCAAGGATGGTTATCGAGAGCCGCCGCCGAATACGTGGGAAACACCAGTAATACATCTCTCTTGGGGGATTCCAGCGGTGCATCCATCAGCTTCTTAAGGTGGGGACTGAACTCGTCCTCATAACGGTCGAACTGCATTTTGGCCGCTTCTTCCTCAGTCCAGCCATAATTCTTTGCATAATCGTTCGTGAGTTGGCAACCCGTGAAACGCTGTCCCTCACCTCGTTTTCGAGCCAGCAAAGGTAGGTAGTAGTCTCGATATTGCTCAGGTGACTTGCACCTGTATCGAAAGCCCATTGTTTCGGCGAGTGACTTTTCCGGATAATGGTTCGTCTGAAAAGGAAAACACGACTCATACAGGGCAAAGTCTGCCGAAGGCACTTCTACCATCGTCCACAGGCAACCGACAATTGGATATAGCTCCTGCCACATACCGACAGGCAGTTTGCCCGCCTGGATTTTCAGACGACGAACCATTGCATCAAACTGGGCTTCTAGGTATACATAACGGAACCGTACAAAGTGATTGAACTCGGTATTCGGTCCGTTCTTGTTATCAGGGAGCGCACTTAACTTTGGAAGACCCTGCTTGGCACGCCACTCATTGAAGCGCGCTAGGCAGTGCTCACTCCTTCCCGCTGATTGCGAAGTAAAACCTGCCTCACCATATATTCCCCAGGTGGGTGCAAATCCGACGACCCTCGGGTTGGTCTTATAACGGTTGATGACTTGAGTATAGTACCATTCCACTTGCTCCATTGCTTTGGGCCAGAATGGGTCGAGCTGATTCATTATCTTGCTACCGTCTTCTTCCACATCCCAAAACTGCCCGTTACCCAAACCTACCCACCCTAAAATAGCTAGAAGCACGTTCATTCCTCGGTCTGTAACACGCTTGATAGTGTCATCAGTGGAGGAAAAATCAATCTCTCGCCGGTTGTCTACTAGTGGTGGGTGGATTTTGAGCATAACGGTATCATAGCCCGCTTGTCGCGCATCTTCTATTTGAGCATCACTCATGCCTGTCATTGGCAGCCAGATATGGTATTTCTGAAGTGGAGACAAATCTTGGGTACATGCGGCGGATATGATTAACCAAGCCATGGTTACTCCTATTACAACACAATACTTTGGCACTTTATATACCCCCATGATCAACAAGCTGCGCTATCTGTCGAATACTTCCGGAGAAGGTCAAAGGTTACAGGTTTTTTTCCTACTTGTAGTCTAGTTAATGAGTTCCTTCTCCGAGATCTCGACTACCTTGCGAAGTTCGGATATTTTTGCCGCATCGATGTCTGGAGGACAATAGCTGTCAATAGCTTGGCACACGTATTGATGAATATACTCAAGTATACGAGTCTCGGCTGCAACCTCCACAGGTGTACCCTGCCACGGCGTGCGGTCCATCCAACGGGGATACCAGCGCTCTTCTCGATGATGCATCAACGTGTGGTCTGTCTCCAGGAAGTTGGCCTCCGACTTGGCAATTACTTCCTCTATCAGTTCGACAGCTATTGTCTCGCTGTTGACCTCGAATCCTCCCCAGAATCGATCAAGAGATTTGCTGATTTCAGCTTCCAGTATTTGCTGGACAGGCGAATAGTCTTGACCGGCAGAGAGAAGGCCATCGCAGACTAAGTTTCGCTGAACTCCAAAGGGTATTCCCACCAAAGGCAGCGTCTTCTGGTAGACTGCCTCAAACCCAGGGCGCTTGCAGTCGGTGTAATTGATCGCAGGCCAAACACTTATACCGTACCGCCGACTAAAGAACTGCATAGTTGCTATATCCTGCAGTAGCGCCTCCGGGCTCCCAAAGCAGATGCTTCCTGTGCGCATGTCAAGCGTTCCCGAGGCAACTATAGCACCAACCGGGACCTCGGGGTTCACCAAGTAACTCATGGTCCATCCAGCAAGTATCTCGGCTGTACTCAGCGTTACCGTGCCTGCAATAGTCACCGGTGCGTTTAGGCCAGAGATTGGCATAGACCCACATGCGAAAGGAACTCCGAATCGACGCTTTTCCAAGAAACATTCTGCCTGAGTGCGTTTGAGGGTCAGCGGAGAAGCAACGAAATCACAACCCGGTATCAGCGAATAGTCTCCCGGCTTACCTGATATTATCTCTCCCATCCGAATCAGCGGCTCAACATGGGCTGCATAAATAACTTCTCCCTCTCCGATCGGTTTGTCGGTGGTTTGTGCCAACAAAAGCGTCGTCCAAAGAGGCTCTATGCGCGGGTCTATTTCCCCGCAGGTCAACACTCGACCTACGATCTCGATCTCACTCAGCATATGGGCCATCTTGGCCATGTTCTCGACGTCTTGCTTGGTCGCAAGTCTGCGCTCGCCGCTGGGCCAATCTAGATAATGAGGATGGCTTCCCGAGTGCCGCAGTCGCATACTCGAGGACCATCTTGGCGGTATGGAGATCGAATTCGAGACATTTCTCTCATAGTGCTCCAGCATCTCGTGTATCAAGCGTTCTGGGATGCGACATCGATTCTCTGCACGACTTACTGAGCACCCGCCGGATTCCATAACGTCCAGCAATAGATCGTGCTGTATGCGAAATCCCACCTTTTGCAAGAGAGTAAATGCTGCCGTCTCTATCTGCTGGAGGGCTTCGTCACTTTGCAGTTTCCAAAATTCGCCGGTGATCATCTTCACAGCACCCAATACCCTGTTAGACGCACAGTCAATTTTACCTTTGTGAACGGTAGTCTACGTACAAGAACCCTTGAGCTATCGATATTGTAGTTTCAGGAAGGACAGATTCTGAGCCGTGTTGAAAATACAAATTCTAGGTAAACTTCAATAGACAGAGGATGAGGTTATTATGGATAAGGTAAGAATAGGCATTGTAGGAGTAGGCGGGATGGGATCTCATCACGCCAGGTATATCCAAGCCGGAGAGGTGACTCGTCTCGAACTGACAGCGGTTTGTGACATTGATCCCGCTCGCCTGGAGCACTTCGCCAACGTTGCGAAGTTCACCGATAGCCGAGAGTTGATCCGATCTGGGTTGGTGGATGCAGTACTAATCGCTACGCCGCACTATGATCATACACCCATAAGCATAGACGCTTTTCGGAATGGCCTGCATGTCCTTGTTGAGAAACCCATCGCCGTACACAAAGCTGATGCTCAGCGGATGATCGATGCGCATAAGGGCACAGGACTGGTTTTCCAAGCGATGTTTCAGATGCGCACTGAACCTTTGTATAAGAAGATTAAACACCTTATATCAAGTGGCGAGTTAGGCGAAATTGCACGCATGACGTGGATAGTCACCGACTGGTTCCGCACCGAGGCCTATTATGCAAGTGGTGAATGGCGAGCGACGTGGAGAGGCGAAGGGGGCGGTGTTCTGCTGAACCAATGCCCGCATAATCTAGATATGATGCAGTGGTTACTTTCGATGCCAAGCAAGATTCGAGCCTTCTGCAAGCTAGGAAGGTGGCATGATATTGAGGTTGAAGATGAGGTCACTGCATACTTCGAATACCCAAACGGTGCAACAGGTATTTTCGTCACCAGCACAGGGGAAGCACCAGGAACAAACCGGCTTGAAATCTCCGGGGAGCGTGGTAAGCTCACTGTCGAAGACGGCCGGATTCGCTTTATACGTAATGAGGTATCCATGACGGAGTTTTCTCGTACCACCACAGGTGGTTTTTCCAGGCCGGAACGTTGGTATGTGGATATTCCGTTTGGTGGCGGACCTTCTGGGCACAAAGTAATTACCCAGAACTTTGTTGATGCTATTCTTGACGGTGCTAAGCTTATCGCCCCCGCACCCGAAGGAATCAACTCGGTGGAACTGTCGAATGCCATGCTCTATTCATCATTCACAGACTCCACGGTAGAGCTTCCTTTAGACGCGGCGGCTTATGAGGCCATGCTAATGGATCTCTCCGCTAAGTCTAAGTATGAAAAGAAGACAGTCAAGCAGACATCAGACGACATAAACGCCTCCTGGCATAAGTGATTTTTGGCCTTGACTGTGTTCGATAACGTAGTTGCGTAAGTTGCCACGACCACCCCGGTGTTTACTCAACGAGCTGGAGTGGTCGTTTTCTAACTAGTAAAAAGGTTGCGGCATGACACGAGACGAGTTCGACAAAGCTGTGAGTTATATTCATGGTCTTGCAGATTTGCGGACAGATATGTCCGTGGGTTTTGGGTTGGATAGGTTCGCCGCCCTGTGCGAAAGGCTTAGCAATCCCCAAAATCAGCTGAGTGCTGTCCACATAGGCGGCACGAACGGCAAAGGATCCACTACCGCCATGGTCTCAAGCATCCTGAAAGCGGCGGGCTACAAGGTGGGAACTTACTATTCCCCATACGTTTACAATATCAGGGAACGAGTTCAACTAAATTGCTCCCCCATTGACGAAGAGACGTTCGTTCGGCTCGTAAACATTATCAAGCCTCATGCAGCTGCCGTAGGACAAACCGAACTCGGTCACCCCACAGAATTTGAGGTCAAGACAGCACTCGGCCTCCTGTATTTTGTAGAACAGAACGTAGATTTTGCTGTCTTAGAAGTGGGCATGGGCGGCCGACTCGACGCCACGAACATAGTCAATCCACTAGTAAGTGTCATCACCAATGTTGGTATGGACCACATGGAGCGACTTGGGAATACTATCGCCGAGATAGCTGCCGAAAAGGCAGGGATAGTAAAACAAGATGGTCACCTAGTGACCGCAGCGTCTCACCCCGATGCGCTGGCAGTGATCAGACGGGCATGTGAAGAGAGAAACTGCACTATGTGGCGTGTTTATCAACCAAGTGAAGCTCATCGAATCATTAGAATTAGACCAGTCGACAAAGCTCCCGAAACGGACATGCCTCTAGAAGCAACATCAAAATCCTGCAATCAGTCTTTCTGCGTTGAGGGAATGAACGCGGTTTATAGCGACCTGACACTTCAAATGCAGGGAGAATTTCAGCACCTCAATGCAGCCACAGCCATCGGGGCAATCGAAGTATTGCAGAGAAAAGGTATAGAGATTCCAGAATCATCTATTCGTATGGGTCTTAGAACAGCCTATCTCCCAGGGAGACTGGAAGTACTGCAGACTGAGCCCACACTGCTCATTGACGGCGCACATAACCCTGACGGCGCGCGAAATCTCGCTCGGGCACTGCAAACCTGTTTCAAATACGACAGACTGATCTTGGTGATGGGAATGGTTTCTGGTCATTCCGTCCGGGAAACTGTCGCAGTGCTTGCTCCACTAGCGGACATCTTTTATGCTACTGCGCCCCAAAGCGCCCGAGCTATGCCTGCATCCGAAATAGCGGCGGCAGCAAGGATGTACTGCAACAACGTATTCCCAATCGAGCCTGTGTCGAAGGCAGTCTGCCAGGCTCTCGAAGACGCCAACAAGAATGATCTGGTGTGTGTCACAGGATCGTTCTACACGATAGGCGAGGTCCCACGCCCATCCCAGGTGGAGTTTTGACAGTCGTTTCTACGGGTACACACGAAACCGGTGAACTCAACAGATTGGCGGTATCAACGCCCCTCAAAGCAATTAAGCTGTACTACTACGAGTAAGCGGGGCAACCTGGGGGTGCGTGGAATGAGATTCTCAGACATTCCGGTTGGTAAAGAGTATCCCGGTATTGTTAACGCGGTGGTAGAAATCCCGCAAGGTAGCTCGAACAAATATGAGTACAGTTTTGCGCTAAACAGCTTTGTTCTCGATCGTGCGTTGTATTCGCCGCTCTACTATCCTACGGAATATGGCTGGGTTGCTGGCACACTCTCTCCAGATGGCGACCCGTTGGATGTATTGATCTTCACGAGTCATCCCACATTCCCCGGCTGTGTAATACGCACACGACCCATCGGCGTGCTCCATATGCATGATGAAGAGGGCGAGGATTTCAAAATTATCGGAGTAGCAGACACAGATCCTCGCTATGATAAAGTGCATTCCCTGGATGACTTGCCCAAGCATGTCCTGCGTGAGATAGTCCACTTCTTCTCTGTTTACAAACAACTCGAGAATAAGGAAACCGAGATTCTAGGCTGGCTGGGCGTCGAGGTTGCACACAGAATCATAAGCGAATGTGTGGAACGAGAGCGCGCTAGCCACGCTTACCAGCATTGACGCTGGAATACTGGCTTGCATTGCGCTCGAGGATCTCCAGATTAGGGTATTCACTGACCTCTAACCCATTGTGAGCAATTTGCATGTATCGTTGAGTTAGCCGCTGTTCTCCTACGGTTGGGAATTGGTGTATAATGCTGTTGTCTTACCTAGTAAACGGCGGTCAACGTACGACTCAGTAGGTAGGGCCATGAAAGGAGTCTTGTAATTTGGAGTATAGGAATTTAGGTAGCACAGGCAAGCAGGTATCGCTCTTGAGTCTGGGCTGTATGAGATTGCCGGATGATGATGAAGAGGGCGCCCGCATAGTCAGGCGCGCGGCTGAGTTAGGAATCAACTACTTCGAAACTTCCGAAGGCTATTGCGGAGGGCGAAGTGAGATCAAAGTTGGTTTGGGATTGGCAGGCCGTAGATCGAACGTTTATATATCCACAAAGTCCGCTATGCGACCCGGCACCACTGCCGACGATATCAAACGCCGAGTTGAGGCATCGCTCAATCGCCTCAAAACAGACTATGTTGACTTCTATCAAGTCTGGGATTATCGAACACCCGATTATGAGACTGTGGTGAAGAAAGGCGGCGCGCTTGACACATTGGAAGACCTAAAGGCGCAGGGCATTATTCATCACATCGGGGTGACTAGCCATGAGAGCAATGAGGAAATAACGCGATTGCTGAATACCGAGCGATTCGAGAGCGTGACTCTGAGCTATCACCTGCTGAAGCGAGTGCACGAACCGCTGATCGAATATGCCGCGTCGCTGGGTATTGGTGTGGTGATCATGACCCCACTCGCAGGTGGCTTACTCGCAACTCCGTCGGATGTCATTACCGAACTGATGCCCGGCCAGTATGCGAGTACCGCTGCTGCAGCTCTGAGCTTTGTGATGTCGAACCCGTTTGTGAGCACGGTTCCTTCTGGCATGAGGAGGGTGGAGGAAGTAGAGGAAAACGCCCGCGCATGGGCAGAATTTCGACAGCTCACACCGGACGAAAGAGCTCTCTTGATGCAGTCGCTCGAGCAATACCAAGCACTTGGCAAACAGTTTTGCACGCAATGTGGTTACTGCATGCCCTGCCCAAATGGCATTGACATTCCCCGATTGTTTAGAATACGCAACATGTACAAGGTGTTTGGTCTCCGGGATTGGGCAATCCGCGCATACAGGAAGATAGAGCCATCCGCACTACCTGAGAATTGTACCGAATGCGGGCAGTGTGAAACGAAGTGCCCGAACAGTATTCCTATAATGGCACAGCTGAAAGAGGTTGCCGAAACATTTCAGGGGGTGCGTGAGTGAAGCTGTACGCAATTGTTTGTGAGGTACTTACACGGGAGTGTTGGAAGGCCGGCGCTGCGTCTCCACACGTTGTGACTATCAGCATACAGCCTTTTGGACTTCATGAAAATCCAGACGAACTTCGGACCAATCTTCAAAATGAAATAGACCGCGTGCCTTCGGGTTGTTACGACTACATTCTTCTAGGTTACGGGCTATGCAGCCGCGGTACCGCCGGCCTAGTTGCCAGGCATACGCCTATTGTTATTCCAAGAGCGCATGACTGCATCACTTTGTTGTTGGGTTCCCAAGACAAATATGAACAGGAGTTCACAGACCATCCTGGTACCTATTACTACAGTGCAGGCTGGGTCGAAAGAAAACAAGGCGAAGTTAGGCAAGGTACTATAGCGGCGGAGAAAGAACGGCAAGTACGGGATCGGTTCAAGGAATATGCTGAAAAGTACGGCGAAGATAACGCGCGTTATTTGATAGAGCAGGAAAGCCTTTGGATAGCAAACTATAATCGTGCGGCGTTTATTGATACCGGTGTGGGCAACAAGGACGTCTACCGCCATTTCACGCAACAAGTGGCGGAATCTCACGGTTGGACGTATGAAGAGGTTTCTGGCGACACCCGCATCATAGACCTGCTTTTTTCCGGTGATTGGAATGAAAAGGAATTTTTGATCGTGCGCCCCGGCCAGCATACCATCGAGGACGTAAACCACGGCATCATATCCGCCATAGACTAGGCTAATTTATCATCGGGGAATAATATAAGTAACGCTATTGCCTGGATTCCTTTTCGAAATGACCAATAGGAAATGGCTTACCTGAAGATACGCAGTAAGGTCGGCACAATATTATATTCTTACTTCAGTATCCAGACTCGATGCCACCCAACCTACTCATGCTCTGAGCAAATGGACACCCTTCCTACACCCTGTTCGTCGCAATTCCCTTTCGGGAGTTAGTGTCTGTCCGAGCCGCTTGCTACCTCAATACCCCGCTTGCCTCAATTTCTCCAGTGCCTGGCTGGCTTTTGAATTTCCGAGCCTCTGCGCCTCCTCAAGCGCTTCTCTAGCCTCGGCATAACACTTGAGCGTTAACAGCACCCAGCCCTTGCAAAACCAAGCCTCGGCATCGCGCGGGTTTATCTCTATCGCTTGATCATAGCAATTCAACGCTTCTTCATAGCGACCCAATTTGACAAGTACATTGCCCTTGGCACCCCAAACCAAGGCTTTGCGTGGGTTTATCTCTATCGCTCGATCATAGCACTTCAGCGCTTCTTCATAGCGACCCATAGTCACAAGCACCGCGCCCTTGATACCCCAAGCAAAGTCTAAGCGTGGGTTTATCTCTATCACTCGCTCAAAGCACTTCAGGGCTTCTTCATAGCGACCCTCCTTGTAAAGCGTATCCCCTTTCGAAAACATCTCCCAAGAGCTGCCTCTCATACCTATCTCCCTTTCCCCAATGATGTTGATAAGTGACCTTACCAATTCCCCAAACGCCTTCCTTGCCTCGGTATAGTTTATCTAATTATACGGTGCAAGAGCTCTCTCCTGCATTGCCTTAGTCGCCTGACGGTAGCCCAAAGTCTTGTGTGTAAAATTGGGGCGAAGCAGGTAAGGCGCATCCCTCCTTGTAAGATAAGGTTATTAATACCAAAAGAAGGAGGAACGCGCAATGAGAGAGTGTACATTTCGGACTTGACTTTCTGCTACCAAAGCTGTAAAATTTTTGCACGTGGGTGATATGCGCCTGTAGCTCAGCGGATTAGAGCATCTGACTTCGGATCAGAGGGTCGGGGGTTCGATCCCCTCCAGGCGCGCCAGGAGTCCGTTCAAGAGCCGGCAACCGGGTGCGACCACGGGATCCGCTCAGCCTTATGATGTGCTGGCTAAATCAGTTCATTGTAGGGCTTGACATCGTGCGGAGGAATTGCTATACTACGTGGTGCTGACGCCGCCCGTTCGTGTCAGTAGACCACGTAGGTCCCTTGTGGGTCGTTAGCTCAGTTGGTAGAGCAGCTGACTCTTAATCAGCGGGCCGAAGGTTCGAGTCCTTCACGACCCACCACAGTAGCGGGTGGTGGATAGTGAGTTTGAAAGCAAGAGTTAGCGCGTCCTTCGGCGTGCAGTTTTCTGGGTTTCCTTGCTATCCACTATCGACTGGCTCGGGCGAGTGGTGGAATGGCAGACACGCTAGACTTAGGATCTAGTGCCGAAAGGCGTAGGAGTTCAACTCTCCTCTCGCCCACCAAGTCGGAAGACTAACAGGAGATTCGGTTTTGGATCTCCAGCGCACACAATTAAATCTCGGGCGTTTCATATACGCGGGGGTGGTTCAGTGGTAGAACGCCACCTTGCCAAGGTGGATGTCGCGGGTTCGAGTCCCGTCCCCCGCTCCAGTATCTTTCTTGGTACAGAGTATAGAGTACAAAGTGCAAAGACGAATATTCAAGCGGCTTCTGAGCTGTTGGCAGGGTCTTTGTGCTCGGTACTCTGTACTCTGTAATTTTTTATAAACGACAGGAGACTAAAGATGCAAGTAACGGCTGAGCATACCAAGCCGAGGGAAGTCGAGCTCAAGATCGAGATAGATGCCGAGCAGGTTAATAAAACGGTACAGGAAGTCTATCGAGAGTATGCTCGCGTCACCGAGGTGCCGGGATTTCGCAAGGGAAAGGCTCCTCTGAGCCTGGTGGAGCGGTACGTTTCGCCGGACTCTGTCAAGCGCAGAGCCATTGAAAAGATGATGCCTGCAGCTTACGAAGAGGCGCTGAAACAAAAGGATATCGAGCCCTATGCTGATCCTGATATCGAAATCATTCAGTTCGAGAAGGAGCAACCTTTTATCTTCAAGGCTTCCGTTCCTTTGCCGCCGATTGTCGAACTCGGCGAGTACAAAGGCATAGAAGTTCAGCGCCAAGTGGCGGAAGTTACCGATGATGACGTCGAAGCCGAGTTGAAACGTCTCCAAGACAGTAATGCAAGAACCGAAAAGGTCGAAGGTCGGGGCGTTTCTAAGGGCGACTACGTTCTAGCAGACATCGCTTCTGCTCCGGAAGGCGAAGAGCTTGGAGATGCTCGACGTAGTTTGATTGAGGTTGGCTCTAATATGCCCGAGTTCGATGAAAACATCCTCGGGCTAGAAGCCGATCAAAGAAAAACGTTTACGATTCAGTATCCGGAAGACTATGCTGATGACGAGCTCAAAGGTAAGAAGGCCGAGTTCGACGTCACTATAAAGGAAATCCGTGAGCGCAAGGTTCCCGAACTTAATGACGAGTTCGCAAAGAGCGTAGGGGAATACCAAACTCTGGACGAACTGAAGGAAGATATCCGAAAGCGTCTTATAGAAGGTGCAGAAAAAAAGGCAAACACAGAGGTTGTAAACAAGATAATCGATGAAATCGTGTCTCGCTCCAAGGTAGAGTTTCCCGATATCATGGTGGACCACGAAGTCTACCACGATTTGGAGGATTTGCAGCATAACCTAGATAGATACGGAATAACCATGGATATGTATCTTAGGCGCGCTGGGATAACACAAGACCAGCTATTGGAGCAGCTTCGTGAAAGAGCGCGAAGTAGAATAACAACAGGTCTTGTTCTTGGCGAGATTGCCGAGAAAGAGAATCTGAGCGTATCTGACGAAGAAATAGACAGTGAGATTGATCGCATTGCCGCCGAATCTGGAGCGCCAAGAGAAACTGTACAGGCCTATCTAGAAGCCAAGGGTGGCAAAGACTCACTCGTAAATCAAATGTTAAATCAGAAGATAATTGACTTTTTGAAGTCAGTGTCAACGATCAAAGAGTAGAGAATTGGGCGCAGATAGCACATAATGAGATAAGGAGCACTAATGTGCCTGCTACGCGCCTCGACCACTGATATACTGTGACCAGGTGTCTTCGGTCACGTTTCTGAAAGGAGTAAACAACTGTCATGTCTCTGATACCAATGGTAGTAGAGCAGACTGCTAGAGGCGAACGAGCGTATGACATATTCTCGCGCCTACTGAAGGAACGAATAATCTTCGTGGGCACGCCTATAGATGACGAAGTCTCGAACCTAGTAATTGCACAAATGCTATTCCTCGAGAAGGAAGACCCAGATAAAGATATCGAGTTCTACATCAATAGTCCCGGGGGGCTGGTGACTGCCGGCCTTGCGATGTACGACACTATGCAAATCATAAAACCCGATGTAGCCACCATTTGCGTTGGACAGGCGGCAAGTATGGCCGCTGTCTTGCTCGCAGGCGGTGCGAAAGGCAAACGTTATGCTTTGCCAAATGCCCGGGTAATGATTCACCAAGGTAGCGCCGGTTTCCAAGGCACACCATCGGATATAGACATTCAGGCCAAGGAAATCCTTAGATACAGAGCACTACTCAACGAGATTCTAGCAAAGCATACCGGCCAGCCGGTCGAGAAGATAGAGCGCGATACTGACAGGGATTACTTCATGTCTGCGAAGGAAGCCCTAGAGTACGGCATTATAGACGAAGTTCTAGAACCGGGGAACAGATAAAGAAGAAAGCACTGGAGGGACTCGAATATTGGCCAGGGTCGGTTTTGAGAGAAACGACCGACGGTGTGCCTTGTGCGGCCGTAGTCGTGAGCAGGTAAGAAAACTCATTGTTGGAGTGTATGGCGGGATCTGCCTGGACTGTCTCGAAATATGCAACGACACTATCAAAGGTGAGCTTAACAAGGTTGAAGAACAGCCGGAAGTCGGCTCCATTCCAAAGCCCAAGGACATATACCGCATTCTAAGTCAGTATGTAATAGGGCAAGAGAAAGCCAAGCGTATCCTGAGTGTTGCAGTATACAATCACTTCAAGCGCATTACATTCCCCCAGAGTGATGTTGAGCTGCAGAAGAGTAATATTCTGCTGATTGGTCCAACTGGCTCGGGGAAAACGCTGCTGGCTCAGACCCTAGCTAAAATACTAAACGTTCCTTTCGCGATCGCAGACGCTACGACGCTGACAGAGGCGGGATATGTGGGCGAGGATGTAGAGAATATTCTGTTAAAGTTGCTCCAGGCGTCAGATACCGGCGATAGCTTGCAGAATACTATTCGCAACGCGGAGCGCGGCATAGTCTACATAGATGAAATAGACAAGCTATCTCGAAAAGCAGACAATCCCTCGATTACACGGGATGTCTCAGGCGAAGGAGTCCAGCAAGCGCTCCTCAAGATTCTCGAGGGTACTGTGGCGAATGTGCCTCCTCAGGGCGGCAGAAAGCATCCCCAACAGGAGTACATTCAGATAGATACTACCAATATCCTGTTTATCTGTGGGGGCGCATTTGACGGACTGGATCGCATTATCGAAAGACGCCTGCACGACCAGTCCCTGGGATTCCGTGCCAAAGTTGAGAGCAAGAAAGATAGACAGATCGGTGATGTACTTGCACAGGTAATGCCTGAGGATCTCTTGAAATACGGGTTCATCCCGGAGTTCGTTGGCAGACTTCCGGTGATTGCCACCCTGGATGCTCTCGACAAACAAGCTCTGATGAAAATACTGGTAGAACCGAAAAACGCATTAGTGCGCCAGTATCGTAAGTTCTTCGAGTACGACGGTGTGGACCTAGAGTTCACTGACGACGCTTTGGAAGCTATAGCCTCGGAGGCCCTGAAGAGAACAGTTGGAGCACGAGCTCTTAGAGCCATAATCGAGGAAATCATGATGAATATCATGTACGAAATACCTTCCAAATCCGGCGTCAAGAAGTGCATAGTAGATGCTGACGTAGTCCTGCACAAAAAAGAACCGACTTTAATTACTTCGGATGAACTAAGTGCCGCCTGATTTGCAGGAAGTCGTGCATAGTGCGTAATATAGTATGTTTGGAGAGGGGCCGTGATTTGTAGCAAATCCGGCCTACTCTTGTTTAGACTACCTTGAAGTGAGTCGTTTTCTTGATACAAGTTCGTGAAAGGTGACACAAACCCATGGCCAGGTCTGAAACCAAAGAACCCAAAAGACCAAGAAGAAGCAAGAGAGCAAAGGCTCAGTCTGCTATAACAGAGGAATCCATAGTCATTCCATCAGATCTGCCTTTGCTACCTATACGAGATGCAGTTTACTTTCCGCGCATGATATTCCCGCTGTTTGCGGGCCGCGAAAAGTCTATTCGCGCGCTTGATGAGGCTATGGCGCGTGACCGACTGATTCTCCTAGTGGCTCAGAAGCAGATTGTTACCGATGACCCAACGCCGGACGATATCTATACCGTCGGAGTCGTCGCTGCAATCATGCAGATCACGAAGGTCCCGGACGGAACTGTGCGTCTGGTCCTTGAGGGTTTGGAACGCGCCAGAATCAAGCGGTATCTACAAACCGAACCCTATTTCCAAGTGGAGATAGAACCCATTGAGACTGTAGAAGAGACTAGCCTCGAAGTCGAAGCACTGATGCGCAGTGTGGTATCCCAGTTTGAGCAGATCGTCAATATCGGCCGCTCTATACCACCCGAGGCATTGGTAAACATCCTCAATATAACCGAGCCGAACAAGCTTGCTGACCAGATTACTCCGTACTTGCAGCTTAGGGTCGAATCCAAACAAGATATTCTTGAGACTGTCAGCGCCAAGGAAAAGCTTGAGAAACTGAACGTGCTCCTAAAAAAAGAACTCGAGATCCTTGAGATCCAGCGGAGCATCCGGAACAGGGTCGAAAAGGAGATGGGTGATACCCAACGCGAATTCATACTTCGGGAACAGCTCAAGGCAATTCAGCAAGAGCTTGGTGAAAGGGACGAACGGCATGCCGAGATAGAGGATTTTAGAGCCAAGATTGAAGAAGCTGCCATGCCGGAGGAAGTTGCAGAGAGGGCGCTGAAGGAGGTAGACCGCCTCGAAAAGATGCCTTACGCTGCACCGGAAGGTGTGGTTATCCGCACTTATCTCGATTGGCTCACGTCACTCCCATGGTCAAAGCGCACCGAAGAGACTTTAGATATCCAAGAAGCAGCTAAGGTACTTGACGAAGACCACTACGGGCTTGCAAAAGCCAAGGAAAGGATTCTCGAATTTCTGGCCGTGAAACAGCTTTCTGGCCAGTTGAAAGGACCTATCCTCTGCTTCGTGGGTCCGCCTGGGGTTGGCAAAACCTCCATTGGAAGGTCTATCGCCAGAGCGCTGGGGCGGACGTTTGTCCGTGTGTCCCTCGGTGGAATCCATGACGAGGCGGAAATCCGCGGACATCGCAGGACTTATATCGGCTCTATGCCTGGACGTATAATCCAAGGGATAAAACAAGCAGGATCCCGCAACCCGGTGTTCATGCTGGACGAAATCGACAAGGTCGGTCAGGACTTTCGAGGCGATCCGTCAGCAGCACTATTGGAGGCGCTTGATCCTGAGCAGAACTTTGCATTCAGTGACCACTATCTGGAGGTGCCATTCGACCTCTCAGACGTGATGTTCATCACAACCGCAAATATCCTGGACACAATCCCTCCTCCTCTCAGGGATCGCATGGAGGTCATACCATTTGCCGGCTATATCGAGGACGAGAAGGTATGCATAGCACGTCAGTTCCTCGTCCCCAAGCAGATTAAGGATCATGGGCTATCTCCCAAATTGCTCACGATCAAAGAAGAAGCCCTTCGTCACATCATAAGACACTACACTCGCGAGGCGGGCGTTCGAAACCTGGAGCGCGAGATAGCAACCATTTGCCGTAAGACAGCCAAGCAAGTAGCCGAGGGTGTAACTAAGCGCACAGTGGTAACGCCGAGTAGAGTCAAGGACTTCTTGGGCCAACCCAAATATCACTATGGCATGGCTGAGAAACATGATGAAATTGGCGCAGCCACAGGTTTGGTATACACGGAGTTCGGCGGTGATATAGTTACCATCGAAGTTGGTTTGATGAAATCAGAGGAAGGCAAGCTGACTCTGACCGGACAACTTGGTGATGTAATGAAAGAGTCCGGCCAGGCCGCCTTGACTTATGTTCGTTCCAAAGCCAAAGCACTAGGCATTCCTGAGGATTTTTCGAACAGGATGGATATTCATATTCATGTGCCGGCTGGAGCAGTCCCAAAGGATGGACCATCAGCGGGTATAACCATTGCAACTGCTTTGGCATCGGCACTGACGAAGCGGCCTGTCCGCCGTGACGTAGCAATGACAGGTGAAATAACACTCCGAGGTAAGGTTCTGCCGATAGGCGGATTGAAAGAGAAGGTCTTGGCGGCACACCGTGCAGGCATTCGGACGATCATTATCCCAAAAGAGAACCTGAAGGATCTGGAAGAAATTCCAGACTATGTCCGCCAAGAGCTAACATTCAACCCGGTCGAGCACGCTGATGAGGTACTCGATATCGCTTTGACTAGTCGCAAGAAGCAAAAATGACGCAGTTGACCTGGTGACTAATAGTCGGCTAGAATAACCGTGGTCGGGAGGGCCTATCAAAGTCCAATAGTGAATTTCACGTTGTTCGTCGGGATGCTTAATAGCCAATAAGGATCGGCCTTCGAAACAATACGCATCCCATTTATCAGTGCGGAGAAGAGGCTCCTTTCGTCCTTGCGGATGGGAGGAGCTATTATTTTAGCGACTTGTCAACAAAAGCCGTACACTGACTGAGCAGCTACACCGACTTAGATGACTGCAGCGACTGGTTCCCAGGAGGTTTCCATGAAGGGATACGACGCATTGCCAAAGGTATATAATCCACAGACTGTTGAGCCGAAATGGTATGAATACTGGATGACGAAGGGCTATTTCCACGCCGAAGTAGACCCTTCTAGAAAGATGTATTCCATCACTATTCCACCTCCAAATATCACTGGCTCACTACATATTGGCCACGCACTCTGCTATACCATACAAGACGTGCTGGGCAGATGGAAGCGCATGCAGGGCTACAACACTCTCATTCTACCGGGTACCGACCATGCTGGCATCGCTACTCAGAATGTTGTCGAAAAGGAAATCGCTAAGGAAGGCCTTACGAGGCATGACCTTGGGCGCGAGAAGTTCCTGGAACGAGTGTGGCAATGGAAGGAAGAATACGGCAGTACTATTATCAATCAATTTAAGCGGATGGGTTATTCCTTCGACTGGGAACGCCTTCGCTTTACTATGGATGCTGAGTATGCTGATGCTGTATTAGAGGAGTTCATTCGGTGGTTCAATGAGGGCTATATCTACCGAGGCGTGCGAGTCATAAACTGGTGTACCAGGTGCCACACAGCCATTTCAGATATCGAAGTAGAGTACGAAGAACTAGCGGGTCATCTTTGGCACATAGATTATCCCCTCGAGGATGGCTCGGGCGTAATCACCGTGGCAACAACTAGACCCGAAACCATGTTGGGTGATACAGCCGTTGCCGTAAACCCAGAAGATGATCGCTACGTAGGCATGATTGGCAAATATGCAATTCTGCCGATCATGGAACGCCGCATCCCCATAATCGCCGATACACATGTGGATCCTCAATTCGGTACCGGTGCAGTTAAGGTAACTCCCGCCCATGATCCGAATGATTTCGAGATTGGAATGCGTCACAACCTGCCCCAGGTTGTTGTTATCGGCCCTGATGGCAGAATGACCGAAGAAGCGGGAGCATATGCTGGCATGGACCGCTATGCGGCTAGGGAAGCTGTGCTGGCCGAGCTTCGTGCAAAAGACCTCCTGGTTCGTGAAGAAGAATACATGCACTCGGTTGGTACATGTGCGCGGTGTGGATCTACCATAGAGCCGCTTCTGTCTGAGCAGTGGTTTGCACGAATGAAGGAAATTGCCCAGCCTGCCATTGATGTCGTGAAGCAAGACAAAGTCAGGTTCATACCAGAACGCTATTCCACCGTTTACATCGATTGGATGGAGAATATCCGTGACTGGTGCATTTCTCGACAACTGTGGTGGGGACACCGAATACCAGTCTACAAGTGCCTTGCCTGCGGAGAGTACTCAGCCGCCAAGAGCACACCGGAAGCGTGCCCAAAGTGTGGCAGTAAGAATATGGAGCAGGATCCCGATGTTTTGGACACGTGGTTCTCATCCGCCCTTTGGCCGTTCGCTACCATGGGATGGCCAAAAGATACCCCAGAACTACACTACTTCTATCCGACATCCGTTCTTACTACCGCCAGAGACATCATTTATCTGTGGGTAGCACGGATGATCATGACCAGCATGTATTTCCTGAATGAAATCCCATTTCATGATGTTTACATATATGCTACGGTATTGAACGAAGAAGGCCGGAGGATGAGTAAGTCGCTCGGCACTGGAATAGACCCGCTGGAAATGGTGGAGAAGTACGGGGCCGACGCGCTTCGCTTCGCTCTCATTCAACAGGTCGGCAAGGGGCAAGATATTCGATTTTCTGAGCACCGAGTGGAAGCTGTAAGGTTGTTCTCAAACAAGATCTGGAACATCGCTCGCTTTGTCTTGCTGAATCTGGATACAGAGTCTGGAAACATACCTCAACAACCGACCAGCGACCATATGAGAGACGAAGACAAGTGGATACTCAGTCGCCTCCAGAAGTGTATTGAGACCGTGAATACAAGCCTCGATAACTACGACATGGACGACGCTGCCCGTACGCTCTACGAGTTTCTATGGAGTGAGTACGCAGACTGGTACATAGAGCTGGCAAAACCAAGGCTGCAAACCGACGACCGTTCGACTGTGCAATATGTTCTCTGGCATGTACTGGAAACGTCAATGAGGCTTCTTCACCCCATCATGCCGCATATTACCGAACAGATTTGGCAGTCCATTCCGCATGAGGGTGAAAGCATAATGATTGCACCATTCCCCGTGGCGGATACCTCCCTAATTGACGAAAAAGCTGAACGCCGCATGGAAACGGTGATGGAGGTTACAAGGGCTGTCCGAAACCTGCGAGCCGAGCTAGGCATACCACCCAGCAAAGCTGTTCAGAGCGTCATAGTTCCAGCGTCACCGGAGGAACATGAAGCGATAGAAGCCGGAAGCGATAGCATCAAGGTGCTTGCAAAGATTGAACAATTGAATATATCAACCGAGCCACCCACGGCGGAACATCACCAGTTTGTCTCGGCACACCTGCCAATGGCGGATGTATATGTTCCGCTTGCTGGTCTGGTGGACGTGGACAAAGAGATCGCTCGGATCACGAACGAGTTGGCGGCTGTTGAGCGTGAACTGGCACGAAGTATGGGTAAACTCTCAAGTGAGCAGTTCATGTCCCGCGCCCCCGCGCATGTCGTGGAGAAAGAACAGCGTATAGCCCAAGAACTCTCGGAGAAGCGACTCAAGCTAGAAGAGCGTCTCTCAATGCTTACTAGGAAATAAGCAACTGTTCTTACTCTAAGCAGGCGCGAATAGCAGAGAAGCTGTTCGAGATCCCGTGTCGAAAGTAGTGGTGATTATACGTGTCATTACGTCGAAAGCTCATTGGTTTGTTCGTCATAGTGCTTGCCTTTGGGATACTCTTTCCATTAAGTTTCTATGCAATGAGCGTAAACCTGGACAGTCTTTTGGGGTTTCCGAAGTTTCTCCCAGAGCCATTCAACGTATTCGCGGGGATATTCGTTTTGATTATCGGCATGTTCTGGATCACCTGGGCCTACTCGTACTTGCACTATGTGGGCAGAGGTAGCCCTGTCGAGGTATTCGGCGTCGCTCTATATCCGACTGAAAGGCTTGTGGTAACAGGGCCGTATGCCTACACACGAAACCCGATGATTCTTGGCATGCTCTTTGTGTTGTTGGCAATTGCGTTTCTGGCCAATACTCTGTCGGGCCTAATCCTTCTGCCAATCTTGGCAGTCCTGGTTCTGGCCTACATAAAAAAGTTCGAGGAGCCAGGCTTGCTTCGACGCTTCGGAAACGACTATGTTGAATATCGAAAGCGAGTGCCTATCCTTCTGCCAGGTCTTCGGCTCGCGCGATAGAAGAGGTCACGCTAACTGTCCGCCGTGAACTGACGAAATTGTTCCTCCCCGACTTTCATGCTATAATCCAACCGACTATCGAGGACAGCGGACTAGATTTCGCATATGGAAGAATGCATTAGAGTTGAAGGCGTACACAAGAAATTCGGTGACCGTGTCTCACTGGACAACATATCCTTTTCCATATCGAGAGGCGAGTGCTTTGGCATATTCGGCCGCTCGGGGTCCGGAAAGAGTACCCTGATTCAAATCCTAGCTGGTTTAGCACAACCAGATTCCGGCACCGTATTATCCACTGAGCAGTCTCCTGCGTTGGCAACCCACGGCCTTTCTCACGCTGACCGCCTGACCGTCATGGAAGAGATGTGGTTGTACGGGGTCTTGTTCAGTATTCCGTCATCGAAGCTCCGCGCAAGAATTCGTGAAGTACTTGAGCTCATCAACCTTTATTCGCAGAAAAATACTAGAATCCAACTCCTATCCGGCGCTCAGCTGGCTGCTTTGGATGTAGCATTGGCTTTGCTGTCCAATTCTGACGTTCTTTTGCTCGACGAGCCCATGTTGCACCTGGATAGGCCTACCCGGGCACGATTGTGGGAGCACCTATACACTTGCAAAGTACAGCAGAGACGAACAATAGTAATCGCTACTTCAAACCCTGACGATGCAGACCTGTGCGATCGCGTAGTGATGCTTCACGAAGGTACTGTCTTGGCAATTGGAACACCTTCCGAACTCCGAGATACGGCAGGCAGAGAAGCATTCGTCGTTACGCCTGTCAAGAGGCCCACGGAACGGAAAAGCGCTATTGTTACCGAACAATCGGACGAATCGCTTCTCGTAGAATGGTATCCTGAGTCAAGACCAGTTGATTTGCTTCGTGAGGTACCCGAAGCCATCGCCGCCTTGCGGATACGACCTAGGGACCTAGATTCCGTGCTCGACGCACTTGTTACTCAAACTGCCAAAAGACAAACCTCTGTTCGTCTGTCGGACAGTAAACCATGATGACTGCTCGAAAAATCTATAATTTGACCCTCTCTGAGCTGAGGCTGGCTATTAGAAATCCAGAGCGACTGACGCGCTTGTTTGCTCTGCCATTGCTGATTGGTTTGGCGTTTAACTTGCCAAATCGGTATTCACCTCGAGTTTTCTTCGTATACGGACTTGTGCTCGCACTAGTCCTCGCAGCTCTTTTCCTAACCTACGAAACGAGCGTAGTCACGATGGTAAGACGCCGTACAGCACGAATGTCCGTAGCCGATTGGATACTTCACGTATCGTGGTTCACCGCTATCATAGTAATACTTGGCATGCAGGCGCTTGTTTATGTCGCTGTGACGAAGATGATGTCGCCACAATACCCTGTCCGTGTCGTCCATACCGTCGCTTCAGTCCTCTTTTTCGCATGTCTCACATCGGCTTTCCGAATCAGCTCCTGGTACCGTAGAAGGTACATTTGAGTGTTTTTTTATGCGCACATCATCTTGCGGATAGAAAGAACTCGGCGCGATGATAATCATTACCTGGCCGGCTATTAAGAGTAGCGAATTAAAAGGGTTAATCCACAAAGGATTAAATTCTTGTGATGCCTCTTGTATGTTTAATTTCCTGGCGTGTTGGGAATATATGCAATGGAGGTGAGACACATGAGCTTGATGCGATGGGAACCTATGACCGAAATTCGTAGACTGCAGGAAGACATGGACAGATTGCTAGAAAGGTTTATGAAGCCATTCTCAACGCTTACCTGGCCAGTTAGTGAGGCAGCAGGGCCGCCAGTGGATGTATATGAAAAGGATGGCAACGTGGTGGTGAAAGCCGAGTTGCCTGGTCTTAAGAAGGAAGATATAGAAGTAACTGCCACTGAGGACAGCATCAGCCTCAGAGGCGAGTTTAAGCGAGAGGAAGAGGTTAAGAAAGAAGGTTTCTACCGCCGTGAGCGGAGAGAGGGTAAGTTCTACAGAACGATCCCGATGCCTGCTCCAATTAAGCCTGACCAGGTGAAAGCGAGCTTTAAGGATGGCATTCTGGAGATAACTGCTCCGGAGGTGGAAGAAGCTAAACCGAAAGAGCGGAAAGTACCGATTGAGGCATAAGCCTACTCAGTATCGTGAAATCACTCTATCACAGAGGATTTCAGCGCCCTCGGACGCTGAAATCCTCTGTTTCTTCTTAGCTGGAGTTAAGATATGGCTGTTGAAACGCGTGATCTCAGAGACGTACTCGATGCCCTTGTGGCCTCACAACAAAAAGACAGAGCAGATCTATCACTAGAGGAAGATCTCTGCCTGGGCGTGATGAATCTTATAAGTGCAGAAGAGCACCTGTTCTTCACAGGAGAAAAGACCGGCAAGGATGATTACTTTGGTATTCTTAACACAGTAAGGCAGATACGGAAAGAACTCTTGCAAACATTGATCAAGGACTACGAGGGGGAAGTGTGGTGCATCGAAAAGCATCTCCTGGCAGCGGCTATGCGACTGATGGAAGTAGGTACCAAGAAGCTACAAGCCATGGATGCGGAGGGCGCAAAGGACCTATTTGGTAAGTCTTTTACATTGTACTCACTGTTTTGGGCGATAAAGCTTAAGACACCGCCTCAGGCAAGCCCGAGCAAACCTCCGGAGAAAGCTGCTGAAATGCTGCCAAGCGAACAGGTTGAATTCAACAAGAAGTTGTGTGAGTTAGTTGGTCAGCAAATAAACTGCTGTGTGGAATAACCCCTCGGACTGTGCTGACTTCCATTGCAGACAGAGCTGATAGAGACACTGACAATCCTACCTAGCCATCTGCCGGAGTGGCCGACAGAGCCGGGATGCAGAAAGATGGGGTTTATGAATGAAATCTGGCTGCCGGACTAGGACTCGAACCTAGGACCTCCTGATCCAGAGTCAGGCGTTCTACCAACTGAACTATCCGGCAATCAGAGTAGCTGAATTATAGCAAATTCCGACTTCAACGTCAATAGGAATTCCGAGCACAATAACGGGGGAAGCCATAGCCGGCCTCCCCCCTAATACTGCTCTATCTCACATCATTTGCTTCTACCGCCACCTTCGTCTGATTGCTATTGCTCCGAACGCCAATAGTCCGCTGCCCAGTGTCAGAAAGCTTGATGGTTCAGGAATCATCGCGCCGGCGTCATACCCTTCGCCCTCGCCACCAAGGAGTATCTGGTATGCGGTGGTGTCGCCTTCGGGGAGAGTGGGCATATCATAGTCAAGAGTGATCTCGTTGGACCAATTCTCGGCGGTAAAATCTCCCGCACTGCCCACTGTAGGCAGGTTAAACCCGGCGAATATCCCACTTGCCGAGGCCGACACAAACACTCCATTCTGAATCTCCAGATAGAGTGAACCCCGTTGTGACTCCGGGACGTACTGGCTCTGACACACCACGGATAGCTTGCCCTGGTTGCCATGCATTTCGAAGTGGTCGGGTTGTGAGTCATCCTCAGATCCCCAGACGAGGCTCCCATTTCCCAGGACTTCAAAGTCAATGGAAAGTAGGATTTCCTCGCTAAGGATTTCGCCTGTCACCATATCATATGTCTGGACGCTTATGGGATCTTTGCCTCTGCCCCAATTGGCTATTCCTACCGAACCGGTTATTGTGTCCTGAAGGAATCGTCCCCATGTTACTTTTCCCTTTGCGTCCTTCTGTCCAGCCTGGGCGACCACGCTCGACCCACTCCAAGCCCAGGCCATGTAGCCTTTGGAAGGCGTGGTTATCGCACTCCCCCAGACTCTGTGCCTGCCAACCAGACTACCGGGGATTATGGGATTCCACCATACCTGGGAGTTCCCCGTGCCGGTCTGTCCACCTATAGGTGCCACTGCTGTGCTCGGACCCATCGTTCCACCAGCTGGGCCCATAGCAGCGCATGCCGGTGGGTTGATAGTATTAATTGTTTTTCCTGGCGGATCCTGGAACGCACTTGCCTTCTCCTGGTGGAACCATGTGGATGCCGGAGGTAAGTTGCCACCTGGCTGCAAGTTGAACTTGTGACGCACGTCGTAGATGGTATTCGCACATGCCATAATGCTCGATAGCATCAGTACCGCTGCACTAAGTATCAGCGCACGTTTTAACATCTTCTTCACCCCTTTTCTCCAAATTCTACAGCTCACGGCCGGTCGCTCTACAATAGTAACGGGCAACAGCTCGATTCCTGAGATAGACCCATGGCATCACTCCTTACGGCGGATAGTAAGCGCAGTCGGAGGTGCGGAGAATGAGCTGGGCGAGTTTTCCTGCTCGGAGAAGTCGCTCGAAGACTCAAAGTCCATGCTGCCGATACTGCCTCATGCTGCATACTGCGTATCTTCGTATTGCAATACTTGCTGGACTTTGTGCGGAGGTTGCAAGAGGTGTGGTGTGGATGCATGCAGCCCTGCACAAAAACAGATGGCTAACCCGGGCACTCTACTACCATTTCTACTGTTTGTCAATATACGAATCAAAAAACAGGTAATATTACCGGTGCTAATAGAACCTCTCCGGCTTTCTCCCCTGGGCGCGCCTGAATGGGACTTATCCGAATCTAGCCCCCTCTCGTTTTGTATGCTTGCCCGTACGATGGACCGGTGGTATAATCGGTTCTAACTATACCAACACCTTGGGGAGGCGACGTCGGTATGCCAAAAATCAAAGCTGCGATGCTGCATGGCCCTTACGATATCCGAATAGAAGAGGTGGACGCGCCTGAGATCAACCCGGGTGAAGTCTTGGTTCGAGTTCGTGCCGTCGGGGTCTGCGGGTCTGACGTCTTATTTTATAACAACGGTCGAATTGGCCGATTTGTCGTAGAACAACCGCTCGCTATGGGTCATGAAAGCGCCGGCGAAATAATAGCTGTGGGCACAGAGGTTACCGACAGACATGTCGGACAGCGGGTGACAATCGAGCCGGGTTTTCCATGCAGAGTTTGCGCCTATTGTAAAGCTGGTAGGTACAACCTTTGTCCTAGTGTAATTTTCCTCTCATGCCCGCCTTACACTGGCACGTTCCAAGAACAAGTAGCTGTACCGGCAGACTTTACCTACGTCCTACCCGACGACATGAGTTTTGAAGAAGGCGCGCTGGTCGAACCGTTGGCAGTGGGTATTCACGCCGCAGCACGAGCAAACGTCCAAGTCTCCCAGAGCGTCGGAATATTGGGAGTTGGACCAGTTGGCTTGCTTGCACTACAGGCCGCAAGAGCCAGGGGCGCGACTAGACTGGTAGCTGTCGATGCTTATGCCAACCGCTTGGAAATGGCTCGCCGACTAGGTGCCACCGACCTCGTCAATTTCCGCGAAACGAATCCCGTAGCTGCGGTCAACGAGATAACATCCGGTGAAGGTTTGGACGTAGTCTTCGAGGTTGCCGGCAGGCCGGAATCCCTTCGCAACGCAATTACCATGGCAAAACCTGGCGGTGTGGTAGCAATGGTTGGCAACTTGCCAGTGACATCCACTGAAATTCCAGTCATGGACATACTCGAGAAAGAGCTGGATGTAAAAGGTGTCTTTAGGTATGCAAACGCATATCCGCCGGCAATCGAATTGATCAGTCGTGGGCTGGTGGATGTAGCCTCTCTAGTCACTCATAGGTTCCGCCTTAGCCAACTTGATGATGCTCTGAGGTTCTCCGACGAACACCAAGACGAGGCTATCAAGGTCATTGTGGAGGTCTAAATGGACCGGATAGCTGTCATAGGCGGCGGTAGTTGGGGTACGGCACTATCTCTTATGCTGTCGGAAAAGGTAGGATGTGTTTGTCTTTGGGTCTGGGACGCTTCTCAGGCTGCAGTCATGAATGAAACACGTGAGAATCCGCTGCTTCCAGGGTTTGTACTGCCGGATGGTATTCATGTTACCACGTCGCTCCAGGAAGCTGTGGATGGAGCTGAGATTGTCCTCTTCGTGACCCCGTCCCATGGGGCAATGGCTGTTGCTCATGAGATGAAACAATACTTGCCTTCGGGGGTTGCTGTCATCAGTGCCACCAAAGGACTCGACGGCGAAACGGGCCTGACAATATCGCAGACCTTGGAACGTATTCTAACGCCAGGCACTCGAGTGGCTGCTCTCTCCGGCCCGAATCTCGCTGTCGAGGTAGCCAAGCGTATTCCTACAGCCACAGTGATAGCCTCCAACGATGAACAGCTGGCTAAGGAAGCACAAATGCTTTTGATGGGACCCTCACTTAGAGTGTACACAAACTCAGACGTGCTTGGTGTCGAGCTTGCCGGCGCTTTGAAGAACGTAATTGCAATCGCCGCAGGTATTTGTGATGGGATGGGGTTTGGAGACAATACAAAGGCCGCTTTGGTAACCCGGGGTCTTGCTGAAATCACGCGACTCGGCATGCGCATGGGTGCACAGCAGGCTACATTCATGGGCCTTGCAGGCGTTGGTGACCTCATGGCTACATGTGCTAGCCCATTGAGCAGAAATCGCCGCCTGGGATATGGACTAGGCCGCGGTGGTAGAGTAGACGATGTGTTGCACGAGATTGGTCAAGTTGCGGAGGGCGTTCCGACGACCCGTGCAGCTCGAGACCTAGCTGCGAGGCTCGGCGTCGAAATGCCCATTACCCAACAGGTATATGATGTGCTGTTCAACGGTAAGTCACCTCAAACAGCCCTAACTGAAATAATGTCCCGCGAACCGAGAGAAGAGGTCTGGTAGACGTTCGCAACCCCTTACTGCCATCCGTATTCGTAACCCGTCTCATACATGGCAACTATGTTCTCCGGTGGGGTAACGGCTTGAATGTTATGGCACGGTGCCAAAATATACCCGCCATCCTGCCCGAGTATTCGATAGTTGTCTAACACCTCCTGCCGGACTTCATCCACTGTTCCAAAGGGAAGAGTATATTGGTTGTCTACCGCTCCGTGAAAAACGAGCTTGTGACCGAAGTCTCTTTTTAGTCCCTCCCGATCCATGCCGACGCAGCGCCACTGAATAGGGTTGAGCACCTCGATTCCGATGTCTACCAAGTCTGGTAGTATATCTCGAATCGCTCCATCCGAATGGTGGAATACGAAAGATCCATGCTGCTTCGTAAGCTCAATCATGCGCTTCATTCTTGGCAGTAGAAACTCACGAATCTGGTTTGGGGAATAGAGTAAGCCGGTTTGCGAACCTAAGTCCTCAGCTACATAGGTAATCATCACTTTGCCTGGAATAGTCTCGAATATCCGCAGCGTATTCTCATAAGCAAGATCAAACAGCTTGTCCAGGCAATAATGAACTATTTCAGGGTTTTCAACTAGATCAACAAATGCTTGCTCTTCCCCTCGCAGTGACTTGTATTGCAAGAACGGCTCTGACCCTCCACCCAGTATTGGTTCGTGTTCGTGGCCTTTTATGAGTTCCGGAAGATGGGAGTAGTCCCAGTAATCCGGCTTTGGCCAACTGTAATTTGCATCGATCTCCTCAGCTGATATATAATGCCCAAGGGGTGCGTTGACAACTTCATTGTAGATGCCGGTGCCATAGCTCACCTGGCGATACCTTAGTCCCCAAATGTCTTCACCCTCCTTTGGAGGCGGACCTACGTATCGTCCTCCCACAGAGAAAGGAATGTCTACATGAAGCCTCTTACAAGCTTCCTCGAAATCGCAGTTAAGGTATCTCAGCAAGTTCTGGGTCGCCTCGCCTGTTGCCCAGTAATCCATGGGTATCCTGTCCGGTGTCTTGCGAGTAAGAACTGCAAGCCATCTCTCCCGCGGAGTCATGGTTTCTCTTGGCATAGGAATCTCCTGCTTGAACAATATGCATTCGTTGGGGATTAGGTCTACAGGTTATTGTCGTTTCCCGTCGCAAGTTTGTCAATAGCTGTCGACCACAGTCTACGTTCGAAGGAGGACTATGTAATGAATAAATCAAGTGAGGTTCTGTTCCTTGAGGTTCAGAAGCAGAGACAGTTCTGGTTGTGGATATTGTTGGCTGTTTCCATTTTGGCAACGGTCATTACACTTGTCATTTTGGTGGCAAAGACAGGGCTGACGGCGATGCTGGAACAAAATGCTGTGGAAGCTGTTATAGGCATAATAGTCGGTCCGCTCATTCTGCTGGCCGTTCTACTTCTCATGTATTACTCCAAACTTATCACTGAGGTGCGAGGTGATGGCATTTACATCCGCTATGTGCCTTTTCATCGATCATATCGACGCTTCCTTTTTTCCGAAATACAATCATGGGAACCGAGAACCTATTCTCCCATTGGTGAATACGGTGGATGGGGAATTCGCTGGGGACGCGGTGGCGGCATCGACAATTTGGCTTACAATGTTAGTGGCAACCAAGGCGTCCAGTTGGTCCTGAAAAACGGCAGACGCATCCTGATCGGTTCTCAGAAGCCGCAAGAACTTGCGCAGGCAATAGAATCGGCTGCACGCAGGAGCGGTTGACGGCATGCCAATTGCGTTGACACACACCAGTTTCTTACTCTATCATTCTCCTGTGAAAAACTTATCAGGTTTGAGGTATGACCTCTAGGAAACAGGTGGTAACGTGTCCAACTCGCGATTGATTTCTCTTGTAACCTATTTGTTAGTAGTTTTAGTACTGTCTTCGACTCCTACGTCGGCGGACAAACCCACCGTGAACAATCCCTATGGCGTTCATCTTCTTCTTAGCGATCTATCTGCCCCCAATCTTGACAAGTATCTGACCTGGGCGAAGAACCTTGTTGGTAAACATGGTTATGTAAAGCAGCTTTTTCTACCTGTGATACCCCAGACAACAGGGGCGGCTCCCGATTGGAAGCTTTTCGTTCAGAAGTGCTATGAGTATGACCTCATACCTGTTGTTCGTCTATGTAGTAGCATAAGCGATGGCGGTGTGTGGCAAAAACCTGTCGCAGACGGACCTAATAACTATCATTCCATAGCAGAGGCGATTAAGAAGGTGGTCGCTGATCTGCCCAGATACGATGACCATCCTCTCTACATAGAAGTCTTCAACGAACCTAATAATCACTATGAGTGGAGTGGCAAGTCTGATCCTGTCGAGTACGGCCATTTCTTTGTACAGGTAGCCAAAGCCATTCATTCTATTGGCGATCCTCGTATCAAGGTAATGAATGGTGCACTTTCCCCGGGTGGTAGCTATGACAACCTCAAGTTCATAGACGTAATGTGCCGAGAAGTCCCAGGCTTTATAGATTCCTTTGATGTATGGGCTAGCCATCCGTACCCAATCGGACCGCCGCAGATAAACCGACACAACGGAACACTTGCACAGAAGAAGTGGCAGTACGGCATAGATGGTTATCTCGCAGAGCTGGACGTACTGGCGAAGTATGGCCGTAAAGACGTTAAGGTGATGCTAACGGATACTGGTTATTCCCTGACAGCTGAAGGTGAAGACTTTCTAGCCGATCGGACACTCCGTGCGTTCAGAGATTGCTGGAGTCAATGGCCGGAGGTTTTAGCAGTCTTGCCATTTACGTTCAACGATCCTTACGGGGGGTTTGCGAGCGGTGACTGGGTTTACCCGGATAGCGGAACGGACGAGCATGGGAGACCGACACATGCTCATCAACAGTACTACGACGTCTGGAGTCTCGCCAAACCGAATATGCCAAACGGCGCAATCAACGGCAAAGTCAGAGAAGCAACCTACAGTACAGAGCTTCCAGGGGCGGTCGTCACACTGAATCCGGGTGGGTATAAGACTACCACTGACAGCCGCGGAAATTATTACTTCCCAAATTCCTCTCATTTGGAGTTTCTTAAACCAGGAAACGCTTACACCATAAACGTACAAGCTCGAGGCTTTGCTGCCCAAACAAAAACGAATATTCCAGTCAGGGCGGGAGAGAACACCGCTCTGAATTTCTCTCTCAAGCCTACGTTCATGGGTATGATCTCCGGAACGATTAGAGACTCATCCACTGGCAAACCTCTGCCAGGCGTGACGGTCGTGACTACCCCAGGGAACAAGAGCGCTACAACGGACAAGGATGGCAAATATATCATTCGAGGTCTTACCCCCACCACTTACAGGGTAAAGTCTTCGAAACCTGGGTACTATCCGTTCGTATCTCCGGAGATAACTGTGCGCGCTGCCGAAAACAGTGTTACTAGCTTCTACTTAGGCCCAGGCAGTCAAGCGAATGAGAATCTGCTTTCTAATGGTGATATGGAATTTGGCGGAGGGCTCGCCGGAGTTCCTGTGAGCTGGGAGACTCCTGACGGTAACGCCCACCCCGAAAACTACTCGATGGACTCATCGGTATGCTTCTCCGGCAAGAGATCGCTCAGGGTAGACCCAAAGGGTACGCAGTGGAATCGGTTGTGTCAATGGACGAACTATAACAGCATTCACACTGACAAGAAGTATGGTGTCGAGTGTTGGATTAAGGCAACCGAAGGAGCCAAGGCATACGTTCGCGCTAGCATTCTGACAAATGGTAGTGAGCACGTTGGCTCTATAGAAATGTCCGCAGTGCGAACCACTCCGAATGGGTGGACCTTGTACAAGGGCAGTGGTATAGCCCCTGCTTTCCGCTCAGAGAAGAGCGGCCGAATACGAGTCGACATAGGAGTGGATTCCAACTCTGGAATCGCTTGGTTTGATCGCATATGGGTCGGCGTGGAGAAGTGATGCAGCGACATCTGCCGACATAACCGCTTACCTGATAAGGGATTTCGTCGGTACTTCTACAGTAACCTGTTGAAATACGAACAAATATTGAGCGATAGATGTATGTTTTGTAGAATTATCCATGGCCATCTGGCTGAACGACTACCAGTCGCCTCTCAGTCCGATGCCGTTATCTCGTTTCGGTTGAGGTACGTATGCTCGAAGAACTAAAAGCCATCGTCTGCAAATATAGCAAGCTCTTGCCCGAGCGTGGGCTGGTTACCATGACGAGCGGAAACTGTAGTGGCAGAGACCCGAAATCTGATCTTGTGGTGATCAAACCTAGTGGAGTGGATTTCGAAGACCTCCAGCCCGATGATATGGTGGTCGTAGATCTACAGGGAAATGTTGTCGAAGGCAAATACAAGCCGTCGGTTGATACTGCAACTCACCTCTACATCTACAGACACATGCCAGAGGTTGGAAGCGTAATACATACACACTCAAACTATGCCACAGCTTTCGCAGCACTCGGAAAGCCTATACCTGTTTACCTAACAGCGATCGCAGATGAGTTCGGCTGTGCAATTCCCGTCTCAGACTATGCCAAAATCGGCGGTGAAGAGATTGGGAAGGAGGTTGTGGATAAGATTGGAAACAGCCCGGCGATTCTGCTCAAGAATCATGGTGTTTTCACAATCGGCAAGACGGTGCGTGATGCCTTCAAAGCAGCAGTAATGGTGGAAGACGTTGCAAAGACTGTTCATCTCGCTCTCCTTCTTGGTCAACCGGAGGAGTTGCCGCCGGAGGAAGTCAGACGAGCACATATGCAATACAAGACTAAATATGGCCAGTAAGAGAATCATCAAAGTCTAGACTACAGATTGCTGGCGAAAGGCTGAATGGGAGGATCCGATGGACAAGAAGTTCTCTTTGGGAATAGATTACGGCACGAACTCAGTGCGTGCTCTTATCGTTGATGTAGATACAGGCGAGGAAGTAGGGACATGTGTACACAACTACCGCCGAGGAGTAGATGGCATCATTGTCGATGAGAGGGATGCGAACTTCGCACGTCAACATCCAATGGACTATATCGAAGGTCTCCAGGAGTCCGTAGTCGGTGCCATACGGGATGCCGAGGGAAAACCGGGCTTTAGTGCAGACAGGATAATCGGTATCGGCATTGACACCACAGGCAGTACTCCAATTCCGGTTGACGCGGACGGTCTGCCGTTGGCGTTCCACGATGAGTTCGCAGACAACCCGAATGCTTATGCGTGGCTGTGGAAAGACCATACCAGCCATGAGGAAGCAGCTTTAATCAACGAAAAAGCACACGGATGGCAGCCGGACTATACCAAATACTCGGGCGGTACCTATTCATCGGAATGGTTCTTTTCCAAGATTTTCCACCTAGCCAATGTGGACCCGGAAGTCTACAATGCTGCCGCAAGTTTCGTCGAGCATTGCGACCTGATGCCGGCAATACTGGTCGGAGATACTAATCCCAAGCATATACTCCGCAGCCGGTGCGCCGCTGGACACAAGGCCATGTGGCACGCAGAATGGAATGGACTTCCCTCCCAAGAGTTTCTTTCAGCAGTCAGCCCTAAGCTGAATGGTTTGAGGGAAAAGCTATACACCGAGACTTACACTTCGGACACAAAGGTCGGCGGGCTTTGCGCCGAATGGGCACAGAAACTTGGTTTGAGAGTAGGAACTCCTGTATCTGTCGGTGCTTTTGACGCACACTTCGGCGCGGTAGGCGCTGGAATTAAGCCTGGCACTCTCGTGAAGATAATGGGCACGTCGACCTGCGATATGATGGTTGTACCTCCGAACGAACTTCAGACGACAGTCAGAGGCATCTGTGGCCAGGTGGATGGAAGCATCGTTCCTAACATGATTGGACTGGAAGCCGGGCAGTCCGCTGTCGGCGACATATTTGCTTGGTACCGAGATTTTATCCGATGGGGTGTAGATAATCTAGTCCCGTCGCCAACAGCCGAGATGTCCGACTATGCAAAGCGATCGGCTTTGGAAGTGCTCACAGAGCGCGCCTCGGCTTTGAAGCCTGGTCAATCTGGATTGATTGCTTTGGATTGGCATAACGGAAATCGTACTGTCTTGGTTGACCCTAATCTGACTGGAATGATCGTCGGCTTGACTCTAGGTACCAGACCTGAAGAAGTATTTATGGCTTTAATCGAGGCAACTGCGTTTGGCGCTCGCGTCATCATGGAGCGGTTCGAGGAATATGGCATACGTGTGAACGAGGTCATTGCATGTGGTGGTCTTGCCGAACGAAACCCTTTCCTAATGCAGATTTATGCAGACGTCACGGGGAGACCTATGAAAGTCTCGCGCTCTGCCCAGACTTGTGCATTAGGAGCAGCCATGTTCGGCTCCGTTGCAGGTGGAAGGTATTCTAAAGTAGAAGATGCACAGGCCGCAATGGCAGGGCTCAAGGATTCTGTCTTCATGCCAAGACCTGAAGCCGTAAGAGTCTACGACCGGCTGTTCCTGCTATATAGGAAGCTGCACGACTCCTTCGGCACCAAACATTACTGCGAGAATCTCTTTGGTGTCATGAAGGAACTCCTGGAGATCAAGCGCTCTGCTTAGTCGCCAGCCAAAAGCCCATAAGTGATAGTCGCTTCATACCAACTATCAGAAGGGGCCGCGTACAAACGGCCCCTTTCACACTTCCTGGCAGGCATTGGACTCTAGAAGTGTTTCTTGGATCTTACAGGTTCCGAAATTTCTTCTAGCGTCTCAGCTATCATCTCTGCCTCGCCTACATCTACGGCCAAGTCGCCCAGTGAAACTATGCCCACCAACTTTCCTCTCTCATCTACCACAGGTAATCGCCTAATCTGATGCATCATCATCATTTCAGCAGCATCTTCCACGTTTACGTCGGGCTCTATCACTATTGGCGAGGGTGTCATGAAGTCTTTGACGTGGGAAGTGTTTGGATCAAGACCTTGTGCGATAGCCCGAACTGTGATATCCCTGTCAGTGATGACTCCTATCAATCGGTCGTCTTGCACAACTGGGCAGATACCAACGTTCAGATCCCGCATCATTGCCGCTGCATCGGCTAGGGTGTCAGTCGGCTTGCAAACCATCACTTCGGTTGTCATTACTTCGGATACTTTCATAGATTCAACACCACCAATCTAGTAGGGATTGCAGTACACTTTTACCGCACAGGGTTGGCTTGGCAAACATCGGCTTACGCACCTCCGGTGGGATTGCGAGATAGTTTTGCAGATATCGATCTCGGGTATCCCAACTGGGAGCGATCTTTGTGTTCTTTGTGGCACGCAGATTGACGAGCTAGGGTTGTCTTCGAGAGAAGGTGAAAGATATGGCATCAGAAGCAGATTCAGGGGAACAACTGGGCGAAAAAGCACCGGCAGGTGTGTGGGCAATCGAGGTAGACAAGCAAGGGCTGCGCGCTAGGTGGGAAGATGTCGACGAACAACCTAGTCTCCTGGAAGAAGCAGTATCTGAACCAGGTATAGAGATAGTCTCACCTGAGGTTAGCCTGCAGACACCTCCAAGGCCGGCTATAGGTGGCGAGCCCGAAGTTGGTAGCAAGAGAACGATGCCGGACATGTCTAAGCGCGCCTGAAATCACCAGACCAGTAGGCTGTTGTGGATCGCAACCGAAGCCTTGGCCGCGTGTCCCATACCGACTGACAACTGTCCAATTTGGTTGCTTACTACGTCGCCGACTGCGTAAACACCTTGAATAGTGCTACATTGGTGCTCGTCCACAACTATATAACCGCCTGAATCTAGTTGTGCGCCTATTGACTCGGCCAATTCGGAGTTGGGCTTGAGTCCCATTGCACTGTAGCCCCTAAACACGCCACTAATTTCCGTGCCGTCTTCAAGTGTGATGGTTCCAAGGATGCCATCTTCTTCCTCTATCTTTGCGATCTTCGCGCCGTAAATTGGAATATCACACTCGTCCAACTTTTTTGCCATTTTAGGATTGATCGCGCTGCGCCCTTCATTATCGTTTGTAAGTAGTATTATATCGGCCGTATAGTTAAGTAGCCACTGGGTCAGCCTCGCGGCATGTGTTCCTGGGCCAATTACCACTACCCGCTTATCAATTGCTTCATAGGCATCGCAAATTGGGCAATGACGAATGGTCGCACCCTTGTAGTGCTCCGCATCCGGTATGTCCGGCGGAATATCATACACACCGGTGGCCAACACAACCTTGCTAGTCCTGAGTTCATGCTGAACCGTTTTCACTATGAAGTCTTTGTCCTGACCAGATATGCTCAACACTCGCTCTTGACGTATCTCAGCCCCGTATTGCTCGCACTGTTGACGCATGAGTTGCAGTAACTCAATACCGCTGATTCCCTCAGGGAAGGCTGGAAAATTATGGGTCCTGGGAATCCACCCAGCCCTTGGCTTACCCCCATCAAAAATGATGGCTCGCCGCCTGAATCTTCCAAGATATGTGCCGCAATACAAACCAGCCGGTCCAGTACCCACTACTACACAATCACAATCCATTTTTCTATCCTCCCGCTTATATTTACCCAGGCTCGCTCAGTAAGCATGGTTTAGTGCTCGACCAGGTACTGGTAGAATTAGAGTAGCACAAAGCCTGATGTGGAATGGGACTCTCAATGTCTTCTCGTTCCGAAATATAGGTTTTCACAATGATCAGAGGAGAAAAAACGATATTAAGAGCGATAGAAACATCAGATGTGCGGCAACTCTGGGAATGGACTCAAGATGCGGAGATTATGAGGCTCAGGAATTTCCCCGTGGTGCCAACTTCGCTCGCTCAGGCTGAACAAGACTTCGAAGAATCCCTTGGCCAAGATCCAAGCCTTGTTCGACTCGCGATTACAACCCTGGATGGCAAGCTAATAGGCGAAACAGCCTTGAGAAACGTAGATTATCGTAATGGTAACGCAGATTTCACCATTGCTATTGGTGATAGGGATTACTGGGGACAGGGCTACGGAACAGATGCAATTCGTGCGTTGATGCAATATGCTTTCGAGCAGCTGAATCTCTATCGAATCACCCTTTATGTTCATGCCTTCAATCACCGCGCCATTCGTGCTTACGAACACTGTGGGTTTCGCCATGAAGGATGTCTTCGACGCGCTCAATATTTGGATGGACAGCGCTCAGACGTACTAATCATGGGTCTATTGCGAGAAGACTTCGAGGAGGCAGAAAGTCAGAGGTCGCACCCGGAGAAAAAGGTGATGGCAGGCAGGTAAATCACGAAAAAACCTGTCTCTGCCAGCATGATGCTGAATCTTTGATTTCCGGCGATGCGCAACGAGTGAAGACTGCCCGACCATAGCGACCACAGTTAAGTGCGAGCCAAGTATTGGCTTCTCCCATCCCTCATCATAACAGCTCTTCAACAGTAGCTCCCTACTAGTGCGAGAACCAATGGTAGGCCGCTCCCAGAACTCCATTTCGTGCTCTCTGTCTCGGGTGGGCAATGTTGCAGAAGCATCGGATGGTGTCTGTTAAGTCCACGGTGTGCTGGTGATGCTGTGCTGGCCAGCTGCCGTACGCCATCGTAACCAACCGTGAAAAGTACCGTTTACCTTACGATTCAGCGCACAAGATTCGACATTGCGTGGGAAGTTCACGTGTCAAGATTAGGGTACAAATACACCCGAATTGACGTATGAAATATGGGAAGCTGTCTTGAAACCACAGATCTGCGAATCCGTGGTAGAACTGGATTTCTTGACACCGCCAGTCTGCCTTACCTATAATCTGACGCGGAGGTTATTGCCTATGGTCGCCCGGACAAGGTCTCTTCATCCGAGGCGGAGACGACTTAAACTGCTTGTCTTTTATATGGAAATTATAGCGTTGCTCCTGCTTGTAGTCATGCTGGGGGCAATTGGCGCTACGTTCTACAGCGTGGCGCGATTCCTGCCGTCTGGTGCTGATATTGGAAATTACCAGCCTACAGAGGCAACAAAGATCATCTCGGACGATGGTGTAGTCTTGGCAGAAGTGTTCGAGGAAAACCGCGAATTTGTCAAGCTAGACGACATACCCAAAGCCCTCCAAGATGCAACAATAGCTATCGAGGATTCCCGCTTTTACAAACATATAGGCATCGACCTAAAGGGAATAGCACGAGCGCTATACCAAAACCTCCGGAAAAAGGAGATAAGTCAGGGCGGTAGCACTATCACCCAACAACTCGCCCGTAACATCTACCTCACTCGAGAGAAAACTCTGTCTAGGAAGTTGCAAGAAGTGGTGCTTGCACTACAGCTAGAACGCAACTTCTCGAAACAGCAGATTCTTGAGCTTTACCTGAACGAAGTCTATTACGGCAGTGGAGCTTGCGGCGTACAGGCTGCGTCCAAAGTCTACTTTGGAAAGGAAGTAAAAAACCTTACCCTCTCTCAGTGCGCACTGATTGCAGGTTTGCCTCAAAAGCCTTCGGTCTATTCGCCCCATGAGAATCTGGACCTAGCTATCAAACGACGCAACGTGGTCCTAGACCGTATGGCAGAACTAGGCTACATCACTGAAGAACAGTGTGAACAGGCAAAGAGAGAAAAACCCAAAATCGTACCTCGCAAGCCCACAGGCATCGCCAGATACAAAGCTCCATGGTTCGTTACGTACGTGATCCAGCAACTGTCTGATGAATTCGGAGCCGATCTAGTGTATCGCGGCGGATTAAGGGTTTACACGACCTTGAACTATGAGATGCAGAAGGCGGCAGAAGAAGCCTTACGCGAAGGCGTGCGTAGTGCAAAGTATCTAAACGTAACCCAGGGAGCACTAGTCTGTATCGAACCTCAAAATGGCTATATCCGAGCTATGGTCGGAGGCGTAAACCCCGACTTCACGAAAGATCAGTACAATCGTGTGGTGCAAGCACGAAGGCAACCGGGTTCGGCTTTTAAGGCCTTTGTCTATACAGCAGCGATAGATAACGGGTACGATCCCGATTACCGGATTTCCAACGCCAGAATCAGTTTCCCGGGGTATGGTGGAAAGACCTGGTCCCCACGCAACTACGATGGCCGTTACGGCGGAAGTTACACAATCCGTCGTGCGATAGCACAGTCTGTAAACATATGTGCAGTGAGAATGGCAAACGAAATAGGTATAGACAAGGTCATAGCATATGCCGGGATGCTGGGAATAAAATCGCCACTCACCAGGAGTCTGGCATTGGCACTTGGTGCATCCGATGTTACACCTCTAGAGATTTGCTCAGCTTACGGTGTGTTTGCAGCGAATGGAGTGCGTGCCGAGCCAATGGCAGTGGTTAGAATCACTACGTGCGAAGCTGGCAGAGAAGAGGCAGTTATTGCCGAGTACGCACCGAGTACCATCCGGGTGCTAAGTCAAGAGACTGCTCGTATCATGAACGACCTCTTCCGGGGAGTTGTTACCTCCGGAACAGGAAGGCGGGCCCTGCGCGTTCCCAAAGCGCACGGCAAGACCGGGACGACAAACAATGATAGAAATGCTTGGTTTATCGGATATACTCCGGAATTGGTAGCAGCCGTGTGGGTAGGTAATGATGATAACAGCCCCATGAAAGGAGTTTGGGGCGGGAACGTCTGCTGCCCCATATGGACACAATTCATGCTGAAGGCATTGGATGTATACAAGCGACGATATGAAGACCAAGGTCTACAGACATCTAAGGACATGAATAGATCCAGCCACGAGAAATCCCGCAGTTACCATCAGGAAGAAGTGGAAACACCTGCTCCCCAGATGATCAGACTTTGCTCAGAAAGTGGATACCGCGCTACCCCGGATTGTCCAAGCACTTACGAGGTTCCTGCTGATTCTGTACCAAGCTCATTGGGTCGTTGTCCCCTGCACGGAACCAGTAGCAATACAACAGAGTCGCCGACCGGTACTCTTAACCCAGAAGGGATTACTCCCGAAACACATACTCCTGATACCGGAAATCCCCCCGTTCCACCAAGGGCCAATGAGCGTTATGTTTCCGTAACAATCTGCGTGGATTCAGGACAGATAGCGAACGACTACTGCCCGGAGAAGATCACGCGACGGTTCCGAGCAGACGAAGCTCCTAGAAAGGTTTGTCGACTGCACGGACCGCCGTCCATGCGTTAGATTGATCTATTACTCGTGGAAGGGCATCAACTACTCCAATTGCCGCACGTTCAACCATAGGCTGAGAAAGCTAGACTCGGGGCAAAAACAAGTGGTAGGTCTGCTCTCATTCGCTAGAATTATCCGGCGTAGGCCTGAGCTTTTCTCAGACGTGCAACAGACCAAGTGCATGTGTGATTAGCAGGGCGAATCCGAGCAGAACTCTGTAAAGCACAAAGACTCCTGTGCTTCGCTTCTGAAGATAGCGGAGAAGATAGCCGATGCACAAGTACCCCACGACGGTTGAAGTCAAAACCCCAGTAGCTACTGAAACCAAGTCTGTAGCCGACAACTGCTGCTTAAAAAGGTTCGGGACCTCATACAGCGCAGCGCCAAGGATGATTGGAGTCCCAAGGAAAAAGGAAAGCTTTGCAGCGGCCTCTCTCTCCAATCCGGTGAACAGTCCCGCAGTAATAGTAATCCCTGATCGTGACACTCCAGGAACAATCGCTAGTGCTTGTGCAAGTCCAACGATCATCCAGTCTGCCAACCTCACGGAATTCAAAGAGCGAGTCTTCCGTCCGGTTACATCAGCTAGCAACATTAACAATCCCAGCCCTATCAAAGCTCCCGCCAAAAGGAATGGCTTCACCCTGAAAACATTTGCCACCAGATCTTCGAAAGCTACCCCTGCTATTCCGGCTGGGATACAGGCGAATATTACAGGCCATAGCAGAAACGCCTGTCCCGACGCGGCGGGAACTAAAACATTATGACTCCGAAACGCGGATAAACGAGTGGTACGTAAGTAACCGCCGATCATGTCATACCAATCCCGCCAGAAATACGCTAGAAGTGCAAGGAGTGTCCCCAGATGAAGTGCCACGTCCAGCGCAATACCCAAACCAGGATTATCGGTGCTCCAACCTAGAAGCCAGCGGACGATTATCAAGTGCGCGGAACTGCTTATAGGGATGAACTCGGTAAGTCCCTGAATGATACCCAGTATAACGGCTTGTATTAGACCCATTCATCTACCTTTCAAGGGAAAACCTGTCTCTAATCATGAGGCAGTGTACGTTTCGGATTCTTTGCTCTGGCTGGTCTCCCGATTGAAATCTTGAATCGGAGTTGGCAAGCCCCAGACATGGGTATTCTTGGGCTTGATCAAGTAGTGACGGATAAGCACTCTTAGAATTGCAGCCACCGGCGCCGCCATGAACATGCCGAATATCCCGAAAAACTCTGCTCCGATTAGCAAGACTATGATTACAACAGCCGGGTGCAATTTCATTCGCTCGCCTATCAGATATGGCATGATAAACTTGCTTTCAACAAAGTGAAGTGCCGCGAAGAACCCCAGAAGATACAATCCTACAACGGGCGCCTTTGCCAATCCGAGAAGCACAATCACAAGTCCACTGACTATGGGCCCAATCACAGGAATCGCGCGAGTGAGTCCCGAGAAAACTCCCAGAATAAGTACGTAAGGCATGCTGAGCGCTTTCAACATCAAGGCAACTATTACACCTGCGATCACGCATAAAATGATCTGGCCAATAACATAACTTCGCATGATACAGTTGACTTCGTGTATTATTGCTAGGACTTCGCGTGCCCGTCGCTTCGGCACCAGGCCAACAAACTCTCGCTTCAGTATTCGACTATCAAGGGTGAAATAGAATGCCAAAACGGGGATGAGGATTACATCCAATACGTGTGAAAAGAAGCTGGCCGTAGCCTTTACCAGCTTGGTCGCCCATTGCTGTAATCTGCTGATCACATTCTCAAAATTCTGCTCTCTTACGAAACCCTGTACGTCTGGCGGAAGTGATCCAAACCATTTCTGCGACGCCTTATGCCATTCAGTGACGTAGTCGCCGGCTTTGTCCGTCAAGGCTTTGAACTCAGTGCGTAGAGGGGTAACAAAACTGTGAGTGGCTACTACTACAAGCGTTCCAAGGGTCACAAATACCAGCAGGGTAGCTAGCCGCCTCTGAAACTTCCGGCTCATACCCCGTACTCTGTATGAACATAGGAAATCCACGATTGGCAAAACTGCATACGTGAGCACAGCAGCAAGCAAGACGGCGACAATTATCGTGCGTATGCGGAAGGCAACATACGCAACACCAGCCCAAATTAAGATCTTTGTCGCAACTCGCCATATGAGTTCAAAAACCGCTTCTACCCAGAGTTTTGGATTCATCGGTACCACTCTCAGTCTATGCCAAAATAGTGAAAAAGCGCCTCGCGAATGCGAACCGAAGCATGACCGTCACCATAAGGATTGCTTGCCCTTGCCATTTTATTGTACGCATCTGAGTCGGTCAGCAGTTTCGCCGCAGCAGAAAAGACCGCCTCCGAATCAGTTCCCGTAAGCATTGCAGTTCCTGCTTCGACCCCCTCTGGACGCTCTGTAGTTCGCCTCATGACCAGCACTGGCTTTCCCAGCGAAGGGGCCTCTTCCTGGACACCCCCTGAATCTGTAAGTATTAGATGAGCACGCTTCAGAAGGTGGACGAAAGGTACATAATCTGGCGGTTCTATCAAGTAGACTCTCTCAACGTCTTGAAGCGCTGGAAAAACAATTTCTCGCACTATGGGGTTCTTATGAACGGCAAATACCACGACAGTATCGGGAAAAGCCTCAACAATATTCTTGATTGCAGAGCAGATTCTCTGCATCGGTTCTCCCCAGTTCTCTCTCCGGTGAGCGGTAACAAGAATTATGCGGTGACCATCCTTGCCCAGTCTAGATAGAGTCGGGTCGTCAAACTCCCATGGACGTTCGGCAACGGATAGAAGCGCATCGATAACCGTGTTTCCCGTTACGAATATCTTGTTGTCGGGCACACCCTCGGCTAGCAAGTTTTCACGCGCAGCAGGCGTTGGCGCAAAGTGGAGATCTGCTAATACGGACGTCAAGCGCCTGTTTATTTCTTCGGGAAACGGATCGTACTTATTATCAGTGCGAAGTCCTGCTTCCACATGACCGATGGCTACTTTGTTGTAGAAAGCAGCCAGGGCAGCGACGAACGTGGTTGTGGTGTCTCCCTGTGCCAGTATGATGTCCGGGCATTCCTTGAGAATTACTCGCTCTAAACCATCAAGTGCACGCATGGTGATCTCAGCAAGAGTCTGTTTAGTCTTCATGATGTCAAGATCATAGCGTGGCTTGATTTGAAAAACGTCCAGAACCTGATGGAGCATTTCACGATGCTGGCCTGTGACTGCAACTATGACTTCTACTTTGTCTGGGAAGCGCTGGAGTTCTAGAACTACCGGGGACATCTTGATGGCATCAGGCCGAGTCCCAAAAACTGTCATGACTTTGATCGGCAAGGAGAACCTCCATAACTATGCCTTCGTGGTGATTAGTACCTCAACCATATAATTATGGCTGTGCACGCCAGGAGTATACAGATTCCGTAGATAGCAATGACGGCTTGTTTGTGAGTAAGCCCGCGTTCAAGTAGACGATGGTGCAAATGAGATCGGTCCGCAACGTGGACTGGACGGCGATTGATTATACGCTTTATAACTACAAATACTCCGTCGAATATGGGAACACCAAATACGAGAATTGGTAACGCTATCGCCATCGCAGCAGCGACTTTGAAGAGACCGATGATCGATAGTGCAGCTAGCGTCAAACCGATAAACTGACTCCCACCAGTACCCATGAAAATCTTGGCTGGGTTGAAGTTGAACCTCAAGAATCCCACACATGCACCTGAGAGTGCCGCAGCCATGAGCGCAACGTGAGGTTGTGCATCATAATAGGCCATGATGGCAATTACACCCGCCGCGATTGCTCCGATGCCAGCCGCCAATCCGTCAAGCCCATCCATGAAATCTATCGTCTTTGTTACGCAAAAAATCCAAGCTAAAGTGACAAGCCAAGACACAATTCCTGTCAGAGGTATCCAAGCCGACTCTTGGAACGGATTTGTCAATCCATCTATCTTGACACGAAAAGTCATGAGCAACACGCCAGCGAAAATTATTCCTCCCATCTGGGTCGCTGCAGATAACTCTTTGACGTCATCCAAGAGTCCTAACGTGAGTATAAAGGCCCCTGCGACGAGAATGCCTACCATGGATGTTCCCAGGTTCAGCTCTGTGGACGCAAAAGCAGCGGCTATAAGACAGGGAACGGCAAAGGCTGCATAGATAGCAATACCACCCCACAAAGGCATTGGCTTCGCGTGGATACGCCGTCCACCTGGATGAGCCAGTACGCGCAGGCGAAGTGCCACTCTCCTTACTGCGGGTGTAGTATACAGCGAAATCAGCAGAGCAATTATAAACGCGAATATGTGCCAATTCATCCGCGAACTGATTCCTCCGCTTTTTCTCGATTGTTAATCGGTTCGACGAACCTCACTACTTCAATATTCGCCTCTGCAAGCATGGAGGCCGCAAACTCATCTGGATAGTCACCCGAATACACTACTCGCACTATTCCAGCATTGATTATCATTCTTGAGCACACACTGCAAGGCTGAGTCGTGCAATAGAGTGTGGCCCCTTTAGTAGATACCCCATGTTGGGCCGCCTGGATCACTGCGTTCATCTCTGCATGTAGCGCCCTGCAGACCTCCGCGCGCGTTCCAGATTTGATTCCAAGCTGGTCCCGAACACAGCCAACGTCAAGACAGTGTGAGAGACCTGATGGGGCACCGTTATACCCTGTGGTGAGAATACGCCTGTCGCGAACTATCACCGCGCCCACCTGGCGACGCACGCATGTGGACCTTTTCGCGACTACATGTGCTATCTCGAGGAAATACTCGTCCCAGTCTGGACGCCTCTTGTTCTGTCCTTCAAGTCCTGCGTTCATGAAAAAACCATTAGTCATACAGAGGGAATTGCTCACACAACTCTGCCACCGAACCACGCACCTCTTCGCAAACCTTTGCGTCTTCTGGGTGTTTCAAGACTTTGTATATCAAATCAGCAATTAATCGCATCTGGTCTTCGCACATGCCACGCGTGGTCAAAGCAGGTGTGCCTATCCTAACACCACTTCCGAAAAATGGCTTTTCCGGGTCAAACGGTATCGTGCTCTTACTAGTTGTTATCCCCGCCTCATCCAAAATGTTTTGTGCCTGCTTGCCATTCAAGCCAAGACTTCTCAGGTCGACGAGGACGAGGTGATTGTCCGTCCCTCCAGAAACAAGTCGCAAGCCATGGCTCATCAGCCGTTCAGCGAGAGCCGCCGCATTCAAGCGCACCTGGCGCTGATAGGTCTTGAACTCTGGTGACATGGCTTCCTTCAAACATACCGCCTTGGCCGCGATTACGTGCATCAATGGCCCTCCCTGCATTCCAGGGAAAACAGCTCTGTCAACCATTTCAGCACATTCACTCTTGCTCAGTATCATGCCGCCCCGAGGACCGCGCAGCGTCTTATGGGTAGTGGTAGTAACGAAGTGCGCGTAAGGTATCGGCGACGGATGTTCACCTGCCGCAACCAAACCCGCTATATGCGCCATATCTACCATTAAGTACGCACCAACCTCGCTCGCAATCTCACTGAACTTGGGGAAGTCTATTATCCTAGGATAGCAGGTAGCACCGGCTACTATAAGCTTGGGTTTGTATTCACGGGCTAGAGTCGCTACCTCGTCATAGTCAATGTATTCGGTCTCACGATTTACGCCATAGGAAACTACGTTATACAGCCGACCAGAGAAATTCACGGAACGCCCATGAGTCAGGTGGCCACCATGTTCCAAGTTCATTGCCATGTATGTGTCACCAGGCTCAAGTGTGGCAAAGTATACGGCCATATTAGCCTGGGAACCACAGTGAGGTTGGACGTTCGCGTGATCGGCACCGAAAAGCGCCTTCGCACGGTCAATCGCCAGCTGTTCGGCAACATCAACATATTCACATCCGCCGTACCAGCGCTTATGAGGGTAGCCCTCAGCATATTTATTGGTCATCACGCAGCCCTGCGCTTCTAGTACCGCACGACTGACGAAATTCTCTGAGGCTATCATTTCCAGCTTGCTGTTCTGCCTGGTCTTTTCCAGCCTAATAGCCTCAGCTATCTCTGGGTCTATCTCTGCCAAGCCGGCGCTGAGTTTCGAACTCACGGCCTTGAGATCCATCGGCGTCAAGCTCTAGTGCCCTCCTCTGTTGTACTCGTTCTCGATTTGTGTAATCTTCTGAATGCGCCTGGCATGCCGTTCGTCCCCAGGAAATTCAGTCGTCAGCCAGGTGCGCACAATTTCGAGTGCCGTATCTCTTTCCAGTACTTTCGCACCTAGTACCAGAATGTTGGCATCATTGTGCTCCCTAGACATGCGGGCGCAGAAAACATCAGTGCATAAGGCTGCGCGAATGCCGGGCACTTTGTTTGCGGTAATACTCATCCCGATACCCGTGGCGCAAATCAGAATGCCCCTGGTGTATTCACCTCGGGCGACTGCGTGCGCGACCTCAAAGCCCACATCTGGGTAATCAGCGCGCTCCTCACTGTACACCCCAAAATCATGGTATGTGAATCCCTGCTCTCGCAGAAACCGAAGCACCTCTTGCTTTAGTGCAAATCCTGCATGATCGCAGCCCACAGCAATTCTCATATGCAGGATTATAACACGCGCCAAACCTGCCTGTAAAGAAACGCTCCATGTTGGCGACGTCGAGTCTTCTGTGCAAAGTGCGTTGATGGTTGACATACGGGGTCGGCCTTGATAGAATTCATTATGTCCTCAGAATTGCCCCCGTAGCTCAGAGGATAGAGCGCGGGCCTCCGGAGCCCGGTGCACAGGTTCGAGTCCTGTCGGGGGCGCCAGCAAAATCGCCCCACATCTTCAGCCAGATAGTTTCTTGACTAAGAGGGCAACACTAACGGTGCGTCTCACTATGCCCCTGTCAATTCCGCGCACAGCCCTTCATCAATTCTTCAATAGTAAACGAACGGCACCAAATTTGATTGACATTTGCTAAACAATAAGCCCTGCCAGCCTAGTGCCTTTTCTAGCATTAGACTCAGCAGGGCTTTTGTATCTACGTTATCGACACAATTCCGACAGCCCAGAGTATGCCTGGTATCAACCGCTCTGGGCTGAAATTGCCGTCAGTACCACACCAACCCCCCTTCACGGGCGCGTAGCAGTCGACCAATTGCGCCGCCGCCGACATCATACGTACTGCTGATACCTGTGACAATCGCGTACGACCCGTCCGTAGGCATGGTACTGGTCCCAGGTGCAATCACAACCTTGACTGTGACACCCGAACCGTCGTTCAAGTAGAAGCTTGTAGAATCTATCCGAGTGACGCGTCCAGCTGACCGAACCAGCAGCCCAATGTTGTTTGTTCCTACGCCATTTGCCACTCCTGGCACTTGTCCATTCGAACTGCCGCCCAGCTCACGATTCAACATGGCAATCGGTTCCAAGTCGCCTGCACCTGCCTGCACAAGCTGTATGCCAGAAAGACTGATGTACCGTTCACCAGTGCTCGTTCCAATCACGCCATACACGTTGACTTTATCACCGATTACATATGACGTCGAGCCATTCACCCGAATCCCTGTCGTACGGCTTGGGTCTTCGACATAGACCATCGGTGAGCTACCACCGAACTTCGCAGTAATAACTCCCGGACCAACGTATATAAACGTTCCGTTAGATGCTTGTCGGGCATCCGTAATGGATATCAGCGGAGTAGTGAACACTGCTGTATCGTCGAAGGCGTTGACTTGCCAGGGATAAGCATAGCTTCCGTTTGGTTGCTGCACATAGTCTAGAAACACTGTGATTGGACTGGCACTTGGGATCACCATCTTGCATAGCTGGAACCACTGCCAACTCCCATCCGCGGGACTGTTGTACCAGTCTGTCCATTGAACCGACCCGCCCGTCGGATTATTGCCGCCTGTGGGATCAACCCCGATTCTATCAAAGGTATGCGCCGCACCTCCGCCTTCGCCGTAGCATGTGACCCAAGCTGTGAAGAACACAGGAACGCCGATAGGCGCACCTACTCCCTGGTAACAACCACCGGATTTTGGATCGGTCCAGCTAGCCGCATTTTGTGCATAACGGTTGCCCTCATGTGCGACGATGCCACCATAACCCTTGCCGGTCTGTACCCAGAGACCACGACCATAGTTTGTCCATCCTACCGGTGAATTACTGGCATCGGTTGTCTCAAAGCTCGGATTCTGCAGAGTCGTTTGAACAGATAGATTAAAGTTGCACGTAGTTGTTGCTTCCTGTGTCACAGTGGCTGGCTTTGTTTGGGATACGTAGCCGTATCTACTAGCGGTCACCGAATATGTCTGAGGTGTCAGACCCGTGAACTGATAGTACCCCGTGCTGCTTGTCTGCGTAGAGAGGTTCCCCGGCGTTATAGTCACGGTTGCTCCCACCAGGCCATTGCCAGAGGTATCGCGCACATGACCTGCAATTGAACCTGGTAGTGGTAGTGTCCAGTTAAGTGTTTTTGTTGTACCACAAGCTGCATCATACCCCGTCACAGTCTGAGTCAAATAGCCAGTCTTTACACAGGTGAGATCATATATATCGCCTGTCACTGTCATCGTATAGTAACCGTTCGCATCAGTCGTCACCGAATATCCGCCATTGTTTGCGCTGACAGTTGCAAATTGCACCGGTGTACCAACGGCATCCTTGACATAACCGCTGATTGTACACGTTGAACTCCCAGGCGTTACCTCGCCCATGATGGTGCCTACAAGGTCTCCCCCATGCGGTGAATCCCACATGTACGCTTGGCCATCCGGATAGACACTGTCAGCAGTGCACCACACGTACAATCCCAGGCCATCTGTTGTGGTTACCCTTAGATAGTACGTATTACCATTTACTACTGGTACTTCGCCCGGTAACCAGCAGAAGGTGACCTTCTGGCCGGTGGGATTGTAGTCATATACGGTCGTAGATTTGGCCGGTCCTATTTGGGCGCCCCCCGGACCGCCTTCGTGGATAGTGCATGTCGCGACTTTCGGCGAACCGCCGGTGCGGAACCTGAGTGACACACTCAAGATGTTCGAGCCGCGGGCTTTGAACGTTTGCCCGCAAGTGGCATAGAAGTTGTTCGTTGAGTTTCCGGCTAGATGGACGTGGTACATGCTAGCCTGCCCATCGCAGTCTTCGAACATGGTCATCATCAGATCAGTGCTGCTCTGAGCCACACCGTTATAATAGGCTTGGCCGGAAGAATAAGGGTTTCCACTATTTCTGTATGTTTGGAAGCCGGAGTCTGAGTGGAAGTTAATGTAATAAGTCTGACCCGCAACGGTAGGGATTTCGCCATACACCCAGGTTATGGTTGGAGCATTTGCACCAACTGTCTTTGGCGACCCGACAATCGGACCAGCGGGACCTCCTTGCCTTACGGTAATAGTCATCGAAGAAGGTACCAACCATAGAGTCAGTCTTTGCAGGGATCCTCCCTTAGCAACAAACGTTTGCCCGATGTCGTTGTAGACGCCAGTCAGACCGTTTTGATTCCGGACTTCATACGTGCCGATTACCTTGATGTTACATGGTGTTATGGTGCCATTCTTCACCTGAACATAGCTCCAGTTCCGGGGCCGCCATTCATATTCGTCGGACATTCCCACTGCATAAACGCCCGGCTGCAAGTTACCTGATCGGCTGTCATGGTTCTGCCCTGCTTCAGGGATCTGATAGACTCCGTCCCAGTAGATCCGCCCATAGTCATATTCGGTCGCCGAGTTTGTTCCTTGCTTTTGAGCACGAACTTCGTCTTCACCACACAGCTGTCCAGCCGTGGTGTATACCTGGCCCCGAATCGCTCCTGTTTGGGCAACTGCTGGTAGAACCGTTAGAAGAACAATTAGTGCCATGCGTGCTACGAGCATACCGATTCTAAAATGCATAATAGCTTCCCCTTGCCAAATGTAGGCGCCGTCCTATATAAACGCATTCCGAAGGTGTTACTTGTCTGATATACCGGCGGCCTGTATCACGGACGAAGCAGTGTGCGCGCATTTCTTGCAATCCGCTTCCTGCTCCCGAGTTTTCAGGCTTACTTACCAACCTATGAGTTTGCTTTACATCGCTATTATACTACACTTTACTTCGTCATATGCGATAGTTTTCTACAGGTATATTTACCAGTTTTCCACTAACTGCAGATCTTTACACGACATTGCTAAGTATGCTCTTCAATTGCTTGATGGTGATTCGCCCTAGAAAAGTATTAGGCGATGTGGACGACTACGTGATACGGTACCTACGTGTGTGAGTAGATCTCCGTACATTGACGGCGGTTTGTATTTCGATCAACCCCATGTTATACTAACACCGATACAGCCTGCACCTAGGGGGCGAAAGCGATGGCAAACGATATAAACGATATAATCGACAAAGTGAGAATGTCCCGTCGCTACTTTTTGAAACATTTGCATGGCGTTCGGAATGAACAGTGGGATTGGAAGCCGTCTCCCCAATGCAATTCTATTCGTGAAATCCTGGCGCATATGGTGGCTAACGACCGCTCATTGATAGAAACGCTCAGTGCAGACTCTACGATAGATTGTGGATCGGTGGAAGAACGCGATATTGCCAAACTTCTTGAGATGTTAAGTAAATCTCACGAGTCGCTGTGCGCATTCTTACGCCTACGACATGCCAATACACCGCTCGACACCGAAGTTCCTTTCTTTGGTAGAACGGAGAAGCTTGAGACTGCAATGTCCTGGATATCCTTCGAAGATTACTACCACGCGGGACAAATCGCTCTTATTCGTGTGGCAACAGACCCATCGTGGGAAAACTACGTCAGTATTTATGACAGCAGTGATTAACCCTGTCTTGATTTCTATCCACACGGTGTAAAATAGGTTCAACCCATGATTAAGTCTACTTATGGCTCCATTACCGTTCTAACTTTCGATAGGCTTGCTAGTTTTCTGGAAATCCGTCATTTTGTGTCGACGAGACTAGGTGGTTGCAGCTCACCGCCCTTTGAATCGCTCAACATCGCTTTCCATACGGCGGACGAACCCGGGCATGTGCTGGAAAACCGACAAAGGCTTCTCGCACACTTGGGTATTCCCCTCGAATACCTAACCACTGCGAAACAAGTTCATGGGAATTACGTGGCTGTCGTCACTTCCGACATGCGAGGATCTGGTGCACGCGACTATGATAGCGCAGTTGATGCCACTGATGCTCTTATAACAAACGTGTCTAATACGTGCTTGATGGTGCAGGTTGCGGATTGCCCCCCAATCCTACTCTACGATCCTGCGAACCGGGTGATTGCCGCAGTACATGCGGGCTGGAGAGGCTCTGCTCAATTCATCACGCTGAGAACAGTACGCGCTATGGTAGACCACTTTGACTGCCAACCAAAGGATATAGTAGCATGCATCGGGCCCTCGATCGGTCCGTGCTGTTACGAGGTTGGACCCGAGGTAGTTGACACAATTCGCGAGACTATGGGTTCGCTGGATGGGTTGGCTGAACCTTCCACTTCCTCAGATCGATTTCACCTAGATTTATGGGAAGCAAATCGTCGCCAGCTCATAGAAGCGGGTATCCGAGAACACAATATCGAGGTTGCACAAATCTGTACACGCTGTAAGTCCGCTCTCTTTTTCTCCGAGCGTTCTTGCAGAGGAACAGGCCGCTTTGGTGCTGGGATTATGCTCACTGAGCAGTGATCTTGTCATCCTACCCTGACATATACTTGACGATTTCTTGGACCGTCGAACTCACAAAAGTAAATTGCTTGCCAAGTTCCAAGTAGAAGCCGGCCATCCTGGACAATCACACTCGTTGAGAAACCCATGAGGCTTGCCTTTACATGCGAGTCGGCATTGCCTTCCACATGCCGATAATGAGCGTCCCTCGGAACTAAACGCTCCAAAGTGTCCGTGAGGTCCCTTGTCACATCTGGGTCAGCATTCTCGTTAATCGTTATCCCAGCTGTAGTATGGGGTACAAAGACGGTGCAGATGCCCTCCGTGATGCCACTTTCCCGAACGACTCGCTGAACTTCGGACGTGATATCTACGAACTGCACACGAGCAGAAGTTCGCACAGGCAATCGCTGTATCATCGCTCTCTCCACCGTGTTCTCGGGTTTGGTCGTAGCATTCTCTACCGCTTTCGCGCTCGGTGCGCCATTTTCTCTCATACCCGCTGCTTCTTCAGATTTAGCCTCGATTTTTGACTTGGCCGCCCCTTCAGTCGCGAGACTGTCAGCCAGTTTGTTTTTGTCGCGAGTGACATGAATCACATTTGCTGATCTGAATTCTTTTAGCAGCTTTATTGCAGTTTCATACAAAGGCAGGATGTTGGAGTTCTTGACCTTGTAGACGCCGTTGATCTGGCGAGCCATCAATTCACTGTCGGTTTGGATCTCGATATCGGAAAAGCCATCAGCCAGTGCCTCGGAAAGCCCTTTGATCAGTGCACTGTACTCAGCAATATTGTTGGTTGCGAGACCGATCGGTTCGCTTATTTTCTTAACGATACTACCTGTATCATCAAAGATGACAATGCCTATGCCCGCTGGACCAGGGTTACCTAATGATGCACCGTCAACTGCAATCTTGCCCTTCCTCATCTACTGCTCCAGGTAAAGCATTCGTCCGCAATTTTCGCACGTTTCAATATCTTCGTTGGACTTCAGCATGCGCATCATGTAGCCAGTGATCTGAGTATGACAAGCCGAACACCTATCATCCTCAACTTTGCTAACCACGACGCCTCCAGATCGCGAGCGAAGCGCTTCGTATCTCTTGAGCAGAGCTGCATCCACCAGTTTGGCAGCCTCTTCTCGCCGCACGGACAATTCTTGTATCTTGGCTGCCAGAGATGCGTCCTCCTGCTGGCGCTTCTCCAGCAAAGCTGTCAGCTCGTCCTCCTGTTGCTTTAGTGCAGATTCAGCGGCGGCAAGCGCTGCCTTTCTCTCTTCCACTATATCGTACAATTCGAGGATATGTTCTTCTAGCTTCCCTTTTTGACGACCGAGCATCTCGATTTCTTTCTCAATGCTCTCCAGCTCCTTAGGACTTGTCACCGATCCGCCGTATAGCTTATCTCGAAAAGACTTTTGCTTGGCTTCCGTACTCTTGAGGTTCAATTCCTTGTCTTGCATTTCGGAAGTGGCTTCGTGAAGAAGCCTCTTGGCGGTTTCGTACTCTTGTCGGGCAAGATCCACTTGACGTTTCTTTTCTGAACCATCGTCAAGATTGGCCCTTGCTTTTTGCGCTCTTGCCAGTTCGAGATCGATGTTTTGGAGGTCGAGAAGCACCTTAAGTTGTGAACTCATAGCATGTATCCCCTCTCTAACGCGGTGCCATTCTAACAAACGGAATATTGGGTGTCAAACCAATATTGCCTGTATGTGGAGCATATGCTGTTGACTATACTTACACGCGGCTCTACAATGGTCCCTGTAAGTCGGTACTAGAATAATTAATGCGGAAAGGACAAAGTACTGTCATGAAACTAGGTTACTTGACCCAGTTTAGTGAAGAAGAAATCAAGCTAGCATCGTCTATTGGGTTTGATGGCTTGGAAGTCCAGGTAAGCTCCTGGCCTGCAGAGTTGCGAGCTACAGCAGATGGCAGGAAGGAAATTGCTAAGCAGATAAGTGACCTGAGCAGCAAGTACAATGTTTATATCACTGCCATCGCGAGCTACGCAGGTGGGATAAAGCCGGCAGATGAGAGAATTGCTTCTTATCGCCAGGTCATCTAGTTGGCATCGGCGGCCGGGGTAGAAGTTGTGACGACTCTAACTGGCGGCGATCCAGACAAGAACTTGGATGAGAACATACAGCTTTTCAAAGAAACCTTTTCTGAGGTTGCGAAGATTGCTGAGGCGAATGGCGTCAAAATAGCGTTCGAAAACTGGCCAGGTCTAGGCGGTTATCCTCCCGTAAAGAGTGTAACGTTTGGCTTCCATCCTGTCGCTTGGCAGAAGATGTTTGACGTCGTACCGTCAGAAGCTTTGGGGCTGGAATTCGACCCGTCACACTTGGTTTGGCAGAACATAGACTACATAGCCCAGGTAAAGCTTTTTGGGCCCAGGATCCACCATGTGCATCTAAAGGACACCGAGATTTTCGAGGGCAGACTGAGTGAAGTGGGCATATTCGGATCTGGTTGGTGGAGGTATAGGATTCCTGGCTTTGGCATCGTGAACTGGGCCGAATTCATATCCGCACTGAAAGAAGTTGGGTTCGATGGAGGTTGCGCGATCGAACACGAGGATCCAGTCTTTTCTGGTCCTCGAAGAGTAGAGGGGCTGAAGCTAGGCTATAATCACCTGCGACCTATAATCCTATAGTCACGGTTGCCGCTTACCTCAAAAATGCTGTGCTTCTGATTGCCAGCTTTTCTCAAACGTCGCGGGCACTTTTCTCGTGTCTGCTTATGGCCGCCGTCGGAGATCCTGGTAGATCAGAATGGTCATCAGAGAATGATAGCCACCGCTATATACCTCTGCCCATGCTTCGGTCCAAACAGGAGGGTTGAGTATGTCTCATCGGATAACTAGAAGAGACTTTCTAAAGCAAACCTCAGCGGTAGCACTTGGTACCACCATTGGCACTTCTATCAAACAAGGTTGGGCAGGGGAGGATAGCAAGATGTCTGCGAACGAGAAGATTGTTCTCGGATTTATAGGTCTAGGTGGGCGGGGACTGGCGAACATGGCTGGGTGTATGCAATACCCAGACGTTGAAGTCGGAGCAGTGTGCGACGTATACGAGAAACGTCTCCAGGAAGGTGTGGCACGAACGGACGGCAAGACCAAGCCATACAAGGACTTCCGGGAGCTCCTGGAGCAAAAAGATCTGGATGCTGTTGTGATTTCAACACCCCCGCATTGGCATCCCCTAATGGCAATCTACGCTTGTGAAGCAGGAAAGGATGTATATTGCGAGAAGCCCATTTCACGCTATGTGGCGGAAGCTCGTGCAATGGCCAAGGCTGCACGTGAGAACAAGCGCATAACGCAGGTAGGTACGCAAATCCATGCAGGGGATAATTTCCGTCGGTGTGTGGAAATAGTCCAGTCTGGTATGTTGGGAAAGATTATGTCCGTTAGGGTAATCTGCACCATGAATGAGTATCCAGGCGGAATAGGCAAACCGCCGGATGGCGTACCCCCGAATGGTTTAGATTGGGACGCTTGGTGTGGACCCGCTCCTTTGGTGCCTTTTAACGAAGCCCGTTTCACAGCCCACAGATACTTTACCGACTATGTGGCTAGTTGGCTTAGTGAATTGGGACCGCATATCATAGACCTGGCGTTCTGGGCAATGAACCCTGGACAGCCTCGAGCAGTCTCAGCATCCGGCGGTCGCTTTGTCGCCGACGATATCAGTGACATTCCTGATACCATGGACGTCCTTTGGGAGTTTCCTGGGTTTACCATGACCTGGATGCATACGTCGGGCAATAGTTTTAACTTCGATTTCGGAGGACCTCCCGATCGAGGACGCCGGCTAGGTGTCATGTTCCATGGTACAAAGGGTACACTCTTGGGTGATTACAATACGTGCAAAGTCATTTCCGAAGGAGACGCGCTCACGAACGTTCCCATGCCCGAACCTAGCATTCCGCCGTCTCCGGGGCACTACCGCGAGTGGTTGGATGGTATCGAAACGCGAAATCAGCCGTTGTGTAACTTTGACTACCACCTGCCAATTGCTACCACGATAGACTTGGCGCATGTAGCTCTCAAAGTTGGTCGCAAGATACACTGGGATGCAACCGATGGTAAAGTGATCGGTAATAAGGAAGCCAATTCATTGCTGACACCGAAATACAGGCAGCCTTGGACTTTTCCAAAAGTATGAGTTGGCATTTCAGCGAATGCATGGGAGTACCGTTAATAAACCATAGCCAATGTCCGGTCTGTATGCAGATCTTCGTCCCTTTCCCATAAGATCTCGCTTTGCTGTATCGGTCGGCCATTGGAATCTTGGAGGCACGCATGCATCGGCGAGAGTTCTTGAGCAGAACTGCGAAGGCAGTTGCAGCCTTTGGGTTCATGGTGAAGTCACATCAAGTCAACGCTAGCGAGATAGGGGGCAAAGAAGTGACAGGCAGGTTTGAATACAAGAAGGCAGTTATTCTAGGTATGGTGCCAGGAGAGACTATCGAAGAGAAGTTCAAGGTTCTTGCACATCTGGGTTTCGAAGGCGTTGAAGTCGCTCCTACGGATAACCCAGATGAGATAGAATCATTGCGTAAGGCCTCCGAGACAACCGGGATAACCATCCATTCCGTTATTTACGGTGGCTGGAATGCGCCGTTATCTAGTGCCGACTCAGCAGTCGCGGATAAAGGTGTTGCTAGTGTAAAGTCAGCCCTGAAATGTGCAAAAGCACTTGGTGCGGATTCTGTGCTCTTAGTCCCGGGGATTGTAGACTCGAATAACCCATACAAAGACGTTTACGAACGCTCTCAGAAGCGGATCAAATCGCTAATTCCAATTGCCCAGAACCTGGGTGTTATGATTGCGGTCGAGAACGTGTGGAACAACTTCCTCCTTAGCCCTCTTGAATTCAGCCGCTATATAGATGAATTAAACAGCCCTTGGGTGCAAGCTTACTTTGATGTGGGCAATGTCGTCGGTGCATTCGGTTTTCCTCAAGACTGGATACGCACGCTTAACAAACGTATAAAGAAAATCCATTTGAAAGATTTTAAGCTGGATGGCCGTCAGTGGGTCAACCTTGGTGAGGGAGATGTGGATTGGGCTGCAGTTCGGAAAGCATTGGACAACATTGGATACAAGGGTTACGTAACAGCAGAGCTTCAGGCAGGGGATGTGTCGTATCTCCGAGATCTTGCATCCAGGATTGATAGACTGCTCGGGTCCAAATAGTTCTCAGCCGCCAACCAGTAGTCTCCGCGTGCTTCAGAATAAAGAGAATAACTACCAGGTGACTGAAGTCCCGTTCAACCTCATATATTGCCACTGTATTTACCAGCACTTTTAAGTCCACTCGCCTGTCTGCAGTTTTGCGTCATTCACGATTTGCGGGCTCTGCGACAGTCGAGTAAATCTTCTTGAGCAAATGAAGAAATTTTTTCATCTAAAAAATATTGACAAATCCAATCAGTGGGTATAGAATCTATGTGGAATATACACTTAGAGGTGAACGGTCCTGCGCAGACAATTCTGTCGAAGACATGGTATGGGAGGGCCACCATGCTCGTGCAGCATGGGCAAACTGTCTCGGCTTATCGAGCCGGTGGTCATTTTGGCGCTGAAGCAGCATCCAAACACGCATGGGTATGACCTTATTCGTCACGTCGGAAAATTGGCTATGACGGATTCTGAAATCGAACCTGGTGCCGTCTACAGGGTGCTTCGTCAGTTGGAAAACGCCGGTATGGTCGTCTCAACCTGGGATACCACCGGACGTGGTCCTGCGCGTCGATGCTATTCGCTTACCAGCGAAGGCGAAGAGCATCTCAATGAGTGGGCAGTGCTCCTCCAGAAGCGCCGGGACGAGATGGATAGATTCCTACACGAGTATAGAAATCTGTCAGCTACAATGAATGGCGACTAAACTCAACTGTGTTCGAGTTTGCTATATGACGTGTTAGCTATGTGTGATTCACACATAGAAATGAGTAACATAGGATATCACAAGGAAACTGAGGTGACCTTCAATGCGACACAGGAATATGTTCTATGCAACGGGATTACCAGGCTTTGTGCGATTCGGCTACAGTCCGGGCTGGGCTGGACGAAGCCCCAGCGGCCTAGGTCCATGTGCTCAATTCTTACTCACCGGCCAATGGCCTACACCGCAAATGCAGCAAGCTTGGCAAGGAGGGCAACCAGCGGGTATCGACAGACTGACTCTCCTAAAGAATCAGGCTGCGATGCTGGAGCAGCAACTGAACGCTATCAAGTCGCAAATCTCAGAGTTGGAGAAAGACTAGTTAGACACCGTACCGCACCCGGATGGTTGCTCCCGTCAGAACAGCCACCAGGGTGCGAGTACACCTTTTGAATGAGGAGGACAAAATGAAAATCGCAGTATGCTCCATGGGAAACACCATTGATTCTCCAGCAGACCCTCGCTTCGGCCGGTGCGCCTACTTTATCATCGCAGATACTGATACCTTGGAATACGAAGCAATGCCGAATCCGGCAGCGGCACAGGGACAGGGAGCGGGGATATCTGCAGCGCAGATTGTCGCTAGTAAGGGTGTTGAAGCAGTAGTAGCAGGCAATATCGGTCCGAACGCATTTCAAGCTCTTAACGCAGGCGGCATCAAGATTTATACCTGGGCAGGAGGAACCGTTCGTCAGGCAATCGATGCTGTAAAGTCAGGTGCCTTGCAACCTGTCGCCAGCCCGAGCGTCCAAGCTCACTACGGTATGGGACAGGCTTCCAATACCGATACCAACCTTGGTCAGGGGTTCGGACCAGGCATGGGTCGTGGAGCTGGCCGAGGAGGCGGTATGGGTAGAGGTCGTGGCTTGGGCCGTGGACGCGGCGGCTTCTAAACTTCGCAACGGATTGGGGTTACTATGAGCAAAGGACTTTTTCCAACAATTGCGGTAGCCGCAGGGAAAGGTGGGACAGGTAAAACACTGATAGCGACTAGCATGGCGCTGGCTCTACAGGATCGGTATTCGGGCTGCGTACAGCTTCTCGATTGTGACGTTGAGGAGCCAAATGCACACTTGCTTGTTCAACCAAGAGTAAACCATACGGAAGCTGTTTCTATTCTTGTTCCATACGTAGATAAGAATAAGTGTGATAGATGCGGCAAATGCGCGGAGGTTTGCCAGTACAGCGCTATTGCTGTTATACGGAATGCCATACTCACCTTTCCCGAATTATGCAGTGGCTGTGGGGCATGCGCCTATGTCTGTCCGAGACGCGCCATAGATGAAGAAACTCTTGACGTAGGAGCAGTGATGTGCGGTGTAACGCCAGAGGGTATCGAGTTTTACTCGGGCGCTGTCAATGTCGGGGTGCAGCGTAGTGGCCCTGTTACCAAAGCTACCAAGCGTCATATCAGCGAGGACAAGATAAGTATTGTGGATAGCCCTCCCGGAACAGCATGTCCCATGCAGGAGACTGTAGATGAATCCGATTTCTGCATGTTAGTGACAGAGCCGACTCCTTTTGGTCTCAGCGACCTTATGGCTGCCGTAAACACTTGCAAAGTGTTGGATGTGCCGTGCGGTGTCGTTGTGAACCGGGACGGCCCAACAGATCCAGGAATAGAGGAATACTGCCAACAGCAAGGTATCCCTCTTCTACTCAGGATCCCACATGACAGACTCGGGGTGTAATGTCAAGTCTCTGTTCTGAGTAGTTGGAGGGCGTGCCAAAGGGTTAGCCTTCTGTGGGGCTTGAATAGGCTGTTCTTTGACAGGTAAATACGGTGCTAATTGTCCAGGT
>Ga0308414_1000002_pt1 | contig 206182 bp, 167 predicted proteins | sample HotsprSampleOS50_FD_205667 | JGI IMG/M metagenome (GOLD analysis project Ga0308414, IMG submission 205667) | Hot spring phototrophic mat microbial communities from Octopus Spring, Yellowstone National Park, Wyoming, United States - 20090730_OS50 ... | reverse complement strand
GGGCCTCGATCTTGTAGCCTGCGGGCAGATTGGCCGGTGGCTGGTTCGATGTGTTGCCGTTGGCATATGTCCATTCTTTGACGATGTAGACATGGTTTGAACAACGCTGCGTACCAGCCGAAGCATTCGCCTGGCGTCCATTCAAAGCCCAGGTAATCTGGCTACCGTTAAACGTCACTGCAAAAGCGGTATCTGGCCAGAAGGGTGAACGTCCAGGGCGACCGGGGAGTACATTCGGGAAGCCGAAATAGGTCGGTTGACCCTGATCATCACCGCTGACCCCTCCACCGAAGACCCGGTTCTGTGGCCCGATAGGAATTTCAACGGCAACATCGCCACGGTTCTCATAGCCAAAGTGGGCCGTGTAGGTACCATCACCATTTTCGGCCACACACTCAACAATCGGGCGAACGTCGATATTGGGTGGCACCGGTGTTTCCGTCGGCGTGTTCGTTGGCGTGTTCGTCGCCGTCGGCGTGTTCGTCGGCGTGTTCGTCGCCGTCGGCGTGTTCGTTGGCGTGTTCGTCGCCGTCGGCGTGTTCGTTGGCGTGTTCGTCGCCGTCGGAGTCATCGTTGGCAACACACAAGGATGTGAAGCCGTTGCACCGAGCAAGAAGACCGAGTCGCCATAGCCATTAAACTGTGATTGACCGGGAGGAGTTCTTGGTGACTGTAACTCAACCCGCACCTTATCGGTTCCGGCCGGAACATTAGACAGAGTCAGGGTAACCAGATTGATCTTTTCCTTCCCTGGATCAGGATTATAGATCGTTTCCTGCGCAGATACACCCCCGGCTTCCGCGTAGAAAATAGCGATGCGCCTGTCAGTGGGTGTCTGCTTTTCCTTCTCCATGATCGCGCCACGCACGGTCACGTTCATAGTGGTCGGCAACGGCTCTGGCAAGGTAAGTTCCAATATAGCCGGGCCAATCGCACTCTTGCCATCATCACCACCCCAGGCATACTGCAGAGTCGTCGCACCGGCACCGGTAAACAGACTACTGGTTGGCTGCGCATAGTATGCGACCATCCCTTCGGCGGTATCGGCACCATTCCACGGCTCGGTCACCGTCGCCCTCACCGAGCCAGCTTCGCCCTCCGTGGTGAACACATAACCCATCATATCCAGGGGCTGAATCTTGTCGGGATGCTGGCTGGCGCGCAGAAACATAGGATTCGTCAGTGTTTCCGTGCCGCTGGCAAATTGCAGTTCTACCTTGCTGGCGGGTGGTCTGTTAAATCCCGCACCGCCCACCTGCACGGTTGACCAGAGCGATGGAGGGATCGTCATCGTTTGTGGGTTTACACCCTTCATCCCCGCACCAACAATATTGACATCATACGCCGCACATTGGTAGGACCATGCGGTACGCGGGCCACCACAGGATGGCTCGGCCACACCGCCCCAATCCCAGTCGCCATCACCCGTCCAATCCAGATCGAGCTGCCATTTGGCACAGATCAGGCCAAAGCCTTTGACCAGCGACTCATTGGGTTGGAGCGTAACCGTTCCGTTCGTATCCGTACATTCCCCGGCAGATTCCCACGGTTCCCAACAATCCAGCTCCCAGAAGAGTTCCTGGGGTACACCAGAGACATTGGTTACGCGGAAGGCATCGGGATAATTCCAATGCCCGCTAACGGGGGCGATCTCAAAGGGATTTGCAACAACCATCGCGGATGCAGTGTGCGATGAGCTGGTGTTTCCCGGTAGTATGAGCCAGTTCAATGCCAGCAGGGTGATAATAAACAACCCGGCCACCATTCTGGCTGCCTGAAAACGCCTATTCATGGTTGTCCTCTTTGCTCCTAAAGCATAAGAATATATGACACCCTCACGGAGAGCGCCAGACCCGATGTACGACGCACAGAGGCAATCTTTTGTCGTTTTACCTAGAAACGATGGTTTTGAACCGGATATACGACCTGTAAGCGAACATGCGCAAGGGTAGCGTTGGAATAATTTTCAGGCAAACGCCGAACAGACACGTACTGCCACGGATATGGTACATCATACACCAGGGCACACTATAAGTAGCCCCAACAACAAACAACAGAAGAAGTGCGTTTACCAGAAATAGACACAGCTACTTATAGCACAACCGGAACAGCGAGCATAGCCTGGCCGCTCCTGTTGGTTTGATCTGCAACCGAACTGAAACACCTACAACGCCGTAACCTTACTCCAATGTGAAGAATGTTGCGGGATCGACTCGTGATACTGGGGAGCAAGCACAGATTGTGAAATAGAGACAGCCCCCTTCCTTCAGGGTGAGCCGACATACGCACCTCCTTTCACTCAAATGTCTTGTAACAGGGATATCTGTGCTTCTTGGATCTAACTATACAACAGATTGCGGCAAAAGGGTAGTAGGCAATTAGTCCTGACTTTATGAGTAGTACCGCTCGTACACATGAAACATCTGCTACAATAGAGTACATAACTTATAAGGAGTGGCAACCGTGCCTCAGCTTGAGTGTTATGCCGATCAAGACGCTCTGGACAACGGTTTTTCGCGTAATAATGAGCAGGATGGACGGGGTGGCTTAAACAAAACATCTTTTTCGCCTTCGGCAGAGTAGTACTCCAACGAGACTTCATCTCGGCAGGGGTGCAGGGGTCGCAGCCCCACGCGCGTTTCTGGTAGTTTTGGGAGGGGTGAAGCCGCGCTGAGCCTCCTACCCAGGGGACATTTCATTGTAGCAGTATTCTAAAGCGGTTCTTCCATGCTGCTGCCAATGACAAAGGCAAACTGAATCATATCACCGCGTACGTCCAGTGAAATGAGGAACCAACTATGCATATGCTTCGCACCAGGTTAGAACGTATCCCTATGTTTGTACGGGTCGGGTTAGTTATTATCGGGCTATTGATCGCTGCCTATTTGCTGGCTCCTGGCATTCCGAACGGTGTGCCCTATCTGGCTACGATACCGGTCAATAATCCCACATCAGAAGCGATCGTACCAACGGTTGAAATTCGCCCGATGGAAACACCCGATGCACTTGTAGCGCAGGAAGTTAGGCAGAAGTATGTATCGATCGTGCAACAGGTAGTGGTACCAGCGGAGAGTTTGGTTCAACCAGAAGATACCTGGAGTGTACGAACGACCGACATCAATGGTCACGGCGTTCTCGTGACATTACCCCTACAACCCGATGTTGGGCTGTCCAATGCCGAACTGGTACAGGCGGCCAAAGAAATGATCGCTGCGGCAATCAATGCCCTGTTTGTCGCTAATCCCGACCTGGATCGGGCAGTCGTTGTTTGTGCCATGCCAGATTCCAGGGGACAAAACATTCCTATCGTGTCGATCTCTATCCAACGGGCCGTTGTTGATAACTGGGGGACGGTGCCATTGAGTACGATTGAAGCCAATGCGCAGGGGGTGTTTGTCGAACTCGCCATGTTGGGGGACGATGCCATTGAGAAGAATTGAAGCCAATACCCTGGGGATATTGGTCAAACCAGCACTATTCACAGTATAGGCGTTGTTGGGCGTATGGAAGCACGCAGGTTACAGAAATATATGCGTGCTGGTCACTATACGCCCTTCGTCTAGGCTAATTGTATCATTATCACCGTTTACGGTTCTGGCTATTACAACTCATTGCCATACCGCAAGGTGGGAAGCATCACCTGACTCACCCGACCCCCCATGCTTTACACGATCCCTGCCCTGGCTCAGGCAGGACGCAGCGATGCAGAGTGTTTCACCACTTACACCTCAGCCCATGCCTCCCCGCTATCTGCCGAAACGGCGATCTCGTTTCGGTCGTATTATAGGGGATCTGTTCGTTCGATTCCAGCCTTTTTCCAGGCGCAATCAAATCAGGAAGTGTCGCCTGAAGCTGTTAGCGGTTGTAACGAACACAAGGCCCTGATACAGGCATTCGGTCTTAGTTGAGGAGGATGCAACAGATGAGTAACAGAATTCAACAGATCATGGGAGTACTCAATGAGATTTCCCAGGGAGAGGAGGCAGAACAATTTCGGATCAATGCGCAGGATTTTTTATCCGCACGCGAACGGGGTGAGGCTGAGGGCACTCAAATTACCCAGATGACCGCTTCGATCAACGAGGCGGCAGAAATTGTCAATCGTAGTTTTCGCAAGCGTGATGGATCGGGACAATATACGAATGTCGTCTCGCCTGTGGTCATTCCCAAACGCAGTCGTTCATATGCCTGGCTGTTCTGGGTGATCGTATTCGTTTTTATAGGAATAATTGGAGGTGGTATTGCCAGAGCTATCGATACAGGAACTGGTATTGTTCCTGGAGTGGAACGCAGTAACTTTGCCGGTATCCTGTTTGGGCCACACTACTGGCTGCTGCTGGTGGCATATATCGTCTTTAGCTGGTGGCGCAACAGTTTGATTATGGTGCCCGACGGCTGCCAGGCGCTGATCACCAGGTTCGGACGCCTCGAAACAATCAGACCATCTGGACGCACACTGCTGCTTGATCCCTGGAAGCGGGTCAGTTATATCGTAAATACGACGAAGGAATACCCCTATAACGCTCCTATTCGCGAAGCACCGACAGCGGGTCGTGTCAATGCATCGGTTGACCTGTTCTTGCAGTTTCGAGTGGAGAACCCTTCCGATTTTATCTTCACGCTGGGTGGGGCGCAGGGGTTTGCTGAGAAGCTGCAAAATGCGATCAGCGAGGTGACACGTGCTTTGATTTATGAGCAGAAAGCCGAAACGATCTATGATCTGGTGGGCGAAAGCACCCAATCACTGCTGGACACACTGAACAGGCAATTTCTACCGGCAGTCCGTTTTGTCAACGCTAATATTACCCACGCCGAGCCATCCAGCCAGCAGTATCGTATGGATCTGGCGGCCCCCGAAATGATACGCGTCGCGAAAGAGGCCTATACCTATCAGTATGAACTGAAGTTGCGCAAGGAGCAGGACGAGGGGGTGTTGAGCAAGGAACTGGCATCGCTCCGTGAAACGCTCTCGGAAATTCGGGCCGAGATTGCGAAGTACCAGGCGCAAATGGATACGGCACGCGAGAAGGAGTTCAATCGTGCCAACGCTTATGCGCGCCAGTTGCTGATCGAGGCCGAGAGCGAGGCCAAAGCCAATGCCGCCCTGCTTGAGGCGCAGGCACTGGATATTCGTGCTATGAGCAGCGCCTACTACCCTGAGATCCTTGAATACCGCTTCCGCCAGGATGTACTCGATAAGCTGGAAAGCGTGGCCGATAGTTTGCCACAGATCGTGAACATTGGAGCCGATGCAGATAAGAACATTGACTTTATGCGTGTGGCACGGCAGATGATGGGACTTCAGGATGAGAAGCTGTATAGCGAAGCTGACTTGCAGGCGATACGTGAACGGATCAACGAGATTATGGCCCGCATTAAGGAACGAACAGAACAGATTAGTAAGATCGTACCCGAAGATCCCGCAGTAGCCTTGCAGGAAGGAGGCGTCATATGACCAGTGTCGATACACGCAAGCAGAGTTTTTCCAAAATTAAAGAAGTTGTGGCGACCTGGAATAACGTGCGCCAGCTCTTGCGTTCGGGTGACGAAGGGCAACTGGTGCCAGTGGTTATTCCCAAGGATCGGCGTGGGTTTGGCTGGATCATCCTGGCCGGAATCGGATTGTATTTTTTGCTCACTATGCTGATGGCAATAATCGCAGGGAATGCGCTTATTGCTGGTCTGGCAGCGCTCATAACGCTATTGATTTTTGGTATAACCTTTGTTTCCTGGATCCTGGTGGCAATTGTCGAGATCGAGCAGGGAAACACGGGCATTTTGTCGCACTATGGGCAAATTACCGGAACGCTATCGCCCGGACGACACTTTCTGTTCTGGCCATGGCAAAAGGTAGAGTTTGTTGTGGATACCTCGACCGAGATACCCTATACTGCCCCGGTGCTCGCCTGTCCCACCCGTGACAACGTGCCCCTCAAGTCGATTGAATTTTTTTTGAAGTTCCGTATCGAAGACCCGATCGCGTTTGTGCGCAATATTGGGGCCAGCAACTTTGATCTGGTGTTGAGCAGCGCAGTACAGGATGCCATTCGTCAGCGTAGCCGCAAGGTAGAAACAGAACGGGCATATGACCTGCGCGGCAGCGATGTCGGCGACATGCAAGACTATCTGAACCGGCAGATGCAGCGCTACGGTGTGCGTATTATCGGCGCGAATATCCCCGATGTGCAGTTGCCCGATCAGTATCAACAACACCTGGCAACCCGCGAGAAGGTCTCGAAAGAGTTGACGGCCTATGAACGGGAGTGGGAACTGGTGCGCAAACAGCGCATTGATACGCTGTTGATGGAGATTGAGCGAGCGAAGAAAGAACGCGACGCCCGCTTTGTGGAAGTCAAGACGGCGATCAACAAGGCCCGTGAGTCAGTCGCCCAGGTGTTGCAAGAGCGTGAAACCGAGGCCCAGAAAATACGGTTGGAGATAGAGGCTCGTGGTCGGGCAGCGCTGAAGGCAGCCGAGAACGAGGCACGGGCATTGCGGCATCTGGGCAAAGCCTACAAAGACAATCGTGCGGTATTGCAATATGAACTCATGGTACGTCAGCTACAGGTGGCTGAGACACTGGTGCGTAGTGCCCCCCGACCCGTGCTGGTACAATCGGAAAATGGCGATCAATCGGCATTATCAACGCTGATTCTGGCCCGCATGTTGCCGTCTATCATGGACGATCAAGAAAGACATGGATCGAGAGCCAGAGACAAAGAGCAGCGACAACTGGCTGGACATACGCTCGCCAGCAAGCCTGATGATTTGTTGCCTGGACTGCTGAACCAGGAGACATAGCGGATGCAAAGCGAGGTCAGCGTTGCGCACAGAGCGGCTTTGAATCGCCGATCCGCCGAAGGAGGGCTGGCTGGTGTACTCGGAGATTCTTCAATGTGGCGGAACCGCTGAGGACGCTGAGAGGTGACCAGCAACGGTTGCAACCCGGCCTGACCCTGAAGATATGCGCCCGATCCTCTGCTTTCGATTGCCGTGCGCTTAAACCACTCCCAGTGCTTTTCAAACGTGCGCTTATCAATCAGCGGAGTATCACCAATAGATGAGCGAGACACATCACGCCACCCTGCCGGGTAGCAGCAAGCCATTACTCGGGATCGGCCCGTTCCACTGGCACATCGGCATATTACGTTCCATACTCGTCGTAGTCAGGCAGAGGATCGTCTTCCAATTGTACGGCCAGATGGTGACAAATATCTCGAATGGCGGGATCGGCGGTACGTACAACCGCACCTAGTAACAACGCCGTAGCCACAACATCGCGCTTATCGTGAAAAATCACGGGGATAAGTTGATCCTCGCGTTGCACCGTCCAGGAATGTTCAGACTCGTTTCGATTGACAATAAGGAGCATATCATGCCTCGCTTTCGGTAGCTGATACGTGACATATATCTCCACCAGGGAGGTGAAGAGCGCTGACAACCAAGAACATCATTATAACAACAAATAGACCAACGTTCTATACACGCTTTGAACCACGTCTAATACGCCAACGAGACTTCATCCTGGCCAGGGTGCGGGGTCTGGCAAGGAGAGAACCCTCGCTCCTCTCTCATCCTCCCTCACTTCTCGCCGGCGCCGAACCTTCCTACCCAGGGGATGTCTCATTGGCGTACTAACACCAGAACTGGTAGAAGGGTGTCAAGTCAGCTTACCCGGTCTGCGGCGAGGCGACAGGTCTGGTATTCATCGGCTCCGTGGCCTTGCCAAAAATGCGATCCGTAAACTTGACATACCAGGCCGCTGCCTGCACCTGAATGATATAGGCCAGAGCAATGATCAGCGCAATGTCGGCCCCTTCAGCCCCAAATACCGTCATTGCAATCGCCAGTGCAATCGAGAGGTTGCGCATCACCGTGCCATAGACCAGCGCAATCCCGTCGCCGCGCTTGAACAGCAACTTGCCAACCAGGGTGCTAAAGATGAAGTTGATCGTATAGAGTATCAGCAGGGGCACGAGCAAGTTCAACAACAGCGTTGGATCGGAAATAATGGTCTGGGCACGTAGCGCCAGGGCGATAAATACAATGCCCAGTACGCCCAGGGTGGAAATAGCCGGAAATTTTGGTTTCAGGTCTTTCTGATAAGCGGCATTGCCAAACTTCCAGATCAACAGCTGCTGCGTCAAATAACCAGCTAGCATGGGCAAAAACACAATTATAATAATCTGCTGAAACACCTGCGAAAGAGGTATGGTGACAACCGCACCCATCAGCCATTGCAGATAGACCGGTGTCGCCACCGAACCCAGGATCAAGCCGATCACCGTCATCTTGATTGCAGACGAGATATTGCCCTTCGCAAAACCCGTCCAGGAGATAGTCATACCCGATGTGGGCAGTAACGAGGTGAGCAAGAGACCCAACGCAATCAGCGGTTGATCCGCAAAGAAATATTGCCCGATGCCATAGCCCAGAAAGGGGATCAGCGCAAAGTTGATTAACTGAGTCGTTAGCTGTAGCCGTATATCACCGCCCGAAAACACCTCGCGTATATTGAGTGTGACCATCATGGGATAGACCATCAAGAATGTGAAGGGAATAATGGCCTGCTGCAACGGTCGCGCATCATAATTGAAACCAAACAACACACCGAGGATCATAAATGCTGGAATGCTCCAGACCAGATTCTTTTGCAAGAACAATAGTGCCTTCCACATGCTTATGCTTTCCCTCCCCAAGATACTAATCCTTAATAAGGAACGATAGCGCCTTACACAAGACAGGGTTGTCAACACACAGGCTATCATATCTGAGATGCAACAGCAATGTATCAGGTTACACGATGTGCGGATTGCCAGCGCGATCCTGGCATGCAGCACGCCTTTACAGGGCGTGCCTGGCTGTAAGGCTGATACAGGTGCCGTTGATTCAGTATAGGTAGGGAAATAGACCGGGTCACCAACAGCCGAAATATCTGCAGCACGGCTACACACAAACAACTGGCGTCCCATCTGTCTTGGTAACATACCAGGTAGCTGCTGGATCAAGGGTTAGATCACTGATTTTTACGAAAGGATAGTCATGGAACCGTGCTATATATAAATAAAGCTTGCGACAAAGTTTAGCCGGGACGCCAACGTACAACGGAAATAGACTCTCGATAGCACATCAGATCTAGCTATATGACTAGTTCCATTTTGCTGACAGGTGGAGTATCATGAAAGATCTAACCACATCAGGCGTGAACACGAGCCTGAGAAGCATATTTTCCAGGCTGTACGGTGTTCACAGCGCTGTGAGCGTAGTTATCTCCCCGTCAATCAGTGGCAATCAGTGGAACAAGGTGTCGTATCAGGGAGGTGAGCAAATCACCATACAAACGCCAGTTTGCTGTAATGTACCGGTAATTTACTTTATGGGATGCAAAGCGTATACTCAGAACCACATCCGGCTACTGGACACCGATCGTTGGAGATCAATCAGCGACGCAGCGAACAACGAGAGCCACCCTGGCTCAATGGTAAACTGGCTTCCAGGCTTTTGCATGGACGGAACGCTCCGAGACCAGTGCCTAGACTCCGGCTCATCACAACTGATTGAGGATTGTTATTCTCGTGTTCAGTAGTCTTCTGTGGTTTTGTACTGGTTCATTCTATTGTGAAGTATTGTTCAAGAAAGGAAACAGATCTTATGCGACGCTTTTTGATTTTTCTGGTACTGGCTATGTTGCCTCTGGCAGCACTGTCACTACCGCAACCGGCCAGCGCGCAACGCACGCGCTGTTTTAACGAAACCGGCTATTGCGTCAGTGACCCGATCCTGGGGTACTGGGAGCGTAATGGTGGACTGGCGGTTTTTGGCTATCCAATCACTGATTTGCGCGTGGAGACGGTGGAGGGCACCTGGACTGGCCCGGTGCAATGGTTTGAGCGTGATCGGCTGGAGGATCACGGGGCCGAGGGTGTGATGGCTGGACGCCTGGGTGCCCAGATCCTGGAACTCCAGGGGCGTCCCTGGACAAGCTGGCCCCAGGTCGATAGCGCCCCTCGCGGGTGCCGCTACTTCCCGGTGACCGGGCATAGCGTCTGTCCACCGTTCATTGGCTACTGGGAACAGAATGGCGGTCTGGAACGCTTTGGCTATCCAATTACTGAAGCCATAACCGAAATGAACGCTGATGGCTGGACAGGCACAACCCAGTATTTTGAACGCCGCCGTATGGAGCATCACCTGGAGAATCGTGGCACCCAGTTTGAAGTACTGTTAGGTCTGCTTGGTAAAGAAGTGCGCAACTTTGGCCAGGCACCCGTGATGACTTGCCCAACACCGGTCATTCCTGACCTCCAGAGTGTCTACGATCGGATTGGCTACTTCCGTGATGAAATGGGCTGCCCCGGTGCAACCGTCTACAACCGCCCGGCTGCCATCCAGAACTTTGAGCGTGGGCTGATGCTCTGGAGTGACCTGGGTAACGGTGATCGGCGAATCTATGCCTATATGGTCTATAACAACTACCGCCGCTACAATGATACCTGGCAGGAAGGCGATCCAGATACGCCCAATGTCACCCCACCACCGGGTCTGTATGCACCACGCCGGGGCTTTGGCAAAGTCTGGATCAACGATCCCACGCTACGCAACGAGATTGGCTGGGCGGTTGAACAAATGGAACGTGCTGAGACCGCGACCATTCAAGATTTCGACAAAGGGGTGCTGGTCTGGATCAAGAGTACGGATACGGTCTATGTCTTTGGCCCGAGCGAGTGGAATGCACAGGTGATTACACGTTAACACTATCACGTATGTGTACCATCGTAACACGGAAGGCACAGAGATACAGCTACTTTGTGCTGTTCTCTGTGTTTTCTGTGTCTCTACACCTGGTATCGTTGCTCGGCGACGCTACCAGAGTATGGCACCAGTAATGGCTTAGAACCTGGGTTGTGATACTATTCATACCCTTGACATCCGTCCTATGGACAAGGTCGGGATTGACACAGACTGATCAAGAACGCTGTTTTCCGGCTGAGACCGGCCACTGCATTCAGGGGCGGTTTCTGGAATATTGGGATCAGATTTGATGCGTGTACCATGAGCGCAGCCAACGATTTAGCTCGAATTGACATTTGCAAGTCTCTCGCGTATAGTGAACAACATATGGACATACCCAATGTCGTGTCAACCTGATGTTCGCCTATAACGATCTTTTTCCTGTTGCCATATGGTTTAAGGAGGTGCAACGATGTCAAAAAAATGGGTCTATCTCTTCCGGGAAGGCGATGCCAGTATGCGCGACTTGCTTGGGGGCAAGGGTGCAGGGGTGGCGGAGATGACACGGACGGGGGTACCGGTGCCGCCCGGGTTTACCATTACGACCGAAGCCTGTAACGCCTATTATGACCATGGATCTCAGTTTCCAGATGGATTGTGGGATCAAGTACTCGATGCCCTCAGAGATCTGGAATTACAGACTGGTAAGAAATTTGGCGATCCATCCAACCCATTACTCGTTTCTGTCCGCAGTGGTGCGAAGTTTTCTATGCCCGGGATGATGGATACAGTCCTCAATCTGGGGTTGAATAAGGAAACACGGGACGGATTGGCCAGACTGACCGATAATCCGCGCTTTGCTGCGGATGCATACCGGCGCTTTGTCCAACTTTTTGGCAAAATCGTTCTTGGCGTCGATGGCGAAAAGTTTGAACATGTCATGGACGAGAAGAAGGGCCATGGCCAGCGCCTCGATACCGATCTCTCGACCGATGAGCTGCTCGAGATCGCTACTATCTTCAAGCAGATGATCAAGGACGACCGGGGCGTCGATTTCCCTGAAGATCCCTACGAGCAACTGCGGGAAGCGATCGCGGCGGTCTTCAAATCCTGGAACGGTCGCCGGGCACGAGACTATCGCCGGATCAACAAGATCTCCGATAGCCTGGGCACTGCTGTGAATGTACAGTTGATGGTCTTTGGGAATATGGGCAACGATAGCGCCACCGGCGTGGCCTTTACGCGCAATCCTAGCACAGGTGAGGCCGTGTTGTTTGGTGAGTATCTGGTGAATGCCCAGGGTGAAGATGTGGTGGCAGGTGTACGTACCCCGCAGCCTATCTCTGAACTGAAAGCGACCATGCCAGAGGTCTATGCTCAATTCGAAGGCATTACCCGCCAGCTTGAGGCCCACTATAAAGATATGCAGGACGTAGAGTTTACCATTGAGCGCGGCAAGCTGTGGATGCTGCAAACGCGTACTGGTAAGCGTACTGGTGTCGCGGCTTTGAAGATCGCCGTCGATCTCGTCAACGAAGGCGTGATTGATAAGGCGACCGCTGTCCAGCGTATCGAGCCAGCTCAACTTGATCAACTCTTGCATCCGATGCTCGATCCAAAGGAACGTGCTAAAGTTTCGCCATTGACCACTGGCCTGCCCGCTTCACCTGGCGCGGCCACCGGCAAAGCCGTGTTTCACCCTGATGAGGCCGAGGATCTGGCAAGCAAGGGGGAGAAGGTTATTTTGATCCGCACCGAGACGGCTCCTGAGGATTTCCACGGGATGGTCGCAGCTCAGGCGATTCTGACTGCCCGTGGCGGTATGACGTCGCACGCCGCAGTTGTGGCACGTGGCATGGGGAAGCCTTGCGTGGCTGGTGCTGGTGAACTACATGTCGATTATGCAAACCAGTGCGTCCATGTCAATGGGCACACAATTAACAAAGGGGATTGGATAACCCTGGATGGTGCCAGTGGTGAGGTTTTTGCTGGTAAGATTCCGACGATTGAGCCGGAAATTTCAGGTCATTTTGCAACGTTTATTAGCTGGACGGATGAGTTCCGCACGCTGGGTGTTCGCGCTAATGCCGATACACCGCAGGATGCCCGTACTGCACGTGCGTTTGGTGCGGAAGGGATCGGGTTGTGCCGCACCGAGCATATGTTTTTTGAGGGCAACCGCATTGATGCGGTGCGCGAGATGATCCTCGCTGACACGCCTGAGGGTCGCAAGGCCGCGCTCGCCAAAATCGAGCCGCTGCAGCAGGGCGACTTTGAGGGCATTTTCCGCGAAATGAACGGTTTCCCGGTAACAATCCGTACCCTTGATCCACCCTTACACGAATTTTTGCCCCATCACGACGAAGAAATCCGCGACCTGGCTCAGAAAGTCGGCCAGGAGTTCCAGAAAGTGAAAGCGCGTGTTGAAGAATTGCGCGAGGCCAACCCTATGCTCGGTTTCCGTGGCTGTCGCCTGGGCATCCTCTATCCGGAGATTACCGAGATGCAGGCGCGGGCGATCTTCAAGGCAACCGTGGCGGTGAAGAGGGAGGGGATTGATGTTCACCCCGAGGTGATGATCCCCCTGGTTAGCACCATCAACGAACTGAAGCGCCAGGAGCAGATTGTACGCCGCGTTGCTGATGACGTCCAGGCAGAGACCGGAGTGGCGTTCAACTATATGGTCGGCACGATGATCGAGTTACCGCGCGCCGCCCTGACTGCCAACCAGATTGCCGAGGTGGCCGAGTTCTTTAGCTTTGGTACGAATGACCTGACCCAGACGACCTTCGGTCTCAGCCGTGACGATGCCGGTCGTTTCCTGCCACTGTATGTCGAGGAGAAAATCCTGCCCGATGATCCGTTCCAATCCATTGACCAGGAGGGCGTGGGGCAACTGGTGCAGATGGGTACCGAGCGTGGTCGTAGCACCCGGCCCACCTTAAAAGTCGGTGTCTGTGGAGAGCATGGTGGTGACCCGGCCAGTGTGGTGTTTTTCCACCGTGTGGGACTCGACTATGTCAGTTGTTCACCCTTCCGAGTACCCATTGCCCGCCTGTCCGCAGCGCAGGCAGCACTCGGTGAAGGTAAACGGGATAAATAAGCACTGCTACTAAGGGATATGGATAGAAAGACCCACGGTGATGGCAACGCGAGGCACTGCTGCCTCTGCGTTGCCCTTTTGAACTGGCCAACCGTAGCCGGTTGCCTTGAACTGGCGAACCCATAATGAAACAGCCCGCATCTATTACTCAAGCCTTTTACGACTCCTGCGAACGTGCACCGGAGAAGATCTGTCTGATTTTTGCTACTCAGAAGGTGAGCTACGCGGAACTGGCGCAGGCGGCAACCCGGTGGGCCGCCGGGTTACGTACCTGGGGCCTGCAACCAGGAGCACGTGTGGCGCTATTTCTTGAAAATAGTCCGACCTTTCTGGCCGCGTATCTTGGGATTCATATGGCTGGCGGGGTGGTCGTACTCGTCAACACCCAGTATCGTCAGGTTGAGTTACGCCATATTCTGAACGACGCTGGTGTATGCCTCTGTATTACCGATCCACCGCGCTACCCTGAGCTGCAGAGCGTACAAGAGGCATTGCCAGACTTGATGGCTGTGATCACTATGACCGATTGGAATGTCGGCACGTTCAAGCTATGGCCAGATGGCACCGCTACGCCCTGGGAAGTCTCTTCCTTCTCTCCCGCTCCAATCCAGTTCCCCCAGGCCGACGACCTTGCGATTATTGCCTATACCTCTGGAACGACCGGTCGCGCCAAAGGAGCCATGCTCCTGCACCGCAATCTGGCGGCCAACAGTCACGCAGTTACGACGGCCTGGCGCTGGACAGCCGCTGATCGGCTGTTGCTGACGTTGCCTCTCTTTCATGTCCATGGCCTCTGTGTTGGTATTCACGGCAGCTGGCTAACCGGCAGCACGGTTGATCTGCGTCGCCGTTTCGATCCGGTCGACGTTTATGACACGCTGCTGCAAGGCAATGTAACCATGTTCTTTGGCGTACCAACGATGTATAGACGACTGATCAGCGAAGCACGCCGTCGCACATCAATGGATCAGCTTGTCATCTCCAGTGAACAACTGGCGTCGGGGGTACTCTATCCGGTACGCCTGTTTGTCTCTGGATCAGCTCCGCTCGATGTGCAAACATTTGAGGAGTTTGAGCAACTCTTCGGCCAGCCCATTCTCGAGCGCTATGGGATGACCGAAACACTCATGAACATGACCAATCCCTACGAAGGCGAGCGTCGTCCAGGAACGGTGGGCATGCCTTTCCCCGGTCAAGAGGCGCGTATTGTTGATGTACAGACGCGCCAGCCAGTACCAGATGGGACGGCAGGCGAGATCCAGATCCGTGGCCCAAATGTTTGCAAGGGCTACTGGCAACGCCCCGATGCGACTGCCGAGGCATTTACCCCCGATGGCTGGTTCAGTACAGGTGATCTGGGCTGGCGTAGCGCCGACGGCTACTATACAATTGCGGGCCGGGTGAGGGAACTGATTATTAGCGGCGGCTACAATGTCTATCCGCGTGAGATCGAAGAGGTACTGTTGACGCATCCGGCGGTGGCCGAAGCAGCCGTGCTGGGTCTGCCTGATCCCGACCTGGGTGAGCAGGTCGTAGCGGTGATTGTGCCCACCCCCCGGGCCAGCATCGATCATCCACGGCTGGCCGATGAACTGGTGGCCCTGTGCCGTGTGCAACTGGCGGCCTACAAGAAGCCCCGCCAGGTCTTCCTGGTCGACTCGCTCCCGCGTAACGCTCTGGGCAAAGTGCAGAAGCATCTCTTGAAGGAGCAACTGTGCGAGGTGTCTTCAGATAACAGGTGATAGATGCCCAGGCTGACTCGCTCTGATATCTGTTCCCTGGCACCTATCCCTCATCGGGCATGAGCAGTTTTCGCGTTGGCATTTTCTAACGCAAAGGGCAGCCGCTATCCGAACAACGAGACACACCCATCATAACTACAGGCACGCCAGGACTGTGCCTTCGATCAAATCTTGAAAGATAGTGTGCATACGTATCATATTTTGCGTGACCCTATGGCTACATCGGAGCATACAAATGTACACTATCAGAGTGGATTTGATAGTGTACAGCGAAACCCTATGTCATAGTGAGCGCAGTCAACACATCTCACCGTTTCACCAGTGTCATACCCATTGCTTCACGCAGTGAAATCCTCTATCGTGGTGAGTATAGTCGAACCATCCATCTCACCTTTTCACCAGTGCTATGCCGCGAGATGCTTTCTTCGTCAGCATGACACGGAGGGAGCATTGCTATGCAATGAGATCCTTCCCTCGCTGACGCTCAGTCAGGATGACATAGGGGGCACAGACGCTCGGTCATCCTGATTGAGCGGAATACTGGCACCCTGATCAGGATGTCAGGGCGGGACGCTGATGCTCGCTCGCCGGGCCGATGCCAGTACAGGGAACTGCTATCACGGTGGGAGTGGGCGGGCGATGCGGCCCAGTTTCAGGTCATCAATGCTGGCCGGAAGATACGCGCCGCGAATCAAATCCAGCCACTTTTGCACCTCGTCCTCGTCATTGAAACGCACCTGCTCGTCCATGCCTTCAGCCGAGAAGAAGACGTTCGGGGGTGATGACCTGCCAGCCGGCAATGTCCACATGCGTGCGCAGGTCTTCCTCCCAGACGCTTTGCATGACGGGCTTGAAAGTCAGCACAAGAACCTTCTTCCAGCCCATACGTTTAGCCAGTTGATAGGCGGCAAAGGTCTTGCCGAAGCGCATGTTGGCGTTGCACAGGAAGTGCGGCGGCTTGCCGTTTTCGCGGCGATAAAACTCTGGAAGCAGGCCATCGTCTTTTGAATGGTGGCTTCCTGTTCGGGGCGCAAGCAGAAGGCATGGCTACGCTGTTCTTCCAGCACCTGATCGGCGCGCACGGCGTGGATGGCGTTTTTGACCTGCTTCACCGTGCAGCGGAACCACTCGCCGCACGCCTGCCGAATGCCGTTGATGCGCAGCATAGGATGCACGTCATGGTCGGAGTAGGTGACTGTCATCTGACAGATGACAGTCACCTAAAGGTCGGGGTCGGGCAGCAGGTGGTCGAACATCTGGTTGGCGAGGGCCTGGAGGGCTGGGTGACTGTCATCTGCAGAGTCACCTGAGGTCAATCACCTGAGAGTTACCTTTCCAAATCTCCTAGTATACGCTATCACCGCACCATCGTCCAGCAGATCAGGTGCAGATCATCACGTGTGATGGTTTCGCTAGCAGGACTCAATGCTGCTGAGGCCACCTGGTCAAGTGCGTATGCATCAACCATTGCCGATAGATCATCTAGCAGCACCGCAACATTGCCTGTACTCCCATACGCGACATGCAGCGTGCGTATCTGGCGCACGAAAGGCGCAGGCAGTGGTTTGCGTAGCACGTTGTAGATCGCCTGCGCTACGGTTTTGTCAACGTTGGGCCTGTTCCAATTGGCCTTGAGAATGGCGCTCACATCACGCTGCACTTTGTCTATCTGCCCCCCCAGCAACGCAGTAGTGCGACGTGCCTCCACATCGCTCAGGATAGCCTGAGCAATCGCTTCAAGTGCCTCCTCTTGCGCTGCTGTCGTCAGCCACTCCTCGTCGCGCGCCGCACCTGGCGTTGCGCGGATCAGGTCGTGAATCTCGAAGCGGTTGTCGATAGCATAGCGCCCTTGTGTGTGCCAGAAGCGCCAGAAATGGCGGTCTTTGTGGCGATAGTAGGCGAACACTCCGGTGGCTTGCCCCCGTCGGAGACAGCTATGAATGCCATCCGGCAGCATTTCCACCATCTCACGTCCGTGTTCGCGCAGGTAGGTGAGCAGTTGCTGCCGCATCATCTCATTGCCCGCCAGTTCAGACACCTGCCCCCAGAACTTCAGCGCAGAGTCGTCTCCGGCAGCCAGTTCGCGTAAGGTGTTGAAGGTGCGTTCATCGATCAATTCACCCAGCACGCTGGCATCCAGGCCGATGGTTGCGTTGATGGCCCGCAGGCGGTCTTGCAGCCGCTCTACCAGGCGCAGCAGCGCTTCAAGCTCCTGGTCGGGGAAGATGTTGGAGATCGTAATCGCCGTATGGACGCTGCCGAGCCGGTCAATACGTCCGGCACGCTGGATCATCCGGGTCGGTTTCCAGTGCAAATCGTAGTTAATCAGGTGGGCAGTGTCTTGCAAGTTCTGCCCTTCCGAAAGCACATCCGTAGAAATTAGCAGGTCATACTCCATCTCTAGATCAACGGAGACCCGGCTTGAATGCGGTGCAAAGCGCTCGATGATGCGCTGCCGTTCACGTGGGACAACATCACTGGACAGGCAGGTGCCGCGCATAGTGGACAGTTTCGGGTCGGCACGAATTTGTTCCCACAAATAGCGGGCGGTATCGCGGTAATAGGAGAAGACAATCACTTTCTGCCCTATCAGTTTATGCAGGTAGGTGCGGAACTGCGCTAGCTTGTGATCGCGGGCAGGGGTAATCGGCTCAATCAAGGCGATTACCCGGTCAAGTGTGGCGAGGTCGTGCTGGATGTCGCCGCGCAGTCGGGGCAGATCGTACGCAGCAGGTTCGACGAACTGCAAGCGCTCCAGGGACTGCTCCAACCCCAGGTCGTCGCCGTCCTCCTCCAACTGCAACAGAACACGATGCGCACCACTTTGCAACAGGCGGCCCTGCTCAAACTCCCGCAGAAAGCGCTCCTCAAAGCTGCGCAGGCGGTGGATACTGATGCGGAAGGCTTCCACGCTCGACTCGAACCGCTTGAGCGGGTTGGTTTTGAGCAGGCCCATCAGGGCGGTATTGGTGTTCTCCTGGCGGCGTTCGGCGCGGGTCTGCTGCTGCTTGTAGCCCTCGGCATTGTAGGCGGGCAGATGCAACTGCTCAATGATGGCGATGATCTGGTCGAACAGGCCGCTGTAGGTTTCGCTCAGCCTATACTCGATGGTGTCCAGGTGGCGCATCGGGAAGCGCAGCGGCTGCCCATTGATCGTTGCCTCCGGGTAGTTATCGTGAATAAAGCTGCGCGTGCGGCGAATGACTACCTCTTCCAGCAGATTGAAGAGCGTGCCACCCGCACCGCCTGCCGCCTCTGCCTCGCGGAAATAGCGCCGCAACGAGGGGATACCAACATCGCGGAAGTAGCCGTCGTTGTTGCGCGTGAAGAGGACAAGCTGATGGTAAAGATCCCACAGCGTGTTGCTGATCGGGGTGGCAGTGAGCAGGATCACGCGCTTGGCGTCGCCGCTGCCGATGATCTTTGCCAGGTTGTTGTAGCGGTTGGTGCCGGGATTGCGGAAGTTGTGCGACTCATCCACCAGAATCACCTCAACATCGGCAAAGCGGCTCACATCCAGATCGGCCTGCCCCAACCGCTCCATCGACATGATGCGCGCCGGGATGCGCGACTCGTCGATCTCGCGTTCCCACATCGTCTGAAGCTGGGCAGGACAGATGATGAGCGTCCGCAGCCGCTGGTAGTAGGCGTAGAGTTCGAGCAGCTTCTTGCCCACGAACGTCTTGCCCAGGCCCACCGCATCGGCAACCATCACGCCGTGGTAGCGCCGCAGGATGCGCTGTGCCTTCTGGAATGCCTCGTTCTGGAAGGCGGTCAGTTCGACAATCGACCGCAGCGGGTCAATATCGGGCGTGCTGTCGAGGTCGTCTTTGAAGTAGGTGTAGAGCGCCTTGATGTATACCTCGTAGGGCGTATAGGGATAGCCGCCAAGCTGCGAACGCTCCAACAGGTCGATCAGCGTGTCCTTGTAGTCCTCGCTCTGCGTGTCGTGCCACATGCGCGTGTACCAGGCGGAAAACTCTTCGACAATCGGCTGCTCCTTGTGAACGGCGTTCAGCTCGGTGTTGGACGTGAGGCCGTTGTGGGTGAAGTTGGAGGAGCCGATAATCGCGGTGCCGTCGATATAGAAACGAAGAACCACGAATACCACGAATCGACACGAATAATGAAGGATATACACCCCCATTCGTGTTTATTCGTGTTCATTCGGGGTTCCTTGTTTTCCGCTTTGCGCTTTGCGCTTAGACCGCTTTGCGCTTTGCGCTCAGACCGCTTTACGCTTAGATGGGTGCATTTGTACCCTATCCTTTCGGTATACTCAGACCAGATGCGATGAATGAGCCAGTACGCCAGAATGATGGTCTCGGTTTCATACCTGTGCATCGCAGCCGATGGGGTTGCGTCGGAAGTCCTGTTGGTCGTATCATACCTATGGGGATTCTACGATTTGATCAGAAACATGTACGGAGCATATGTCAGTACCAACTATGTCAGCATCAGATAATCCATCAGAACATCCACCGCAGGTGGAGCTTTCGTCAGATGAACTGACGCTGCATTTGATAGCCAGCGGCCTGTCAATGCTTGTCCAAAGCGTAACTGATGGGCATCCTCTGAGCGTCCCATACCCACCTGCCTTGCAACGGGGGCTGGATCGGCTCGTTGTGGCGTGTCTTCGCCAATCACAGACACCACCTCGGAGTGTGGTTGAGTTGATCGATTGGTGTCGGAAGCCACTGTCATCCTGGCCGCTGGCGCTCCCTGCGGATGCGATTGGGCCAGCAGACACGTTGCTGATTAGTGATTTTCCAACACGTATCTGTGATGGATGGGCCTGTGCGAAACCAGATGTTGAGGCGGAGCTTGGTGAACAACACCTGATTCGGAGCGTGTTCCAAACCTGTATGGAAGCCAACAATACCACCGCGTACACGGCATTTCGGTCACTGCTGATCCAGCATCCGGTGCTTACTGCATTTGAATTTCAGCAGCACATGATGCGGCCTGAACTGGACATTTTGCGTGAACATATACGTGCCGCATATGCACCTGCACCCGTTGCTACTATTGTTCAGGAACATTACCACTGCTGTGGGAACTGTGGCAATCTGCTCCTGCACACATCAACAGGCAACCTGGAATGTGAAGATGAACGCTGTCGCGGCAATTCACGTATTGGACGCACGATCCCGGCTCACGATGAAGTCGTCTGGCTCAAACGCGGCCTGCGCCGTTTTGTCGCAGCTCCGGGACGAGTTGAGATAGCTCTTGCAGAAGAGCTGGAACGCATGGGTGTGCAAGTGGAACTCTGGCCGGAATTTGATCGCTACGATGTGCGCATCACGTTTCCTAATAACGAGGTCTGGGCGATTGACGTGAAAGACTGGGCCAATCCATTTTTGCTGGCGCGCAGCGTGCGGCCGATTCCCAGGCAGCCACCCTGGGATCGCGCATTTTTTGTGGTGCCAGACGAACGAAAACGGCAACGGCAGGACTATCTGCGGGCTTTTCAAAACTATAGCCATCACCTGGATCGTACCAGCAGGCTGTGCTTCGTATCACAATTAATCGGCAGTGTGCGTAAGAAATTGAAAGGAATGACCTGATGCGTGACACCCATTCCTGGCGAAACGGTCTGGTACGACCATTACAAAAACAGTGGCCCGATACGGCGGGCATAAGCCCGCGTGTACTCTGTGATGTAGAGTTGGGTCTCTATCTGCTCGATTGTCTGTTTGCTAAAGCACCCGCCCATGCCCTGTGGGTGGCACTGTCAGGTTATCCCTTCCCTTTTGCTGAAGCGGCATCCTGGACTGATGAGCAGTACCGTATGCTGAGTAATGCTCGTCATGTGCTATCGCCATTCAAGAGTCCGTTTCCCTGGCAGCGAGTGCTTGACCAGTACCGACACCTTCCTGAGCATGTACGCGGTTATGATATTGCAGAACAACGCGACCAGTATACAACCCGCCCGGTAAGCCCGGCTGCAAATCGCTGGGATGTGTATCATGAGGTGTTGACGAAGCCCCTGAAGCATACGCGCCGCACGCTGGTCTGGGCAACTGCTGGTCAGTATCGGTTTATCGGGCAGCGCCACTGGGCCAGTGTCACCCTTCCCACTGATCTGGTTTTTCCTGCCCCGGTGCAGCAACATAATCTGGATGGGAAAACAACTCGACATCCGTTGACCGTTTCCTGGGATGCGTTACTGGAGACAGCACACTGGATGGATGCCTACCTGACTGAGAAGCGACAAAAACGTTCGGTGCGGCGGCAAATACTTGAACGTGTGCAATTGGAGCTGTTTGATGCTGATCATACAGCGCTCCAACCAACGCGGCAATTTCAGCTTGATGGCATAATGCATCTGATCGGGATGGTGAGTTCGGGGAAATCGACGCTGATGGATGTGCTGGCGGTCTGGATGGCACGCGAGGGGTTGCACTGCACCCTGGTTGTTGGTGATGTCATGGGCGCATTGGAGCGGGCACAACTCTTTGCTGACCTGGGATTACGTGTCGCACCTATTCTGGGATCATCCAACCGGGAGCGTCATATCAACCGCTTGCACCGGATGGTGGCAACCTCACACCCCCCTGGTGCCTTGAGTCAGCATCATGTCGGGTTTCGCTGGTTGAGCAGTGCTTGTCCATTGGATGGATTGCGTGATACGGGAGACCCGCTGCCCATGGGTCAGCAGCCCTGTCTGCACCTCTATGCTGCAGGAAAGCAGGATGATGCAGAGAATGACCAGAAAGTCAGAGCCTGTCCACTCTATAGTGTATGCCCCTTTCACGAGGCACAGCGCGATCTGGTCAATGCCTCCATCTGGATCGCAACTCCCGCCAGCCTGGTCTATACCCGCGTCGCGCCACAGATAAACCCGGAACAACTGCGATTTGCTGAACTCGTCTATCGCCGCAGCGATCTGGTCATTGTCGATGAGGCTGACCAGGTTCAGATGCAGCTGGACAACGTGTTCAGCCCGAACCAGACGTTGGTCAGTCGCAGTGCTGACGCCTGGCTCGGTCGATTGTCACAACAAGTACTGATGCAGTTGAATCGAGAAGGTCGCAGCCAGCTTGCCGAGGTGCGTGTGGCAATGTGGTGTCAGGCACATGATATGGCACAGGCCGCAGCCAGTCGGGTGTATGCCCTGCTGTTGCAGGAAAAACCATTACGCCGAGAAATTGAGCAGGACTACTTCACGGAATGGCTGCTCCTGGAACGGTTGGCGTTTCGGATGAGTGGAGAACCTGAGCATCGTGATCAGGACGCACATTTTACGCACCTGATGGGTGGTTTTACCGAGTTCCTCACCGACCCACTCGGTGAACGTAGCAAACACCCATTCGTCAGTTGGGCGCGCCAAACGCTGACGATTACGAACGCAGACCAACTCCGCGAAGAGCTGGCGACGTGGATTGAACACCATGCTGCGCCCACGGCTAACATTCAGACGAAGCGGGCACAGCTTGCTCTGATTCTGGAGTTTGCCTTGCTGGTGGCTATCCTCTCCAATCGGCTGGAGTATCTCCAGCGTGAGTGGCGCAGTGTCGAGGGGCCACTTGATCTTGAAAGTGGCAGCTCTGCGCTGTTCCACCGACCACCAGAAGACTATCGTGCGGTTATTCCTACCTCGCCAATAGGCAATGTGCTGGCCTTTCAGTATGTCCGTCCAGCCGATGACACGCAGGCGGCAGGCGATTTGCGCTTTTTCCGCTGTCTGGGAGTTGGACGGTGGTTGCTCCTGCACCTGCATGACCTGTTCGCCAGTGATGGGATGGCCGGACCGCATGTGCTGCTGCTCTCTGGTACCAGTTGGGCTGGCACCTCGCCCCGGTATCACATTCAGGTGCCCGTAGCTGGTGTCCTGCGCGCCCCAGTCGCAGAGATAGCTGCGATTCACGAGAGCGTCTTCCAGACGAAGTTTGTCACCGATCGCACCGGCAACCTGGTGCGCGTATCAGGCACGTACGGTCACGGGCGTGTCAATGCACTGCATGTTATCCTCCAAAACCTGGCAAAGCGTGCTGGACCGAGCGGCAAAGGAGCCAGTCATCTGGAGCAAGTTCGTGATAGACTGCCGAAAGGACGACAGCGCGTTCTGCTGCTCGTGGGCAGCTATGACGAAGCCCGACGCGCCCGCGAATTTCTTGAGAACACGCGCCCGGACTGGCGTGAGCGTATCCTGCACCTGGTGCCGGATGATGATCGGTTCGACAGTCAATGGCAAAGCAGTGAGGTAGGACTGCAACGAGGGATGGTCAGCCGATTTGCGGAGACCGATGCCTGGATATTAGTTGCTCCGCTGCTGGCCGTAGAGCGTGGACACAATATCTTGAATGAAGACCATCAGGCCGCCATCGGCGCAGTCTACTTTCTGGTCAGGCCGCACCCACGTCCCGATGACATGAGCTATGCTATTCAATCCATCAACCAGTGGGCTGTTGCGCAGCATAACAACGTTGATTGGTTCGAGGAGCAGAGCCGTTTGGAACACGATGGGCACCAGCTTTCTACCATCGGGCACACCTTTCGCAGTGCCGCGTATCGACGCTGGCGTTATCTGCTGCGGATGCCCATGATTTACAGCACGTTGCCGGTGCAAGAACGAAATGCCGTAACCTGGAGCCAGCTTGTCACGATCTGGCAGGTGATCGGACGACTGGTTCGCGGTGGTTCGCCGGCACAGGTGTTTTTCTGCGATGCAGCCTTCGACCCTGGTGCATATCAGAGCGAGGATGACCCGATTGCAGCCGGTGTCAGTCTCCTCACGGGGATGATCGATGTCCTGCACCCCTATTTCGACAAGACCAACACAACGATAGCACCAGCCGATAAGGTGCTGGTTGATACGCTGTATGGCCCATTATACAAAGCTCTTCAGAGGATGAAAGGAACAACCGATGCCTAAGCAGTACAATTCTCTCCGCACCCTGGCGTTTCAGTTTGCCCCGGATATTTCGACGCTCGCCTATCAATGTGCAGTGATGTCATTTCCAGAACAGTGGAAGCCATTGCTTCGCGATCTCGCACGCAAGGCGACAGGTCGTTCAGATAAACCTGTTTCTATACCTATTGACTCACTCAACTGTGCGCTGCGTGCATTGGCTCCAGATCTCATTCATATAGCCAGGGGCGCACATAAGGAAGGCGAGCGCCCCTGGTTGTACAGTGTTCGTGAACTTGATCATGAGAGATTATTTGTGATAGTGCATGCCTGGGTGCATACGGCATTTGACAGAGCATCGGTTGCAAGCCGCCGTCGCGTATTGCATGAACTCAGCGCCGATGCATTGCAGTGGACAACCAGAACGCTTAACCTGGCAGACTGGCACGCTGGCGATAATGGCACCGCTGAGCCGGCTGACTCTGATGTATTTGTTCTGTTACCACACTACCTGGCAACATTAATCAGTGACAAGAATGCCTCTTTTGCGATTGGCAATGAAACACGGAGCTTCCGACGTGCCCCACGTGCTACTGGGCAGAATGGAGCCGAGCTTATCTCCTGGCCCCCAATAATCTATACAGACACACAGGGAAAGCAGTGGCCCTTTTCTATCGTGTTGACGGTAACGCTGCAGACCGTTCCTTTTCAGTCATTTCCCGTCGTTCACTGCGATCTTGGCATTCGTCGTTGGGCCGGCCCAAAAACCGATATACCTTCTATGCGTAGGGGACAGACGAGTGTCTACCTATTGACAGAAACACCGTGGCTGCGCGGCTTTCAGCATACCCATACCTTCCAGGTGGCACCGCTTGCACGGAAGAAAATTACCAATGAAGCCTCACGGAATGCAGATTACCGCATTGTCTGGGGCCGAGGTGGCGAATTAGCGGCTATCCTAGAGCATCTCGGCGCACATCGGCAGCAAGAGTTTCCCGATCCGCAACGCATTGTTGATGATCCCCTGCAATCCCTGAACATTGACGGCAGTCTGAGTGCAGCGCTCGTCTATCGTCATGGGATGACCCCGCCACACCGCGTTGGCTCTGGAATCCCACCTGCGGATCGGCGGTTGATCGCAGAACAATTGAAGGATTTTCTGGCTCCGATGTTCCAGTTGACAGAGCCGCCTACCCGCGTATCTGTCCCGCGTATGACATTGCAGAATCCATTTTTTCCCTCTACTGCGGCTAAAAAAAACGATGAGGAAATGTCTCGTTTATATATACAGCGTCGTGCAGCAGTTGGTCGCGTGTGCGGTGGCAGGCTGGCGGTGGAAATTCGCTACCAGCGTCATGATTTCGTAGCAACGATGTCCCGCGTTATTGGTGAAATGCTGGACATGCCTGTTGCGCCAGGCCAGACCTGCACGACGCCAGAACTGGCTATCACGATGACCGCCGCACACCTGGGATCTCTCGGCGAAGCCCTGAATATCGATACAAGCAGAAAGAGCACGCGGGATCGGCTGCTTGCTGCACACGATGAGCGCATGACTATGATCCAGGCAGCAATGTCACCGGTGGAAAGTCCGACGATTACCTTGATCGAGATGGGCGACGAAAATGCGTTTGATGAGGGACAAGATCCAAAAATGGCGTTACGGCTCGGTTTTGCCCGCACAGGAAGGCTCACGCAGTTCTTTGTCTTGCCAACGGACAATACCGAGCCTGATAATCTCGAGTACCGGGCCAGAAATGGTTTTCTGGATGGACTGCGCCAATTGGGAGTGAGCATTGATCTGCCGTCGATGCAAGGACTACCACCGGCACTGAATGTTGTTGGTCTCTGGTTCATCCAACAGAATGCTCCAACGAATTCTGTACAGGGAAAGACGATGCTTCCAGTTGCAGTCAATCTGGCGGTGGAAACCGGCGCGATACGAGCGACAGCACCAGGGCTTGATGGATCAGGCTGGCTCGCATACCCCGACTTGCTTAAGGCCATTGCCGCGGGGAAAGCAACGAGTGTTAAAAAACCGTATGACGCGATACCCTTTGTACAAAAGATCATCCAGGAGACAACCGCTGAGGGTGATACCTTGTTGCTCTGCCACGCCCAAAACTTCCGCCGGGTCTGGCCGTGGGTTGGTAATGGGAAGATAATCCGAGATCATCTTGTATTTGGCAAAGACTCCGTGCAACCGATCTCCAATTGGTCGGGTCTGCGCGTGGTACGCATCCGTGATAGTCAGGGCAATGAGACGCCAGAATGGTATGCAGAAAATCCTGATGAAGATGTACTCGATGAAGCACCAGGGTTTTCACAGGGTCTTTTTGCTATGGGTGAGCGTGTATTCGCGAGTACCTATCAACCACCAAAGACAATGCCCAAGAAAGCGCGCAGTATCTCCAAGTTTGAGGAGTGGGTGAACACAACGGGAACGAAAGCCCCGAATCCTGCGTATTATGCCTGGAATCCGGGTCTCTTCGAATTGACGGTTGCTGCACTTCAGCCGGATGATACCCCTGAACTATGGGCAGCATTCGTGCATAAGCTCCGGCAGGCTACATTGCAATACGATGCAGCCACCGCTTTACCGCTGCCATTGCATCTGGCACGAGGTGTACAGGAATATGTATTGCTCACCGATGAGTGGTCAGATGATGATGAGGATGTTTGAATCATATGATCCAGTCTCAACTGAACTGCCTGTTTCTCGATGAGTATTACGTCCCTGGGACAAATCCTGAGTACGGGAGCAGCGAAGGACGAACATAGCTGGTCAAACCACGCTCACACCTACAAGGTGAGCAGCGAGTACAGCGGACAGGTATGCTCATAATGAAATACCTATCCGCTTTTTTGTGTCTGGGCGCCGAAGCTCTATAGCAGAGAGCAGAACCATTGAGCCACGTCGGTTGTTCGGGTGGGTTCCGAACCCGCCCTTACCACTGTTGGGGCGGGTTTCAAACCTGCCCTTACTGGATACCGCTGGTTTATTCTGCATGAGTGCTCTTCTCTCAAACCGTTCGTCCCCCGCCCCGAAAGATGGTTTTGGTGCCGAGCGTGACGGTGACAGCTTCATCAATCGGCTCAGGACGCACGCGACTCGACTTTTGACACACCAGACGACCCAAAACGCACGCCATACGGATGAATGAGAAGAAACCAGCAGTATCTTGTAAAGGTGGGAATGGGGGGAGAACGACCGCGTACCGCGTGTGGATGACAAGAATAAACATACACGCACGCCGGTCAACCGTGCGGCATGAGTATTGCGGATGGCAGCACAATCGATTATACGAACAGAGAGTGCGTCTGGTGCCTCCTATAGAAACCAGTGTACGGCTCCGACAAAAAACGTCCATCTGCAACGTCATTCTGCCGAGGGTAATCATTTCAAGCGCGTTTTTCGATCAAAGTATGTACCCCTCGAACCCCGTGGTGCTGATGATAATGATGTGGGTGCGGCTGACCATAGGTCGGGCGCAGGCCATGGCCATGCGTGTGCGTATTGACCTGAGCCTGATCCACACACAGGTCGCAGGTTTTCGGTGTGGCAGCCCCCAGCATCTCGTGGTAGCGCTCTGCCACGGTTTCGATCACACCCGGATGCTAGCCCAGGTGCCGGGCCACCAGGATCTCAACCGCTGGATGCTGCGTCTGTGCGACCTGTGCCTGGCGACCAATATCATTACAAGCAGCACCGGTGAACAGCACAAACGGGACAATGATCACCCGTCGGGCACCCAGCCGAACACAGCGGGTCACTCCCTGCACCACATCGGGCTGCGTGACAGACTGGAAAGCCGCCTCTACCCAGGCATATTGTTCTAGTTCCCACAGGTAGCGCGCCACCTTGCAGACGTTGGCGTTGGTGTCGGCAACACTGCTTTCACATCCGACCAGCAGCAGCGCGGTGGCGACGTCGGCGACGGTGGTGACACTGGTGGTATATGCGGCGTCAGCTCGTTCGGCCAGCGCATGCACGATGCGCGTGTGCAGACCTATTGGCTGGATATAGTGAAAGACAATGAACGGCCACTGCTATCTGGCCCAGGCCAGGATGCCCGGCATATCGCGCTGGTAATGGCTGGCCGCATCCAGCAACAGCGGCAGGAGCGCGATGTGCTGACAACTGGCCTGTACGCATGCCTCAAGGACAGTGGTCAACGTGGGCGTGGCATATTCCAGAAAGCCCACGTATACCGGGACATCCAGGCATCTGTCCACTGCTGCCGCACATTCGCGGCACTCGGCATTGCCCGCCGGATCAGGGTTGTCAGGGCCTATCAGCACCAGCGCATCGATTGCATTCGCCACTAAATCAGGTGTGGATGTCATTGCCACTCCTTGAGCGTCGGATGCAACAGCCGCACCAGTTGCTCTATACCCTCCACCACCCGTGGAGCCGGGCGCGAACAGTAGCTGTTGGCATCAAGCGCATAGATGTGTCCAGTACGGGCAGCCGGAATGTCATACCAACCAGGCGGACGCGGCAACGCCGCCCACTCGCGCCGGGCCATCGCGGCCGAGTAGCCGCAAGGGATGAGCAGAATAATTTCAGGCTGGGCGGCAACAATCTGTTCCCAGGTGACACGGAACGAACGCTGTCCAGGCTGACCTAGCACCTCGTGCCCGCCCGCCAGCGCGATCATTTCTGGCACCCAATGTCCTGCCGCAAAGGGCGGATCAAGCCACTCCAGCGCAAAAACCCGCGGCTGGGGATAGTTGGCAACCGCAGACCGTACCCGATCTAGCCGTCTTTGTAGCTGCGTGATCAACTGCGCGCCACGTTCTGGGTAGCCCACTGCGTCGGCAATCGTGGCGACATCAGCGCAGATGCCATCCAGATTGGGCGGTGCCAGCGAGACGATGCGCGGCTGTCCGGGCAGGCGCGTGGACAGGGCACAGACGGCGCTATACGATACGGCACACACATCGCACAACTCCTGGGTGATCAGCAGATCGGGTTGCAACTGCGCGAGCGTCTGCTCTTCCAGCAGATACAGACTCTCACCACGCTGGAGCCGGGCCGCAACAACCGCATCGACCTCGGCAGCCGGCAGGTTGTGCGGAATGGCCGAGCGCGTCAGGCGTGGCAGTTCAGCCACCACGTCAGGCGGATAGTCGCACTCATGCGAGACACCCACCAGCATATCGGCCAGACCTAGCGCACACACGATTTCGGTAGCCGATGGGAGTAGGGAAGCAATACGCATTGTTCATTCCTCCTGTGATCAAAATAATGGTCGCTGCGTGAGCAACTGGCGTTCGATTATGCGCGCTCGCGTCAGGCGCTCGATCTGCTGATAGTCGGCTATCAACTCTGGCGGCAAATCAGCAGCGTTCAAGCAGAGATGCACCTCAGCCAGAATACCAGCCGCTGCCTGTACAAAACACTGCTCATCGCGCACACTGCTCAGTTGCTCATAGCGCCCGCGCAACTGATAGCAGGCCACTTTCAGCATGGCCTGCCAGTCGGTCTCATTCAGCATGCTCATGGTTTACCTCCCGTTCAGACGCATAAAAAACATGCGCCCACACTGGTCGTTCCTGCTGCAGATGCTCAACCACAATCCGTTGCAACAACGCCTCGTCTACATGGTGATACCAGATACCATCGGGGTAAACGACCAGCAATGGTCCACCACTGCATACACCCAGGCAGGGGGTGATACCACGTTTGACGCGGCGCGGGTTTTCGTACCGTCCCAATTCACCCAGCAGGTGTGCTAGACGCGCATAGAGCGCACCAGTGCACCCTTCGGGATCACAATACTTCCCAGTGCAGAGCAACACATGGCGCGCATAGGGCGCCATGTCGGGTGGGGGATGGCTGGACATAGGCATTCCTTCCTGATAGTGGTTGGGATGCCAACAGGGGCAACAAAAAACCCAACCACGATGAGCGGTTGGGAATAGTAAGCATTCCAGGCTGGTAATAGCCTGCAAGCACAGCCACCGCATCATAGACTGACACGGTATTCTGGCTCCCAATCCGCGAGAAGCCACAAAATTCAACCAAGGTGGGCGACCTGGCTTGGACACACGTCCTTACAGTTGCGCGACAGCGCCGGACTCGCACCGGCTTCGCCTTTCAGCCCGACCATCCGGGGTACGGGCACCTGAGTTGAGGTCTGGTATGGTGTAAGCACATGGGCCACACGTTTGTCTGGTGCTGATGATACCATAAAATGCGATCAGGAACAAGCCCGCCCACGCCCACCTGCTGCTGCCATACGTCCGCACGCACCGATGGGAATGCAGGTGCTATGCTCCCGCTCGCACATGCATGACAATAGCACTCCATACGATCATAACCAGTGCGTAACTGTCCACATTTGGGCGGAAGCGCTGTCGTCAACGTTCATGGTGTGCCTGGGAGCGCGGGCGTCCCGCCTGCTATCGCGCACGTGCAGGCACGCGGCCCACGCTCCCAGGCGGGCATGTTCCCTTGAGGGTGAACAGGTACACCAGTGCTACTATTTGACGACTCGCGCTTCGCAGTGCTATACTGGAGATATACGAGCATTGTAGCTCGTGAGCCTGGCCAGTCTCGTGAAAAGATGGTCAAGTGCGAGTAGCTTCACGGTAGAAGCCCCGCTTTTCACTGTAGATAAAGCCATAGCAGAGATGAGGCTGTATTCAGGTTGAACCCTCCAGCTTGTTACGGTAATAGTGTTGGTAATGACTGCACAGCACCGATGCTGTTGCAGTTTTTGTGATTCTATAGATTCTGACAGCAGGTATACTATACTCGATATTCACAGGTCTGGGCCTGTGCATCAAACACAATGTTAACAAGGATTTACCTGCACTTCTGGATCCCTACTGTTGAGGAGGTTGCACCATCGAAACGACGACCCTTGCCCACCGGGTGGTGACACTGGCTGAAGATAAACAGGCGCACGAGATCGTGTTGCTTGATATTCATAAGTTCAGTACCATCGCAGATTATTTCATTATCTGCTCTGGAGACAACGAACGTCAACTGCGTTCCATCATCGAGTATATCGATGAAGTGGTACAGCGCGAATTTCAACTCAACCCACGTCTGGAAGGTGACGTTAGTTCTGGTTGGGTTGTGCTAGATTATGGCAATCTTGTTATTCACATTTTTAGCCGTGAACAACGAGACTATTATCGCCTTGAGCAACTCTGGAGCAAAGCCCCACCAGTTGTGGTTGTACAGTAAAAGGTATTGCTATGAATATAGATTCTCGTTCAACACACTATACCATGTTTAGCGTCGGTGTCATGCTTGGCAGTGTGTTGGGGTTAGTGCTGGGATTATTGCTTACGCTGTGGTTCCGCACAGACAGTATGCGTGCGATGCAGCGACGGATACATCGCTGGCTGAGTCATAATGAGCGTCCCAACCTCGATCTGTTTATGCAATAATCCATGATGTCTATCTTAGGATGGACATAAGATGCGTGGTATCTTGATGCGAGTTGCTCTCATGTGACGATACACAAATGACATTATAAGCCTGTCCGTTGTCACGCTGTCAGCTCAGACCATCAAGCAGACGTTCGATCGCTGCGAGATTAAACGGTTTCCACAGATATCCGGCCATAATGCCGTTGGGCTTTCATGCCATGCGCGAAAGCAGCCTCGTGAGAATAACCTGCCTGTATGCGGTTTCAGGACTGGAACGCAGTTTTCGTAAGAGCGCATAGCCATTCAGGATCGGCTCGGGCTGATTGGCTCGTGCCAGAGTCACCCCCCCTATGGGATACTATGCTTGCAGAAATGAAACATCCCCCGGGTTAGGAAGACACGGCGCGGCTTCACCCCTCCGAGAGAAGAGTGAGAAGCGAAGAGTAAGGAGCGCGGGTTCGCTTTTGTCGCTCCTTCTCCCTCTCTTCTCACCAGGCCCGCGCACCCTGGCCAATACGTATATGTCAAGAGCTATTCTAGTGGTCTGCCACATTATGCGGAGAATGGCGGAACGACGTTCATCGTTTCTGACACCATAGCAACGACGAACCCGGCATATGCGAGGCAATGCTTTCAGCACACGATCAAGCCAGGATACGGCGAAAAATCCGCAGAATGCCCTGATCCCAGGCGACGCGATGGGTGACACCGCTGCTGCCTTCCACCTCCTGCACATGCTCAAGATACCACTGATAGGAACGGATCAGCGCCTCGGCATTGCTATAGCGCGGCTGCCAACCCAGAGCACGCTCGATTTTCAGTGTGGAAACAAAGGAGTCCTTGTCGGCAGTGGCATATACCCAGGGATAGAGCGGTGAGAGATGTAGCTCGTTGAACAGCCACAGTGCCGCTTTGACCGGGCCAGCCGGGGTGGGCAACACACGGGCACCATTGCCCGCATAATCGCACAACGCCTGCAGGTCTTGCTTGACCGTGCCAAACCGTTGTGCACCCACATTAAACGTATCGTTGGCCGCATCAGAGGGATGCGTCAATGCCAATAGCACCGCATCGGTCAGATCTTCAACTTCAAGCAACTGGTAGCGATTATTGCCCGAACCGATAATAGGAATGCGGTTGCCATTGTGTACCCAGTCAAACAGGATCTGGAAGACACCCAGGCGCGCAGTCCCAATGAACGTCTTGGGGCGAATGATGGTAACATACTGTCCCATCGAGCGATAGCGTTCGCAGATCTCTTCGGCCTGAATCTTGCTGTGGCCATACGGGCCAACACCGATACGTGGATCGTCTTCCTCGATCGGGTGCTTCTCTGGCACACCATAGACAGCCGTGGAAGAAATGTAGACCACCCGGTCGATACGCCGCTGCCGTGCTGCTTCCATGACCATGCGTGTGCCCTCGACATTGACCGAGATGATTTCCTGGGGCTTCCAGAGCGGGAGTGCGGCAGCGGCATGCACCACCGCATCAACGTCATCGAGCAATCGATAGAGCAACCGCACATCACGCACATCGCCCATATGAAACGTTACGCCTGAAGGATACTCCTCACGGTAAAAGGGGGCAATATCCAGGAGCGCAACCTGGTGTCCCTGCGCGGCGAGCTTGTGCGCTTGATGTAAGCCGAAAAAGCCAGCGCCACCCGTAATCAGAATTCGCATAGCGGATCTTTACTCCATGCATGTTATAAACATCGGTTCGATTGCATCCAGCAGCGCAATCTGGCTCAATGCGCAGCGATTCCATTTCAAACCCGGTGATTGTACGCCCGGGCCCATTTTGTGTCAAATCACAGGGCATATCTGTTCACGTGAGAAGCTGCCTGAAAAGCCAAGAGTGTACGGGGCAATGCCCCGCACACTCTGTCTGCAATGAACAGCAGCCGGGTTCCTGGAGGGTGTTCTCTGAACTGTCAATACGGCGGTAGCATAGCTGCCGCATACCATACCCCTTTGCAGACAGGCTCTTAGACCTCTGGCAACCCTGGTAGACTCAGCAGGGGCCGCTGTCCAAAATCGGGAAGTACCGGCGGTGTGGCCTGTAAAAGGTGCTGGATCTCGGTAATCGCCCGCTCCAGTTGTGGATCATCGCCAGCGACATAGTCTTGCGGACGAATATCGACCTCGATTGTTGGTTCGGTGCCATAGTTCTCGACGCCCCAGCCAACATCGTGAAACCAGATCGAAAACTCTGGCTGCGTTGTCACTCCGCCATCCACCAGCGTATTGCGGACGTGGATACCGATGACGCCACCCCAGGTGCGTTTACCAATCAGTGGCCCCAGTTCCAATAGTTTGAACGCATGGCTAAACATATCCCCATCTGAACCAGCCTGCTCATTGGTAATTGCGACCATCGGCCCGAGTACAGACTCCTTGGGATAGGGGATTGGTTCGCCCCAGCGCTGCACATCATAGCCCAGCCGTCGGCGGCCCAGTTTTTCCAGAATGAGCTGCGATACGCTGCCGCCGCCATTAAACCGCACATCAATAATCAGGCCCTCACGTGCCACCTCTGCGAGATAGCTGCGGTGAAACTCGGCATAGCCATGTGGCCCCATATCGGGAATATGCACATAGCCCACCCGCCCGTCGGTCGCCGCATGAACACGCTGTCGATTAGTTTCGACCCACTCACGATAGCGCAAAGCCCGCTCGTTACACAAGGTCTTTACGGCCACCATGCGCGGTGGTGCGTCGTTTTCACCGGCAAAAGACAACCAGACTTCGTTATCAGCCTGGTTGACCAGCAGTTCCTGTGGCAACAGATCTCGCCCTAAGCGCCGCCCGTTAATGGCCAGCAGTCGATCACCCGGCTTGATATTGATGCCCGGTCGTGCTAGCGGTGAACTGGTATGCTCATCCCACACATCGCCACGTACAATATGCACCACACGATAGCTATTCGTGTCCGGATCATAGCGAAAATCGGCCCCGAGAAAGCCCTGGTCATAGTGCGGTTCGGGGGGATAATCACCGCCCATTTCATAGGCATGCGAGGTACCTAGCTCGCCCTGCATCTCCCACATCAGATCCGAGAACTCCGAGCGAGTGGCAATACGCTGCAACAACGGCAGGTAGCGCCGATACACCATCTGCCAGTCTACTCCGGACATATCGGCTGTCCAGAAGTTATCCCGCTGCAAGCGCCACGCCTCCCGATACATCTGCTCCCATTCGGATCGGGGCAAGACCGAAACCTTGATCCGATTCAGATCGATCCAGCCACTCTTGCGGCCGGGTGAACCATTACTTTTAGGCTTTTCACCAGCTTTCAATACCCGCAAGGAATTACCGGCCCAGTAGATCAACATTTTGGAATTCATCGAGAGCGTAAAATTACCCACGCCTTCGATCAATGTTTCGTGATTTTGCTCCTCGAAGTCATAGATGTCCAGACGACCCCGCGCTGGCGATACCCCAGGAGTGCGTGGCTGGTTCAATGTACCCTCGACTGGATAGACCGTAAAGAGTGCCTTGCCCTTGATCCCATGAATCTGCCCATAGCGCCCGGTTGGCACCGGAAAAGCGATAATGCGCTCGGTAATACCTTCGAGATCGATCTGGAGAACGAGTGGCTCTGATTTCGCCTCCTCCTGTGGCGCGGCTTTTGGACGTTCATTGGCATCAGTATTCTGGCCTGGCTCTTGTTCTGTGTCGGACGCATCACCGGCATCTGGCTGAGAATCATCAGCATCTGGACGTTTTTTTTTGGCGTTAGATACAGGTGGAACGGGAATGAACGGCGATTGCAGATCGGCACGTAGCGTCAGCAGGTAGGGCCGCATGCCCGCTGGAAAGCCGAGATCGAAGTGCAGACTGTCTCGTACTGGATCAAAATCACGGTACGATAGGAAATAGAGGTATTTGCCTTCCGGGTCAAACGCAGGCCAGCCATCACGTAGCACGGGCCGAGTGGCGGCGAACGTTTCCCCACTCTCGATCTGGCATAGCTTGATCATCGATGTTTGTTGCGTGTCGGAGAAACCATAGGCCAGCCAGCGACCATCTGGCGACCAGGCCATACCGCGGATATGGGCATGGCGACTGCGATCCAGGATACGCATGGTGCGCGTTTCGAGGTCAATCAGGATCAACTCATGCCGATGGTTGCTCAATGCAACATGCGGTTTCAGCGGCGATGTCAACAGATGCACGGGACGACCGATGTCCAGACCTTCGAGCCGTTCCACGTCAGCGCTGGTATCAGCGTGATGCACTTCAAGGGCTTCTTCGCCATTGGCATCACTCACCATCACCAACCGCTTGCCGTCACAGAGCCAGGATATGAAGCGATAGCGTGCACTGTTTGTATCGCCATACTGCATGACGGCACCTTCCCAGTTTGCCATCACGAAGGGTTTTCCACGCACGATGGTGGCAATAAAGTGTCCTTCTGGATGAATGGCATAATATTGCATATAGCGCGTGGGATCGACAAACTTGCGGTTGCACTGGTCGCGAGGGCTATAGAACTGGATATCGATCATACGCGTGCTATTGCTGGCAACATCATAGAGAAATAGATCGGCCCCGGCGTGGTACACAATCCGCGCCCCATCTGTGGCCGGGTGCCGGACATAGTACTCGCGGTGGTGCGTGTGGCGCCGCACATCTGTACCAGTGAGAGAGCAGGAATACAGGTTACCAATGCCCTCGTGGTCAGAGACAAAATAGATCCGCTCACCAATCCAGAGCGGCCGTGCCAGGTTGCCCGGCAGCTGGATCAGGCGCTGCCACTCGCCGCTTCCATCGCGGTCAATCCAGATATCGCCTGTCAAACCACCGCGATAACGCTTCCAACGTGCAATATCGGTCATGTGTCGGGCGATCACCATCCCTCCCTGCGGGCCATAATCCATACTCATCGCCGCCCCAGTTGGCAGTAGCTGTGGCTCACCACCATCTGGGCTGATTGCATAAAGATAATACTGGCGCATGAACGGTTGTCCCGCGTTACTGGCAAACACAATGGACTGCCCGTCGGGACTCCAGCCAACCACCCAGGAGTTAGCACCGAGATAGGTCAGGCGCTTGACATGCCCGCCGGTCGCGGGCATCACATAGATTTCAGGCGAGCCTTCATCGCGCCCGGTAAAAGCCAGCGTGGTGCCATCGGGTGCCAGAGCGGGAGTCGATGCTTGCCCCGGATTGGCAGTCAGGCGGCGGGCAATGCCGCCCTCAGCGGGTACAGTCCAGAGATCATCTTCACAGACAAAGACCACCGTGTCATGGTGGATCGTGGGGAAACGATAGTAACCTGCTTCAGTCATGACCTATCCTCATTCAAAACGTGCAACCAGGTATGGCGCACCAGGCGTGTTTTACATACTGAGAAACAGAATAGATGTTACCTTCATCCTAACATAATGAACGTTTCATCGTAAAGGCTCTTCCGTGCACGATGAGATCGGTTTCAGCAGACGATCATACCACCGTTCGCCAGCATCTGCTATACTTAACAGAAGATACGCGGTGGTATGGTTTGTTCACCTTTTCGCCTGCGACAGCGAGGAAGAGATGCTTTTCCCGCCCCAGATTCTCACCGAATACGAAAATCTGAGGCGGAAAATAGACAATGGACTGCTCTAGCTCAGGCGCAAAAGACGTTTTGTTCGAGCGCCCGTGTCACTCCTGTTCTTGAGAAGAGCTATGCCCATGATCTGGAAATGAGAGACCCATGTCTGAATCGAAGCTATCTGGGCCTGAACCTGGTCGTCCCTATACGGGCGAGACAACACCAATACAGCGCTCGCAACCTGGTGTGATCCCTCAGCGCACACCAGTTGCTCATCCTGGCCCACCGGGAGCACCGGCTCGTCAGCAACCCGGCGGAGTTCCGCCCCGCACATTGGCCGCCCCGCCTGCCCCCCCTGCGCCCTATCACGCTGTGCAGCGTCGCGCTCCCTATCGCCCACGTCGACGCATCTGGCCATGGGTACGCAAGGCACTGCTCATCGCGCTGGCGGCATTGCTGATGGGTATGGGCCTGTTCTACTGGCACGTCCATGCTATCGCCCAGACGATTGTCGTGGCCGAAACGCGCCCTAATCCACCCGTGGCTTCGCCGTTGCTGGGCGGCATGAACGTGCTACTGATAGGGGTCGATGAACGACCCGATTACCCTGGCGAAGGGGTGCGCAGCGACACGCTGATACTGGCGCATATTGATGCGATCAGGCGGCATGTCAGTTTGCTCTCGATTCCCCGCGATACACAGGTTGAGATTCCTGAAATAGGCATCACCAAGATCAACATTGCCTATGGTCAGGGCTATGCCCGCGCTGCCGCTGCCCAGAATCCAGGCCTGACACCGCAGCAGGGCGGCATGGCACTGACGGCCCAGATAGTCGAGGATTTTCTACGGCTACCGGAGCGCGGCCTGCGCGTACAATATACAGCGCAGATCAACTTTGACGGCTTTGCAGGCGTGATTGACGCACTGGGCGGCATCACTATCGATGTACCCAGGTTGATCATTGATGACGAGTATCCCACGCCCAATTTTGGCATTATGCGCGTTGAGTTCCAACCTGGCGTGCAGCGAATGGATGGAGCCACCGCGCTGATGTATGTACGCACGCGCCATGCCGATAGCGATTTCGGGCGCTCCGAACGCCAGCAACAGGTGTTACACGCGATTTTGGCCGAACTGCGGGCCAAAAACATGGTGCAGCGTATGGCGGTGATGTCCGCACTGCGACGGGTCGTGGAAGGACAGGACGGCAACGTCTCACCCGTGCTGACCACGCTGCCAATTGCACGGCCTGATGTGCTGCTCGGCTTTATGCTATTGTCGATCAACCTTGATCCCGATCAGATCAATCAGGTACACATCAGCCCGGAAACCGTGGCCGTAACCGAAATTGGCACAAACCTGATCTGGGATTCGGACGGTGTGTGGCAACAGGTTGACCGGTGGCTCACACGACCAGATGAGCGGACAGAACAGGCGACGGTGCAGGTGTTCAATGGTACCGAGATCAATGGTCTGGCAAAACAGGTGTCAATCGAACTGGAGCAGGCCCATTTCCGCATTCTGGTACCGGAGAATGCCCCCCCCGGTGATTATCCACACACGATCGTGTACGATGTCAACCATAAGCCGCGCACCGGTCAGCGTGTGGCTCGCACACTCCGCGCCAAAATCCAGCATGGCCCACCACCAGATGGCATTGCAAGCCAGGCTGACATTGTGGTTGTGCTGGGCACAGATAAGTCGCGGCAGTGAGGCGTGCGGCATATCTTTTGACGCAAAGACACAAAGGCGCAAGGGTGCAGAGCGGCTGGCTGTTGAAACAGTGAAGACGACGAAGCGCAGACGCGACGAGGCAACGGGGAGCGGATGTGGTACGAGGCACATTTTTTTAACGCAAAGACGCAAAGCGGCAGCGGTGCGATGGTTCGTGGCGCACACCCAGGCCGTCGCTCCCTTCCCGAAACCGTGGCCGCAACGGTTGTCCTCGACCAACCTGCCTGGCTCACCATGGATATAGAAGGTCTATAGATGGGCGCGGTACAACCGCGCCTCGCCACCTCGTCCCTCGCACTAACCGACCACCCCCAACCTCGCCAGCGTCGCCCGATTGCGTGGCCCCTGACCCTGATCAACCTGGATGATCACCCAGCGTTGCACCTGGGGCAGCGGCAGCACCAGGTAATCGCCAGTATAGCGACTAAAGGGATGACTCTGGATCTCGCGGAAGGCCGGGTGCGCCACACCACCTGCCAGCGCCGTCTCGATGATCGGCCAGGGTTGGGTCATGCCTTCAAAGCTGCGCAGATGCCAGCCGGTGGCGCCAATCGCCATTTCTATCCGCCCCTGATCACGCTGCTCGTCGCGCACGATGATCAGCACATAGACCGGATCAAGGCGCTCCCACAACAGAAACGCCAGTTGCTCCAATGCTGCAACATCGGGCGCAGTCATGGCCAGCAGATCGGCTACCTGTGCTTCCCAGGTATGTTCGGGAAAATCATCATCAGGCACCTCCGGTTGCACCCGTTGACGTAACAGTGCCCGCCCGCCATAGAACACGGTAACTGGCCAGAACACCAGCAGCGCATAGTTGCTTATCAGGGCCAGTTCGGACAAAGGTAACAGCAATGCCAGGAGCTGCAACAGCGGTATCACACTCAATACCAAAAGTAACAACCAGAGAGGATCCGTCCGACAAGTCATGCTATAGACCAGCAATGCCAGCAGTGCTGTGCCATGCAGTGACAGACCGATCAAGGGCAACTGCAACAGGATCAGTGCCTGAGCCAGTGTCAGCAGCGCCAGGTATATAAGCGGTATAAAGCCAACCCGAACATATGGGTATGACACATGTGAGGGCATACGCACATCTCCGACGGCTGCCATATAGCTATGTCAACTTTATCACGGCCTCGTTTTTGTTTGATCAAAAACGAACCATAATGTAAACCATAATATTATACATATTTTTCTTTGTACAAGCATAACGCTTATCTTCTATGATAACACACGCATACCCGTTTATAGATTACGGCTCAATGACAGGACTTGCGTGGTGGTATGGTCAGATAGCCTTCTCGCCTGGGGTAGAGTGGTGTTCACGCGACCGCATACGTCCTGTCAATGACAGGAATTGCGGCAGGGTATCTGACGTTCATCGTACTCCAACGAGATATCCCCTGGGTAGAAAGACGTGGCGCGGCTCTGCTCCCTTAAAATCACAAGGAAATGTACACGGGGGCTGCAGGCCCCCGCACCCCCGCCAGGATGAAGTCTCGTTAGAGTAACAGGTTGACATGTTCGGCGTCAAACCACAACAACACCCAACATATGAACGTCAGACGCATCACCACATCATCACGCATCAACCTCCATCAGCAGTTTCCACAACAGTTGCTGATCGGACGCGAGAACAGGCTGCATACCATCGCCGTCCAGTTTATATGCACCATGAATTGGCATTTGTTCACTGTCCTCGCCATAGCAGGCAAAAATGCGCCGATAGGCCTCACTCTGCCTCATCAGCTCGGCGTGCGTTCCCTGAGCCACCAGTGCACCGCGCCGCAACACCAGAATGTGATCAGCCCAACGGATCTGCGAGATGCGATGCGTAATCAGCAGCGTCGTACGCCCTTGTAGGACACGGCGCAGCGCACGCTGGATCTGATCCTCGGTGGCACTATCAATCGCGCTGGTCGAGTCGTCCAGGATGAGTATGCGCGGGTTGGTGAGAAACGCACGGGCGATAGCAATACGTTGGCGTTGCCCCCCAGAAAGCGTCACCCCCCGCACACCAATCATAGTGTCATAGCCATCAGGAAAGCGCATAATAAAGTCATGCGCCTGGGCTTCACGGGCCGCCTGCTCGATCTGTTCGCGCGATACATTCCCGGCCGCGCCAAAAGCAATATTTTCAGCAATCGTGCGCGAAAACAGAAAAACATCTTGTTCGATAGTCGAGATCTGCGAGCGTAGCGACTGCATGCTCCAATCACGCACATCCACACCATCGATCATAATACGCCCGGCATGGACATCATAGGTACGATTAACCAGACGGGTCAGCGTACTCTTGCCGGCCCCGGTCTGACCCACAATCGCCACGGTGGAACCTGGTTCAGCACTGAAACTGATGTCTTTCAGGATAAGATTGGCACCATAGCCAAATGTCACATGCTCAAACACCAGCTTGCCGGTCATCGGCTGCGCCACACCGCCCACATTCTCATCCAGTTCAGTCTCGGCCTTGATCAAACCCAGAATACGTTCCGCGCCCGCCAGACCAAGTTGCACCAGCGAGAACGAAAACAGCGAAATGAAGGTGGGGAAGCGCAGGATACCAAACAGCCCCATAAAAGCCACCACCGCACCAATACTCAAGCTGCCGTTCAAGAACAGCAGCAGCGCGTGCCCAAACGCCAGACCAGAGGCGATGCCATAGAGCAACAATGGCAGATAGCGTGCCTTCACGCGACCTTCACGCACAAACAGATCGCGGTACCGCCGGGCATATGCACAAAAGCGACGGCACTCCTTCAGCTCCTGGGCATAGGCTTTGACAATTTCAATCCCTGAAATAGCCTCGGCCAGGCCACTGTTCATCACGCCAAACTGCATGCGTAGGGCACCAGTTATCGGGATCAATTCTCGATTGTACTGGTGGAGGGCAATGACAAAGGTAACGAGAAACACCATTGGTACCAGCAGCAACTCAAAGCGCAGTAACCCGATGCCCATCAGCGGAATAATGGTTATGATAGTCGACTCGGTAATCAGGCTTGCGCCAGGATTGATCATCAAGTTCAATTGCTGCACATCATTGGTGGCACGCGCCATCACATCACCCACCTCCTGGCGATTATGAAATGTCTGGCTCTTACCCAGCAGGCTGATATACAACTCCTCGCGGGCATCGCGCTCCAGGCGTTGTGCCAGCACCTCAACGACGAAGGCACTGCCCAGGCTGATAAAGCCCTGCCCAACCCGTGTTCCCAACACCAGCAACGTGAGCGTCAGTAACCGCGCTTGATCGGCGCTCGTCAGCAGTACATCAAACGCCTGACCAACCAGTACCGGCGACAGGCTAAACAGGATCGCGGTACAGATGTAGCCTGCCACTGCGATCAGCGGTAGCAGTGGATAGCGCAAGATATGCGCCTTGATCCAGTGTAGCGTCGAGCGACGATCATACGCATACTCGTCTGCGACCGTAAATTCACGAAGGTTCACAGGCATCCTCCCAGTAAGGATGGCATCACATCAGGGTACTGAATTCATCATACCAGACAATCCGACCGGATGTAGCATACTTCAGATGGTATTAATCAGAAGATACGCAGTCACCCCTCAAACAACTTCCGCCTGCGGCAGCGTGGTACCTGGTCTGCCACAGACAAAAAAGATGTCCGCTTTGAATCACCACACCCTTCTCTCATATGGACGGCAGTTTGAACTACGGTAACAAACTGTGCTATGATTACGACAGAATGGTGAGAAAGGAGAAGTGCATGAACGATCCTGGTGAAAAACCACCCCAGGAAGAGCATCCTGACATATTGAGGCAAGCAGAGGCATCTGTTGCAAACCGCCGCATTGATCGTAACGCTGACCGTCTCAAATCACCGATCAATGCCGATTGGAGCAAGCGTGAACCGATTAATCCTGACTGGCGTAGTGCACGCAATCGCGCCGTGCGCAGCACGACACGCCGTGTACGGCGTGCCCCGAACATTGTTCCAACATCGGCCCAGGAGATACCGATCTGGTTGCAGCAAGGTGGCTGGCGATTTGTGGCTGGTGCGGCCGTGCTGTTTATTCTGTTACTGACGGTGTTGCTCTGGAATAACCCCGGCGCTCGTAGCAATGAATCTCAAGCCGACACTGTTCCACCTGGGGATACCACCATCATTACAGATGGTGATGGAACGTTGCCGATTGACGAACCAGCGCCCGTGATTGAACCACCGCCACCACCACCGGCAGCCATATTCATTATCGCTAATACGGGCGGGCAGGGCTTATTTTTGCGCGCCGCTGCCAATGCTAACAGTGAAGTGCTGGCGACTTTGCCAGAGGGTACCCGTGTTGAACAAATCGGCGACGATGTAAGTGGTATGGGCTATACCTGGCGTCCGGTACGGACAGACGAAGGCCAGGAAGGATGGGTTGCCGTAGACTGGTTACAACCTGCACCATAATCAGGCCATCGTTGGGACAGCTGTCTCCGTTTCAGACACAGGCACATCAGCCTGTTTATCACGCTTCGAGGTATGATTACGTTCGGCGGGCGGACAAAGCGCATGGGTCAGCACCTCATCCATATGGCGCACATAGATCAACGTGAGCTTACGTTTGACATGCAACGGGACATCGGCAATGTCCCGCTCATTTTTCTGGGGCAGAATGATCGTGTGGATACCAGCACGATAGGCCCCCAGCACTTTCTCTTTGACCCCCCCGATCGGCAGAACACGCCCGCGCAACGTAATTTCGCCGCTCATCGCAATATCGCGCCGCACCGGACGCCCGGTGAACACCGAGATCAAGGCTGTCACCAGCGTTACTCCGGCTGATGGCCCATCCTTCGGCACGGCACCCTCCGGGATATGGATATGAATATCAACCTTCTCAAAGCGTTTCACTTCTATTCCCAGTTTTTTAGCATTGGTACGTGCATATGACAGCGCTGCCTGGGCCGATTCCTGCATTACATCCCCCAGTTGCCCGGTGAGGGTCACATTTCCCTTGCCCTCCATCAATGTCACCTCCACCAGCATAATATCGCCCCCACTGCTCGTCCAGGCCATACCGGTTGCTACCCCTACCTCATCCTGTTCTTCTGCCAGACCATAGGTATAGCGCGGCACACCAAGATATTTCACCAGCAGAGCTGGCGTGACCACGCGCGCATAAGGGCGTTGCTCGGCAATACGCCGCACCGTTTTCCGACAAACGGAGCCAATTTCACGCTCCAGGTTACGCACGCCGGCCTCGTAGGTGTACGTGCGAATCAGCTCGCGCAGCGCTGCCTCGCTGAATCGCAGGCTGCCAGTTGGTAGACCATTGGCTTCCCACTGTTTGGGTATCAGAAACTGGCGGGCAATGTGCAGCTTTTCTTCCTCGATATAACCGGGTAACTCTATGACTTCCATGCGATCTAGCAATGCATCGGGAATAGGATCCAGCAAGTTAGCAGTAGTAATAAACAGCACCTTGCTCAGATCATAGGGCACATCAAGATAATGATCGCTAAACGTATTATTCTGTTCAGGATCAAGTACCTCCAGTAGTGCTGCCGCCGGATCACCGCGAAAATCACGGCCTAGCTTGTCAACTTCATCGAGCATAAAGACAGGATTGACGGTGTGCGCCTCTTTCATCTTCTGAATGATTCGACCAGGCATGGCACCGATATAGGTACGGCGATGACCCCGGATCTCGGCTTCGTCGTGAACACCGCCCAGCGACAGGCGCACAAACTTACGGCCCAGAGCCTGGGCCACGCTGCGCCCCAGGCTGGTTTTGCCCACACCTGGCGGCCCAATGAAACATAGGATGGGTGACTTATGCTTATCACCTGCCATCTGGCGTACAGCAATAAATTCCAGAATACGCTCTTTGACCCGTGGCAAGCCATAATGATTCTGATCGAGAATACTGGCCGCCGCCCGCAGATCTCGATAATCTTCGGTCGCCTCGACCCAGGGCAAATCCAGCAGCCAGTCGATATAGGTACGCACCACCGCATATTCTGGAGTTGCCGGGGACATCATCTCCATACGCTCCAGTTCATCCGTCGCCCTGACACGAGCGGCATCAGTCATACCACTTTGCGCTAACCGCTCCCGCAACTCCTGCAGGTCGCGCTGTACAGGATCGTCTTGCCCCAGCTCACGCTGAATCGCCTTCAGTTGCTCTCGGAGGAAAAACTCGCGTTGCGAACGATCTACCTCTTTCTGCACCTGGTTCTGGATGCGGCTTTCCAGTTCGAGGACATCCAATTCTTGAGACAGCATAATACTCAAGCGGCGCAAGCGTTCTTCAGGGTCAAGCGTTTCGAGTATCTCCTGGCGATGGGCTACATCGAGCGGCAAGGTTGAGGCAATCAAGTCTGCCAGCCAGCCCGGTTCATCGGCATTCATCGCCATAATATAGGAATCATCGGGCAACATACGACTCAGCCTGACCACCTTTTCAAACAACGAGAGAACCGCACGCATCATAGCCTCAACTGCCAGCGTGCGCTCTTCATCGACATAGAGGGGCGCAGCCCGTACGCGCAAAAAAGGCTTATCGAGCGTCTGCTCTTGCACACGCATCCGGCGCTGGCCCTGTACCACAATGCTGGTGGTTCCATCGGGCATCTTGAGTACCCGCTGCACCGACGCCTCAACGCCGACCGTATACAGATCGCCTATACCGACCTCTTCAGTATCCGGCTCACGCTGAGCCAGTGCCAGCACAATGCGATCACTGGACATTGCTTCTTCGATTGCAGCTACAGAACGTTCACGCCCTACAAAGAGCGGTGCCAGCATGCGAGGAAAAAGCACGGTATTGATCAACGGCAAAACTGGCATATCGCGCTCAGCCTGCTGCTGATCCAACAGCGCTCCATCGTGTGGGTTCAAACTGAAGAAGATCGAGGTATTGTTCGGCATGGAATCATCCTACTACACAACCGTGGTCTGTTCCGATGTGGTCTATTCCAACTATCTTGTATAACCATGGCAATTATAGCACAGTAGAAACATATTGCGCCGGACTCGATCCCGGCTTGCAATCTTTTCCTCCCATATGTGAACAGGTTCTCCCACCCTGTAACACATGCGAGGAGACGAAGCGAAATGATAGATATACTATCCCCACCATTGGAGATAAAATTGCATCATTGGAGAGTTTACTCCCCACTCACGCCAGAATAATGGACGATATACGTCCACGTTACCCCACACATCGGAGTGAACGGTGAGATAGGCGTCCCCTGACCGAGGGGGAGTCGATATACGTCCACGTTACCCCACACATCGGAGTGAACCCTATGTTATCCGTCACGATCTGAACAGTTCCCCCATCTCGCTATGGAAAAAAATATTCTGAACAGCTCCCCCATCTTCCCTCCCCCATCTGTCATCTTGCCGTTATGTGCTAATCGTAGTACAATGGAGGGTAACCTTACTCATTTCTGCCCTTATCCTGCGATGTCGCAGGATGCGGTAAGGACGCAGGGAGCGAACGATGACCCAACCAGTCGTTTGCCAAACAGAACTCACTACCGCCATGTGCTACTAAACAGGGCCTCTGTGCGCTTTATGCGCTCCGAGGCCTTGCCGATTCTATAGCCCTGCTTTGCTCGGTATCGTTGGGAACTGACCGGGCGAATGAAGGCTCCGATGGAGGAAACCTATGGACCTTATCATCAAAAATCGCAACAACAGCAAGGTAACCGATCGTCAATGGACACACATCGAGGAGAAGATTGGCAAGCTTGAACGCTACATGGATGTGATTACCTCGGCGACGATCGAGATTTCGCACGAAATGCAACGTGGTGCGGGCGAGGTATATCGCGTACAGGTGACGCTGATTGGCGAACATGGGATTATTTTACGCGCTGAGGAGTACGCCACTGACCTGTTCGCTGCCATTGATGTGGTACAGAGCAACCTCCAACGACAGATCAAGCGCTACAAGGAAAAGCACTGGCGCCGCGGCAAACTCCGCCGTCAGGGCGGTAAATTTGTTCAACCCGATCTCGATCTGGTCGGGGTGCCTGAATACAAATCCGACGAATGGACAGAACCACCGCAACTGGTTCGTATGAAAAAGTTCGCGCTGAAGCCGATGTTTAGCGATGAGGCAGTGGAACAGATGGAGCTGCTGGGTCACAACTTTTTTATGTTTCGTGACGCTGACACGGCACGCGTGAGCGTGGTCTATCGCCGCAAAGATGGTAATTATGGCTTGATTGTGCCTGAAGAGGACTAATCGGCACAGATCTGAAACCATAGCTCACCCCAGGCTGAGGCGCGGATTCATCACCTCCGCGTCTCGGCCTTCTGGTAACAGCTCGTACCCCACAAAAGTCTCTTTTTAAGTCAAAGGGGCAACGACTCGGCCACCATTGAGAGTGGACAAATCGGACATACGTGCACCGCATCTCGGAAGGGACGCCCTCTGCTTCGCCCCTCATCGTCTCGTGCCAGGCCGGTGGACGCAGCCGCCTCCTCGCCTCACGCCTCGCGTCGCTTCACTACGCTCCCCCTGACCACAAACGAAAGGGGACATTTGTCCCATATGTAACGGGCAATCCGTCCCTATGCGTCACGCCTACAATACGATATGCTTATCCCATCACCCGATGGGATATACGAAAGCCCTGATCAAGGAGGACAATCATGGCAAACCCGAAACTAGGAAATCCGGCAGTTGTTGGTCTGGCAGCGTTTGGCTTAACGACGATGGTTTTGCAGTTCCACAATGTGGGTTGGATGGGCACTGGCCCGGTTATCTGGCTCGGTTTGATTTTTGGTGGTCTGGCCCAGCTGATTGCTGGTTTGCAGGAGATGAAGACTGGCAATAACTTTGGCTACAGTGCGTTCACATCCTACGGAGCATTTTGGATTGCTCTCGCATTGATGCTGATTGGCAATACCGCTGGCTGGTTCGTCGCCAGTACCACTGATGTCGGCTGGTTCCTGGTTGCCTGGACGCTCTACACGGCGATTATGTGGGTTGGCTCGATGCGCATCAATAGTGCCCTGGCCTGGACATTTACGAGCTTGCTGCTGGGCTTTATTTTGCTCGATCTGGCACATTTCGGCTTCCCAGCAATGACCGTGGTTGCCGGGTATGTGCTAATGGTCTGTGCGTTACTGGCCTGGTACGTGATGGCTCACATCATTTTTGCTGATGTCTTCGGGCGTGATGTACTCCCGGTTGGTAAGCCGTGGATCACAGACCACCGGTCAGCACCAACCAATGTCACGGTCAGCGAACTTCAGCCCGAAGTCGTATAGATGTACGGGTTACGTAATCACTCCCAAATAACCTCTCTCTCGCCTGCGGCAGTGGAGGGGGGAATAGCCGGGAGAGCACTATCCTGAAGGCGAAAACCATCTGATACGGGACAACCGCGTAACTCATATAAATGAACGCTCTATATGAGATAGAAGCAAAGGAAAGAGCGGTCACCAACAAGGGTGATCGCTCTTTCCACGAATATGGACGCTCAGGAGACCCGGCATGACCCACCCGATCGGTATTCTGATCGCTGATGATTACATGATGGGACGTCACACCTTAAGTCAAATGTGTACCACTGAGCCAGATACAGCGGTCATCGGACAGGCCACCAACGAACAGAAAACGATGAAAGTTGTCCCCAATCTTGCACTACCGCAAGGTCTTCCTGCAAATTTCCCCAATGTCTCAATGCTAACCGTTCAGCGTTCACGGTTTAGCGTCTGGCTCTGAGAAGCGCTGCACACGCGGACGTAGCGTGATGTAGAGTTGATCACCAATCAACAACCGCCGATGCTGGCGACGGGCAGCATTGGGTGAACGCCAGAAGGAGAGGCGGCCCTGCGCAGCATACCGTGTCTGGAGCGCTGCCAACACGTGCTTGCAGTTGATGCCGCCGTGTTGCGCCCATGGGCAGGTGCAACGGCCTGCTGGCCGATCAGGATCAAGAACAACTTCATAGTAGACATCAGGCCGGATGGCACTGGTCACCAGATAGACCCCGTGTTCCGGATCATGCGGAATAACCGCCAGCCGCCGACTGGCCTGCTGTAGTTTTTTCACATGTACCACACTGCGGTGGCCCGCTTCACGCATATTCATAGTACGTACGGTTGCTCTTTCTGCCTGGTTGCCAACCAGCACCCTGATGCAGAAGGATAACTCACAGAGCGGGTGGGCTGACAGCATATACTTATCTTATGTCAATTATATTCTACCACAAAATGAACATATGTGCTTTATTATCCGGTTCACGGTTGATGTGGTACAATATCGGATAGATGCGTTCAAAATCTGCCAGATGAGTAATGACAGCGATCAATGACAGAATATATCACAACCATTGGACTGGAAGTACACGCACAGGTACGCACTGCCTCGAAGATGTTCGATGCCTGTAGCGCTGATTATGCTGGTGGCGAGCCAAACACGCGCACCTCGGTGGTTAGCCTGGGCTTGCCCGGTGCATTACCGGTCATTAACCAGCGGGCAATTGAGCTGGCGGCGCTCAGTGGACTGGCACTGAACTGCTCGATCAACTTGCACTCGATTTTTGCACGTAAGTCGTATATTTATCCTGACCTGCCCAAGGGCTATCAGATTACGCAGTATGATCAGCCACTATGCAGCAATGGCTGGATCGAAATTCGTGCCGATGATGGCAGCATGAAACGGATCGGGATTGAGCGGCTACACATTGAGGAAGATACCGGGCGGCTGGTGCATATGCCCGATGGCTCTTCGCTGATTGATTACAATCGTAGCGGGGTGCCGCTCATGGAGATTGTCAGCGAGCCAGATATTGCCTCGCCTGAAGAGGCGCGGCGCTATTTCCAGAAGTTGCGCCAGATCTTGATGTGGATTGGGGTAAATTATGGCGATATGGAACACGGCGAACTGCGTTGCGACGCCAATGTGAGCGTACGTCCACGTGGCCAGCACGAGTACGGTGTGAAGGTTGAGATCAAGAATATGAACTCCTTTCGCGCTGTAGAGCGGGCGCTGGTGTATGAGGTACAACGACAGATTCAGGCACTCGAAGCAGGCGTGACAATTGTACAGGAGACCCGCGGCTGGAATGAGACGCTGGGCATTACCGTTGGGCAGCGCAGCAAGGAATTCGCCCACGACTACCGCTACTTTCCAGAACCGGATATTCCGCCGCTGGTTCTGGATATTGACTGGGTTGCGACACGCCAGGCCGAACTGCCCGAATTGCCAGACGCACGCCGGGCACGGTTTGAGGCCGAATATAACCTGAGTTTACAGGATGCAGAACTGCTGACGATGGAACGCTCAGTGGCCGATTATTACGAAGCTGCAGTTGCCGCGGCGCAGGCGGTCAATGGCAGTGCGAAGGATGTGGCGAACTGGATAACCGGTGAACTCTTCCGCCTGCTCAACGATAGCGGCGAGCCGCCAGGCTGCATGGCCGTGCGTATGCCGCCAGCACATATTGCCGACGTGCTGGCACTGCTCGCCAGAGGCACGATCACCCGCACTGTCGCCAAACAGGTGTTTGAGGAGAGCTTCCAGAGTGGTCGGGCACCGTCGCAGATCGTGGACACCAGAGGGCTGACACAGATTAGCGATGCTGACACGCTGACCACGCTGGCACGGGAGATTATCGCTGCTAACCCCAGGCCTGTTGCTGAATATCGCAACGGCAAAACCTCGGCTATTCAGTTTCTGGTTGGCCAGATGATGAAGGCTACGAAGGGCCAGGCCAACCCGCAAACCGCACGGGCGGTGCTGGAGGACGAGTTGAATGCGAGCTAGTCGTTACCGATGTACATCCAGATAGCTCGCTCCCCGGAGCGTATGACAGTATCAACACCCTGGTTTGCGAAAGGGCAAACTGCTGCAGAACTGATCGCCAGTGGGAAGGCTCGGTATGCCTTGAGCCTGGCCCGCCTGCGGCGGCACCAACCGGAACTGGCGCTGCTCAGTCTGCTTGGCAGCCTCGATAACGTGCTACGCGGCTATCTGCTGCTGCACCACAGTCAGACAGTAGAGGACGATTGGGAAGCGTTACTGGCAGCGGCACAGAACGAACCAATGCATCCGCTCTTGCCCGAAGAAGTACAGCGCTTGCAGCGTATGCATCACCTGCGCATGCGGATTGTACAAGGTGATACGGTGACACTGGCCTATGACACGGTGTTGACCTATCAGCAGTTCGTGACCATGCTGCTCACCCGCTATGGCGTGCCCATAGCGCGCCCGGAAAGCATTCCTGACAGTTTGCGGTTGCGCCACGATACTACACCATTGAGCGCACGCCGACTGTGGCGACAGTATCGCACTCAGTTTATAGCGGTATTGCTGATCGGGCTGCTGTTGCTCGTGGGTGCCCTTACGACAAGGTTTGTACAACAGCAACGTGCTGCCCTGTTAGCCACTAGCGCCGAGTCAGTCGCAGCGCTGACCGCCCAACCCGATAATTCGCGCCCCCTGTCAGGCATTCTTGCCCCTCGCACGCTGGCTCCCGGTCATACGGCCTATGTACGTGCCGATGTTGTTGATGGGCTGCCGCTGCAAGCACAACCCGGCACAGACAACACCATTCCAGTGCGGCTCTACCTGGAACGCAACACGGCAGTAGAGGTGCTGGCTGGCCCGGTAGAAATGGATGGGATGGTGTGGTGGCATGTACGTGTGGCAAATCAGCAGGGATGGTGTGCTGGCGAATTTCTCGAAGTGCGCTGACACAGCATGAGCAGTTTGCGGTATAATGGAATGCTGCAAGCCGGGGTGGCGGAATGGCAGACGCTGCGGTCTTAAAAACCGTTGGGGGCAACCCCGTACGGGTTCGACTCCCGTCCTCGGCACCAGCAGTAGAGTGCGGCAAACAGCCTCTGTCCTTGTCTGAGGATGGAGGCTGTTGCCCTGCGCCTGAAGGCGCGGTTCACCCTGCCTGAAGGCCGCCTGCGTGGCCTGCCAAAGCCGCCCTGCGGCGGCTTTGCAGACGGAGCCGGGGGCTTCAACCCCACTGCGGACTTTCTTTCAGACCGCCCACACGATGTGCTATAATTCCATAGACGATCTCTATTATCCCCAGGTTGTATATGAGTGGCTGCGAGACATCTGCCATGCAATCCGCGTTAGATGTGTATCCCGATACCACGGGAGCCGATCAGTCTCATACCGTAAACGCAGATCCAATCTTGCAATTGACCCAGTTGCTCAACATTTCGTCTTATCTCGTCTCCATTATGGATCTGGACGAACTCTTGATGCGCGTGGTAACACAGGTTGTGGACACTTTACCATCAGTGCAAGGTGGTATCCTCTGGCTCTATGATCGGCGATCGGGCGGGATACGGGTAGCTACCAGTTATGGATTGCCGCTTACCTCGACCACCTATACCGATCTTCAGAGCTGTCAACTCGAACCGGGTGAGGGTGCGTCTGGTCAGTCACTCCAGAGAAATGAACCGATTCTCATCGAAAGCCGAATTCATTATCGAGAAATCATCGAGCGGCTTAACCCACACAATCGGGAGCTTTTTCAGCACATAAGCGATCAACTTCCTGCAACATTGACGAGTGTATGCATTCCATTGCGTGTGGGTAATGAGGCGGTAGGGGTATTGGAATTCATCAACCTGGGGCCAACCGCTGATGGTTCGCTGTGGCAACCGCTTGGCAGGGATAGTCTACCCGTGTTGCAAACATTTGGTAATCTCGTCGCGGCTACTATCAAAAAAGCGCAGTTGTATAGCCAGATCCAGAGTCATCGCCGGCGACTTGATGCCTTTGATGCCGTGGTCACAGCCATCAGCACGGCTACGGATCTCAATGATCTGATGTATAGTGTCCTGGATGTAGTACTGGGCCTCGTCCCAGCTTCTTCCGGTGCGCTGATGCTGCTAGATCCAGCACAGGCACGCCTTACTCTGGGAGCTTACTATGGGCTTCCGGCTGAGTATGTTCTGAGTATCCAGAGTTTTCCCGTTGTAGGAGCATGTTGTGAAGAGGTAGTACGGTATGGTCAGCCTACTTTGCGTCCTTTGCTGGAAGAACGAGGGGAACAGAATCTGCTAGAAGCTGGCCTTGCCAGTTGTGCCTATCTGCCGCTGCTCGCAGGTGGCACGGTGGTCGGTGTGCTGGGGTTGTACGGTGAGAGCAATCTTCTGGATTGGGTAGACATGACCACGCTGATGCCTCTCGGTAATCAAGTAGGCTTTGCCATTGCCAATGTGCGGCTCTATGAGGATAGTCAGGTAGAACGACGCAAGCTTAACACGGTGATCAACAGTATTGCTGAGGGCGTTGTACTCTGTGATCGCCAGGGTCGGCTAGTCCTGGCAAATGAGGCAGCTATGGCGCTGTTGAGCCTTGAATCGGTACCTTTCCAACAACCACTCAGTGAGATGACGGATTTCTATGGCATTCGTGATACCGAGGGCCAGCCATTACCGGTTGAACAACTCCCAATGGCCCGTGCGCTCTCTGGTGAGATTTTTCATGATTATCGGGTGTTATTGTGTGGGGCCAGTGGTACAGATACGGTGATGAGTTTTAGCGGTGCACCAGCCCGTGCCGATAGTGGTGACATCGAAGGAGCCGTGGTGATTTTTCGTGATATTACCGCCAGCCAGAAGTTGGAACGTGCCAAAGATGAATTCCTGGCGATTGCAGCCCATGAACTGCGTAGCCCCCTGGCTGCTGTGCGGAGCTATGCTGACCTGCTGCTGCGACGCGAGCAGCAGCGCAACGATGCCGATGCACGTGACGTGCGTGGGTTAACCATTCTGTCGCAGCAAGTGACGCATATGCTCCGTATGGTTGATAACCTGCTGGATGTATCACGCCTGGATGCCGGGCAACTGGGATTGCAAATTCAACGGGTGAACCTTGTTCCTCTGGTAGCGCAGGTGCTTGACCAGCAGCGGCCAGCCGCTCCCAACCATGAACTCGTTTTGTATCCTTATGCTCAAGAGTTGTGGGTGCAGTGTGACTCTTTGCGTATTCGCCAGGTATTAACAAATCTGGTCAGCAATGCCGTCAAATATAGTCCAGCCGAGACCCAGATTACGATTCGGCTCACGACGCGTGAGGTATTGGTTGAAAAACAGGCTGGTGAACCTGAAGCGCCGGTTGATACAGGGAGGAAACCGGTTGGGCGTGAGGCACTTATTTCCGTCAGTGATGCAGGCAGTGGTATATCGGCTGAACAACAAGCGCACCTCTTTCAACGCTATTATCGTGCTGGTGGGCGGCGCACAGAAGGTCTGGGATTAGGCCTATATCTCAGTCGCCAGTTCGTGCTGATGCATGGCGGAACGATCTGGGTTGAAAGCGTTGAAAATAAAGGGAGTACATTTTACTTTACATTGCCTATCGAAGAATGAAGGGTTCATCATAGCGGAGTTTTATCCATATGCACTTCAAGGACTATATTACCCAGTTGCCCGCCTATAAACCAGCAAAGCTGATTGCGCAGTATGGCACAGACATTGTGAAACTGTCGTCCAACGAGAATGCCTGTGGCCCATCACCAGCCGCGCTGACAGCGTTGCACGCTGGATTGGAACAGATTCATCGCTATCCCGATAGTTCAGCCAGCGCGTTGCGCACAGCCCTGGCAACCAGAGCTGGATTATCACCTGAAATGGTGCTGTGTAGCAATGGTTCCGATGAATTGGTATCGCTCCTGTGCCTGGCCTTCTTGCAGGAAGATGATGAAGTGGTTATGGCCGAGGGCACCTTTATCAGTTATCTGCTGCGCACATTAATGATGGGCGGGCGGCCTGTACGCGTGCCTCTACGCAACTATACTCATGATCTGGTGGCAATGCTGGCAGCGATAACCGCACGTACCCGTCTCGTTTTCATTTGTAATCCGAACAACCCCACGGGCACCACGTGCGGCGCGGATGAGATGCGCGAATTTCTCGCCCAGGTACCAGACTCTGTTCTGGTGGTGGTCGATGAAGCCTATATTGAATTTGCCACGCGGCCCGATTATCCTGATCTATTGCCCGAACTACGTGCTGGACGCTTAAATCTGATCCTGCTGCGGACTTTTGCCAAGATCTATGGCCTGGCTGGATTGCGTCTTGGCTATGCTTATGCGCATCCAACGCTTACCGGGTACCTGGATCGAACGCGACCGACATTCAATGTGAATGCGCTGGCGCAGATGGCCGGCATTGCTGCCCTCAGCGATACGGATCATGTTGCGCGTAGCCGTGCCCATGCGAATGATAGCCGCCGATTCTTTGAACGCGAACTGATCGCGCTAGGACTCCATCCCATTCCTGGTGAAACGAATTTTGTTGCCGTTGATGTCGGCGATGATCTGATCGTAACCGAAGCATTGTATCAACGCGGATTTACGGTCACGCCCTTAACGGGATGGGGTCTACCGGGATATATTCGTGTTTCGTTTGGCACCACTGAGCAAAATAGACGCTTTATTGCTGCGCTGGCAACGGTGCTGGCCCACTAAACGCTGGGCAACGTTCCTGCCTATATCATCTGTAGACCAGAAGGCCAACGAACCGTCCCACCACACCTCTCGTACATGGTATCAATCGCTCGTGAATCGTGAAGAAAGAGTTTTCATAATCAGGAGATAACGATGTTTACGCACGTTCATAACATCAGGCTACACTATGAAGATCAGGGACAGGGATCAGCTATTCTGCTGATTCATGCTTTTCCACTCAGTGGCACCATGTGGCAACCACAAATCGCGGCACTCGCTCCGTATTTTCGTGTCATTGCCCCTGATGTACGCGGCTTCGGTGCAAGTGACGTTCCACCTGGCCCATACTCTATGGATCTGTTTGCAGCGGATCTGGCTGGATTATTAGACAACCTCGGCCTTGAACAGGTGATACTGGGAGGTCTCTCGATGGGAGGCTATATTGCCTTTGCCTTTATGCGCCACTATCCTGGCCGTGTACGGGCACTGTTTCTGTCCAATACCCGTGCCAACGCAGACACACCAGACGCTCGGGCTGGACGTGAAATCAATGCGCAACTGGTTGAACGTCAGGGTACAGGTGCCATTGCCGACAAAATGCTCCCTACGCTGCTTGCTGCGAATGCCACGCCGGAACTGCAGGCACGTGTGCGCGGCATCATCGAACGGAATCAGCCACAGGGCATTGCTGCTGCTTTACGTGCTATGGCGCTCCGACAAGATTCAACTGATCTGCTAAAACAGATTCATGTTCCGACGCTGTTTATAGGGAGCAGCGCGGATAGCCTTACCACACCTGCGGTTTTGCGCCAGATGCAAGCAGCGGTTGTAGGGAGCCAGATGGTTGAAATCCCCGAGGCGGGCCATCTGTCCAATCTAGAGCAACCGGATGCCTTTAATGCGGCATTGCTCACATTTTTGCGTGCCCTGTAATTGATCGGGATCATCGAGTCTGCTGGTTGACCTGGCGTTCTTGATAGTCTTGTCCCAGAATAATCAGAATGTCCGTGTTATAGGGTGCCGGTGGCACATTATCGGCGGGTGGTACGTAAATATAGCCCGATGGAACGCCCAGCAATTCAGCCAGGCGCTGGCGTGTTTTGGGATACCCCGCATAATCAATAATAACCGTGTGGTCATAATTTTCCTGCGCATCAGCAGCAGCATTCATCAGAAACCCCTGTGATGTCAGTGTATTCGTCACCCGCGTTGCCAGGCCCGGAACACCGGCTCCATTGTGTACCTGGATCCAGGCCAGTTCTGCCTCTGGCCCGGCCAGTAACCGTGAGACTTGCAACGCAACGTCGGACTGATTCCAGTAAATATCCGAACCAACTTCGGCCAGTACCTGCACATCATCAGGATTAATACTCAGGTGCAAAATTCGTTCGGGTGTCAGTACATGTGCCAGATTGACCAGATCATGAATAACGCCGGGATCGCTAATTGGCATAGTCGTCGCAACACTGTCTTCCAGGTCTTTTACCAATCTGGGAAAAAGCGCCGCCTGGTCGAGCAGTCCCCGCCGACGGACATCGCGTAGCATCGCATGCAACACCTGCTGCTGTCGTCGGCTGCGACCAAAGTCGTTCTCACTATGCCGTGAGCGGGCATAGCGTAAGGCCGTATGCCCATCGAGCACCTGCAAGCCCGCCGGGATGTACAGTCGTTCGTAGCCCAGATCTTCAGTGGGATACTCGGCATCCAGCAGAGGGCGAGGAACATCGACGGTAATACCACCCAGTGTGTCAACTATCCGTTCAAACCCATGAAAATCAACCTGAGCAATATAATCGATATTCAGGCCCAAAAAGCTTTCGACCGTCTCAGCCGCAAGTGCGCCCCCGGCGGCCGAGGGATCGGTATCACTCCCGTATAACTGAGCCGCATTGTTGTAGCCATACATGTAGGCAGTGTTGATTTTTTGCTGGCCCACACGCGGTATCTGTACGACAGTATCCCGTGGTACCGACAGCATACTGGCCCACTCTTCGCCAGGATGGACATGGACGACAATGAGCGTATCGCTGCGGACTCCATCATCAGGATCGTCACGTTTGTCAACCCCGATAAGCAACACCGTAAATGGGTCACGCAACGTAGGCGCATACGGTACTTCGGCGGTTGGATTGGCTGTAAGCGGATCGAGAACGATCAGACGACGCGGATCCGCCTGTTGGATAACGTCGAGCGATTGCACCACGTAGCGCAACGCGATGGCCACCGACAGCCCCAGTACGAGTACAATCAACAAGAGACCGACCACAAAAAAACCACAACCACTCTGTCGTACCGGTCGTACCGGTGCTATACTGGTACGTCGTAGTGCAACGCGCTCACGGGCAGTAAGCTGGGAACGTGGTGAACGCGAGGGAGGCATAGCTGACATCAGGTTCCTCATTCTACGCAAATACATCTCCCCGTGCTGGGGAATGTTCGTCTGGAACAGGTACAGAGGCCATAAGCCCTACGAAACCTTCTTCTCGGCTCGTAGGAGCGATTTTGCCGCCACCATAGGCTGAACAAGCAACGAAGGGAGGGTCAGTGCCTCTCCAAATCCAAACCACCTCATCGGAACGGTTACCAATAAGCTGTCATGTGCCTGGAGTACACAAGTTACGCAGTGAGAGATGTACGGCATGACACGGCAGGTCAATCGTATCCAAAGGGAGCCACATATACGGCCACAAATATGCGTTCTTCCGACACGAAGAGATCATAGTATCGCCGGTACATTATTGGGAGACCTGGTTGCATCACGTATACAGATGCACACTGTGTCCCTCCTGCTACATTATAGCAAGCCTATCTCAATTGTAAAACTCCGCTTGAGCTGGGATGGAGCGATACCTGGGATCAAGCCGGAACCCGGCTTTTACGATGAGCTATAACGATCACAATCATGACCGCCCGTCCAACGCTGAAATAAATCATCCGGCAACATAATGTTTAGCACATCAAGGACACGGTTAACGGTTTGATTGATAATATCATTCAAGGTATGTGGACGATGATAAAACGCCGGTACTGGCGGCATAATAATACCTCCAAGTTCGGCAACTTGGGCCATCAGCCGCAGATGCCCCAGGTGCAGAGGTGTCTCACGAGTTACCAGCACGAGCCGCCGCTGTTCTTTGAGCGTCACATCAGCCGCTCGTACCAACAAATTGTCGGTGAATGAGAGTGCAACCGCACTTAATGTTTTCATGGAACAGGGAATGATTACCATACCGGTCGTCACAAATGAGCCACTCGAAATAGCGGCAGCAATGTCGTTCATCCGATAGGTCGTTCCCGCCAGTGCTTCAACATCACGCGGATCATAATCTGTTTCCAGGGCGATTGTCTGACGTGCCGCGCTGGTCATGACCAGATGGGTTTCAATCGTTGACACCGCTTGTAAGACCTCTAGCAAACGAATGCCATAGATCACTCCAGTTGCCCCAGAAATACCAACAACCAGACGTTGAGTCATGATTCCCTCAAATAACCAGGATGTACACAGTTGTCTGATCACCTTGCGTTCTCGCCTGCGGCGAAATTCAGGTTGCAAAGAGCGTTTTTCCCACACGGTCACAGGTGAAAAGACACGGTGGTTGAACGACCGCGTACGTCCGGTCAAATAATCGCCAGATCTGGCTATATGTTATAGTCGTCCTATCTGTAATTGTAAACCAGAATCCCGGCTTTCATCTGAGTAGCGCTCCGTCCAGGCGAAAGCCGGGACTTCAGTAGTTCACGCTCATTCAGGTTTACGTAACCGTTCAGGGAGTGAGAAAATAGCTGTCAGGAAATAGGAAATAGGGAACCATTGGAGCGGACTTCTATCTCTCCTTTCTATCTCCTGTTTTCTAATTGTGCGTTCTCTAGGTCTGTTACCGTGCATTCTTGCAGGAGAGGTGGTCATAGCATACCCTGGGGTACCAACCCTGGTTGTATACAGGTGTACCAGCGTTCATTCTCTTTTCATACAAAAAGGAGCATGCCAGTGGCACGCTCCCTTTGTTGCAATCATTACGTGGATCAGGTTATAGGCTGCTGGATCAGGCAGGCAGGGGCGAAGTCATACCACCTGGCGCAACCACTTCGGGTGTTATGCCTTCACCTTTCTCAACACCACCTTGCTTACCATTCAACTCAAAACTACCGCGCGGAATACGACCCAGTATATCACGCAAGCGATCGCCTTCAAGCGTCTCAAACTCCAGCAATGCGTTCGCCATATCGTTCAACACCGGGCGATACTTCTCCAGAATAGTCATTGCCCGATGATAGGCCTCGGAGACAAGCCGATGAACTTCTTCATCAATAATCCTGGCCACGTCTTCGCTATAATTGCGTTGTTCGCTTATTTCACGTCCCAGGAAAATTAACTCATCCTTCTCACCAAAGGCAATTGGGCCAAGTTTAGGACTCATCCCATAGCGGGTGATCATCGAACGTGCCGTCTTCGTTACCGTACTGATATCCCCACTGGCACCAGTTGTAATGTCACCAAATACAATCTCCTCGGCTGCACGACCGCCAAGAGCCATTGCCAACTGGGCCTCAAACATGGATGAACTATAGTAGCGCCGATCCTCATCAGGTATCATCAGCGTATAACCGCCAGCCATCCCACGTGGAATAATTGTCACCTTCTGCACCGGATTTGCATCAGGCATTGCCTGTGCGACAATGGCATGCCCCGACTCATGATACGCCGTAATTAACTTTTCCCGATCCGTCATCACCCGGCTGCGACGCTCTGGCCCCCCCATCATCACTCGCTCGATGGCATCTTGCAGCTCGGCCATACCGATCTTCTTCTTGGAACGTCGAGCAGCAAGAATGGCTGCCTCGTTCACGGCATTCATGAGATCAGCACCGGAAAAGCCAGGAGTCTGGCGGGCAATAACTTCCAGGTTCACATCTTCCTCAAGCGGTTTGCCCTTAACATGTACCTTGAGTACAGCTATGCGCCCACGAACATCGGGTGCATCCAGCACGACCTGGCGGTCAAACCGTCCCGGTCGCACCAGCGCCGGATCAAGAACATCTGGCCGATTAGTAGCGGCGATGATAATCACGTTTGTATTGGTATCAAAACCATCCATCTCAACCAGTATCTGGTTCAGTGTTTGCTCACGCTCATCATGTGAACCACCCAGGCCAGCCCCACGTTGACGACCGACCGCATCGATCTCGTCAATAAAGACGATACAGGGCGCATTGCGCTTGGCCTGGTCAAAAAGATCGCGCACACGACTGGCACCAACACCCACAAACATCTCAACAAACTCAGAGCCGCTGATCGAAAAGAAAGGTACTCCTGCTTCACCGGCTACTGCACGTGAAAGGAGTGTTTTACCGGTTCCAGGTGGCCCCACCATAAGCACACCACGTGGAATGCGGGCCCCCAGATTGGTAAACTTATCAGGAAACTTCAAAAACTCTACCACTTCGGTCAGATCTTGCTTGGCCTCCTCCTGACCAGCAACATCGGCAAATGTAATAGTTGGCTTGTCACCGGCAAACATACGGGCACGGCTCTTGCCAAAGGAAAGCGCCTGATTATTGCTGCCCTGAGCCTGGCGCATAAAGAAGACAAAAAAACCGATCAACAGGAGCGTTGGTAGCAGAACAGTGACAATGCTCAATAGTCCACCCCAGGCGGGGGCAGGTCTGACATTGACCACCAGTTGTTGCCCATCAGGAAGTTGCAATGGAACATCATACTGGGCCAGCAGCGACATGATGCTATCACCGCTTTCCAGACGTGATCGGTATCTTGTCGTAGGATTATCAAGAGGCGTAATAATAATTTGTTCATCGCCCGCCTGCGCTTCGATCTCTTTGATTTTGCCAGCGCGGGCATCGCTAATGACTTGCGCAATCCCTATCTCATCGCTCTGCGTGGTACTTTGTCCAAAATACTGAAAAAAGAGAGCCAGCGCTGCGACCAGAATGATTAAATACACGAAACTATTTTTGAGCCAACGGTTATCACCCATGCTCTCTATCCTTCTCTTTGTGGAATGATACCTCTGAATGTGGCCTCAGACTGTGTCTGAGAACGTGCGGGAGTTTGTTAAGATCAGGCTGAGATGATAGCATTATACCAAAAGGGTGTAGTAGCGGCAAGGAGTCCTCCAGGCTATCTCTGCTCTTTCTCTACATATGGGTATAGACGTGCGATTTGAGAATACCAATATAGCCCAGGTTGCGATAACGTTCACCAAAGTCTAGTCCATAGCCGACAACAAATTCATTGGGAATGTCAAACCCCAGGTAATCTATCGTAACATTCGCAATACGCCGCTCTGGTTTATCCAGCAATGCACAGATGCGAAGACTGGCCGGGTTCCGTCGTTTAAGCTGGCTGCACAGGTATTCCAGGGTTAACCCACTATCAATAATGTCTTCAACAATTAACACATGCCAGCCGGTAATGTCGGTATCCAGATCTTTGAGCAGACGTACTACTCCGCTTGATTCAGTACTCTGGCCATAACTCGAAATGGCAATAAAGTCGATCGCCAGTGGCAGATAAATGCTCCGTGCCAGGTCGACAATAAACATCATACAACCCTTGAGGACACCGACTAATAGGAGATTATCGATACCAGCATAGTCACGACTAATCCGTGCGCCCAATTCAGCTACTCTCGCCTGAATGTGTGTCTCTGGTATCAGTACGCGCTCAATATCTTTATCCATAGGCATCCTGTTCCTACTAGTTTATTCTACATCCGTGACAGTGTCACCCACAGCATATGCTTCGTAGCAGGCGTAGCCTGAAATCGGTCATCGGCCCGTAATCCAGCGATCCACACTATTGCGGTAGGCGTTGCCAGCACCGGCCAGGCATCACGCAGGGTATGGGGTAATTTAACGTCAACAAAGAAATCCTGTAATTTCCGGCTGCCACACCCACCTGCGGGCCGAAAGCGATCACCCGGTTGTCGGCAGCGCATGAACAGAGGCTCAGTAAGGATCGCCGCATCGAGTGCGACCCACCAGCACCAATCATTGTCGGCTGGCAAACTGTCGGGCCTGGTATAGCTGCTGATCACCTGCCAACCCCCTCCCAGGTGGGTGATACCTGGAACCTGTAGTGGTAGTCGTTGCACTTCCAGCTGGGGAAGACTATAGGGCGATGCCGGAGCGCCTACTATCCTGGTTCGATCACTACCCGGACGTTTCATACGCATTACCATAATATGCGTCGCATCGACCCGCAACAACAGGCCGGCCCCCAGGGAGTATTGATAGCCTGTTGTGCCAGACGCCACCCTGCGCCCGGCTTCTACCTGTTCATACCTCAACCCATCATAGCTCCCCAATCGTTGTGCAGCTCGTCGTAATGCATAGCGTTGTAAGACCACGGGCAAGTCACTCCAGTGGTTTCGATCAAACCATATAACGCCTGGTTGCTCTGTGACCAGGTCTGGCCATACCTGATCAAGCTGGGATTGAATATAGGCATAATCATCACCACAAATCTGTGCGGTACGTGTGAGTGCAGCCGCAATATGCTGATTATAGGTTGCAAGATAGGGGAGCAACTCGGCCCGAATACGGTTGCGACGGTAACGTGCGGCCTGATTAGAAGGGTCATCCTGTGGGGTCAGAGCACATTCGCGGCAATACTGTGCAATCTCGGCACGGGTGATCGACAGGAGTGGACGAAGCAACAACGGCGTTGATGTCTGTGGTTGTCCTGGACGCATCCACTGTTGATTGCCTGGTGTAAGCATGGCGTTGTTGCTCAATTCCTGCGATCCTCGTTGCCCCCATTCGGGCCAGGGAACCACTGCCCGCATACCACGCAATCCAGCCGGCCCGGCTCCACGCAACAGGTGGAGCAATACGGTCTCAGCCTGATCATCAGCTTGATGCCCCACAGCCACCGCATGCGCCTGCTGTACCTGCGCAATACGCGCCAGAAAAGCATAGCGCACATCACGGGCAATGGCATGCGCATTCTGGCGTCGCAGACGGGCGATAGAGGGAACATCAAGCTGCGCCACACTAATTGATAGCCCCCATGCCTCTGCCGTCTGTTGCACGAAACGTGCTTCTGCCGCCGATTGCTCACCGCGAAACCCATGATCGAGGTGGGCCACATGTAGCTGTGGCCCATTCTCACCTTGCAGTTGCCACAATACATGCAATAGACACAGGGAGTCCGGCCCACCGGAGACGGCCACGATCAGCATGGCATCCGATCGTAGCAACCCGACCTGGCGAAGAGCGGCACATACCACGTTACGAACTCGTTCAGTGATCAGCGCAGCGCTCATTGCAACATACCATCGGATTCTGTATGCACGCAGATATCGCGATACACACCAGCTTCCTAGCCCAGATACCAAAAAAGCGACGAACCTGGAGCCGTCCGTCGCTGGCACTGGTGCCGAGGGAGGGACTTGAACCCTCGACCTAACGATTATGAGTCGTTCGCTCTAACCACTGAGCTACCTCGGCTAATAGCGCATCATGTCTGTTGTATGCGCATCTTAATAATGGTACCACGCTCATCGGCCAGCGTCAAATGATCAGGTGTCAGGTATCAGGTACCTTGTTCCTCCCTGCAGAGACGCCAGCGTACTCATTCGGATTTGTGAGGCAGCCTGGGTGCCCGGTGCCTATCATCCCGAAGTATGTGGGGATACACGCGCTACGGATCAATCACTTGAACTGCGTTAGCGGCTATGGCGAGATCCCCGCACTACGGTGGGAATACACTCCCTACGGATCAATCTCTCGAACCCTACGCCCTTTTCACCTTCAGCAAAGAGGACACAAAGCTGGCTCTATTGGCCGACTGAACTCGCCTGCCCTCCACAGGCAACCATTAACTCGATCAGCAGTTGCCCGTGGCGTACCAGATCTTCCAACGGGATATGCTCATTAGCAGCCAGAATAGCACTGTCGTTGCGTGCCAGGGCTACGGTTCCAACCGGGATCCGCAGGTGTTGGGCAAAGAGTGCCAGCGGCTGGCTAAAAGGGCCAGAGGGCAAGAGTGTGAGTGGTTCTCCATAGACCGGAATCCCGGTGGCAACCAGGTGTTGTATAAATCGATGATCGGGCGAAGTACGGGCAGGTGGATAACCACCCGGTAATCGGGTGAGCTTAATATCGGTACAACTGCGTGCAATGAGTTGCTCCTGTACCAGGCTGAAAATAACATCGGGATGCTGGGCCGGAACAAGATGGAAATCCAACCGTGCTGTTGCCAGCGTAGGAATACTTGCCAGATGGCCATCTGGCTCAACCTTGAACGAAGAGAGATTACAGGTTGGGAGTGTTACTTCGGCCCGTACCAATGAAATGCCGGTCATGCCAAACAGAAACTCAGGCAGGTTCCAGACAACCTTCCGATCCGTTTCATCTAGCTTCGTTTGCCGAAGCGCGATGTTTTCATTGCGCGTGGGACCTTCCACCATATCGTAAAAGCCGTTAATGCGAATATCTTCGTCGTCACCTTTCAAATGCCCCAGTGCCCAGATGAGTCGCCAGGCAGGATTGATCACGCTTGCTGCCAGGCCGGGTGGCAAGGCATGAGCCGAGCCACTGGCCTGCAGTTCAATTTGTAACAGACCTTTGGTACCACTGTAGCAAAATGGCCGCTTCTGCTCATCACGCTCACCATTGCTACCTAACCCGGCATCTGCCCGCAGCAGGTCGATATGCTGCAGAATGATCTCTTCTAATTCAGGACTGCCGGTTAATCCAGCGCCTTCAACGACCATCACCAGGCCACACGGGAGGTCACCTTCGGTTGTGAGTAATGTGCGCAGCGCTGCCATATGGGCAACGAGCGGGCCTTTGCCATGTGCGACTCCCCGACCATAGATGACGCCTTCACGTTCTGCTAGTTGAAATGGCTCGTGAAACCATGCGCGCCAGGGACCAGTTGGGGCAACATCGTAGTGATGATAGAGCAACAGGGTAAACGGGGTACGCCCCCCTTTCCAGCCAAGGACAACTGGCGCTCCCTTGGTTTGAACCACTTTAACCGCCAATCCTACCTGGCGCAGCATATCGGCCACAAGACTGGCTGTAGCCGCCAATTCTTGCATCTGCCCGCTACTTGTGGGTTGAGCACACAGGCGTTGCAAATCCTTGATAAGTCGATCCACTGCAATAGATGTCGGAGTTGATACGTGGAGCATGCTTCAATCCATCAGAGCACCCCATGCGATTGCCGATAAGCATTCCTCGACAAAGATGCTATCTGACAATATCGCATACTTATGGTGGTATTTCTAGGCTTACGCTGTCTGATTATAATTATTATAGCACCTCAGTGCACCAATTGTAATAGAGTATGCCTATCCCAATGATCAATCGGGATCCTGGCGTGAGCCTGGATGAAGCAATCCGCAGGCTCACGCCGAGGCTCTGGTTTTCTTTTGACTCATGTCGTACGCGATAGCGTGACGCCTATACCCTTTGTGCATGCGGCGTCACGATCATGGATATGAAGGTACCGCATACGTTCTGTTATGTCAGGATTGCTGCATAGTACTCGAACGCGACATCCCCCCGTTTAGGAAGGCTCGGTGTGGGTTCGCCCCCTAAACCACCGTAAAGGAACGTGCGCAGGGGCTGTAGGCCCCGCACCCCGGCCGAGATGAAGTCGCGTTGGGGTACCAGGTATATCTATCATGGCCTGGTTGTTGTACGTATCCTGCTACCGTATCTTCCATAATCCACCTCGGAGACACGAAGAATATCGAGCTACGTGAGTGAAGTGATATGCTGGTACCTTTCAGTATCCCCGTGGTCAAAATAAACCGCGTAAGCCTGTTAAAACGGGATATCTTGATCGTCTTCGATCCCCGGCACGAAAGAGTCACTAGTGTCATAAAGCGCCTCATCGGACTCGCGGATAACTCGTGGTTCAGCACTGTCATCAGGGGTATCGAGAAACATAACCTCATAGCCACGCACATACGTTTTATAACGACGTTGTCCCGAATCTCGGTCTTCCCAGGAGTCAGTACGTAAGCTGCCAGAAACCATCACCCGCCGCCCTTTGCGCAAATACGTATTGCACACGTCAGCCAGTTTTTCCCAGACCTGAACATCGATCCATTCGGTGGCATACTCACGTTCACCATGGGCATTCCGCCCCGCAATACGGTTGGTCGCCACACTAAATTCACAGACTCCCCTACCATCCGTGGTAAACCGTAATTCGGGGTCACGGCCAAGCCGTCCGATCAACTGTACGGAATTAAGCGTCCCTTTCACTGAATACATCACGTGTCTCCTGCCTATGAGATAAGAAGTACTCACAAGATGCTACAGTCATACCTTCAATGCGCTATTATACATACTATACCGTTACGTAGACTCGCAGGTTACGACATAGGCGTGTTTATTTCTAGAAATTCAGTCAAGTCCGTGATGTGTGGTGCGGCGAACCTGGCCTTACTGGATGGCATACTGAAGGATGTCAGTTAATTCGGCCTCGGTCAGTGTGATTGGATTGCCCTGCATACTGCTGGCACGCCTGGCCTGGGCTACCACTGCAGGTATATCGGCTGCTGTGATACCGGATGCGGATAGGGATGGAAGTCCCAGTTCGCTGCCCAGTTGCTGCACCCACATCACGCCATCGCTGGCACGAGCCGTAGGCTGATCAGTGACGATCTGGGCAATCTGATCGTAACGTGCCAGGGCCGGTGAGTCTGGCGCACGTGCCTGTAATGCTTGCACATTAGCTGCCATCACAAACGGGAGCAGGCGGGCACAGATTACCCCGTGGGCGAGCGGAAACATGCCGCCCAGAGGTGCCGCGAGGCCATGCACCGCACCAAGCTTTGCATTCGCCAGAGCCAGGCCGCCACACAGGCTGGCAATAGCCATATCGGTGCGAGCTGACAGATCATAGCCGTGGTGGCATGCCTGACGTAGGGAGCGGGCGGCACGGGTAATTCCTTCGCGACAAAATCCATCGGTCAGTGGTGTAGCCGCAGGGGAAACGTATGGCTCAATACACTGCGTTAATGCATCCAGCCCGGTACTGGCAGTAATCGTCGGTGGCAGATCCAACGTGAGTTCGGGATCGATCAACGCCAGTCGGGGCAGCATCAACGGGCTGCGCATACTGACCTTCACATGCCGTTCCGGGACAGCCAGGACAGCATTGCGCGTCACTTCGGCACCGGTGCCAGCTGTGGTGGGCAGGGCGATATAAGGGGCGGCAGGGATAGTCAAGGGTTGCCCGCGGCCAACAACTTCCAGGTAGTCCAAGGGATCACCGGGATTGGTGAGCAACGCAGCGATAGCTTTGCCGGTATCAACCACACTGCCACCGCCCATGCCGATTACCAGATCGCAGTTAGCATGCTGTGCCTGTTGCAAGCCAGCGAGTACTAACGCTACCGTTGGCTCATGATCAACGGTGAAGATCGTGGTAGTGATGCCATGCGCATGCAACTGATCAACGAGCATTGCCATGCGCGTGGCCGAACGACCACCCACTACCAGTGCCCGTTGACCGTGTGCCGATGCCAATGATCCCACTTCATACAGCGTACCGGCACCGAACACGATGCGTGTCGCTGTCGCAAATTCAAACCGCATCGGGCAACTCCCACCGGGTATCAGCCGGGAAAACCGCAGTGTAGGTGATACTGGTGCGTGGTTCGGCCATCATATCGGCCACCGTGTCGCGCCAGCGGGCATAGTGTGCAGTAGCCTTGTGTTGCGCTGGCGCATCATCATGACGATAGATCTCCATCAGCACAAAGCGTGTCGGGTCATCCGCCTGCTGAATGACATCGAAGCGTACCACGCCTGGTTCCTGAATGCTATGGCGGGCATTGTCAAGCGTTGCAGTCTTGAACGCATCTACACAATCTGGCTTGACATGCACAAAGACATGCACAATACGCATAACGCTACCTTTCCTTATGATGCGAATGCGGGTATTGTACCACATCTCATATATCTCTCGTCTGACCCGCTCCACTTTAGCTGAACATATACAGGACGTACGCGGTGGTATAGGCCGATAGCCTTTTCGCCTGCAGCAGAGTAGTACGTGTTTCTTCTACACTGCTACAGGCCAGAACGGTCGGTGGAGAACCCACCGCATAACTTATGTAACCTGGCAGATGCGAGACGCACACCGATGGCCCGTATGGTGGAGCCAACGCGGTGTATCGAGGCCATCTTGATGCGGTACATGAAATCGTCGCAGCATGAGACGAAAGCCTGGAATCCAGAAGACACGTCAGATAGACTTGCTCTAGCAGCACAGCGACGTGACGGCTCCCAGGCCGAAAACACCTGTTGCTCTTTGAGACTACCGCCCCGAAGAGGAAGTGAGGGGAGCGGAGTGAGGAGTGAGAAAATAGCCGGCAGAACATAGGAAATAGAGAACCATTGGAACCATTGGAGAGGACTTCTCTTTCCTCCTTTCTATTTCCTCTATCTCTCCTATTTCCTATTTCCTATTTATTGGGCGAAAGCCGCTCAAGCGGTGAAGCCCTCCTATCCCAGAGCTGCAGCTCTTGTTGCGCTACAAGCCATTTTTGCAAAAGAGCGCGCTAACGATGCGCAGCGATCAGGGTGTGGGCTGCAACCGGATGTTGTTGGCACTCCAATAATGCACTGAGGATCAAGGGAGCGACGATGGTTGCATCGGATTCGATGACAAACATGGGAGTCTCTGATGTCAGCTTATCCCAGGTAATTTTCTCGTTGGGCGTCGCTCCGGAATATGAGCCATATGATGTGGTTGAGTCTGAAATCTGGCAGAAATAGGCCCAGGGTTGCACCGGTTGCTGGAGGTCATATTTGATCGATGGCACCACACAGATCGGAAAGTCGCCTGCAATACCACCGCCGATCTGAAAGAAGCCTACTCCAGCCCCGGCTGACAGGGTGTGGTATATGTCATAGAACCATGCCATATACTCAATCCCAGATTTCACAATGCTGGCCTGGCATTCACCGGTTTTCACGTATGAGGCAAAAATATTACCAAACGTCGAGTCCTCATAACCGGGAACCAGCAGTGGCAGGTTGGCCTGTGCTGCCGCCAGCAACCAGCACTCCTGGGGTGGCCCGGACTGCAACTCTGGCCCGACGGCCTGCACCAGTTCGTAGAAATATTCGTGCCAGAAGCGCCGTTGCCCCTGGCCTGAGGCATGAATCCACATCGGGACAATAATCTTCTCGACTGCACGGAAGGCTTCATCTTCAGGAATACTGGTATCAGTCACACGGCGCATACGCGCACTCAGAATGCGGGCGTCATCCTCTTTGCGCAGATAGCGATAGTCAGGAAAGTCCTGGTAGTGTTCGTGGGCAACCAGCCGAAACAGCGACTCCTCAAGGTTGGCCCCTGTTACCGAAAGGCCGTGGATCAAGCCGGCACGGATAGCCGGAGCCAACGTAATCCCAAGACGCGCCGATGACATGGCTCCAGCAATAGCCCAGAACATCTTCCCCCCGGCAGCAATATGCTGCCAATAGGCAAGTAATGCATCACGGGTGGATCGGGCATTGAAGTTTGTATAATTTCGTAGCACAAAATCAAGGATTGGCGTTTCGGTCGTAGTCATATTTTTCCTTACTATGATACAAATTTACAGTCGATTATAATACTAAAATACTATCGTTTAGATAAACGTTTTTACAGTTTTTACGGAACCTTCAGTTTCTCCTTTTCGTTGCCTCCAAATCACCCGATCTGAACGGTTACATGAAAATACTTTTTGTGTGAATAGACCATGCTAACTCGGATCGCAAGATTGATATGCTGATGGATCGACCATAAGTACATGCCATTGTGTCACCCACGTTAAGAACATAATGTACGTAGTGATACAGTCAGGATCCCCTGTCATCTTCGGCAGAATCGTTGGTATCTGCACCATTATACTACGACTTACACCAATCCTCTTATCTACTCGTTGTACTATAGCCAGCCTATTGTGATGGTAGACAACGTGGAGTCCCGGCGAAAGCCTCGACTCCGATGCTGCACAACAAATGTAGGATTACTATAGCATCCCGGCAAACGGTTATCAAGAATCGCGGTTGAATATCTGTCTATGGACGATTGGAGGTGGTATAATCAGCATAAGCATAACTGACCGAACTTACGCAGTGAGCGTCCGTGCCGGAACCTATTGCGGTCAATTTATGATGGTATGATGCATGTCTTACAAGTGAACAGCCGACACAACCGAGAGCAGAAAAACCCTATCCACCGCATAACTCCTGTCACCAAAAGAAACGAGTGAATGATAACGTAACAATGATCCAGTTTGAACAAGCACAGATCCAAAACCTCCCGACCACCTATCGCATTGGAACCATAACGATCACACCGAATATCATTCTGGCACCAATGGCCGGTGTTACTGATAGCATCTTCCGCCGTATGATTCTGAGCATGGGTGGCTGCGGCCTGGTGAGCAGTGAGATGACCAATGCCGCCAGTGTCAGCCCCAAACTGTTGAAGCGCCACACGTTGCTTGACTATGTGCCCGAAGAGCGTCCGTTCACGATGCAACTGAGTGGCAGCGATCCCGACCTGGTGGCACGGGCAGCACAGACCGTCCAGGAGTTAGGGGCCGATATTCTGGATATTAACTGTGGTTGTCCTTCGCCCAAAGTGACTGGCGGTGGCCATGGGGCATCGCTGCTGCGGGATCTGCCGAAGCTGCGGCAGGTATTGCGAGCGGTGCGGGCAGCGGTGACAATTCCGGTCACGCTCAAGTTTCGTGCGGGATGGGACGAACAGCAGCTCAACTATCTCGATACAGCGCGGATTGCGGAGGATGAGGGGATCGCGGCCCTGACGCTCCATCCACGCACCCGTGAGCAGCGTTATACTGGCCAGGCTGACTGGAGCCGTATCGCCGCCATCAAGCGTCATGTGAGCATTCCAGTCATTGGGAGTGGCGATGTCACGGATGCTCACACTGCGCTGTGGCGCCTGTACACCAGCGACGTGGATGGGGTGATGATCGGACGTGGCGCGATAGCTAATCCCTGGATTTTTGCCCAGATTGCACAGCTACGGCGCGGTGAGCAGCCTGTTGTGCCCACACCTGCCGATAAGTGTGCGTTCCTGCGGCGCTATTTTACAATGTGTCTGGAAGAAATGCCAGAGCGCCTGGCACTCAACAAATTGAAGCAGTTTATCAGCCAGTTTCAGATCGGCTTGCCCGGTAGCGCTGCCTTCCGTGCCAGCATTCATCACTCCACCAGTGCCGCTGGTGCCTGGCAACAACTGGACGCATTCTTTGCGTCCTATATCGAACCGGCCCGGATAGCTGCGTGAACTGACCACCTACTGTAGATATGCAGACAGACGACAATTCATTTCATTCGGAATGCCAGGAAGGGATCCAGAATGCCTGTCTCAATACCAATCGACGACATCAGTACCCAATATATCACCCTCGCCTTTGCCCTGGAGCAACATGCCGAGGGCTTTGTGGATGCGTATTTTGGCCCACCAGCTCTACGTCCTGGTGGCTCGCCGCGTCCACTGCAGTCAATTGCGACTGATGTGGAGGCGTTGCGCCAGCAGGTGCAGCAGAGTGATTATCCGCTGCGACGTAAGGAGTTTCTGGCGATTCAATTGCGGGCAATGGCGGCACTGGCCCGCAAACTGGCGGGTGAACCACTCACCTATCGCGATGAAGTACGCCTGCTGTTCGATATCGAACCGTATCACACGCCCGAAATTGTCTTTGAGGAAACTATCGCCGCCTTGAACGAAGTGCTGCCGGGTACTGGCACGCTGGCGGAGCGCATGGCCGCATGGAAGCGGCGTTACGAGGTTACGCCATCTGTCGCTCACCAGATGATCGACCGTATCGCCACCGAAGCACGATCACGCACCCTGGCCTTTGTTTCGCTGCCGGCGAATGAGGTGGTTGAATTCACGTTGGTCAATAACAAGCCATGGAGCGGGTATAACTGGTACCTGGGCGGTGGTCGTTCACGAGTCGAAATTAATATCGACCTGCCCATTCGTGCCAGTTCGCTGCTGGATCTGGTGTGCCATGAAGCCTATCCTGGACACCACACTGAACACATGTTGAAGGAACGGGTCTTGTATGTTGAGCGCGGCTGGGGTGAGCACGCTATTCAGCTGATCAACACACCACAGTCGGTGATTTCTGAAGGTATTGCTACGCTGGCCGCGGATATGATTTTTGGCGATGAGGCAGCAAGCTGGGCCGCGCAGGAGGTTTATCCGCTGGGGAATATTGCTGCTCAGTCCGAGCAGGAGCAGCGGATTAGCGCAGCCAACCGGGTGTTGCGAGCGTTGAGTGCCAATGCGGCGCTGCTGTTGCACGAACAAGGAGCCGATGCAGAGGAAGTGGTACAGTATATTATGCGCTATGGCTTGCGTAGCGAGCAAGAAGCGCGCCAACAGTTGCGCTTTATCCATACACCTTTGTGGCGGGCCTATACCTTTACCTACCATGTAGGGCGTGATTTGCTGCAACGTTGGTTTGCTCGTGGCAACAGGTTAACGCGCTTCCACCAGATGCTGACTGACCAGATCTATCCTTCGCTGGTTGAGCAGTGGGTGTTGGAAGAAGAGCGCAGTTGTGTGAGTAATTAAGATGCATGACGGTTATCTGTTTACCCTTGGCATTTGCGGTAGTACGGCAGCCGATCATCCAGCACTGTTCGTCCTGAATACTATGCTGACCGCGTTGCCACCAGTCAAGCGAGCGGCCTATCTCGGGCCGGTGTTGCCGCTGGATCAGCATGGGCAGTTGCATGATACGCTGCTTGAGCCAATTGTATGCGATATGCACGATGCGGAGCTGCTGCTGATCGTGACCCCGGTGTCAGCAGCAGCCCTGCCAGTGCGACTGACTGCCCTGCTGAATCATGTGGTACCGTTGGCAGACAATGGCATGCTGCGCGATAAGGTCGTGGTGCTCGTGGTGATTACGCCCGACACGGTACCAGCCGAGATGACTCCGCTGCAGCGCTTGCAGCATTTTTGCGTCGCAGCCGGTATGCAGATTGCCGGGCAACGATCCTTTACCGCCAGTATGGCCACACAACCGTCCGCTATTGCGGCAGTGATGGCGCTGGCGCAGCAGGCCTATACTGAGGCGCGGCAACGTGTACCAGCTGCATTACCCCACATGTAAGCCATCCGTATTGCCAGGGGATTGTCCCATCAGGAAATCGCTGTACAACTGGTCGTGAGGCTGAGTACGGTCAAGAAACACATCAACAACAATCTACAGCAAGCGAGATGCTCATAACTACACCCAGGCCATAGCGCAGCACGAAAGCTGGATCTGTTGTGATCGATCCTGTCGCTTCATCTGCTTCACTATCGACCTCACCCACTCATTGTTGACACTTCACTGGGGCTAACGCAAGGACATGCCAACGCCTGGAAATAGACACCTCGTGCATCATCTCAACTAAAACCATGATACAATGGAGGGCGGAACTTTCCCACTGCTTTCAGCGCCTCGACCTGATTTGTTGAAACCAGGTTGAGGATCATTATTTAGAACGACCTTGCGCGAATCACAGATGCACACCGATCCCCATGGGTTCTGGGTAAGACGGTGTGCATTGGTGTGTATTGGTGATGCATCCAATGATGTGAACCGTTCCTCTAAGGAGATAATTGGATTATGCACAAGCGACTGATTATTTTTCTGCTGGTTCTCATCAGTGTGTCCTGTGTACCTGCGTGTACCCTGTCTGCGCCAGTAACCAGCGACGGCTCCGTGCCGACTATGACCACGCTGCGTGTCTGGTCACAACATGATCTGACCGACCAGAGTCGCACAACCAGCGTGCTGATGCAGCAGCACGTGGCTGATTTCGAGGCAGCTACCGGTATCAGTGTTGAGTATGAACAGATCGCCTGGGATCAACTGGCCCCTAAGCTGGCCCTGGCCGTGCAGTCAGGTGGGGTGGTACCCGATGTCGTCGAGACTGGACGGCAACATATTCCCACGCTCTTCCATGTTGGTGCACTGGCAGCGCTGGATGACCTGCTGGCGGCAGAGACGTGGGTGGCTGAGCTTGACGAACGCGATAGCCAGAGTTGCATCATTGATGGTCATCGCTATTGCGTCGCCAATCTGGTGCGCGGTGGCATAACCTACTATCGTGCGTCTGCTTTCCCGGATGGCTTCCCAGAAACGCATAGCGCCTGGCTCGATGCCGGCGCACGTCTTCAGGCTGAAGGGATGTATCTCAGCACGTTTTTTGCCGGGCGCAGCTATGCCGCAATTGAGTGGGCCTGGGCACCCTGGATCTATTCAAACGGTGGGCGCATCTTTGATGAGCAGGGCCGACCTGCCTGGGCAACGCCAGAGGTAGCCGAGGTACTGGACTATGCACGTACATTGTTCGCTCGTGGCTATCTGCCTGCCAGGATTATTACCGGTGATATTCCCACCGGCGAGTTACCCTGGATCGAAGGTGAAGCAGCTTCATTTCGAGGGGGTACCTGGTCGTTTCTGTATGTGCCCAATCTGCGGGAGGGCATTGAGACTGACACGGTGCGGGTGACGGGTGGTCTGCGCTTTAACGACGGATCGGCATATGTTTTTCTGAACAATGAGAGCTGGATTGTGCCCACCGGTGCCAGAAACCCGACTGCCGCTGCTGCCTGGATAAGCAGCCTGATGCAACCCGATTTTCTGGCAGCCTGGAGTAAAGCACAGTTTGGCATTCCCACCCACCCGGCTGCCCAGGCACTACCCGACTTCGATACCCCGTTTTATCAACAGATTATGTCCATTCTGCGAGAACAAGGACGCTATATGGATCGCAGCCCCTATTATGTCGAGAGCATGGATACCCTGGCGATCGCTGTGCAGGAGATTCTGCTCAACCCCGAACTGGACATCCAGCAACGGTTACAGGCCGCTGAGGTCGAAATCTTGCAGCGCTACTGGTGAAGAGGAACGCATTCATGCGCAGATGCTACCCTTACCTGCTGATCGCCCCGGCTTTAGGCCTGATCAGCATGGTGAGTCTCTATCCCACGCTGTACAGCCTGTACCTCAGTCTACACCGTATCCGGCGGGGTACCATGGAGTGGGTCGGGTTGCAGAATTTTCGCACCATTTTAACCAGTGCTTCTTTCTGGCAGAGTCTGCAACATACGCTCGTTTTTGGCGTCTGTTTCGTCAGTATCACGCTGATCTGTGCTTATGCTCTGGCATTGATGTTCAACCGCAAGCTGGCGCTGAATGGTTTGTATATGACCATTATCTTCGTCCCCTGGATGTTATCCGACATTGTTTCCGGTGTTATGTTCCGCTGGCTCTTTTTACCCCATACGGGCTTCGGCCACCAGGTGTTGGAGGCGTTACTGGGTACAAGCAACCTACCGGGCACACCTGCTGGTGCCATGGGTATCGTTATTGGCGCGACTGTCTGGCAAGCGACGGCCTTCGCTATGCTGTTGCTGCTGGCAGGATTGCAGACTGTGCCGCGCGAGATCTATGAGGCGGCCTTGATCGACGGTGCCACACGCTGGCAGAGTTTCTGGTATATCACGTGGGCATTCGTACGTCCAACGACAATGATCACCACGCTGTTTCTAACAATCCAGGCGATCAATACCACTGGGATGTTTCTGGCAATTACCGAGGGTGGGCCAGGCCGGGCCACGGAAGTACTGAGCCTGTACATGTACCGGGAGGTTATCACCTTCTTTAATTTTGGCTCGGCGGCAGCGCTCTCGGTGATTATGTTCGTCCTCAACGCAGCGCTGGCAACGATCTATATTCGTACCCTCCGGGCTGAAACGGTCTGAAGGAGCAACCGCCATGAAGCATGTGCAACCCATTGACCGTCACATTCTCTTTCGCGCCGTCCGTAAATCACCTGGCCCGCGTCGTCGCTGGCACTGGGAGACATTAGCAATTCATGTCATCCTGGTTGGTGTCTGCCTGCTGGTACTCTTTCCGGTTTTTTATACCATCCTGACTTCATTGCGCCCGCCACGACTCGGCCTATCACGCACGTTCATTCCCGACACCTGGTATTTTGATCATTATATACGCCTGCTCTCCACACCACGCTTTCCACGCTACATTCTCAACAGCGCAATTAACAGCCTGGGAGGAGCACTGATCACCACGGTGGTATCGGCACTGGCGGGCTATGCCTGTGTCCGTTACACCTTTCACGGACGTAGTCTCTTTCTGATTTTTATCATGGGCATGCTGCTGCTGCCGGGACTGACGAACCTGATCCCACTTTACAAGCTGGCGAGCGACCTGGGTCTGCTTGATAGCTATCTGATCATGATTGCAATCTACAGTGCGTATGGGGTGCCGTTCGGTATCTGGGTTATGAAGAGTTTTATCGAACGCATTCCTCGCGAACTGGAAGATGCGGCTGCTGTCGATGGTGCGTCGCCGCTGCAGATCATAGGGCATATTGTGCTACCACTGGCGCGCCCTGGACTGGTCGCAGTGTTTTTGTTAAATTTTGTCTACAACTGGAATGACTTTTTGACTGCACTGATTATGTTGTCGAGTACGGCCATGAAAACGGCGACGGTCGGTCTGTTTGACTTTCAGAACCAGTTGACCGGCAACGAGAATGAACTGCTGGCGGCAGCGTGTGTGATCATCATGTTGCCTGGACTTGTGGTATTCTTGATCGCCCGCAAAACCTTTCTGTGGGCAATGCTCGATGGTGCAGTCAAGGGTTGATAGCACCTCTCCTACAATACAGTGCCATATTGCCCACAGGTACCATGGTGAATCACACAGCACACAAAAGTAAAGTATGAACTCTGATCCTTGATGTTTTTTGTGCTCTTCGTGTCCTTCGAGGTTTAACCCTAGATTGGTAGGATAACCCAACAACGATGATAATTGGTACCTTGATCAATATTGGCGCGGTATTACTGGGAGGCACGATCGGGGTGCTGCTCGGAGCACGCCTGCCGGACAAGATACGCGATACAGTGATGAGCGGTCTCGGTCTGATGACGCTGGTACTGGGCATTGATATGGCCCTGCACAGCCAGAATGTACTGATTGTCATGGGCAGCGTGCTGCTGGGGGGCATTCTGGGCGAGTGGTGGCGCATCGAAGATGGGTTAACGGCGGCGGGGCGCTGGCTCGAACGCCGCGTTCGACGTTCTGGTGCAGCAAGCGAGGGGCGGTCGATCACCAGGGCGTTTGTTACGACCAGCCTGGTCTTCTGCGTCGGGCCGTTAACCGTCGTTGGCTCAATTCTTGACGGGCTGACAGGCAACTATGAGCCGCTCGCGTTGAAGAGTATGCTCGATGGCTTTGCCGCACTGGCCTTTGGTGCCTCGCTCGGTCTGGGAGTTCTGTTTTCAGCCCTCACGATCCTCGTCTACCAGGGCGGGCTGAGTCTGCTGGCGCACGTTCTGGGATCCAATCTCATTCCTGTTACGGCTGAGACTCCGGCCGTGATTGAAATGAGCGCGACCGGTGGTGTACTGATTGTGGGTATTGGTCTGCTCTTGCTCGATCTGAAGCATATTCGTGTTGGCAATTTTCTACCAGCGATTGCCATTGCTCCAGTGGTTGTGGTGGTGTTGGAGCAGATTGGGCGTTAACTACTGCCTGCCTGGAAACAATGAGCAACGGGTAAGGGCCTGGTGTCGCCATATTTGTTTCTGGTTCCTCTATTCTATCGTCACTGCTGCCCTTGCCTGATGGTCATTCCAACGTTCCCGTGTTATAGCGCTCTGCCCTCTCCAGAAGCTCTCGCACCGGATACCAGTGTGCCCGCACATCGCCTACCAGGTATAGCGAACCTGTTACCAGAATCAAATCGTCGGGTGTGGCCGTACTGAGCGCAAACGTGAGTGCCTCCAGTGGATCGACAATGACATGCAACGCGCAGTCAGGAGCCAGCGCTGCGACGGCGACTGCCAACTGCTGCGGATCGGTCGGTGTCCACAGGTCACGCACACGAAAGGTCGTCACAATCAGCATATCAGTCCCGGCGAGCAGCGTGGGCAGGAGGTCTGCTACCGGTTTCCCTGACTTGAGCGCGAACACGACAATGCGCCGCCGACAAGCTGGCAGTGCTTGCAATGCAGCTATGGCCGCGCACAGCTTATCAGGATTATGCGCTCCGTCCAGCACAACAAGGGGACGTTTCTGCACAATCTCCATCCGTCCGGGTAACTGGACGGTACCTATTGCTTCTGGTATTGCTGCCGTGTTGGGTATCACCAGTGGCAACGCCGCGACTGCCGCTATGGCACAGGCAGCGTTCGCCCCCTGCATCAGGCCCGGCATCGCCAGTTTTACCCGGTGGTATGCATGTCCAGGAGCGTACACTGTCAGACTACCATCATCTGCCCATAGGTAGCCAAATTCTGCACCAAGTTGCCAGAGATGAGCACCTTGTGCTTGACAGTGTCGGGCAATAATCTGTTGTGCCTCGATCTGTTGTACGCCACTGATGACCTGCTGTCCAGGCTTGATGATACCGGCCTTTGCCTCGGTAATCGAAGCGATGGTGTTTCCTAAAATATCAGTGTGATCAAGGCCAATGTTGGTAATCACACTTACTGCTGCTGGTACTACATTGGTTGCATCGGTGGTACCGCCCAGGCCAACCTCTATGACAGCCACATCAACCGCTTCCTGCTGAAACAGGTACAGTGCCAGCGCCACCTGCACTTCAAAGAACGTTGGCGCACCGTATGGATTGGTAGCCGCAACCTGAGCAATGGCGGGTTGTATTGCGTTCAGGCAGGCGACCAGACGTGAGGTGCTGACGATCTGCTGGTTGATATGATATCCTTCATTGAGTATCTGAAGCGGCGGTGAAAGGTGTAACCCCGTTCGGTAGCCAGCAGCAGTCAGAATTGCCGCCGCTATGGCCGCGGTTGAGCCTTTGCCGGCTGTACCACCGACATGGATGAGCGGGTAGGTCTGCTGCGGATTGCCGAGCAATTCCAGCAGATGGGTTATGCGCTCCAGGCGCATGTTGGTCTCGGCACGGAACCGCACCGGGCCAATCAGTTGTGTCAGTGCTTGCTCAAACGCAGTGTAGCGTGCCAGAACATCTGGTGCTGCCATCAGGTGCGACTGCCTTCAGCCTGCGTCTCTCTGACACGCCATCCGCAAGTCGCATTCAGCGTGCGCAGATAGGGGTCAGGGTTCAATATCTGGTCAATCATATAGGTTGAACCGGTCAGAATAATCATATCTTCGGCGGCACGCATGGCCTGGGCGACAGCCAGCGCCTGCTGCGGTTCGGCAATCACGAGCAGCGGTACAGCGCTATGCACATCCTCCAGTTCGGCCCGCACCTGCCGGGCATCCCGGCTCTTGAACGCCGCGCCGGTCACGATCATCATTTTTGCCAGTGGAAGAAGCGGGGACAGGTTGGCCCGTACTGAGCGTTGTCCTGACACACCAACGACAAACAGCTTACCCACCTGTGGGAATTTCTGTTCGAGTTCGCGTGCCAGAGCGTCGATTTTGTCTGGATTGTGGGCAATGTCGGCATAGAGCCACTCACTGACCCGCCAGAAGCGTCCTGGAAACCGTAGCGATGCAAATGTCTGCACTACCTGCTGCGAGTCTATTTCGGGGTAGAAATGTTGTATCAGTGCCAACGCCAGCGCTGCATTCCACTGCTGATGGGTGGACGAGAGCAATGACGTATCCGGCAATTCCTCGCCATGCATGGCCGTTCGCAACACGCTCAGTCGCTCAACATCAGCGTGGTCAACCACATGCAACGGTGCATCCATGGCAGAACAGGCAGCCGCAATAAGCTGCAACGTTTCTGGTACACGCTCAGTGGTAAACAGTGGCACACCCTGCCGCGCAATGCCCACTTTGTCGAGCGCCCGCTGCCAGGTGGTGGCCCCCAGGAGATGCTCATGGTCACGGCCCACATTCGTCAGCGCCGTCGCTACCACCGTCAATGCCGTGGTCTGGTCATAACGTCCACCGATGCCGGTCTCGATTGCCGCCCACTCAACCTGGTGCCAGTCAAACAGCGTGAGAGCAATCAGAATACCAATCTCGTGGAAAGACAGGGTATGATGGGGGTTGGCAAGCGCCAGTTTGAGCGCATGTGGTTTGACGACTGTCTCCCATGCGGCGGTGACATCAGCGCGGGCAATAATGCGACCGGCAATACTGAAGCGTTCACAATAATCAAACAGATGTGGCCCGGTAAATGCCCCGGCTGGACTGACCAGTTGCAACCCGGCTTCCAGTAGACGGCACGTGGAACCTTTACCGCTGGTACCGGCGATCTGGATCAGGCGGGTGGGATGGCCGTGTGGCCAGAGTGTGTGGATTGATTGACGTAGCAGTTCCTGTCGGCTGAGTCTGCTCAGAGACCACTGGGCATGATAGATCTGATCGACGGTGTTGTAATATTGGGCATCAAACGCATCGTCCATAGCAACGCCTCCTGATGATTAGCGCCTGGAAGAAGTCAGCGCTGCAAAACGTGCGGCGCAATGTGCGATGCATGAAACGCACGGTGCGTTACAGATTGTTACTGCCTGTACGCAGACAAAGCGCCGAACGCTCAATGGCGTTCAGCGCTTGATTGGTAGGCCGTGTAGGACTCGAACCTACAACCAGCTGATTAAGAGTCAGATGCTCTACCAATTGAGCTAACGGCCCGTAGATGGTTAGAGTATAGCATAGAACATGTCCTGATGCAATAGCGTGTGGCCTGGTAATTGATCTGGCGTGTTGAAAACGCCGTGTTACAATGACACCAATCAGTATTCACCATGGTATAATAGGCAATCTGGAGCCGGGATCTGTATACATGGTACAAGGAATAAACGATGACCAATGAGCCGGGTCTATCGAATATGAGTGGCAAAGTTATGCCAGGTATGATCCGTGAAGTAGACGTTATGTCCATCCAGGCCAATCGTCATCAACCGCGTACCCATTTTGATGAACAGGCGCTGGATGAACTGGCTGCTTCTATTCGTGAACATGGTCTGATCCAACCGCTGATTGTCACTGCGCATGCGAACGACCGCTATGAGTTAATTGCGGGAGAACGGCGCTGGCGGGCTGCCTGTCAGGCTGGCTTACGGTCTGTTCCGGTACTGGTGAAGGATGCAACGCCGCAACAAATGCTAGAACTGGCACTGGTTGAGAATGTCCAGCGGGCCGATCTGAATCCGATCGAGGAAGGTCGTGCCTATCAAACACTGAAGGATGAGTTTGGACTGAAGGACGAAGATGTAGCACAACGGGTCGGCAAGAGTCGCGTGGCAATTACCAATGCCCGACGCCTGATCCGTCTCAGCCCGGCGGCCCAACAGGCACTGGTGGATGGAACGATCAGTGCCGGGCATGGACGTGCGTTACTGCGGCTCGAGAATGCTATAGAACAGGCACAAGCGCTGGCACTTGTCGTGCAGCACGATCTCAGTGTGCGCGATATTGAACGAATTGCAGATCTCGCGTTGCACCGCCGTATTATTGCCAGCACTCGGCAGGCATTGCTGAAAGGAACAATCAACGTTGCGCATGCCCTGGCACTGGTATCACTGGACGGTGCAGAGCAAGAGCTTATGTTGAAAGCAGTCATCCAACACCAGCTTGATGCACGTATGACCGAACAACTATGTCGGCAGATTGCCAATGGTCTCCCTGTTGAGTGTACCCTGGAACCACTAACTGGGCAACGCGCAGATATTTCAGGCAATCAACTTGCACCACTATCTCTGTCCGATCTAGAACGGCATAATGACGGTAAAAGTGCACCCACACATACCTGTTCACCGGAAGATAAAGAAGCACAACATCTCTTTGAAGAAGTGCTGGGCACACCGGTACAGATCATACGTAACGGTCAAACCATTCGGTTAGTCATAACGATGTATAATGATGAGCAGGTTCAGAAGTTGTATGACTTGCTGGCAAGTGCGGTATAGAATTGATAACGTCCTCATGTTTGTGTAAAACGTGAAACACTGATGGCAGGCTTATGGCGTTGATTGTTGCTTTTGGGAATCCGGTCTATGATGATATTACCACGCCATATGTGACAACCGGTGGGCGTGTCCTTTCGGGATGTTCTACCAATGGCTGCCTGGCACTTACGCGCCTTGGTCATCAGACGACCCTGGTTGGTGGCATTGGCCCGGACTATCATCAGCGCTTTCTGGAAGATATGCAGCGTTATCACGTGGCTACCAGGTTGCAACCTTCGGCCCAAACGGGTGGATTTCGTCTCATCTATGATGCACACGGGGATCGTACACTTGACCTGCTGGGTCAGGCCGATGTGATTACGCTGGTACCTGATGTATGCGCCAATGCGGCAGCGATCATTATTGGGCCTGTCCTCCAAGAAACACCACTGCAGTTAATCAAGCGCATACGGGCAACCAGTACCGCTCCTTTATTGCTTGATCCACAGGGCTTGTTGCGACGCATAGGCGCAGATGGGCGCGTAGAACACGTTGCGAACCCGGAAATGCACGCGATCGCGCCCTTATGTACCGTGATTAAGGCAAATGAAATCGAGGCACGTGTCCTGACAGGTATCGATCCGCGCCAGGAACCTTGCAAAGCAGTACAACAGGTGCGCACCCTGGGATGCCAGATTGCGATTGTCACACTGGCCGAACTAGGTTCTATTATTGATGATGGGACGCGTCAGTATCGTATTCCAGCCTACACAACATTGGCACATGACTCAACGGGAGCGGGTGATACGTATATGGCAGGGTTTCTCCATGCCTATCTACACAACCCTGCCGATCTCTTTGTTGCAGGCTGTACTGGATCAGCCACGGCTTCAATCTGGATTGAGCATACCGGGCCAGATGCGCCGGTGACCATGGCAGAGGTGATGCGTCGTACCGCTATACTGGTATCTCATCATCACAATGGTGGGTCATAGTAAGCCAGAAGTAATACTGCCCCTGTTTCTTGGGAGAAAAAACCAATGATGCCAATTCTTGCTCGCTTTCGCCAGTTCTACGAACAGGTTTCCGTACCCCTGGGTCATTTATGCTTACGTCTGGGCTTCACACCGGATATGTTGACCTACACGAGCCTCGGGTTGAGCGCAATAGCGGCGTATAGTCTTGCTCAACAGGCATATCTGTGGGGGATAGGATTGATCCTGCTGGTGGGACTGGCCGATATGCTGGATGGGGCCACCGCACGTGCGGGTGGCACAGCCAGCGCCTATGGCACCGTGCTGGATCATGTGGTAGATCGCTATGCTGAGTTTTTTATACTCAGTGGTGTTCTGCTCAGTGGTGCTGTAGAGTCAGTGTGGGTGCTATTTGCGCTGTTTGGAATGATTATGGCCAGTTATGTGCGTGCCCGCGCTGAGTCGACAGGCAAGCTTTCTTCTTGTAACGTCGGGTTCGCTGGTCGCCAGGAGAAGTTGAGCATACTCCTGCTGGGTCTGCTGGCTCAGTCATGGTATCCAGCACTGGGAATCTTGCAGTGGTCAGTAATTATGATCGGGATTGTCTCCCATATTACGGCTATTCAGCGTCTGATCCATACGCGTCGTATGTTGATCGGGCTGCGACCACAACGCAGGCTAGATAAACGCATTGTTTAAGATATTGTTTGAAACGAATGTACATGTTCCGTTGGGAGGAACTCGGAAGTGTTCCACCAGGATGGGCTATGCGCATAGACTCTGGGCTGGTGCCACCACTTTAATTTTATGTTGGTACCAGCACGACTGTCGATGACAATAACAGTTAAGTAGGAAGTGAGGCATATATGGCGCTGACCCGGGCGGATGTTGAACACGTGGCACGGTTGGCCCGTCTGCAATTGCCAACCAGTGAGCTTGAACGTATGCGGGAGCAGCTATCAGCTATTCTGGACTATATGACGATGTTGCAGGAAGTCGATGTCGCAGGCATACCGCCCACTGCACAGGTAACGGGTCTATCCAGCGTGATGCGCCCCGACGAGATACAGCCGAATTTATCGCAGGCACAGGCGTTACAAAATGCCCCCGATCATTCTGCGGGTATGTTTCGAGTCAAGGCGGTTTTTGAGGATGAGAGTACTGGATGACCGGGTTTGCAACACTCTATCCTGAAAGAACGTCATACAGATAATCTATACAGATCGTGTGATACTATCGCAGAACAATGCAGAGAGCGCAGAATAATAAGCATCTGTTCTCCCTCTGCGTCAGGTCTTGTTGGAAACTCCGGAGATAGCAACGCATGCGGATTGGGTAAATCTGAGAGAGGAACATATGCAAAACGGAAATAGTGGTAACAACTATACAACCGAGAATCGAGACACGAACAAGCGTGGCTACAATAGCGGAAATTATATGACCATTGGTAGCTTTCAGGTCAAGCCTGTATATGTCTATATCGCAGTAGCGGCAGCAATTATGCTCCTCGTGGCGTTTATCTTAAGCCTGTTGCAAGCAAAGCTCACGTTGCATTTTGGCCTTATTGCAGGCACGTTGCTGCTACTGGCTAATGTACGTGAGTTGCTTGGCTATACGTATGGGCAGCATAACAGCACAGCGCTGCTAAACTGTATTGTGGGTGCTTCACTGTTATTCGCCTGGCTAACCGCGTTCGGTGCGTTGTTCTGGTTACCAGCACTGGCATTGATTGCTGTGGCTATCCCACTGGTGATGAGCCGCACCTCGGTCTACTCAACGTATGTACAGGTTGGTCGTACCGCATTCAACACGATCCGCCGTGCTATTGGTCGCTAAAGGAAAGTCAGAGCAAGGGTAGCGCTGGGACACCAGGGGGCGCAGAGATATATGAGTCGCTACGTCCTGATGTTCTGTGCGCCCTTGCTGCCGGTAGTTTGTCGTACACAGATTTGAGGTTGAACTGCACCTGATTGTGGCCGTTTATGGATATATATGATAAAGCATGCGTGGAAACGGAATAGTTTCACGAATGTGCTGCGTACCGCTAATCCAGGCTACCACACGTTCAATACCCATACCAAACCCACTGTGCGGTACACTCCCATAGCGACGTAGATCGAGATACCATTCATAATCGGCAATATTCAGACCGGCTGCACGGATACGCTGTTCTAATAAATCAGCATCATGGATGCGTTGCGAGCCACCAATAATCTCACCATACCCTTCGGGTGCAAGTAAGTCGGCGCAGAGAACAACCTCGGGCCGGGCAGGATCTGGTTCCATGTAAAATGCTTTGATTGCACTCGGAAAGCGTTCAACAAAGACTGGTTGGTCAAAGTGCTGCACAATCAGGGTTTCGTGTGGCGCACCGAAATCCTCTCCCCACGGCAAAGGATTACAACCCTCTATCTCCTGACAATGATCGGCAATTAACGTGATCGCTTCATCGTAGGTAATGCGAGGGAAAGGTGGAGCAACCTGTTGGAGGATCGTTGTATCACGTTCCAGTGTTTGTAGCTCATTAGCACAACGTTGTAGCACACGCTGCACAATGGCGCTGACAAACTGCTCCTGGATGATCAGATTATCAGCATGGGTAGCGAAGGCCATTTCTGGCTCAATCATCCAGAACTCAGCCAGATGACGACGGGTCTTACTCTTTTCAGCCCGGAACGTCGGGCCAAAACAGTATACTTTGCCAAAACTGAGCATGCCCGACTCAACATACAGCTGCCCTGTCTGTGCGAGATAGGCATTGCCCAGATCAAAATATTGGGTGGCAAACAGATTGGTGGTACCTTCAGCGGCGGTGGCAGTCAGAATAGGAGTATCAAAACGCACAAAACCATGGGCGTTCAGCCATTCCTGTGCAGCAGCAATGACTTCAGCACGAATGCGCAAGATTGCGTGTTGTTTTGCCGAACGTATCCAGAGATGGCGATGCTCCATTAAAAACTCGACTCCATGCTCCTTCGGGCTAATGGGATAGTTCCGGGTCAGGTGGATAATATCAAGCTCGTGTACATCAAGTTCATATCCATTGGGAGCACGGCGGTCAGCACGCACGGTACCCGTTATCCGACACGATGATTCCTGGGTCAAGCAGCGGGCTGTGGTGAAAACTGATTCGCTGACGTTGTGCTTAAATACCACACATTGAATGATGCCACTACCATCACGCAATTGGAGAAAGACGAGCTTACCCTTCTCGGTTTTATTGTAGATCCAGCCGCTTAGAGTGACGATCTTTCCATCATAATCGGCGATGTGCGCGATAGTAGCATGTGACAACAATGACATGGTTCACTCCTGCTGTTGATACGAAATGTAAGCTTCAGTATGCCACATATTTATAGTGACGGCAAATCGTATCGTGGTATCGGGTGTGACGTACCGTCCGGGGTACTCCTCCTCGAACACAAGCCGGAGCCTTCACGCCCCTGGTGGATCACAGCATAAGCAAGATATACATCTCCCCCATGTTGATGCATGCTGTTCGTGAGGGTGCCAACTATGGCTGGTTCCAGCTACTATCGGGCTACAGCCGAGACACTGGTTTGCAACCTGCAGAGAATCGCCAGCCATAGAGGAACGGGTTACTGTATGAAGATAATTTTGCTTTCCTACTTTGAGGTAACAATGACAAATATACATCATTGGCAGCACCATGCATCGGTAGACGCAGCGTTGCGGCAGTTGGCAGATTATGGCCCGGTTTTGGATACGGCAATAACCGTTCAGCAAATTGCCGCACCCACCTTTGCCGAACAGCGACGTGGTGATTTTGTGCTGGAATATATGCAAACGCTTCAGTTGCATGATCTACAACGCGATGCCGTTGGTAATGTTTATGGTCGGCACCCCGGTTATACCAATGGGCCAGCACTCCTTGTAACGGCCCACATGGATACCGTTTTTCCTGAAGATACCGATCTCACGCTACGGTGGGTGGGCGAGCAACTGTATGGCCCTGGGATTGGAGACAACAGCCTGGGCGTGGCGGCATTACTACATCTGGCGCGTGTAATCCACGAGTACGATCTTCCCCATGCACACGATATCTGGTTTGTGGCCGATGTGGGCGAGGAAGGGCTGGGTGACCTGTGTGGGATGCGGGCGGTGATTGAGCGCTTACGTTCGCAGATTGGAGCCGTGATTGTTTTGGAAGGCTGTGATTTTGGAAAATTACATCACCAGGCAATAGGGGTACGGCGCTATCGGATCGATGTTACAGCACCTGGTGGGCATGCCTGGGGTGATTTTGGCAATGTGAGCGCCGTGCATGTGCTTGTACGTATTGCCAGCCGCCTGACTGAGTTATCCGTCGCGATCGAGCCGCGTAGCACGTTCAATATTGGTGTGATTCGCGGGGGCACGGCCATCAATGCAATTGCCGAACATGCCAGCCTCTTACTGGATCTTCGTTCAGTCGATACCACGACGCTCCAGGTCCTGATTACGCAAGTGGAGACCATTGTTGCCGATCAAGCAGCGTTGTATCCAGAGGCACAGGTGACCCTGACGCTAGTCGGTGATCGCCCGGCGGGAGCAATTGCCCGTGAGCATCCCTTAATTCGTGCGGCTACTGCAGCATATACCGCCGTCGGTGCAACGGTGTCATATGTACAGAGCAGTACTGATGCGAATATTCCGCTGAGTCAAAATATTCCTGCCGTGTGTATCGGATTGGCGAATGGCCAAAACGCACACCGCAGCGACGAATATATTGTGCCCACGAACCTGGGCCGGGGTATGCAAGCGCTCTTGCTGTTAGCAATGGCAGCAAGTGATCAGGTGATCGCTGATTGTTGATTGTTCTTATATCAAGACGCAAAGGTACAAGGGCTTCTGGATTTGCATTTCACGCCTTGCACCTCTCTTTTTAACGCAAAGGCGCAAAGGCGCGGAGATGTACGCATAAGGCCGTACTCACCCCGCCAAGGGCGCGGCGGCGTGATCGCACCGGCTGCATCTACCTGTACCCCAGAGGGATGTCCTATATCATACGACAAAATGAGAGACAACAAGATGTACCACCGTGTAGGGCATGGCTCTAGCATGCCCCCGACCGTTCAGCGGCGCCCTGCTGTTCAGATAGTCACCGCCCATGTCATAAAGGGACGCGCTGCACGCAGCGTCACATATCGCATCTCCACATCTCACACATCTTCGCCTCACGAATCCTTGCATCTTTGCTTTGTGCCTCACGCCTGTCTGTACTTGACAGCAACCTCAGAACCTTCTATACTTTGCTTCATACAACTCCAAAGCATGGCTGCGCGTAATGCTTACGCCCCTGGATATTTCTTTTTCTGATGGGGCAAAGTCTGGTAAGGGCAGAACTGATTATAAACCGGGTATTCGCTTGAAGGACAAGTTGGGATGCATGTTTATGCGTTAGCCCTTGAGAAAGGCGGAGTGGGTAAAACCTGTCTGGCAGTCAACTTTGCCGCCGCCTTTAGCCGGTTGAACTTACGTGTCCTGCTGATCGATCTCGATGCCCAGGCCCATGCCAGTCAGTGGCTGGGCTGCGATGCGGAGCAACTGCGGCCAGAGGATAGCATTATCGGCATCATTAATGGGCGAAAGGTACCAGAGTGCATTCGCCCGACCGAAGAAGGGATCGCTCTCATTCCAGCCCACGCAGCAATGGCAAGTCTACCGATCCAGTTAGCAAGCTCGCCTAATAGTGGTATCTTTTCTCTTCAGGATGCGCTGGATCAGATTCGCCACCCGACTCCACATTATGATATTGTGGTGTTAGATCTGGCACCGGCTCGTGGGCCCGTATTGGCGACGGCCCTGGCTGCGGCGACCCGCTGTATTGCGCCCGTTCAGTCTGAAAATCTCGTTCTGCGTGCGTTACGCGCATTAATTGATTCGGTGGCCCAGGCCCAGCGCATCAACCCTCATTTGCGCGGAGTCAGTATTGTCCGCAATCGTTATGCACCACGCAGTGCCGGAGATATGATCTATGATCACGCCCTGTGTACGTTCTATGGCGAACAGCTGCTGCGCACCATTATCCCCATTCGTGCGTCGTTACGCGACTCGGCTGGATTACAGCAGAGTGTATTTCGGTACACAAGTGCCGATGCAGGTGAAGTGCGCAACCTGTTTCTCGATCTGGTAGAGGAATTGATTAGCCTGGATGGAGGAACATAGTGTCGTCAAAAACAACCGATCGACTCAAGGCGTTACAGGAACGGGCAGCCATGCTAGTATCCCCCACCACAGCACAGGCTGACATGACTGCGACGCACGATGCCCAGACCGCTGTTTTAGCCGCTAGCATGCATTTTGGCGGTACGCTTCAACAGATCATCCAGGATCGTGCGATTCAGGCCATTCCCGTTGCCCATATCGCGCCAGACACACGCCCCGGTATGCAGCAACCACGGTTTCTCCCCCTGCCAGAGCAGTTAGTAATCGATGGTCAGCCAGTCACTGAGTATCAAGAACTGGTAGCCGAGTTGTTGACTCTGGGCGACTCACTCAAGGAGCGTCAAATCCAACCTATCGTTATTTTCCCCGGAACGAGTAATGATTATCCGCAAGCGCGCTATCTCATCCTGGTCGGTCAACGGCGCTGGACCGCCGCCTGCCTGGTTGGAATCCCCACGCTTGACGCCGTCGTGGTTGATCCACCTGCACCAGCCGAGCGGGTGCACATTCAGTATGTTGAGAACGAGGAGCGCGAAGAGTTTAGTGATATGGAACGAGCATGGTCTTTATATCAGATGAAACAGGCGTTGAATGATGCTCCCTGGGAGGAGGTAGAGACACGCCTTCAGATGAGTCGCGCTCGCCGTCAGCAGTTGTTACGGATGATGGCTTTTTCACCAGTTCAGCAGCGCCGCGTGGCTCTATTACGACTGCAAGAGACCCAGGCGCGTACCCTGCACAGTGCCCTACGATCCGGTGAATTGACATCGGCACAGGTCGATGACATCCTGGAGCGGTTGCATAGCATTTTGACTCAAAGATCCAGATCTATACCCACCGATGAACCAACAGAAGAACGAACCGAGCAGCATTTCTGGCGGCGCTCGGTCATTGATGGGCCAACTGTGGCGCGATTGGTGGCGCGTACCCGCCGTCAGGCCACGACGACGGCAACCCTCGCACCACCACGCTGGTTGCCACCCCTGTACGAGCAGATTGCACGTACCTGCCAGTCACTGCAACGCTCGCTTGCACGGCTAGAAACGTTGAGTGTGGCTGATGTCAGTAGTCTGGATGCTAAACTGTCACAGTTACAGACTCTGACACAGCAAGTACGACAACACCTTCAGCAGATTGACATTGACGGACAATCCTCAAAATAGTTCTCCGGGTGTTTTTCGCAATTTCAGGCGTTGAAGAGAACCTAACCCGCCTGAAGACGTTACGATGAACAGACAATTGTTATACTATTGTTATGCTATATAGCATCGTTGAAAAATACCGAAATGAGGATATGTTATGCCTGTACAACTCAATATCACTACTCGTGTGCAGGAGGCGGCCCGGACAATACTTGATTTACTGAACGGCAAAATGTTTTGGCGCTCGCTGAGCGATCTTCCAGGCTATAGTACAGAATGATGATAGTCGTTGAACCGCCACCCTACGGGACGGTACAACGTCAAAACCAGGCTCATAAAGCAACTATTCCTAAAATCGCACTGGCCCCGGATCGAACGACGTCGGTATTCAGACAGGCTACATAAATATAGACGATTATGTTATACGCAGCGCATTACAGCTCATGACAACGGTTGCAGGACAATTCCTAAGAGCGTGATCAGAAACGATGATCTCAAATAGAGTTGATTCAGGAGCATTGCGATAGAACCAGGATAAAGAAAGGCTTCACTCGATTCTGGATTGCGGTTGTATTCTTTCCTGGCCAAACGATGTCAGAAAGCCATGTTCACCGTCATGATACCACAAATCCGGGTTTCTGATCACGCTCTAAGGTTTGTCAGAGTGGTGCTGATGTAGCCTGTTGGCGAGAAGCTCGCTTTTCGGACAGTCGCTACAAAACAAGGAACACTTCACAGGTATAAAATCCTGAGCAGTGTTCCTTCCAGAATTCTAAGCACGACGCGCTATTTGGAGTTCATCTGGCCCATAATGTAAGCCACTGCACCAATAACAAACATCGAGAGAATAACCATTAACCCGCCCATCCACTCAGGAGTAAAACCGACATCAGGCATAACTTGAACCTCCATTTATAATATAGTTGAACCTTCGCCATATTTCTTTTATAACATTATCTTGCGAAATATGAAAGAGGTCTTAAGAGGAGAAATAGAGGAGATTTGGTGGAGGTCAAAAAAACTACAGACCAGCGATTCTGCTCAGTGTGACACTAAAACCAGATTGGTACCGGTTCTCTGGGGCAGGCGCTCAATTGAGATCTGTCATGGGGATAACAGGCATGTTGTGTGGGAAGCTACAGAATCTGTGAAAGTCGAGCAAGGAGTTAACATACCGCACTTTCTGGTACACAGACAAAGGGTGTATAGCCAGCAAAAGATGACTTACTCCTGGTTTCTTGTATTATGGATACCCGCTGTTTATGCCAGCAATGGATATATAGCCATCCTTTTCCAGGTACTAATCGGAGTCAACCTGAGCCGAGGTATCGCTTTGTCCGGGCTGCAGAAGAGACTCCGGTGTTTTACCGCATTATGCCAGCTTGCTATACCGTCAGATCATGGCAGTTTTATCTGTACTGAAATCATTGTCACCAGTACTACAACGAGACATCTCCTGAGTAGGGAGGCGCGGCGAAGCCGCGCCGCACCAGAAAGCAACCATGTACGGGAACCTGCGGCCCCCGCGCCTTGGCCGCGATGAAGTCTCGTTGTAATACGAGAAAAACCACACCTGACACTATGAGCGTTTTTGCACGAGTAGCCGAATAGCAGTACGCTCTTCCTGGTCTATTTCAACATCAATAAACGATGGTACGCACATAATGTCGATTCCATCTTCGCGCAAGTAGCTACGGGCAATCGCAATCGCCTTAATTGCTTGATTAGCGGCTCCCGCGCCAATCGATTGTACCTCGGCCGTACCTGTTTCACGTATCACCCCTGCAATAGCACCGGCAACGGCACTGGGGCGAGAACGCGTAGAGACTTTGAGGACTTCCTCACCATTCTGATGTTGGACAACCTGCGCAGACTTTTCACCAACACTGCGGGTAAGTTGTGTTGTTCGATCGGATTTCATAGATTCCTCCTCTGCATTGAACCATGTTGAAATGAATCTGATGAATGATGTTGCATTGAAGCGTCCATCATCTCTCAGTACACGCTACCACTCCTTGCTACTCTCCCCTAGTCAAAAGAATACGTTTCGATAGCAATGATGTATTACGTCTTTGATCAGGCTACAAACAAGATGCCTGATTCCCATTGTCTCTCTTTTGAAATCAAATTTCAGTTAATCGGGCATGTTTTTGATTGTAGTGCATACTGTATACCACATTTTAATGCCGGAGGAGTAGAGCGTCTCAGAGGAGATTTCGGGGAGAAAAAGGGGAGAACTCCTGTTGCGCTAACATTGATGGGCCTGGACACGATCATTATTTCGAAAAATGGTCGCGCCCACCAGCCAGTGATCAGATTTGTGATGGCTCCCAGGACGAAAGCACCTGTTGCTCGCGGAAACTGCCGCCCCGAAAAGGAGTGAGAAGGGAGAAAATAACTGTCAGGAAATAGGAAAGAGGGAACCAGAGGAGAGGACTTCTTTTTCCTCCTTTCTATCTCCTCTTTCCTCATTGGGCGAAAGCCGCTCAAGCGGGTGAAGCCCTTCTATCCCAGGGCGAAAGCTCCTGGGATAGAAGGGCTATTTTGGTAAACAAAAGGTACGTTGCTAAAGTTACAACCAGCGCGCTACTCGGTATCATCAGGATTTACCAGAATGTAGCCTGCACCACGCACATTTACCAGATATCTGGCAGGAATTTTGCGTCGCAGATTACGTACATGGGATTTGAGCAACGTCTGCGCTTCTTCTTCATCTACATCATGACCATGGGTGTGGCGCACAATCTCTCGATAGGTCACCACACGTTGTCCAGCATCCATCAGACATTCAAGCAAGGCATATTCAGTTGGTGTCACATGGAGCAATTCTTTATCGAATGAAACCGTGTGTCGCAGACGATCAATACAGAGTGCACCGACGTAAGTGTACCGATCAGGTTGCTCCGATTCAGGAGGCAGCGGATCGATTGTGCGCTCTTGATCCAGTTGTTTAATGAATACCTCTTCTTCATTAAACTGGGCGACGATCTGGGCAATGGTCTGCAAGGCATTCACCTGACGTTGCTCGGCATTCCGGCGTTGCAAAGCGCGATCAACACATTTGAGCAGGGCCGCTGGTGAACATGGTTTGAGCAAGTAGTCATAGGCACCGGCGCGAATAGCTGCAATCGCGGTTTCCAGTGAACCATACCCTGTCAGGAGAATAACCGCCGGTGCCGGTGATTCATTGCGCGCAGCATTCAGCACTTCGATACCATCGATGTCGTTCATACGGATATCGGTGATGATGACATCAAAAGAGTGTTGAGCCAGCATTTGCAGCGCGGTCTCGCCATCCGCCGCCGGAGTTACACAATAGCCTGCTTTTTCCAGCATAGCTGTCAGAGCCATGCGGGTTCGCTGATCATCTTCAACCATCAGAACATGTATGTCCATTGCCGCCTCTTTGTTGTCAACGTTGCTTTGTACTATTATATATATTTATATTTACATAGGGTGTATGGTAGCTATCTCTCACCAAGCTAAAATCTGGACTCCGGTTCTCTGCACCTGATGTAAGATTGCTATATTATGTCCACGAAGCTACTGGTATTTCCATGTCCAACATTTCCTGGTGCAGTGGAAAGACAATGACAAAGGTCGTTCCAACACCAGGAACACTCTCAACATTGATCGTTCCGCCATGCTGGGCAATAATGCGGCGACTGATGGTCAACCCCAATCCTGATCCATCAGGACGGGTGGTAAAAAAAGGCTCGAAAATATGTGAGAGAACATTCGGGGCAATACCACATCCGGTATCACTGATGTAGATAACTACGAATTTTGATTGAGTATGACAGGGTTCTGGTAGTGGTAGAAATGACGTCGGTGCCAACGGGTCAATGCTTGATCGGGTACGAAACCGTAGTTGTCCACCATCAGGCATCGCAGCAACAGCGTTCAGTATCAAGTTAAGCAGTACCTGGGTCAGATGATCGGGATCCCCCCAGAACAACGGCAGATCGGGTGCCAGGTCATTTTCAACATCAATGCCATGCCGGGTCAGGGTACTGCCTGTCAATAGCAGAACGCGCTCGATCAAGGCATTAATGTCCAGTGAACGCAATGTCTTTTGCGGCGGACGATACAGATCGAGCAACTGGTGTACAATACGGCTAATTCGTTCTATTTCTTCCCCTGCAAGTTCCAGGTAGCGCTGGCGTTGTTGCGCATCGTCTTGATCCGCGAGGTAAAGAAAGGTTTGAATCGCTTGCAACGGGGTGTTAACCTCATGAGCTACGGTAGCCGCTAATTTGCCACTGGCAGCAAAGCGTTCATTTTCGATCTGCAATGTTTCGAGATGGACTCGTTCCGTCACATCAACGACGTGCAAGATAACCTGATCGACGGATTGATCGGCATTGAGCAGCGGCAGGGTCTGGACATCAAGGATATACGCGTGACCGTCAGGGGTCGTATATCGTTCACGCTGACGCCGGGCACGGCCATCGCGTAGCGTCAGTAATGCCTGTTCACCTGGAAAGAGCACAGTATGGTTTGTGTTATAGCACATGTCAGCCCAGTAGCGTCCCACTAAGCTGGCGGGCGTGGAATTAAACATAGCCGCCAGTGACTGATTAACGGTCAAAATACATCCTGCACTATCGAGCAATACCAGGCCATCGTTTAACCCCTCTAACAACGCCTGAACCATGTCATGACTACGACGTAGCCGTTCATTCAGATCCTCCAACCGGGTAAAAGCGCGGGTGAGCGCCTGTTCAGCATTTTTCCGCTCAGTAATATTCTTATGCGCCCCGGTCATACGGGTAGGATTACCGTTGGCATCACGGGACACTACCTTGCCTTGATCCAGGATCCAGATCCAGTCTCCGGATTTTGTGCAGAGCCGCCGCTCCACTACATAAACAGGTGTACGCCCCTCAAGATGGTTGTGGAGTGCCTGCAGTACCTGGGGCACATCATCGGGATGCGCCAGTTTGTCCCAGACATCAATGTGACATTTAAGTTCATCTGGATGATACCCTAACATTGCGACCCAACGCGGACTAAAATAGACCTCATCCTTTACAATATCCCAGTCCCACAAACCATCGTCAAGAGCATAGAGCGCCAGTTTCAAGCGCTCTTCACTAATACGCAACGTTTCTTCCGTTTGTTTCTGCTGGGTCATATTGATGTGTGAAATAACCGCTCCACCATGTTCTCCCTGTAAAGAGGTAACATACATCACAAACCAGTGTGTGGTCGTTGGTGTGGAACAGGAATACTCTAGTGTAAAGTGGGTCATGGTACAATTGAGTACAGCTTGAATGCCAGCGAGGGCTTTGTCCGTCTGTTCAGCAAATGGCCAGGAGGCCTGACGGCATATGTCCAGGTAGTTGCAACCGACATCCATACGATCTTGATCGGTTGCACCATTTTCCTCGGCAAATTGTTTCCATGCTGCATTGACGGCAATAATCAACCCCTGTTGATTGAGAACGACAATATGTTCAGGGAGTGAGTCGAGAATGCCGCGTAATAAGACATCGTGTTCACGCAGTGTTTCGGCAAAATGCTGTATACACTGCTGGCTTTCACGGAGACTCTGTTCTGTGCGACGGTGCTCCTGGATTTCTTGCTGCAACTGCGTATTGGCGATGGTCAATTCGGCCGTACGCGCAACAACACGCTGCTCCAACTCTGCGGCCTGGGTTTGCGTCTGCTGCAACAGGCAGGCATGCTGAATAGCAATTGCTAACTGGTTGGCAATTTCACGTCCAATGCGTATCTGTTCGGCACTAAAGGAATGCGGTGTATCACTTGCTAATATGAGCGCTCCTATCATTTTACCATGAGCGATCAGTGGAATATTCAGGCTAGCCCTTGCATCCTCAGTATCAACGGAACAACCATTCCTACTCGTAAGCGCTGAACCCAGATCCGATGCTCGTTGATTGGAAGAGGTTGTTCGAGCTATGGGTTCGTCACTGTGTGCCAGCACCATGGTTGTTTGCGCTACAGGATCAAACATGAGGACACTGGCACGCGTATAGGGTATCAGATGGCATAAGCGGCTCAAGGTAGCGTGGGCGATTTCTTCGAGTGATTGGGCATTGAGAATGGCATGATCGATCTGATGCAAAATTTCGAGGCGATGGGCATACTGTTGCAGTTCTTCTTCAGCCTGTTTGCGCTCAGTAATATCTCGAAACACAAATACGGTGCCAGTGGTAACACCGTGATCATTACGAATAGGCGCTGCACTGCGCAGAATAGTCAACACCTGACCGTCGCGGGTGCGACACAACAGATGATCGTCGGTATTTTCGCTGATATGTAAGCCAGATTGAAACTCCGCTGGTGCAATGTTCTTTTTAATACTCAGCACATCGGTCAACTTACGGCCAATGGCCTCGGCCTGTGTCCAACCTGTCAGTATTTCGGCAAAGGGATTCATCAAAGTAATATGATCGTGAATATCGGTTGTAATAACTGCATCGCTGATACTGTGTAAAATAGCGGTAAGCCACTGCTCCCGCTCCCTTATTTTCTTTTCGCTTTGTTGCTTGTATAACGCCAATTCAATAACAGGCGAAAGTTCTTGAAGATTGAAGGGCTTCAGAATATAGCCAGATGGTTCGGTTACCTTGATACGCTGCAAAGTTTCGGCATCGGCATGAGCAGTGATAAAAACAATAGGAATGTCAAAGTAGATATGAATATATCTGGCTGCCTCAGTACCATCCATTGACCCTTCGAGTTGCACATCCATCAACACCAGATCAGGTCGAAGTGCTGCGGTTTGTTGGATGGCTTCTTCGCCCGAAGCCACAATACCCGATACGCTATACCCCAGCATTTCTAATTTTTTGCGCATATCGTGGGCAACAATCGCCTGATCTTCGACAATCAAGATCTTTGTAGATGTCATGATCGCTACCTTACACTCCCGCACCAGCAGGGCGCATAACCTGCCTGATACTGGTGCCTGATCGTATGTTTGTACCCGTTCAGGTGGGATGGTTGGGGGCACCCTCCTCATCTCATGTTTCTTTGTCGATTCGTTGCCACCACAACGGGCCAACAAAGTTAAAAGCCTGTGGCCTCCGCAACCCCTGCTAACAAACGTTCCCCGAAACATAGACGTATGCTCTTTGCATTACGTCTACTCTACCACCGCCGTTAAGGAATGGTCAAGAGCAGTTTTATCAAATGACTGGCTACCCTGTGCAACAGAATTCAGGTATAATGCTTTTCAGGCTCATCAAAAATAAGAGAAAAACGAGAGCATGTACACGTCTTCGGGAAATCCAATACGCAGGTTTGTTATCTGCGGTAACATCGTTGTATAGCCATTCTATCCCTATGGTCAACCGGAGTCCAGGTTCTGAGCCTGGTAACGCTCCATCCGGCTGAAAACCCGGACTTCGGTACTTCACGACAAACAGATGTAGCATTGCTATATTATATATGGTTGTTGTACAAGTAACGTACCCGTTCCGGTAGAGTGATTTGGCGGAATCGTGCCCATCTATCAAGCAATACAACTATTTGTATATATGGATGAATTCATTATTCTTGGAAAGGAGAATAGGCAACGGCGCAATTGCTGCTAAACAACTGCGCAACGTGCCTCAAGGTTATGGTGTATGCAACCCGGCGATTTGAATTTTCGGCAGCACATCGCTACTGGCGTCCAGAATGGAATGCCGAGCAGAACGAGCGCGTTTTTGGTAAGTGTACCAGCCCTTATGGTCATGGTCACAACTATACACTTGATGTCACTATTACCGGGCCGGTTGATCCCCTCACTGGCATGGCAATGAATATGACTGATTTGAAAGCGCTCGTAAATACGGTGCTGGAAGAATTTGATCATAAATATCTCAATGAGGATACCGCTTATTTTCGCGAACAGATCCCAACTACCGAGAATATTGTGCGTGTGTTGTGGCGATTGATTGCTCCACGCCTGCCAACCGGAGTCGTTCTGGCGCGACTACGTCTGTATGAGATGCAGGATCTGTGGGCTGAGTATGATGGCACGGACGAAGCGTACATTACCCGCTCCTATGTCTTCTCGGCTGCACATCGGTTGCACGCACCTGCGCTTTCTGATGCAGAAAATCTGGAAGTTTACGGCAAGTGTAATAATCCCCGTGGGCACGGTCACAATTATACGATCGAGGTGACGGTCAAGGGGCCGGTTGATCCTTTAACCGGCATGGTTATCGATCTACCAGATATAGATCGTATCGTGCGCAGTGTTCTGGAACAGGTCGATCATAAGCATCTGGATCATGAAATTAGTGCCTTTCGCAGCCAGGTTTCGACAGCTGAAAATATCGTGGTGTACTTATGGAATGAACTGGCCCCACAGTTTGAAGGCCGCCTGGCACATCTCAAACTCTGGGAGACAAAGAAAAACGTATTTGAATATACAGGGGGTTAACCTGATAATTTGTAATTCACAGTTTTTGTGCAGGATATCGTCTCATCTTTTTGAATCCCTTATGAACGGATATATGTATGACAGTTAATAATAATGGACAACATATCTACACTAGCCCAATCGCGGAAGATTTTAATCTCTTAGAATATAAAAATTTGGTGATGCCTGGTCATGGTAAAATCGAGGGACTTACCTTTGATACCAATACCCAGATCGAGGAAGCAGTACACACTATTCTGCGTGCCATTGGCGAGCAACCGGAACGTGAGGGATTACTCAAAACACCCGCTCGTGTGGCACGTATGTATGCTGAGGTGACCGCTGGCTATCATATCGATCCCGAAGCGCTCATTAATGACGCGGTATTCAGCGTAGACTATGACGAGATGGTGCTAGTAAAAGATATTGACTTTTATAGCATGTGCGAACATCACATGTTACCGTTTATGGGCAAGGTGCATGTGGCCTATATTCCTGATGGCAAAGTGATCGGCTTAAGTAAGATTCCGCGCATTGTGGAGATGTATGCACGCCGGTTACAGGTTCAGGAGCGTATGACCGTGCAGATTGCGGATTTTCTTGATCATGCCTTGCATCCGCAGGGAGTGGCGGTCGTAACTGAAGGGTTGCATATGTGTGCGGTAATGCGAGGCGTGAAGAAAGCCAATGCCCGGATGACAACCTCGGCGATGCGGGGCGTGTTTCGTAATGACGCCACAACGCGGGCCGAGTTTATGAGCCATGTTAATCGTGATTGAATTTACGTGGTTAATCGTAGGTGCTTATTCTTTAGCAAAAAGGAGTAAAGAAACAGCGGGTTTCTGGGGATCGGGGTCTGCCAGCATAGGGTGACTGAATGCCAATGCCTGTGATCCTGCAACATCGCTTCCTTTTAAAGACAAAGCAATGATGTGTTCTAACGCTGATACTCCCTGCAACCAATGACGTGCGAGATCGTGGGAAACACTGAAGCCCATAGTACAGGGAATCAGCAACAACAACGAAGGTGAGAATTGCATGGTTCAGAATCGAGAACCGGTGATGGTTGTGGTTGGGGCATCGCGGGGAATCGGGAGGGCGACAGCGCTGGCGTTAGCGAGTAGTGGCAATCGGCTATTTCTGGCGGCACGCTCGACCGCCGATCTCGAGCGGGTTACTACTCTTGCTCAGGGGTTGGGAGCTAGCGTGACGCCAATCGCATGCGATGTTACCAGCGAGGCGCAAGTACATCACTTGCTAGAACGTGCCGCCAGTGCCACCGGGCAGATCGATGTGCTGGTGAACAGTGCCGGTACGTGCATCGTTGCGCCTTGTGAGGAGTTGACGCTGGCCGATTGGGAGTGGACACTCCAGGTCGGATTGACAGGCACATTTTTGACCTGCAAGCATGCACTTGCGCATATGTCCGCCGGGGCACTGATCGTCAATGTGGCCTCGGTTGCTTCCCGCCAGGCCTTCCCAACCTGGTCGGCGTATACCGCGGCCAAGTATGGCGTACTGGGCTTCTCGAACGCGCTACGTGAGGAGGTTCGACCACGCGGCATCCGGGTCACGGTAGTGCTGCCGGCTGCCACCGATACGGCGCTCTGGAATGCGATTCCGGGGACGTGGAATCGGGCCAATATGCTCCAACCTGAAGACGTGGCACAGGCTATCGCCGCTTTGATAGCCCAACCTGCGCATGTGATGACCGAGGAACTTGTGATTGGGCATGTGATTGGGCGTTTGTAGGCATTTGCACATATAGCAAGTCTCCATGCATGAACGGACGTCGCGGCTGAAACTTGAAAAGCGCTCCATCCTGGCTGTAACTGGCATTCCAATAAAGGTTATTCCGATTTGTTTTATCGTGTTACGCTTTATCTCTTTCGGACGCGATGAACGCAATCGGAGACTCACTCTATACTGATGTAACGTTTGTCCTCGTTCCGATGGGGGAGTGGGGAAATTCTGGCCCCGCCTGGTGGTTCTTGAAGTTGCGGGGGCCTGCGGCCCCCGCAACCCCTGCAGACGACCGTTCCTCAGAACGGGTACCGCTGATCAATCGAAAGAACCTTTAACATACAAGGGAGATAAATTGCTATAAAGGGAGAATGTATGAAGACCACGCTGACCAGGCGTATCCAGATGCACTATAATCTGCTGGCACCGTTTTACTATGGGTTGTGGGGCCATCATGTTCATCATGGCTACTGGACGGATGTTGCGGATACGACCGATCAGGCGGCGGCTCAGGAGCGGTTGATCGCGGAGTTATACAGCCTGGCCGAACGACCACAGCCAGAGCGCATACTCGATGTGGGTTGCGGGTATGGTGGCTCATTGCAGTGGTTTGCCCGACATATCGGCGCACAGGGTCTGGGCATTACGCTGAGTCCGGTGCAGCGAATGATCGGTCAGTTCAACTTGCGGCGATCCGGGCTGCACAACCGGGTGCAGATCCAGGTAGCCGACGCACAGCAGGTATGGCCGCTATCGGCGCAGAGCGTGGATCTGGTCTGGTGCGTGGAGTGCACTGAGCATCTGGTGGATCGGCTGCATTTTGCCCGGCAAGCCTGTCGTGTGTTGCGCCCCGGTGGCACGTTGTGTGTGGCAGCCTGGCTTGCGGGCACCAACCCATCGCCTGCGGCAGTGGCGCTACAGCAAGAAGTGGCGCAAGGGATGCTGTGCTATCCCTTTGGTACACTGACGGATTACCAACAATGGTTTGAGAGCGCTGGCTTGCAGCCGATGCACACGCGCATCATTACACCCCATGTGACCCGCACCTGGGACATCTGCATTGCATTGCGTGATCAACCGCTGTTGCGCCACGTTGCCTCTCTTTTGGGACGTGATGTCCAGGCCTTTACAAACTCGTTCACCGCCCTGCGGCAAGCATATGCAGAAGGGGCGATGGAGTATGGGTTGCTGGTTGCGCGAAAGGAGGCCTGAAATACACGACGCTCACCTGGTGAGGATGTTATGCGTCTGACCAGGTGAGGTTGTACCCGCTGCTACGAATAAGAAACCGGGTGGATGCAACATCCGCCCGGTTCCGAAGCCATACTTCCAAAAAACAGGGGATGGGATTGTGACTAGAAATCCATACCGCCGCCCATACCGCCCGGAGGCATATTGCCACCACTACCACCTGACTTTTCCTCAGGCAGATCAGTAATCAACGCTTCGGTGGTCAGTATCATACTGGCAATACTGGACGCGTTCTGCACCGCGCTGCGCGTCACTTTAGCCGGGTCGATAATACCTTGCTCGACCATACTGCCGAACTGGCCAGTCAACACATTATAGCCAAAGGTCGTATCACCCTTCTCCTTCTGATGGCGACGCACGGCATCAATAATTACCGCACCATCCTCACCAGCGTTGCGAGCCAGCATACGCAGCGGTTCTTCGAGCGCCCGGCGCAGGATCTGAATACCAACACGCTCATCATCGTGAGTAACGGCAACATTTTCCAACGCACTAATGGCATTGATCAACGCCACGCCACCACCAGGAACAATACCTTCCTCAACCGCCGCCCGCGTTGCACTTAAAGCATCCTCAACGCGATGCTTCTTCTCCTTGAGTTCCGGCTCGGTCGCCGCACCAACCTTGATCACTGCTACACCACCAGCCAGCTTCGCCAGGCGTTCCTGCAACTTCTCACGATCAAAGTCACTGGTCGTGGTCTCGATCTGTGAACGAATCTGATCGATACGCGCCCTAATGGCCCGCTCATCGCCGCGCCCCTCAATAAAGGTCGTATCGTCTTTCGTCGCAATCACCTTGCGGCAGCGGCCCAGATCATCAATTGTAGCACTATCCAGTTTGCGGCCAACCTCTTCGCTAATAACCGTACCACCCGTCAGAATAGCCATATCCTGAAGCATCGCCTTGCGGCGATCGCCAAAGCCAGGAGCTTTGACAGCCAGGGCATTGATCGTGCCACGTAGCTTATTGACCACCAGTGTCGCCAGCGCTTCGCCGTCAACATCCTCGGCAATAATCACCAGGTTCTTCGAAACTTGTAAAACCTTCTCCAGCAGCGGTAAGATCTCTTGAACACTGCTGATCTTCTTATCGGTAATCAGAATATAGGGGTCATCCAGCTCGGCTTCCTGGCGCTCAGTATTGGTGACAAAATAGCCGGAGATATAGCCACGGTCAATCTGCATACCCTCGGTGTATTCCTTCTCAAAGGCCACACCTTTGCTCTCTTCAACCGTGATCACACCATCCTTGCCAACCTTCTCCATCACCTCGGCAATCAGGTCGCCAATCTCGGTATCGGCCGCGCTGATGCTAGCAACATGGGCAATGTCGGCCCGGTCACGCACAGGAGTTGCCGCCGCTCGGATTGCCGCGACGACCGCTTCAGTACCGCGATCCAGACCACGCTTCAGCAACATCGGGTTAGCACCCGCCGCCACCACGCGCAGGCCCTCACTCACAATCGCCTGAGCCAGCACGGTTGCTGTCGTTGTACCATCACCTGCCACATCGTTGGTCTTGGTAGCTGCTTCCTTGAGCAACTGCGCCCCCATGTTCTCGAATGGGTCTTTCAGCTCAATCTCGCGGGCAACCGTTACCCCGTCATGGGTCACTGTCGGAGCGCCGAACTTCTTATCAATCGCCACATTCCGGCCACGTGGCCCCAGCGTGGTCTTGACCGCATCGGCGACCGCATCAACACCCCGCTTGAGCGAGCGGCGCGCCTCTTCGTTAAAGCATAACTGCTTTGGCATATGTTTCAGGTCCTCCTCTTGACAAGTTCAGCACACAATGTAAGCGCTATAGAACTGCTCATACGATGTTGACTAAGCGTCTTTAGCCTTGAATAATACCCAGGATATCCTTTTCAGCGAGGATCAGATACTCAACATCGTCGATCTTAAATTCCGTGCCACTATACTTTGCGAACAAGACACGGTCGCCAACCTTTACATTCATGGGTACCAGCTTGCCGCTGTCATCCCGGCGACCTTCGCCAACAGCCAGCACCTGACCTTCTTGCGGGCGCTCTTTGGTAGCAGTGTCGGGGAGAAAGATCCCTCCCTTCGTCTTCTCTTCACGCTCCGCTGGTTTGACCACCACCCGGTCTCCTAGAGGACGAACGCGGAAGTCTCCTGACATAAGCTTATACCTCCTTGGTACACAACACTCGCATTGTTTGATGGATAACAGTAGCTGTTCAGGGTTTAGCACTCTCAACTGAAGACTGCTAACCTTTCACTATCTTACCGAATGACCGGCGATTTGTCAAGAGGATTTTAGCACTCTTTCAATAAGAGTGCCAGTTACCATTAACCCAGAGGAGGTATCGCTGAAGATGAAGGCGACGTAACATTTTAGCACTCTTTCAATAAGAGTGCCAGTGGCTACTAACACAGTGGACTGATGCAGCGCAGCCCATGGCGAACACGAGTACCGCAGACACATATAGCCCGTCTATCGTGCATCTGCTATGCTTACGCCATACCAGGGAACTATCATTCGGAGCACATCACTCTGGCAGCACAAAACACGCACGGCAACGGGCCTCGTACAAATCCTGGCCACCTACGACGAGCGTCGGCGCACTGGCCGGCGCGGGTTGCCCGTTGATCAACCGTTGTGAGCGGGTAGCATACGCCCCACAGCGCACACAGATGGCGTAGAGCTTATCGACCTGTTCAGCTACACTCATCAGCGCCGCCATTGCGGGGAAAGGCTCGGCACGGAAGTTCTGGTCAAGCCCCGCTACCAGCACCCGCACCCCTCGATCCGCCAGTTCCTGGCACGTGCTGACAATTTGCTCCGGTGTGTCTTCCAAAAAATGGAGTTCATCAATGGCGATCACCTGCACACCCGCAAGATACGGTGCTATCTCACGGATCGAGGTGATCGGATGAGCTGCTTGCCGGGTGCCTGCATGACTGGCAACGTGACTCAGGCTATAGCGGGTATCCATACGCGGGGTAAAGATGTGAAAAGGCTGCCGCGCAATCTGCACCTGGCGGATACGCCGGATTAACTCTTCAGTTTTGCCGCTGAACATACAACCACAGATGACCTCAATGCGCCCGGCAGTGCATAGTCGTGTCATACATTACGCTTTCTCAGAGGGTGCGAACAGAATCTAAACGCGCTCAACATATTGACGCCGATAATAATCCAGATATTCACCGGACTTCAGGGGCCGCCACCACTGTGGATTATCCACATACCAGCGCACCGTTTGCTCGAGCGCCGCGTCAAAGGTATACCGGCTAACCCAACCCAGCGCACGGAGTTTGCTGCAATCCAGTGCATACCGTCGATCATGGCCAGCGCGGTCAGAGACGTGCTGGAGCAACGTATGCGGCTTCCCCAGAATATCCAACAATTTGCGCGCCATATCAATATTACGTGTCTCAACCTCAGTGCCAACATTGTAGGCCTCACCGATCTGCCCCTGGTGCAGCACAACATCAATCGCCTCGCAGTGATCGCGGACATACTGATAATCCCGCACCTGCAAGCCATCACCATAGATCGGGAGTGGCTGATTGTCAATCGCATTGGTGACAAACAGCGATACCGCTTTCTCCGGGTACTGAAAGGGGCCAATATTATTGGAGCCACGTGTTACCGTTGTTGGCACATGATAGGTGATGTGGTAGGCATACACCAGATGCTCGGCTCCCGCTTTGCTAGCAGCATAGGGGCTGCGTGGCAGCATCGGGTCGGTTTCACGGCTGCGCTGACCCTCCGGAATATGCCCGTATACCTCGTCGGTGCTGACCTGATGATACCGCTCAAGCTTGAAATCACGTGCAGCCTCGAGCAAGACATACGTCCCACGAACATCAGTTTCGATAAACGTATCAGGATCGAAGATCGAGCGATCTACATGGGTTTCAGCCGCAAAATTCACGATTGTATCAATATGAAAGGTACGAATCGTATCGCGAACCAACGCTGCATCACAAATATCACCACGCACGAAATGGTAATGTGGATGTGCGGCCACTCGATCCAGGTTTTCCAGACGGCCGGCATACGTCAGCTTATCATAGACAATCAGATGATAGTCAGCATATCGTTCGAGCATATAGGCTACAAAGTTGGAACCAATAAAACCGGCTCCGCCGGTCACGAGCACGTTGCGCATAACGCCTCCAGGTTTCGTATTATACAGACGGTGGAGATAGACGATCATTTTTTGCCCGCGATTGCTCGGCCAGTGTCGCCTTATAGACCAGCAGTTGAGCCTGCAGGGCCTCATCGCTGGTCGCCAGGATCTGAATTGCCAGTAACCCGGCGTTACGCCCCCCGCCAATTGCCACCGTCGCCACCGGCACCCCGGCCGGCATCTGCACAATCGAGAGCAGCGAGTCAAGTCCTTGTAAGGCTTTACTCTGCACCGGCACACCAATTACCGGTAGCGGAGTATGGGCCGCCACCATGCCGGGCAGGTGCGCCGCACCGCCTGCACCAGCAATAATCACGCGCAACCCACGAGTGTGAGCAGTGCGTGCATAGTCGGCCATATCCTGCGGTGTACGATGCGCCGAGACCACCCGCGCTTCGTAGGATACACCAAACTCCTGGCAAACATCAATCGCGGCCTGCAGTGTGGGCAGGTCACTATCACTGCCCATAATAATTCCAATCAGTGCCGTCATTTTTTCTCACTGAGCATACATAATACCGACGTATGAACTTTGAACATGTCACCCGGTCACGCACAGTCTGGCATTCCGGATCGAGCCAGATTAGTGCTGCTACGGCAAGAATGTCCCCTCCGGAGAGACCGGCTACGAGTGATCTGATTGCAACGTATGCGTATCCGGTATATGCATGGGCTAAAGTTCCACCTGATCGGCAGCCTGGCGGGCAAGCACTTCGGCTTCCGCCAGGCTGGTAGCCAGGACGGTGACGTGGCCCATCTTACGTCCCACCCGTACCTCACGCTTGCCATACAGATGGACGTGCGCCCCGTCCACTGCCAGTGCTGCCCGAATGCCTTGAGGATGAGCCGGGCCATTGCGTTGACCGAGCAGGTTGACCATCACCACGGCCGGCGCTCGCAACCTGGTCGCTCCCAGCGGCCACCCCAGCACCGCTCGTAGATGATTCTCGAACTGCGATGTCACACACCCTTCAATCGTATAGTGACCAGAGTTGTGCGGACGTGGAGCCATCTCGTTGTAAAGCACTGTTCCATCTGCCAGTACAAATAGTTCGACGCCAAAGATACCCACGCCATTAACCGCCTGCACCGCTTGCTGTGCCAGCACCACCGCGTGTGCAGCTACAGCCGGTGCTACCGGCGCGGGTGCCCGTACCATATGACAGATGTGGTTCTGCTGAACTGTCTCGACTACTGGATAGGCCTGCATCGCACCATCACGCCCACGCAGGATCATAACCGCCAGCTCGTGCATAAATGGCACAAACGCCTCCACCAGCAACTGGCGACCACCATAGGTCAGCCGTTCCCAGGCAGGAACAACGTCAACTCCTGTTCGCAGCGTGGCATTGCCATACCCGTCATAGCCTTCGCGGCGCGCCTTGAGGATCAGTGGCCAGCCATAATCATGAGCTGCACGCAGCACATCGTCCGGCGTCGCTACCGCACGAAATGGCGGAAGTGCCAACCCTGCTGCGGCAATACGTTGTTTCTGCAGGAGCTTATCTTGAATAACCGCCAGGGTTGCTGATGAAGGATAAACCTCCAACCCTCGCGCTTCTAACTGCTGCAACACAGAAGCATCGACAAACTCATTTTCGAGCGTCACCAGATCACATTGCACGGCAAAAGACTCGAGGGCAGCCGCATCAGTCCAGGCCCCCACTACCTCACGCTGTGTACGGCGACCTGCCGGGCTGTCGGGACTGCGTTCAAAGATCACCGTTTCCACACCCAGCGTAATCGCCGCCTGCGTCAACATTTGCGCCAGTTGTCCGCCACCCAGAATACCTAGCTGTATCATACTGATATGATAGCCGCATATGCCAGTGCATGCAAGCGTGAGCGTGGTATAATGTCAGATGAATATTCTTATGCAGTCGCTACACAGATTTCGTAACCAGGAGAGGATAGGTCAGATGCCAGCCCAGTCACGCAGTGAGCGCCGCCGCCAGGCGCTGCATGCACAACGCTCGCCACAACGTTCACAACTACGGCGAACCGGTCGTACTGCTATGCCAGCTCCGAAACCCGTAGATTTTTCGCAGGATTATGCCTACGTTCGGCGCGATTTGATCCGCATCGCACTGTGGAGTACGCTTCTCTTTGCCGGTATGATTGCCATGTATTTTATTCTGTGAGGAATGCCGGTGAATGGGGTTGCCAACGATGATCGTATCAAGAGTAAAGCGGCCCGCCTGCATCAAATCGAACAGGTTCTCTATAATACCCCGCAGGGCTTGCGTGCCATTGAACTGGCCGATTATTGTGGCGTTGACCGCCGAACTATCTATCGCGATCTGATCGCGTTGCACGAGATTGGTGTGCCAGTCTGGGAGGATCGCGGGCGATTTGGCATTGACCGTGCAGCCTATGTCTCAACGATTCGACTCACGCTCAACGAGGCGATTGCGCTCTTTTTTGCTGCTCGCTTACTGGCCCATCATAGCGATGAACACAACCCGCATGTCGTTTCAACGCTGGATAAGCTGTCGGCGGCCTTACCCGATCAAACGATCTCCAGCCACCTGGCCCGAGTTGCCAATCTGATTCGCACCCGCCCCCTCCGCAGTACATATGTGCAAACACTCGAAATTCTCACCCGCGCCTGGGCTGATCGGCGACTGGTACACCTGCGCTACCGCGCCGCCAACCACGAGACGACCGAGCGGGTGGTAGCACCCTATTTTCTGGAGGTTTCGCGGAGCGAGCCAGCTGCGTATGTGATCGGGTTTGACCGCTTGCGATCGGCGCTACGCACGTTCAAAATTGAACGGATCGAACAGGCGAATTTGCTCGAAGAATCCTATGACATTCCCACTGATTTCGATCCGTATGTCCATCTCGCACGTTCCTGGGGCATTATTGATGATGCAGCAGTGGAGGTGCGCCTGCGGTTCAGTTGTCGTGTCGCCGCCCGTGTGCGTGAAAGCGTCTGGCATCATAGCCAGCACCTGCACGATCTCGATGATGGTGGGTGTGAGCTTACCATGACGATTGGCGGCATCCGCGAGATTCGCTCGTGGATATTGAGCTGGGGGGCCGAGGTCGAAGTTATCACACCAGTTGAGCTACGGAGCGAAGTGGCAGATCATGCGGCACGGATGCTGGCAATGTATCAGCGGGCATAATGCGCGGCCCCTGATGTCCAGAGTACGTCGCTATCAATAGGAAACGGGTATCCGGGCTTGTGCAGGGTGAACATAGCATCTGCTGCACAGGCGAGTGATCGGAGACCCGACTTAAGCCAGATCGGTGGTTCTGTAGCAGGCCATAGGCGGCAGCATAGCTGCCGCACGCTCTATGCGAACACGGTTTCTCAACATACTGCTCTAAACCATGGCTCTACAAGATCCCCCTTGCTTGTCAAGCAAACAAAATAGACGAACAACGACTTACGCTTCCTCGCCGTAGATTTCCTTCAGCAGGCTTGGCTTCTTTGGCTTTTGCTGCTGCCGTTCTCGGCGTTGTTCTGCGTTAGCCTGGATACGTTGAGACGTTGCCAGGCGCTTCATAAAGCGATCTACCTGACCAGCCGTGTCTACAATACGCTGCTCGCCCGTATAAAATGGGTGGCAATTGGAACAGATGTCAACCCGCATATTCATACGTGTCGCACGTGTCTTCCATACAGTACCACACGTTGTACATACAATATCGGTCTCAAAATACTTAGGATGGATATCTTTTTTCACATCCGTACTCCTAATAACGAGAACAAGTCCTGACCGGAAGTCAATCAGGATCGATTCTCAATCCGATTCCCGGCGTTCGTCTGGTATATTCCATCCAGACGAACGCAAGGACTCCGGTGCTTTACCCCTGGTGTAGAATTACGATATAACGAACGATTGTTCATCAGAATGAGCCGCGTACGGCCTGGAACAAAGCAACCGCAAGAAAGAAACGAGCAGTCCAGTACCAGACTGCCTATCTGCACCCGTATAGATGATCAGCTACGCATCCGCAGCAGTTGTAGCCGTTGCGAGCGGGCGTACACTAACCTTTTTCTGCGTACGCGAAACCGGCTGAAAGTGAACCGTCCCCTCAATCAGGGCATAGATCGTGTAATCTCGACCCAGGCCCACATTATCGCCTGGCTTGATCTTCGTGCCGCACTGGCGCACAATAATATTACCAGGAATAACATGCTCACCGCCAAAGCGCTTCACCCCCCGCATCTTCGGCTTGCTGTCACGCCCATTGCGGCTGCTACCGACACCTTTCTTGTGTGCCATTGTTAGACCTCCTCTGATTCCACAACAATTTCGTGAATCTTCAACTGGGTATACCTTTGACGATGTCCAGTGCGGCGACGATAGCGCTTCTTATTACGATATCGAAAGACAATAATCTTCTTCCCTTTTATGTCTCCTAGTACCTGTGCCCGCACCAGCGCTCCTGAAACCAGCGGCGTTCCTACTTTTATCTCAGCATCTTGACCGACGAGCAATACCTCGTGCAATTCAATCTCGCTACCTGGCTCAGCATTGAGGAGATCAACCTGCACGGTCTGACCTGGTTCGACACGATATTGCATTCCTCGATCCCGGACTATCGCATACACTCGAAAGCTCCTTGCACTACCAGCGAGGGTACATCGCATCTATCCTGCTTCTGTCGTCGCCTGCCCGCTGGAGGGATAAAGATCGCACGAAAAAAGAGTGGTAAGCCCACCCTTGACCCCGCGAATTATAACAAAGCCGGAAGCCTGTGTCAACATATTTATTCATAGCACGAGGTACCTGGTCGCATGTATTCGGACGCTGAGGATTCAGACGATGGTGACACACCATACATCGGTACAGTTAGCATTACCGCTTCGTGCAGGTGGGCTTTGTTTCCACATCACCCGCCTATTCACGAACCAGGCGATGCCTGCCACTACGAGGATGCCAGACATTCGGTATAATAGAAAGACTGGTACCTGTGTGTTGAGGTCAAACCTATGCCTGATACCTGGGATACGACACTGAATGCGGACGAAGCCCGCTTGCTGGCACCATTTGTTACCAATCTGGATCGGCCCATCTTCGGGTTACGCAACCTGCCAGAGGTGGTGAAAGGGGCGCTCTTCTCGCGCTACAGTCGGAGCGACAAAAGCTTGCGGCGCATCCTGCTCGATGAATTCATGGGCCTTGCGCCAGTTGCCAGCACGACGCTGACCGACGAATATGAGCAGATAGCCGCAATACAGCAGGCCGAGGCATTCTACGAGCGGGTACTGATTGGGTATGGTGATGACTCGGTGGCCGAGCTGGGTGGAGCGCATATCGCCTGCGAGTCCATCAGCAACATTGCGGCCAAAGCCCTCGAAGACAGCCGGATCGGCATCAGCCCGCTCGAAAAATCGACACGGTATGTCGCTTTTGATCGACGGGTGGATGGCCGCTACGCCTATTATCGTCCGCCCGAACTGATGAACTCGCCCCACGCCATGCGCTATGTCGCCAGCATGGATCGGCTCTTTGCTACCTATTCGGCGCTGATGCGGCCCGTGCTGGCGTATGTGCGTGAATGTGCGCCACGTGAGGCCGATACTTCCCTCCGCGCCTACAACAGCGCAACCAGGGCCAGGGCGCTTGACCTCCTGCGCGGCTTGTTGCCCATGGCAACGCTGACCAATGTCGGGCTGTATGGCAACGGGCGGGCGTTTGAGTACCTGCTGACGAAGCTGGCGGCGGCTCCACAGCAAGAACTGCGTGAACTGGGGCAGGCGCTCCACCGTGAGCTTGACCAGCTTATCCCCGCCTTTGTAAAGCGCGCCCACACCGAGCGCGGAGCCGCCTATGCTCGGTATATCGCCACCAACCGGACACACGTGGCGACCCTAACGCGTGAGCTGTTGCCTGCGCTCCAACCGGTCTCAGTGCCTACCGTACAACTGGTGGATTTTGACCCCGACGCCGAGCGAAAAACCGTGGCCGCTATCCTCTATCCCCACACGGATCTGCCCCTTGAGCAGGTGCGAGCGTATGTGGCAACGCTCACACCTGCCGATCGGCAGCGTATCATCACTGCCTTTGTTGGCGAGCGTGACTCACGCTTCCACCGTCCGAGCCGTGCCTTTGAAGAGTCTTCCTATACGTTCGATCTGCTGGCCGATCTGGGGATCTACCGTGATTTGCAGCGTCACCGTATGCTGACCCAGGAACGGCAACCGTATGGCGTACAGCACGGCTATGTCACGCCGCCTGACCTGGCAGCGTGCGGCATGGCCGAGACGTTCAACACCGCGCTCGAGCAGGCCGCTGCCACGGTGACGGCGATCCAGGCCGACCTGCCCGATGTCGCCGCCTATGCTGTCCCCTTTGCCTTTCGCGTGCGCTGGCGCATCAAGCTCAACCTGCGCGAGGCCTATCATCTGTTGGAGTTACGGAGCGCACGCCAGGGGCATCCCGGCTATCGTGCCATTGCACAGGAGATGTATCGCCAGATTAGCGCCGTGCATCCGGCGCTGGCAGCGGGCATGCGCTTTGTGGATCTGCAAGACTACACGCTGGAACGACTGGCAGCCGAACAACGTCTGGACGTGAAGCAACAAAAGAAACCAGGAGTGAGAGAAGAGGAAAGAGGGCAGTAGGGCATATTGTAACGTACCCCTACCGCCTATTTCTTATCTCCTCCTTCCTATCAGGAAAAGGGGGGCTGTCGAGCCGAGAATAGCAGCGGCTAAGTCTCTCAGACAGCATCAGTGATCAGTATCGGTTATAATGAATTCCAATATCGTAAGCCTATCCCAATGGAAACCTGGAGCGCAGGCTTTCGCCCGGGTCTTACTCCGTCCAGACCGAAGCCTGCACTCCGGTTTTTTCACGACTGATTGCTCTATGTTTGCCACCAACGACATATCGCAACCAGAAGAGGGAACCTGCTGCTGACACGGACTGTATCCGCGTCATGCAAGCCCTGGAATGATAAGGGACTGAAATGAATTCACCAGCCACCATCCGCTCGCTGACATATGAAGCACTTGATATTCCCTTGCGGGAGCCATTCGGCATCGCCGGTGGAGTACAAGAAGTGGCGCAGAATGTTCTCGTCACCATTGAACTGGCCGATGGCACCTGCGGCTATGGTGAGGCAGCCCCGTTTCACGCGGTGAATGGCGAAACTCAGGCCAGTGTGATGCAGGCGTTCGCCGCAGTGCGTCGTGGTCTGGAAGGAGCCGATGTACGCGAGTGGCGGCGGATCGCGTCCTGGCTGCGGGCGCAGATCGGCCCGGCATCGAGTGCCCGATGTGCCATTGAAACCGCCATCCTTGATGCGCTAACCCGCCAGGCCAGGATCCCGCTGTGGGCCTTCTTTGGCGGCGCAAGTACTCAACTCGAAACCGATATGACCATTACAATCGGCAGTGTGGCGCACGCCATCACGGCGGCCCAGGATATTCTGGCACGGGGAATACGGATCATCAAGATCAAGGTTGGTGCAGATGATCTGGCGCTCGATATTGAGCGAATTGCCAGTGTTCACACAGTAGCTCTCGCTTTACCGCTCATTCTCGATGGCAATGGTGCCTTCACTGCGGACACGGCGCTGCAGCTGCTGACGGCGTTGCAAGCGTACGATATTACGCCCATGGTGTTTGAACAGCCAGTCCCCAGAGACGACTGGGCCGGATTACGCCAGGTGTCGCAACGGGGTGGTGTACCTGTTGCAGCTGACGAGAGTGTGACCTGTGCGGCCGATGCCCTGCGGGTAATCCAGGAACAGGCCGCACAGGTGGTCAATATCAAGCTGATGAAGTGCGGGATTGCGGAAGCGCTCGACATTGCTGCTCTGTGCCGGGTTGCCAATCTACAGTTAATGATTGGTGGGATGGTTGAGTCCATGCTGGCGATGACAACCTCGGCCTGCTTTGCCGCCGGTCTGGGTAGCTTTCGCTATATTGACCTGGATACGCCGCTGTTTCTGGCGCACAATCCGTTTACCGGCGGCTTTCGGCAGACGGGCGGTTTGCTCGATCTGGCACATATCACTGCCGGCCATGGAGTACAGCCCGCCAGGTAAGGCGAGGATGCGGGGATGCGAGGACGCAAGGACGCGAGGACGTGAGGATATGACGAGGCGTGAGGCGCAAAGCGCAAAACGGGGGGTTGCTGGGGCGTGATGGGTTCTGGAGTAAAAAGGGTGTGCGTACGGCGAGCAAGGGTGACCTGTTTTCCGCTTTGCGCTCAGACCGCTTTCCGCTTAAAAGGCCCCTTTGCGTCTTTACGTTAAAACAAGCTGTTATAGGGCAAAAGATGACAATGAGCCGAGGATGCGAGGGACGCGACAAGGCACGAGGCGCGAGGTGCAGAGGCGAATTCGCTTTGCACCTCTGCGTCTTTGTGTGTCTGCTCCTGGCTTCCTGTCACCTGTTCCCTAAAAACGCCTCACCCGACCACCCGCCGGAAGCGGCTGGTACCCAGTGTTAGCGTCATCAGCGTTAAGACCAGCAGAATACCAACCGCATGGAGAATAGTGTCACTCATATTGGTACCGGGTGGCACACTTGTCGGGCCATAGAGCAAGACACGCAACGCATGAATGGCATAGGTCACTGGATTGAACATGGCAATGGTGCGCAACCAGTCGGGTAGGAGTTCGACTGGCAGCAGGGCTGAACTGGTGAAGATGAGCGGAAATGTGAGGAAGTTAGAAATCAAAAACGTGGCCTCGGTGTTGCGCGTCGTGAGGGCAACAGCGACACTCAGCGCAGCCAGCATTAAGCCAAACAGCAGCACGATGCCCAGTGCACCCAGTAAGCCCGGCAAGCCATAGTAGTATGTAATTGTTGGCTCCAGGCTCCCATCAACCCAGCGCAAACCGACCGCAAACGTAACGACCAGAATGATTACTGCCTGTACGAGCATACGCGTCAGATCGCCCAGCACTTTGCCCAGCAAAATAGCCAGGCGGTGAATCGGCGCTGTCAGTAGTTTGTTTAAAAAACCCGTATCGAGATCATTGATCAAACCCAACCCCGACTGTCCGGCCCCAAACAGAATGGTCTGAAGAATGATTGCCGGTGCAAAGAACGCGAGATAACTCTGCCCCCCAAACGCATTACTGAAGCCCGGTGCTTCAGTAATGCGGTTAAAAACCTGTCCAAACAGCAGCAGCCAGATCATCGGCTGCACCAGCGAAAAGTACAGAATAATCGGACGGCGATACAGCTTGAGCAATGCCCGGCGATACAGCGTCCAGGTTTCACTAAAGAAGGCACCCCAGTCGTGGAAAAACGACGGCCATAGGTTACTGCTGGCGATGGTTCTCATATCGTATGACTCCATTATGATGTATGCGATTGTCTTATCAAACAGTCGTTGTGGTAGGTAGTCGACTAAGCGAGAAGTGAGCAGCGAGGAACGAGAGGAAAGAACCCTCGCTCCTCACTCCTCTCTCCTCTTCCCTCACTTCTCGCCCGCGCCGCGCCTTTCTACCCAGGAGATGTCTCGTTGTCGCACTATTCTTCAACATCATCGTGGTCAATCACTGGCGCCGACGGCGGCTAAAGGGACCACCGCGCTGGTTACGCCAGTTCCGATCCAGCTCTTCGTCGCGGATTTTGTACCCCGTATGCTTGAGGAACACATCATCAAGTGAGGGACTGGTCAGCGACAGTTGTGCAACATGCACGCCTGCATCATCAAGCAGGCGCAGAATCTCGGGAACAACGCTGCCCCCGTTCTGGGCATACACGTTAATCCCCTCGTCAAAACGGTCAATGTTTGCCACGAAGGATGCCCCGGATAGGACGGCGCAGGCCTGTTGCGCCTGTGTTGCCACATCCTGCCCATTGGCCGCGAACCGCAGCGCAATCACATCCCCACCCAATTCTTGCTTGAGCTGCCGTGGACTGCCCAGCGTCTTGATCTGCCCGTGATCAATGATTGCCAGGCGCTTACAGAGCTTATCGGCCTCTTCCATATAGTGTGTCGTCAGGAAAATGGTCAGCTTTTCCTGCTTGTTCAGCCGATCCAGATACACCCAGAGATTGGCGCGATTCTGTGGATCGAGTCCTGTGGTTGGCTCATCCAGGAAGAGGATACGAGGGCGGTGCATAAGCCCCGTGGCCAGATCGAGCCGCTTGCGCATCCCGCCGCTGAACGAACCGGCCGGGCGGTCAGCATCGGCGACTAAATCCATCAACTCTAGCAGTTCGTCTGTACGCTGGCGCAGCAACGTGCGCTCCATGTGATACAGTTCGCCCTGCAACATCAAGTTCTCACGAGCCGTCAGATCATCGTCCACACCAACTTCTTGCGCCGCATAGCCGATCACACGGCGAATGGCATCGGTCTGACGGCTCACGTCCAGGCCCATAATACGCACAATGCCGCCAGTTTTGCGCAACAGGGTGATCAAAATCTTAATCGTCGTTGACTTTCCGGCTCCATTCGGACCAAGAAAGCCAAAAAACTCACCTTCTTCAACTTCAAACGAGATCCCGCGTACCGCCTGGGTGCCATCGGGATAGATCTTCTCCAGATCACGTACCTCAATAACAGGTGTCACCATAGATCTCCTGATCTGCTAACGGCAACGATTTGTCATTCGTCTTTTCTGCGATGGCCTGATTTGCAATTAATGTCTCAGCCGCCGTAACCGCACGCTCTAATAGAGCCAGCAATGTTTGCTGCTCAGTTGGATCAAGTTGGGCCAACAGTTGCTGCATCAGCAGCAATCGCTGCTGATGCAGCGCGTTCATGAGTGCCTGTCCCTGATCGGTCAATCCCAGCAGCCATATCCGACTGTCGGTAGTATGCCGAACCCGCACGAGCAACCCCGTCCGCTCCAGCCGGCGCACCAGCGCTGTTACTGAGGGTGGGGTCATTTCCAGGACTTCGGCCAGGTCTTTCATCGTTACCTCTCCATTGCAGGCAACGTGGCGCAACGCCTTCAGATGGGAGAAACTGAGATTCATATGCATCAGGCGGCTGAAGGCGGGCGACGTATGCAAAGAACGTACCCGCTCAAAGAGACACGCAAGCTGTTCGGCACTGTGCTGGTCAACCATACTACTATTTAGTTCGTCTAACTAATCACATAGGATCACTGTACCACACCGTATAATCAGCTGTCAAGGAGGTAAAAGGAGAACGCGCAGGTATCGTCTCCTGTGCGGCGTATAGGGGCGTGCAGCGCACACGAGGCCGCCGTTTTGCACTGTGGTTCACGTGAAGACCGGAGACAGGGGATATTCCCACGTAGTTGCCCAGCCTGTAGCCTGTAGGGGCGAGCAACTGCTCACCCCTATGCGCATCCGAACGCCACAGGGCCGGTATGGGAGCCAACCCCGACCGCAAAAAAACTGATGCGTGAATGTATCGTCCAGCACCTGTTATGCTGCCATATCCTGATGCAAAGCCATACGCACACCACTCTGCAATGAACCGTAGGTCTGGATGCCATCCAGGCTGATGCCGAGATGCACCAGTGTCTGGGCGATCTGCGGTTTGATACCCGTTAACAACACCCGCGCTCCTAGCAAGCGTACCGCCTGCGCCGCCCGAATCAACGCATTGGCCACCTGTGTATCCACCACTTGCACCCCGGTGATGTCGATAATCGCCGTTTCGGCTTTATAGGCTGCCACTCCTTCCAGCAGCGTTTCCAGGATCTGTTGCGCACGGGCAGTATCAATCGCTCCAATGAGCGGCATAACGACTGTCGTGGTGGTAATCGGGATGAGCGGCGTGGATAGCTCGCGCAGGGAATGGCGCTGGGCATCAATAACTTGCTGCTGCAACGCCAGGCGTTCGGCTTCGGCACGTTTCTGCTCGCTGATGTCACGTGCAAAGCCGATGAGCCGTGGCTCGCCACCAGCCGTGTTGATGATATAGCTTGTGACATCGACCGGAAAGGTGCTCCCGTCTGAACGCCGATAGGTGGTGATGACTTTCACGTTTCCATGGTTCAGCAAGTGCTGAAATGTAGACTCAATAACCTGCGGATCCTCATCCAGCACATCAAACCCATTCATCCCGATCAGTTCGGCACCGTAGCCAGACATGGACTGCATGGCGGTGTTGGCATACACATACTCGCCCTGCATATTCGCCACGCTGATCCCGTCAGGCGCATTCTCCACCAGCGCCTGGAAGAGGCGCAACTCGTCTTCACGCTGGCGTTGCCCACTGATGTCACGAACAACAGCCATGACGTACGGCTCGCCACCGGCTGTGTTGAACACATAGCTTATGGTATCGACCGGAAAGGTACTCCCGTCTGAACGCCGATAGGTGGTAATGAAATTCACACTCCCACGTTCATTCAATCGCTGAAATGCAGCCTTAACAACGTGCGGATCCTCATCTAGCACATCAAGCCCTTTCATGCCGATCAGTTCAGCACCGTAGCCAGACATAGACTGCATGGCAGCATTGGCATACACATACTCGCCCTGCATATTCGCTATCACTATGCCATCGGGCGCATTATCTATCAGTGCTTTGAACATGCCTGACTCGTCTTCCGCTTGCTTGCGTTCGGTTATGTCTTGCCAGGAACCCACGATTTCGACTGGTTGACCGGCTGTGTCGCGGATGAGCCGCAGTTGATCACGAACCCAGCGATAGGTACCATCCTGGTGTAAGAAGCGGTACTCATGGGTGGATTGCTCCTGGGTAAACAGATCGTTCAATTTAGTTGATACCTGAGTCACATCATCGGGATGGATACAACTAGTCCAAAAACACGAATTTGTGATAAATTCATCAGGTCTATAATCAAATATTTTTATAACGTTATCACTAATAAAAATAAACGCATAATCACCAGTTGTCTCACGGCTATAGGTGACAACGGGACTGGCAGTCAACAGATACTGTGCGCGCTGAAGGGCACGCTCCTGTTGCGCTACGATCTGAGACTGGATAGCCAGGGCCTGTTCCAGGTCGATAACGCGCTGGCGCAAGCCGGAATTCTCAGCTTGTACGGTGCTGTTGGGTTGATTTATGCCTGTCATTCGGGATGCTCTCCATTCATCAAGATTGAGATCAAGCTAGACAAGGTGGCTCATAATGATTCTGCTGGTGCTGATACCGGTTGCAACTGGCGGGGAATAACAGGTTCGGCCTGTGCCAGTTGTAAGTCACTCGCCAGCTGTAGCCAGGACATGCTGATGTCAGAAGTCATAGCGAAACCACGTCTTCAGGGTAGAGGTAACAGATGCTCGCACCGGGTGGCTCTGACATCTGTCACCTCTACCCTATACCCTGTTACTTTGAGGAAACAAATCAGAATAGATATAGTAAAGAATATGTAAAAAGACAAACAAAAAACTGTTTTTTAACAATATACACATCACATATATATTATCCTGCAAAAAATGTATATGTCAAGAAATAATATTGGGAGATTGTATCAAAAAATTGGGGAGATTTGGGATGCAGGAAGGTCACCTGGATTTGTCAGAGGTACCTGTTTCGAGAAACGCTCGCCCACCGGTGGGGTTCCTGGCTGGAAGCGTACGTTGATGCGTATGGGAGTCGTGCCCTTCTCAATCGCCCTACCAGAACAGGGACAAAAGGCTCATCAAAACCGAGTGAGTCTCCTCATTTTATGCACCGCGGCCGAAGAAGACACAGCGTATCATGATACAATACATTGAAATAACCTTATGTGACAGGTTGAACCGCTTATGAGCTATGTTACGACGCGACACGGCGCAATGTTTTATCTAACCGTCGGATGTGGACGGCCTCTTGTGCTGCTGCATGGGAACACCATGACAGCGCACAGTCAGGAGCGACTGGCGCAGCGTTTTGCGGATGCCTATGAGGTATTCAGTATTGATCTGCTCGGGCACGGACACTCGGCCATGCCTGAGGATCTCTTTACGATGGACTACTTCACATTGCAAGGCCAGGCGCTGGCTGATACACTGGAGACACTGTTTCCCGAAGATACCGTGCCAGTGCTGGGCATGAGCGCGGGTGGTATTGCCGCACTCAACGCCTACTGCGAGCAACCCTGCCACATCGCAGCGCTGATCCTCGATGGTGTCTTTACACACGTTGGCCCGGAGACACTGGCCGCGCATCGTGCTCGACGGGCGTCGATCACCCCAGCCTGGGAACGTTATATGGTTGCACAGCATGGCGCAGAACGCTGGCCACGCCTGCGCGATGGTTTGCTAGCGGTCATGTCACAGCTTGAGGCAGATGGGCGCAATGTCATTCCCTGCCTCGAACATATTCGCGTCCCGGTACTCATCTTTCAGGGCGGACGCGACCCGTTCTGCCCGGCGCGACAGTGCCGCACGGTGGCCGATGCTATCCCACGGGCGCAACTGATATATAGAGATGAGGCCGGTCATATTCTGGCATGGGAAGATCCCGCATTCTTTCACGAGACGGTGTACAAATTCTTGCAGGAGGAACTGGGAGCAGGGTAGCTATCCCAGTTCTTCCGCTTGATCACTCGACTGGGCCATCATCCTGGCGCTGCAAGCGTGCCAGTTCCGCTCGCAGACGCGCCAGTTCGGCCTCAGCAGCCTCGGCGCGCTGGCGTTCAGCCTCGGCGCGCTGGCGTTCAGCCTCGGCGCGCTGGCGTTCAGCCTCGGCGCGCTGACGTTCAGCCTCGGCGCGCTGGCGTTCAGCCTCGGCCTCGGTGAGGATGAGCGCATCATTGGCAGCAAACATGCGCAACCATAGCGCTTGCTCCTGCAAGTACTTCCCTTCCCACGTTCCCAACCATGCTCCCAGTTCTGCGCTCCAGAGACGGCCACGCGCATCGGGTTGCAGCGGCACATAGCCTGTTTCCTTCAAGCGCCATCCGACCAGCTTATGCGTATCGGGATCATAGCAAAAATAGTCTGCCGTATGAAAAATATGTTCATAGATCTGCTTTTTTTCAACCAGATCTTCCTGCATTGTGGAGGGCGACATGAGTTCCACAATCACGTCGGGATAACGTCCATTTTCTTCCCATACGACCCATTTTTGACGCGAATAGCTGCCATCAATATCCTTGACCACAAAGAAATCCGGGCCACGGTAATCGCGGTTGCGCACCTGTTGCAAGCTGTAATAGATAAACATATTGCCGCCGGCAAAGAAGTCCTGGCGACCACGCCAGTGCTGCTTCACACTATCAATCAGCAGGTTTATCTGCGCCCGATGCCAACTCGTTTCCAACGGAACACCATCCTCGGCTGGTAGATCTATATTCGGAAAGTCGGGTATTTCATAGCGTTGCACCACTTCAATAATTTGTCCCATGCTATGGTTCCTCCGCTGACACGGTACCCGTTGTGCAGGTACAAAATCGGTGCCAGATACGAACTTTAGAGCTATTATACCATATGTGGAACAACCGAACCTGGCAGAATATGCTATGATAGCAACAGAACAAATTTTGTCAGGAATACTATGACGGATTGCGAATATAAGGCACAGCGATTGCGCGAAATTATTATGGCGCTCGACTCGGTCGTTGTCGCGTTTTCAGCAGGTGTTGACAGCACCTATTTGCTCGCCGCGTGCGTGGACATGCTCGGCCCGCAGCGGGTTCTGGCAGTCACGGCCCACTCGGACAGCCTGCCGGAGCAGGAACTGGTTGACGCACGGGCGCTGGCAGCCCAGATCGGGGTCACGCTGGAAGTTGTGGTGACCAATGAACTATCGAACCCGGCCTACGTTCAAAACGACCGCAATCGCTGCTGGCACTGTAAAAACGAGTTATTTTCGATCCTATGGCCGCTGGCCCGCGCCCGTGGCTTAGCCCATGTGGTGTATGGTGCAAATGCCGATGATGTGGGCGATCACCGTCCCGGTATGCAGGCTGCACAGCAGCATGGAATTCGCGCCCCACTGCTAGAGGCTGGACTGGGCAAAGCCGACATTCGATCCCTTTCCCAACAACGAGGGCTGCCGACGCATAATAAACCTGCACTGGCATGCCTGGCGTCGCGCATTCCCTATGGCAACCCGGTAACAATCGAGGCGCTGCATCAGGTAGCCCGGGCCGAAGCATTTCTTAAAGAGGAACTAACGCTCCATCAAGTGCGTGTGCGGCACCACGGCATGGTGGCTCGCCTGGAGGTTGAGGCCTGCGATATACTGCGCCTGGCCCAACCAGACATCCGCGAACGCATTACAGCCGAGTTACGACGGATTGGTTTTACCTATGTTACGCTTGATCTAGATGGCTTCCGCAGTGGCAGCATGAACGAGAGCTAGCATGATGCATCACCTGAACATTTTGTTAGAACTCGCACAGACCGCCCGCACTGACCCGGAGCGGGTGGCACGTACCGGGCTACCGGAAATTATTTTGGCTGAACACAAGAGTATTGTGCAGTGCCTGGAGGTTGCAGCGACGCTCCTCGAACGCGAGGGACGAGCGATTCTGAGCCGCATCTCCCCAGAGTTGCTCAACGCACTCCACGAGCGCTTCCCTGGTATGGTGGAGCCGGGTAGGAGTGGCACCACCGCCGTTGTGCGTCACCCCGCCCACACCGTGACCCTCACCGGCGGGCGGGTGGGTCTGCTGGCGGCCGGCACATCAGATATTCCCGTGGCCGAAGAGGCGGCTCTGATCTGCCGTGAACTCGGCTGCACGGTTTTAACGGCATATGATGTGGGAGTAGCCGGGTTACACCGCCTGCATACGCCCCTGACAGCGATGCTGCATGAGGCGACGGTTGATGTGTTGCTTGTGGTGGCCGGGATGGATGGCGCGTTGCCCTCGGTCGTGGCCGGGCTGGTTGATGTGCCGGTGATTGGGCTGCCGACCTCGGTCGGATATGGGATGGGCGGGAGCGGCATAGCCGCGCTGTTGAGTATGCTGCAAACCTGTGTACCCGGCCTGGCGGTGGTTAATATCGACAACGGCGTTGGCGCAGGGGCAATGGCGGCACGGATTGCGAATCGGGTGGCAGCAGAACGGGCAAAGGGTTCATAATGCGTATTGCATACTTTGACTGCTTTCATGGCGCGGCGGGCGATATGTTGCTCGCCAGTCTACTTGATGCGGGCTTAGAACTGGCAGCGTTAGAGCGCGTGCTGGCGGCATTACCACTGACAGGGTATACCATTGAACACCAGCGCGTGGTCAGCCACCACGTCAGTGGCAGTCGGCTGCGCGTGCGGATTGATGAACCGCAACCAGCCCGAACGTGGGACAGCATCCGCACTATGCTGGTGACAAGCCAGTTGCCAGAGCGTACCCGCACCTGGGCACTCGGTGCCTTCAGTCGGCTCGCGCAGGCCGAGGCCACCATTCACCATGTCCCAGATGAGGCAGTGTATTTTCACGAGATCGGTGCCGTCGATAGCATCGTCGATCTGGTAGGTGTGTGCGCCGGGTTAGAACTGCTGGGTATTGAACAGGTCTACGCCTCAGCGCTGCCAGTTGGACAGGGCTGGGTCGCCACGCAGCACGGCTACCTTCCAGTACCCGCGCCGGCAACGCTGGCACTGTTGGCCGCCGTTCATGCTCCTGTCTTGCCAGGCAGGAGTATGGGCGAGGTGCTGACACCCAGTGCGGCGGCGCTGCTGGCCGAAGTGGCACGGTTTGCGCAACCTCCTTTGCGGATACAGCGTGTGGGTTATGGGTTTGGGCAAAAGGAATATAAGCGTTTGAACGGCCTGCGCGTCTGGATCGGCACGCCGCTCACAGTAGAGACCGGAGAGCGTACTGGCAGTATGCATCCCTCGTTTATACCACCGCATGATCATCAGCCCCATGATCATCATGATGATAACCCGACAAACCCTTCACAGGTGGGGCATGCCGCAACACCTGTGGGCTATGCACCTGAACAGATCGGGAATGGCCCGACGTTCAGTGACGATTGTTCGACTGACGGGACGGAAGCGCTGGTCGAACTACGCTGTAATCTGGATGACACGACTGGTGAAGTTGTCGCCTATGTCATCGAGCGCTTGCTGAAAGCCGGCGCACTGGATGCCTGGGCCGTACCACTGGTTATGAAGAAGGGCCGTCCTGGAACGCAACTGGCTTGCCTGTCCTCGCCAACAATGATCGGCGAACTGGCGCAGTTAATTTTGCGCGAAACGCCAACTCTAGGCGTGCGCTGGGAACGTATGGAACGTCTTGCCGCGCAACGTCGGTGGGTATCAGTTGATACACCCTGGGGCCAGGTACGATTGAAGCAAAAGCTACTCAACCATGTCATATTGACCAGCGTACCAGAATACGAGGACTGTGCAGCGCTAGCACGGGCATATAATATCCCGCTGATACAGATTCTCACTACTGCTATGGATTGCCTGCACGCCACAGACATTGATCATGCGCAGACCGACACGAGGGAGTGATACAAGGTTCGTGATGGGTTGAACCAGACGTCTTTTTCGCCTTCGGCAGAGCGGTACTTTTGTTGTTTCCCCCCAGACGTGGGGCGGCTATGTCAATCGCTCCATTTTCTCTGATGCAGCGACTGTCGGCATCGTGAGCGTTCCATTTCCTCAGCACACAACCTGGTTGCGCCCGGACTGTTTGGCAAGATACAGCGCTTTATCTGCACGACTCAACAATCCATCAAGATCCAGATGATCATAGATACTCAGTTCGGCAACGCCAAGACTGATTGTAATCTGGATCGTCGTGTCAGCCATACCGATCGGCATTTGCGCAATATGCTGTCGCAAGCGTTCGGCCACCTGCCGGGCATGATCAAGCGCAGTGCCAGGCAGCATGATCACAAACTCCTCTCCGCCATAGCGCGCCAGTATATCCACGGGGCGTAAGAGGCTCCGACACCGGTTCGCCACCATTTGCAACACATGATCGCCCAGAAGGTGCCCATGGCGATCATTCACCTGCTTAAAGTAATCAACATCGAGCATGATCACCGATAGGGGTTGATTGGCACATCCCGCCTGTTCTACCTCGCGGTGCGCCAGGTCAAAAAAGTGGCGGCGGTTATATAAACCGGTCAACGGATCGGTAATCGCCAGCTTCTGCACTTCGGCAAACAGACGTGCATTCTGAATGGCAATTGTCGCTTGTTGCGCAAACAGACTAAGCAACTCGGCGTCCTGGGCATCAAACGTGCGTTCCGGGCTATCAATACCAACACGAATGACACCGATGAGTCGCCCACCAGTGAACATAGGCACCAGCAACGCTGCCTGGGCACCGGGTACTTCATAGATGGGCAGGCAACCGATAGCGGTTTGATCGTCGTTCATAATCAGCGGTTTATGCGTTGCAGCAATCAGGCTGGTGACTTCTTTGCCAGGCACCTGGCGTACGTTATTAGTATGTGCATTCACATGATGGGTTGCCGGTACATTCAGATTATTACCGCTTTCATCATATAAAATCAACTCGCCGTCTGTGGCACCGATCAAAGCCACGGCTCGATCAAGAATAATCTGCAGCAATCGTGCCAGCTCGAGTTCTCCCGAAATCTCGGTCATGGTTGTACGCAGCATTTCCATTTTTTGCATGCGCTGGCGATCTGTTTCTTCGACCCGCTGACGGTGTGTAACTTCTTGTTGTAACCGAACATTGGCTTGATCTAACTCCACCAGACGCTGTTCCAGCGCCATATTTGTCGCCTGCAATTGCTGTTTTGTTCGGCGTAACGCCAGATGCGTCTCTACCCGTGCCAGGACTTCCGCAAACTGAAAGGGTTTGGTGATATAATCAACCACGCCAACGTTAAAGGCATTCACCTTATCATCGGCTTCATTCAGGGCACTGATAAAAATAATTGGCACTTCGCATGTACATTCCTGGGTTTTCAGGTGCGCACACACCTCATAGCCATTCATTTCAGGCATACGAATATCCAGCAGCACGAGATCTGGAGGCACAGCGCGTGCAACAGCCAGAGCACGTGCACCGCTTGTCACCGCCCGCACCTTATATCCCTGTTCAATCAACATCTGTGATAACAGGCGCAGATTCGCCGGTGTATCATCAACAATCAACACATCACCGCGAAAATCGGTACTTCCTTTGTTCGTCATCATATTCCTGTGTTGCCTGCTCAATACACTGCACGATCATATCATATCATGCTTCCCAATATGGAGTGGTTCATAAGCGCTCACCTACCGGATTGACCGCTCGAAGGATGGCATCCCGGTGTTTTAAAGCTTCTTCAGTCTGCTTCTGGACGGTCATACCCATCATCATCCCGTCCCAGGCAATTACGCCATCGGCCGGCACTTCCAGGCGTGATACGCACTGGCTCCACTGGGGAGAAAATAGCAGTCAGGAAATAGGAACTAGCAGTCAGGAAATAGGAACTAGCAGTCAGGAAATAGGAAATAGCAGTCAGGAAATAGGAAAGATGGGGCCCATGGATCAGGCTTTTATTTCCTCTGTTCTCTCTCCTCTATTCGAGCCGTATCTGGTGTTGCGCCGTCGAACAGCAAGGTTAAACCAGGGAGCATCTCTATACAATACAAGGAAGAACAGAGGCCATGTTCAACTCATATCAGGTCGCTTGCTCCCTTGGCGCAGACGGGCCAGGTTGTCGGCGATACTGGCCTGGGCGTTAAACACGGCTGAGCCGGCCACAAGCACACTGGCACCAGCAGCAACGATTTCCGCCGCGTTGCTGGCCTTAACGCCGCCGTCCACCTCCAGTTCTGCCGTTGACCCCAGTACGTCCAGCATGTGCCGCAGACGGCGAATGCGGGCAGTGCTGGACGGGATGTACGATTGCCCGCCAAAGCCGGGATTGACCGACATAATCAGCGCTAGATCAACATCGGGGAGCACTGCCTCCAAAGCAGACAACGGCGTGCCTGGATTCAGTGTCACGCCCGCCCGTACCCCCAGTTCCTTGATCACCTGGATAGTACGATGCACATGGGGACAGGTCTCCACATGTACGGTCAGCACATCTGCACCAGCGCGAGCAAAATCGGCCAGATAGCGGTCGGGATTGGCGATCATCAGGTGGACATCGAGCGTTAGCCGGGTGAGTGGACGGAGCGCCGCAACCACCAGCGGCCCGATAGTGATATTGGGCACAAAACAGCCGTCCATCACATCAATATGCAGCCAGTCTGCGCCACCGGCCTCAGCCTCATGCACCTGCTCACCCAGACGTGAGAAGTCTGCTGAGAGGATCGACGGCGCTATTTTGATCAGCGGCATACCGTATACCTTACTTTCATTCGTACGTTGGATGTGGGCTGAAGGGTTGGAGCGTCGGAACCTGTGCCCCGACGTTCGAACATTCTGACGATAGCAATCTTTCAGACTTCAGCCTGGATTGGGTCTCAGCAGCGTCCAGGCTTCCGTCTGGACTCCAGGGTGACTATTGCAACAGACGTGCCCTTCTCAATCTGCCACAAGCTGCGTCGCTACAGCAGCAATATGCTCGGCAGTAAAGCCATAGTAGCGATAGAGATCCTGGTACGGCCCGGATGCACCAAAACAGTCAATACTGACCGTTGCCCCGGCTGGCCCCACATAGCGCTCCCAGCCGAAGGATGAGCCGGCCTCAATCGCCACCCGCGCCGACACAGCCGGCGGCAACACACTATCTCGATAGGCTTGATCTTGCTGCTCAAACAGTTCCCAGCAAGGCATACTGACCACCCGCGCCGCAATACTGCGCTCCGCCAGCATGTATGCCGCCTCCACTGCCAGTTCCACCTCCGAGCCGGTGGCAATCAGAATGACATCTGGTTCTGGCACGGACAGCAGCACATACCCACCGCGCAAGGTACCCACAGCCGATGCCAGCGGGCCATGCCCATTCAGGTGACCGTCCTCACTGCGATTCAAGATCGCTACTTTCTGGCGCGTCAAGATCAGCGCGGTTGGCCCATTGCGCCGTTCCAGCGCAATCCGCCAGGCCAATGCCGTCTCCGCTGCATCCGCTGGACGAACCACGTACAGGTTTGGAACCGCGCGCAGGTTCGCCAGTTGCTCAATTGGCTGATGGGTCGGGCCATCTTCTCCCAGGCCAATGCTGTCGTGAGTGAACACATAGATCACCTGCAAACTCATCATTGCTGCCATCCGTATCGAAGGGCGCATATAGTCGCTAAAGATCAAGAAGGTGCCACCATAGGGAATAAACCCACCGTGCAGCGCCATACCATTCAGGATACTGCCCATCGCATGCTCGCGCACGCCAAAATGGACGTTGCGTCCCTGGTAATGCCCGGCACGAATCGTCTCAGCGTCTTTGATAATGGTATTATTTGAACCACTCAGGTCGGCTGAACCGCCGAGCAAAGACGGAACCAGCGGTGCCAGCGCATTCAAGGTCTCGCCCGAGGCCGTACGCGTGGCAAGCCCGCCCTTGACCGGCGTAAACGAAGGTAAGATCTCGCTCCAGTTCGTCGGCACCTGTGTCTGCCACATCTGTTCCCAGGTACGGGCCAGGTCAGGATAGGCTTCATAGTAACGCTGAAGCATTTCCTCCCATTCCTGCTGCTGCTGCGCTCCCACGGCAATCGCACAACGCATATGAGCATAGACAGCATCTGGAACATAAAATAGCGGTTCCTCCGGTATATTCAACGCCTGCTTAGACAGGCGCACCTCCTGGACGCCCAATGCCTCGCCATGGCACCTGGCGGTACCCTGTTTGTTGGGGCTTCCGTAGCCAATAATCGTACGGCAGATAATCATACTCGGTGCCGTCGTTATGGCGCGTGCGTGAATCAACGCCTGCTCTACCTCAGCCGGCGCGTGGCCATCAACCGTCTGCACATCCCAGCCATAGGCCACGAAGCGCTGAGCAACATCCTCGCTGTATGTGAGATCGGTAGAACCGTCAATCGAGATCCGATTACTGTCATAAAGAACGATGAGCTTCCCCAATTGCAGATGTCCGGCCAGACTGGCCGCTTCATGCGAAATACCTTCCATCATATCGCCATCACTGCAAATCACATAGGTATAGTGATCCACAATCGGGAAGTCAGCACGATTGAACCGGAGCGCCAGATGCCGTTCTGCCAGAGCCATGCCCACCGCATTGGCGATACCCTGCCCCAGCGGTCCAGTGGTCGTCTCCACCCCTGGAGTATTGCGATACTCTGGATGCCCGGCAGTACGGCTCCCAAGTTGCCGGAACCGCTTGATCTCGTCCAGCGTCAGATCATAGCCAGTAAGATGCAGCAAGCTATACAGTAGCATCGATCCATGGCCAGCAGACAGCACAAACCGATCCCGATCCGGCCAGGCTGGATCAGCAGGATTATGCTTGAGGAACTGTGTCCAGAGGACATAGGCGGCATCAGCCATGCCCATGGGCATACCGGGATGGCCACTGTTGGCCTGTTGAACTGCATCCATCGCCAGACCACGAATGGTGTTGGCGCAAAGCCGGTCAATATCTTGCTCAAGCTGAGAAGATAGCGGACGTATCACCTCGTTCATCGTTACGCTTTCCATAAAAGTTTATCTGCTCCTCGGATGGGGGCGTAATCAGCATTATAGCACGACGTTACCCTGACACGGTTACACGTCGGAGAGCCGTGGCTCACGACAGCTTTCCTTCTGATCGAAACACACACCACGCTGATAGAATCGTGGCATACAGAATGTGTCTATCCAGCAGCTCAGGAGCGCTCCTTTATACCCAGAACCACATTGAGCATGAACGGCAATCGAGTACAATGGCATAGGTACCGCGTTCTGGCTAGACGAGCAACAACTATGCGATCAGGCCATCAGCAAAAACAGCATCAGGTCAGGTCAAAGAACCCTGGTAATCCTGCTGCTGAACATCGGGTTAGACGGCCAACGATCAGGTGAATGAGTCTACGCTGTGCATGATGCGGTAAGGCCGGTCATCAGGCAGGGATATCCTGGCAGAAGATGACTTCATACGACACTGTATGCGCTCGACTCTGAGGCGGGGAATATGCACCTGTGTACGCGCAACGCTATTGTACCATATTGGACAAACTATCCTGTCTAGGCATGGTGGCATTTGTGCAAAGCGAGGCGGGGATGCGAGGAGGTGAGGAGCCGCAAAGAAAGGTTCCTCGCCTCCGCTGCCCTCTTTTTTAACGCAAAGACGCAAAGAGGCAAAGGCGCAAAGATACTGGGAGGAACGGAACCTGAAACATCCTCTGCGCCCCTCTGCATCCTCTGCGGTAGGAGAGCCGCGCCCGTTGCCTCCCCGCCTCCCCGCATTCCCGCACACTTCGTTCTGTCAACTACATCTGCTGGCGATACCACGCGATCGTCTGGCGCAGCGCCTCGCGCATGGGTGTGGCGTGATCACCAAACGCCTGCGCGTATTTGCGATGATCGACAATGAACGGCAGCTCAAATTCATACATCATCTCCACCGTCTCGCGGGCACCGGTAATGAACAGGCCACCGATGCGCATCATGAATGTGCCCATACCGCTCATCTGCGGCGGATGGCCCAACTCCTCGTAGATCATGGTGATCACCTGGCGCGTGGTCAGCGTTTCCGGGTTAGGCACGTGCCAGATCTGGCCGAGAGCTTCGTCACGCTCGCCCAGCACGGCGAGCGCGGTGCCAAAATCGTTGATAAAGGTGTAGGTGTGCGGCAGATCAAGATTGCCAACCGCTGAAGCACGCTTGCCCTGTAACGCCGGGCCAAATACGCGCTCGCCCAGCACAGACTCGCGCACGCCTGGGCCGAAGAAATCCGCGCCGCGCCCGATCGCCACGGCAAGCTGGCCGCGCTGGTGCGCCTCCAGCAGCGCATCGCTCATCTGGGCACGGGTGCGGCCTTTGCGCGTCGTGGCGCGGTTTGGTAGATCTTCGGTCATCGGGCCACTGACCGGGCCGTACATATACAGGTTGTCGCCCACCACCAGCCTGGCACCGACTGCCGCCATGCCCGCTATTACACCCGCTTGCAGTGCCGGGAACTGCTCCGGCCACTGGTTATAGGGCGGCTGGGCACACTGGTAGACCACGGCCGCTCCCTGACAAACGGTGCGCACGCTGTCCTGGTCGCAGGCATTGCCGCGCACAACCTCGATTCCGTCGGGTACCCTCGCCTGCCCGGAGCGATTCACCATCCGCACGGTGCGGCCCCGCGCCAGCAATGCGCGGGCAGTTGCCATACCGAGCGGGCCAGTTCCGAAAATAACGTGCAGCGCCTGTGGTTCCATGTAGCGTTCCTTTCCAGATGAATCAGGGGCCAATGCTGTTTTGTTCTGCTGCGAATACGGTTCGGGTCGGCTGATACCGACCCGGTATTTAATCCTCCCGCCTGAACGACTATAATCGCGAAAAGCAAAGCCAATCACGATACCAACAATGCCTGTACCGCCGAGCAGCGTAATTGCCAACCGGGTCAATCCGGCTACCTGCAACACCAGGTACAGCCCCAGCAAAAACACGGGAATAGCAATCGTATTCCCCACAATTCGGATGAGCAACCGCGAGCCAAGACGATCGTGCAGCAGGCGCTGCGCCAGATGGGAAATCGGCTGCATAAGCCACCACGTGCCAACCAGAACCACAAAGCCAAACACCATTACGGGAATAGCCTGAATTGTCCGCCGCCAGAGCGTCCGTATCTCGGTCAGCGCTGGCGAAAAATCCCAGACTGGCCCCGGAATGACCTCAATCCGATTCACCACGGCCACAACGTCCTGCGTGTTGCGCGCCAGGTTGCCGGCCCACGTCCGCCGCTCTTCTGTGCGCGTCTGCCCATCCAGAAAGACCACACCGTCCCGAACTTCGACCGTAGGCGCGATAAACCACTCGGTGGCCTGCAAGATCCGCGTCAATCGCTCCGCGATCTGTGCATCCTCGGCGACGGGCTGGACATCGACCTGATCCGGCACGTCTACCTGATCTTCGCCAACCGGCGTCGCTGTTTCTGGCGGTTCCTGGGCATGCACCGCGATCGGCAGAGCAACCGCCAGGTACAGGAGCAACATCAGAGCGCTATATATCGCTACGTTCTTCATACATATGCCTCAACTGAACTGGCGTAGCCTTGCACTTTGCTACGCACTGATGGCTGAATCTGAGCATTGTAGCATGCCTAATCTGGCGCATCACGGTAGATTGGGGAGATGTTGCGGCGACATGGTAATGCGGCGTGAAATAGATGTTCCTTGTTTTAACACAAAGGCGCAAAGATCTGGTGTGTTTGCGCCATGAAGTCTGGCGGCGATGCAGCGCGTCTCTCCGGGGTACGGTCGCGATTATTGGATGTACGGCAGGCGCTGCCGAGACGAAGTGCGGTGGGAACAATAACGGTGTGTGCAGCAGAGCGCTACACAGGTGATACTTGAGCAAGCCGCCGGACAAGCGCTGGCCGCCCAGTCTGATGGTAGGTGATGCTGTCGGTATCGAGAATGTAACGCAGCGCTTCCATCACTCACTCGACATCGCGCTCAGCATAGATAGCCACCAGCAGCGGTTCCAGCGTAGGATCGTCACGAAACATCCCGGCGGTTTCAAGCCAGGGGTTGGGCGTTGTCCCCGGTTGCTGTGGGACATCCGGATAGACGACCTCCGTCCTGGACATAGCCTCAGCCAGGTCACTGCGTACCAGATGCAACACTACTTCATCACGCGTGGCCGCGGTGCGGGTAAGACCAGGCAGTAGGGGAACGGAGGCCTGATAGCTCCCATCAGGACGACGCTGAAGCAGAATAGCATACTGCATAGATTGGTTTGCCTTTCACAATGCTGATCCGCTGCGGCTATTATACCATAGTGCCCGCGGCTCTTACCCCCAGCGCGATGGTTCGGCTCTGCCGAAGGCGAAACCCATTTGGTGATGAACGACTGCGTAAGTCCTATGGATGTAAGATTGCTATAACCACCATTCACATCACTATTGTACGTTTTGTTACTTGTACAATATCGAACCGGCCCGCTACAATACCAGCGCTCCAACGCTCAATGCCACAATGTGCTTCAGGATTGCCAGAATTGTTTCTGCCTCGAATTTTTGGGCATATTCACGTGATGGTTCCAGGGTCATCTTTGGTAAGGAACTGTCGAGATTTTCGACGACAGCACGGACAAACTTCCAGGTATCAATGATTGTATAACATCCAAAGAGTGTTTGCTGTGCAGACTGGTCAAGCTCCCAATTCAGGCGTGCGGCCGCCAGCAACTGCCCCAACAATTGCAGGCGCGGATCCTGGCTTTCCAGTCCACGCTTTGCTTCAACAACCAGCAGATAATAGGTTGTTTCGGTCATACTCTGCAACCCGCGCCCTAGCACACCATCAACCACGCCGTGTAACTCGACATGCGGATAGCGGGCATGGAGTGTCACCTGTGCCCACGCCTGCACCGGGCCTTGCTCGGCGAGAATGAGCATCGGATAAATCGCACGCCCCCAGATGGTGGCTTCGTTCATTAACGATGTATCCAGCATACGCAGCCGCTGCTGAATATAGACTACATGTTCCCGTTCCTGCTCACTTAATCCCAGCGGATCGACCTGTGTCCAGGGATGAGCTCCCAGTGGTTGCTCCTGCACGGTCACAATCTCACGGATGTCAGCAACGGTCAAATCGGCACAACACAAACTTTTCATCGTTTCAGCTCCTCATCTCCATACACTCCCACCTGCTCGATATAGGCCAGGGACTGGTGGCGGAAGTAGGTGTTGTACAACTCGGCATAGTGTCCGCCTTGCGCCAGAAGCTGATCGTGGCGGCCCTCCTCGATAATCTGCCCATTGCGCATAACAATAATCCGGTCGGCAGCCTTGACGGTCGAGAGACGATGGGCAATGATCAGGCTGGTGCGCCCACGCATTACCATGTCCAACCCCTCCTGGATCTGTGCTTCGGTGAAGGGGTCAATGCTGGCGGTAGCTTCGTCCAGGATAAAGATGGCCGGATTTTGCAACAGCACCCGTGCCAGCGCCACCAGTTGACGCTGACCGAGCGAGAGCCGTGCGCCCCGCTCGCCGACCTCGGTCTGTAAACCTTGCGGCAGGTCATGCACCCACTCACCATACCCGATCTGCAGCGCGGCCTGCTCAACTTCAGCATCACTGGCCTGCTCGCGCCCATAGCGAATATTATCGGCCACGGTGCCCGCAAACAGGAAGGGCGCTTGCGGTACCACCCCCAGTCGCTGACGATATTGTGACAGATCGAGCCGACGAATGTCACGATTATCAACCAGCAGCCGCCCGGACTGGAACTCATAGAAGCGCATGATCAGTCGTACCAGGCTCGACTTACCGGCCCCGGTATGGCCGACTACCGCGATCTTCTGACCGGGCGGGATATCGAGCGAGAAATTGGTAAGAACCGGCTCACCCTCGCGGTAGCGAAAGCTCAGGTGTTGAAACGTTAGCCGCCCGGCAATATGGGACACTGGCTCCTGCGCCTGCTGGGTCACCTCTGGCTCGGCATCAATCAGCGCAAAGACCCGCTCGCTGGCTGCCAGACCCTGTTGAAACTGGCTCCAGAAGGAGGCGATACTGGTTAGTGGAAAGTAGAACAGCAGCAAGCTCTGTATGAACAGATACCACTCACCGGTAGAGATATTGCCAGCCAGCACCTGCATGCCCCCAAAGTAGACGACGGTCGCTGTACCCACACCAGCCAGAATGTCCAACACCGGAAAGATCGTATTAAACACCAGCCCCTGCCGCAAGCGCACATGATAGGCCAGGCGATTGGTCTGGTTGAAGTCGGCGTAGATCGCTGCTTCCTGCCGAAAACTCTTTGCCACCGCAATGCCACTCACGGTCTCCTGGATAGTCGCATTGACCTTTGCAATGGCCCGCTGCGCCCGCCGCGATGTCCAGCGTGCTACCCGCCGAAAACTCAGAGCGGCGATAAATACCAGCGGCGCCATAGCCAGGGTGATCAGCGTTAGCACCGGATTGATGACAAACAGGACGGTGCTAATCACCAGAATGACTAGTAACTGGCTGACCAGTTCGATCGTCAGTGTTACCACCGTTGCAAACTCCTGGGTATCAGACGTAACGCGGCTGACGATCTTGCCCGAAGAATACTGATCATAGAAGGACAGATCGTGCCGCATCACCGCCGCAAAAGCATCCTCGCGCAAGGCTAGCACCACATCGCCGACGGCGCGTGCCGCAAAAAGCTGGCGAATAAAGTTAAAGAACCAGCCCAGCGACCCCAGCACCAGAATGCCGCCAGCCAGGGCCAGCATAAGCTGTGCTGTGGGATTGCCCGCCAGCAGATCAATACTGCGCGATACCGCAATCGGGGTGATGGTTTCGGCCAGCGCAACCAGTACCACCATCGTGATCACGATTGCCATCGTGCGGGCATGGGGCCAAAAATAGTGGGCGATGCGCCGAATGAGGGTCGCATCACCATAGGTACGGTCGTAATCTTCAGCCTCAAGGCCATCCAGAATAAAACCCATCGTTGTTCACCTCCTATTGGTCTGGTTGCCACACCGATACTATTGTCAAGTATATCAGCACATTTATCTTATCTATCGTTCATACGCTGTAACCTGGGAGCGTGCGTTGAACCGTTGGAAGCTACCACTCTGCCCCAGGCAAATAGGATCAATACGAGTACAGTTCTACGGCTTTGCCCCTTTGCGCCCTTGCATTAAAAAACGAGCATCTCCCTCTCACCGCATGCTGCACGCTTCTCCTGGTGCTCCGCGTGGTTTCACCCATCTTGCCTCAAAATACTGATTACAAAATCCACTTTTTGGACTATAATGAAATGGTGGTCAACCACCAGAAATCTGTGTTGGGCCTGGCCAGGTATGTGGCCTGCACGCTAGAACAGCAGACTATTGCAACCAGGCGATAACTTGCTGTTTGCTGCCATTTTGCCACACCGCCGGCAAAATATGTCTACAACCGAGGCCCGATTGTTCGTGTTGTCTGGCCCCGACCAGGATACCGCACACGTACATGTTAGTCGCTAGAATTTTGTGGAACGGAGTCTGAAACCTATGAAAATCGCCGTAGTGACAAATGACGGTCGTAGTATTAGTGCCCATTTTGGCCGAGCGTTGCATTATCTGGTTTTGACGGTGGAAGATGGAGTGATTACAGAACGCGAAATGCGCGACAAGTCGGTGTGCAACCATAGTCATCACCATCATGGAGATGAGAACTATGCAGACGCTACCCAGAAGCTAGCCATTGATCTGAATCTCTTCAGCGAAGCAGCACCACCGGTTGACGCTCATAGCCATGCATCGACCATCATTGCCGATTGTGATGTGGTGTTATCACGCGGAATGGGGCGCGGAATGTATCACAATTTGCAGCGGGTGGGTGTGCGTCCGGTGTTGACCGACCTGGTGTTGATCGAGGAAGCAGTGACGGCATATCTGTCTGGCCAGTTGCAAGAACAGCCGCATCTGGTGCATTGAGTACTCCGTTGGAATAGGTTGAATAGGGATAGACCAGCCGATAGAATAGAACGAGATGCGCTCACCGATTGCCAGCAACAAATACTCCTTTGGAGAGGAAATAGCCGTCAGGAAATAGGAATGAGGGAGCCATTGGAGAGGAGATAGCAGCCAGGAAATAGGAATGAGGGAGCCATTGGCTTCGACTTCTATCTCCTCTTTCTTCCATTGAAGATCGCAACGGAAGCCAAAAAACGCAGTGGGTACCAGGAACGAGGAATTACATGGATGATCGTTGTCATAGTCGCCAGCTATTACCTTACCAGGTACCAACGTATCAATGCAAAACGCACAACCATCATAACCCGGCACGTCTAAGTTCGGCGCGAAATGCGCGTAGATGCTTGGATCCAGCACCGCTTTTAGATCGGGATGCCGCGTAATCATGATGCGGATGATGGTGATCAGTTCCGCCTGACTGCGTTGTTCCAGGTTTTTTTCGAGAGAATCCATCATTGGACTCCTTGTGTGCGTCCCCCAGGACAGGATCACTCAAAGGACGGCAGGGCACGAGACGACGAGATGAAGGAGACCAGACAATTGCCTGTCATCACCGTGGGCATCATCGCTACCTTGCGCTTCTGCGCCTCGTGCTATGCCGTTCCGATGCAACCATACACAAACCCTTTGCGCCTTTGCGTTAAAAACGACATAACCCGCCACACGTCACTACTTCCGGTTCTCTCGGAGCGGGCAAATATGCAGATTGAGCAAACTCAAGCCATAGGCAATACCCGATTGTAGATTACTGCGCGTGATCAGGTTGCCGAGATCGATCCCCAGCTGGACAATCGTCTGTGCCACTTCGGGCGTAATCCCCACCACAATGCACCGGGCACCAAGCAGGGCAGCCGCTCGCGTAACCTGGATCAAGTGATTGGCAACCCCGGTATCAACCATCGGCACTCCGGTAATGTCAATAATCACCACACTGGCGGCATCACGCACCACAGTTGACAGCAGCGTTTCCATAACCTGAGTACTGCGTGCCGTATCAATATGTCCAACCAGCGGCATAACGATAATTCCATCATGCACCGGAATAGCCGGTGATGAGAGTTCGCGCACAGTTTCGATCAGGCGCGCCTGGCGATCATACGATTCTTGCAGGATAGCCAGTTGCCGATTGCGCTCATTTTCCAGACGGATGCGCATCATAGTACTCGCTAGATGGTTGGCAAAGGTACTCAACAACCCGACTTCATCGGCGGCTACTTGCGTCACATTGCTGCCAACAACAATTGCACCCAGTACTTCACTCCCCACGCGCATAGGAATAGCAATGACCGTCCGCAGGTCTGCTTCCAGGGCGATATCATCCCACCCCTCAGTCCTGGCGCGCTCATACACATTGTCCAGGACAACAGGTTGTGCCTGACGCACGGCTTTCACAGACGTTGACTGTAGATCCTGAAGCGAAAAATCGGTCTTCGCACGTTCGAGTGACACTGCAACACCCGCACCGCTATGTCCACGCAAGAGACCTGCATCCGTATCGACCAGGCCGATCCAGCTACTCACATAGCCCACTTCGTTCACCAGCAAATTGACAGCCATATTCAGCAACTGGTCGGTATCGGTGATACTAACCAGAGCCTCGTTCACTCGATAGAGTATATGCACACGTTGTACCTGTGCCATAAGCAGCGATTGCTGTTCGATTATTGCCAAAGCTATTGATAACCAGTCAGCAATGAGCGCAAACATAGCTAACTCTTCTGAGGTAAACGTCCGTGGCATCTGGCTACCTACCCAGAACATACCGAGAACGATAGCCTCGGCAGTCAAAGGATACGCAGCACCGGCACGAACGCGGTAGGTTTTGTGGAGAACATCATAGGAAAGCTCTTTACTTTGGAAGCTGTCGTTCCAGATCAGAGGAGCAGTGTCTGTTAACCGAGCAAACAATATATCATCAGTATAGGGCACACGCGTGCCCCGTGGAGCATAGGGTTGACCATGGCATTCCCACACAGCTACGAGTTCCAGTTCAGTATTCTGGTTACCACATACACGCAACAGAGCGAAGGTATCGATATTCAAAGGCAAAGTTGCGGACGACAGAGCGTTTCCCAGGGCCTCAAAACTGGTTGAACGAGTTATGGCTTTACGAATAATGGGTGTTATCTGCTCCATTGTGTTAATGGGCGAACTGGACAGAGATGAAAGTGTATTCTGTGACATGAGTGTGAACCTCTCTTATAAAATGTCAATCTGCGAAGAAATGATGTAACCATTTCGGGGAACGATCGCCAGCAAGGATTGCGGGGATCGCATGCCTCAAGGGGCCGCATACCCCAAACACCGGGATGAGCAGATCTCTTTCCAACCACTCCACCTGAACCAGTACGAAATGATAACAAACAAAACAATTGACAGAACCATAGTACGAGTCAGAAATGTCAAGAACGATTTATGTTCTTGCTCCGTACATCCGAGAACCTGGTTGATAACGCGCCGTCATGAGTGCCCAATCAAGATTACCACGCATCCAGAAGCGCATAACATCAATGAGACGTTCCAAATTAGCATCCACCATGACACCAGTGGCAGTTAGTTGAGCTTCTTCGGTGATAAAAGCTCGTACTTCAGCATTATGCATCTCTGCAACACGATTAACAGCCTCCTGAAGTGAGAGTTGATATTGACGTTGTATAATTAGCACTAGATTGTGGATTTCACCACAACGTATTTCTTTGTCAAGCGAGATAATATCATTAGCCCAGCAGACAACATTATTGGCGTGGATTGCCAGACTTTGAAAGTCTGGATGTTCGCGTATATCCTCAGATAGCTGAATTTGTTCGATAATGATAGCTAATTCAAAAGCTGTGTATAATGCCCCTGTATGGTGTCGCATAGCTATATAGGTTACCATATCTGGATATAAGCCCTGTCCTAAGTTCGTTGCCTCCCAGACATTAGAATCAAAATAGTCTTTAACTCGAGCAACAAAGTGTGTCATACAGTTCGGAGTAGTTCTAGAAAGAATCCGTTGTCGCAGATCAGCAAGCGAATGCACTAACGGCATATCTGTAGGAACAGTTTCACCATTATCTAACACCGCCAATAAACGGCTATTCAGGGCATGCATCTGTTCCGGGTTATTCCTGATAGCTGTCTCCTCACAGAGATCATCGCGTGCAAATAACCAGATATTCCAATCAGCAAGGAGTTGTAGTTCGGTTTGAGTCGCTTTAGGAGATACATGTGCTGCCAGCCACGCAAACTTCACTTCTGGCAATCGCCGGCGGGCATGTTCGGAAAAGAGTCCAAATCGATTGATCCATTCAATTGTATATACATGTACCTGTTCAGCATGTCTATTAACTACAGACGGAAACGGACAATAGAGATCGGGTATCACAAATGTTGGCATATATGCTCCTATGGTACAAAACACAGATTTCAACTCTCACACCTCTACGCTTATGCACCTCTGCACCTCTAAAAAACGTACTATCTGTTACCTGCTTTACCCCAGAACCCTGGCAATCGCGCTTTGCAAACTGCTGTGGGTAATAATACCACTTAAATCGATCCCCAACCCCACCAGCGTTTGCGCTACTTCAGGCCGAATACCGGTGATAATCACCTGTGTACCGAGCAATTTGACCGCCTGTGCTGTGCGTAACAGTGCGTTTGCCACCAGTGTATCGATCATCGGGACACCGGTAATATCCAGGATCGCAGTGGTAGCCTGGAGATTTGCCACCCCGTGCAGCAAAGTTTCCAGTACTTGCTGGACACGTGCGCTATCCATATTACCAATCAACGGCATAACCACCACCTGATCCGTCAGCGGAATCAAGGGCGTCGATAGTTCGCGTAGAGTGGCTTGCTGGGCCTGAATAACCTGTTCTTGCAGTGCAATACGTTCCGTCTCAGCCTGTTTCTGGGCAGTAATATCGCGTGTTACTGTCGCCAATCCGATCGGTACTCGGGTCTGTTGATCCTTGATCACAAACAAGGTAAAGTATGTTGGAATAAGCTCGCCGGTCTGGAAGTGTTGGAAGAAAAACTCGCCCTCCCAGCGGCCCTGCTCCATCACGGTTGGTATAATAACGTTCTGCAATTGGTCACGGCCCATAGGTGGCACATAATCCAGGATCGAGGTGCGCAGAAACTGCTCCACACGCTCCAGACCAACCAGTTGCCGTCCAGCCGCATTCAGATAGACAGGCTGGCCTTCCAGGGTGGTCATACCAATGAAGTCGGTGCTATTTTCAATGAGTGAAATCAGCTTTTGTTGCTCAGATTCAATCTGCTTGCGAGCGGAGATGTCACGCAGAAATGCAAAAATATATTCAACGCCATTAAATTCAAGAAAACTAGTAACAACTTCGACTGGGAAAACCTCCCCATTCTTGCGGCGCTGAAGCGTTTCGCCAGTGAACGTCCCGGACTGTTTCAGCCGTGCCCACACCGTCTGCCAGATCTCCGGTGTCGCTAGATACGGATCGAGATCGCACACATTCATAGTCTGCAATTCGGCACGGGTATAGCCGAGCATGGCACTCATCTGGTGATTAACATAGAGGATTTGCCCATCCGATCCTAACCACTCCAGGCCATCGGCTGCGTTGTCAAGCGAAAAACGCGACATAAGTAACATGTCTTCAGCCTGTTTGCGCTCGGTAATATCGCGCACAATTGCCGCCAGCGCAATGGGGGTGTTATCATTGGTAGTAATCAGGAGCACCGATTCTTCTCCGAGAAACGTGCTACCATCTTGACGCCGGTTGGTCAGCGTTCCCTGCCATACCCCCTCGGAACGCACCTGATCAAGAACCTGGGCCAGATACCCTTGCTCACGTTCGGGAAAAAACTGCGTGATACGCATGCCAACCGAGTGGGCACCGTAGTCATATAAAATACCGAACGCCGGATTGATATAGGTGACAACACCCTCCAGGTCGGTCACCACAATCGCATCGGGGGCATTTTCCACCAGTGCATAGAAGGTGGTTAATTCCTGCTCGTGGCGAGCCTGATCGGTAATATCCTCGGCCTGCGACAGCACACCAATCACCTGCCCCAACTCGTCGCGCAAGAGCGTGTTGTACCACTGACAGACAATCTGCCGGCCCGAACGGGTTTTGTTCAGATTACGACTATTCATCAAATTGCCGGCCAGCAGTTGCTGAATAATATCCTGCATCTGGGCCTGTGCTGCATCGGGAACCAGCGTTGTCAGAATATGCTGGCCCAGTACCTCGGCAGCACTCCAGCCAAACATCTGCTCGGCGCTGCGGTTCCAGCGTTGGATATAGCCATCAGGACTCCACTCAATCGTTGCCAGCGGCGTCATCGACAGACTCTGCTCGAGACGACGATTGGCCGCCCGGAGCGCCTGCTCCTGCGAGACCTGCTCCGAAATATCGCGCCCGATAGCAGCGTAGGCGGCAATCGTGCCCGACGAGTTATAAATAATGAAACAGGTGAGTTGAACGGGAAAGGTAGTACCTTCAACACGCTGGTGGGTAATCTGGCCCATCCAGACACCATGTTCGTTCAGTTCGTGCATAATCGGTGGCAAGCGTTCGCTATCCTGCGGAGCCACCAGGCTCGCAATTGCGGTTCCAACCGCAGTCTGATCATAGCCATACATCACCTGAAATGCGCGGTTGGTATAGATCAATATGCCGTCCATTCCGGCCAGCGAAATTGCATCCGGGGCATAATCAACCAGCATCTTGAAGGTTTGCAACTCCTGCTCCAGCTGCTGATAGTCAGCAGTGAGTCGAGCAATCTGCTCTGCCTGCGCCGCACAGCGTTGCTGCAGATCCTGCTCTTGCTGCTGGAGATAGGCCAGTTGCTGCTCCATCTCTCCCAATCGCTGACGTAGATCGATGTCTTCTACCGCTGGTAGAGGCTGATCGGCTTTTTTCCTGTTGTCTGGCATTGTCTGTTCCTTGCTGATTTGTAGGCACTCGTTCAGGTATCATCGGACTGGCAGAATAACGGCTGTTTGAAATGGTGCTGAACACCACAGTGCTGCTCTGGTTGTGCCTTCTCTAGCAACCCTACATCCACATCCGTGGTGGGGAACGCCTGAACGCCGATATCGTATTGGTACAGGCTTGCGATAGTAACCGTTCCACGGAACATTCATTAGCGGGGGTTGCAGGAGCCTGCGGCTCCCCTTTCACGTGCACGTTTTTTGTCGTCAGTGCCAGATTCCATGGTTGCCTTGCGGCATCGTGATGCGCCCGTAAGGGCATATGGCGGTGCGCCCCTACCAGGCGCCCCCCTGTAAGTATCCCACCCTGCCGCATCACAACACGGTTGGAACAAAAAAACCTGCACTTGAGAGATCCCCCCTACCCTGAACCGTTACGAATCGATAACAGTGTGTAGCATAACATATTTCCGGCAATATCCTGGATTACCCTACATACACGAGTGCCACGCTCATCGTCAAACGAGCCTCACTCGTAAGCCCTGTGTATGAAAGCCACCTGGTTTCAATGGTCGTTAGCTGCCGGTCATCTGCTGCAGCGCAAAGGCAATCCCGCATTGCAGCGAGGAGCGGGTAATGATACCACTGAGGTCGATGCCCAGACGAATCAGCATCTGTGCCACTTCTGGTCGAATACCGGTAATAATGACTTGCGCCCCCAGGAGTTTGACTGTCTGGGCCGCACGAAGCAGCGTGTTAGCAACCTGTGTATCGACGACCGGCACGCCCGTGATGTCCAGAATTGCTGTTGTGGCTTTATGGCTCGATACACCTTGCAAGAGAGTATCCAGCACCTGCTGCGCACGACTACTATCCATACTACCAATCAAGGGCATCACCACTACCTGGTCTGACAGAGGGATTAACGGTGTTGACAGTTCACGTAGGGCAGCTTGCTGGGCTTCAATGACCTCCTCCTGCAGGCGCAGTCGTTCTTGCTCCAGGTGAATCTGGTCGGTAAGATCGCGCAAGATACCACCCATTCCGATTGGAAGGTGATCATGGTTGTAGATCATAAATCCGGTAAGTTGGCCCGGAAACACTGTTCCATCCTTACGCTGGTAGGTCAGAATATCTTGACTGACGCCATGTTCACTCACATGGCGGGCAAGCGCATAGACTTGCTCCGGTGACTCACGTACAAAATCGCTCGGTTTCATCTGCAAGGCTTCCGCGCCATAGCCGAGCATCGTGTGAAAGGCGCGGTTAAGATAGGTGATGTTACCTTCAAGATCGGTGACCACAATCCCATCGGGTGCATTATCGGCCAGGGCATAAAAAATACGTAATTCCTCTTCATGCCGCAACTCAGCGGTAATATCGCGGGTAATCGACGCAATTGCTTGTGGCTGTCCCTGAGCATTGGTGATGGTAAAAGCCGAGACCTGCCCTTTTACGGTGGTACCGTCACTGCGCAGCATGGTGATAATACCTTGCCAGCGATTGTGCGTCAGAACCTGGCCGATAATCTCAGGCAGACGTTCTTTTTCGTCCTCGGCCAGATAGGCTTCAACCGGCTTGCCGATACAGTGTTCACCATAGCCGGTTAGTGTCTGGTAGGATGGGTTGGCGTAGATGGTGATGCCTTGCAGATCAGCGATGCCGATCGCGTCCGGCGCTTTTTCGGCCAGGGCATAGAAGATACGCAGTTCTTCGTGCAATTGTAGGCGCTCAATGAGCGCAGGCGACTGGGCAGTAATCGCATCAACCAGATGTAATTCGGTGGGGGTAAATCGGTGCGCCTGCGGCCAGGCTGCGATCAGACGTCCGATCAACTGGTGGTCGTAGATGAGCGGAATCGAGATCTGGCTCAACTGCTGACTATCCAGCAGTAATGCACGGGTTTCCTCATCAATCTGGGTATCACTGGCGCTGTCTTCGATCACAATCAGTTCTGGTGATAGCACCAGTTCCATAAGCGAGCCATGGAGATCAAAGCATTGCCCCGGTAGCGGCGCAAAATCACCATCACGTTTCCATCCTGCCGCCAGCTCAATCGCAGATGGATGACCCTGGGCATTCTTTTTTATTGTAATCAAATAGCAATATGCAGCACCAAGCGGTGCCAGGTGCTGAACCATCACATCAACCACGTCTTGCAGGCTGCGGGTACGGTTTAGCTGGCGTGTCAGGTCATAGAATATTGTTGGTGTGGATCGGGATGTAGCCGGGAGGTACTGATCGACAGCGAGCAGCGTCGCCTGGGCCAGCATATCCGTAAGGGACTGGAGCAGTTCCAGCCGATTGGGCGGATGACTGGCAATCGCAGGCGCGAGCATCTCCCAGATCGTTTGACGTGCCAGGTCAAAGAGGATCAGGAGTGCAGGCAGGCGTTGAGGCATGGGCTGCAGGCTGGCTTGCATTGCCAGCGTCAACAGGGGTGCGGGACTCTGCTGTTCCAGGGCGTTTGATGCGGCGCTGATGGTCAGGCGCGCCAGGGTGTGATGCTGCTCCACGGAACAAGGAGGAAACATGTTGGCCCTGTGACCTATTGCACGGCTTAAGCGTTCGCTCAGCGGCTGTTGCAACTGCTGAAACGCTTGCAGAGTGGCAGCCGGCACGGTTGTAGGTGTAGACATTGTCTAACTCGCTCCTTGACATTATATCGCAACCCTACATCAATCGTAAGGCTTGCGATGACGTTATCACAGGCACCACGACTGGGAGCGTGCATCAATTCACCGCCTCTTAACCAAAGTAAGTATAGGTCGCACAAGCGATTTCGGCAATGCCTCTTCTATCCCAGCTGGTAATGGTACCGAATATATAAACGTCATGTTTGCCGTGAGTCGGCAAGGGTAGCGGTGCGTTTGGAACGACCAGAAAACAACCTGGATGCCCATGCACGTACGTGCATAACCGTTCAGGAGAACGTTCGCTAACGGAGGGTATGAGTACCTGGGTAGAAAGAAAAGAATAGTACGACAACGAGACCTTATCTCGGCGGGGGTGATACACGTTCCTTTGTGATTTTGGCGGATCAATACCGTGCCGAGTCTCCTTCCCAGGGGATGTCTCATTGTCGTACTAGCACTATCTTACATCAGGCATGAAGCACCGGGTGTCGAGACTTGCACATCGACGCCCGGCTTCCAATGAGAATGGGTTTGCTATACCTACAATAGAAGATACGGAAGGCAGCGGGTAGATTATACCTGGTTTGTATCAGTAACCCGGAGCCCCACCGGCAAACCAGATGCTAAAGACAATGGCTGCAATAATGGCGATAATCAGACCAACGATGGTGAGCAGTTGACTCGCGTTATCCATACAATTCTCCTTCTCTGATTATGGGAAACAAGAAATATGTAGACGGTCTCATTTTAGCATACTTTGTCTATATTTGAAGTATCGTCGATCTTGTTCCCGCCATATGCTGCCAGATATACCCTCGTTCATTGGGTGCGCCGGGGTGCTGCCAGGCCAAGCTCGTCAATGCGCGTGTGTGGCTCGATGACAAAAGTGCCGCTCGTCAACGCATAGGGGGCAATCTCACGCGGATCAAGACTGCATACAAAGTCAGTGGGTAGCCCACCATTCAACCGCGTGTGGGCTGTTTCGGTTAAACAGAAGAAGGCAAAGCTACCCATAATATAGCGTGGCAGATGCAGCGTGCCCACCTGGTGCGGCTCAACCGTCAGGGCCAGCGCCATTTTCGGTAGGGTAAAAACCATGGTCCGGGTTGCCTGGCTATAAATAGTAATCTGTGGCTCGCGTTGAGCCGCCAGCGTAAAATTCGTTGCCATACATCCGTTGTCAGTGATAATCATATCAACTTCTACCTCTTCTGCCACGCTGATAGATGGTACTGGCGCAGGCCGGTTCAGGCTATAGATTATGGTTAACGTCGCCAGTACCACGATGATGGCGACGATGGATCGGTAAGGTTGCATCGGTTTCTCCTTCGCTCTACAGCATACTGGATTATGGGCCACTTGTGGATGACAATATCTTTATAAAGGAAGAACGTTCACCCGCGGGGATTGTGGAGATCTACCGGCACTACGAACCCCTATTCATACAGTTTTTCTCCCAACATAGGAAGCGGGTAGCGGTCGCTGTCGAGCATGCGGGCACGCTGATACACATCACACAGGTTGTTTCCCAACAAAGGAACAGTACCAACAAAGCGTCCTGGGCAATGGAGTGGTCAGGTGGTGGTCACATGTTGACGCACTCTGTTACTTGACAAAACACACAAGATCGAGAGAATACGCAGATACGGCGTATACTGTCGTCCATACCGTCAAAAATACTTAGAGGATCTGATATGGAAGCGATCCAGGATTTTTTAACGAATTTGCGGCCCATTCTGAACCTGTTAGGCACTGTTATTGGAGCCTATCTGGTGCTGTTGTGGGCCGCTTCGGTGCTGTGGGCATACCGCGACATCCGTATGCGCAGCGACAATATTTCGGTACAGGTGCTTGCGGTTGGCATCGTCCTGCTGATGCCGTTTGCGGGTATTCCTATCCATCTCATTCTCCGCCCACCCCAGACCCTGGCCGAGAAATACGAACGTTCGCTTGAGGATGAGTATTTGCGCCGCGATCTAGAAGAGAAGTTTGTTTGTCCATCATGCCAGCGCCCGATTGAACATGACTTCATCATCTGCCCTCATTGCCATACCGAACTGCGCCGCCGTTGTCAAGCCTGCAATCGGGTGATCGATCTTACCTGGACGATCTGTCCCTATTGTGGTGACGATGGCACCACTGGATTGCTGCGTCAAACCTATCTGCGTCAGCCTCAACTCCCGCGTGAGACCCAGCCAGTTGAGGCAGCGTCAGTGACACGAGGCTCGCAGATCCGTGGCTCGTAATTGGGGAGGACGATCATGACACCTGCAATTACGGATGTGCCCGGTGTCCTGGTGGGACACGCCAGCGATGCCGAGGCCCTGACTGGCATTACGGTCGTACTCACACCCGAAGGAGCAGTGGGGGGTGTTGATGTACGCGGTGGTGGCCCGGGTACTCGTGAGACTGATCTGCTCAGTCCTCTGTCCCTGGTGTCCGAAGTGCATGGTATTGTGTTGTGTGGCGGTAGCGCCTTCGGATTGGCAGCCGCGACAGGTGTGGTAGACTGGTTGTATGCACAAGGGAAAGGCTATGATGTTGGCATAACTCGCGTGCCAATTGTACCCGCTGGCGTTATTTTTGATCTGCGGATTGGGCGTACGGATCGCTGGCCTGACGCTGCACTTGGCTATGCAGCATGTGAGGCAGCAACGACGACCACCGCCGAAGGCTGTGTTGGTGTCGGTATGGGGGCCACCGTGGGGAAGATAGGCGGGATGGCGACTGCTGTCAAAAGCGGCGTAGGCACCTGGAGCGAGACTCTGGTTGATGGTACCATCGTTGGCGCACTCGTTGTGTGTAATGCGTTTGGTGATGTCTGGAATGAAGAGGGGCGGATTATTGCCGGTACTCGTGATCTTGACCGCGGAGGCTTTGCGAATGCACTGCGCCTGTTACGACAACAGCAGATCCAGGAAATATTTCCCTCACGCACCGAGAGTAATACGACTCTGGCCGTCGTTGCCACCAATGTACAACTATCCAAAGCCGAAGTGAACAAAATGGCTCAGATGGCCCAGAACGCTTTGCCACGTCGGATTCGCCCGGTTCATACCCCCTTTGATGGTGACACCGTGTTTGGCCTGGCGCTCGGACAGCGTCCCGCCCCACATATGACCGTCCTGGGCAGCGTTGCCACAGATGTCCTGGCACAGGCGATTGAACGGGCCATAACAGAGGCAACCTCTGCCGGTGGGTTGCCCGCAGCGCGTGATGTATAAGTTGTATCAATACCAGGAGGTACGCCGCCACTTGAATCAACCTGTTTTTCGCCTGCAGCAGCGTGGAAGGCCCCGGTTACCCTCGAATTTGTCACCAATGACGAACACCTGAAGACAACCTCGAAAGAACGTGCCGCGCTGCTCAAGACAAAAAGTCGAACAGATCATAACTATCGCGTACGTCCTGTCAATAATGCTCATGAATGATTATCGAACTCTGCAGTATTTGTTGCTCCCCCTCTTGCTGTGCATCCTGGCTGCATGTGAAATCGAAGGGGGCGTGCCACCTCCAGCAACCCCAGGTGCCATCACCCGACCTTCGCCGGAAAGCGTACCACTGTCACCCACACCTCCGCGCCCCATGGGATTTCGAATCGGGTTGATGGACGAGCCGGTTGATCTGGTGCCATACCACGACGATGCGGGTGATCGGCGCATCACTGCCCCGATCAGCGAACTGTTGTTTCCCGATCCCCTGCTGGCATTAAGCTATAGCTATACCACCACGGGCGTCCTGGAGCGCGTCCCATCGTTTGAGAATGGCGACGTTGAACGCGCTATGGTTGATGTCTACCTGGATGCAGCAGGCGTGATCACCACGACTGTCACCGACGTGATTTCGCAGGTGCAGCAACTCTCAGTGACCTATCGCTGGAATCCCGATCTCCGCTGGTCAGACGGCGTGCCTGTTACGGCAGAGGACTCGCTTTTTGCCTACGAACTGGCACAACAAGTGACCCTGGGCGAAGACGCTGCGAGTCGCCTGGCCCTGCTCGAACGCTATGAGGTGGTCGATGCCCATACAACGCGGGCGGTACTCAAACCGGACTTTACCAATCCGTTTCATTTTGTCACCTTCTGGACACCATTACCACGTCACCTGCTCGCCGATATACCCGTTGATGAGATTATGCAGAGCGACTTTGCCAAACAACCCATAGGCTATGGCCCTTATATGATCGAACGGCGTGACCGCGATGGCATCCGTCTACGCCTCAACCCACACTATGCTGGTGCGCCACCCCCAGCGGAGACACTTACCTTTGTATTTTTGCCTGGCCTGGATGCGTTGCGGGCAGCCGTGCTCAATGGTACTATTGACGTCGCCGTTGCCGAACGTACGACACCGGAACAGTTTGCCTTTCTGGATCGGGATCGCGAGCTGGGCATATTGAACGTTACCTATACCCCTGGCCCGATCTGGGAACATCTCGATTTCAACCTGGATGTGCCGTTGTTCCAGGATATTCGTGTACGTCAGGCAATTGCCCATGGGATCAATCGTCAGGCAATGATTGACATGCTATTTGCTGGTCATGTGCCACTCCTCGATAGCTGGATTGTACCAGAACAACCAGTGGCTGCCCCCACTGACGCGCTGACCCACTATGCCTATGATCCTGATGAATCCCGCCGCCTGTTGGATGAGGCAGGCCTGATCGATAGTGACGAGGATGGCATCCGAGAACGGGATGGTGAGCCAATCATTCTGGAGTTACTGACAACAGAGGGATCAAATCTACGCACCGAAATTGCTAAACAGGTTACTGCAGATATGGCCGCACTGGGCATTCAGATCAACACCCGCACGCTATCCATTCAAGACCTGTATGATCCCGAAGGCCCACTGTTCCGGCGCGAATTCGAGCTGGCTCAGTTTGCCTGGATCGCTAATCCTGATCCGGGTGGGTTGGCGCTATGGAGTTGTATGGCTGTACCGAGCGACATGAATAACTGGACGGGCAACAATTTTGCCGGATGGTGTTTCCGCGAAGCGGATCAGGCGATTCGCACGGCCAATACCTCGCTCGATCCTGAAGAACGTCAGGCCGCTTATTTACGCCAGCAACAACTTTTTATGCAGGAACTGCCCGTTCTCCCGCTTTTTCAGCGTCTGATTGTCACGCTCAGCCATCCAACACTACAGGGTCTGGCCCCCGATCCAACAGCCCCGATTACCTGGAACATCCATGACTGGTCACGATCCTGAGCGCAATAGACAGATCTACGTGGGTAGGATCGCCCTACCCATGCGGGTAGTTGACGGAACCGGGTAAGCGTAGTACACTTCGTGCCAATTATTTTCACGGTTACTTGCCTTTCGGCGCGGAAGCCCGGTGCATTTACGCCTGAGAGGAAGCACCTTGCTTTCGCGGCTTTCGCGCATTGCGTTGCGCCAAACCGCTGTTTCTGGTATACTACGAATAGATGTGCAAAGACACGTGACCGGACGCCGTCGCGTACCGGTTCACATCGCACTACCTGAGCCTCTGGCGGTTCCGGCAGGCAGCCATCTGCCGGGTAATAAGGGTGAATGGTTGTGCGTCCATCGAAACGGGGTTTGCTCGTTTCAGGGCTGCGGTCATCCAGCCTATGGTCTCGGATGCTGGCCTTCGGGCTGGGAGCGCCAGGGACAAGCCCAGCCAGTTACGGTTGGGGAGATGACAAAGTGAAAGTGGCGGACTTCCGCCCTTCTATGCCATGCACCGGGAAGGAAGGAAAGGAAAAGGAGCGGTTATGGAACGCACAGTTGGCGATATTATGCATCGGGGTGTCATTACATGTCAACGCGAGACACCCGTTCAGGACGTAGCACAGCAGATGACCCAGCAAGACGTGAGTGCCCTGGTGGTAGTTGATGACGATGGAAACCTATCGGGCTTGATTTCCCGCACCGATCTGGTCAATGCACGCCTGTATGAGCAGTATTGGAAGCACTGGCGCGGTTTAACAGCAGGACACATTATGGTCTCGGATGTCGTCTCAGTACGCCCCAGTGATCCGGTACAACATGCTAGCAAATTGATGATGGAGCGCAAAATTCATCGGGTGGTGGTAGTCGATGAAACCGATAACGGCGTGAAACCAATTGGTATCCTCTCGATTACGGATCTGGTACGTGACATTGCTACGGCTGATGCGGACGGGAATAATGGTGAATCCGGTTAGTACAGAGTCTGGACGTGCGTTCACATCCTTAACCGTATCCGGTTAATGCATATAATCACGTATCTGGGTCATCCAGATCAGTAAGCCATAGCTTATAATTGCCAGCATGCTCACCCATGCCACCAGACGACCGGCGCGGCCCCGTTGCCAGAGCATGCCCATCGTCGGGCCAGCCCCCAGGCACAGGGCTGGATAGAGAAAATGGGGCCAGCGCACTCCCTGGCTGGCCCCGGCCAGCAACGGCAATCCAATTGCGGCGAGCAACGTACTGAGCCACCATGTAACCAGCAGGGCATACAGATCATTCGCATGGCGGCATAGATGGGTATGTTGCCCAAGGAGCAAAACGCCCATCAGTCCACTCAAATTCAGCAGGAGAGGCAGTCGTTGATAAGGCGCAACCATGGCGTATATCAGTTCCACCAGCGATGGTGTGTATCTGACAGCCTGAACGGCTTCGGTCGCACTGTGGCTCACGATGGCTCCTGTTAGACGTTGCAGAAAAAAGGGTATAAAGGGTGGAGCCGAATAGAAAAAGGCCAGCACACATATACCCGCCAGCCCCCCCCCCCATGTCAGCGCCTTGAGCGAGAAAGAGTACCCACCGCCCTCATGTGTCCACAACCGTCGCGTCCAGGCCAATACGCCCAATCCCCAGGCACACGCCAGCAACATCACCAGCGACAGCATAATCCCCATATGGCTTAACAGACCGATCATCAGCAATGGTAGCCACCAGTCCAGGCGTTCGTAGCCACGTATGGCACCGTCAGATAATGGCATTGAACCCGACCACCTGGATAAACCACGCCAGGCCAGCAGCGCAATCGCTGGCAACGCCAGAGCTTGCCCACCAATGTTTGCATATTCGCCCACCGAGAAAGACCCCATCAACGGTGCCGGTAACATATACAAGCTGGCCCCAAACAGAGCCGAACGACGGCCCAGACCAGTCTGACGTAGCAGGAGCCATACCAATGCAATCACCAGGCTATCGAGCAATGCAACTCCGCTCTGTACCGTCAGCACCCGGCTGTCAATGTCGGAAGCGGTGAAAAGTTGTAGCGGTGCCAGCACCAGGTAGATGGCAGGTGGATAGGGCGCATCGCCCCCCCCCGCACGTGCCGGTAATCCGGCTGTCATATACACGTTGCCCAGGCTCACTTCTAACAGACGATTGGCATTAAAGCGATGATCACTAAACAGCGCATGCGGATGTAGCATCCCGCCCATGCGCAATGCAAAGGCCAGCAGGACGAGCGCCAGCACTGTGGCATAGGTGGTCTGACGAAAGCAGTGCGGTCTATGCGGTTGGGTATGAGGGTACCAGAACACGCGATATGCCACATACGCACCCGACGCCAGTACCCAGCAACTGACCGCGAGAACGACCAGGGCTGGTGTAAGCAGCGTGAGTGCCAGGCGTTGCCATGCCAGCAGCAGTGCCACCAGAAAAACCAGACCCATACCCAGTACGAAGGCCGGATGCAACGCCAGTACGAGCCAGCGCACCAGTGTGTAGACCAGCGTCAGTGTCAACAATAACCGGCCCAGTTGTCCCCACGCTGGCTGCCGTACCCCGGATACCAGCGGTGCCACCCATACATCGCGCAACACAAACCCAAGTTGGCGCGGATCGCTGCTAACGACATATGGCTCAGTATCCATACGTAGCTGTAGATCGCCCGCCGCATCCGCATCGACCAGGATCTGATACACCCGTGGTGTCGCCTCAAGCCCCAGCGGCGGCAAACTGGTCGTTCCCGCCAGCCAACGACTAATCGCGGGCGGCTGACCATCAACGCGCCCACTGCTCGCGCGCAGCGACAGATGCCAGCGTCCCCCACCTATACCCGGAAATGTGATCATTGCCGTGCTGCGCGTCCAGCGATAGGCATATCCCGGTGGCATATTCCACCAATCAAAGCGGCCGGGTTGGGCTGGCTCGGACGCATGAAATCCATACAGGAAAGGCGCATCATCTTCGCGGCGATGGGTCACCGTATGGCCGCCAATCGCCAGATGATACTGGGGTGCCAGCTGGTAGGCCAGTGTCCAACACATCAGCCCCGAACACAGAAGAATGGTAAGCGCTTGCAGATCGGCACGCAAGACTGGCCATGAATACAACCGAAGCACCAGAGGAATCCCTGGTAATCGAGAGCGTATCATCTGTCCTGAAATCGGTGTTATCCGCTCGTTGCGCATCCCTACCTACGATGGCCCCTGACGCCAGGTGACAATAACAACCCCGATCATAATTACAAAGGCTCCCAGGATGCGATTAGGGGTCACATTCTCCTTGAGTACAAAATGGGCTGGTATCAGGCTGATAACATAGCTTAACGCCAGCAGTGGATAGGCAAACGAGAGATCAACCCGCGAGATAACACCTAACCAGAACAGCGCACCACTGAAAATGAGGACAAAACCGAGTACAACTCGCCACTCGGTGAAAGTACGGATGAGGGTATCAAAAGAGGCCGAAAATTCACCGACCTGGTTCATGCCTGCTTTTAAGAGCAACTCACCAGTGACAGTCAGGCCAATCGCGGTGAGGAGTAAAGTAAACACTAAGATCATAGAAGAAGTCCTTGTCACTGACCGGCGCCTGGCAGGTGACATAGCGTGCAACGGCAGATCGCGACGCACCCGGTCGGATACCAACCCGCGGTCGCTGGTTGTCCGTTGAGAATTATCCATCATGAAAGACGCCTTACTACATATACGCCATAGTCGCAAATGCCGCTGCGCATCGTATAGCTGCGTACCATCGCAAAGCCTGGTGTCAATAATGTAAGATAGTCATTGGCATTCCGGATAAATCCGCCCCGATCCAGCCAGTGCATGGCGTGCCCGGCAATATTCCAGCGATCAGGAGGTGGAATATCCTCAATAATCAGCGCTGTGGCCCCTGGTCGCAGCACACGATGCACTTCATTGAGTGCCGTCCGAGCAACAGGATCAGGCAAATGGTGCAAAACACCCAACACCAGCGCTGCATCAAATCGTTGATCACCAAGCGCCAGCAATGTACCACATGTAACGACAAACTTCCCCGGATAGGTACGGCCTGCAAAGCGCAGATACAGCCGTGACAGATCAATACCAACATAATGCGCGGAGGGAAAACAGCGCGCAAATTCACCCGTGCCACAGCCAAAATCCAGAAATTCGCGTTGCCCGACATCCCGCCAGGGGGCTAATTCCTGGGCAATAACCTGCTTTTCACCCCGAAAGTTATCCTCGACAATCCGCCGCAGGATGTTCCACAGCCGTGGGGTAGCACTTACCTGATCGAAGAACCGCTCAACAAGCCCGTCTGATAACTGCATCTCCATCACCGACCCATCATAGACAGTTGATTGCGGTTGAGATGCCATTGTGCACGCTGGTTACCCGCGTCCAGTTTGCAGGGTGTCAGATGTATCAGTTTACCCGAATGAGCCAGACAAATGATCGAAAGCCCGACTGGAAACCGCCCTTTCAGGCGCAACCAGGCGGCTTCCAGCATGAGCGGCCAGCGCAAGATCTGGTTGATCACTGCGGGTGGTAGAGTCATATCCGATTGCTGCTGCTCTAACGACGGCACAGCCTTTTCCAACAGACGTTGCGCTAGAGCCAGCGGAAAGAGCAGACTGTTGATATACGAGCAATGTTCGACGATAAAGCCGGCCCTACGTAAGAGAGATTGGACGTCGTGGGCGGTATAGCGTCGTCGGGTATGTACTGCACGATCGTGCTTGCCACGCAGAAACTCATACGCGGGCAGGCGTAGTAACAGCCGTCCCCCCGGGCGTAACACCCGCCAGGCTTCACGCAGCGCTGCAACTTCATCGGTGACACCTCGATGATAGAGTACATCAAAGGAAGTCACAAGATCAAAGCTGGCATCGTTAAACGGCAGAGACAACACCGAACCGCGCAAACATCGCCTATGCATACGCACCTTAGCGGACTCGATCGCCTCGGCTGCCAGATCCAGGCCTGTAACCTGGCCATAGCGTTGCAAAAACAGCGCATTACCACCAGTACCACACCCGGCATCGAGAATACGCAGATCCTGCCGTCGGGCATACAGCGGATCGAGGAGCGCAGCTGCAATAGCCCGCATACCACCATACCACCAGTGCTGCGCTTCGACCGCCGCCATGACGTCATATTCAACTCGCTCCATAAATAGCTTCCTGGATATTTCTCAGATCGTGCTCGTATGCTCGTCATGGGTGCGCAATGAAGTCTCCACATGCACACCGCATAGAAACAGGCCAGCTTGTACGCTCATCACAGCGGCACTATACCAGAAGCCAGTATGGTACGCAAGCCACCCACAGGATCGCACCAGATCTACCAGTATACATCGATGTCAACCTGATTGCGTAGCAGGCCTAACTCTGTTATCTCTATCTCCACAACATCACCCGGTTCCAACCATGGCCCCTGGCCCTGCGTAAGATCACGCAGACACCCAGTGCTGACGGTTCCACTCGTCAACACATCGCCTGGATAAAGCGTGACATTGCGACTGGCATAGACGATCATCTGTGCAAAGGTATGATACATAGCGGCAGCATTGCCCCGTGAACGCTCAATACCGTTCACCCGCGCCTGCATTGTCAGGTTCAAACGGCCATCATCATCACAATAAATCTCAAGCTCATCGGGCGTCAACAAGCATGGCCCCAGTGAAATCGCAAAATCGCGCGACTTGCTGGCCCCCAGGCCTAGGGGATACTCTTCGGCTTGAATATCACGGGCACACCAGACGTTGGCAATCATATACCCGGCAATATATGTCGCCGCCTCGTCTATCTGAATATTACGCCCGGTACGCCCAATGACGCAGGCCAGCTCTAAACTATAGTCAAGCGCTTCACTAGCAAGACAGGTGATCAGGGCCTCTGGCCCATATACCGCCGCATGATTTCCAAAGGCGAACCCAGGTACCGCATACCAGATAGCGGGCAGCGTTTGCCCCTGAAGCTGGCGCGAGAGTAACGCATGCTGTTCAAAGGTATCAAACAGACGCAAGCTAGTGGGATACGGCAGCGGTGCCAGCAACCGAACATGCTCCAGCGGTACCAGCATCTCGCTGCCGCCAATGGAGATACTGCCGGTCAATCCCTGGTCTTGATTGCCATTATCAGGGAGTATACTATCGAACGACAGGTCATTGCCAAGTTGACTAATAACCGCTGACTGAATTTCAACCAGATCATCCAGCGTAGCACCCTGTTGATTCCCTTGTAACAGGCTCAACATATCCCAACGATAGCCCTCAACATGTTCAAATACCAGCGGTGCTGCGGTCGCAATATCAATAATTCCGGTACCGATCATAATCCCAGCCCGTGGTTGACCATCGGCAGCAACAAACGTTACTAATCGCATTCGAGCGCTCCATCTAGCGGCAATAGGCCACCTGGCCATACAGCAAGTCTCTCTCACATGTTCGATGGGACATCGTCTTCCAACAAGCCTTCATTGCGGCAGGGGTGCGAGGGCTGATCGAGAAGCGAGGAGCGAGCGGAGAGAAGCGAGAAGCGAGAACCCTCTCGCCTCACTCTGCTCGCCTCTTCCCTCACTTCTCGCCAGCGCCGCGCCGCCCTACCCATGGGATATCTCGTGGTAGTCATACCGATGCTGCACAACTGATTCAGGCTCGCTGTAGCTGCTGGTTCCCGATTTTCTCTATCATATAGGCATACTATATCATGATTGGACAGTGCTGCCCAGACACACTTTGCTATTATTCGAGTATAATAATAGCATACTGATATTTTGATTATAATATGCTGACACGATTCGTCTACTGGCACAAGTTATGCTACATTGCGGGTATATGATTAGCTATTGCTCTGAAGGCTAAGATTAAACTATGCTATAATATAAAATCTAGTTTCTTTTTAGTTCCACAGGCAGCAGGGTTGCTGTACCTGTTCCGGTGGAGTGGTCTAGAGGGACAATGCCCCTTCAGGCGTTTCTCGGGTTCCGTAGGGGCCGCCGGCCCCGCCCCCCTCTGGCGACCGTTACCCTGAATGAGTACGTTGCTGACACACTACCCGTGTATTTTATGATGTATAAGTTTGTTTGCAACCTGAAGGCACTACTAGACAGATTTGCCGGACGTATCTGGTGCAAGGATTGCTTTAATCGCATAGAAAGTATGAAGATGGAATCAAAAAAACCCCTTCTGGAAGTCGATCTCAACCATGGGTTTGTGCCCATTTCACGCGCAGCTTCTTCCCTTGCTGCGCTGGTCAAACGTTCACGGACAATGCGTCAACCTATTATTGTCACTCAAAAAGGGTATCCGGCCGGTGTTATCCTGGATATCGAGTTGTTTACCCGGTTACGTGAACTTGCCGAGCAACAGACTCTCTCTGTGTCAGGCGAGGATGCAGAACCGGAACCCAAAGAGGTTAAGTAGGTGCCAAATACTGGCTCAAACAGGAAGGCACATCAGGTATGATGTACAAATGCGATCTGGGATCATCCCGGTATGTATATATTGAGAATGAAGGAACCCGCACCACGGTTACCCTGTTCTCTGGTGGGCCAGGTCAGCAACAAAGCCAGGCGAGTGGATTTGAGACCGGGGTCTGGCAGATGCCACCGGTTTTGTTCCAGACCGCAACAGGTCTGGTGATACGGATCGAAGCTGCCGGTCGGCAGTTCTTTATCCAGATCCAGGGTGGCGCGATGCAACTGCTGAGGACAGCCCCATCACTGGCCGGGGCTGATGTTGTAGCCCTCCAGCAAGTTGATACCCGTGACCATAGTCAGCCAGATCCCATGGAACCAATGCAGCCGATGGAACCTATGGAGCCAATGAAACCTATGAAACCTATGGAACCACTGCGGATGGGCAATATGGAAATGCGGATGAATCCTATGGAAATGCGGATGGGCAGTATGCGTCTCCGCATGGACACAACGCCAGAACCAGCACGAACGTCGCCGCAAGCTGTACCACATCGTTTTTGTACCCAGTGTGGGACTGCCGTTAGCCCACACGATCGTTTTTGTGCAAGCTGCGGGCATCGGTTGACGCACGTGGCAGAGTGAAGTACATACACTCGTCCTCCAACGAGTTTTGTCCTGATCACGAGTACAAGCTGAAAAGAAATGTATGAGCGTCCCGGCTTTCACCGTGATTGACTCCTTCTTTACCAGGCCGAAATGCGACTTGACGAACAGAGTCCCGGTGGAAGCCGGGACTGACCCGCATTGATCCACAATGCCTGGATTGCCACACACTGAAATCATAACTACGATCATAGTGCCCGCAGCGCCCCCATTGCCGATCAACGACCAGCATGACCATCATAGCCCACAATGCCCCGCATCGCTCCAACAACGATTATGCTATGTATGATCGTAGAAGCATCTCTTGTGGGTGCCTGCAATGCATCCAATGCATCAATGCAATCACTCATTATTGTGTGCGTAATGCCATGCAATCACTGTTGCGCATTGCCGGGCAACGACCATACATGGCAATTACTGCGTTCGTTGACTGGCAATGTATAGCAATGTAGGCGACCACAAGGGTTGCCCCTACGATCCTTGTTGCACAATACCCGCATCGCCCGCATCGCCCATCTTGCCCGCATTGCCCGCAATGTTCCGCATTGCCCTGCATTGCCCCCCATTGCCCGCATTGCTGCACACCGAATCAGGCCTTGCTTGATCGTAGAAGCACCCCTTGTAAGTGCCCGCGTTGCCCACTATATGCGCCGCCGACGAAAACATTGCCCTGCAAATACCCCGCAACGACCAGCATGCATCGCCCTCGTTACAGAACCATGCAAAACGCTGCTGGTGACCACAAGGTCGCCCTGACGATCGTTCAGGATCAACCCGTGACCAATCTGCTCCCATTGATTGACCAGTCTTTACAAACTCTTAGTACTGCGTTAACAGGAGCATAGAGTCATCACAATCTTCGCACGTTAGAATGCTTAGACCTGGATAGGCTTGCACACTTACAGGTATTTTCTTGTACCTGGGGAAGGGAGGCGTGGTGAATACACAGTGGAGCAAAGCTGATTTACATATTCATACCACCTACAGCAGTGATGGAACAGCGAGTGTAGTGGATGTGCTTGAACACGTGGTTCAGCATACCGATTTGCGCGTGATTGCCATTACTGATCACGATACGATTGATGGCGCACTCGAAGCCCGGCGCATTGCGTGCGCCTACAGTATTGACGTGATTGTCGGTGAGGAAATTTCGACCGCCGATGGGCATATGCTGGCTCTTTTTATTGAGCAAATGGTGCCACCAGGTCAGCCAGCCCGTGAGTCCATCGCGGCTGTGCATGCCCAGGGAGGACTATGCATCCCGGCCCATCCCTATGGCTGGCGTGTTCCATCAATGGGCCATGCGCGTCTGCATGAGCGCTGTACAGGCCCCGACCGTGAGTGGCCAGTTGATGCGATTGAGGTGTTTAATGCCAGTTTGTGGCTACCCCAGAACAATCATATGGCAGCAGAGGCTGCTAGAAACCTGAACATACCAGGGTGTGGCGGGAGTGACTCACATCACCTGCCAACCATTGGCCTGGGATATACGCTGTTTGCCGGTCATTCTGCCAGCGATCTACGGCAGGCTATCCAGACCGGTCAGATCCAGGCTGGCGGCACCGCCTGGGGATGGGTGCATAATATCGAGTTCATTGCGCTCTGGCTGCATGGTATGACCCGGCGGGCACTCAAACCATCCACTCCGTAAACACTGTCTCATTCTCGAACACAGGTTGAGTCGTCGGTTTAGCCAGGGTAAGGCCAGGCCTATCGCCTGTCAGCATAAGGAGGAGACAAACAGGATCGAACCAGAGACACTGATGGCGCCAACACACGGATGGCCTTCCTATACCGGCGCCGATCATTCTCATCCGGATCGCCCCCAGGATCGTGTCCTGTGGACATGTTGCCCGCGAGACGTTGCATAGGTTATGTCTTTGCGATCCGCGGCTACAGCTCGGGGCGATCCCACACCCACGGCCTATAACGATCGACAACGATCGCCAGAACATGGGGCCATTTTGCCGGGGCGAGTAACCAGGCTGTCGATGATACTGCCGCCCTCGGGGTGGGGCGAAACGTGGGTATCGTAGAGGTAGGTCAGCAGCGCGACCAGGCCAAAGACCGTGGTGCCGACCAGCAGGGCCAGCCGGGCTGCGCACCAGCGGATACTGCGCCCTATGAGCCAGGCTGTGCCGAGCGACAACCGGACAGTCCTCGCTCATCCGGCGCTGCCCGAAGGCCCATCCGCCCCACCGGTCATGGAGCGAGGCGTTCAGCACTAGCTCCAGGCCAATGCCTGCCAGTGCGACCAGCGCAACGACTCGCCAGCGCGAGTTGCCAGGGCAGGCCAGCCCACCAGACCGACCAGCGCCAACCAGACCAGCCAGCCATGGCACAGATCGAAGAGCGTCCGGGGTCAGTGACGCAGCGGCAGCCCGACAAACAACGCGCCGATCTATGCCTCGTGCAGTAGTGCGTGCTTTGGGAGTATAATGCATAGATGCGTGCCTTCCTTCAGGCACCACCAGCTTATTATACCGAGGACACTATGCACCAGTCGTCAGTTGATTACAGTCGCAAATGGCACATTATGGCGGCTGTGGCTATGGGTATTTTTCAATCCACCATTGATGGGAGCATCGTGAACATTGCACTGCCTACTATCGCCCGTGAAATCTATGTCGATTTTGTCACGGTCCAATGGGTCGTACTGTCGTACCTGCTCACAGTAACGACGTTAATGTTGAGTGTGGGTCGCCTGGCTGATATGGTTGGTAAAAAACCGCTCTATATCATCGGTTTTATTACCTTTACCAGTGGATCAGCGCTGTGCAGTATAACGCCCGATATTGCCTGGCTAATCGGCTTCCGGGTACTCCAGGGATTCGGCGCAGCCTTGCTGATGGCACTTGGAGCCGCAATCGTCACCGAAGCATTCCCACCCACCGAACGCGGTCAGGCGCTGGGCATCAGTGGCCTGATGGTTTCAATTGGGATTGTGATCGGCCCGACCCTGGGTGGACTGCTGATCGATCTACTCTCCTGGCGCTGGATTTTCTTTGTCAATGTACCGGTTGGCATACTGGGCACACTCATGGTCATTCATTATGTACCAGATATCCGACCAGATGGGAAACAGCGCTTTGACTTTGTGGGCGCCAGTGCGCTGGGGGTATGCCTGCTATCATTTTTACTGGCATTGACGCTGGGCCAGCGTAGCGGGTTTGGACACCCCCAACCAGCGTTGCTTTTTGCGAATGCTATCTTCACACTCGTTCTGTTTATCTTGATCGAACGCAATAGCCCGCATCCGATCATTGCACTTGAGTTATTTCAAACAAATCTATTCACGATCAACCTGATCAGCGGATTCATTAGCTTCATTTTGATCGCTGGCAGCCTGTTTCTCATGCCCTTCTATCTTGAGCATGTATCAGGCTATACCACACGCCAGATCGGATTACTGCTGGCAACCGTACCGATTGCGCTCGGTATATCTGCACCCATTTCGGGCTGGCTCTCGGATCGCTCTGGTTCGCGCCCGATGACGGTGGTGGGCCTGCTGGTGCTGCTGATTGGCTACTATACATGTACCACACTCAATGCCCAGACAACAATGGGCGGATATATACTGCGCTTTGTGCTGATTGGAATCGGAACGGGTATTTTTCAATCACCCAACAACAGTGCAATCATGGGCACTGCCCTCTCGACCCAACTGGGAGTCGTCTCTGGTTTGCTTGCGACCATGCGCACCCTGGGGCAGATGACCGGGATAGCGGTGCTGGGAGCCGTCTGGGCTGGTCGCATCATGGTATACACGGGTAACGCAACTGCCAGCGTTATTACAACTGCTCCGATCTCGGCTCAGGTCGTTGCCCTTCAGGATACCTTTATGGTCGGCAGCGCCAGTATTGCTCTGGCACTCATTCTGAGTGGATGGGGGCTGGTGCAAGAGCGATGGACTGGATTCCGCCATGTGCAGACCGAGTTGCGCTCGGATACATGATCCTGGATTGCACGACGCACACGTTATGCTGGTACGTAACACATACAAAAGGGCTATTGATCCAACATCAACAGCCCTTCCGGCACGTTCGCCCCATCCAAAGTCGTGCCTGTCTTATTGTAATCGATATATCCTGATCAAACACCGGCCAACTGACCAGACTGTGTGTCTAATATCGTTGACCATACTTCAGGTTGCTCCCAGGATCTCGGCTGTAAATGTCACCACAATATCGGGAGACAACGACGCACGCACCGAGCAATACTTATTCAGCGAGAGATCGATAGCCCGCTCCAATTGCTCCTGTCGTAGTTGTGCCGCCTGCACTCGAAAGTACAGGTGGATATGCTGGTAGGCCCAGGGTGGGTCAGGCGCCTGTTCACCGGTCACGGTGATCGCTAGATGCTCAAGATGGAGGCGTTGCTTGTTGATGATTTCGACCACATCGTGAGCAGAGCATGCCGCAAGAGCGATCAACAGCGTTTCAGAAGGCTTCACCCCGATGTCGTTGGGGGCCGATAACACCACACTATGTTTAGTACTATCAACAGCCAGGTAGCGTTGCGCATTGATCCAGGTCAGTTCAACTTGTGCCATGGATTCTCCTTCCATATCCGCGTCAAACAATCAACAGCAGTCCAATCAATATCAAGAACACATAGATCGCTCGTTCAAAGGAACGCGGCGGTAAGGCATGGCTGAACCTGGCTCCCAGCAGGAAGGCCAGCGCAATAAGCGGCAAGGAAGAGACATAGAGGTGTAGTACCTCACGTGTCCATAGACCACTCACACCATGCCCGACCAGAATGAAAATACCCGTCGGAAAGAAATAGCCCTGAAGCGTAGCCCGGAACCGGATAGGTGTCCAGCGTTGCAACGTGCCATATATGACTATGGGTGGCCCATTGGTATTGTACGCTCCGCCCAGAATTCCGGCGATAAACCCGAAGAGATAGGCATATTCCTGACGCCGCGGGGGATGGATCACTGGTTTGCACAACTGGTAAATGCTCGACAGGATTAAAATCACCCCCAGAATAGCAGTAATCAACGGCTCGGATAACCCTTTGAGGAACCACAATCCGATGGGAATACCGAAAAATGATGCGAGGATCAAATGCCTGGCGGCACGAATGTCGATATCCTGCCAACTGGTGATCAGCACCAGGATCACCGTCGTCATACTCACAAAGGCTACCAGTGGTGTTGCCGTCGGAACGCCAATGATCAACGCCAGCAGCGGCATTGCGAGCAAGGCATCACCAAAGCCAAAGAGCATCCGAATAAAAGTAGCACCAGACAGAACGAGGACAACCAGTAGCGTTGATGTGAGCGAGTTCATACCATGGGCTCAAGGCAATCGAACACAGGTTACAACCAGTTACGCGATTGTAACCTGTGGCTGCGTAGACGGCAACCTGTTCTCATATCAAAACTGCTCAACCTTTACTCAACCGACACCAGTTCAATGTCAAACGTCAAATCCTTACCCGCCAGCGGATGATTTGCGTCGAGCGTAGCACTGGTGTCGGACACATCAGTGACCGTAACAATAATGGATTGGCCATCAGCCTGATGAATTTGTAACTGCTGACCCACTTCGGGATTCACATTGGTGGGAAAAAAAGCCAGATCAACCTCGATCACCATCTCATCACGGTAGGGGCCATAGGCAGATTCGGAGGGCACGCTGGCAGTTTTTAACTCGCCCGCCTGCATACCAACAACAGCCTGCTCAAAACCAGGAATAATCTGCCCCTGCCCGATTGTAAATTCTAGCGGATCACGCTGGATAGAACTATCAAAGACAGTGCCATCATCCAGTTTAGCAGTATAGTGAACTTTGACTGTATCACCATAGTTCGCTTGTGTCAACCCAGACTCCTTTCATATATATAATCATGCCTTATAGTTTTTCCCTGTATTACGCTGTATAACATTGTTTCCATCACATTAATCTACGCCATTTACGCAGGCATTGTTGTGTGCATGAATCTCATTCACTCTATCATGGTACCACAGCCATGTCAAATTCAGGCAACAGATACTTATTACTTATCTTTCTTAAAACAACAGGATCTAGAAATTGGTATTCTTGTGCAGACAAGGTGGCAGTATGCTAGATCATAGCCGTTGTTGCTGTGCATAGTTATTCAAGAGAGCAGCAGCGCAACGTGGCTAGCACAGCACCAGTTGGTGGTTTGTTTGCTGGCTCTAAAGTGCTGAGGAGACAATCAGCATATAGTCAGTAATCTGGCCCACATTGCTCCAGAACTTTGTGAACAGAACAGCAGAGCCTGTCCTTCAACCATATGCACGCGGCAATACAGCCGATTGCACAACCTTCTGCTAATAGACAAGCGTGTGAGTTTGGGCTATAATAGTGAATATACGACATTTGATTGTATAGTAAAGTAGAATATAGCATTTTGATGCCTTTCTGTTAGGAATCTGCTGGTCAGGTTCATGGCTAATGGTACTGAATCGAATTTGTTTGCGTGACTCTCCAAACGCTCACGTGCGGATTCGCTGGATTGTGGTATTTCTATGCATATCTGGATGCGCAGGTTCGTGTGCTACCATTCAAAACATCCCGGAAAAATCCCCCTCTTCGTATTACCTGATTTGCCGTTTCTCTTACTCCAACGAGCCATCCCCTGGGTAGGGAGGTGCGGTGCGGCTTCGCCGCGTCGTACCAGAAAGGGAACGGGCTCAGGCCCTCGCTCTCCCCGCACCCCTGCTGAGATGAAGACGTGTTGGAGGACTATGCAATATAATCTGTCTATCAGCTCAACCTGATCGCAGCTAGAAGAAATCGTCTTCTGTGGTACAGATAATCATACACCAGGGTCTTATACCCATATTTGTCGCCAGCCAGGGTAAGGTGCAGCAGATCTATTCCAGAATTCTGTGTGTGGAATACTGCGAAAGGAGAGTTCTATGACAGGAGTGATGACGCTCTATCGGTCGTCGATTGGAAAAAAGGCCATTATGGCCGTGACGGGATTTATTCTCGTAGGGTTTGTGTTTATTCACATGATCGGCAACTTAAAAATGTATTTTGGTGCGGAGGATTACAACGCCTACGGCGAATTTCTGCGGAATGTGGGTTATCCATTGTTTCCCCATGAAGGGTTACTCTGGATAGTTCGCCTTGTACTGATCACATCAGTCGGGTTGCACATTATGTCCGCGACCCAGTTGACACTTATGAGCCAGGCCAGTCGCCCGCATGATTATGGCAACAAAGATGTTGTCCAGCCCTTGTATGTCTATGCATCACGGACGATGCGCTGGGGTGGGGTTATTATTGCCCTGTTTATTGTATACCATCTGCTACACTTCACAACCGGCACATTGCATGACAGTTTTATTCCTGGCGATGTCTATCACAACGTCGTGATGGGCTTCCGTGTCTGGTGGGTATCGTTGTTCTATATTCTGGCGATGCTTCCACTTGGATTACACTTGATGCACGGCATCTGGAGCATGTTTCAGACGCTCGGCTTCAATAACACAAAGTATACCCGTCTTTTACGCACCATGGCACTAGCGGTAACGGGAGCAATTATTCTTGGTAACATTTCATTCCCACTGGCTGTTCTGATGGGCATTGTCGCCAAGTAACTTAACTTATGGGGAGATACGAATGTATGGCAACTGAGACACGACCAAAAACTGATATTCGGCCAATCACCGAATATGCGAATGCGAATCTTGAGTCGCGGGTACCCAGTGGCCCGATTGAACAGCGATGGGATAAGCACCGCTTTGATATGAAACTGGTGAATCCGGCGAACAAGCGGAAATATACAATTATTGTCGTCGGTACCGGCCTGGCGGGTGGCTCGGCCGCAGCTACTCTGGCGGAACTGGGCTACAACGTGCTGGCCTTCTGCTATCAAGACAGCCCTCGCCGCGCCCATAGCATTGCTGCACAGGGGGGTATTAACGCGGCAAAAAATTATCAGAACGACGGCGATAGTATTTTTCGCCTGTTCTATGACACGGTGAAGGGCGGTGACTTCCGCTCCCGCGAATCGAATGTCTATCGCCTGGCGCAGGTCAGCGTCAACATCATCGATCAATGTGTCGCACAGGGTGTGCCTTTTGCGCGTGAATATGGTGGTTTGCTGGCAAACCGTTCCTTCGGTGGTGCCCAGGTGTCGCGCACATTCTATGCCCGTGGGCAGACTGGACAACAACTTTTGCTGGGTGCCTATCAAGCGCTCGAACGCCAGATCGCGGCGGGTAAAGTCAAGATGTTCCCTCGTACCGAGATGCTCGATCTGATCGTGATTAATGGTCGTGCACGGGGAATCGTGACGCGCAATATGGTGACCGGGAAAGTTGAGTCCCATGTTGCTGATGCCGTGGTACTAGGCACGGGTGGGTACGGCAATGTGTTTTACCTGTCTACCAACGCCAAAGGTTGTAACGCCACCGCTATCTGGCGGGCCTATCGCCGGGGCGCATTCTTCGGCAATCCATGCTTTACCCAGATCCACCCGACCTGTATTCCGGTTAGTGGTGATCATCAATCAAAACTGACATTGATGAGTGAGTCGCTTCGCAACGATGGGCGCATCTGGGTGCCACGCACTCCGGGCGACCCCCGTCCCCCCAGCGATATTCCAGAGAACGAGCGCGACTATTATCTGGAAGAGCGCTATCCTAGCTTTGGCAATCTGGTGCCGCGTGATGTGGCTTCACGTGCAGCTAAGCAGGTCTGTGACCAGGGGCGCGGGGTAGGGCCGGGTGGCCTGGGCGTCTATCTTGATTTCAGTGATGCCATCAAGCGCCTGGGGGAGAAAGTCATTCGTGAGCGCTATGGTAACCTGTTTGATATGTATGAGCGTATTACAGCCGAGAATCCTTATAAGGTGCCAATGCGTATTTATCCAGCTATTCACTATACAATGGGCGGGTTGTGGGTTGACTACAACTTGATGAGTACCATCCCCGGCCTGTTTGTGATTGGCGAGGCGAATTTCTCTGATCATGGCGCGAACCGCCTTGGGGCCAGTGCGCTGATGCAAGGTCTGGCCGATGGGTATTTCATCCTGCCCTATACCATTGGTGATTACCTCGCCCAGACCAGACTGGATAAAGTCGGGACGGATCATCCTGTCTGCCGGGAAGTCGAGGCCGAAGTGACGGAACGGATCAAGCGCTTGCTTAGTATTGACGGGAAACGCACGGTCGACTCGTTCCACAAAGAACTGGGCAAGATCATGTGGGATAACTGTGGCATGTCCCGCAACGCGGAGGGCCTGACTCAGGCGCTACAGCGCATTCCCGAAATTCGGGCCGAATTTTGGGAGAATGTGCGTGTTCTGGGCGAGAATGAGGATTTTAACCAGTCGCTCGAAAAAGCCGGGCGCGTGGCCGATTTTATGGAACTGGCTGAACTTATGTGTATTGATGCGCTGCACCGTAGTGAATCGTGTGGTGGACACTTCCGTGAAGAGAGCCAGACGCCTGAAGGTGAGGCATTACGCGATGATGAGAAGTTCTCCTATGTCGCGGCATGGCAATTCAGCGGCGTGGGAAACAAGCCAATTCTGAATAAAGAACCACTCGAGTTTGAGTACGTGCATCCGTCGCAACGTAGTTACAAGTAGATACCCAGAGCAGCGAGCCAACGGTCTATCACCGCTTGCTGCTCTGCTCTAGCATAGATAAGGTAAACCATTATGGATTTAACGTTACGTGTCTGGCGGCAAAAAAGCCCCAGAGATCGGGGACGCTTCATTACCTACAAAGCCAGGGATGTCAGCCCGGATATGTCCTTTCTGGAAATGCTGGATCAAGTGAACGAAGAATTGATTCTCAAGGGAGAAGACCCGATCGCCTTTGACCACGATTGCCGTGAGGGTATTTGTGGAATGTGTGGGCTGATGATCAACGGGGTGGCACACGGCCCTGAACAGACCACCACCTGTCAGTTGCACATGCGTAGCTTTAAGCATGTTGATACCATTGTGATTGAGCCATGGCGCTCCAAAGCGTTTCCGCTTATTAAAGATCTGGTAGTAGATCGTAGTTCATTCGACCGGATTATTCAGGCCGGTGGGTATATCTCAGTCTCGACTGGCGGCGTCCCTGATGCCAATGCCATCCTCGTCCCCAAAGCGAACGCCGATATGGCGATGGATGCTGCCGCCTGCATTGGATGTGGCGCATGTGTCGCTGCCTGCCCCAATGGTTCGGCAATGCTCTTTACCGCTGCCAAGCTCGGCCATCTGAACCTGTTACCACAGGGTCAACCCGAACGCTATGATCGCACGATCCACATGGTTCAGCAGATGGATAAAGAGGGTTTTGGTGGCTGCACCAACATTGGTGAGTGTTCAGCCGTCTGCCCGAAAGAAATCAGCCTCGACTTCATTGCACGTATGAACAGTGATCTGATCAAGGCCAGTTTTGTTACGGGTAATGAGAGTACCAGTTCGGGCGATGGGTAATGACCACAGCAGTGATTGGCAGACCGGGTGCGACGCTCTGGCATCGCACCCGGAACATGGCGGTATCTATAGTGGCACCAGAACGTCATGCCTGTTCCGCCACGCGCACATATTGCTGTACCGTCTCCTCGGCCACAGAGCGCCACGAAAAGTGCTGCGCGCGTTGCCAACCACGCTCCCGCAGTTCCATTCGTAGCCGCTCATCCGACAGAAGCTGTCGCAAAGCTGCCGCCCATCCTGCAACATCATCGGGTGCCACACATAGTGCCGCATTGTCTACTACTTCTGGCAGGCTACTGGCGTTACTCACCACGACCGGTGCCCCACAGGCCATGGCTTCCAGTGGCGGTAAACCAAAACCCTCATAGCGACTGGGAAAGGCAAAAGCGGTACAGGCTTGATAGAGGAGCGGGCCATCCGCATAGGGCACATCGATTCGCCGTACTATATCAGCGGTTCCTGTGCGGTGGATCAATCCTTCAAGATCAGGAAAGAGGCGCTGATTATGACTAAGTGGACGCCCGGCAATCGCCAGGGTAAAGGGCATATCCAGATGTTGCCGTAGCATAGCACAGGCGTGAATCAAGGTTGCCACGTTTTTCCGCACATCCAGACCACCAACATAGTAAACGAAAGGCTCGCGCAACTGATAGCATTCAAACACTTGCGCCGCCGCCAGTGCCTGATCTTGAGGCCTATAACGCTCATCGGCAGCCAGCAGAATCGCGCTAATACGCTCAACCGGGATCCGAAAATAGGCCGCAACATCATCGCGACTGAACGCCGAAAAGGTCAGGATATGCGCGGTGTGCCGAATAGCATGGCACATCAGCGCCATATAGGTGCGCACAGCTATGCCGCCGCGATATTCGGGCAAACGCAACGGGATGATGTCGCCAACGGTGGTGATGACGGGGGCTGAACACCGCACTGGTGGTGCAAAATAGGGAACGTGCAGCACGATCTGTGCCCTGGCAGATACCGCGCTATGTGGGTGCCGGAGTACCTGCACCAGCGCGGGTACACTCACCTGCTCAAACCACAGTTTTGCCAGGTTTTTACTCCTTCTATCAAACGGAGTGCGTACCGCTATCAGCGCGACCCCCGGTGGTGGCGGGAGGTGTGCCGTGCTGGCCGGTACAAGCAGGGTATAGCGATGCTCTGGTGCCACCAGCGGCAGCCAGCGTACCAGACCGTGCAAATATTGCCCGCTGCCCACATTGGGTTGCGCCCAGAAACTGCCGTTAATGACGATATGCACGCTCTACTCTTGCCATTCCTTCCTGAAGGCCCGTCTGAAAAGGGGTGGTCTGGAGGGCTGGCCATCTAAAAACGCCTGTTTTCTGCACGCCGCTGCGCTGCGGACAGGCCGCTTCTGAGAAGAATCTTTCAACCGACTATGTATCAGATCTGCCCTTATACGAGTGGCTCGGCCACCCTTCAAAACCCCATTCCGCCTTCCACAGCGGCGAAGCCTATCTGGTGATGCCCCACCGCGTAAGTCCTGTTTATTACCCCAACGAGATTTCATCTCGGAGGAGCAGAGCCGCGCCGCCCCTCTCTCCCCAGAGGATGTCTCGCTGTAGTTAAAAGGTATCGACAACAGTGCCTATTGTAGCACACTGACGCACCTATTGTCATAGGAGACATAGACTCTGCATCTGGATGCTCGTTCATATGGACAGAAATGATGCAAAAAGGCTATTGACGTTCCGCTCATGACGTGCGATAATGCCTGTCTCAGGCTTACTACAATCCAACGTAGAGAGTCGATCCAGGCCAAAACCTTTCTGGTTGAATATTACCTCTTTCTACGCATGCGGTACAGGCAACCAGCAGATGACACCTTCTCAGGCTCTTGTACAAGGACATTCCATTTCTGACTCCTGTAGACTGAAGGGTACGGTGTAGATATTCAGCAACACGCATAATCAATTTCAACCGAGGAGGACACATGGACGAACAGCGCGCAGTGATCATTCTTCAACTGCATGCTCGCTTGCTCACCCTCAAATTACTCCCGCGTACGGGTTGGTTACAGCGCGGGGTAACCGATGTGGAGAGCATTGCTGAACATACCTTTGGTGTCGCCAGTTTAGCGATGCTCGTGGGTGACCTGCTGCCCAATATTGATCGCGGCCGCTTGCTGGCAATTGCACTTCTGCACGATCTCGCAGAGGCGCTCATTGGCGATCTACCAGCTTCAGCGCGGCGGCTGTTTGGTGTTGCAGCGAAACAGGATGCAGAACAACGTGCATTACAAGAGTTACTCCATGGCTTACCCCAGGCCACTGAGTATATGCAGTTATGGACAGAGTATGCGGAAGGCGGCAGCCGTGAGGCCCGTCTCGTGAAGGCACTAGATCGACTGGAAATGCTTTCGCAGGCGCTGGCCTACGAACGTGCAGGACATCGAGCCATGGCTGAGTTCTGGCACGATATTGATTTGAATGAATCCTGCCATAGTGAGTTTCCTCTCGTACAAAAGCTGGTGGCCGAGCTTATAACAGAGCGTAATAGCCTTACCAATGGTATCAACCCCCATTAACATCCGGGGCTTTTTTTCTGAATGGAGTGTCAACCCTGGGAACGCCATGCTGTGTCTCAGCCTATGGAGACACCTGCTGACACTCCGGCTCACATCAACCGATATTAGAGCGAGCAGACTTGATCTGGTACTGACCGGTAGGCACGCCTCATCGCTAACAAGGCCTACTCGATAACGTTTTGAGCCGTTGCGCAACACGCATAGTAGCTAGCATAATGCGATCCAGCCCGGCTTGCACTTCATCCGAGTGCCCCTTCTGCTGTGCTTTATAGAGAAACTGAGCTTCGGCCATAATAATCGTCAACTGTTGTCCAACTTCATGTACCACAGCATTGACTCTGGCCTGTAGATCGGCGCTGTCTGCTGATGGCTCTTCGGCTTCTGCTGATGTTATCATGAACATGGCTCCCAATCATTTTATAGACGATGGTTGTGTTATACCGATCACTATACCTGAATGTATTTCCAATTTATTACCAGTTATAAGACTATGACTCCAACGAGACTGCATTTGGGCCGGGGCTGCAAGGGGCCGCAGGCCCCCACGCACGTTCCCTTGTGATTTTGGATGAGCAATGCCACACCAGGACTCCCTCTCCAGCTCACAAGTGTAGGTTTTTTTGTTATATCGCTTTGTGATGCGGCAAAACGCACCTTCAACCATAATCACTTTTTGGGCGTCCTGATGCCGCAAAACCGTCTCTTTGCGTAAAAAACCCTTCACTTGAAAGCTCTCCAGGGGATGTCTCGTGGTAGTACGAGCATAGGCGAAAAGGTTGGAGCCGAGTACCGGCATCCCTCGCGTGACTCTACGGATCGTTCTTGACGACCATCGGCAGTACTGATGGATCGGGTTGACACACTGGACAAAAATGAGTGCTGCGCTGGCTCACCAGAATACGCTGGATCGGTGTACCACAACGTAGGCAGGGTTGCTGCTTTCGGTCGTACACAGCAAAGTGTTCCTGGTTCCACCCACGTTCGCCGTAGCTGTTGCGATAGGTACGCAGTGTACTGCCATGGTTCTGGATGCCTTGTTGCAGCACAGCGCGAATAGCGTCATAGAGGTGTTCAATTTCATCAGGATCAAGGCTGCTGGCAGTGCGGAGTGGATGCAATCGTGCCAGCCACAAGGCCTCGTCAACGTAAATATTGCCCAGGCCAGCGATAATCGCCTGGTTGAGCAGTAGCGGTTTGAGCCGGGCGTTACGCCGGGCTAACAGTTGCGCCAGGTCGCGAACGGCAAACTGTGCATCGAGTGGTTCGGGGCCAAGACTGGTATGCAGCATGTCCAGCCCCACCGGATCAAGCAGGCGTACCCGCCCAAACTTGCGCTGATCCTGAAAGAATATGCGGCGGCCATCATCCAGCGCCAGTACCAGGTGGGTGTAAATCGTGGGCGCGGCCGCGGCATCTTGCACTGTCAGGTTGCCAGACATGCGTAAATGTAACGCCAGCGTCCAGTCAGCATCCAGCGTGAGCAGCAGCCATTTGGCGCGACGCCCAATGGCAAGAATACGCCGACCAGGCAAGACAGCGCAGAAGGTAGGCAGATCTGGCGTCTCTATCATACGCTCCCAGTCGAGTTTCTCAATCGCCGTAATCTTGTGCTGCAGTACCTGCGCGGCCAGGGTACGCGCAACAATCTCTACTTCGGGTAGTTCAGGCATTGCTGTCTTGTCGCATTACTCACGCCACTCGTGCTGTCCATCGGCCCAGTGTTCGCGCTTCCAGATCGGCGCGACTTCCTTGATGCGATCCATAATGTATTCGCTGGCAGCAAAGGCGGCCTGGCGATGAGGCGCAGCAACAACAACCAGTACCGCTGTTTCACCAATTTCGAGTCGGCCAACTCGGTGATGTACCGCTATGCGGCCTATTGGCCAGCGCGACCGCGCTTCATCCGCCAGTTGCTGGAGTACTGGCACCACCATCTCAGCATAGGCCTCATAAATCAGATAGGCCGTGGCACGGCCCGCAAAGTGATCGCGCACCACCCCAGCAAACGTTACGATCGCTCCATCACCCGCCGTTTGCACATAGCGTATCAGCGGCATAGGATCAAGCGGCGCAGTCGTGATCACGAACGGCGCAATATCCACATAGGACGCAGGCGCACTGCTGTCAGGTATGTTCGCGTCGGTACCACCACTAACGGGCGGGATATAGGCAACTTCGTCCCCATCACGGAGTTCGGTGGCCAGATCGCTAAACTGCTGGTTGACAGCATAGAGCAGACGGCCCGTATACCCGCGCAGGCGTGGATGCTCACTACTGAGTCGCTCCCACAGCATACCCACCGTGGTGCCCGGTTCAAGTACCAGGGTCATTTCGGGCTGACCAACAATATCGCGGTGCCCGGCAAAGAAGCGAATATGTACCCGTATCATAGGCATACTCTTTCCTATTGCTTCGTTCACAATACCCGAACTTACTTTCGTCGTATGCGAAAATGAGGAACCAGGAGAGCATTCTCTCCACACTGTCGCAGGCGAAAACGGTCGGCAGATGAGCCACCGCGTAACGTGAGTACATAAATGCCAGTACTTCAGTTTACCACAACTCTGGTGGCCCGATGCCCGTCGCCTGCCGTGCTTCAGCTTCCACCTTGCGCCAGAATTTGCTGAACCGGCGCGGTGGCTGGCCTGTCCACGTGACCAGGGTCGGCGCAGGATGGACGATAACTACAACCTGCTGCCGTAGTGTGGTGAGATAGTGTCGGAAGCGCGGCGCAACCGAGCCGGTTACATGCAGCGCACTGCCGCCATAGGCGGCGTAGAAATCCAGGACTTCAGCGACAACGTCACCGCGCCGTATCTCGCCTGGTCGTTGCGCCAATGCCTCTAGCGCACACTCATACAGAAAGAACAGTCGCTTGAACGACAACCGGGCCTCCATCAGAAACGGCTCATCGAACACAAACACGGCTGGTGCAGTCGGATTGGCTTGTAATGCCGGGTCAGTTGGCGTCAGGCTGTCACCGTGCAACCAGACAATCGGATGCGCAACCTGGGGCATAAATCAACCTTTTCATAGCAATACGATGAGCGTAACGCTTCCAGGAAACGTTCGCCAGCGGGATCTGCAGAGACCTGACGAGAAGAGAGAACCCTCGCTCCTCGCTCCTCTCCCCTCTCCCCTCGCTCCTCCCACGGTAGGTTTCCCCATGCGTTAAGTATGATACAGAGTTGCTTAACCCGCAATTTTGTCCTGAATTGGACAAAAGCCGCTAAAGTATATGAAGCCCTTCTATGCCTGGGCTGAAGCTCCTGGGCTTTACGGGCTATTTTTGTAAAGACCGACAACTTGAGCCAGGTCTAGCTCCATCCAGGGTAAAACGAGTAATTTACATGTACAATTACAATATATATTTCATCAAGAGCGATCAAATTTTACTGGTACGTGTTCATGTAAGAACGTAAGCATCAGGTCATTGAAAAAGTCGGGGTTATCCTGATTCGCATTATGCCCGGCTCTGGGAATCACCACATAACGGCTATAGGGATCGCGGGCGGCCCAGATGGGGGCAATGCGCCGGATGTTGCCCCAGTTATCAAACTCACCGTGGGTCAACAGCAGCGGTCTGGTAATCCGGTAACCCGGCTCGTAGTGCAGACAGGTCAGCAGGGCTTCCCAGGTTGCTAGAAAATCGGCCTGTGACATAGCAAAGCTGGCATGGTATGCATAGGCCTGCACATCGAGGCGCGTAGCCGCGAAGTGTGCCAGCAGAGGCTTGAGCAGTAGCGCTGGATACAGATGAATAACTGCCGTCGTTATACTCATCGACCAGAAATCATAGAACGAAAAGCGTAGCGTGTTACACTCGCTGCCAATCATCACCAGGGCTGTGACACGCTTCGGGTAGAGAAAGACCATTTCCTGCGCAATAATCCCCCCCATAGACTGCCCGACAAAAACGGCCTCGTTATAACCCTGTTCGTCCATAATCGCCCGCAGATCCTCAACTGCCAAGCGGATCGAAAACTTCTCGCCGGCTGGCCGTGATTGTCCGTGCCCGCGTACATCCCAGGTCAACACGCGATAGTGCGGTGCAAGAACTGGCACCTGGGCATCAAACATACGGTGATCCATCGTGGCCCCATGGGTACAGATAACAAGGGGACGGCCGACGGGCCCTGCCAGCCAGTACACAACCCGGCCACCAGCGCGTTCCAGCGTGTGGCGCGTCATCGTCACAGTTTCCATAATGTCCTCATAATGCAGGGCCATAGCATATACATCGCCATGGGTATGTGAAGCACAATATATCTGCATACAGTGTGCATGTGATGAAACGGTATCTGCTTCACCGATGATGTATCGTGCAGACACGCGTACCAGAGCAGCAGTGTTCCACACGATTGGTGGGGCTTGCATCGGTGATAGCGGGGTTTCTCCACATCCTGAGTGGAATATTCAAGTCACTCACCTATAGCTTCGCCAAAGAGCTGCACCGCCAGTTGCTCATAACTCGCATCAAACGGGCAGCCACTGGTTGCCAGCGGGCAGCGGCTGCAATACACGCCATCACTATACTGTTCAACATTCTGTCGATTGAAAAAATACGGTTTCGCGCTGAAAGTACTTCCCACCCACTGCCACGACAGGCTGTTCGAGGCCGGATCACCATCGAGCAGGTGCCGATAGAACAGCGCTGCGCCGTCGCGCCAGTCCACGCCGCGCCAGTGTTGTACATAGGCGGCCACCCACATTCGTGCATGGTTATGCATATAGCCCGTGGCAAAGAGTTCCTGCAGCGCCGCGTCAATGCACACCAGGCCGGTCGTGCCGCTGGCAATATCGGGCGGCAGACCACGCTGCCGAGGCGCTGTATGCTTCGCTGGTTCGAGATCCGCGTGAATACGCTCACCCAGGTCGGCATAGACCAGTTGCCAGAAAGCGCGCCAGGCCAGTTCGTTGATAAACTTGTTCACACCAGGTGTTGGTGCAAAGCGGGTGACCACATAATCGCGTAGCTCGGTCAGTGACAACACGCCGTGCCGAATATAGGCCGAGAGTGCCGAGACGCTACGCCGGACAACGTGATTGCGCATACGTCCATAGTTCTGCGGCTCGAAAGCACGTAACTGCTCCAGTGCTGCCGCTCGCCCGCCCACCGTACTTGCTGGCACAGGCGGGCCAGCATACAGACCGTCAAGTGCAGCGGCTAGATAGTCTATGCGCTCGGCACGGGTTGCTGGTGTTTCCAAAATCATGGTCGAAAAAGATCCTCGTCATCTTGCGAATAATGTTCATAAAATCGACGCAAGTGTTGAATCAGCGCTACGAGCTTGGCCTGCGTGTAGCTTGACACTGTCAGCATCAGGGTGGGGGCAGGGCTATCAGCAGAAGCAAGACACCTAGTTGTACAGCGACCACACGCTTCATCAGCGCTTCGTCTCTCAGGCAGCCGTGGCCGATGTACGCTCTAGACGTCGACCAGCGCGCGCTCCAGGAACAGGCACGACGTTGAGGATCTCATAGATCAGCGCCCGGGCCGTCACATTCCGAATACGCGCCGAGGGATTGATGATCAGGCGGTGACCCAGCACCGGTTCGGCCAATTCCTTTACATCATCAGGAATGACATAATCACGGCCCTGGATGGCAGCACGCGCCTGAGCACCCCGATAAAGAGCCAACGAACCGCGTGTGCTGGCTCCCAGGTAAATATCTTCGTGCTGCCGGGTGGCTGCCACCAGGGCTACAATATACTCCTCGATCAGTTCATTGACATGGACATCTTTGATCGCCGCCTGCATTTGCAGCAATGTCTCGCTATCGATCACCATGTTCAGCATATCGAGCGGATGTGACTGCCGCTGACGCTTGAGGATGGTCATCTCATCGTGCTTATCGGGATAGCCCAGATGAATACGCAATAAAAAGCGATCTAGCTGTGCCTCTGGGAGCGGGAACGTGCCCTCATACTCGATCGGATTCTGCGTTGCCAGGACGATAAAGGGATGCGGCAGGTCATACGTCACACCATCAACCGTAATCTGCTGCTCTTCCATCGCCTCCAGGAGCGCACTCTGGGCACGTGGCGTAGCCCGATTGATCTCATCTGCCAGTACAATCTGCGCAAAGATCGGGCCAGGGCGAAACTCAAAGCGCTGGTTCTGCTGATTGAACATCGAAATACCGGTCACATCAGAAGGCAACAGATCGGGGGTGAACTGGATGCGTTTGAAACTGCAACCGATCGAACGCGCAATGCTCTTCGCCAGCACCGTTTTGCCCGTACCTGGCACATCTTCTAGCAGCACATGGCCTTTGCACAGCAGCGCAATTAGCACCAGTTCAACTGCACGATGTTTGCCGACAATCACATGCTCGACATTAAGCATCACCCGTTCGACAACCTGGTTAATAGCATTCAATCCCGTTCCTCTTTTCATCTCATCTGATCGTTGAGGGATCAATGCAGCAGCACGCTCCGTACCAGCGCGTCTGGCACATCATCACGCACACTCACCGTCCCAATGGATACTGGTAGCACCCAACGGATTTGCCTGTTTTGTACCTTTTTGTCACGCAGGGTCAGAGCCAGCACCTGTTCCAGATCAACATCGGTCGGAAACCGGGTAGGCAGACCATAGGCCTCCAGCAAATGACGTTGCCGTTCCGCATCGGCAGCGGCAAAAATACCCATCTCGACCGCAATGCATGCCGCTGCGTGCATACCGATGGCCACAGCCTCGCCATGCAACAGACCCTCATAGCCCAGCACTGCCTCCAGGGCGTGGCCGAGCGTGTGCCCATAGTTCAGAATGATACGTACCCCCTGCTCACGTTCATCGGCGCTGACCACTGCCACTTTGACGGCAACCGCCCGCCGCACCACACTGGTCATCAGATCCACCATCTGCGTAAAAAGGGTATGTTGCTGGAAATCAACCGCATGTGCTTCGAGCATCGCAAACAATTCAGCATCGCGAATCACCCCATGCTTGATCACCTCGGCCCATCCTGAGCGCAGTTCACGACCAGGCAGCGACTGGAGCGTCGCAGTATCGGCCAGCACGAACCGCGGCTGATGAAATGCACCGATCAGATTCTTACCCAACGGATGATTGATACCCGTCTTCCCACCGACGGCCGCATCAACCATCGCCAGCAGCGTGGTTGGCAGTTGCACCAGTGCAATGCCACGCAATATACTGGCAGCCGCAAAGCCGGCCAGGTCGCCCACTACACCGCCGCCCAATGCCAGCATTGCGTCGCAGCGCTCCACGCCCCTGCTGATCATCCAGGTGTACAATTGCCATAGTTGCTCCTGGCTCTTACTCGCTTCACCGGACGGCACCACATAGGTCTGCACCGGATAGCCCGCCTCGGACAGCAGCGCCTGGATTTCCGTGCCATAATACGCAAACACACTGCTGTCACTCACCAACCAGAGTGTGCCTCCCAGACCATACTTTTTGAGCAGGTGCGGTAACTGCTGCCGGGCACCCTTCTCGACGATGACCGGATAGTGTATTGTACCAGTGTTAACTATAAGCTGGCTGAGAGACATAAAACTCCATTATTATAGGTTATCATTATAGGTTATCCCACGTGAGGAGTGAGAAAATAGCTGTCAGGAAATAAGGAATCATTGGAGAGGACTTCTCTTTCCTCCTTATCTATTTCCTCTATCTCCTATTTTCTATCTCCTAAACTAAACGGTTTGTGCCCACGCATGGGTCTCACCGTCACGGTCAGCAGCGAGATTAACTATTCCGAAATCAACACCCAGGAAGCCGGTTGGTTCATCAGGTGTTGGCGCGGCTTTCGGCCGCGTGATGGGCAGTTCTCCCTGCCCATCACAGTGCACCCGTTCCGCTCCACCGATCTTCCAACCGGTGTCATCCAGATAGCGGCGTTGAAACTCCCCCAGGAGGAGTTGACCGACAACCCGCCCGGCCAGCGTGTTCAACCGCACACGGTCGAGGCACATCAGCCGGTAGGTGCGAGCGTCGTAACGAATCGCGCGATCCGGCTTGAAGGTCGGACACGTGTTGTGTCCATTGGCGCGTGCCGCACGCACGGCCTCAGCCGCTTGATCCCTGGCACAACAGGCCAGTTGTGCTCCCAACCCGTACGTGCTGCGGGTTGGGTCATAGACGGCGTGGTGCAGCTTGTTCTTGTTGGTGATGCGCTCGTGCCACGCGACCTGTGCGCAGAAGGTTGCCGCCGCATTGAATGCTGCAGCCGTCGCAAGAAGCGCACCAACAGCGACACCGCTGAGTATCGATGGATAGCACCCCGTTCGTGTGGAGCGTGTTTGGATCATATAATGATCATTGGTCAACCAGGAGCGGGCCGGTCAGGAGCGCCTCTACCTCTGCGCCAACAGGATATTCGTAGATACCAGGTGGCAGCACAAGCAAGCCGTTGGCTCCCCGCAGCGATAACAACCGGGTGCTGCTTTGCAGGCCTGTACTACGTGCCACCAGTCGCCCATCGTGCCACGCAATCTGCGTGCGCTGATACTCGGGGCGGTCAGAAGTAGTGCGGATCGGTTCGCGCAGCGTGACCCGAACACGTGGACGGTCGGGAGACGGGTCACCCTGCAACCGGCGTAAGGTCGGACGTACAAACATCTCGAAGACGACAAGCGACGAAACCGGAAAACCCGGCATGCCAAACACCAGAAACGGCGCCTGCGCTGGTCTAGCGACGGTCGCAAAAAATGTAGGCTTGCCGGGCTTGAAGGCCACACGCCCGAAGTGAATAGTGCCTACCTCGGCCATGAGCGGCTTGATCAAGTCACGTGTACCCATTGAGATACCGCCACTGGTGATCAACATATCGGCCTGACCGATGGCCTGCAAGATAGCATTGCGCTGCACCTGGGGATCATCACGAGCAATGCCCAGCGACAGCCCTTCGGCACCTGCCTCTTGCACCGCCGCCAGCAGGGCATACCGGTTGCTATCGCGCACTTGCCCGACTGTGCGCGGCGCATCAGGTTCGACAACTTCGTCACCCGTAGCAAGGATTGCCACCCGTGGACGGCGATATACATTGACCTGTGTCTGCCCCAGAGCAGCCAGCAGGCCAATTTCGGGCGGCCCCAGGGTGGTACCGCGGGTCAGGATTTGCTGTCCCTGCGCAATATCCTGGCCCACCGTTTGAATGTGGGCACCGGGGGCAATGGCTGCATGGACGTGCAGTTGCCCGGCCTGCTCCTCGGTGTCTTCAAACATCACCAGCGCATCTGCACCAGGTGGTACCGGCGCACCGGTCATAATACGTACCGCCGTGCCCGGTAGCAGCGGTGCATCAAACGTGCTACCGGCTGTCACCTCAGCTATCACTTGCCGCTCGCGCATGCCATCGGCGGCACAAACGGCATAGCCATCGATCAGTGACCTGGTGATATCAGGCACATTCTCGGTGGCAAAAACATCTTCGGCCAGCACGCGCCCGGCAGCAGTCAGGCTGCTTACCGGTTCAGACGGCAGGGCCGTAATATGGGCGGCTACGATCTGGTGTGCTTCGTCGAGCGACACCATCCGGTAGGGTGATTGGTGCTGGTGCAGGCTCATAATCCTGATATTGCTTCTTGTATGCTCATATCGTTTATGAACAGAAGGACATTTCTTCTTTAGCTGCCGCAGGCACAGGCGCAAAGAATGTTGGAGACAGGCCACCGCTTAGGAAATAGGAGATAGGAAATAGGAGATAGGAAATAGGAGATAGAGGAAAGAGAAGTCTTCCCCAATGGTTCCCTATTTCCTGACAGCTATTTTCTCACTCCTCACTCCGCTTTACCGAAGGTGAAACCCATATATTGACGACCGCCTGACTTCGGCAAATTTATTGTACCACATCCTTGCTTTTTCGGTAGGATCAACCCATCGTACCACAACGAGACATCTCCTGGAGAGGAAGGCGCGGTACGGCCTCGCCCCTCCCGTAGGAGGAGGGAGGTAGGATAGAGGGTTCTCACTCTTCTCACTCCTGGCTCCTCTCTTCTCGCTCGGCCCCCGCACTCCGGCGGAGATGAAGTCTCATTGGAGTAATAGGTTAGCCGAACAGCACCGCAATGAGAGGACTGCCTGCGCCCCATGCTTCCAGATCGTACCTTAGATAGCTCAGTACAACAGACAGGATGACTGTCTATCCTACCACTGCCCCAGAGCAGGTGAGACAGGTTCTACCGTCTGTGCCTGTGCTTTCCTGTCAGCAAACTCCTGTTCAGCCAGGAACCAGGTCGCCTCCATCGCCGCCATACATCCCTCACCAGCGGCAGTGATCGCCTGGCGATAAATGTGATCAACGACATCCCCAGCAGCAAAAACACCGGGAATGTTCGTGCGCGTACGGCCATCAGTCAGGATATAGCCACCCGCATCAAGATCAAGCTTACCAACAAACAGGCTTGTGTTCGGTACATGGCCGATATAGGGAAACACTCCATCAATCTCCTCGATTGACTCTGCACCCGTCTTGAGATTACTGATCCGCACACCAGTGACCCGATCTGTACCCAGAATCTCTGTGACTACTGAGTCCCAGATAAAGCGCACCTTCGGATTATCAAACGCCCGCTCCTGTAAAATAGGGTCAGCGCGCAACTGATCGCGCCGGTGGACGATGACCAGTTCTGAGACATAGCGGGTGAGAAACAACCCTTCATCCAGCGCACTGTTGCCCCCACCCACGACAACCACGCGCTTATCCCGAAAGAAAAAACCATCGCATGTGGCGCAGTAGGAGACACCGCGATTCGCCAGTTCTTCTTCACCGGGGACGCCTAGTTTGCGCGGAGATGCACCGGTTGAGATAATCAACGCCTCCGCTGTAATGCGCTGGCCACCATCAGTCAGCAGTGTAAATGGACGGCGCGTAACATCAACGTCGATCACAAGTGCATCAAGATACTGTGTACCAAACCGTGCGGCTTGCTTCTCCATCAATTCGGCCAGTTCGTAGCCACCAACAGATTCGGGAAATCCGGGATAGTTCTCGACTTCACTGGTGGTAGCAATCAACCCACCCGGCTGCAACCCACGTATCACCAGCGGCTCCAGGTTCGCACGCGCTGCATACAGCGCAGCGGTCAATCCGGCTGGACCAGAGCCAATAATCACAACTTTATGATGCATATTCGTCTTGCTCCTTCCTTATACCTGTTCTGATTTACACGAGGTCTACGGTGGTATAGGTAACTCACTTTTTCGCCTTCAGCAGATAGGATAGAAGGGCGCACGGCCATGCGCCCTTCTATCCGATTTTCGTCTCCAACGAAATCCGGTAAAAAAGCGTCGCTTCTATACGGCCACAGGCGAACAAAACGGCTGGTTCAAGCGACCATAGAACGCGTGTGATTTCCAGGAGTTATGTGATTCTTCAATCAAGACATCCATACTCTTCCTTACCACCGAAGGACGGACTGGGCGTCCACGCCATTTGATGCCCCAAAACAGTATCGGGTTACATGCGTTACATGATCGCTCGTCACTACCCGTTATTGTACCTCTGGCAGAGCAGTACTTTTTTCTTTCTCAATGTTCGCCGTAAACGAACATTGAGAATCAGAAGCACATCTCTTCCACACGAGCGCTGGCGAAAAAGACGTAGTGTTCAATCGACCGCGTACCTTCTATCGAGTTACCGGTTCTATTGCAGTATACCATAGGCCACCGGGCCGCTCCTGTGATCCTTATTCTTCTGCGGTGGTAGCCGGGTCAGTGGTATCCGGGTCACGGGTACTGGCAGTAATCTGACGATGTGCCTGCGGTAGAGTAAAGAGAAACCGTGACCCACGACCTACCTGACTTTCAACCCAGATTCGGCCACCGTGGGCTTCTACAATACTTTTTGTCAAATAGAGACCCAGGCCCGCACCCTGGGTCTCGCGCCGCAGTCGATTGTCAATACGATAAAAGCGCTGGAAGATACGCTGATGTTCTTCGGGCGGAATACCAATACCCTGATCGGCCACATACACGATGACTGTATGCTCTTCTGCCCATCCGCCGATCCGAATCACCCCACCATCCGGGCTATACTTAACTGCATTAGACACCAGATTTGACAACACCATACGGATACGTTCATAATCAGCATGTACGGGCGGGAAATCATCATCAAAGCGCAACTCAAACTCAAAGTGATCAAGGCACTGCGCCGCAAAACCTTGCACGACCTCACGTGCCAGCGTCGGCAGCGACCAGTCGGTCAACTCCAGATGCAACCCGCCTGCGAGAAACCGGGATACATCCAGCAGATCCTGGATCTGGTCAGCCAGCCGATCTGCTTCTTCTTCGATCACCCGCAAGCCATCTTGCAGTGTCTCGGTACTCCAATGTGCATCCTCGCGGCGCAGGGTTCCGGCATAGCCTTTAATGATACTCACCGGGGTTTTCAATTCATGCGAGATGACCGAAATGAACGTATTTTGCAGTTCCTTCTCGCGATTCTGCTCGGTAATATCGCGCACATTGGCAATAGCACCCAGAAAGGTACCGCGTGGCCCACGTTGTGGCGCATAGCGACTCTGAATATAAAACTCGCGCCCGTCTCGATTGGTAATCCAGCCCTCAACCACCGGATTAGGCTCGTAGGGATGCCGTTGGAGCGGGCAATCGGTCAAACACATATTCACTCCCTGGGCATTATGAATTCCCAGCACTTCAGCACATGGGCGACCAATCGCCTCGCTACGGGGCCACCCTGTTAGTTGCTCCATCGCTTGATTAAAACTGGTAATGCGCCAGCGGCTATCAAGGATCATCACCCCATCCGCACTCTGCTCAATAATCGCATTCAGACGCTGCTTCTCACGCAACACCCCCTGGTACAACCGTGCATTACTGACCGCAATCGCAGCCTGGGTTGCAAACGCTTGTAACATTTGCTCATCATCGGCAGAAAAAGCCACGTTGAGCGCAGCCCGAAAAACATAAATCACTCCCACCGATGTATCGTGAAAAGTCAATGGCAGCGCAATCATCTGGCGCAACGCCAGTCCGGTGTCCGTAGCGATAGTGCGCAAGACACGAATGAGCGTATCACGGGGAACCTGGCGTAACGGCAGATCTAACAGCGGCGTAAAAGCAGGCCAGATCTCTGGAGGCAACCCCGTCGAAGCATACACCCGTAACTCACCACTTCCATCCTCATCATACAAAGCGATCAGCCCAGAGGTGCCGGCCAGCATCTCTACGGCAACGTCGATCACCAGATTAAGCACACTGGTCAAATCCAACTGGGCCGTAATAGCCCGGCTAATCTGTAAAAGATATTCACGCTGGCGCAAGCGATGGTCTGGTAATTCTAACATGGATCTAATGCTCCATATATGCCCTTCTAATACAGAAAGAGTATCCTGACAGACGTAACCACTACAGGTTATCAAAAACAAATGTTAATGTACGTGGTGGTCTGTCCACCCGACATGCGATATACCTGTGGTCACGTATGTCAAGGCATGATGGCCACAGTCAAGATAGATCAGGTCGTAGCATAACACTGTCCGGGTTGAACACCCACTGCGTCTAATACCTACTGGAACTGTATGAACACGAAGGAGGTAGACCTATGACCACTATAACTCGCTGGGATCCTTTCCAGGACATGTTATCACTACGTGAGGCGATGAACCAGTTGTTTGAGGAAAGCTTTGTAAAGATGCCGTCTATCAATCGGGGAACAGCAGGTTTTGTACCCGCGCTGGATCTGAGTGAAACCGCCGACGCCTTTATCATTGATGCCGCCGTACCTGGTTTGAAGGCCGAAGACCTGAACGTCACCCTTGAAAACAACATCCTGACCATCAGTGGCGAAATGCGTGATGAACGCGAGCAGAAAGATCGCAACTATCATCGCGTCGAGCGCCGCTTTGGTAGCTTCCAGCGCAGCGTATCTCTGCCTAATACTGTCAAGGCCGATGAGATCAATGCGACTCTGAAAGATGGAGTCTTGCATCTGGAGATTCCGAAGGCCGAGGAAGTCAAGCCACGTCGCATCAGCGTGAATGTAACGAATACACATCAAATTGAGGCTGCGAACTAGGAACACCGCGGCGTACGGCTCACAACTGTACACCGGTCATCAAGCCACTGCTCAGTGGCTTGATGACCGGTAGACTACCCTATACTCGCTCCGTATCTCCCCATCCGGGCACAACCCTTTACAACGCCCGCTGCACCTGAACAACAAGGTGTTAACGTTTACCATACCTGATATACCGGCTAACACGGTTCCGATCATGGCAATCTTAAACCCGTGCTTTTAGCACAAGGATGACCTCACAGCAGCTCGTATCCCGCTCTCGGCCCATCGCATACCAGACACATTTACTATTTACAAATAGGACTCGACAGATACCAGCCGCTATGCTATGCTAATAAAACATTATACCTCGCGCTCGTGTGGACAGTGGTGTCAGCGACCACGTTACAGGGAGACCCTGGCAAGGAGCATTGGATCATGCAGCTTGACTTGACCAGCAAGCGCGCGAAGAAACTCATTTGTCTCCATGATCTGACTGAGGAAGAGATCCAACAGATTGTAGCCTCGGCGCGGATCAATCTTGCCACGTTCGACCCGGAATACCGCACCAATGTAACCCGGATAGCGGATGAGTTACAGAAAAGCCGCCCTACGATTTATGGCTGGGCTGATCGAGCTATTTCTGCGACCATTCACTCTCTTCGCAATATCCGAACCGGCCGTCCGCCCAAAGAGCGAGAGCATACCAACCGCAGAGAAGTTGGAAAGTCAGAAGTACCATCACAATCATGACTAAAGTCATACTGAGAAGGGTGTATGACGTGTGTGAATTATGGTAGTATAATACACGCGTTCAAATGGCGGTGATGCTGGTTCGAGCAGGATCAGCGAGGAGATTTCTCGAGTTATGAGTAGTAATTTGAAGAGCCTGTTAGGTCGCTTCCGTGCGCTTGATAGCGTTGAACTGGCTGCCGTCGTCGCCCAGGATGGCTTACTTATCGAGGCAACTGCTCGCCCAGGTGTCGATATCGATGCCATCTGTGCTGTCGCTTCCAACGGTCTGGCCATGGCCGAGGCGCTGGGGCGGGAGATTGATAAGGGGCAGACAATGCAAACGCTGCTAGAATATCAGCAAGGGTTAGTATTGTTGGAGCCGATTAGCGACGATGCTATGTTTCTGCTCATGGCGAATACCCGTGAAGAACTAGGGCAGGTTCGGTTCCTGGTTGCTATCCATCGCCACGATTTAGTTAATGCACTGAACGCAATCTGATATGCGATGTGCTATAATTGGCTTAGATAAATTGTAGTTCGGGCATCCTGATCATATTTTACGTATGATATAAGGCAGGTGTTATGGATCCACAGCTCACAAGTTTGATTGTTCCCTCAGAGGAAATAGCAAAGATAGAGGAGTGCCTGAACCATCTGGTCGAGGACACGGGTGGTAACTATACCTTGTTGCTGGATAAGAGTGGGCAGGTGATAGCTTCTCAGGGCGATGGTGATCGCCAGGACATCACGGCTCTTGGAGCGCTGATCGCTGGTACCTTTGCGTCTTCACGCGAGGTGGCGAAACTTCTACGCGAGAAGGATTTCCGCGTGTTGTTCCAGCAAGGTGTGCGGGAGAATATCTTCATCGCGCTGATTGAAGAGCAGTGGATCCTGTGTATTATCTTCAACAAGGGTACACATATCGGTCTGGTGAAGGTACTAACCAAGAAGGCAACGGATGAACTTGCAGGTGTGCTGGAGCGAGTGCGTCAGCAACATAAAGCCCGCGATGAAGTGTTAGGATCGTCGTTCCGTACTTCTATGGAAGATACTATCGATCTGCTATTCCGCGATTGATAATCCATGCTCGGTCGCTTCTGGGCACTGCTCCGGTCAGGAGGTTGGCAATACCGCGACTATGAGCACGGGCCCGGCTGATGTACTGTAATCCTTATTGTATGAGACGTGTTAGGTTCTAACAGGCACGTGAGACAACTATGGCTTTGATCAACGTTGCAGCGCGCGAGATCCACTGTAAAATTGTTTACTATGGTCCGGGGATGTGTGGAAAGACGTCAAACCTGCAATACATTCATGCCCAGGTACCGCGCGATACCAAAGGGGATCTACTTTCCATCGCCACGGAAACGGAGCGGACGCTGTTTTTTGACTTCTTGCCGCTCGATCTCGGGAAGGTACGAGGATTCCAGACACGGTTTCACCTCTATACTGTACCTGGGCAAGTTCTCTATGAGCGTACGCGAGTGGCTGTATTGAATGGTTCCGATGGGGTGGTTTTTGTTGCCGACTCTCAGCGTAGTAAACTGGAAGAGAATATTAAAAGCTTGAAAGAACTGGCAATTAATATTACCCGCCAGAATAAGAAGTTTCAAGACTACCCTGTAGTGTTACAATATAATAAGCGCGATTTGAGCGAAATCTTGCCTGTTTCTGTACTCGATAAGTACCTCAATGGCATGAACTGGCAACGTTATGAAGCCATTGCAACGACTGGTGTAGGGGTATTTGATACCCTCAAGGCTATCAGTAAGCTGGTGATCAGCAGGCTCTAATCCATATTGTGTGAAGGATATGTAGCGCTCATCGCTGAACGCCGATGTATGAAGGTATTGTATCATGGCTCTTACAGGCGATCTTAGTGAATTTCCACTAACTGATATTATCCAGTTAGTGGATCTGAGTAAGAAAACCGGTGGCGTTCATATCAAGGGGAAACGTGGTACCCAACCTATAGAGGGTTGGATTTATTTCCGTGACGGCAAAATTATTGGTGCTGAGTTGCCGGGTAAAACACCGCTCGAAGCGATCTATACATTCTTTACTGTTTCGAGTGGCCCCTTCACGTTTCACGATGATCGAGTGCTCGATCAACCAACCATCACGACCAGTAATGAAGTGATTATCATGGAAGGTATCATGCGTCAGGATGCCTGGGCCAGTATTCACGAGCTCGTGCCATCCCTTACGATGGTTCCCCGCCTGGTTCCTAACCCTGCATCAGGTACCACGGAAATTAATCTGGAGGCCGAAGAGTGGCGTGTTCTCACGATGGTCAATGGTACCAACACGGTTGACCAGATCGTTCAGCGCGGCGGGCTAGGCGAGTTTCGTACCTGTGAGATTATTGCCCAATTATTAGCAAATGGTTTGATCGAGCGGCGTGAGGACTGAGTCGATTCGGTATGCCTACTACAGAGGGAGGTGCTCTTCTTGCATGGATCGGTATTCACCAGGTGGTTTGCACCGCTCTGTACGCAGTTTACAACCCACGGCACAGTTCGATATCCACCTATGGCTCTGCTCAATATCTATCTAGAGGGGAGCATTGTCCGTTCTTGCAAAAAAATAAAGAGGTATCGTGCGTATACTGATAAGTGTCTGGGATAAACGCCAGATCGTTGCCTTTGCGCAGGCGCTGGCTGAATATGGGGCCGAAATCGTCTCGACTGGCAAAACACATCGCCTCTTGCTTGATGCTGGTATTCCGACCCGCTCAGTAAGTGATATTACGGGCTTTCCTGAAATTCTTGATGGTCGCGTTAAGACGTTACATCCCGCTATTCACGCTGGTATTCTGGCTCGCCACGATCAACCAGCTCATATGCAGCAACTGGCCACATACGGCATCCATCCTTTCGATATGGTGGTCGTCAATCTCTATCCGTTTCCACAAACTATTGCCCAGCCTGGGGTGATATTGGATGCAGCACTGGAGCAGATTGATATTGGTGGTGTGGCGTTACTGCGTGCGGCAGCAAAAAATTTCCCCCATGTCATTCCTGTAGTTGATCCATCCGACTATGAGCCAGTGCTGGCCCATCTACGCGCCGGTGCAGTTCCTCTTATGTTTCGTCAGCAATTGGCAGCCAGAGCGTTTGCCCATACAGCCGCCTATGATGCAGCGATTGCAAACTATCTGGAAGATAGCTTGTTTCCACCCGTCTTGCCCCTCGCATGGCAGCATGCCCAGGATCTCCGCTATGGTGAAAATCCGCATCAGCATGCGGCGCTCTATGGTACATTTTTTACCTATTTCGAGCAACTCCACGGCAAGGAACTGTCATACATTAACATTCTCGATACAGCGGCGGCCCAGGAGTTGATCGAGGAGTTTCAACCTTCCGAAGGGGTGGCACTGACAATTATCAAGCATACCAACCCCTGTGGAGTGGGCATCGGTTCAACGCCACTGGAGGCCTGGCAGCGGGCATTTGCGACCGATCCCCAGGCTCCATTTGGTGGGATTATTGCCGTTAATGCCCCCTGCGATCTCGAACTGGCCCGGGCGATCAATGAGATTTTCTCGGAAATCGTGATTGCGCCGGATTTTGACCCGGCGGCACTGGAGGTATTGCGCAAGAAGAAAAACCGGCGCCTGTTGCGATCTCTGGCACCCGTGACAGGATCAGATACCCGCCTGATCCATAGTGTTCCAGGCGGTGTACTGGTGCAGGAAGCGGATCGGACACCGCTGAGCGCTGAATCACTGACGGTGGTAACACGTCGTTCACCCACAGACGATGAAATGCGGGCGTTGCGCCTGGCCTGGCGAGTGGTAAAACACGTCAAATCAAACGCGATTGTGTATAGCACGGTTGATCGCACGTTGGGTATTGGTGCGGGGCAGATGAGTCGGGTCGATAGTTCTAAAGTGGCGATCTGGAAGGCGAAGGAAGCCGGCCTCTCGCTGGTGGGTTCGGTGCTTGCTAGCGATGCATTATTTCCCTTTGCCGATGGCGTCGAAGTGGCACTGGCTGCAGGTGCAACGGCGATTATTCAGCCGGGCGGTTCTGTACGTGATGACGAGGTAATTGCGGCTGCTGATCAGGCTGGCGCAGCGATGGTCTTTACTGGTCGGCGACACTTTCGGCATTGATGGCGCAGCTACTGCTAACAATCCACCACGAGTCATCATGAGTCGCACTAGACGGGCGTTCCGGCTAAAGCCAGAACGGCGAGGTACCCTTGAGTGAGTCGTCAAAAACCAGTGACCCGACCAGAGCCGAGACACCCGTTAGCAATGGGAATAGGATTGCTATAGCCTGACCCATAGTGACTTGCCGGTACCTTATGGCTCTATGAGTGATCAAAGACGGTTCATGCTTAAGCTTGATAGGCAGGCGATGCTTACATTTGATACCAATGGATTGATACCCGCGATTGTCCAGCATGCACGTAGCGGCGAGGTCTTGATGCTGGGTTATATGAACCAGGAAGCCCTGGAGCATACGCAGGAAACGGGGTTGGTCACGTTCTGGAGCCGCAGTCGCGGCGAATTGTGGCAAAAAGGTATGACCAGTGGGCATGTACTACATCTCGTAGCAATCTATCAAGATTGTGACAGTGATGCCTTGCTAGTCCTGGCTGAACCGGCTGGTCCCACCTGTCATACCGGGCGCCCCAGTTGTTTTTTTCGCCATCTGGATGGCGAGTTGCTGAACGAACGGGTACCAGCTACGATCATTCTTAGCCAGCTGGCAGATATTATCGCTGCCCGACGTACGGATCCACCTGAAGACTCATATACAGCCCGCCTCTTAACCGGCGGAGTAGATCGCATCGGCAAAAAAATAGGCGAAGAAGCCGCTGAAGTGATTATTGCTGCCAAGAATAATTCGGCTGAGGAATTAATATATGAAATGGCAGACCTGCTGTACCATAGTCTGGTACTCCTGGAATGCCAGCATATTCCGTTATCCGCCGTCCTGGCAGAACTACAGCGTCGTGCTATGAAATGAGTGTGCGGAGCAACATGGCGGCGCATATGCCGCTGATGACTCCCACCTCTCTCGGGCTATGAGTGAACATGCGAGCCGAGTAATAATATTGAGCAACGATGCTCACATCCTTGATCTATGCCATCAGGTACTAGATCACGCTGATTTTGCAGTACAATTTGTCAATACGATCGAACAGACGCTCGACAAATTATGGCATGATCTCTTCGATCTGGTTGTCCTGGATTGGCATGTGTCTGCACCCTACAGCTTAACTTCATTCACCGACATCCGTGGCCGCGAACCAAATATTCCGATCGTCCTGTTGATGGGTACCAGCGACCTGGAACATGTCGTGCAGGTAACCCGTCTGGGAGCTCAGGCCGTCCTCCTCAAGCCGTTCTCGATCGCAGATCTGCGCAATACTATCACCAGCGTCCTACAACGACGGCGCGCATTGCGCATCCAGAACCGCGTTGCGGCACTACGCCCGCTGGTACAGATCAGTCAGCGCTTGCTGGCTGAACTGGATCTGCCACGCCTGTATGACTTGATTATTGAAACAGTACGGGTTGAATTAAAGGCTGATCGAGCTTCGCTCATGCTGCTCGAAGAGGATGCAACCGCATTACGCATTGTCGCCTGCTCCGGTCTACCATCAGAAGTCCAACTGGGGCAGCGCGTTGAGCTTGCGGGCAGCCTGGCTGGTTGGGTGGCCCATCAAGGGCAGCCGTTGATTCTCAATAGCCAGCACTGTGCGATACCCGAACTACAACACGTCCTGGTCAATGACTGTCTATCCTCTGTTCTATCGGTACCATTAATGTCCGGCGGTCAGGTACGGGGCGTCCTCAATGCCGCCAAAACACATGCAGGACTCTCGTTCACTGAGGCCGATCAGGAATTGCTGGTTTTGCTCGCTGGTCAGGCTGCGATTGCCATTGAGAACGCACGTCTGTATAATCTGGCTCAGCGCCGTGCGGATCGGCTCGCGTTACTCTACCAACTCAGCACGGCTGTTACCGGTTCACTGGATCTAGAGCAAATCATTGGGGCAACAATGCGTCACATCAGTGACGCATTTCATGTTGACCACGGCTATATTTTTCTATCGGCTGATGATCCTCGACGATTGGTGCAGTATATATCGCTGCATTATGAGGTGGTGTCACCATTAACACCTCTTGATGTCGTGGCCACCCATGGTATTATTGGCCGGGTGCTGAGTGATGGGCATCCACGCGTTGAGCCAGCCATAGCGTGGAACGCCTCACAGCTCGGACAGACACCCCTGCTAGATCTGCCCCCCTGGGAACAGATTATTCCCGTTGCTGAAACGCAATCATATACGCCATGCGTTCTAGTCCCTGATCTCCAGCCGATTTCCTATATCTTTACGCCTGTTCCCCACTGGTTGTGTGTCGCGCTGATCAGTGATCGTGGTATTTGCGGGGCGATTGAGTTACTTGGACGACCAGGGCAGCAGTTTGGTGAAGACGATATCCATTTGATGACTGCTATGGCGACCCCGGTTGCGATGGCGATAGAAACCGCACGTCTACACGCGAGTGTTGCCCATTCTGAGGCACGCTATCGGGCGCTCCTTCAGCATGCGACTGAGGCGGTGTTGTTGCTTGATGCTGATGGACAGCGTATTCTGGATGTAAATCCGGCCGTTGAGCAACTGAGTGGGTATACCTATGCAGCACTGCTCCAGATCGATCCGGATAGTCTTTTGCCCGGAGTCAAAGAAGCGGGTATCAAGGTCTGGATCAATGAACGTACGGACAACAGTAGCACATCAGGGATAATACCGTACATGGTTCCTGCACCCTATCAGAGATCATTAAGCACCTCCTATTGTACGCTGCCCTCTACTGCTCCACCGCGTACGGTCACCGAAGCATGTGAGATTGAATCGTTCCTGGTGGCTAAAGATGGGCGTAGTATTCCGGTTGCCATCACTGTCAGCCGTGTCCCGTACGATGGTCAAAAACTATTATTGGTCATGGCACGCGATATTAGTGAGCGTCAACGGATTGCCCAGCAGTTGCTGCAGACAGAAAAACTGGCTGCGGTGGGGCGTCTCTCTGCATCCATTGCCCATGAAATCAATAATCCACTCCAGGCCATCCACAATTCCCTGCACTTGCTGAACAATCGGCCCTTGAGTGAAGAGAAGCGGCAACTCTATTTGACCATGGCGCAGGAGGAGGTTGATCGGTTAATTACGATTGTGCAGCGCATGCTTGATTTTTATCGACCCGCCCGTGATGGTGTGGGGATGCGACCTACCGATCTGCACGAATTGCTGGATTCGGTTCTGGCGCTGATTAACAAGCAACTGCAAACCTGTCATATTCGTGTAGTACGGGATTGGGCTTCTGCACTACCACGTGTCCTGGCCATAGGGAATCACCTCAAACAAGTGTTTCTCAACCTGATCCTGAATGCCATCGAGTCCATGCCCGAAGGCGGTGTGCTGACTATTCGTACCACAATGGTTGATCAACTGGATACCACCGGATATCACAGTTTAGATATCGTATCAATAACCGGATCAGCCGGGCATCGTGTGTCTGACCCATCAGTCATTGTGGAGATCAGGGATACTGGTCAGGGTATTCCCCCAGATATTTTACCGAAAATTTTTGAACCATTCTATACGACGCGCAGCACAGGCACTGGATTAGGTCTGGCGATTAGTTACAGCATTGTAGAACAACATCAGGGAGAACTTGCGGTGAGTAGTGTTCTGGGTCAGGGAACAACCTTTCGCCTGCGGTTCCCGTCACTGCCAGCCGAGTAGCATCTGCTGGGCCATGGTTTGCCTTTCCTTGATCCGTTACCTCGATATAGAACCGTCAGAAACGACAAACGTCGTCACTACAAATATAGCGACACATAGCTCTAAAAGCGACACGACACATAGACGGATACCCCCATGCAGGGGCTTTGAACCCTACCATGACCATGCTGGAGCTACTCAACCAGTCCGGGGAGAAGACGAATAATGATGCGTTGCCCGACCACATCAAGGGTTTGCACCACATCGTGGATCATAGGGATCAGTGCATCAGGCTGATCGGGACGACGCACGACGAGAACCTCGTTGGAACCAGTTGCGATCACTTCCTGGACGTAGCCTAATATTGCTCCTTCAGTCGTTTCCACCCGCAGGTTATACAGTTGATGAATATAATATTCGTCTGTACCCAGAGGAGCAGCGTCTGTTTCGAGAATGAACACCTCGGCACCACGGAGATCCTCGGCATGCTCACGCTTAGTTATCCCCTGAACCGTCATAACGAGCAGTTGTGGCTTGTGCTGGAACACATTGTGCAGTTGATATGGCGTATATTTATATTGCGTGCCAATGTAAATGGTACGAATACGTTTTTGGAGATAATCTGGACGATCAGTAATAGCGCGTAGCTTAAACTGGCCACGCATACCGAAGGCGGCAACAACATAACCGATCAACAAAAGTTCGTCTGGATCAGGATCCCCAGAATGCATACGAACTCACGGAATACCCAGGGTGATCGAGGAACCACCCTTAAACTACTCAATATCCACATGCACGCGCTTGTTCTGACGAGCTGCTGCTACACTCATGAGATCCCGAATAGCCTTGGCAACACGACCACTACGCCCAATAACTTTGCCAGTCTCAGAAGAGTGTACGGAAAGTTCATAGGTAACCGTAAAGCGCCCAACCCGTTCTTTAATGCGTACTTCATCAGGGCGATCAACCAAATTACAAGCAATATATTCAAGTAATGATTTCATAATCGATGAATCAAATCAAATAGATGGGGTAGCGCACGTGTGCTACCCCTCTTCTTTCCACATCAGGCTGAAATAGTGGGTTCTTCCGGTTCAGATCTATCCACATCGGCAGCGTCGAGTGTTGCCATTGCGCCGTCCGTAGGATCAGTGATTCGTTCCGGCTCAGGCACTGCCGCAACCGGCTCAGGCGCTGTCACCGGTTCGGCAACCGTCACCCCAGGAGCCACTGCTGCTTCTGGTTTGACCGGAGCGCCAGGGATGACCTGCCCATCACCATCGAGGATATGTATTTGCTTGAAAAGGCGTACCACGGTATTAGAAGGTTGCGCACCCACACCAAGCCAGTAGCGCGCACGATCGGCATTAACCTCCAGAATTTTGGGTTGACGCACAGGGTTATAATGACCAATAATTTCAATAAATTTACCATCACGTGGTGAACGCGAATCGGCGACCACCACTCGATAGCTGGGCTGCTTAGTCTTGCCAGTACGGCGAAGACGAATCCTGACCATGTTCTCTGTCTGCCTCCATAGAATACGATACAAGTGACGGCTCCCAGGGCAACCGCACGCGGGCTTCGGAGACTGCCGCCCCTGTCTTATGAGACAAGGGTTTCCTTATGGTTTAAGTATAGCACACAATTGTTTAAACCGCACGTTTGTGGTATCTGGGCGAAAGATTCTCAAGCAGGTGAATCCCTTCTATCCCAGGGCCAAATCACCCAGGCTTTACGGGCTATTTCTGTAAATGATAGCGGAATCATTCCAACGGGGTGGCCTGCAAGGGCAATGTCCCTGCAGGCGTTTCCTGGGATATACATGGACTTGCAGCTCTGTGCACTCCTGCTACGGTTACGCTATCGCTAATAAAAAGGCGCTTCGTTGAGCGTTACCGGAGCATGCGCATGAACTCGTTGGGATCAATCTGGCCGCCGCCACGACCACCCTTGCCCTTACCTTTCCCTTTGCCACCGCCACCGGTCAACTGTTTCATCATCCGCTGCATCTGCTGGAACTGTTTGATCAGCGCCGTTACTTCCTGTAATGAGGTGCCGCTGCCATTGGCAATCCGTTCACGGCGACGCCCCTTGATAATCTCAGGATGCCGTCGCTCGTACGGTGTCATCGAAAAAATCATGGCTTCGATGCGTTTCATTTCTTTCTCGCTGATCATTTCTTCATGGCCGCGCATCAACTGACTCAAGCCCGGTATCATACCAATAATCTGCTGTAACGGGCCAAGCTTGCGCATCTGCTGCATGGCATGAAGGAAATCTTCAAAGTCGAACTTGCCCTTACTGAGCTTCTTTTGCATCTGCTTCGCTTGTTCGGCATCGTAGAGTTGTTCTGCCCGTTCAATCAACGAGAGGACATCGCCCATGCCTAGAATCCGCGAAGCCAGGCGATCTGGATGAAATGGCTCGAGTGTATGGGTATCGATTTTCTCACCCGTACTCAGAAACTTGATCGGTACCCCGGTAACGGCGCGTACCGACAGTGCCGCGCCACCACGAGCATCACCGTCCATCTTGGTCATCACCAGACCGGTCAGGTTGAGCCGCTGATGAAAGGCTTCAGCAACGCGCACGGCTTCCTGACCAGTCATTGCATCGACGACGAGCAACCGCTCATTGACTGCAACCAGATGGTCAATTTGCTGGAGTTCTTCCATCAGCGGCTCATCAATTTGCAACCGCCCGGCCGTATCCAGGATGACCGTATTGAAGAGCTCTTTGCGCGCATGCTCCAGTGCATTACGGGCAATATCCGGTGGACGGGTCTGGGTACCTTCGCTATAGACTGGAATACCCAGTTGTTTGCCCAGTGCCTGTAACTGAGTGATCGCCGCCGGGCGATACACGTCGCACGCAACCAGCAGCACACGTTTGCCGTTCTTGCGTAAATGCAGAGCCAACTTTGCAGCCAATGTCGTCTTTCCAGTACCTTGCAAGCCAACCAGCATCAAGATGGTGGGACCAGGGCGCGCCTCTACCAGGGGGGCATGTGTTTCACCCAGCAGGCGGATCAACTCTTGATGCACAATTTTTACCACCTGTTGATCCGGGGTCAGGCTTTTCATCACCTCTTCGCCCACGGCCTGCTCGGTCACCCTGGCCACAAAGTCTTTGACAACCTTGTAGTTGACATCTGCCTCGAGCAAAGCCAGACGCACCTGTTTCATGCCTTCGCGCACATCAGCTTCGGTCAGCATACCCTTGCTGCCAAGCTTCTGGAAGACGTTTTGCAATCGATCTGAAAGACTTTCAAACATTGATCATCACTTCTGCCTGGTAAGTGGCGGTATCGAGCACCTGTCGTTACGTATGCCCAGCAACTACGACATGCCTGGATTTACGGGTATAGTACGCTGAATATTGTAGCCGTGAATTGATTGCGCGTCAAATGCCATGCTGCTTTTTGCACGCTTTTGCATCTGCCAGTATACTGCTTATGGTACGGTTGTGTGGCTTGCTACAGGTGCGGTGAAGAATATGGAACACCCTTCTATCTTTAATCTACCTGAATTGATTGCTACGCTGCCTGATGACTTGCACACCATCTGCGAACGATTGCTGTTTGTGGAGCGGGTGTATGGTACACCCGTCCCACCGCCCTCAATGCAGAACTGGATCATCAAGCGGTTTGGCTCACTTGATCGCATCCGCGAGCAGACGATAGTTAAGATCACCCATCTCTGGACACTGGAAACGGCGTTCTTTAACCCATTGCGGGCCTATCGCCATCAGGATATGACAGCAGCAGCAGATCGATCCAGCATCGAACAGGCTCAGGAAACCGCGATTGCGACCGATCTGGACGCACATCGTATGTTCCGTGATCCTCTGCGACAGACGACGGCGGATCCATTCGGGCGCATACAGGGTGAGTACTGCATCAGCGCTTCCAATGTTGCTAAGTGTGATGGGTGGCATGGGCTGGTTATCTTTGATGAACCCCACCCCTTACGGTTCAACCAGGCTCAGTTATGCGATTATTTTAATGTTGCGGTACGCTGGCTGGCAACTGCGCATCAAGCCGATACCAGCGCACGCTATCCCTTGATTATCTGGAATTGCCTCTGGAAAGCCGGGGCATCTATCACCCATGGGCATTTGCAAATGCTGCTGGGCCGTGGTATGGCTGCAGGTCAGGTTGAACGCTGGCGACGGGCAGCGGTTGCGTATCGCCAACGCTACAACCGGCGCTTGAGCGAGGAGAGCGGGGAACTGCATACGGCTCTGGGATTGACCTTTCAGCAGACAGAAGAAGTGTGCGGCTATGTTTCGTTAACCCCGGTTACGGAACGCGAACTGGTGTTAGTATGCCGCAATCCCCTTGTAGCCGCGGGCTGGTCTCTGCGTGACCCTGATGCCTTTTATGTGGCACTGCAACCGGTGTGGCAGGCGACTTTTGCGGCATTACGTGCTTTGATCGATCGGCAGGGTGTACGCTCTTTTAATGTCGCGGTCTATATGCCACCCTGTGTGACAACCAGTGAGGCCTGGACAGAGATGCCGCTCTATGTGCGTATTGTGGATCGTGGCGACCTGCTCTCCCATTTGACCAGTATTGGCGCATTGGAAATGTTTGTGGGTGGGGTCATTACGGTTGATCCCTTTGCGATAGCTGCGGGTATACCCCAAACATAAAGGATATTTTCCTCCAGGACACGGTGCCTGTGTTACAATAATGGTAATGCTGTAGTACCGGACTGATGGTCAACCTGGTATACATCAATGACGCGAGATACGCGGGCGGGCGAATACGACAATATCGTTCTCGCCTTCGGCAAAGCAAGGGCAGGTACCGGGTACTGCCCCTCCATCTGTTTGTTCCAGCATGGCGCAGCTCAGAGGTGCGTTGATCATAACCACCGCGTCACTCGTGTCAGTGCGAGCTATTCGTGAACGACCCTTGATATTCCGTCGAAAAAGAAAAAAGAGGAGATGCACGACAACTATGAAACAAAGACTGGCGCAACAGGAGGCTATCTGGAAGTGTCTTGTGCCCTTTGCTGCTCCTCAGGATTTTCGACGGCATCATTTTATTTATACCCCCAGCCAACCTGCACAAACCCTCTATTTAGTTCAGTCAGGGCAGGTCAGCCTTCAAATGCTGTCAGCAAATGGACGTGTATTGACCCTATGGCTGGTTGAGCCAGGGCAGCTATTCGGGCATAGTGTGCTGGCTGGGAGCGCAACGTATGATACGTTTGCCGAGACGGCCAGATCCGCACGGGTTCTGGCTGTCTCACGTGAGCGAGTTCTTCAGGCCTTGTCCGAACAACCAGCATTGGTACTCGCGCTGATTGAAGAACTGGGACAGCATCGCCTGACGGTAAGTCGGCGTCTGAACGAGGTAGCATTCAAGTCTGTGCCCGCACGCCTGGCCTCACTGCTCCTGGATATGGCCGATATGAGTGTTGATGATGAGCAACAATCACGGCTGCCACATCGTACTCACCAGCAACTGGCCGAGATGGTGAATGCCTACCGTGAGACCGTCACCAAGATTATGAATCAGTTTCGAGCCGCACATCTGCTGGATATTGATCGCTCTGGTATTACGCTTCTGAATCCTTCACGACTGCGCGAACTGGCACAGGGGTAGACAGGTTACCAGTTATGCAGCACGGCGGATCAGGATAATCCCCGCACCAACCAGCAGAGTCGGTATGATAAATGGTGCCAGCGACGGTAGGGCGTTGTTCAGGATCAGGAAGGCCCCAAATCCAACCAGGATCACCCCTAGCGTGCGGTTGCGCCGTACCTGTTGATCATCCGGACTACTTGCACTGGTAGGGTTGACATTATGGATCGGGATCTCTTGATCCGTGTCATCCGCGTCAGTGACCGGTTGACCAGGGGGAGGATAGGTTGCCGGGCCAGCTTGCGCCGCCTCTGCTCCTGGCAGCGGCTCTAGTGGCATAATCAGCCAGAGAACCGCATAAGTAACCAGGCCGATACCACTGAATGCCAGAGCCACCAGTACCAGACGGACAATAACTGGATCAACAGCCAGATAGTGTCCAATTCCACCGGCAACCCCTGCGATCATCCGATCACGGCGGCTGCGCATAAGTTTTTGTGTTGCATTTTGCATCTTGTGTACTCCTCCTGGTCTATCATTCGGGGTGATATGTTATTGTTCTTCTATGTGACGGAGGAGTATCGGCATTTGTTGCGCAATGTCGGCGACGCGTACCCTGTGCGATACCAGCTTACCATCCCGGCTCAGGCACCATCCCGTGCGACGAAGTGGTCAGGCCAGCACTGGTGACATGCACGGAACGGCGCAGCATCCAGAGCCTGTGTGCCGTGAGCGCATAGAGCAGCAGCAAGCCATAGAATTTATAGGAATAGCCCAGAATACTCAGTCTACTGATGACATCATCGTTAAAGAAGCTCCAGTGGTTGCCATAAGATAGCAAGGCATAGGCTGCCGCCAGCATGATCACCCGTACGAGAGGGATATGATCGTCGGCAAAGCGTATAAACATGGCAAACACAAAGATCGTGATCGTATGATAGTGTATCCAGGCTGTGGGCACAGCCATAATCATCAACACAATGAACAGGCTGAACTGCAATGGTAGCAGGGATGACACGCGACCGATACTGGTTTGCGTTCGAACCTGTTTCACAGAACGGGACAGGAACAAGGCGATGCCCAGTGTTACCGCGAAGAAGGTATAGGTCACCAGTGTCACCCACGGATGTTCAAACTTCTCAGAGGCAATGTGCAGGGCAAAGAGGCGGCTCATAAAACCATTCAAGGTTTGATTTTCGATCCAGGCCGTACCACCCGAAATACGAGGCAACACCTCAAACAAATATATCCGATGGACATCCCAGCCAATGGTCACTACAGCGATCAGCATGTAGATCAGACCAGCAATCACCGCACCGCGTAAGGCCCGCCAGCGACGTTGCATCAGGAATAGCCCGAACAGCAACACCGGGTATACCTTCAGCAGCGACAGGATGGCGATAATTCCACCCGCCAGATCGTCTTTTCCTCGCTGCGCTGCCAGCCATGCAATGACGAACCCACACAACAGGATAGCATCTATCTGCCCGTATGAAATCGAGTCAGCCGCAGGTTGAAACCGGACAAGGAGCACCAGCGCGGCCATAATGGGCCAGCTATCGGCCTGACGCAGCAACAGCACCATCGCTGTCAGTAAAAAAAGGGTATTAACGATTCGATAGCCAATCATCACGGTATCACGATCAAACAGCACGAATGGTCGCAGGAGCATGGCGATGAAGGGCGGCCACTTGAAGACATACCCAAAGTGATTCTCTTCAATACTGTCCAGGTTATAGAGTGGCAATCCTTTGACAAAGTCCTGGGTAGACCAGAACTGAATGCCAAAATCAGGGGCACCACGCTGATAGGCATACCAGAAATAGTAGGCGCTACTGAGCAGCGATGTCAGCAACAGGCCAGTCAGCACGAGCGTCTTACTGGTTATCCCAGTTCTTGCTGCCAGGGGCCAGGTTTTTTCCCATCGCCGGAACACCAGCGCCAGCAGTACCAGTACGAGCGTGGCGCCACCCAGTATCTGGGTGATAATCGCAGGGAAGCGATCTGTACCACTATCCAGAGCAATTACTATCTGGAACAGAGGCATGATCCACCATGCCAATCCGAGATAGATTCCTATGTCCAGTCGACTCACCAGCAACTGTCCCTGTACATGTTGCGGTGGTACCAGGAAACGTACCAGCGCAACAAATAGGCAGATTAAGATGCACAATATGAGCAACCGATCCAGAAAGGGAGTAAGCGACAGGCGCGCAAAGTGCCAACTTAATATGAGAAGGACACCTGCACCTGTTGCACCAATCGTCGCCCTGCTATCAGACATGCCTATTCCTCGCAGCAGCATCCAGATCAGCGTTGCCATCAACGCCAGCACTAGCAGTGGTCGCACAGGCGGCGGCGAAGTACCGTATGGTTGCAAGGATAGTGTATCCACCAGTACGCCGATCTCACGATTAAACTCTGATTGATGATCTGTATTCGCCTGAATTTGTAGATGTATTATACCACTAGCATAAACTGGCGCTTTCCATAACAGGTTGTACACACGTGGCATATCTGGCAGAGCCGTGAAATCAGCCGACATTCCCGTATTAACCTTCAGATGCACATCTGTACCCGCACCGGCACCCGCTAATCGCATCGCCAACACAGCAGGTGTGGCTACAGGTACAAGCACCATCTCAGATTGCCGACGACTCCAACGATAGCTACCTTCTGGATCGTTCGGCCACTGTTCACGTTCATGGAAATTGACCAGATACGGATTGTCAATCATGCTTCCGACATCAAGAGAAACGGAGACTGGAAGCAGTAACCATAATAAGACCGCCAGTACTAGCGTCACCGCGGCTGGTATTAATGCATAGCCCGGATTTTTCATAGAGCCACTCATCTCACCAATAATAAGCACCATTCTCACGATAGAAGTCCAACGTGCGCTTCAGGCCAGTGCGCAATTCGACCTGTGGCTGCCAACCCAACCGCCCTTGCGCCAGTCGATAATCACCGTAGTAGTCACCAATATCAATGGCTTTACGATCAGCAGGAAAGGGGATTATTTCATAGCTACCACCGCCATGTACTTCTACCAGTAACTCGGCCAGATGACGCAGGTTGATCGTTTCTTTCCCACCCAGGTTAAAGATCTGCCCGGCAGCACCTTCGGTTACGGCTGCCAGGAGCAATGCTTCAACACAATCATCGACATACGTAAAATCGCGTATCTGTAACCCGTCACCAAAAATCTGGATTGGCTCACCATCAAGCAGTCTTTTAATCCAGATCCCCAGAAACGTCTGTCGCGCATCCTTGACCCGCATTCGTGGCCCATAGGTATTGGTCAGCCGCAGTGCGCAGGCCCGAATACCATAGACGTTATTGTAGACAATGTGATACCATTCACCAGCCATCTTGTTAATCCCGTTGACATCAGTGGGATGCAACAGATGTCGCTCATCAACCGGTAAGTAGTCCGGTTTACCATAGATCTGGCGCGTGCTGGCATAGACGATCTTGATCGCGTTGTTGTTTTTGCGGCATGCTTCCAGAATAGACAGTTGAGAACGACAGTTGATCTCCAGATCGGTATACGGATCGCGCATCGAATCAAGATGACTGGTCTGACCAGCTAGATTAAACAGGTACTGCTGATTCTGCACCAGATAGTTCATCGAATACTCATCACGGACATCGGCAATATTGACCCGCACCTGCTCAGCGATTTCATAGATATTGCGCAGATTACCGCCGTATTCTGGAATGAGCGAGTCAACCAGTGTCACCCGCGCCCCAAGGGTCACCAGGCGCTGCGCCAGGTTACTACCAATAAAGCCCAGTCCACCGGTAATCAACACGTTAACCCCGGTAAAGGCATCATGATAGGATTGCATAGCTCACCTTGATTATGTCAGGATCAGAGCGCATCAGGCGGCAAAATATACCATAACACCCGGTTTGACCAGGCAAAGATACTCTCCCAGAACAGATAGAGTAACAGGGTGATACACACCATGCGGCTGACACGACCACGTGGCCACATCCAGGCCAACCCTAGACCTGCCAACAGTGCCACGCCGGGGGCCACAAAGTACATATGCTTGTTCCACAAGCCAAACCAGCGTTCAGCCAGCGCAGTGACAGCCAGCAGGGTGGCATAGGCCAGACCCAGATGGGTGATCAATCGATCCCGCCAGCGTAGCAGCAGGAGCATAAGCGCTATGCCGCCCAATAACGCCGGCCAGACACGAAAATGAGCCACCAGATGCATTGGTACACTGAGGATCGGCGTGTTGAAAAAACGCTCCGGGTCACGCCCGACCGATCCTTCCGTTGCGATAAGGGACACAAAAGCCGGTATCGTTTGCTGGATCAGCGTGAGCGTATAATCACGAAAGTAAATCCACCAGTCGATAGCCAGCGCCAATCCCAACGCCAGCACTAACGGCATAGCCATGCGGCGCAAGGTTGTAGTGCCGCCCAGCCAGCGCAGGCTAACCGCCAGCATCAGCATCAGAAACGTCATAAACGCGATATGGGTGATATAGGCGACAATCGCCAGCGCCAGCAGCGTTACCACAAGGATCCACACAAATGTTTGCTGTGGTTGAAACCAGTGTTGGACAATGCGTTGGGCGGATGATACGCTGCTGTCAACATCGGTAGGCACACAGGCTGGCACCCAGGTGACCGCCACCAGCGCCGCCAATGCGATCCACATCCCCATGGTGGTGGGAAAGCTGCCATCGTGAAAGAAGAGATAGCCTATCGGCAACGCCGCATAGCATAATCCGGCCCAGCCGGCGGCCACACCACCGCGTGGCCCGCCGCGCAGGAGCAGATACAGCAGCAGCGGCACCAGCGCATCCAGCAGAATAACAACGAGCTGAATACCAACCACCAGCGCCCGACCTTGCCAGTACCAGGCCAGCGGCACCAATAGATAGTAGGTCAGCAGCGAATAGGGTACCGGCTCGCGTGTCCCCCACTCGTGTTGCTGCTCCAACTGGGGCAAGACCAGCCAGGCGCGCCCCTCGGCGATATGGGTCAACTGGTGCGCCCGCAGGCGCTGGTCAATGATCGCAAATTGCGGATGCTGTACACCAACTAGCCGCAGCGCGAAGATCAGCAACACCGCACAGCGCAGCGCGACCGCCCATTTTGAGGTACAACTCCATCCCCAACGGTGTGTCACCGCCAGCAGTGGCACCGCCAGCGCCAGAGTCAGCGTGAGGACACGGATGAGCAGCGGCAGGGCTGCGACGACCTGGATGCGTGCTGGTACAGGGGATGGTGGGTACCCTGCCAGTGCGCCTGTCAGCACGAGCAGTAATGCACCCGTGCCGATCAGCGCAAAGCGAGAGCGCATACCTGTGGCACGTAATGACCAGAATGTGAGCAAGGCAATCAAGGCCAGCCGTACCACCTGGTCGAACGGTGGTAATCGCAGACCAGACATGCCATGGGGTATCAGATCGAGATGTAGCAACGACACGCCCAATGTACGGCTATCGTGAGGTGCTTCCAACGGCGGCACCTCCAGTTGTAACACCAGATCACCACCCCCGGCAGCGGTGGCCGCTTGCGGCACCACCACCTGGATCTCCTGCCAGGACGGGCGCAACGGTACCCGGGCCAGTACTTTACCATTAGCCCGCATGCTCAGCACCCGCCCACTATCGCTCACTGCGCCACCAAAGAGCCGCAGGCGCAGCGTCATAGCACCAGAGCCGACGCCTGGGATCGTGATCGTCGCCTCCGGTGCTGTCCAGCGTTGCAGATACCCAGCCGCAGTTATCTCTGGCCGATAGGTGCCAGTCATTGGTAGGGGGCAAAAATGACGAGCCAGGTTAACCCGAGCGTGGAACGGCACCTGATAGGCCAGCAATGCGGCCAACAGCACGGCCAGCACCAGAATAGCCGTAGCACCACCAGACCAGATAAAGGCCCCCAGAGCTTGCAACCAGGATCTGACCGATGGCAGCGAGACGTCAATCCAGAACGCCTGGCGCGTCAGCTTCCTAACCCACTGTGTAATCACTATCGCTGACCCGATGGGTGTGTTTGAGTAATGTTGCACGACGATAGGCGATCCGGCGCATATGTTCACGTCGTACAACCAGTTTCCACCATAATCCCAACAACTGCACGCCTGTACGCCAGAGGCGCGGGAAGTTGAAGAACTGACTTTTGCCATACGAACGATGGAAGTGATGCACTGGCACTTCCGCAAAGCGGAAATGCGCATCCTGGAGTTTTTTGACCAGTTCCAGGCAGATCGTGCCGCTGTCCGACTCCAGGTCAATCACATCAAAGACATGGCGACGGATGAGGCGAAAATCGCAATCAACATCACGCAAGGTCAAGCCAAACAGGAACTTGACAATGTGGTGGTAGGCCCGCCCGATAATGATGCGATGTACAGGATCGCTGCGATCAATTTTCCAGCCATTGACAATATCAACATCTGGATGGAGCGCCGCCAGCAGCACTCGCAGTTCACGCGGATCATACTGGGCATCACCGTCGGTATAGAAGATAAGATCGTAGCTTGCACTGGCAAAGCCCACGCGTAGTGCACCGCCATAGCCGAGTGGTTCAGCATAGGTCAAAACCCGCAGGCGGTCATAGCGCTGCTCCAGTTCACGCAAGACCTCAACCGTATAGTCAGTACTGCCATTTTCGACGACAATAACTTCATAGGTATCGGTGAGCTTTTCCAGTGTCTTGATAGTTATAATGATCATGCTGGCAATCGTGCCGGCATCATTAAAGGCAGGAAAAAAAGCCGTAATGCCTGGTCGTTCGCTCATAGCTATCATCCTTCGTCGTTTGGAGTTGCAAGTGGCGATTATAGCACAGGGCACCAGCGCCTGTAAATACCTCTGAGCCGAGTGG